>JAESGH010000033.1_pt1 | contig 562186 bp, 515 predicted proteins | sample 9269641 | NCBI WGS metagenome assembly JAESGH01 (sample SAMN14515345, study PRJNA621665) | algae metagenome | isolation source: Phormidium tanganyikae FI6-MK23 and co-occurring heterotrophs from granitic... | place: USA: Fort Irwin, California | collected 1998-05-24
CGAAAATGCCGAGACATCGCCAGAACCGGCCTCGCGCAGCGGAACGGGCGCGGACAGAAATCGCCGGACGGGCGGCCGCGAGGTCGCATAAAAATTAGACTGGCGACCCAGCGGCTGCCCGTCTTCCCGGACTTTTTTCAGTAACCCGGCTCGGTTTGCGAGCGCGGGAACGGAGGAACGCGTGACCAGGAAACCCAAACCCCAGAGACTGTCCAGGCTCGGCAACCCCTTCCCCGCCGGGCTGAAGCCGGCCGAGGTGCCGGAAAGCATCATGGGCGGCTTGGACGTGGAGGCGGCATGGTCGAAGGAGACCTACGATCCCGGCGAGCCGGAGGATTATCTCCACGAGCAGCCCGCTCCGGGGTGGCCGCGCCTCGACCTCTATCCCGCCAAGCGGCGCCCGCACCAGACCGACGAGCAATACGCCATCTGCCGCAGCGGTTTCGAGCGCCATACCAACACCCACGCCGTCTGGCTCGGCCTCTGCCAGCTGCTCTGCAGCAAGCTCGGCAACCACCGGACATGCCGGGAAGGCGTCTGCCGGCGCAACGGCGCCTGCCGCGGCATCCGCGACCAGCGGCGTTATTCGCTGCCGCTGCTGATCTACCCGCCCTGCGTCCCGCTCGACCGCGAGATCATGGAAACGTTGCGCATGGAGATCGTGGCGGAGGTGAAGCGCGTGATGGCCGAGGCCCCTACCCAGCCGGTTGCACGCCCGGCAAAGACCGCATAACTAGGCCACGACAACCGACAGGCTCGCTCATGCTGAAACTTCTGGCGCTCGACGAAGAGGACCTCGGCATCATCTCGGCCCATGTCCAGGATGCTGTCATGAAAGTCGGCGACCTGGAATTCATTCCGGCCGCCAGGCGTTTCCTCGTGCCCATGTACCGTTTCGCCTGGGAAAAGGAGGCGAGCCTGGCGCGGCCGCAGCCGGAGCGGCGCAACAGCGTGCTGCACTTCGACCGCGTGCTGTCGGCGCAGCTGTCGGGCATAGCGCGCGACAAGCCGCAGGACGTGCTCTCGCTCTTGGCCGTCACCTTCACGCCGACCGACCCGCCGGCCGGGCGCATCGAACTGGTCTTCGCCGGCGGAGGCAGCATCCGGCTCGGCGTCGAATGCGTCGAGGCGCGGATGACCGATCTCGGCGGCGCCTGGGGCGCCTCGTCGCGGCCGGTCCACAGGGACTGACCGCGGGATGGCCGTCACGCTCGTCCAGTCCGATCCCGGCTTCGAGCAGCGCTTCGCGGCCCTGCTGTCGGCCAAGCGCGAATCCTCGCCGGACGTGGACGCCACCGTGCGCGACATCATCGCGCGCGTGCGCGCCGAGGGCGACGCGGCGCTGATCGACTACACCGCCCGCTTCGACCGCGCCGATCTTTCCACGCTCGGCATCGCCGTCTCCCGCGCCGACGTCGAGCAGGCCTATCGCGATGCCGATCCCGGGACCGTCGAGGCGCTGAAATTCGCCCGCGACCGCATCCGTGCGCATCACGAGCGGCAGATGCCAAAGGACGACCGCTACACGGACGCGGCCGGCGTCGAGCTCGGTTCGCGCTGGACGGCGATCGAGGCGGTCGGCCTGTACGTGCCGGGCGGCACGGCGAGCTATCCCAGCTCCGTCCTGATGAACGCTATCCCCGCAGCCGTCGCGGGCGTCGAGCGCATCGTCATCGTGGTGCCGGCATCCGGCGGCGTCATCAATCCGCTGGTGCTGGTGGCCGCCGACCTCGCCGGCGTGTCGGAGATCTACCGCGTCGGCGGCGCCCAGGCGGTGGCCGCGCTGGCCTACGGCACCGAGACGATCCGTCCGGTCGCCAAGATCGTCGGGCCCGGCAACGCCTATGTGGCGGCCGCCAAGCGCCAGGTCTTCGGCACGGTGGGCATCGACATGATCGCCGGCCCCTCCGAGGTGCTGGTGGTCGCCGACCGCGACAACGATCCCGACTGGATCGCCGCCGACCTGCTGGCGCAGGCCGAGCACGACATCTCGGCGCAGTCCATCCTGCTCACCGACGATGCCGGCTTCGCCCAGGCCGTCGAAGCGGCCGTCGAGCGCCAGCTGGAATCCTTGCCGCGTGCCGCGACGGCCGCCGCCAGCTGGCGCGATTTCGGCGCCGTCATCCTGGTCGACGACCTTTTCGCCGCCGTTCCGCTCGTCGACCGCATCGCGGCCGAGCATCTCGAACTCGCCGTGGCGGATGCCGAGGCCTACCTGCCGAGGATCCGCAATGCGGGCGCCATCTTCGTCGGCCGCCACACGCCCGAGGTGATCGGCGACTATGTCGGCGGCTCCAATCACGTCCTGCCGACGGCGCGTTCGGCGCGCTTCTCGTCGGGGCTTTCGGTGCTCGACTTCGTCAAGCGCACCTCGGTGCTGAAGCTCGGCCCGGACCAGCTGCGCACCCTCGCGCCGGCGGCCATCGCGCTCGCCGAGGCCGAAGGGCTGGACGCCCATGCGCGCTCCGTCTCGATACGGCTCGACATGTGAGAGCCATGGCCGGGCGGGATCCGCAGCGCGCGCGCCTGATCGACGTCGAACTCGACGACACGATCGGCCGCTCGACGCCGGATGTCGAGCACGAGCGGGCGGTGGCCATCTTCGACCTCATCGAGGAGAACAGCTTCGCGCCCGTCGGCGACACCGGCGATGGTCCGTACCGGCTGAGGCTCTCGCTGGCCGGAACGCGGCTCGCCTTCGCGGTGACGCGGGAGAACGGCGAGGAGGTGGTCACGCACATGCTGTCGCTGACGCCCATGCGCCGCATCGTCAAGGACTACTATCTGATCTGCGAGAGCTACTACCAGGCGATCCGCAATGCCACGCCGAGCCAGATCGAGGCGATCGACATGGGCCGTCGCGGCCTGCACGACGACGGCTCGCAGGCCCTGAAGGACAGGCTGGAGGGAAAGATAGACATCGACTTCAACACGGCGCGCCGGCTGTTCACGCTGGTCTGCGTCCTGCACTGGCGCGGATGACCGGCGGCGTATCCCCCCTCCCCGCGCTGCCGCGCTCGGTGCTGTTTTTGTGCGGCATGAACGCGGTGCGCTCTCCCGTCGCCGAAAGGCTGGCGCGATCGCTGCTGCCGCCGTCCGTCTTCATCGCCTCGGCAGGCGTCCATGTCGGCGAACCGGACCCGTTCGTCGACGTCATTCTTGAGGAGGAAGGGCTCGATGCGCGTCCGCGCCAGCCGAGGACGCTCGACGATCTCGAGGACGACTATTTCGACCTCATCGTGACCCTGTCGCCCGAAGCCCATCATGTCGCGCTGGAGCTGACGCGCACCCTCGCCGTCGATGTCGAGTACTGGCCGACGATCGATCCGACAGCCACCCAGGGAACGCGCGAGCAGGTGCTCGCTGCCTATCGCGACATGCGCGACCGGCTGAAAACGCATATAAGGGAGCGATTCCTTCCCGAAACGGATGTTATCGGGGACGAATAGGCTTGTTCACAAAGGCGGGACTATCATATAGGTTCCGGCTCAATTCCGGCCGAGGACAGAACCCCGTGCCGGAAATCTGTTTCTAACCGAAGGTAAAGAATGCCGAAGGAAGAAGTCCTGGAGTTCCCGGGAACGGTCACCGAGCTGCTGCCCAACGCGATGTTCCGGGTCAAGCTCGAGAACGAGCACGAAATCATCGCACACACGGCAGGGCGCATGCGCAAGAACCGCATCCGCGTGCTGACGGGCGACAAGGTGCTGGTCGAGATGACGCCCTACGACCTGACCAAGGGCCGCATCACCTACCGATTCAAATAGAGCAGCTCCGGGCAGGGGATACCGGATGAGCGTTTTCCAGAAGCTCGTGCTCGCCTCCGGCTCCGCTCGCAGGATCGAGCTTCTCCAGCAGGCCGGCATCGAGCCGGACCGGCTGCTGCCGGCCGACATCGACGAGGCGCCGCAGCGCTCCGAACATCCGCGCTCGCTCGCCAAGCGGCTGGCCCGCGAGAAGGCGGAGAAAGCGCTCGCCTCGCTGAAGAGCGAATCCGGCTACCAGCCGTCCTTCGTGCTTGCCGCCGACACCGTCGTGGCGGTCGGTCGGCGCATCCTGCCCAAGGCGGAGATGATCGACGAGGCCTCCAACAGCCTGCAGCTGCTTTCCGGGCGCACGCATCGCGTCTATTCCGGCGTCTGCCTCATCACGCCCGCCGGCAGGCAGCGGCTGCGGCTCGTCGAATCGCGCGTCCGCTTCAAGCGGCTCGGGCGAGAGGAACTGGAAAGCTATCTGGCATCGGGCGAATGGCGCGGCAAGGCCGGCGGCTATGCGATCCAGGGCCTGGCCGGCACCTTCGTCGTCAAGCTGGTTGGCTCCTATACCAACGTGGTGGGCCTGCCGCTCTACGAGACCGTCGGCCTGCTCAGCGCCGACGGCTACCAGGTCCATTTTAACTGGCTGTCCGGCGCACGCGGCTGAGCGCGGGTCTGCGCCCAAGGCGACGTGCATCACTCGGAATTGTCATCCGGCCGCCTTGTCCCTATCTCCAGTCCGATGACGAACGCCAGCACCAAAGTCACCCCGCTCCGGCCCAGACGCCCCTGCCCCGAATGCGGCCGCCAGTCGGCGCGCGAGCACTATCCCTTCTGCTCCGCGCGCTGCAAGGACGTCGACCTCGGACGCTGGCTGACCGGCGCCTATGCCATACCCGCGACGGAAGACGAGGAGGAAGACGGCAGGCCCGAAAGCCGCGTCGCCTCCCCGCAATCGGGCATGGACTGAGCGCGTCGCACGCCCCTGTCAAAAACCCGTCACGGGACGCTGGACAGGCGGAAATGCCGTGCTATAACCCACCCGCTTTCCGAGAGGCGGCGCCTCTCTTGCCGGTGTGGTTCGGCCATCCCGGCGGAAAATGCCCAGGTAGCTCAGTTGGTAGAGCAGCGGACTGAAAATCCGCGTGTCGGTGGTTCGATTCCGCCCCTGGGCACCACGCCCTTCGTTCTCTAACTGGTCGACTTCAACAACTTGATGCGTTCGAGGGTCGGCCTAACTTGCGCCCCCCGAACGCAGCTTGGCGATAGCGTTTGCGCCTCGCCGCTCGACAGCAGCGGACGTCTTTCGAGGTTCGGTGGCCTATGGCTCCCTGCTGCAAAGACAGGCCACCAAACAACGTTGCCAATGTCGACCAGCGTCAACCGATCATGCTGTCGCGGATCCGGGCGAACATTCCCGGCTGCCTTCCGGACAGAATCGTCCTCACCGCGCGGGCTGCTGCCGCGGCGCTGAGGTTGTCGCCATAATGGCAATAGCAGACGACACGATGCAGCTCCTCGTCGTTCAGCTCGAAGAAGCGCTTCGCCTCGCCATAAGTGTCGCTCGCCATTCCTGATGCGCGCAGCGCGGGTTCCTCCAGCGCCACCGAGATCGGCGAGTCATCGCGGCGCATGCCGTCCCGGACATTCGGCCGCTGATATTCGGTTTCGTGCAACGCCCGGAGCAGCCTTTGGGGATTGCGCTCGAGACGCTCCGCCCAAAGTTCGAGACGTTCTTGACGGGTAAGCGCCGGGCAGCGCTCATCTACCGCGGCGACGGACTGCAGTTGATCAATGGTTTGATGTTTCATCGTCGGACTCCATGAAGGCCCGACCTCCCGTATTGGCGCAAGCATGACTCCAATGACTTTTGGAGTCCAATCACATCTGGACCCGCGGAGCCTCTCCGCATTGGAACCTCGCTCCCGCCCGCCCGTTCGAGGGAGATGACCACGAACCGAGAATCCGAACCCGGCGCCGAGGCGGCGAAATCATCGTCGGAGACGCCTCGTTCGGAGCAGCAATTCCTCCGCGAAGTTCGAAAGAACATGCAGCCGGTGGCCGACGGCGTCGAAGGGCCGGCAGCCGAGGTCGAGAGAGCCAGGCAGAAGGCCAAAAGACACGATGGTTAGACTAATCGCGCTCGCCGCACTTGGAACAGCCGCGGTCATCGTGGCAATCGGCATCCGCCGGGAGCGACGGGACACAGTGATCCTGCTTCCGCCGCCCCAACCCAAGGAACCCGCCAATGCTTAAATGGGCGCTCAGAGCTGGTCTGCTCTGGTTCATCCAGCGCATGGCTCGCCAGTACGCGAAACCAACTCAGGCGCAGTCGCCGAGGCGAAAGAGGCGGGCTGCAAGGCGGGTTTGAATGCCGGGCTGAATGTCGGGCGCCGCGCACACGTCGGCCTGCGCATGCGAGCCTGAGGCCCCGAGGTTTCGTTCAGACCTCCGTCGGGACTGCGCACGGATAACGATACTGCTGCAGGCGCATCGCTACGCCCGCAGCTCCTCGGCTCGCTGAGCCGGCCCCGACCCGTCAGTCCCTCAGCAGGTCGAACATCAGCTTGAAGAACCTGTCGGAATCCACCTCGTAGGCGATCCTGGCATTGTCGGCCTCGCCGCGCTCGTGCCAGTAGTCGGCGACCGTCGCACCGAAGGTGTAGGTGCCGTTGAGGTCGACGCCGATATGGGCCGGGCGCGTCCTGACCAGCGTCGGGTCGATGACCAGCGCCAGGGCCAGCGGGTCGTGCATGGCGCCGCCGACGCCCATCGAGTTGCGGTGCAGCTTCTCGTAGAACAGCAGCCAGTCGTTGACGAGCCGGCCCAACGGCGTGTCGATCGTGGCGAGTTCGTCGTACTGCTCCTTCTCGACCAGGACCTGCATGGTCACGTCCAGCCCGACCATCAGGATGTCGACGCCGCTGTCGAGCACGATCTTCAGCGCCTCCGGATCGCAGAAGGCGTTGAACTCGGTCGGCGTGATGATTTCGCTCCTGCGGTAGAACACGCCGCCCATCCAGATCAGCTGCTTGATCTTCGGCAGCACGTCGCGGTGCTTCAGGATCATCAGGCCGATATTGCAGAGCGGTCCCGTGGCGACGATGGTCAGCGGCTCGGCGCTTTCACGCAGCCGCTCGGCCAGGAAATCGACCGCGTGCTGCTCGACCGGCCGGCTCGTCGCCTGCGGCAGGTAGGGCGACCCTTCCAGGCCGCTCGGGCCGTCGGCGGTGCCGAGCACGAGCGGGCGCGCGAGAGGGCGGTGGCAGCCCGCCGCGACGGGCACGTCCGCCCCGAGATAATCGAGGATGCGCAGCGCGTTGCTGGTGGTCTTCTCCAGCTCGGCATTGCCGCAGGTCGTCGTGACGGCCAAGAGATCGATCGCGGGCGAACGGTGCGCCATCACCAGCGCAATGGCGTCGTCGTGGCCGGGGTCGCAATCGTAGAGGATCGGCGTTGCCATGGTCAGTTCCCCCGCTCGTAGCGCGCCATCGTCTCCTTGAAGATGCTCAGGAAACGCTTGCCGTCCAATGTCTGCGCGATGCGCGTGGTCTTCGGTCCGCTGGCCGGCAGCAGCTGGCGGCCGCGGTGCGCCACCGTCTGGCCGCGCGCCACGCCTTTTTCGATCACCACGTCGGCGAACAGCGGCGCCGTTGTCGTGACGAGGTCGGGCTGGAAGGCGAGCGCCACGGTGATGACGTCGTCCATCGGGAAGCCGACCAGGTCGAAGAACTCGCGCCAGATGTCGATGTAGATCGGGAAGGTGTCCGCGATCATGTCGATCACCGGGTTGTTCTTCGCCGCGGCCTGCATGTCGGCGATGTCGTCGCGGGTCAGCATCGAGTCGGCGACGCGATTGTCCTCGCAGATGTCGAGCGGCACCAGGATCTTGTCGACCTCGGCGTTGAGCACGATGCGGGCAGCTTCCGGGTCCGCCCAGATGTTGTATTCCGACAGCGGCGTGATGTTGCCCGGCGTGATGAAATTGCCGCCCAGCACCAGCATGCGCTTCAGCGCGCCGGCCAGCTTCGGCTCCTGCAGGAATGCCATCGCCGCATTGGTGGTCGGGCCGGTGGTGACCAGCGTGATCTCGCCCGGATTGTCGAGCGCGGTGCGCAGGATCGCGTCTACCGCATGGCCTGGGGTAGCGGAACGCTTCGGCGTCGGTGCGGGCGGATTGAACTTCTTCAGCCGGTCGCCGAAGCGCGCCGTCAGCCGCTTCTCGAAGTGGACGGGCGCCTCCATGTCGGCTTTGGAGTTGCCGACGATCGGCCGCCATGCCCCGGCATGGACCGGGATGTCGTCGCGTCCTGCGAGTGCGAGCGTGTTGAGCACGACGTCGGTGACCTGCTCGATCGGCCCGGCGGCGCCGGTGACCGTGGTCACGGCTTCGAGCTTGATCTCGGGATGGGCGGCGGCGAACAGGACGGCGAGTATGTCGTCGCCGGCCGAATCCACGTCGAGGATGATGCGTTCCATGAAACTCATTCGCTGGGGCGGGGGTGGGAAGGCTTGTCCGGCTCCGCGCTGAGGAACCGGCGCATCGTCTCGGCGGTCTCGCGGATGAGTTTTGGCCGGGCGCGATAGGACAGGAAGAAGAGGACCGACAGCGCCACCACATAGGGCACCGCCAGGATCAGGTAGGATGGGTAGCCGAAGGTCTGCAGGCGCAGTGAGAAGGCGTCCGCGAAGCCGAACAGAAGGCAGCCCAGAAGCACGCGGATCGGATCGCCCGCCGAGAAGATCAGGATCGCCACCGCCATGAAGCCGCGGCCCGACGACATGTTCTCGGTGAACATGGTGATGTAGCCGAGCGACAGATGCGCGCCGGCGAGCCCGGCGAACAGGCCGCACAGGAGAGAGGCGGTGTAGCGGATGCGGGTGATCGAGATGCCGAGCGCTTCGGCAGCCTCCGGCTTCTCGCCGACGACGCGTATATGCAGGCCGAGGCGTGTGCGCCGGTAGAAGACGACCAGCACCGGCACGGCCAGGAAGGCGACGTAGACCAATGGCGTGTAGCCCGAGATCAGCGACGCCCACGAGCCGAGCACGTCGCGCGCATAGGGGATCTGGACCTTGGGCAGGCCGACGATGCCCTGGCCGACGATCGAGCCGCGCGTGCCGAACACCGCCTTCATCAGCGAGATGGTCATGCCGCCGGCCAGGATATTCAGAGCCAGTCCGACGACCACCTCGTTGGCACGGAAGGTGACGACCAGCAGCGCAAAGACATAGGCGAAGACGAGCGCAGCGGCGACGCCACACAGAACGCCGCCCCACGCCGAGCCGGTCCAGATCGAGCCGAGCACGGCGAAGAAGGCGCCGGCCAGCATCTGTCCCTCGAGGCCGATGTTGAAGATGCCGGCCTTGGTCGTGAACGAGCCGCCCAGCGCGACGAGCAGGATCGGGGCGGTCGTGCGCAGCGTCGCGACGATCAGCGCGACGTTGACGAGGCTTGTCAGAACTTCCATCGCCGCTCCCCGCCTTGGGCGTCGCCGCGCCGCCGCAACAGAACCTGGGCCGAGACGCTGAGGATGATCAGCGCCTGGATCACGGTTATGATCTCGCGCGAGGCCGCGGTGTCCGTCTCGAGCAGGAGCGAGCCGGAGCGCAGCGCGCCGAAGAACAGTGCGGTGACGATCGTGCCGATCGGGGAGCCGTTCGCCAGCAAGGCGGCGATCAGCCCGTCGAAACCGAAGCCGGGCGCGAAGCCCTCCATGAAGCGGTGATGGACGCCGAGCGTCTCGACGCCGCCCGCCAGCCCGCCGACGCCGCCGGAGACGATGAGCACCCAGAAGCCGTGCTTCCGGACGTTGATGCCGCCATATTCGGCGAAGCGCGGCGCCGAGCCGGTCATCGAAACGGAATAGCCGCCGGGCGTGTTGCGGAAGTACCAGGCCGCCGCCACCGCCAGCACGAGGCCGATCGCCAGCCCCCAGTTCAGCCGCGAGAAGTCGAACAGCTCGGGAAGGTAGGCAGAGGGGAGGATCGGCGGGGTCTCCGACCATCCGCCGGGGCGCTTGAACAGGAAGATGGTGAAATAGGAGGTCAGCAGGATAGCGACGTAGTTGGACAGAATCGTCGAAACGACTTCGTTGGTGTTGAAGCGGACGCGGAAATAGGCGGGTATGGCGATCCATGCCGCACCGGCCAGTACCGCCGCGATCAAGCCCGCGAGCATGTGCAGGCCGGGCGGCAGGTCGAGCGAGAAGCCGACCAGGGCTGCCGCGAAGCCGCCCAGGAAGAGCTGGCCCTCGACGCCGACATTGAACATGCCGCCGCGAAGCGCGATGCAGGCGGCGATGCCGCTGATCAGGATCGGCGTGGTCTGCAGCAGGGTCCCTGCGATCCTGCCGAGGTCGCCGAAGGCTCCGCGCAAGAGCGTCGTGAAGACGAGCACGGGGCTCTCGTCGATCAGCAGGATGATGAGCGAACCGATGGCGAGCGCGAAGACGACCGCGATCAGCTGGCCAAGCACGGCCTGGAGTTTCGGGTTCACGCGGCGACCCCCGCCTTTTCCTGCGCAATTCCGGCCATCATCAGGCCGATCTGGTCCTCGTCCGCGACGTCGCCCTGGACCGAGCCCATCAGGCGGCCGTTGAACATCACCAGGATGCGGTCCGCGAGCTTGAGCAGCTCGTCGAGCTGGACCGAGATGAGCAGGATGGCGACGCCGTCCGCGCGCTGGCGCATGATCTCGTCGTGGATCGCCTCCTGCGCTCCGATGTCGACGCCGCGGGTCGGCTGGTCGATCAGCAAGAAGGATGCTTCGTTGGTGAACTCGCGCGCCAGCACGACCTTCTGGATGTTGCCGCCAGAGAGGCGGCGCACGGTATCCGTGGTGCCGCGGGCGCGGATGTCGAAACGCGTGATCATCCTGGCGGATTCGTCGGCGGCCGCCTTCCAGTCGAGAAGGAAACCCTTCTTCCATGGCGCGCGATGCTGACGACCCATCATCAGGTTCTCTGAGATCGAAGCATTGCCGTCCACGCCGCGCGTCATGCGGTCGCCCGGCACATGGGCGAGTCCGGCGGCTCGTGCCTCGGCCGGCGACATGGCGAGGAGGTCCCGGCCATTGAGCATGGCGTCGCCGCTGCTCGGCGGGCGCAGGCGCGACAGCACCTCGGCCAGCTCGGTCTGGCCGTTGCCGGCGACCCCCGCTATGCCGACGATCTCGCCGGCGCGGACCTCGAAGCTGGCGTCGCGCAGCGCCGGCAGGCGGCGGTCGTCGCGCGCCCAGAGATTGCGCACGGAAAGCACGGTATTGCCTTCCGTCGCCGTGCGCGCGGGCCGATCGAAGCTGACGTCGCGATCGACCATCAGGCGCACCATCTCCGCCTTGCTCAGCTCGGCCGTCGGCCGCGTGGCCACCGCCTTGCCGCGCCGCAGCACGGTGACGGTATCCGAAACCTCCATCACCTCCTCGAGGTGGTGCGAGATGAAGATCACCGTCATGCCGTCGCGCGTGAAGCCGCGCAGCGTCGAGAACAGTTCGCGGCTTTCCTGCGGCGTCAGCACCGCCGTCGGTTCGTCGAGGATGACCGTGCGCGCCCCGCGCGCCAGCACCTTCAGGATCTCGATGCGCTGCTCGATGCCGACCGAGAGGAGGCCGACGCGCTCGGCGGGGTCCACGGCGAGGCCGAAGCGCCTGGACAGCTCCCGCGTCTTTTCTTCCTGCGCGCGGTGGTCGATCAGCCCGTTCCTGCGGATCTCCATGCCGAGGAAGATGTTCTCGGCCACGGTGAGCGAAGGGACCAGCTTGAAATGCTGGTGCACCATGCCGAGGCCGGCATCGATGGCGACCGACGGGTCGGACATCACGATCGGCTTGCCGTCGACGCGGATCTCGCCCTCGTCCGGCTGCAGCAGGCCGAACAGCACGTTCATCAGCGTGGTCTTGCCGGCGCCGTTCTCGCCGATGATGGCATGGATGCCTGCGCGCCGCACCCGCAGGTCGATCCGGTCATTGGCGGTGAAGGCGCCGAAGCGTTTGGTGATGCCGAGCAGTTCGATCGCGTAATCGGCTGCCGACGCAGACGCACCGCCTGGCACGGGATCCACGGTCAATTCCTTTGCAAGAAATCCGCGCCGGCCGGGTGAGGCGCGACGCGGATTGTGGCGCGAAACGATTACTTCGCCTTGGTGATCTCGATCGAGCCGTCGAGCACGCCCGCCTTGAGCTCGTCGACCTTGGCGGTGATGTCGGCCGGGATCTCGATGTCGTCGCAGACCTTGAACTCGACGCCGCCGGAAGCGAGGTCGAACGTACGGGTGCCGGCGGTGACCTTGCGGCCCTCGACCTCGTCCTTGATCAGCGTGTAGACGGCGATGTCGCCGCGCTTGAGCATCGAGCCGATCACGTTGCCCGGCGCCGTGCCGCACATGTCGATATCGACGCCGATCGAATATTTGTCGGCGGCGGCACTCGCCTGCATCACACCTTCGCCGGTAGGGCCGGCGACGTTGTAGACGATGTCGGTGCCCTGGCCGTAGAGGGCCATGGCGAGTTCGCTGCCCTTGGCCGGATCATCGAAGGTGCCGGCAAAGACGGAGGCGACCTTCACGTCCGGAGCCGCAGCCTTGGCGCCCTGCTCGTAGCCGCCGAGAAAGTTGCGGATGACCGGGATGTCGCGGCCGCCGACGAAGCCGATCGACTTGCCGTCGCCGATCTTGTCGAATTCGGAGCCCTTGTCCGCGATCAAGGCCGCGGTCGCGCCGGCGATGAAGGAACCCTGCTCCTCGGCGAAATTGGCATAGATCATGTTGGGGCTTTCCAGGACGCCGTCGATGAAGACGAAGCGCTGGTCGGGATATGCGGCGCTCGCCTTCTGCAGCGCGTCGACGAGTTCCCAGCCCATCACGAAGATCAGATCGTACTGGCCGTCCTTGGCGAGATTGGCGAACTGCTCCTCATAGTCGAGCGCACGGTTGCCGGTGTCCACCAGCTTGAGGTCGATGCCGAACTCGTCCTTCGCCTTGTTGAGGCCGTTGACGATCGAAACGCCGAAGCCCTGCGCGAAATAGCCGGAGATGGCGGCGACGGAAACCTTGTCGTCCTGTGCAGAAGCCGCCGTGACCGCGACGAGCAGCGCACCGCCGGCAAGAAGGCCTCGCGCGAAATTCCTGATCATGTTCAACCCTCTTTATCTTCATCCGCTTAGCCGAAGGCCGACGGAATTCGTTGGTAGTCAAACGACTTTATGAAGCGTTTCGGTGCCTGTCAATCGCTGTACGACGTCGCCAGCGGCAGTGGTCAATTGCAATGCGTCCTCGCCGCTGTCTTCGGAGGATGGCGTGGGTTCGCACCGTCAGTCAGCGATGGTCAGGCTCACGGTACGGCGACGCTTCCGTGGCAACGAGACGGCTACGTCCAGCGGCCCAACGCTCGCTGCGTCCATTCCGGAATGCTGTCGCAGTTTACGGCCAGCGGATGCAGGACAAATCAGGCGCCTGCATCTGCCCGCGCAAGGACCTCGGTCGTCGAAGCGCTGCACGCTGCGCGATTGGGTTGTTTCACATCGCCGTCGTTCCCACGGAGTCTTGACAGAGGAAGGCTCAGAAGATTGTTTGTGTTCAAACAGAATTTAGGGCGTTGGATTGGATGGAGGCCGTCATGGCAGAGGTCGCGGTACGGAAGTTCGTGACGGTGATCGACGAGGTGATGCACGAGTTCGGTCCGCCGCCCGAGCAGCCCCAGAAGCGGGGCGCCATCATGGCAGTGATCGAAAACCCTTTCGCGGGACGCTACGTCGAGGACATCCAGCCCTTCATGGAAGATTTGCGGCCGCTCGGCCTGAAGATGGCGCAGCGGCTGCTCGCCGCGCTGGGCGGCGATGTCGCCTCGATCGAGGGCTACGGCAAGGGTGCGGTCGTCGGCGCCGGCGGTGAGCTCGAGCACGGGGCGCTCTGGCACAACCCCGGCGGCTACGCGATGCGCGAGGTGCTCGGCAACGCCAAGGCGATCGTGCCGTCCACCAAGAAGGTCGGCGGCCTCGGCACGCGCATCGACATCCCGATCACCCACATCAATGCGTCCTATGTCCGCAGCCATTTCGACGCCATCGAGGTCGGCATCAATGACGCCCCTCGCGCCAACGAGATGGTCGTCGTTCTGGCCATGACGACTGGGCCGCGCGTCCATAACCGATCCGGTGGCCTCAAGGCGTCCGAGGTCAAGGGCGAGGACGGCTTGCGATGAAGGCCGAGATCAGACGCATCGTCACGATCGTCGAGGAGACGCTGATCGAAGGCGGCAAGCCGGTCGACCCGCCGATCCGCCGGGCAGCGGCCGTGGCGGTGATCCGCAACCCGCATGCCGGCACCTATGTCGAGGACCTCTCCGGCCTGATCGAAGTCGGCGAGGAACTCGGTGCGCTCTTGCCGCGCCGCGCGGTCGATGCGCTCGGCATCCCCGGCGAGGCCGTCCACAGCTTCGGCAAGGCCGCCGCCGTCGGGGCCGAGGGAGAGCTCGAACATGCCGCGGCCCTCCTGCATCCGAAACTCGGCGCGCCGTTCCGCGAGGTGCTCGGCAAGGGTGCGGCGCTGATCCCGTCCTCCAAGAAGCGGGGCGCTCCGGGCGTCCCATTCGACATCCCGCTCGGCCACAAGGACGCGGCCAAGGTGCGCAGCCATTTCGACGGCATGGAGGTGATCGTCCCCGATGCGCCGCGCGACGACGAGATAGCCGTCGCCGTGGCCGTCACCGACGGCGGGCGACCGCATCCGCGGGTGGGCGGGCTACAGGTGGACCAGGTCGAAGGCAAGGACGGGCTGATCTAGCCGGCCTTTGGGCTGCGGTCCCCGGCGATGCCGGGGACCGGTTCTTCATCAACCCTTGACGATCGACGGCACTTTGTCGGCCGGAGGCGTATTGCGGCTGCGACCGGTGCGCGGCACGCCGTCGATCATCACCATGCCGATGCCCGGCAGGTTGCCGAGCGCCAGACTTTCCGAGAAGGTCCCGCCTGCTCCGCCGGCGGCGCGGTCCATGAAGACGAGGTCGGCGGCGCGGCCGGCTTCGACGATGCCCCGGTCGGACAGTCCGCGCACCCGCGCGGTGTTGCCGGTGGCGAAGGCGAAGACGGTTTCCACCGGCACGTCGGTCAGGGAAGCCAGCATGGTGATCATGCGGATGATGCCGAGCGGCTGCACGCCGGAGCCGGCCGGCCCGTCCGTTCCCAGCAGGATGCGGTCGAGCTCGCCGCGCTGCCTGGCGAGGTCCAGCACATAGAGGCCGGCTCGCAGATTGCCGTTGTGCACGATCTCCAGCGCTCGGCTGCTTTCCTCGGTGATCGCGCGCAACTCCTCGAAGGGCAGCGCCGTCGGGCCGCCATTCACATGCGCCACGACGTCGGCATCCACCTCGATGACGACTTCCGCGCCGATCCGCCCGGAGCCGGGGATAGACGGCCCGCCGGTGTGGGTCATCGAGGTCATGCCTTGAGCGCGCGCCCAGGCCACCATCTGCCTGGCGGTCGGCCCGTCCTTCACGCCGCCCAGGCCCACCTCGCCGAGGATCGTGACGCCGGCTTCGGCCAGTTCGCGGAAGTCGCCTTCCGTGAGACCCGGCTCGAGGATCAGCGCGCCGGCGATGATCTTCATGCCGCCCGGCCGGAAGGTCGCGAAGGAACGCTGTGCCGCGATCGCGAGCGCCTTGATGCCGACGACGTCCCGGGGGCGGCCGGGATAATGCGCCTCGCCCGCCGAGATCATGGTGGTGACGCCGCCATGCAGCGTCGATTCTATCCAGCCGATCTGGTTCTGGCGCGGCGTCCAGTCTCCGGCCACGGTATGCACGTGGTTGTCGATGAGGCCCGGCGTCACCACGCAGCCCTGTGCGTCGATCTCCCGGTCGACCGCGCCGAAGTCCATCTTGGACGCCTTGCCGACCTCCCGGATGATGCCGTCCTCGACGAGGATCGCGTCGGCATCGAGTACCGGTCGGTCGATGTCGCCGCTGATCAGCAGGCCGATGTTGCGGATCGCTGTCCGGCCGCGGGACGCACCCGCATCCGCTGGTTGTGATGCCATGAGCGGCTCCTTCTGCAAACGATAAGCGTGGTGGTGGGCGGCCCGTCAGCCCGGTTCGTGATCGCTGTCGGCGATGCGCCCGAGCAGGTCCAGGAACATTGCCTGCTCGGCCTTGTTGAGCGGCGACAGCAGCCGTGCGCCCACCTCGATGCTCCGGGACAGCCTGTCGACCGTGTAGCGGGCGCCGGCGTCCGTGAGGCGCAGGATGCTGAGCCTCTGGTCCGTTTTCGAGTTGCTGCGATAGACCAGCTTCTCCTTCAGCAGCTTGCGCACGACGAGGCTGCAGGTGGAGGGGTCCATGGCCGTCAGCCGGCCGAGATGGTTCTGCGATATCTCGCCGACCTTCAGGATCGTGGCCAGCGCGGCGTACTGGGTCGGCGACAGCGACTCGCCGGCCATGACCTGCTGGAAGCAGAGCGTCGCCCGCTGGTGCACGCGCCGCACCAGATGGGCCGGATGATGCGTGAGATCGTAGCCGCTCTCTGCATAGGCGGTCAGCTGTGCCTTCCGGTCGAACGCCTCGTCGTCGCGGCCGCTGTCGACGACCTGCTCGCGAGTCGTCCCGGCGACGGTGGATGGAGAATCAGTCACGTGTCGGACGCATCCTTCGGCACGGGTTCACGCGGCGATGTCGAGGTTGGCGATCTCGACGCCTTCACGGAGGGCCTTCGCAACCGTCGCCGCGTCGCTGACGACGCCGAAATGGGTCGAGATGTCGTAGAGCGAGCTCTCCTGCTCCCGGGGCCCGGTGGCAGCGCAGGCGTCGTGCGGGACGACGATCTCGTAGCCGAGAAAGAAGCCGTCGTGCACCGTCGAACGCACGCAGATATTCGTCACCACGCCCATGACGATCAGCTGGTCGACCATCAGGTCCTTGAGCGTGAGGTCGAGATCGGTGCCGAAGAAGGCGGAGTAGCGCCGCTTCACGAGATGGATCTCGTCCTCGCGTGCGCCGAGATCGTCGATGATCCGGGGGCCCCACGTGCCCTCGACGCAATGCGGCGTGCGCTTCAGCCATTCGCGGTCGCGGCGCACATTGCGGCGATGCTCGTCATGCACCCAGATGATCGCCGCACCGCTGGCGCGCGCGGCTTCGATGATGGAGAGCTGCGGCCCGACGAGTGCCTCGTAGCCCGGCAGGACCATCGCGCCTCCCGGCTTGCAGAAGTCGTTGACCATGTCGACCACGATCACCGCGCTCCGCTTGGGATCGAGGCGGATCGATTCTGCGTTTCGATGAGCGGAAAAGACGTCGTCGGCCATGGCTCCACCTCGAGATGATTGTTTGTGGTCAAACAAAACCGATCCGCACCGGATGTCAATCCCGCCACCACGGAAGCATCCGGGTGGCAGATGCCCGCGAGCCGCCGGTTGACAAGCATCGATCTACCGGGAAATCATTTGACTACGAACAATTGGTCGGATTGGCAGCGTGGTGAACAGGCGGGAAATGACATGCGGGTGATAGTCACGGGATCGAGCGGGTTTCTCGGGCGCCACGTCGCTTCGCATCTGGCCGCCTCCGGCCACGCGGTCATCGGGATCGACACGGCCCAGCCGCCCGCCGGCTTCGGCGGCTGGTCGCACGTCACCGCCGACCTGACGCAGTTTGCCGCAGCGCTCGAACTGGTGCGCGAGGCGGACGCCGTGGTGCACATTGCCGCCATTCCGCGGCCGATCGGCCGGGCGGCGGGCGAGGTTTTCCACACGAACGTCGCGGCCGCCTTCAACGTCATCGAGGCGACACGGCTCGGCCGCATTCCGCGGCTGGTCTATGCATCCTCCTTCAGCGTGCTCGGCTATCCGTTCGGCGAGCCCTTCGTGCCGCCGCAGTTCCTGCCGATCGACGAGACGCATCCGACACGCGCGCAGGATGCCTACGGTCTCTCGAAATGGCTCGGCGAAGAGATCGTCGAGGCGGCGGTAAGGCAGGGCGGCCTGTCCGCAGTGTCCTTGCGCATGCCTTGGGTCCAGTCGGCCGAGACGTTCGGCGCGCAGATCGGTCCGCGCCGGAAGACCGCAGAGGCGGCGCGCGACCTGTGGAGCTACATCGACGTGCGCGATGCGGCGGAAGGCTTCCGCCTGGCGCTCGACTGGACCGGCTCCGGCCACCTGCGCACCTATCTTTCCGCAGCCGATACCTACCTCGAGGAGGACACCGCGACGGCGCTGGCACGCAGCCTTCCCGGTGTTCCGCTCTCGCAGCCGCTGGACGGCTGCTCGGGCCTGATCGCGACCGGTCTCGCAGAGCGGGAGCTCGGCTTCGTCCCGCGCCATTCCTGGCGCGATTATCCGCACGAGGATCTCGCATGACGTCACGTTTCACCGACAAGGTCGTTCTGGTCACCGGCGGCGGCGGGGCCATCGGCTCCGCGTCGGCGCGCCGCTTCGCACAGGAAGGCGCGCAGCTTGCGATCCTCGACCGCGATCTTGCTGCCGCATCGCGCATTGCCGGAGAGCTCGGAACGGACGCGCTTGCCCTCGAGGCGGACGTCGCCGACGAAGCTCAGGTGGCGAGGGCGGTCGGCCGCGCGGTCGAGCATTTCGGGCGCATCGACGTGCTCTTCAACAATGCCGGCATCTCGGGAACCGTCGCGCCCGTGCACGAGCTGCCGGTCGACGACTGGGACGACATCGTGCGCATCAATCTGCGCGGCATGTTCCTCGTCCTGCGCACGACCTTGCGCGCGATGATCGACGGCAATGTCGCCGGCGCGGTGGTCAACATGGGCTCGTCCATGGCAGGCTGGGACGTACTGGCCGGTGGTGCCGGTTACGCCGCCACCAAGCATGCCGTGGTCGGGCTTACGCGCATCGCCGCGCTCGACGTCGCCCGCTACCGCATCCGCGTGAACGCGATCTGCCCGGGCGTCATCGAAACGACGCTCGGCGTGCCGGCGTCGGACCGGGACAGTTACCGCGCCGGTATCGAGCGCTTCGCCAGGCGCATTCCGCTGCGCCGCATCGGCCAGCCGGAAGATGTGGCGGCGGCGGTCGCTTTCCTGGCTTCCGACGACGCCCGCCATGTGACCGGCGTGGACTGGCTCCTGGATGGCGGCCAGACCCTGCAAAGCTGGGCCAATGCACCCGACGCGGACGCCTATCCGCTGCTCCGGGACGAATAGCGCGATCCTGGCGGCGCCGACCTGACGCCGCGATCAGGAGATCTGCTCGAAGGTGCACTGGCGCGGCGCCTTGTCGGGCCGCCATCGCAACAGCCGGGTACCGTGGCGGAAACGTCCCGCCGTCACCTGGTCGAAACGCACCTCGACGACGAGCTCCGGCCGCAGCGGCTCCCACGTCACGCTTCGCTCCGTGCTCCACCGGCTGGGGCCGCCCGGCGCATTGCCGGTGAAGCCCGGCGCCTCGCGCAGCTTCTCCAGCCGCTTCGTCAGCGCCGCCCTGTCCTCGTTGCGGATCGTCGACGTGAAGCCGACATGGTCGAGCTTGCCGTCACTGTTGTAGAGGCCGAGGAGCAGCGACCCCACTTCCTTCCTGTTGGCCAGATAGCGGAAGCCGCCGACCACGCAGTCGGCGCTGCGCAGCGGCTTCACCTTCACCATCGCCCGCTCGCCCGGCAGATAGGCACCGTCGCGTCTCTTCGCGACGATGCCGTCGGTGCGGGCCGCGTCGCGGGCGTCCAGCCATGTCCTCGCCTCATCTTCGTCGAGGGTCACGGCAGACAGCTCGATGTCTCTGGACTTCTCGGCCTTCACGAACTTCTCGAGCGCCGCGCGGCGCTTCGAGAGCGGTTCGTCGCGCAGGTCCCGGCCGGCGGTATCCGCCAGCATGTCGAACAGGATGAGCTTGGCCGGCGTCTCGCGTGCCAGCTTCCGGATACGGCTCTCGGCCGGATGCAGTCGCATCTGCAGGGCGTCGAACGAATAGCGCCCCGACGACTCGATGACGATCTCTCCGTCGACCACGAAGCGCTGCGCCTTCAGGCCGCGGAGCAGGTCGAGCAGTTCCGGGAAATACCGGCCGAGCGGCTTTCCCGACTTGCCTCGCAGATCGACAGCGTCGCCGGATCTGAAGGCAAGCAGGCGGAAACCGTCCCACTTCGGCTCGTACTGCCACTCCCCCGCCCCCGTCGGGATGTCTTCGGCCAGCTTGGCCTCCATGGGCGCCGTGTCGGCGGGCAGCGGGTATTGTCCGGCCTGCTCCATGGCTACGCCTCCGCGGCGTCGCGGATCCTGGCGATCGCCTCGTCGAGCGAGCGCTCGCCTTCGCAATAGTCCTGCCACGCTGCCGTCTTTGCGATCAGCGACGGCACGGTGCGCAAAGTGAATCGCTTCGGATCGAGGTTCTTCCTGACCTGGCCCCAGGTCAGCGGCATGGAGACCGTCGCTCCTTCGCGGGCACGCGGAGACAGCGGCGCGACGGCGGTCGCCATGCGGTCGTTGCGCAGGTAGTCGAGGAAGATCCGGCCCTGCCGCAGCTTCTTGGACATCTTGGTCAGGTAGCGCTCGGGGCTGTCCGCCGCCATCGACAGGCAGACGGCATGCGCGAAGGCCTTCGCCTCCTCCCAGCTTAGCTTCGCGTCCTTGCTAGCCTTCAGGGGCGTGACGACGTGCAGGCCCTTGCCGCCGGTGGTCTTGCAGAACGGCACCAGGCCTAGCTGTTCGAGACGCTCCTTCATCTCATGCGCTGCGGTCACGACCTCTGCGAAATCGACATCCGGAGCGGGATCGAGGTCGAACACCAGCCGCCCCGGCACTTCCGGCTGGTGCGGTTCGCAGTTCCAGGGATGAAGCTCGACGGCGCCGAGCTGGGCCACCGCCGCCAGGCCCTCCACCCTGTCGATCTGGAGATAGGGCTTGCGGTCGCCGAACACCGTCACGAGCTCTAGCAGGTTGGACGTTCCGGGCATGGCATGGCGCTGGAAGAACTGCTCGCCGCCGATACCTTCCGGAGCGCGGATGATCGAGCACGGACGCCCGCGTATGTGGGCGATCATCCAGGGGCCGACCGCCTCGTAATAGCGTGCCAGGTCCTCCTTGGTGACCGGCTTGCTGCCCGCGGCTGCCGGCCACAGCACCTTGTCCGGGCTTGAGATCAGCACGCCCATCACGTTGGCCTTGTCGGCGCTGCGGCCCTTGCGCCGAGACGTCGAAGGCTTCGGTTCGAGCAGTTCGGTATCCGGTGCGGCCGGCTCTTCCGCCTCGACTTCGTCGGCCGGCTTGTCTTCGCGCAGGCCCTTGAAGGCGGCCTGCCGGACCAGCCCGTCCGACGTCCAGCCCGCGAACTCGATTTCCGCCACGAGTTGCGGCTTCACCCAGACCACCTCGTCGCCCCGCTTGGGCGGAGACTTGCCGGTGAAGGGAGACCGCTCCACCTCGAGGGGCTTCAGTGCCGCCCGCACCCTGACCGCCGTGTCGGCGCCGAAGCCGGTCCCGACACGGCCGACATAGACGAAGCTGTCGCCGCGATGGACGCCGACGATGAGTGACCGGAAACGGTTGCCGGTCTTCGTGTATCCGCCGATCACGACCTCATGGCCGGCCCGGCACTTCGACTTGGCCCAGCTGTCGGCACGCCCGGAGACGTAGGGCGCGTTCGCCTGCTTCGAAATGATCCCTTCGAGGGAGAGGCGGCAGGCGGAGCGAAGCACCGCGTCGCCGCCCGTCTCGAAATGCTCGACGAAGCGGATGTTGGCGTCCTTGTCGAGCGTCGAAAGCAGGTCTTCGAGCCTTTGCTTGCGCTCGGTCAAGGGCATCGGACGCAGGTCCTCGGCGCCGTCGAACAGGAGGTCGAAGGCGAAATAGACGAGCGACCCGGTCCTGCCTTCGGAGAGCGCCGCCTGCAGCGCGGCGAAATCCGGCGCCCCGTTGTGGTCGAGCGCGCAGATTTCGCCGTCGATGATCGCGTCAGGCAGTTCCTCCGCCGCACGTGCGATTGCGCCGTAGCGCTCCGTCCAGTCGAGCCCCTTGCGCGTTTTCAACGTGACCTTGCCGCCAGCGATGCGCATCTGGATCCGGTATCCGTCCAGCTTGATCTCGTGCACCCAGCCCTTGCCGCCGGGCGGTCTCTGCAGGACGCGGCAGAGCTGCGGCTCTATGAAATCGGGCAGGTCGGAAGCGGTGGCCGCGGACGTTTCTCGGCGCCTGGCGCCGGCCTTGCGCTCGTCGGCGGCAAGCCCCGTCCTGCTGTCCCACACGGCATCTGCCCCGACGGCGGGCGCATCCAGCATGAAGGGTTTCGGCCTGCGGCCTTTGCCGGCGGCGATCTGCTCCATCGTCCGGCCGGACGCGACCGACGTTGCATTGCTTTCGAGGATGGCCGCGCCGTCCTCCTCGACCGAAGCGGCGTCGCGATGCTTGATCAGAAGCCAGTTGTTCCGCTTGCTCTTGAACCGGTCGCCCTCCATGCGGACCAAGACGAAGCTGCCTTTCAGGCGCTTGCCGTCCAACCTGAACTTCAGCTCGCCCTTCTTGAGCTGCCGCTCGATGGAGGCCTTTCCCTCCGGCTCCCAATGGCCCCGGTCCCACAGCATCACCGTGCCGCCGCCATACTGGCCCTTGGGTATCGTGCCCTCGAAATCGCCGTAGTCCAGCGGATGATCCTCGACTTCCACTGCCAAGCGCTTGTCGGCGGGGTCGAGCGACGGACCCTTTGTCACGGCCCATGACTTGAAGACGCCGCCCGACTCCAGGCGCAGATCGTAGTGCAGCCTGGTCGCGTCGTGCTTCTGGATGACGAACCTCAGCCGGTTCGAAGGCTTCACCTCGACGGCGCCGCTCGGCTCCTGCGTCGTTTCGAAATCGCGCTTGTTCCTGTAGGCAGACAGCTTGTCCTTGGCCACGATTCACCTCCGCCTCCGATCGCAGGAAATGCCGCAAGGAAGGCCTCGGTTCCCGCCGCAGCCTCGCCGCCGGCTTGTCGCTGGGCGCGCTCCGTCCTATGCCCCGGAGTCTCCCGACAGGAATCGAAAGCTCGCCATGGACGTCGTCTCCGAACTGAATGCCGCACTGGGTCTCGACGCGTGCCTGACCGGTGCCCGGCTCGAAGGGGTCGCCCTTCGCTCGGATGCAAGCGAGACCGGTCGCCACCTGCCCCTGGCGCTGTTGAGGCCGGCCTCGGTGGCCGACATATCGAAGGCCCTCGATATCTGCCATCGGCACCGCCAACCCGTCGTGCCGCAGGGCGGTATGACCGGGCTGGCGGGCGGCGCGAATTGCCGCCCGGGCGACATCGCCCTGTCGCTGTCCCGTTTCCAGGGTGTCGAGGAAATCGATCCCGCGGCCGGGGCCATGGTCGTGCGCGCCGGCACGATCCTAGAAACGGCGCAGCAGGCGGCCGAGGACGCAGGCTTCCTGCTGCCGATCGACCTGGGCGCCAGGGGCTCGTGCCAGATCGGCGGCAACATCGCGACCAATGCCGGCGGCCTGCGGGTGATCCGCCACGGCACGGTGCGCGACAACCTTCTCGGCCTGGAAGCGGTCCAGGCGGACGGCACCGTCCTGTCGCACCTGTCGCGCATGCAGAAAAACAACACCGGCTACGATCTCCGGCATCTGATCGCCGGATCGGAAGGCACGCTCGCCGTCATCACCCGCGCGGTGCTGCGCCTGCGGCCCTTGCCGTCGGGCGTCGAGACCGCGATCTGCGCGCTGGACAGCTATGATGCCGTTCTCGCCCTTCTCGCCGAAGCCCGCGGCCGGACGACGCTGTCGGCTTTCGAGGTGATGTGGTCGGACTATTTCGAGCTGGGCGGCGGACACCGCCTGTTCGGACGGACGCCGCCCTTCGCGGTGATCGTCGAGACGGAAGGGGGCGGGTTGCAGCCGCTGCTCGAAACGGCGATCGAGAACGGCCTCATCGCCGATGCCCTGATCGCGCAGTCGCATGCCGATGCACGGCGCTTCTGGGATATTCGGGAGGGCAGCCTGCCCGAGGCGCATGTACCCGACATCGTCAACTTCGATGTCAGCCTGCCGATCGCCCGCATGGACGGCTACGTCGCCGCCTGCCGCGCCGCCATCGCAGCCGCCCTGCCCTCGACGCGCTCGTTCTTCTTCGGCCATGTCGGCGACAGCAACCTGCACATCATGGTCCAGGTCCCCGGCCTCCCCGACGCCGACGTGCACATGGTCGACCGCATCGCCTACGACCTCGTGCGCGAGGCCGGCGGGGTGATTTCGGCCGAACACGGCATCGGCACGCTGAAGCGCGACTGGCTGGGCCATAGCCGCAGCCCCGCCGAGCTTGCGGCGATGCGCGCCATCAAGGCTGCGCTCGATCCGGCCGGCATACTGAACCCCGGCAAGGTCCTGTAGCTCAGCCGGGCCGGTAGGCGCGCGCGATCGCCCGCATCTCCTGCGCCGGCAGGGCCTCGCCGTGCCCGCCATGCGCGACCGAGACGTCGAGCGCGGCGATACGGGCCATCGTCGCGCGATACGCGGCCCTGTCGCTGTCCGGCAGGTCGTCCACGAGCATGCCGCGATAGATCGCGTCGCCCGGGAAGAACACGCCGTTCCTCTCGTCCAGCAGACCGATGCTGCCGGGCGAATGGCCGGGCAGATGCAGCACGGTGAGCCGCCGGTCGCCGAGATCGATGGCATCGCCCTCCTCCAGCGTGCACGAGAGCGGCGCGGGAAGGATGCGATAGTCCTCCTTGCGCCATTCCGGCGACGGCGCCGCCGTCACCGGTTCCTCGAGTGCGCGGAACATGCCGGCGAACGTCTCGTCCTCCGGCATCGTCGCGCAAACCGCAGCCTCGCTCGAATGCGCGCGCCGGTCGGCGAATTCGTGGAAGCCGCCGATATGGTCGGCATGGCTGTGCGTTGCGACCGCGATGAGGGGCGCGCCGCTCGACAGTGCGTAAACGAGTGGCGTAAGGGGCCGCAGCCCCATGCCGGAATCGATCAGAAGGTCCGCGTCGCGGCCGCGCAGAAGGAAGACGTTGCCGCGGAAAAACCGGTGCACATGCGGCTCGTTGATCCTGAACAGTCCTTCGCCGAGATCGGCGACGGCGAACCAGTCGTCTGCCTGCGCGCTCACGCCGCCTCGTTCCCGACGCTCGCCGTGAAGGCGGCTTCGTCGATCTCGATGATCTCGTTGCCGCCAAGCGGTGCCTTGGCCGCCGCCGTGAAATCGCGCAGGCTCGTCACCTTCCGGTAGCTCCAGCCGAAACCTTTTGCGATGGGCTCGAAATCCGGTGTGTGGATGTCCACGCCCACGGGCGGGACCCCGGCGCCGACCATGTAGCTCTTGATCTCGCCATACCCCTTGTTGTTCCAGACGATCAACCGGACCGACGTGCCGGCCTCGGTCGCGCTGGCCATTTCCCCGATTGTAAACTGCAGGCCACCGTCGCCGACGATGCCGAAGACAGGCCTGCCCGGCGCCCCGATCGCAGCGCCGATGGCGGCAGGAAGGGCGTAGCCGAGGGTTCCGAAGCCGGTCGCGGAGCAGAAGAAGCTGCCGGCGCGCGCCGCGCCGAACGCCGTGCAGGCGGCGTAGACGGGCTGCGTCGAGTCGCCGACCAGAATGGCATCGGGCAGTTCCGTCGCCAGCGCGTCCAGCATACGCAGCCCGGCCGACAGGACCGGGTTCATCGCGCTTTCCACCTCCTGCCGCGCCGCGTGCGCGGCCTCTTGACCGTACCCGGCGGGCTGCTTCTCGGGCAGCGCCGCGAGGACCGCTTCCGCCACAAGCCCGGCATCGGCGAGCATCGGCAGATCGGCTTGCAGGCCGCGCATGAGATGCTCGGCATCGAGATCGGCCCGCGCCAGCCAGCCCGCAAGCCTGCCGCTCGCCGGCAGCCGTTCGGCGAAGTCGGTCGGGCCGAATTCGGTTCCCAGCGCCAGGATAGCGTCCGAGGATTCGAGCAGCCTGCGGGCGGCGGGCGAGTCCCCGGTTGTCGGGACCGCGAGCGGGTGGCCGCCAGGCAGGATGCCGCGCGCGTTGACCGTCATCAGCACAGGGGCGCCCAGACTCTCGGCCAGCGCACGCACGGCGCCGGATGCGCGCACCGCGCCACCGCCGGCGACGATCAGCGGGCGGCTGGCAGCGGATAGGCGCGTTGCCGCCTCCGCAGCCGCCGCCGGAGCTGGCGACGGCGGCCGCGGCAGCGCGAAACGCCTCGCCGGCGGCAGATCCGACGCGTTCGCGTTCAGCAATCCGACCGGGATCTCGATATGGACCGGACGCGGCCTCGCCGCCGCGAAGAGGGAGAAGGCGCGCGCCAGCACCGGCTCGACCTCGCGGACGTCGAGGATCGTGTGGCTGAACGCCGACACCTCGCGGACCAGCGCGCTCTGGTCCTTCATCTCGTGCAGGTGGCCCCGACCCGATCCGATCTCTCCGACCGAGTTGACGCTGGATACGACCAGCATGGGGATCGAGTCGCCATAGGCCTGGCCCATCGCCGTCGCGATGTTGGTCATGCCCGGACCCGTGATGATGAAGCAGACTCCCGGCTTGCCGGTGACCCGCGCATAGCCGTCGGCCATGAAGCCCGCGCCCTGCTCGTGACGCGGCGTGACATGGCGGATGGCCGAGCCTTCGAGGCCCCGGTAGAGATCGACGGTGTGAACCCCGGGGATGCCGAACACGGTGTCGACGCCGTTCGCCTCGAGTATCTCCACCAGGTATTTCGCGAGCGTCCGCATGCCAGTCTCCGTTTCAGTGCGGGCCCTATCTGGCATGGCGCAGGTCAGTCGTCCACATTGGCTTTTCCGCTCAATCCGGCGGCAGAAACCGTCCCCGGCCTGCTCGAATCCACAGCACGCTGCACAAAGAGTTTCCATCGATAAAGCGGTTTAGTAAATCGCTTTACAACACTCCTTCGCTGCGCCAAGCTACTGTTGTCGGACAGTAGGACCATGAGTTGGCGGGACAGCCGGAGACGATGACGCACAGCGCCGCTGCGATATGCCGGGTATCCCCCTGACGGCTCGTCTGCCCTCGCGCCGGACGTCGTCGGCGACCATTCGCGACGTCGCCGCGGCCGCCCGGCTGTCGGTCACCGCGGTCTCGCGCCACTTCAACAACAGGATCGTCCTGCCCGCCGACACGGTGGCGAGGATCGAAGCGGCCGCTGCCGTGCTCGGCTATCGGCCGAACGTCACGGCGCGCCGGCTGAGCCTCGGCAGCAGCGAGACGCTGGGCATCGTCCTGTCGGACGTCGCCTACCCGTTCTTTTCCGCCATCGCCAGCGCGGCCGAAGCCGAATGCGCGCGGCTCGGCTACAGCCTGGTCATCTTCAACAGCAGGAACATCGCCGCGAACGAGATCTCGCATCTGGCGCGGATTGGAAACGCACAGGTCGACGGCATCCTGTTCATGACCAACCATCCTGGTGCCCCGGAGATCGCCGACACGATCAACCGGGTACGCAACGTCGTCCTGCTCGACGAGGACGTGCCCAGCGCCAACGCGCCCCGGCTGTACGCCCGCAACCGCGAGGGCGGGCGCCTCGCCACCGACCACCTGCTGGCGGCCGGACACCGCCGCATCGCCTATGTCGGCGGCGATCCCAGTCTGATCTCAAGTTCCGAGCGCCTCGCGGGTTACAGCGAGGCGCTTGAGAAAGCAGGCATCAAGCCTGATCCGGCACTGATCCGATTTCCCGGCTACGACTCGACCGACGGCGAGCGCGCTTTCGCTGAACTGGACCAACTTGAAGAGCCGCCGACGGCGATTTTCGCCGCCGCCGACGTGGCCGCGCTCGGCATCATCAGGGCGGCGCGCAGGGCGGGTCTGTCGGTTCCCCAGGATTTCTCGATCGTCGGCTTCGACGACATCCCCAATGCCGATGTCGTCGGCCCGCCTCTCTCCACAGTGCGCCAGTCCGCGGAGACTTTCGGGGTTCGTGGCGTCCAGCTGCTGGTCGGCCTGCTGAGGGGGGAATTGGCCGAGGACATTGTCGAATATGTCGATGTCGAGCTGGTCTCGCGCAGCTCCGTCGCCCCGCCGCGCTCGCGCCGTCACTGGCGTGCCGCACCAAGAATCGTCCCTTCGACATCCGGGACGGCAACCAAGAAACATCGCATCGCAAAGGGGAAAACAAGATGACAAACCGATTCGCCAAGGACTCCGCGGAGATCCTGCTGCAGAAATTCAAGGATGGTCACGTTGACCGACGCGGGTTCCTGGCCGCGCTCGGCGCGCTGGGTCTCGGCATCGCCCTGCGTCCGGGCTCGGCCATCGCGGCCGAGAACGAGATCGTGCTGTGCAACTGGGGCGGCGTCGCCGTCGACGCCTTCCAGGAGGCGTTTGGCGGTCCGTTCACCGCCCAGACTGGCATGAAGCTCGTCATCGACGGCGCCGGCCCGGCGATCGGCTCGGTCCGCACCATGGTCGACAGCGGCAACGTCATCTGGGACGTCATGGACAACGGCCTGATCGACGCCCGGGTGCTTTCGAACGGCAACTATGTCGAACCGATCGACTACACCATCGTCGACAAGAACAAGGTGCCGCAGTTCTCGCAGGAATTCGGTGTCGGCAACTACGCCTTCGCGAACGTCCTGTTCCACAACAAGAAGGCGACCGGCGCCGAGACGCTGACCGACTGGAAGGACTTCTTCGATTTCGAGAAGTTCCCCGGCAAGCGCACCATGTGCAAGTGGATCCAGGGCCAGCTCGAGACTGTCCTCCTCGCCGACGGCGTTGCCCCCGCCGACCTCTACCCGCTGGACGTCGAGCGCGCCTTCGCAAAGCTCGAGCCGCATCTCGACCAGATCATCTTCTGGGAGGGCGGCGCGCAGAGCCAGCAGCTCTTCCGCGACGGCGAGGTCGTGATGGGCAACATCTGGCACACCCGCGCCAAGCTGCTCGTTCAGGAGAACCCCGACTATGGCATCACCTGGAACCAGAACACGCTGCTGATCAGCGCATGGTCCGTGCCGCGCGGCAATCCGTCCGGCAAGAAGGTCTTCGAGTTCATCAATTCGGCGATCGACCCTGAGCCGCAGATCACGCTGCTGCGCCTGATGGGCAACGGACCGACGAACCCGGCCGCCGAGGCGATGATGACCGACGAGGATCGCGTCTACAACCCGACCTCTCCGGCGAACACCAAGGGTCAGATCCTGGTCGACCCGTCCTGGTACGCCGAGCACGAGGCGGAGGTGCAGAACCAGTTCCTGGATCTCATCGCGACCTGACGCTTCATGCCCCGGCCGCCCGCCCTCCTCTCCCTGGGGCGGGCGGCCGGATCGCAGCCTTTGTCCTTCATGTGAACGAAGACGGGACATGTCGTCACGCTTTGAACGCTTCGCACTGTACCTGACGGTACCGGCCGGCCTGCTGGTGATACTGCTCTACGCCCTGCCGATCCTGCAGGTGCTCGGGCTGTCGCTCACCGAAGGCAGCGGCGCGGTGGCGAACTACACGCGCCTGTTCACCAGCCGTGCGGTGGCTCGCGTCGTGCAGACGACGCTTGTCGTCTCGCTCAGCACCACCGTGATCACCATGGTGATCGCCTATGTGATCGCGTTCGGCATGATCCACATGAGCAACGGGCAGCGCAGGCTTGCCCTGCTGATGGTGTCCATACCTTTCTGGGTGTCCGTCCTCGTGCGTGCCTTCGCCTGGATCACGATCCTGCGGTCCCAGGGATTGCTGAACAGCGGCCTCATGTCGATCGGAGCGATCACCGAGCCGATGCAGCTCGTCTACAATCGCGTCGGCGTGACGATCGGCATGGTGCACTACATGGTTCCGTTCGCCGTGCTCCTGCTCTACGCCAACCTGACCGACATCGACCGGCGCGTCGTCCAGGCGGCGCGCTCGCTCGGTGCGCGGCCGCTCACCGTCTTCTTCCGCGTCTGGCTGCCGATGAGCCTGCCCGGCATCGCGGTCGCCTCGCTCTTCATCCTGGTCTTCTCGCTCGGCTTCCTGATCACGCCGGCCCTTCTCGGCGGCGGCCGCACCCTGATGATCGCCGAATACATCTCGGTGCAGATCTCTAATACGGGCCGCTGGGACCTCGCGACCTCGCTGTCGGCGGCTCTGCTGGTCGTCGTCGGCATCCTGCTCGCCTTCGCGCTGCGCAGTCCGGCAATGCGCTCCGCGTTCGGAGGCGCCTCGAAATGACCGCCGCGACACGCAACCGACTGCTGATGGGCGTCGTCTGGATCCTCCTCCTGTTCCTGTTCCTTCCGGTGCTGGTGGTGATCCCCGTCTCCATCACGGACAAGAGCTACCTGTCGCTGCCCGTCGACGGGATCTCCTTCGAGCACTACGCCTCCCTGGCGGACCCGGCGCGCGGCTGGGTGCCCAGCTTTCGCAATTCCGCCATGGCTGCCGCCGCGACCGCGGTCATCGCCACCGCCATTGCGGCGGCCTTCGCCGTGGGCGCCTGGATCAGGGCGGGCTGGTGGCCATCCTCGGTCCGCCTGCTGATGCTCTCGCCGCTGATCGTGCCGCCGATCATCTACGCGGTCGGGGTCGTGCGCGTCCTGTCCAGCATGTCGATGCTGGATACGTTCTGGGGCGTACTGATCGTCCATGTGGTGCTGTCGCTGCCGATGGCGTTCCTCGCCATCGCCGCATCGCTGTCCAATCTCGACGCCCGCATGGTGATGGCAGCGCGCAGCCTTGGCGCCAGGCCTATGACGATCTTCGGCCGCGTCATCCTGCCCAACATAGCGCCGGGGCTCGCGGCCGGCGCCTTCCTCGCCTTCATCACCTCCTGGGACGAGATCACCGTCACGCTGTTCATCACGGCCCGGCATTTCGTCACGCTGCCCAGGCGCATCTACACGTCGATCACCGATTCCATCGACCCCGCCCTCGCGGCGATCGCCGCGGTGCTGCTGATCGCGACCATGGCCGTGCTGATCACCCAGAGCCTGTTCGCCGGACGCGAAAAGAAAACCGGGTCGGCGCGCTAGCCGGTCCAAGATCACCAACCAAAGGGAATACTTATGAGCCAGGCCCACGCGATGAGCGATCACGAATACCGGGAGAAGGTCTTCTTCCAGACATTCGGCTCCGTGCCCGAACCCGCCTTTCACGATCCAGTCGAGCAGCAGGAGGTCTGGGGCGGCGTATGGGGCTGCTCCAACGACGTCGGCCGGCTGCGCGCGGTGCTGATGCACCGGCCCGGCGACGAGGTGAAGATCGTCACGGCCGACAAGCAGATGCCCGAGGTCGGCGGCTACGGCGACCCCGAGAAGGGCTGGTACTGGATCGGCAAGGATCTTCCCGATCTCGCCGCCATGCAGAAGGCGCACGACCAGTTCACGGACATCCTGCGCAAGGAAGGCGTCAACGTCGTCCTGGTCGGCGAAGCCGCTCCTGGGCGCATGAAGCAGGTCTATACCCGCGACAGCTGCGTCGGCATCAAGAGCGGCGCCATCGTCACCCGGCTGGCGCGCAAGGTGCGCCGCGGCGAGGAACTGCCGGTCACCCGCGCCCTGGCGCGCGCCGGCTGCCCCATCGTGGCGACCCTGACCGGCAACGCCGTCTTCGAAGGCGGCGGCTATGCCAACATCGACGAGAAGACCGCCGTCTGCTGCGTGTCCGTCGCCTGTAACGAGGAAGGCGTGCGCCAGATGCAGGCGATCCTCGCCTATCACGGCATCGAGCTCATCACCCTGCCGGGGATGGGCTACCGCATCCACATCGACGGCGCCTTCAACATGGTCGATGTCGACAAGGCCATCGTGAACCTCAACGAGCTTCCCTGGTTCTTCATCGAGTATCTTCAGAAGCGCGGCATCAAGCTGATCGAGCTGCCGCCGGAAGACAACGCCTTCTCGCTGAACTCGCTGGCGATCGCGCCGAGCCGGGTCGTCATGCACGGCAGCCGCTCGAAGCGGCTGGAGGACCGTCTGGCGGACGCCGGTGTCGAACTGATCACCTGCGACTACGAACCCGTCGAGGCGGGCGGCGGCGGCATCCACTGCTCCACGGCACCCCTGGCGAGGGACGCCGTCTGATATGTCGTTTCTCGTCGTTGAAAATCTCGCCATGACCTACGGGCCCCTGCGGGCGCTCGACGACGTGTCGCTCACGGTCGAGGAGGGAGAGTTCATCTCCCTGCTCGGCCCCTCCGGCTCCGGCAAGACGACGCTGCTGATGTCGCTCGCCGGCTTCAACAGGCCGGTCGCCGGTCGGATCCTCCTCGATGGCCAGGACATCACGGCGCGCGAGCCGGAGGATCGGGATTTCGGCCTCGTCTTCCAGGGCTATGCCCTGTTTCCGCACCTGACCGTCGCCGGCAACGTCGCCTTTCCGCTCAAGGTGCGGAAATGGGACGCGGCGCGCATCAAGAAGCGCGTCGACGAGATACTTGCGCTTGTGGGGCTGGAGAGCTTCGCCGACCGCAAGCCGCGCCAGCTTTCCGGCGGGCAGCAGCAGCGCGTAGCGCTGGCGCGCGCCCTGTCCTTCGGCCCGCGCGTGCTCCTGCTCGACGAGCCGCTGTCTGCGCTCGACCGCATGCTTCGCGAGCAGATGCAGACGGAACTGCGCCGCCTGCACAAGGAGACCGGCGTCACCTTTCTGTACGTCACGCATGATCAGCAGGAAGCGCTGACCATGTCCGACCGCATAGCCGTCTTCGAGAAGGGCCGGATCGTCGAGCAGGGCGCGCCCGCACGGCTCTTCAAATCGCCGACGACCCGCTTCGTCGCGGAGTTCCTCGGCGAGAACAACTTCGTCCAGGGCAGTCGCTCCGACGGTGTCTGGCAGGGTTTCGGGACCAGCTTCTCCCTGCCGGAGACGCGCGATGCCGGAAGCGACACCGGCGCGGCCACGCTGTGGCTTCGGCCGGGCGACATCGGCTTCGGTCCCGGAAGCGGCGACGACGTCGCATTCGCCGCGACGGTCGAGGACTTCGTCTTCGGCGGCACGCAGAGCCGCCTGACGCTGCGCCTGAAAGGCGGAGAGGTCATCGTCGCGTCCATCCTGGCGGATTCGCTGCCACCGGACGTCTTGGGTCGTGAATTCACGTTTCATGCCCGGCGCGAAGCCGTGGGCGTACTGAGATAGCAAAGAGCGGCGCTCGAGGCCGCCACAAAAACTGAAAGGAATATCGTTGTGACTGGTACTGCCAGGCTGAAGCCGATCGCGCTCCCGGACTACGGGGTCCCGCGCACCATCCCCAAGATTTCGGCTGCGACTTATCAGGCGCGTTTCGCGCGCTTCATGGACCGGATTTCCGCGGCCGGGCTGGATGCGGCCGTGATCTACGCGGACAGGGAGCACTGCGCGAACATCTCCTGGCTGACGGGTTTCGATCCCCGCTTCGAGGAAGCGCTTCTGGTCGCCGTGCGCGGCAAGGAGCCCATCATCATCACCGGCCCCGAGAATGTCGGCCTCGCCGCCGTCACGCCGCTCGGCACGTCCGCGCTTCTGTGGCCCGGCTTCGGCCTGCTCGGACAGGACCGGACGAAGGCGGTGCGGTTGCCCGAACTCCTGGCCAAGGCCGGCCTCCAGAAAGGCCACAGGATCGGCGCCATCGGCTGGAAATATTTCCTCGCCGACGAGGTCGACGGCGCCGAGACCGCCACTGACCTTCCGGCCTATGTCGCGTCGATGCTCGCGGCGATCGGCCCGGTCGCCAACGCCACCGGCATCATGATGAGCCCGGTCGACGGACTGCGCGCGGTGATCGAGGTCGAGGAACTTGCGCGCTTCGAATTCCTCGCCACCCATTCCTCCGAGTCGGTCAAGCGCGTGATCTTCGGTCTCAAACCCGGCATGACCGAGTTCGAGGCTGCCAGCCTGATGCAGCCGCTGGGCTATCCGGTATGCTGCCACCCGATGCTGTCGTCGGGCGAGCGCGCGCGGTTCGGACTCGGCAGCCCCTCCGACACCGTGATCGAAAGGGGCGCGATGTTCACCACCGCCTTCGGCTACCAGGGTTCCCTGACGGCCCGCGCCGGCTACGTCGTCGAGAGCGCCGACGAACTCCCCGCCGCGGCCCGCGACTATGCCGACGCCTTCGTCGCGCGCTACTGGGAAGCCGCGGCCGAATGGTACGAAACCATCGGGATCGGCGTCAGCGGCGGCGAGATCGACGCGAGGATGCGTGCGCGACTGGACAACGAGTTCTTCAAGCTGGCGCTCAATCCGGGCCACCTGCTCCATATCGACGAGTGGATGCATACGCCCGTCCGTCCCGGCAGCACGGATTTGTTCCGCTCCGGACAGGCCGTCCAGATCGACATGATCCCGGCGCCGGGCAATGCATATTTTACGACCAACGTCGAAGATGGAATCGCCCTGCTGGACGAGCGCGGCCGCGCCGAGTTCGCTGAACGCTTCCCGGAAGCGTGGTCGCGCATCCAGGCCCGCCGCGCTTTCATGGCCGACGGGCTCGGCATAAGGCTGAAGCCGGAGGTGCTGCCCTTCAGCAACCTTTCGGGTTGGCTTCCCGCCTACCTGCTCAGCCCTGGCCTCGCGGTCTCGCGGGCTTGACGGACGGGCGGGGCCGGCACCCACCGGCCCTGCCCCCATCATCGGGAGGATCCATGCCAGCCACTTTCGAAACGCTTTTCCCTACTGGCAAGCCCATCTTCGGCATGCTGCATCTCGGCGGAGCGACCCCGCATGAGCGCCTCGACCGCGCACTGGCAGAGACCGCCGACATGGTGACGGGAGGCGTCGACGCCCTCGTGGTCGAGAATTACTTCGGCGATGCCGACGACGTGCGGCGCGTGCTCGACGCTTTTGCGCGCAATGCGCCCCAGATCGTCGTCGGCCTGAACCTGCTGCGCGACTTCAGGCTCGGCTTCTCGCTGGTCGAGGAGTTCGGCCTCTCCTTCCTGCAGATCGATTCCGTCTGCGGCCACCTGCCCCCGGAGGAGGACGCCGATTATGCCGCCGAGCTCGCGGAGCGGAGAAGAGCTGCATGCCCGCTGCTCCTCGGCGGCGTCCGCTTCAAGTATCAGCCGGTGAAATCCGGGCGCAGCGAGGAGGAGGACGTGCGGCTCGGCATGGCGCGCGCCGACGCCCTGGTGGTAACCGGCGAGGCCACGGGCGTGGGCACCGACAACGATAAAATAAGGCGCTTCCGCGCCGTGGTCGGCGACGCCTATCCGCTGATCGTGGGCGCCGGCATGACCGCCGCGACCGCCGCCGATCAGATGCGCATCGCCGACGGCGCCATCGTCGGCTCCTATTTCAAGGACAGCTACAAGGACAGCGGCATCGTCGACATCGCCCATGTCCGCGAGCTGATGCAGGAGGTCCACAAGGTCCGCGCGGAGCTGAACGCATGACCATCCTCGTCGAGCCGATCGATGCCGAGACCTTCGCGCCGTTCGGCAGGGTCTTCACGATGGGAGAGACCGGCCAGCCAGACCCCGGTATCGTGAGGACGGATGGCCCCGGCTGGGCCGACGCCTACACCCACGATCCTCTGCTCTCCACCAACGCCAGCCTCGGCATGACGCGCGCCGGCGGCACGCCCTTCGAAGTCAGGCAGATGGAGCGTCATCCCAACACGCAGGAGGCGATCTTCTGTGCCGACGCGCCCATCGTTCTGGTCGTCGCGCAGGCGGGGCCCGAAAGCCGGCCGGACGCCGCGCGGCTTCGCGCCTTCGCGATCCGGCCCGGAACGGTTGCGGTCATGCATCCCGGCACCTGGCACGACGCCTGCCGGGGCCTGGACGGCCCGGCCGCCTACTACTGGATGGCGACGGTGCGAACGGGCACCGAGTGGCAGGACGTGCAAGGCGGTCCGGTCCAGGTGGCGGTGTCGGCATGAACCTGGCGCCGGCATTCTTCATCGGCGACGTCGCGCTCGACGAATATTATGCCGCCGACCGTTGGCCCGGCCTGGCGGACAAGGGTTTCGTCACCCAGTTGGATAGTTATGTCGGCGGCAGCATCGCCAACGCCGCGTCGGTCCACGCGGGCCTCGGCTCGCCGACGGAATTCGTCTCGCTGTTGAACCTAAGCCCGATCTCGGACCGCCTGATCGCCGAACTCGAGCAACGCGGCGTGTCGGTGCGCCACACGCTGCGCCAGGACGGTATCGCAGAGTCGCGTAACCTGATCTTCCTGGCCGGCGGAGAACATGTCGTCCTCACCGTCGACATGGGTTTCCAGCCCATGGACCTGCCGGACGAGCTGATGCGGGACCTGCGCCGCCCGGGCTACCTATACACGACACTCTACCGCTCGCGGCGCCTGCGCCACGGCGACCTCCTGCAGGCCGCCCTCCTCCAGGACGTGCGCGCGCATGGCAGGCGAACCGTGTTCGACCTCGACGTCGGCGGCTTCGCCGAGGCCGACCTGCCCTACATTCGCGGTGCATCGGTCCTGATCCTCAACCAGGTCGGCTACGCGGCGGCCTTCGGCGACGAACCAGCGGAAAGCCTCGGCCGATGGATGGCCGAGCATGAGGTCGGCGCGGTCGTCAGGACCCGCGCCGCCGACGGCGCAGAGGCCTTCGACGGCAGCCGACGATACGACGTGCCCGGCCACAAGGTCTCCGTCGAGGACGTCACGGGCGCAGGCGACACGTTCGGCGGTGCACTGGTGCACGTGCTCGGCCAGGGCGGTGGGCTGGGCGACGCCCTCGACCTCGCGGTGGCGGCATCCGCGCGAGCCGTGACCATTCGCGGCCCGGCGGGGGGCATCGCGACGCGGTCCCAGATCGCGGAGTTCCGCTCGTCGCTTTGATCGCGGTCCATGGACCGCCCTTGCCCGTTTCCTGGCTTTGTCTCTTGAAAGTCGCGTCTATTGGCGGCTAGTGCTGCCGCCGAGATGGTGCCGCACAGTTCGGCGGTTCAGACAATGCACGGGAGGGTCGCTTGCCTGTATTCGAGACGATCAGGGGCAATTCGCCGGTCATACTCGGCATCCCGCACACCGGCACCGAAGTGCCGCCGGCCATCAGGGATCGGCTCGACGACAACGGCCGCAAGCTCGCGGACACGGACTGGCACGTCGAGCGCCTGGTCGCCGACCTCCATCCCAGTGTCACGCGCGTCCGCGCCACGACGCACCGCTACGTGATCGACGCCAACCGCGACCCCGACGGCGCCAGCCTCTATCCCGGGCAGAACACGACCGAGCTCGTTCCGACGACCGATTTCGACGGCGTTCCGATCTGGAAGGACGGCATGGAGCCGACGCTGGCCGACATCGCCGAACGAAGAGCCCTCTTCCATCGCCCCTATCACGAGGCCCTCTCCGCCGAGATCGCACGGATACGCGAAGCATGCGGGATCGCGATCCTCGTCGACTGCCATTCGATCCGCTCCCGGATACCGTTCCTCTTCGAAGGCACGTTGCCCGACCTCAACATCGGCACGAACGGCGGCGTCACCTGCGCGCCGTCGATCGAGGCCACAGTCATGGATGTCGTTCGAGCCTCGCCCTATTCCAACGTGCTGAACGGCCGTTTCAAGGGCGGCTGGACCACGCGGCACTACGGCCGGCCCCAGGACAATGTCCATGCCGTCCAGATCGAGATCGCCCAGTCCGCCTATCTCGAGACCGAGAGCGCGCCCTTCGACTATGCGCCGCAGAAGGCCGAGCGGCTGCGCATCGTCCTTTCGACAATCGTGCGCGACCTCGAACGACTGGCCTTCGATCTCGCCAGCCGCGGCTGACCGCGTGTGCTGACACAGAACTGGGCCGCCCGTAGAGCGGGCGGCATTCCACCTCATCTCTAGAACGTCTCGCGTGCCGCTTCCCGCTTGGGCACGCACCCCGTCGGCGCGGGTGGACGCTTGTGCGGCGCAACACATTTTCCCACTTGCATGTTTAGTGAATTCTGTTTCAACTAAACAAATTACTCAACATCGTGCGAGCTGCTGCTTGTGTGGTTTGAGTCCCCGTGGAGGAGACTCGGGGAAGTTATTGGGGCTGTCGTCCGGATGGCCCCGCTGATGGGAGGTAGGCATGAAATCGACAGTGAAAGTGTCGCTCGGCCTCGCCGCGGGGCTTTGCGCCACCACGGCCATGACGAGCGCCTCGCAGGCCGAAGACCTGACGCTCTGCTGGGCCGCGTGGGACCCGGCGAACGCCCTGGTGGAACTATCGAAGGACTTCACCGCACAGAGCGGCATCGGCATGAAGTTCGAGTTCGTCCCGTGGACGAGCTACGCCGACCGCTTCCTCAACGAGCTCAATTCCAAGGGCAAGCTCTGCGACCTGATCATCGGCGACAGCCAGTGGATCGGCGGCTCGGCCGAGAACGGCCACTACGTCAAGCTCAACGATTTCTTCGACAAGGAAGGGATCAAGATGAGCGACTTCGTCGACGCCACCGTGGTCGGCTATTCGCAGTGGCCGAAGAACACGCCGAACTACTGGTCGCTTCCGGCCTTCGGCGACGTGGTCGGCTGGACCTATCGCAAGGACTGGTTCGAGAACCCTGAGATTCAGACTGCCTTCAAGGAGAAATACGGCCGCGATCTGGCGGTACCCGCGACCTTTGCGGAGTTGAAGGACATCGCGGAATTCTTCCAGGGCCGCGAAATCGACGGCAAGAAGGTCTATGGCGCTTCGATCTATACCGAGCGCGGCTCCGAGGGCGTCACCATGGGCGTCATGGACGTGCTCTATTCCTTCGGCTTCAAGTACGAGAACCCAGACAAGCCCTACGAGATGGAAGGCTACGTGAACTCCGACAAGTCGGTTGCCGGCCTCGAATTCTACAAGGCGCTCTATGACTGCTGCACGCCGCCCGGCGCGTCGAACAGCTACATGGGCGAAGGCATCGACGCCTTCAAATCCGGCCAGGTGGCTCTGCACATGAACTTCGCCTTCACCTGGCCGGGGCTGCAGAAGGACGAGATGGTCGGCGGCGAGAAGGTCGGCTTCTTCGCCAATCCCGCCGGCCCCGACGGCGAAAAGTTCGCACAACTCGGCGGCCAGGGCATTTCGGTCGTCGCCTACTCCGACAAGCAGGACGCCGCGCTCCAGTACATCAAGTGGTTCGCGCAGCCGGACGTGCAGAAGAAGTGGTGGTCGCTCGGCGGCTTCTCCTGCCTCAAGGCCGTGGTCGAGGACCCGTCCTTCGCCGACAGCCAGCCCTATGCGAAGACCTTCCTCGACTCGATGGCGATCGTGAAGGACTTCTGGGCCGAGCCCAGCTACGCCTCGCTGCTGCAGGCCTCGCAGAAGCGCTTCCACGACTATGTGGTCGCCGGCCAGGGAACCGCGAAGGAGGCGCTCGACGGGCTCGTCGCCGACTGGACGGAGATCTTCGAAGACGACGGCAAGATGTAGTCTTCCTCCCGAGCCGCCTCGCGCCGTCCGGCGGCGCGGGGCGGCAGCTTGAATCATGCTCGACTTGTCCAGTGGAAAGCCCGTCGTGACCGACACCACCTCGTCTGTACTGGATCGGGCGGCGGAAGCCGCGGCGCGCGCCACGCCCGACAGCGTTGCCAGGAGGGTGCGCGGCCTGTCCGACCGGATGGTCGCCTGGATCTTCATCGCGCCCACGATCCTGCTCCTGCTGGCGATAAACGTCTTCCCGCTCGTCTGGGCGATCCGCCTGTCCTTCACCAACTACCGCGCCAACCGCCCGAACGAGCCGATCCGCGAGGTCGGGCTGCAGAACTATTCGCGGATCTTGAACGACACCGACACCTGGCTCGCCATGCAGGCGACGGCGCATTTCGTGTTCTGGACGATCCTGCTGCAGACGGTGATCGGCTTTTCGCTCGCCTACCTCATCGACCGGAAATTCCGCGGCCACGCCTTCTGGACCACCATCATCCTCGTGCCGATGATGCTGTCGCCCGCCGTCGTCGGCAATTTCTGGCGCTTCCTCTACGAGCCGCAGATCGGGCTCTTCTCCTACCTCGTGTCGTTCTTCACCGGCATTCCGCCGACCGAGATCCAGATGCTGTCCAGCGTGAACCTGGCGCCTTGGGCGATCGTCATCGTCGACACGTGGATGTGGACCCCCTACGTGATGCTGATCTGCCTCGCGGGCCTGCGCTCCATCCCCGACTACATCTACGAGGCCGCCGAGGTCGACCGCGCCTCGAACTGGCGCCAGTTCTGGTCCATCACCCTGCCGATGGCGCTGCCCTTCATCATGCTCGCGGTGCTGTTCCGCGGCATCGAGAACTTCAAGATGTTCGACATGGTGAACCTTCTGACCGGCGGCGGACCAGGCTCGACCACCGAGGTCGCGTCCATCACGCTGAAGCGCGAGGCGTTCGAGAAGTGGCGAACCGGCTTCTCGTCGGCCTTCGCCATCATCCTCTTCGTCGCCGTCTTCGGGCTCGCCAACATCTACGTCAAGGTGCTGAACAGGGTGAAAAGCCGATGAGCGCCGCCGCCCATTCGGTCGTCGAGCCGAGCGCCACCTCCAAGCGCGTCGCCGCCGCGCTGGTGATCGTCTACGCGCTGGTCTCGATGATCCCGCTGTTCTGGATCTTCGCGACGAGCTTCAAGACGCCGCCGGATTCGATCGCCTATCCGCCGAAGATCGTCTTCACGCCGTCGATCGAAGGCTACTGCAATCTCTTCACCACGCGCACCAGGCAGACGCCCGAATACATCAATTCTCTGCCACCCGCCGAGAGCTTCTGCGACGAGACCACGCGCAAGCGCAACATGGTGATCGCCGGGCCGTCGAACTTCCTTCCGCGCTTCGTCAACTCGCTGGTCATCGCCTTCGGCTCGACCTTCTGCGCGGTCTTCCTCGGCACCCTCGCCGCCTACGGCTTCTCGCGCTTCCGCGTGCCGCTGGCCGACGACCTGCTGTTCTTCATACTGTCGACGCGCATGATGCCGCCGATCGCGGTCGCCATCCCGATCTACCTCATGTACCGCGAGCTCGGCCTGTCGGACACCGCGCTCGGCATGATCCTGCTCTACACGGCCGTCAACGTGTCGCTGGCCGTCTGGCTGCTCAAGGGCTTCATCGACGAGATCCCCCGCGAATACGAAGAGGCTGCCCTGATCGACGGCTATACGCGGCTGCAGGCCTTCCGGAAGGTCGTCCTCCCGCAGGCGACGACCGGCATCGCGGCCACCGCCATCTTCTGCCTGATCTTCGCCTGGAACGAATATGCATTCGCCTCGCTGCTGACCTCCGGCACGGCGCAGACCGCCCCGCCCTTCATCCCGACCATCATCGGCGAAGGGGGACAGGACTGGCCGGCGGTCGCGGCCGGAACCACCGTCTTCCTGGTCCCGATCCTGGTCTTCACCATCCTGCTCAGGAAGCAGCTCCTGCGCGGCATCACCTTCGGGGCGGTGCGGAAATGATGCGGGTCGTCGACGTGATCGGCTTGAGGCGTCGCGTTCCTTCGCGCCGTGGCGCGCCCGGCCTGGAAATGGCGAGGACATGTCCATGACCGCCCGCACCGCCAAGCGCTCCTCCTGGCCGAGATTCCTGCGTCGCGGGCTGCTCGAGAACATCGCCACCGCGATCATCGGCATCGGCTTCCTGATGCTGTTCCAGCCCTTCGCGCTGCCGCTCTACACCTGGTCGTTCGTCACCATGCTCTTCGGCACGGCCATGTTCATCATCGTCTCGAAGTTCCCGGAGTAGGCGATGGCCGAGATACGCGTCCAGAACCTGAGGAAGGAGTTCGGATCGTTCGTCGCGGTCCGGGATTCCAATTTCGTCGTCGGCGACGGCGAGTTCTTCGTCATGCTCGGGCCGTCCGGCTGCGGCAAGACGACGACACTTCGCATGATCGCGGGTCTGGAGCTGCCGACCGGCGGCCGTATCCTGCTCGGCGGCGACGACGTGACGATGCTGCGCGCCCGCGAGCGCGACATCGCCTTCGTCTTCCAGCTCTTCGCCCTCTACCCGCACATGAATGTGCGCAGGAACATGGGCTTCCCGCTGCTCGCCCAGGGCATGCCGAAGGCCGAGATCAGGAACCGCGTGGAGGAAACGTCGAGGCTGCTGCGCATCGACCATCTGCTCGACCGCCGGGTCTCAGGACTGGCAGGCGGCGACCGGCAGCGCGTGGCCCTCGGCCGTGCCATCGTGAGGCGGCCGAAATGCTTCCTGATGGACGAGCCGCTCGGCACGCTCGACGCCGAGTTCCGCGACCTGATGGTCCACGAGCTGCGCGAGCTCCACAATCGCATCCGGGCCACCACGGTCTATGTCACGCACGACCAGCACGAAGCGATGGCGATGGCCGACAAGATCGCCGTGATGAACCACGGCGTCATCGAGCAGTTCGGCACCCCGAAGGAGATCTACGATCGGCCCGCGACCATGTTCGTCGCCGATTTCATCGGCTCGCCGCCGATGAACTTCCTCAATTTCGGCGGCGGGCTGCGAAAAGGCGCGAACGAGATCGTCGTGCAGGGGGTCCCCGTCGCCGTGCCGCATATCGGCGAGGATCTCGCGCCTGCAGAATTCGCACTCGGCGTACGGCCCGAGCATATCCGTTTCGACGACGCGTCGAGGCTGCGCGGGTCGATCTACGGCACCGAATATCTCGGCACCACGCAGATCGTCGCGGTCGAGACCGCGGACGGCGTGCTGAAAGCCCGCGTCCCGGCCGACGTGCCACTGCGCAGCGGCGAGCAGGTCGGCCTGGCCTTCGACAGCGGACGCCTCTCCCTCTTCGAACGGGCATCCGGGCGCGCCGTCCTCACCCGCACCGCAGCGGACATCCGGGAAGGAGCCACACATGGCTGACATTTCGCTGCGCGGCGTATCCAAGGTTTTCGGCGACACCCCGGCCGTCGACGATCTGACGCTGGCCATCAAGGATGGCGAGTTCGTCGTCCTCTTGGGGCCGACCGGCGCCGGCAAGACGACGACGCTGCGTCTCGTCGCCGGCCTGGAGCGTCCGTCGAGCGGCTCCATCGTGATCGACGGCCGCGACGTCACCGGCCTGGAGCCGGCGGCGCGCGACGTCGCCTTCGTCTTCCAGCAATATTCGCTCTATCCCCATCTCACCGTCTACGAGAACCTCGCCTTCCCACTGCGTTCGCCTGCCCGCAGATGGTCCGAGGCCGACATTGAGCGCCGCGTGCGGGAGGTGGCACGGCTGGTACGCATCGACCACAAGCTGGAGAACCGCTCGACGCGCCTGTCCGGCGGCGAGATGCAGCGCGTGGCGATCGGCCGGGCGCTGGTGCGCAAGCCGGCCATCTACCTCATGGACGAACCCCTTTCCTCGCTGGACGCCAAGCTGCGCGCGGACCTGCGGCTCGAGCTCAAGCGCATCCAGGCCGAGCTGTTTTCGACCATGCTCTATGTCACGCACGACCAGATCGAAGCCATGACGATGGCCGACCGCATCGGGATCCTGGCCGATGGCCGGCTGGTGCAGGTCGGCACGCCGCGGGAAATCTATACCCAGCCGGCCAATCTGCACGTCGCGGCGCGGCTCGGCCAGCCCGCCATAAACCTGCTTCCGGCGGACCTCTTGCCGGAGACATCGGCGCCCGCCGGCACGAAGACCATCGGCGCCCGCACCGAACATCTCGCCATCCGCAAGGCCGTGAACGGCGAAGCCGATGGAGCCGTCGACTGGATCGAGCATCTCGGCGACCAGAACCACCTCCACCTCACCGTCGCCGGCCGCAAGCTGGTGACCTTGACCGACCCGGACACGCTGTTCCAGAAAGGCGACCGCGTCACGGTCCGCCTCAAGGCGCCGCTCTATTTCGACGGCGCAGGCAACAGGATCGCGGGATGACCGACGCCATGACCGATATCGACCTTTCCGCCCTGATCGCCGCTGTTGCCGACACCATCTCGGCCCATGCCGACGAGTTGACTGCGCTCGACCAGGCGATCGGCGACGGCGACCACGGGTCGAACATGCGCCGCGGCTTCGAAGCCGTCCGCGCGGAGACCGAGGCGCTCGCCCAGAAGCCGCTGCCGGAGGCCCTGAAGGCCATCGGCACCAAGCTGGTGATGACCGTCGGCGGAGCATCCGGTCCGCTGTTCGGCACGCTGTTCCTGACGCTGGGCAAGGAACTTCCGGCCAGGCCGACCCGTTCGGAGTTCTCTTCGGCGCTCGCCAAGGCGATCGAAGCCGTGTCGGCGCGCGGAAAATCGCAGGCGGGGCAGAAGACCATGCTCGACGTGCTCTACCCGCTAAGCGATGCGGTGGCGTCGGGAGCCAGTGCTGCGGAAATCGCCGCAGCTGTCGATTCGGCTGCCGAGGCCACCAAGCCGATGAAGGCGATACGCGGCCGCGCATCCTTCCTCGGCGACCGGTCGATCGGTCACATGGACGCCGGCGCGCGCTCCACGGCATTGATGGTCCGCGCCGTCGCCGAACAATTGGAGAAGACCGCTTGAAGAACGTCGGCATCGTCATCGTCTCGCATTCCGCCAAGGTCGCCGAAGGCACGGCCGACATGGTTCGCCAGATGGTCGGCGACGAGGTGCCGCTCGCCTGGTGCGGCGGAAACGCTGAGGGCGGCCTCGGCACGCAGGTCGGCTCGATCATGGAGGCCATCGACGCGGCATGGTCCGAGGCCGGCGTTGCCATCCTCGTCGATCTGGGCGGCGCCGAGACCAACAGCGAGATGGCCGTCGAGATGATCGGCGAACCCCGTTCGGCGAAGATCGTGATCTGCAATGCCCCGATCGTCGAGGGAGCGATCATGGCTGCGACGGAAGCGTCGGGCGGCGCTTCGCTCAAGGAAGTGGTCGCGACCGCGCACGAACTCGCGCCCGCGTGAAACAGGCAGGAACACCAATGTCGGCGACAGCATCAGCCAAGGTCGAGATTACGCATGCCGTCGGCCTCCACGCGCGCCCGTCGGTCAAGTTCACCAAGCTCGCCAAGTCTTTTCCCGCCGCCGTCGAGATGGCGGTAGCGGAGGACGGGCCCTGGGTCGACGCCAAGTCGATCGTCAAGGTGATGGCCACGAAGGCGCCGCAGGGCACCGTTCTCCATCTCCGCGCAGAGGGCGAAGGCGCCGGGACTGCGATCGAGGCGCTGGTCGACCTGGTCAGGCGTGATTTCGACGAGTCACCCGAGGGCGAAGCCTATGTCAGGACCGCTTAGGCTGACCGGAACGCCGGCTTCGCAGGGTTACGCGGAAGGTCCGATCTTTCCCCTCGACCATGGCGCTGACCGCTACGTTCCCAAGGGGTCTGCCGACGAGGAGGCGCAGGCGCTTCGGGCCGCGATCGCTGATGCCTCCCTGATGCTCGCTGCTCTGGCCGAACAGTCCGGCGGCGACGCGGCCGACATGCTGGAGTTCCAGCTGGCGATGCTCGCCGACGAATCCCTGTCCGAGGCCGCTTTCGCAGCCATCGCCTCGGGCTCGCCCGCGAACGATGCCTGGTCCGAGGCGCTCGACGGCGAGATCGCGGGCTACGAGGCGGCACCGGACGAATATTTCCGAGCCCGCGCAGCGGATCTGAGGGACATCCGCCAGCAGGTGCTGGACGCGCTCACGTCGGCCTCGTCAAAGCACGCTCCGCCCGGCGCGATCCTCTTTGGCGAAGACATCGCTCCGACCCGCTTCCTCGCCACGGACTGGTCCTCCGGCGGCGGTATCGCCCTGTCGAAGGGCAGCGCGGCCAGCCACGTGGCGATGCTCGCGCGCTCGCGCGGCGTGCCCATGGTGGTGGGGCTCGGCGATAGCGTGCGCCCCGGCACCGACCCCGCTTTGCTCGATGCGGAGCGCGGTGAGATCGTGTTGCGGCCCACCGACCGCGACCTGGCCGACTTCCGTGCTTCGTCGAACGCCTACCGGGAACGAACCCGCATGGCGGAAGCCGTGGTCTCGCGGCCTGCTCAGACCGGGAACGGCGTGCCCGTACGTGTGCTGGTCAACATCGCCGATCCGGCGGATGTGGATCGCATCGACGCCGCGAGCTGCGACGGCGTCGGCCTGATGCGGACCGAGTTCCTGTTCGGCGCGTCGCTGCCCGACGAGGAGACGCAGTACCGCGCCTACCGCAGGGTGCTCGAATGGGCGTCCGGCAAGCCGGTCACGATCCGCACGATCGATGCCGGCGGCGACAAGCCGGTGCCTGGCTTCACGGTCGCGGAGACCAACCCCTTCCTCGGCCTGCGCGGCATCAGGCTGTCGCTGGCTCGCCCGGAGATCTTCCGCGTCCAGGTCCGCGCCCTGTTGAGGGCGGCGGTCCATGGCAATCTGCGCGTCATGTTTCCCATGGTCTCCGTACCGGAAGACCTTGCGCGCGCCGTTGCCCTCTTTGCCGAGGAAGCAGCCGGGCTTGGCGACATTCCTTATGCGATGCCGCCGCTCGGCATCATGGTCGAGGTGCCGTCCGTCGCCATCGCGCCTGAACTGTTTTCCGGCGCCGCCTTCTTCTCCATCGGCTCTAACGACCTGACGCAATATGTAATGGCGGCGGCGCGGGACAACGATGCGGTCGCGTCGCTGCTCTCTCCCACGAATCCCGCGGTGCTCAGGCTGATTGCGGCCGTTGCCGAGTTCGGCCGGCTGCACGGCATTCCCGTCGGCCTGTGCGGAGACGCCGGCGGCGATCCGTCCGTCATTCCGCATCTGCTGGCGGCAGGCCTGCGCGACCTTTCGGTGGCGCCCGCGCAGCTGGCAACGGCCAAGGCGGCGATCGCCGGCGTGTCGGTCTAGCGATGGCAAGGAAGCCGCCGCCCGCGACGGCCGACGCCGAGGCCGCCATTCGCGCCTACAAGAGCGTTCTCTCTTCCGTCATCGAGCAGCGCCCGTCGGGGACCCGCCAGCGGCTTGCCGACGCGCTCGGCAAGCATCGCAGCTTCGTCACCCAGATCACCAGCCCGGCCTATTCGACGCCAATCCCGTCCAGGCACCTGCAGGCGATCTTTTCCGTCTGCCATTTCAGCCCGCAGGAGCGCGACGCCTTCCTTGCCCCCTACCGCATCGCACATCCGGGCAAGGCCCCGGCCGACGGCGAGATGAAGCGGACGCGGCACATCTCGCTCACCGTGCCGGACCTCGGCGACGCCAGGCAGAACGCGGCGCTCGACCGCGCCATCAACGAATTCATCCAGAAGATCGCCGGCATCGCCGGCAAGGGCGGACAATAGCGAATCCATCGATGCCGGCGGGGAGGCCGGCACCAATCAACGGGAGGGAAAGCATGAAGAAGTTCATCAACGCGGTCGATACCGTCCTGACCGAAAGTCTCGACGGATTCGCGGCCGCGCATGCCGACATCGTCACGCTCGGCGGCGGCCACAAGTTCGTCCGCCGCAAGGTGCTGAAGCAGGGCAAGGTGGCACTGATCTCCGGCGGCGGCTCGGGCCACGAGCCGCTGCACGCCGGATTCGTCGGCCACGGCATGCTCGACGCCGCTTGCCCTGGCCAGGTCTTCACCTCCCCTACCCCCGACCAGATGATGGAAGCCCTCGCCGAGGTGGACACCGGCGCCGGCTGCCTCTTCATCGTCAAGAACTACGAAGGCGACGTGATGAACTTCGACATGGCGGCGGAGATGTCCGAGGGCGTCATGCAAGTGGTCACCAACGACGACGTCGCCGTCGAGGATTCGCTGTTCACCACCGGACGGCGCGGCGTCGCCGGCACGCTGGTGGTGGAGAAGATCGTCGGAGCGGCGGCCGAGGAAGGCCGGCCGTTCGCCGACCTGAAGGCGCTCGGCGACCGCGTCAACCGCGCGACGCGCTCGATGGGCGTGGCGCTGACGTCCTGCACGGTGCCCGCCGCCGGCAAACCGACCTTCGAGATCGGCGACGGCGAGATGGAGTTCGGCGTCGGCATCCATGGCGAGCCGGGCCGCCGTCGCGACGCCCTCAGGAGCGCCGACGAGATCGCCGAGGAGATCTGCACGGCGATCGCCGGCGACCTCGGCGCCGCCGCGCGGGGCGACGCCCTCCTCTTCGTCAACGGCTTCGGCGCCACGCCGTCGCTCGAACTCTATCTGATGTACAACAGCGCACGGAAGATGCTGGAGAAGCACGGCGTCAGGATCGTCCGCTCGCTCGTCGGCAGCTACGTCACCTCGCTCGACATGGCCGGCTGCTCGATCACCCTCTCCATGCTGGATGAAGAGTCGGCCCGGCTATGGGACGCGCCGGTGCACACCGCGGCGCTTCGCTGGGGACTGTGAGGCCAGACCCTGTCCGCGACCGCGCGTGGCTGCGTGGCTCAACCCAGTCCGACTTCCCTGCGCATGAGGGCCATATACGTCTCTTCGGAGGTTTCCCGTCTCGCGGCGACCCAGGGCTTGATGCCTTCGGTCGCGACGTAGCGCAGCCGATCGCTGCCATCTGTTGAGGCCTCGAAGATGACGTTTGCCACTTCGTCGGATGTGCTGTCGCTGCGGTACCTTGATATGCGGCCGAAGACCTCGGCGGCCCGCACGCCGAGCGGCTCATAGTCGGCGATGGATTCCGTGGCGGCCGCCTCCGTTGCCGAACGCCTCACGAAACCCGTGCTCGTCACCCCGCCCGGCTCGACCAGCTTAACCGCAATTCCCAGCGGCGCCACCTCGTGCATGAGCGACTCCGAAAAACCCTCGACGGCGAATTTCGAGGCTGCATAAAGCGAGACCATCGGCAGTCCGAAGACCCCGGCTCCCGACGTGACATTGACGATCACGCCCTGCTTTCGCCCGCGCATGTGCGGCAGCACGGCACGCGTCACGTCCATGAGGCCGAACACATTGACGTCGAACTGCTCCTGGATCTTCGCGCGCGGGACGGTTTCGAAAAAGCCGCTGAGGCCGAATCCCGCATTGTTGACCAGCACGTCGATGCCGCCGAACCGCTCGACCGTTGCCTGCACGGCTGCGTCGATGCTGGCGGCGTCCTGGACATCGAGCCGCGTGGTGACGACGCCGTGGGGGAAGCCGGAAGCATGCTCCGGATTGCGGAGCGTGGCAACGACGTTCCACCCCGCATCGGCGAAGCGCCGCACGCTGGCTTCGCCGAAACCTGACGAGCATCCGGTTATCAACACTGTCTTGTTCATGACGGTTCCTTTCTTGGCCGCTCTCACTTAGGAAGACCTGACCGTCCGAAAAACCCGGATTGAATTGCACGAGTTGGTGCAGGAACCCGTACAATGACTGATATGTCGCTCTCAGATATTCGCCTTCTCGCCGAGATCGCGGCGAGCGGCAGCTTCCGAGCCGCCGCCAACCGCCTCGACATGCCGCCCTCGACGCTCAGCCATCGGCTTGGCGTACTGGAGCAGCGGCTCGGAATCAGGATGTTCAACCGCACCACGCGCAGCGTATCGCTGACGCAGAACGGGAGCGCGTTTCTCGAGCGCGCGATGCCTGCGCTGCGCGAGATCGAGCAAGCCGTGTCCTCCGCAACCGCGGAGCGCGAAACTCCCGGCGGCATGCTTCGGATCAACGGGTCGGCGCCGGCGCTGGCGCTGCTGATGCCGGCCGTCGCGCACTTCATGGCCCGGCATCCTGCCGTCGAGATGGATCTCGTCGAGGACGGTCAACTTTCGGACATAGTGGCTCTCGGCTTCGACGCCGGCATACGGCTAGCCGAACTCGTGCCGCGCGACATGATCGCGGTGCCGGTGGGCGGCGACCAACGCCTGATCGTCGTTGGCTCGCCGCACTATCTGTCTGGACGCGCCGCTCCCCGCTCTCCCGAAGATCTCGAAAGCCATCAGTGCATCCGCGCCCGATTGCCATCGGGGCGCCACCTCGCATGGGAGTTTTCACACCGCGCGCGAAGCTTCACCGTACAGGTCGGCGGCAGCCTGACCGTGGGCAACAACGATCTGGCGCTTGTCGCCGCCGAGCGGGGCTTGGGACTTGCTTATGTGACGGAGATTGCGGCCCGGCCGGCCATGCACGCGCGGAGACTGGTGCAGCTTCTCGATGCGTGGACGCCGCCGTTTCCCGGGCTGAGGCTATACTATCCGCGCCACAGGATCGCATCGGTGACGCTGAAGGCCTTCGCGGATCAGCTGCGCGCCGATGCGAGGACGGCGCGCGGGTCATGAACCCACGCGCCGTCGTGGCCTGTCAGGCGGCCTCGGCGACGACGCTGTCCAACGCTTCGGCGATATGGCTGCGCGCAGCACTCAGCGAAGCGTCGCGTGCGTCCTGCCCGAACGCCAGCTTCTCGGCGCGGACGACGGTGACGTCGGCGATGCCCATGAAGCGCAGCAGGTTGAGCAGATGCGGTTCCTGCGAATCCATGCCGCTCGCGGGACCTTCGCTGTAGAAGCCGCCGCGGGAGAGGATCACGATCGCGCGCTTGCCCTTCACCAGTCCCTCCGGACCGTTCGCCCCGTAACGGAAGGTGACGCCGGCGCGCAGAACATGGTCGAACCAGCTCTTCAGCGTCGACGGGATGCCGAAATTGTACATCGGCGCGCCGATGATCAGCGTATCGGCCGCCTTCAACTCGGCGATCAGCGTGTCCGACAACGCCTGTGCCGCGACCTGCGCCTCGTTAGCCGGCTCGCCGCCGCGGATCGCGGTCGCGGCATCGGCGCCGAGATGCGGCACCGGATTCGCGACGAGGTCGCGCCGCACGACGCGCAGCGCCGGATCGGCCTTGCGCAGCGTATCGATAGCCTCCTCGGCCAGGCGGTTGGACGCCGAGGCTTCGCCGAGGACGCTGTTGTTGAGCACGAGAACGGTGGACATGGCACAAACCCTCCAAAGGCGTGAATTCGTCGTGCCGTCTATATGCTGTTTCCAATTTCGCACCGGTAGCGGTAGGATGTCGAGCAGACTGTTGACCTGAGAGGAACAGATGACGACCGATCTCTCCGACATGCGCCTCTTCGTCGAGGTGGTGGAGCGCGGCGGGTTCAATCGCGCGGCCTCCCGGCTCGGCGTCTCCAAGTCGATCGTCAGCCGGCGGGTCGCGGCGCTGGAAGCCGATCTCGGCACGCGCCTGTTGGCACGCACCACGCGCGGCATCTCGCCCACCGAGGCCGGGCTGGAATTCAAGCGCAGGAGCGAGCGGATCCTGGCCGAGGTCGCGGAGGCGCGCGAGGCGGTCGCCGAGCGGGGCGGCGAGATGGTCGGGCGCCTGCGCCTCTCCGTGCCGCAGGTGTTCGGCGTGCGCCACATCACCCCCCTGCTTGCCGACATGGCGGCGCGCCATCCGCGCCTGGAGATCGACGTGTCGTTCAGCGACCGTCTCGTCGACCTGATCGGCGAGCATTTCGACGCCGCGATCCGGATCGGCATCCTGCGCGATTCCAGCCTGGTCGCCCGCCGCATCTCGCCGGTGCGCGCCGCGCTCGTCGCCAGCCCCGCCTATCTCGAACGCCGCGGGCGGCCGAAGGAGCCGGCCGACCTGCTGCGGCACGACTGCCTTATCTACACGGGTGTCAGCAATCCGGACTGGCAGTTGCGCGTCGGCAAGCGCTGGGTCTCCATACGGCCGCCGGGCCGCCTGCGCTCCGACAACGGCGAGGCCACCGTCCGTTGGGCGGTCGAGGGGCTCGGGATCGCCAACGCACCGTCCTTCCTGCTGGGGCGCGAGATGAGGTCCGGTGCGCTGGAGATCGTGCTTCCGGACTATCCGACGCCGGAGATCGGCATCTACGTCCTGCGTCCGCCGGGAAAGAACGTGCCTGCCAAGGTCCGCGCGCTGATCGACGCCATGGTCGATCGTTTCGGCGACGCCCCGGATTGGTGCAGCTGATCGCTAGGGGTCGCGCGGGTGGTCGCCTCCCGCCGCGGCGGCGCCGGGGGTGTACCGGCCGCCCCGCGGAACCGCTATGCTGCCGAAGTCGCGCGCGAGATGGTCGAGTGCGGCGCGCATCGCAGGACCCGCTGCCGGCTGGCCGTGCCCCGTTATCACCAGTTCGGGCCGGAGATCGGCGAGCGCCCGGGCCGACCGCCCGGCCGCCTTCCAGTCCGGCGTGAAATATTGCGGCGGACCGTGCATCTCCAGTTCCTGCACGATGACCTCGTAGGCCGACTCCTGCCCGGTCGTGATCACCGCATCGCCCGCGATCAGCGTCCGATCGCTTTCCCGCCAGAGGGAGACATGCCCCGGCGCATGGCCCGGCGTGTGCAGCCATTTCCAGTCGGGAAGGCCGGGCACCGAGCCGGACTCCGGCAAGAGGTTCAGTCTCGATCCGAGATCGATGGGTCCGCGTGGATAGACGGGAGACAGCAGTGCCATCAGCCCCCCGCCGACCCACGGGTCGGGCGGCGGATATGCCGTGGAGCCGTCCAGATACGGCTTCTCGAGCGGGTGTGCGTAGATGGGGACGTCCCATTCCTCGGCCAGCGTGGCGGCGGCGCCGACATGGTCGAAATGGCCGTGCGTGAGGACGATGCAGCTCGGCGCCTTCCCCGCCCCGAACCTCTGTTCGGCGGCTTCCCGGATCTTGCTTGCCGACGTCGCGAGTCCGGTGTCGACGAGCACCCAGCCGTCGCTCGCGGAGCCGACGAAGACGACGTTGACGATCGACAGCCGGAGATAGGCGAGATCCGGCCCCATCGCCTGCACGCCATGGCCGATATCCCTGCAAGGCGCCCTGGCGTCGTCGCCGAGTTTCAGCTGGTTGGTCAAGGAGCGTCTCCACTGATGGGGTGCCGTGCCGTCATATCCGTCGGTCCCCTGGCCGGTTCGCAGCAGGCGCACGATCGCATCCACCGGACCGGGTTCCTCCGGCATCGGCTTTGGTGAACGAAGGCGCACGAACAACGGCCAGCGCATCCTGCCTGCCTCCGAGACGGGACGACCCAACCGGATGCCGGCCGGATTGTTCCGGACGTGCCCATGGGGCCCTTCGAGAAATCCTGACGAACTCGGGAACATACCCGCGCGTCGGAGGTTCGGTAACCATTCGGAGGATCCAGTGAACACACTCATCTATTTCATAGGTCTCATCGTGGTCGTCCTCGCGATCCTTTCCTTTCTCGGGATGGCATAGGAGCAGGCATGCAGAATACGTCAGGAAACAACCCCAATAGACCAGGAAACGACCCTTCGGGCGGCTCGGCGTCCCATGACGCCGCTTCGCTCAAACACGCCGCTGGCGCGGAGGTCGAGGGCGCGCGGCAAGCGGCGCGCGATACCGGTTCCGATCTCTCGGAAAAGGCCGGCGAACTCGCCGGCGAGGCAAAGCATGCGGTAGCCGCGAAGGCCAACGAGGCCAGGCACAGCATGAGCGACAGCCTGAAGGTGATCGGCGGTGCCTTGCGTGCTGCGGGCGATCATCTGTCCGAGAACGGGCAGCGCGGCCCGTCGAAGATCGTCGACAACGTCGCTTCGGGAGTCGATCGCTTCGCGGACTCGCTCGAAAACAAGCCCTTTGGCGAGGTCGTTGACGACCTGCGCACGATGGGCCGTAACAATGCTGGGGGCCTCTTCGCGGGCTCGATGCTCGTCGGCCTGGCGCTTGGCCGGCTTTTCAGGGCGGATAGCGACAACGGTGGCGACAGCTCGCGGCCGCAGCAACCGGCGACCTCGCCTGATACGCCTTCAGCGACGCCCGCGCCTGGAGCTGCGGGCAGCCGAACCACGGCCGGCAGCCCGGCCGGGTCCGACGCAACCGGCAGAAGGCCCACCGACATGCCGGGTTACGCGCCATGACCGACGAGAACCGTAGCATCGCGTCGCTGATAGGCGACCTCACCGAGCAGGGCAGCACGCTCGTCCGCACCGAAGCGCGGCTCCTCCGCGTCGAGATGGGCGAGAAGCTCAGCAAGTTTGGCACCTCGGCCATCGAGGTGCTGGCCGGCGCCATATGCCTGCTGGCAGCGCTGCTGGTGCTTCTTCAGGCCCTGGTGATTGCGCTTGCGAATACAGGGCTGGGCGGCGGTTGGGCGTCTCTGATCGTCGGCGTGGTCGTCGCCGTCCTCGGCTTGATCCTGGTCAGGACGGGCAGGGCCGGTCTCGATCCGGGGAACCTGGAGCCGGAGAAGACCAAACGTCAATTCGAACGCGATGTCAGCACCGTCAAGGAGCAAGTGAAGTGAGCGATCAGTCTTCAGACCAACTGGAACGCGAGGCCGAAGCCGCCCGCGCACGCATGGCCGGAACGGCGGAGTCGATACGCAGGAAGCTGACCGCCGGTCAGCTCATGGACGAGTTCACCGACATGTTCACGGGAGGCGACCTTTCAGGTGCCGCGCACAACCTGAAAGCTCAGGTTCGCGACAATCCGCTGCCCCTCGCTCTGGTCGGCGCGGGCATTGCCTGGCTCATGTTCGGCAAGGGCGTGTCGGCGCATCATCATTCGTCGTCGAGCCATTCCACGCATCTCGGCCATTCGACGACGACGCGTCGTCCGCCGGACCCCGGCTATGCAGCCGGCTATGGACAGGGCGCGTCTCATACCGCTTCCGCCTCTTCCGCCTCCTCCCACGGCGGCAAGTCCACGATGTCGTCCGTCAAGGACAGTGCCAAGAGTGCGGCGGGCTCCGTCGGAAGCACGGTCAGCGGCGTGGCCGGGTCGGTGAGCGATACGGTCAGCGGTGTGGCGGGCTCGGTGAGCGATACCGTCGGCGGAATGGCCGACAGCCTGTCCCACACGGCCGACAAGCTCCGGCACAGCATGCTGTCCGGCATGCCGCACAGCACACGCGACATCAGGGACTCCGTTTCGAGCGTTACGCAGCAGGAGCCCCTCCTCATCTCCGCGCTCGGCCTGGCCGTCGGTGCCCTCGTCGGCGCGATGCTGCCGGCCACCGAACTGGAGAAGGAGCAGATCGGCCCCTACAAGGATCGGTTGCGCGAAGGCGCCAAGGACATGGTCGACAAGGGCGTCAGCAGCGCCGAACGCGTTGCATCGAAGGCCTATGATGCGATGAAGGAAGAGGCGGATCGGCAGGGTCTTGCTCCCGGAGACGGTCCGTCCATCGGCGAGCGCGTCGGCAATGTCGTCAAGTCGGCCGCGCAGACGGCCGAAGATGCGGCACGCAAAGAAATGGGCGCGGGGACTGACAAGGACCGACCGGGCACCCGGGGCACCTAGACGGCTGCACGAACGACCGTCGCAAACAGCGGAGACTTTGAATGCGCGCACTCGTCTGGCACGGGAAAGAGGATATTCGCTGCGACCAGGTCACCGATCCCGAGATCGAGGAACCGCGCGACGCGATCATCAAGGTGACGAGCTGCGCCATCTGCGGCTCCGACCTTCATCTCTACCATAACTTCATCCCGGCGATGCTGCCGGGAGACATCATGGGCCACGAGATGATGGGCGAGGTCGTGGAGGTCGGGTCCGGCGTCGGCGACGCGTTGAAGAAGGGCGACCGTATCGTCGTCCCCTTCACGATCATCTGCGGCGAGTGCCCGCAATGCCAGCGCGGAAATTTCTCCGTCTGCGAGCGCAGCAACCGCAGGAAGGATCTCGCCGACAAGGTGTTCGGCCACGCGACGGCCGGCCTGTTCGGCTACTCGCATCTGACCGGCGGCTTTCCCGGCGGTCAGGCGGAATATTTGCGAGTGCCCTTCGCCGACAAGACGCACATCAAGGTGCCGGACGGGATCTCCGACGAGACGCTGCTGTTTCTCGGCGACATCTTCCCGACCGGCTGGCAGGCCGCGGTTCAGTGCGACATCCAGCCGACGGACACCGTCGCGATCTGGGGGTGCGGGCCGGTCGGCCAGATGGCGATCCGCAGCGCCATCCTCCTCGGCGCCAAGCAGGTGGTCGCCATAGACATGCTGCCGGAGCGGCTGTCGATGGCCGAGGCCGGCGGCGCGACCACCATCGACTTCTCCAGCGAAAGCGTGATCGAACGGCTGAACGACCTCACCGGAGGCCGAGGGCCGGAAAAGTGCATCGACGCCGTCGGCATGGAGTCCCATGTCGGCTTCGGACAGCCCGACACGCTGCTCGACCGCGTCAAGCAGATGGGGATGATGGAGAGCGATCGCCCCCATGTCCTTCGCGAGATGATCTATGTCTGCCAGCCGGCCGGTATCCTCTCCGTTCCCGGCGTGTATGGCGGCCTCGTCGACATGATCCCGTTCGGCGTTCTGATGAACAAGGGGCTGACCCTGAGGGCCGGCCAGACGCACGTCAACCGCTGGACAGACGAATTGCTGCGCATGATCGAGGACAAGCGGATCGACCCCTCCTTCGTCATCACCCACACCGCCGATCTTGCCGAAGGGCCTGAACTCTACCGCATCTTCCGAGACAAGCAGGACAGCTGCATCAAGGTCGTGCTGAAACCCTGAAGGGCCATAACATGAACATCCTTTCCCGCTTCTCAGACCATGCCCGTTCTCCGGGCGACCCCAAGATGATCCGCGTCGGGCCGAGCGCGCGTCCCGCCTCCGACGAGATGGCCCGCGCCCTCGGCTGGTTCAGCATCGTGCTCGGCATCGCCGAACTGGTCGCGCCTCACTCCATAACGCGCATGCTCGGCATGGAAGGCAAGGAAGGGCTCGTCCGTGCCTTCGGCGCCAGGGAGATCGTCGCCGGCATGACATCGCTGTCGACTGAAAAGACGGCGGGCCTGTGGAGCCGCGTCGGCGGCGACCTGCTCGACATCGTCACGCTTGCCTCGGCCTACCGCGACGACAATCCCAAGAAGCACAATGTCGGTCTGGCGCTGGCGACGGTCGCCCTCATCACCGTGATCGACCTCTCCTCGGCCAAGGCCCGCACGGCCACACATGCGCGCGGCGGCGGCCCGTACCGCGACTACAGCGACAGGAGCGGCTTTCCGCAGGGCGTCGGCGCCGCGCGAGGCAGTGCCGCCACCGGCGGCCGCTGAACCTGCCGCCCTCCGGACCGCCCCCCCTTCCAACCGCATGGCTCTGCGGCCGTGTGGAAAACCGGGCCGGGCTTGCGTCGCGCCGCGATGATTGATCATCTGCGCCCACGAGCCCGCCGCAGCATCACCGTCGAGCGGAGGCTCGCCCGGATCGCAGGGGGCGCGGCTTGAGTTCGAAGGAAGACAACCGGCAGCACCAAGCGCATCCGACGCCGCGCATCGTCATCGTCGGCGGCGGCTTTGCCGGGCTCGAGATCGCAAGGGCGCTCGGCGCCGCGGGCATCGGCGCGACGCTCATCGACAGGCACAATCATCACCTGTTCCAGCCCCTGCTCTACCAGGTCGCGACCGCGGCCCTGTCCGCGCCCGACATCGCCGAGCCCATCCGCAAGATCCTGCGCCCCTACGACACGATCCAGGTCCTGTTCGGAGAGGTTTCGAAGATCGATCGGGACGCGAGAACGCTCGGCCTGGTGGACGGCAGCACCATACCGTTCGACGTGCTGGTGCTGGCTTCGGGATCGTGGCCGTCCTATTTCGGCAATCATGACTGGCGCCGCTTCGCCCCCGGCCTGAAGACGATCGAAGACGCCCTCGCGGTCCGGTCGCGGCTGCTGCTCGCCTTCGAGCTCGCCGAACGCACGACCGACCCGGTCGAGCAGAAGCGCCTGATGACGATCGCCATCATCGGCGGCGGTCCGACCGGCGTCGAGATGGCCGGCAGCATCGCCGAACTCAGCCGCCACACCCTCGTCCAGGATTTCCGCAACATCCGGCCGGAGAAGACCCGGATCCTCCTGGTGGAGGCGGGCGACCGCCTCCTGCCCGGCTTCGCTCCGGAACTCTCCGAATACGCCCGGCGCCGATTGGAAAGGCTCGGCGTGGAGGTGCTGACCGGCAGGAAGGTCGAATCGATCGAGGAGCATCGGATCCGCGTTGTGGACGAGATCATTCCTGTCGGCTTGACCCTCTGGGCCGCCGGCGTCTCGGCATCGCCGCTCGCGGCCAGCCTCGGGGTCGAGGTCGATCGCGGCGGCCGCGTGAAGGTCGACCCGGACCTGCAGGTCACCGGATGTCCCGGCGTCTTCGCGCTCGGCGACATCGCGCTCTTCCTCGACGGGGACGGCAAGCCCCTGCCCGGCCTCGCCCAGGTCGCCAAGCAGCAAGGCACCCACTTGGGCAACGCGCTGGTCCGGCGGATCCGCAGCGGCGCCGCCCTGACGCCTTTCGTCTATCGCAGCCGCGGCAACACGGCGATCGTCGGCCGCCATGCCGCCGTCTTCGAGACGGGCCGTTTCAAGCTCAAGGGCTGGTTCGCCTGGATCTCCTGGGCCGTCATCCACGTCTACCTGCTCGTCGGCTTCCAGCATCGCCTGCAGGTCTCGATCCAGTGGCTGTGGCGCTATCTGACCTATGAGCGGGGCGCGCGCCTCATCGCCGAGGAACAGGCCGTCCGGGAAGTGCCGCCCCGATAGCGGAGAGCTCCCGCCCTCGTGCCTGCCTAACTGCGAAATCTCGAAGTCTCCTGTGGCGGCCGGAGTTCACGCGCGATAAAAACGTTTAACTCCTGCCGCAAACATGGTTCCACTGCCGAATGGCCACGATCAAGGATGTCGCCGCAAAGGCCGGCGTGTCGACGGCGACCGTTTCGCATGTCGTCAACGGTTCCCGGGCCGTGAGCGCGGAAACGAAGAAGAAGGTCAAGGCCGCCATCAAGGCGCTGAAATACCGGCCGGACGGCATCGCCCGCAGCCTTCGCGTCAGCCAGACCGGCACGATCGCGGTGCTCATCTCCGACGTGACGAACCCCTTCTTCGCAGACTTCGTGCGTGGCGTCGAGGATGCGGCGCATGAGCGCGGCGAGCGCTACAACCTGCTCCTGTGCAACACCGAGGAGAGCGCCGCCAACGAGCGCCGCGCCCTCGACCTGGTGCTCGAGCGGCGCATCGACGGCATCGTCATGGCGCCCGCCGGGGGCAACGAGGCGATGCTCGCCGATCTGACGGCCGGCGGCCTGCCGCTGGTCTTCGGCGACCGCAAGCTCAAGGGCGTGGCCGCCGACACGGTGGTCGTCGACAATGCAGCCGCCGCCGGCGAGATGGTCCGCCATCTCGTCTCGCTCGGCCACAGGCGGATCGGGCTCCTCCAGGCCGAGCTCTCCTCCTCGGCCATCCACGAGCGGGCGGCCGGCTTCCGCGAAGCCCTTGCCGCGGCCGGCCTTCCGCTCGATCCCCGCCATGTCGCAAGCAGCGCCTCGACCATCGCGGCGGCCGAAGCCGCCGGCAGGGTCCTGCTCGATCAGCAGCCGAGGCCGGACGCCGTGTTCTGCACCAACAATTTCATGACGCTCGGCATGATGCAGGCGGTCATCGACCGCGGGCTCTCCTGTCCGGAAGACGTCGCGGTCGCCGGTTTCGACGACTTTCCCTGGGCGGCCGCCTTCAGGCCGCGGCTCACGGCCGTCGCCCAGCCGGCCTACGAGATCGGCCGAGAGGCCGCCACGCTGCTCTTCGACCGCATTTCGGGCCGCCGCACCGGCGCGCCCGTCGAGATGGTGCTGAAGGCCCGGCTGGTCGTGCGCGACTCAGCGGGTGAACATCTCCCGCGCGCGAAGCGCTAACCTCAGCTCGCCTGTTTCAGCACGTCCGGCACGTCCTCGTCCGGCGTGCCGAGCCACACGCCGAGTTCGCGCAGCCGCGCCTGGACATCCGCCACCGGCACCGCCGACACCGACACGCCCCGCCTGGCCGCCAGGCTAGCCGCGATGGCGGCCGCCTCGCCCGTCATGGTGCATGCCGGGACATTGCGGGTCGAGCCGAAGGCGATCGCATCGGCCGAGATGCAGCGGCCGGCGACCACCAGATTGTCGACCGAAAGCGGGATCATCGTGCGGTAGGGAATGCCGTAGCCGACGCCGACATGGTCCATGATCGCGCGGCTGCCGCCCGGCTCATGCACGTCGACCGGCGAGTTGCACAGGCCGATCGCGTCCTCGAAGCGCCTGTTGCCCCGAACGTCAGCCTCGGTGATCACATACTGGCCGGTGACGCGCCGCGTCTCGCGCACGCCCAATTTCGGCGCCACTTCCAGGAAGATCGCGTTCTCGAAGCCCTTCACGTAGCGCTGCAGGAAATCGAAGGCGCAATAGGCCTGCTTGCGGATCTCGATCTCGGCCTGGCTGAGGTCGCGGTCGTCGAGCCCGTTGCCCTGGTACCGCGTCACGTTCACCGAGATCTCGCCGGGGATCAGCCCGGTCTTCATGGTGATGTGGTCCTTCGGGATGATCCAGTCGAACCCTTCCGCCACCTTGTCCTTGATGCGCTGCTGGAAGCCGGTCAGCAGCACCGCCATGACATAGTCCTCGTTGCGGTCGCCCGCCTCCTTCGGATAGACGACCTCCCACATGTCGGCGCGGTTCGCCTCACAGTCGGCGATCAGCGCCGGCACGTTGACGTTCAGCAGGCGGAAATAGGAGGTGATCGGCTGCGTAAGCCCGTCGCCCTCGCGTCCGAGCATGAATTCCGCGCCGGCAAGGGCGGCCACGTCGCCGTCGCCCGACGCATCGACAAAGGCTTTCGCCAGCACCAGGCTCTCGCCGGACTTGGTGCGGATGACCAGCCCGTGCATTGCGCCATCCTTCATCACCGTTTCCGTGACGGTGGCACGCAGAAGCACCTCGACGCCGGCCTCCTCTACCATTTCGATGATGACGCGCTGCATGGTCTCGGCATCGAAGGTGCCGGTGTATTTGCCCCAGTAGGACTCGCGCACCCGCCCGTCCGCGCCCTTGTAGCCCACGCAGCGGTCCAGCATCTCGTGAAAGATCGCCGAGTTGATCAGTCCGGTCGGCTTGGTCAGCCGCCCGCCGGTGATCAGCCCTCCGAGGAAGCCGGTGCCTTCGAGAAGCAGCGTCTTCGCACCCTCGCGCGCGGCGCGGATCGCCGCCACGATGCCCGACGAGCCGGCGCCGGTCACGACCACGTCGTAGGAGCCGAAGAGGTTCATGCTGTGGTTCCTTTCAAAATGCGAAACTTGGTGCCGGGATACCCTCACCCCCTGCCCTGGAGGGGGAGGGAGACTAGAGCAAAGACACCAGCGGCCGGTGTTGGAAGGCGGAAACGTCGCAAGAGTCCCCCTCCCCCTTGAGGGGAGGGGTTAGGGGTGGTGGTAAACAGCCTCGACCGTTCACCCGGAAACTCGAGGCCGTCATCACCCGTCATATTCCATGACGTAAAGCCCGGCATTGTAGTCGGTCACGTAGATCAGCCCGCTCTTCTCCACGAAGATGTCGCAGGACTGGATGATCGACTTCTTGCCGGGGCGCTTGTCCATCAGGCCGGTCGGCGGCGGCGGGACCAGGGCGCCGACCTCCTTCGGGCGGTATTGGTCGGAAATGTCGAACACGCGCACGCCGGCGTTCTGCCAGGTCGAGAAGATGATCGACGAGCTCTGGAACGTGCCCGGCCGGTTCTCGTGGATGTTGTGCGGCCCGTAATGCGCGCCCTTGGTCGCGTAGTTGGCGTCCTGGGGCACCGGCATGGTGGCGACCGGGATCGGGTTGGCGCGGTCCTTCACGTCGAACAGCCAGATGTTCTTCAGCCCGTCCTCGAAATCGTCCAGCACCGCCTCGTCCAGCACAACCAGCAGGTCGCGATCCGGCAGCGGCAGGCAATTGTGCGTGCCGCCCTGGAATGGCGGCGACCAGTTGCGGTGGACGACGAGCTTCGGGTTGGCGCGGTCGGCGACGTCCATCACGACCAGGCCCGCGTCGCGCCACGCACCCCAGGCCGTGTCGCCGTCCACGATAGCGTGGTGCAGGCCGTATTTGGCGTTGGGCGCCCAGCTCGGCTTCTCGCCCGCTTCCAGGTTCATGCCGGGCAGCCAGTAGCGGCCGGCCTCGCGCGGATTGGTCGGGTCCGACATGTCGACCGTCATGAAGATGAAGTCGGAGAAGCCGTCGAGCAGCGCCGAGACATAGGCCCACTTGCCGCCGGTCCACCAGATGCGGTGGATGCCGCCCGATACCGGCATGAACCCGATGCGCTTCGGCTGGCCGGGCGTCGAGATGTCGTAGACGGCAAGACCGGCGTCCCAGTCGCGCGCCTTTTCGTGCTTTGCCGTGCCGAGCGCGGTTCCGGCGGCCGCCTTGTAGTAGCTCGCCTCGTCGGCGAAGGCGGAGTCGGCGAAGACGTCCTTGCCGTGGATGACGAGCAGCAGATTGTCGGCGACCTGCAGGTGCACGTTCCATGTGTTCGCCGGCGCGGCGACGTAGCCGGCCGCCTTTGGATTTTTGGGATCGCGCACGTCGACGATGGAGAAACCCTGGCTGAACAGGTGCCCGACATAGGCGAAGCCGTTCTCGACCATCACCTGGATCCCGTCGCGCCTGCCGCCCTGGTCGCTGTGGCCGATCAGGCGCATGTTGTTGGCGTAGTCGGGCTTCATGATGTCGCTCACGTCTAAGTCTCTCCGGATATCGAATGCAGGTCCATCAAACGGTCGGGACACGCCGCTCGCGCAGCGTGTCCCGCGGGAGGTGCGTCTTACTTGACGCGGTTGCCCCAGTTGTCCGGGCTGTCGACGTTTTCCTTCCAGATCATCACCGGCTGGATCAGCGTCTCCTTGGCCACCGGCTTGCCTGCGAAATGGTTCTCCATCTCGCCGACGATGGATTCGGCCATCGAGAACGGGTTCTGGCCGACATCGGCGTCCTGCGTGCCTTCCCGGATGCGCTCCAGGCCGAGCGGCGTGCCGTCGAAGCCGACGATCGGGATGTGGCCTTCCTCGCCGGCGAGCTTCAGGCGGTCGATCTGGCGAAGCGCCGAGATCACGCCGCGGATCATCTCGTCATTGTGGGCCCAGATGCCGGCGACGTTCGGGTCGCGGGTGAAGGCGTCGAGGACGAGCGTATGCGCGTTGTCCGCGGTCCACTCGGCCTTCAGCGTCTCGATCTTGATGTCCGGATACTTCTCGGCGACGCGGTCGTGGAAGCCCTTGTAGCGCTTCTCCGACTGGCCCGAGCCGATGGCGCCGCGAACCTCGAGGACGAGGCCCTTGCCGCCGATCAGCTTGGCGATCGCATCGGCGCCCGCCGCGCCGCCCGCGACGTCGTCGAAGGTGTTGTAGGCGACCCATTCGCCTTCCGGCGGAAGGTTCTCCAGCATGAACAGCGGAATGCCGGACTCGTTGGCCTTGCGCACGCCACCCTGCAGCAGGGTCGCGTCGACCGGGTTGAGCAGGATGATGTCGGGCTGCTTCGACACGACGTCGAGCAGCTGGGTGGTCTGCGTGGAGGGATCGCCCTTGCCGTCATAGACGGAGATGTTCATCCCCTTCTCGGCGGCGAGTTCCTTGACGCGGTTCACCAGCGTGACCTGATACTCGTACTGCAGGCCGAAGGCGATGTAGGCGAGGTTCTTGCCCTTCAGCACGCTGTCCTGGGCGAAGGCCTGCGGCTGGAAGCCGAGGCCTGCCGCGGCCAGCGCCACCGTCCCGGCGGCCAGCGCCAGGAATCTGCGGCGGGTTGTCTTCATAACGTCCATGGTCATCAATCTCCTCCCGTTGGACTGACTGCGTTTCGTCTTTTCCGGAGCCGGCGAGCCGGTCCTTCAGTGGTCGCGGATTTCCGCGAGTGGCACTTCCTTTCCCGGGCACAGCGCATCCGTTCACCGGACCGGCGCATGGTGTTCGGGGCATTGTCGTATTCCAGGCGCGCCCCGCGGACGGGACGCCGTTCTGCTAGCCCTGCTTGGCGGGCTTGGCGGCCTTGGTGGCGATGATCTTCTTGCGCATGCCGGCCTCGAGATAGTTCCGGCGATAGACGTCCAGCGCGGCCGCCGCGGCGATCACCAGGCCGCTGACCACCGAGTCCCAGTTCGGCGGCACGTTGAGCAGGTTGACCGCGTTCTGCACGAGGCCGAGCAGGATCACGCCGAGCAGCATGCCGCCCATGTTGCCCTCGCCGCCGAACAGGCTGACGCCGCCGATCACGACCGCCGCGATGACCGCGAGTTCCATGCCTTGCGCCGCCGTCGCCGCCCCCGCCTCGAAGCGCGCGGTGATGAGCAGGCCGGCGATCGCCGCCATGAAGCCGGAGATCACGAAGCAGAGGATGATCACGCGCTCCGTGTTGATGCCGGCGAGGCGCGCCGCCAGCGGGTTGCCGCCGGTCGCATAGACCGAGCGGCCGAATTTCGTCCGCGACAGCACCACCTGCGCGATGATCGCGAGCGCCAGCGTCAGCAGGATCACGGCCGGGATGCCCAGCACGCGGCTGTACTGCAGGTCGACGAACAGCTTCGGCACCGGCGCGATATTTGTGCCGCCGGAGAAGATGAACGCGAGGCCGCGACCGATGGTCATCGTCGCCAGCGTGGCGATCAGCGCCGGGATCTTCAGCTTGGTCACCGCCAGCCCGTTGACGAGGCCGATGAACATGCCGGCGAGGATCGCGGCCAGGATGCCCATCTCCGGCGACCATCCGTAAAAATTCACCAGCCCGACCGACAGCACCGAGGACAGCACCAGCACCGACGCCACCGAGAGGTCGATGCCCGCCACCAGGATGACGAAGGTCTGGCCGATGGCGACGACCGCGATGATCGTCGCGGACTGCAGCACGTTCTCGATGTTGCGCACGGTCGCGAAGACCGGGCTCATGAAGCTCATGATGATGCCGCCCAGCAGGATGACGGCGGCGAGGCCGACGCTCTGCATCAGGTCGATGAAGGATATCTTCCCGCGCAGCGCCGACAGTGCGCCGGAACTTTCCGCGCGACCGTTCATCGATGGGTTCTCCAGTGCCATTTTTTCTTCCTAACCCGTCGTCGCGAAGGACATGATCGTTTCGCCGGTCGCCTGCTCCCGCGGCAGGGACGCGGTGATGCGGCCCGACCGCATCACCAGCACGCGGTCGCTCAGCGCGAGGATCTCCGGCAGTTCGGAGCTGATGAGCAGGATGCCCATGCCACCTCGCGCCAGCCGCAGGACCAGTTCGCTGATCTCCGACTTGGCGCCGACGTCGATGCCCTTCGTCGGCTCGTCGAGGATCAATACCTTCGGGTTGCGCGCCAGCCAGCGCGCGAGCACGACCTTCTGCTGGTTGCCGCCCGACAGCGTCGAAACGCGCGTCTTCGACGACGGTGTCTTCACCGCCAGCGCCTTTATCTCGCGCGCTGCGATCTCCTCCTCCTGCGAGACGGAGAGGAAGCCGAAACTCTTCACCCGGTCGAGCAGCGACAGCGTGATGTTGGTGCGCACTGAAAGCAGGCTGACCAGCGCCTGCCGGCGGCGGTCCTCCGGCACAAGGCCGATGCCCGCCTCGATGGCCGCGGCCGGGTCGTTGGCCGGGATCTTCCGCCCGCCCACCTCGACGCTGCCGCTGTCATAAGGATCGATGCCGAAAATGGCGGCGGCGAGCTCGCTGCGGCCGGCGCCGACCAGGCCCGACATGCCGACGATCTCGCCCGCCCGCACCTCGAAGGAGATGTCGTTCAGCACGCCCTCGCGGCTGACATTCTTCACCGACAGCACGACCTCGCCGATCGGCCGCTTGTCGGCGACCGTCTCGCGGACCTCGCGCCCGACCATCATGCGGATGACCTTGTCGTGGTCGAGCTCGCCGATCGGCCGCGTGCCGACCAGCCTGCCGTCCCGCAGCACCGTCACCCGGTCGGCGATGGCGAAGACCTCTTCCAGCCAGTGCGACACGAAGACGATGCCGAGCCCCTTGGACTTCAGGTCGCGGACTACGGCGAACAGGCGCTCGATCTCGGGCGGCGACAGCGAAGTCGTCGGCTCGTCCATGACGAGCACCTTCGAATCCTCGGAGATGGCGCGGGCGATCTCGACCAGTTGCTGGTCGGCCGGGGACAGGCGCCCGGCGAGCGTCGACGGGCTCAGATGCGGCGCGACGCGGGCCAGCGCGTCGAGCGCCCGCTGCTTCTGGCGCGCCACCGACACCAGGCCGTAGCTCGTCGGCCAGCGGCCGAGCATGATGTTCTCGGCCACCGACATGGCCGGAACGAGATGCGCGTCCTGGTGGATGGTCGCCACCCCGATGCGGTGCGCCGAGGCCGGATCGGCATGCAGCGGGACGCCTTCGACGGAAATCTCGCCGCGGTCGGGCGAATAGAAGCCGGCCATCATCTTGATCAGCGTCGACTTGCCGGCGCCGTTCTCGCCGAGCAGCGCAGTGACTTCGCCGGCGCGGACGTCGAAATCGACATTGTCCAGCGCCAGCACGCCGGGAAACGACTTGGTGATGCCATGCGCGATCAGCACGCGGCGCGGTTCGGCGGCGGCTGGCTCGGTCGCCAGTGCGGCGGAGGCGGCGCTCACCGGACCGCCCCGGAGGGGACGGCGGTCGATACGGCCGGTCGCGCGATGGCTGCGAACAAGATGGCTTCTCCTCCCAACGCCGCCGGCCCGCCAAGTCTCCCCGGGCCGGAGGTTGCAGCGACCGCTCCGCGAGGGTTCGATCGGCATGAGGCGACGCTAAGCGGGGGCCTCCGACATGTCAACTGGTAGAGACAGCGGACCAGTTGATTTTTTGAGATCGCTCGACCCCTCATAGATCCATCCCCGCCGCAAAGGCTTCCGCGATGTTGCTTTCGATCAGGCGCGGGGCCACCGCGTCGCCCACCCGCTGGACCTGAACGCCCACGAGCAGCGCCGATTCCCGGCAGCGGTGATAGAGGTCTTCCCGCGAGCGGCGGCCGATGATCGCCACCACCGAATCGAAGCCTTCGATGACGACCTCCTCGCCCGCCACGAGCAGGTATCGACCGAAACCCTGGACGCCCGCGCCGCTGAACACCGGCGTCACGACGACGCGCCCCGGCTCGATCCGCTTCAGCGCCATGCCGCTGCGGATGGCGATGCCCTTGATCGCGGCGCGACGGTAGAACAGCGTGCGCGTCCCGCTCTCGATATCACCGCCCACCATCGCATCGGGCGTGACGACCTCGACCGAACAGCCATGCTCGGCGAGATATTCCGCGGTGCCGGCGCCTTCCCAGTGGCCGTTGTTGTCGATCACCAGCACCCGGCCGCTGAGTGTCACCGCGCCGGACATCACGTCATCGCTGGAATGCACGAAGGGCAGGTCTAGGCCGGGGATGGCGGGAAGCACCTGCCTCCCCAGTTCCACGGCGATCGAGGGCTCTTTGCGGCCCGCCGGCAGGTTAGGCTCGGACCCCGTCGCGATGACGACGTGATCCGGCTTTTCAGCCGCCAGCAGTTCCGGCGTCGCCTCCACGCCGGTGCGGACCGAGACGCCGAGATGGCGCAGCATGGCTTCCAGATGGTCGGTGACGGCGCCGATGATCGCGTGTTCCGGCTGCCGGGCGGCGAGCGCCACCTGGCCGCCCAGCCGGCCGGCCCTCTCCAGGACGGTCACCCTGTGGCCGCGCCGCGCCGCGATCTCGGCGACCTTCAGGCCGGCCGGCCCGCCGCCGACCACCACCACCTTCTTGCATTCTGCCGCCGCCGGCAGGTCCAGGTCGTCGACCTGCCGCTCGCGCCCCGCGGCCGGATTGTGGACGCATCGAATGCCCTTCTCCTGCCCGACTTGGTAGATGCAGGCGTCGTTGCAGGCGATGCAGGAGCGCACCAGGTGCGCGTCGCCCCTGCGCAGCTTCTCGGCCGTATCGGGATCGGCGACGAGCTGCCGTGCGAAGCCGATCAGATCGGCCTCGCCGTCGGCAAGCATCTCTTCGGCGAGCCGCGGTGGCGCGATGCGGCCGAAGGCCACCACCGGAAGCCTGCTCTGCTTCTTCAGCGCGGCGTTCAGCCCCCTGAAGCTTCCCGCCGTGACCGCCGCCGGCGGTATCTCCATCCAGTAGCTGGAGAAGGATCCCGCATCCGAATTCAGATAGTCGACGCAGCCGCTCCGCTCAAGATAGTCCGCCATGCGCAGGCCGTAGTCGAGGCCGTAGCCGAAGGTGGTGAACTCGTCGAGGCAGATACGGACCCCGACCGGAAAATCGTCGGACGTCGCGCGCTTGATCGCCTCGAGCACCTCGATCGAGAAGCGCATGCGGTTTTCGAAGCAGCCGCCGTAGCGGTCCGTGCGATGGTTGAAGAAGGGCGAGGCGAAGGAGCGCAGCAGCCCGTCATGCGCCACCTTGATCTCGACGCCGTCGAAGCCGCCTTCCATCGCATTGCGCGCGCTCGCGGCGAAACCCTCGATCGTCGCATGGATGTCCTCGATGTCCATCGCCTTGGTGGAGAAATGGCTCGACGGCTCGGGCATCTGCGACGGCGCCCACAGTATGTGCGGCGGATGCTCGAGCGATGTATGCCCGCCATGGGTCAGCTGGCCGAATATCCGCGTGCCATGCGCCTGCACGCCCGCCGTCAGTTCGCGGTAGAAGGGAATGACGTTCGGATCCCATGCCGAGATGAAGCGCCGCGACATCTTGCCGGTCGGGTGCACGGCCTGGCTTTCTATCACGATGAGCCCCGTGCCGCCCTTGGCGCGCCGCTCGTGATAGGCGGACAGGTCCTTCGATCCCATGCCGTCGAGATGGCCTAGGGCCGTGAAATGCGGCTGGAAGACGATCCGGTTCTTGAGCTCCACCTTGCCGATCGAGAAGGGGCTGAACAGGTTCGTGAAGGTTTCGACCGCTGGCATCGTGCTGGCTATGTTCATGGTTCAGTTGATCTCGACGCGCCTGCCGCTGCGCGCCGCCTCCGCGATGGCATCGAGCGCGCGCATGTTGTCGACCGCATCCTGGGGCGGATAGGGAACCGGCTCTCCGGACAGGACCGCCGCCGCGAAGGCTTCCGCCATCAGCCGGTAGTGGTTCGCCGGCTCGAAGACGGTCTCGCTGCGCCTGCCGTCCGGATCGGACAGCACCACCAGCCCTTCCGCGACGCGGCTGCCCATGCCTGGGATGAAGGCGCGTGGAACGTCGATCGTGCCCTCGGTGCCGATCACCTGGTAGAGCCCCTGCCCCGAGGCCTTGAAGGAGGAGGAGATCAGCGCGATACGGCCGTCGGGAAATTCGAGCAAAGCTGCCGCCGACACGTCGACCTCCGTCGCCGCATCGACGTCGAACGACGCCTGCGCCGCGATCGGCTCCATCCCCATCATGCGCCGCGCCGCGTTGACCGCGTAACATCCCATGTCGAGCAGGCTGCCGCCGCCGAGCTTGCGGTCGAACCGCACATTGCCGGCCGCATCCGCCATGATGTCGACGGAGAGGTGCGCGCGCACCTCGCGCACGTCGCCGACGGCACCCTCACGCACCATCTCGAGCGCGCGCACGTTCTGCGGATGGAAGCGGTACATGAAGCCTTCCATCAGCGGCACGTTCCGCTGTTCGAAGTGGTCCGCGACGCGGCGCGCTTCCCCCGCATCGAGCGCCAGCGGCTTCTCGCAGAGCACGGCCTTGCCCGCGTCGGCCGCGCGCATCGCCCATTCCGCATGCAGGCTGTTGGGGAGCGGGACGTAGACGGCATCGATATCGGGCGACTTTAGAAGCGCCTCGTAGTCGTCGAACACCTCCGCGATCCCGAACTCGGCTGCAAATGCCGCGCTGCGCGCCGCGTCCCGCCCGGCAACGGCGACGACGCGCCCGTTCGATGACGCCTGGATAGCCGGCACGACCTGCGTGCGGGCGATCCCTGCGGTGCCCAGGACACCCCAGCGGAGCTGTGAAGCCAAAACTCTCCTCCCTCGGCGCGACCCTCACAGGTCGCACCTTATGTAAAACGATTACGTCACGAGGGAACCTCATCGGATCGTCCTTGTCAACCCGGCTCGGAACAGCAAAAGCGGCAAAAAAGGTCAGCAATCCTGCCTTTATCGGTCATTTTTACCCTTTCGGCTTTGCTCCAATAAAGACTTGGGGATTGGCCCCGCGCGCCTCCGGTGATTGACACGAGCGCGTGCTGCGATAAACGTTTACCTCCTATCCTGGGAGGAACTGCGAATGAAATACGCCTTCAACACCTGGGCCTATGGAAGCTTTCCGTCGTGGCTTCCGTCCTACGAACTGGACGAGGTCGTCAGGCGGCTGGCGCGCATCGGCTATGACGGTATCGAGATCGGCTGCGCGGCGCCGCACGCATGGCCGGCCTATCTCGGTGCGGAACGCCGCCGCGAGCTCCGCAGGTTGATGGACGGAGAAGGGCTGCCGGCCGTCAGCCTCCTGCCCGCGCCGGGCGGCGGCCCCGGGCACAATCCGGCCTCGCCGCTCCCGGAGGAGCGGGAAGCGACCGTGCGCCACTACGGCGAGGTCGTGGATCTGGCGGCCGATCTCGGCGCCAAATTCGTGCTCTACATCGCGGGCTGGCAGGTTTTCGGCTCGACCCGCGCGGACAGCTACGCGCGCAGCCTCGACTGTCTCACCAAGATCGCCAGGCACGCGGCCGAGCGCGGCATTACTATCGCCATCGAGCCCACCGCCGCCGATTCCAACCTCATCGACACGCCCCACCAGACGCTGGAGCTGATGCGCGACACCGGCGCGTCGAACGTCAAGACGATGTTCGACACCTATCATGCGCTCTACCGCGACGACGTCTCCGCCGACCACGTCCGCATCCTCGGCAAGGACCTCGTCCACATCCATTGCGCCGACCAGGACCGCGCCGCCCCTGGCGACGGCGTCGTCGACTGGCTCGGCGTCATGCAGGCCGCGAAGGACATCGGCTTCGACGGCCACCTGACCATGGAGATCGGCTTCCACACCCGCAAGGCCGACCCCGACCTCTACGCAAGACGGGCGCTGAGCTACCTTAAAAGCCTGGAACCGCAACTGGTGTAGGCCGCGCCCGCGCCGCCGCCTCTCCCCATCTCTCCCCTTGTAGCAGAGATAGGGGGCGGAGCGCAGCCGCGCCCACCCATGCACATAAATGCCCGTCCCCAGCCCAACCGGCCTATTTGCGAAAATCCACCTTCCGCTTCACCGCCTCGTCCACGTCCTCCGGCGCGATAAGCACCGTGACCCGCGATTTCACCATGCCGCTGGCCTGAGCGACGATGGCGGTCGCGGCCATGTCGACGTTGCTCGGCAGGTCGAGAATGATGACGAAATCGTCGCTGCCGAAGGCGAAATAGAAGGTTTCGAGCGTGCCGCCCATTTCCCTGGCGAGCCGTTCGACCATCGCTCGCCGTCCCGAACCACCCTCCTTCAACAGGCCGTTGAGACCCTGCTCCGTGTAAGAACCCTGGACGAGGTATTTCGGCATGACCTTTCCCCTCCTTCACGGTTTCGTGTGACGGCAGGCAGGCTACAGCGGGCTATCGGATCGTGGAATAGGGTAGAGCTTCACCGCCGCCGGCCGTCACCCCGGGGCCGCGCCAGCGGAACCCGGGGCCCAGATCGCCGATCTCGGACCATGTCGCGCCGCCGCCCCCTATCTCCCCCTTGAAGGGGAGATGTCCGGCAGGACAGAGGGGGGTGCGGTCCCGCCGACCTCTCGGACTTTGTCAGCATCTGTCAGCAAGCTCGAAATCTTTATCCACACCCCTCCGACCCGCCTCATAATCCTCCCTGCTTCTCCCAGCGGGAACACCGGTCGCGACGGTGGTCGGTGGGGAGGAGACGGCGCTTCCGGTATGGGCCGACGTAGCCTGTGCCCGGAGAGGTTCCGTCCAAGGGTTCCCCTGCTGCCACTACGGGCGGCGCGTGCTGGACGAGCACATAGGCGGGACCGGCGAAGGCTCGCGGAAGCGAGACGCGACGGGTTCGGCGCAAATGCCTCCGTCAGAACCGGTCACGCGCAGCGGAACGGACGGGAACAGAAATCGCCGGCGGGGCGCGGAAGTCGCGCCACGTACTTTGTTTTGTGAGGCTCGGCCCTGCGCCCCGCTTCCCGACTTCTCCCTCCGCGGCAGGGAGCGTTCTTTGACAAAGGCCAGACTGCGAAAGCAGGGCGTGGCGAGGACGGAGGCTTGCCCGTGCCCTACCTGCCCAGCACCGCCGCGCCGATCCGCCCGATGTCGCCGTCGACCTCGTCGCTCGCGCCCGACACGCCGACCGCGCCGATGATCTCGTCGCCGACGGTCAGCAGGACGCCGCCGTCGAGCGGAATGCCGTTCGGGATGCAGAGCAACGCGAGGCGGCCCTCGCCCTCCACAACGTCCTGGAAGGCCCGGGTGTGGCGCCTGAACAGCACCGCGGTACGTGCCTTCAGGGTTGCGATCTCGACGCTGCCGACCTGCGCGCCGTCCTCTCGGTGCAGCAGGATGAGGTGGCCGCCGTCGTCGACGATGGCAACGACCAGCCTGAGATTGTCCTTCTTCGCCTCCGCTTCGCAGGCGGCGGCGATCGCCTTGGCGGCTTCGAGCGTGAGCGCGGTCTTGGTCGCGAGCATATTTGTCCCCCGTTGAGAAATCAGAGCGAGACGCCGAGCGCCTGTGTCCAGGCGAGCCCTTCGTCGGTATCGGCGCGCGGCTTGTATTCGCAGCCCGTCCAGCCGGCGTAGCCGAGCCGGTCGAGCGTGGCGAAGATCCAGCGATACGCGATCTCCCCCTCGTCGGGTTCGGCGCGGCTGGGCACCGCCGCGATCTGCACATGGCCGATGTCGGCGAGGTGGTTTTCCAGCCGCTTCGTCACGTCGCCCTCGCTGACGCCGACATGGTAGACGTCGAACATGATCTTCAGGTTCTTCGCGTAGACTTCGGCGACGATCTCCGCCGCCTCGCCGATGGTCGAATAGAAGTAGCCGGGCTTGTCGCGCTGGTTGATTGGCTCCAGCAGCAGCGTCAGGTCGGGCGCGGCCTCTGCCGCAAGGCGCAAATTGTCGACGAAGACCTTCCGCGCCTCGGCCTTGTCGTCGGGTGCGACGACACCCGCCATGACATGGATGGCGGACGCGCCTGCCTCTCGGGCATAGGCTGCCGTGCGCAGGAAGGTTTCCCGGAACTCTGCCTCCCTGCCCGCTTGCGCCCCGAGGCCGAAGTCGCCCTGCTCGCCATTGCCGATCGGTGTGTTGACGCCGAGCAGTTCGAGGCCGTGCGCCTCGCAGCGCCGCCTGATCTCGGCAGCCGGCGTCGCATAGGGCCAGTGCAGCTCGATCGCGCGGAAGCCCGCGGCGGCGGCCGAGTCGATGCGTTCGGGCAACGGCCGGTCCGGCCAGAGGAAACCCAGATTGGCGGAAAATCTCGGCATGGCATCACCTCAGCTTGAACGTCTTGTTGAGGTCGGCGACCGCATCGGCCGAAAGGTGGCGAACCTTCATGCCGCGCAGGATGATGGCGAGCTTGGCCGCTTCCTCCAGCTCCTCGATGGCGAAGACGGCCGCCTCCAGGGAAGCGCCGGCGACCACCGGCCCGTGGTTCTCCAGCAGGACCGCCGGATGATCGGCGGCGAGCGCATCGATCAGCGGCTTGACCTCTGCCGAGCCTGGGCGCGTATAGGGTACCACCGGCACCTGGCCGACGCGCATCACGACATAGGGCGTGATCGGCGGGATGGCGTCCTTCGGATCGGTGTCGGAGAGGCACGACAGCGCCGTCGCATAGGTCGAGTGCAGATGCACGACCGCGCGGGAATTCGGCCGCTGGTCGTAGAAGCCGAAATGCAGCGGCAGTTCCTTGGTCGGCGCGTCTCCGGAAATGTGTTTGCCCGACAGGTCGAGTTTGGAGATGCGATCCGGATCGAGGAAGCCGAGGCAGGAATTGGTCGGCGTGAACAGGAACCCGTCGTCGAGCCTGACCGACATGTTGCCCGAGGAGCCCGCGGTCAGGCCTCGCTCGAAAAGCGACCTGCCCCATTTCACGAGGCCGTTGCGAAGGTCCTGCTCGCTCATTCCCGTCCTACCTGCTTCACTGCCTTCTCGAAGAAGTCGTCCGCGCCGAAATTGCCGCTCTTCAGTGCCAGCCCGAGCGGTCCGTTGCGGTCGGCCACCAGCGCCGGCACGCCGGGGTCGATCTCGGCACCGATGCCGAGGCTGGTCACGCCCAGGGCCTCGACGACCGCGCCCGAAGTCTCGCCGCCGCCCACGACGACACGGCGCACACCGCGATCCGCCAGGCGCCGCGCGAGGCCGGCGAAGAAATGCTCCACCTTTGCTGCGACATGGTCGCGTCCGAAGCGCTGCTGCGCACCGGCGACCGACGACGCATCCGCGGTCGAATACACGATCGGTACGGCAGCCCCCTGCGCGGCGATCCAGTCCGCCGCGCCGTCGACGGTCAGCGAGCCGTCCATCAGCTTCGCGGGGTCGAGCGCCAGCCCGGGATGGTCCTTCAGGTATTCGGCGACCTGGCGCTGCGATGCGGTCGAGCAGGATCCGCACAGCACGATAGCCGGCCCCGTGGGCACGTCTCGCTCCGCCGCCCTGCCCGCCAGCCGGCCGGCGCGGCGGAAATTCTCCGGCAGGCCGAGCGCGATGCCGGAGCCGCCGGTCACCAGTCTGTGGCCGGCGATCGCCTCTCCCAGCGCCATCAGGTCGCTATCCGCAACCGCGTCGGTGACCGCCAGCCGGACGCCTCTCCGGCGTTCCGCATCGAAGGCGGCCGCCAGGGCGCCTGCCCCTGCGCGCACCGTGTCGAGCGTCACCAATCCCACCTCGCCCTTGGTCTGCAGGCGCAGCCAACGACGGATATTGGGGTCAGTCATCGGCGTCAGCGGATGGTTTTCCATGCCCGATTCCGACAGCAGCTTCTCGCCGACGAACAGGTGGCCCATGAACAGCCGGCGCCCGGTCGCCGGGAAGACCGGACAGACGACGGCGAGATCGGCGCCCAAGCGGTCGAGCAGCGCTTCGGCCACCGGCCCGATATTGCCCTCGGGCGTGGAGTCGAATGTCGAGCAGTATTTGAACAGGAACTGCTCGCAGCCCTGCGCGGCCAGCCAGTCAGCTGCTTCCAGGGACTGTCTCACGGCTTCCCGCGCATTGATCGAACGCGTCTTCAGCGCGACAACGCCGGCTTCGCAGTCGGCGGGCGCCTCGCCTGCCGGCACGCCGACGAATTGCGTCGTCGCCATGCCGCCCTTGGCCAGCGTGTTGGCGAGATCGCTGGCGCCGGTGAAATCGTCGGCTATGCAACCCAGAAGCATGGCTGACCTATGCCGGAAGCGCGTTGCCGAGTTCATCCTCGATATGGACGCGGATGATCTCATCGAAGGACGTCTCGGCGCGGAAGCCAAGCGAGGATGCGCGCCTCGCGTCGAAGGCCTGCGGCCAGCCCGAGATGATCTTGGCGACCGCGGGATTGGGCTCGCGCCGGATCAGCTTGACCGCCTTCTCACCGGCGACGCGGCGCAGCGCCTCGATCTCCTCGCCCACCGTGGCGGCCAGGCCGGGCATGGTCAGCGACCGGCGGCTGCCGAGCGGCGCGGTGTCGAGTTCGGCCGCATGGAGGAGAAACCGCGTCGCGGCGCGCGGGCTCGCGAACCAGTGCCGCACGCTCTCCTCGACAGGCAAGACCGCTTCCTGTCCGATCAGCGGCTCGCGCAGGATCGAGGAAAAGAAGCCGGAAGCCGCCTGGTTGGGCTTGCCGGGCCGGATCGATATCGTCGGCAGGCGGATGCCGATGCCGTCGAAGAAGCCGCGCCGCGAATAGTCCGCAAGCAGCAGTTCGCCGATCGCCTTCTGCGTGCCGTAGCTGGTCAGAGGCGTGATGAAGAACGTATCCTCGATCGTAGCCGGCAGCGGTTCGCCATAGACGACGATGGACGACGTGAAGACGAGCTTGGGGACATAGGGCTCCTTCGTGCCCTCAAGCCGGACCGCCTCGAACAGCGCGCGGGTACCGTCGAGATTGACCCGATACCCCTTCTCGAAATCGGCCTCCGCCTCCCCCGAAACGATCGCGGCGAGATGGAAGATGAGGTTCGGGCGCTCCACGACGAGGCTGGCAGCCACACCAGGCTCCGACAGGTCTGCCGCGAGCGTGGTCACCGGGCCGGGGAAACCGGCCGGCTTCTCCGGTTCGACGATGTCGGCGAGCGTCATCCTCGTGACCGCCTGCCCCTGGATCGCTCCTTTCGCGACGATCGCCGCCACGAGTTTGCGTCCGATCATGCCTGCGGCGCCGATGACGAGTACATGCATTCAGGCGGTTTCCTTCTCGGTTCCCTTCGGATCGGACGGCAAGGCCCGCAGCCCACGGGGCGTCTCGGTCCGCGCTTCCACGTCGCGGGTCGTGTCGTGGATGCGCAGGATGTGATTTGCGAAGGCGGCAGCTACGGCTTCCGGGTTGCGCATCTTCAGCGCGTTGACGATGAAACGGTGATCCTCGAGGCTCTTCTCGATCGCCCCGGGCTTGCCCATCGCGATGCGGCGGTGGTCCAGAAGATAGGTGTACAGGTCCACCACGAAATCCGCGAGCAGCCGGTTGGGCGACGCGTAGTAGATCGTCAGGTGGAACTCGCGGTCGCAGATAAGGAAGCGCACCGGGTCGTGGCAGGCTGCCTCCTGCGCAACGATGGAGTCCTCCAGACGCTTGATGTCCTCGGCGCTGAGATGGCGCGCGGCGTCCGCGACGACGGCGGTCTCGACCAGCAGGCGGGCCGAATGCACCTGATCGAGGGAATAGCCGTTGATCGATGTGGGGTTGGTGACACCGATCCGCTGGGCGCTGACCTCGACGTTCACGTTGGCGATGCGCGTCCTCGCTCCCTGCGAGACCTGCACCACGCCCTCGCCTGCGAGGCGCTGGACCGCGCCACGCACGGTCTCGCGGCTGACCATCAGCATGCTCGCAAGCTCGCGCTCGCTCGGCAGTTCGTCGCCCACCTGCAGAATGCCGGAGGCGATCATCGAGACGATCTTGTCGCGGATCATCTCCTTGGCAGTCTGCTTGTGGATCGCTTCGTGAAGGGGCGAAAGCGGAATCGCCATGATCTATCACCGACAACTGGACCGTTCACCAGTCCAGTTAGCGCATCCTGCGGCCACTGTCACGCGCGTTTTGAAGGGTCGGGCGCCCTCGGTCCAGCTATTGATGCGTTGGCATGGACATGTCCACATCGATCGACAATTGAGTTATGGTCCTTCGCATGGTCGAGACCGAGCTTCAAATGGCTGAGCGTCACGTCCGAGAGGGGCGCAGGCATATCGCGCGCCAGAAGGAAATCATCCAAAAGCTTCGATCGCTCGGCGCCCCGACCGATGACGCCGAAACTCTCCTGGCGATTTTCGCTAGTCTTCAGAAGCAGCATCTGGCTCACGTCGCCAGGCTGTCGAAGTAAATTTCTGTCGGGCGCGCGGCCGCACCGTTTGGCTGCGGCCGTTAAACGGAACCGGGCCCGCAAGCCCGATGGCGGCGGCCGGTCTCGCCCGCATGGGTCGGCCAAGCTTCCGATCGACCATCCTCGGCGTAAACGGACCGCCGCGTGGAACGTCGGCCTCCCGGGGTCGTTTGGCCCCAGTCAGGATGTCCACATGGCAAATCGCGATCTGGTGGTAATCGGAGGCTCGGCCGGAGCGACCCAGCCTCTCAAGGAGATACTTCGGGCTCTGCCCGCCGATCTGCCGGCAGCGGTCGTGGTCGTGCTGCATGTGCCTGCCACGAGCGTCGGCATCTTCGCGACAGTGGCCGCAGCCGCCTCCACGCTGCCTGTATCCCATGCCGAGGACGGCGCGCTCCTGGAACGCGGCCGCGTCCATCTCGCTCCTGCGAACCGCCACCTGCTGGTCATCGACGGGCGGCTGAAGCTGGGAACAGGCCCGCGCGAGAACTTGGCGCGACCGGCCATCGATCCCCTCTTTCGGTCTGCCGCACTTTCCGCGGGGGCGCGTGCGATCGGCGTGATCCTCAGCGGCAAGCTCAACGACGGCGCGTCGGGACTTGCCGCGATAAAGGAGCGCGGGGGCATCGCCCTGGTGCAGGCGCCGCAGGAGGCATCTGAGCGCGACATGCCGCTCGCGGCGCTGGAAACCACGCCCGTCGATCTCAGCGCGAAGGCAAGCGATATCGCCTCGGCGATCCTGGGCTACACCCGAGGGCAGCCGAGCGCGGAACGGCCGGCCTCGCGCGAACTGCGTCTCGAAGTGGAGATCGCTGCGGGCAGCCGCATAGGGCTGACCGATCTTCCGGACCTGGCGAAGCCTGTCGCGATCACCTGCCCGGACTGCGGCGGCGTCCTGTCCGAGATTGAGGCTGGGCATCCGCTTCGCTTTCGTTGCCAGGTTGGCCATGCCTATACCGGTCAGGCATTGATGAGACGCCAGGAGGGGCGCGTCGACGAGGCCATGCGGGTTGCGCTGAGAATCATCGAGGAGCGGGCCGAACTGGTGAGCCGGATGAAGGACGACGCAACCAAAGCCGGTCGCTCCGGAATGGCACTCATGTATGACGAAAGGGCCCGCGAATACCGCGAATACGCCGAATCACTACGCGAGGCGGTTCTGGCCAGGCTGGATATCGTCAACGGTCATCCCGAGGATATGGAGGGAAGCGCGCCTGCAGCCGAAGTCTTTGGTCCTTCGGAAGACTCCGGGGTATAATTCGAGCCGAAATTCTCCCAGGGGGTCTGCGTGGCAAAAAGCAAGAAAAAGCGGTCGTCCGGCGGACAGGCTGGCGCTGATGCGGCCACCGTACGGGTGGTCGGCGTAGGCGCCTCGTCAGCCAACACAGAGAGCCTGGAGCGTTTTCTCGCCGCATCCGACGCGCTCGGTGGAGCGGCCCTGGTCATAGTGCTGCAATGGCGCGAAGGCCTCCTCGGCGACACGCTGGAGCGGCTGCGGAGTCACGCGCCTGCGCCGATCGAGATCGCCGAGGACGGGATGAATCCGAAGCCAGGCGGCATTTATCTGGCGCCGGAAGGTGCGAAGCTGACGATGGGAGGCGGTGTCCTGCATGTCAAGCCCGCGACGGAGCCTCCCGGCGAGCGCGGGACCATCGACAGCTTCCTCGTATCGCTGGCGGAAGATGCGCATGAGCTTGCCGTAGGTGTGGTGCTCAGCGAGGTGGGCGGCGACGGCACCCTGGGCGTCACGGCGATCAAGGAGAAAGGCGGCTTCAGCCTCGCCGAGAAATCAGAGGAGGACGACTCTGAGCATTCCGCTCAATCGGCAAGGGCCTTAGCCGATGCCGCCGCTCCGGCCGCGGACCTGCCGGCGCGGATCGCCTCCCATCTTGCCAACACCGGCAGCACCGCTGCCGCCCGGAGCTTCGACGAGATGGTGGCTGAAGCGGGTCCCTTCCTCGTGCGGATCGCGACGGTGCTTCGAAACCGCACCGGTCACGACTTCCACGGCTACAAGCACAACACCTTCCTCCGCCGCGTCCAGCGCCGCATGCAGGTGATGCAGACGCGGTCGATCGAAGACTATCTCGAGCATCTTCGCGGCGATCCCGAGGAGGCGCAGGAACTCTTCAACGACCTGCTGATCGGCGTCACCCACTTTTTCAGGGACAAGAAGGAGTTCGAGGCGCTCGAGCGGGAGGTCGTTCCCAAGCTGTTCGAAGGCAAGCACGCCGGCGACCACCTGCGGGTGTGGGTTCTCGGCTGCGCCACCGGCGAAGAGGCTTATTCGATCGCCATCCTTCTCCGCGAACATATGGCGAGGCTGGATTCGGTCCCGCATGTCCAGATCTTCGCAACCGATATCGACAATCGCGCGCTCGCTCAGGCGCGGGTCGGGCGATACGCGGCCTCGGCCCTCCAGGAAATGTCCTCGGACCGCCTCGCGCGATGGTTCGTCAAGGAGGGCGATACCTACTGCGTGGTGAAGGAACTGCGCGAGCTATGCATTTTCTCTCAGCACAATCTGATCAAGGATGCGCCCTTCTCCCGTCTCGACCTCGTCTCCTGCCGCAATCTGCTGATCTACCTCAACGCCGATCTGCAGAACCGCGTCATCCCCTTGTTCCATTTCGCGTTGCGGCCGACCGGTTTTTTGTTCCTGGGCAACTCCGAGAATGTTTCCCGGCACGGCAAGCTTTTCAGGCCGGTTGACCGCCGCTATCGGATTTTCCGCCCGATCCGGAGCATGACGCGGGTCCTGGCGGATTTTCCGCTGACGGCTACAGCCGACCGACGCGGCGCAGTCGAGACGCCGTCCGCTCCGCGTGCCGTGTTCAACAACGGGTCAGCCGTAACGAAGCAGGCCGAACGGATCATGGAGCGTTACGCGCCGGCCTATCTCATCCTCGACGAGAACCACGACGTGCTGCACTTTTCGGGCAGGACGGGCCGTTTCCTCGATCCGCCTACCGGTCTTGCCAGCCTCAGCATCTACAATCTCCTTCACCGCGATCTCAGGATGGATCTGCGCGCAGCGCTGCACCGCGCCGAAACGGAAAGAGAGCCGGTGCGTGTGACCGGCTTGCGGATCGGTCAGAACGGCAACACGATCCATGTCACGCTTTCCGTCGAGCCTATCGAGGCGGGCCAGCCGCTGCGCTTCGCGGTCATACTGCAGGATGGTTACGTGGTGTCGGAGGACGAAGACGCCGCGCCCGCGGTTTTGCCCACCGCAAGTCGAAGCGACGAACATGTGAGGCGTCTGGAGGAAGAGCTGCGCGTAACACGCGACCGCCTCCAGGCCACCATCGAGGAACTCGAAAGCACGAACGAGGAACTCAAGGCTTCCAACGAGGAATATCAGTCGGTCAACGAGGAGCTGCAGTCATCCAACGAGGAGCTGGAAACGTCCAAGGAAGAGCTGCAGTCCCTGAACGAGGAGCTTCAGACCGTCAATGGCGAGCTCGCTCACCGCGTGGAAGAGCTGGGACGTGCGAATTCCGATCTCAAAAACCTCCTGGAGAGCACCCAGATCGCGACCGTGTTCCTGGACAACGATCTGCGCATCACCAGCTTCACTCCGGCCATGACCGAGATCGTGCATCTGATCGAAAGCGACATCGGCCGTCCGCTTCATCACATCTCCCGCAAGATCGCCTATGACGAGTTGGAGCAGGATGTGCGGCGCGTCCTCCGTACCCTGGGCACGGTAGAGCGCGAGACGCTCAGCCCGACCACAAACGCGCGATATCTGACGCGCATCCTCCCCTATCGCAGCATCAACAACGTCATCGAAGGGGCCGTCGTGACGTTCCTCGACGTGACGCAGCTTTCGCGCACCGAAGAGCGGCTGCGAGACAGCGAGGCGCGTTTGCGGGCGATCGTCGAAGGCATACCGCAGCTCGTCTGGAGGGCCAGCGACGGCGGCCAGTTCACATGGTCGAGCCCGCAATGGACGGAGTTCACCGGGCAATCCGAAGCCGATTCGCTGCGGCTCGGCTGGCTGGACATGGTCGACCCGCAGGATCGTGCCAAGGTGCGAAAGGCTTGGGACGAGGCAGCAGCTACTGGCCACCTTAGCGTGGAGCACCGGCTCTGGAACGCCGAGCAGGGCGACTACCGGACGGTCCATCTCCGCGCCGTTCTGGTCAGGAGCGAAGAGAACGGAAAGGCAATGGAGTGGTTCGGGACGGCGACCGACGTCCACGAGCTCCTGCGTCTCCAGGAGCGGCAGCAACTGCTTCTGCATGAGCTGCAGCACAGGGTGCGCAACATTCTGGCCGTCGTCAGGTCGGTGGCCGCGCGCACCAGCAATTCCAGCGAGAGCGTGAAGGTCTACTCCGAAATGCTCGAGGGGCGCATCAACGCCATGTCCCGCACCCAGACAGTGCTGACCAGTGCGCCGGACGCCACCATTGACCTTCATAAGCTTTTGCAGGACGAGCTGGAGGCACAGGGCGGCGAAATCGGCGGGCAGGTCAGCTTGGCCGGGCCACGTGTTTCTCTGTCTGGCAAAGCTGCCGACGCGCTGACGCTAGCGATCCACGAACTCGCCACCAACGCCGTGAAATACGGCGGCCTGTCCGTACCCGACGGCCGCATCGAGGTGAGTTGGGAGCCCCGGCGCAACAAGGACGACGGAGCGACACGGCATCTGGGTCTCACGTGGAAGGAAACCGGAATCGCGATATCGCCGCCCCACAGGCGAGGCTTCGGGTCGGAACTGATCGAAAACGTGGTGCCCTACGAGTTCGGAGGAACCGGCCAGATGAAATACGAGAACACCGGCCTGACCTGCATCCTCGACCTTCCTCTTTCGGATCAGCTGCGGCTGGACGGCGAGTTCCAAGAGGGCGAGCGAAAGCAGGGCTGAGGGGCAGGAGGGGACCGGTTTCGGCAACCGCTCCGGGAACTTGTCTCGGCAAGCCAAACCCGGTAGCTGTCCTGGCTGTCCCGCATGGCCGGCAAGGCACCGGCGTCCTCCCCGATAGTGTGCAGCGGCAGGAGCGACGTCCAGGCCCGCTTTGCTCGCCCGCGGATGCGGCAAGAGGAGGTGGGTCGACAATGAGTGCTGGCGCCGGTTCGAAGCCCCTCTGGATACCGTCGGCGGATCGCATCGCCGACGCGCCGCTTACCGCGCTCACAGCCGAGGCTACGAACCGCTCAGGCAGGAGCTTTGCGTCCTATGCCGACCTGCATCGCTGGTCGATCGAGGAGCGTGCTGGTTTCTGGAACCTCGTCTGGGATTTCTGCGGGATCGTCGGCGACAAGGGAGAGCGCGCGCTGGTTCGCGGCGACGATATGCCAGGCGCGTCCTTCTTTCCCGAAGCGCGCCTGAACTTCGCGGAAAACCTGCTGCGCAAGCGCGGCGCTTCGGATGCGATCGTCTTCAAGGGCGAAGACAAGATCGTCCGCCGACTGTCCTGGGACGAGCTTCATGCGCTGGTCTCGCGGCTCCAGCAGCTCTTCGTCTCGCTCGGCGTGAAGGAGGGCGACCGCGTCGCCGCCATGATGCCGAACATGCCGGAAGCAGTCGCGGGTGCTCTCGCGGCAGCTTCTCTCGGCGCGGTCTGGTCTTCCTGCTCGCCCGACTTCGGCGAGCAGGGCGTGCTCGACCGCTTCGGCCAGATCGAGCCGGTCGTCTTCATGGCGCCGGACGGATACTGGTACAACGGCAAGCAGAACGACGTCAGCGCCAAGGTCCAGGCGATCCTGGAGAAGCTGCCCAGCGTCAGGCAGGCGCTCATCGTCGATTACCTCGGGACGGCCAGGCAGCAGGCGACGGCCATGCCGACGGCGGTCGCGCTCGACGACGCGCTCGCGCCATTCGAGGCGCGGGAGGTTTCCTTCCGGCGCCTGCCCTTCGACCACCCGCTCTACATCCTCTTTTCCTCGGGCACGACGGGCATCCCGAAATGTATCGTGCACGGTGCGGGCGGCACGCTGCTACAGCACATGAAGGAACACCAGTTGCAGGGCGGCGTGAAGGACGGCGACCGCCTTTTCTATTTCACGACCTGCGGCTGGATGATGTGGAACTGGCTGGTTTCCGGCCTTGCGACGGGAGCCACGCTGCTGCTCTACGACGGGTCGCCCTTCCATCCCGACGGCAACATCCTCTTCGACTACGCAGACGCCGAGCGGATGACCTATTTCGGCACCTCGGCGAAGTTCATCGACACGCTCCGCAAGTCCGGCCTTCGCCCGATCGAAAGTCACGACCTTTCGTCTCTGCGAACCGTCTCGTCGACCGGCTCCCCACTGTCGCCGGAGGGCTTCTCCTTCGTCTATGATGGGATCAAGCGGGACGTGCATCTCGCCTCGATCTCGGGCGGCACGGACATCGTGTCCTGCTTCGTGCTCGGCGTGCCGACGGAACCGGTCTGGTCCGGCGAGATCCAGGCGGCGGGACTCGGTATGGCGGTCGACGTCTGGGACGATCAGGGCCGACCGGTACGGCTGGAGAAGGGCGAACTGGTCTGCACGAAAGCCTTCCCCTCGATGCCGGTCTCGTTCTGGAACGATCCGGATGGCCGGAAGTATCACGCCGCCTATTTCGAGCGCTTCGACAATGTCTGGTGCCACGGCGATTTCGCCGAGTGGACCGAGCACGGCGGCATGATCATCCACGGCCGATCGGACGCCACGCTCAACCCGGGCGGCGTGCGGATCGGCACGGCGGAAATCTACAATCAGGTGGAGCAGATGCCCGAAATCGCCGAGGCGCTGTGCATCGGCCAGGATTTCGACGACGACGTGCGCGTCGTCCTTTTCGTGCGGCTTGCGCCCGGCGTCATCCTGGACGACGATCTCGAGAAGCGGATCCGCCTTAAGATCCGCACCGGGTGCAGCCCACGCCACGTCCCCGCCAGGATCGTCGCCGTCGCCGACATCCCGCGTACGAAGTCCGGCAAGATCACCGAACTCGCCGTTCGCGACGTCGTGCACGGACGCGAGGTCAAGAACAGGGAAGCGCTCGCCAATCCACAGGCCCTGGAGCTTTTCCGCGACCTGGAAGCGCTGCGGACCTGATGCGGCTGCGCCGGCCGACCGGTCCGCCCAACCCGCTGAAGCACCGCAGCCGCAGCGACTTCGGCTGAAATCAGCACGCTACAGCAGGTTCGCCTCCAACCTTTCGTCCGCGCCGTGCAGACGGCGCGCCGTATCGCGCAACCGCTGCAAGATTTACGGCGAGCATCACCGCGACGAAGCTGTGCCAGAGGAAATGTGAGCCGACCGGGAACGCGACACAAATATCCTGGTCGATTGCCCGGAAGAAGAAGCCGATGAGAAGGAGCACCGCGCAGACAAGCGCATACCACCCGCCTTTGCTGCCGTGGGCGAGCGCGACGACGCCGCCGAACACGTAAGCGCCCAGCGCGGGAAGATAGATGGTCGTTCCGTTGGTGACTTGATGCAGCCAGGACGGCAGCAGAGCGGTTCCTGTCGCAGCGAGCGCGAAATACCCAACGCAGCAGGCGATTGTTCTCGGCCAACTCAGTCCCGCAAAGCGGCGCAGAACAAACAGCGTCATCGCCAGGGTGAACGTACCGATGGGCACGATGTCGGCCCATTTCGTGAGTTCGATAGCCGTGGTGTGGAACAGGAACGAACCGGCGCCGATTGCGACCACCCACCAGCAGAGAACCGCAGCCCAGGCGCCTGCCTGCCTCGCGCGGACCTGGCCAAGGCCCCACAGGCCGGCCGCCACCATCAACAGATTCGTCAGAGCATTGGCCGGCTCCGCCCAGAAACTGGCATCCAGGCGCTCGCAGTAGATGTCGAGAGGCGCAAAGAGGCGTTCCATCGCAGAACCTTCCAAACGAGGCAGACCGGTGGCGGATCGGACGACCTTCATCGATGCGGCTCAATTTTCCCTGAAGAATCTGACGCCCGTTACGAATGCTCGGCACCGACATCTACCCGAGAATTGCACTCACGCCAGTCCGCAACCGGCATGTTGCGCTGCACATCAGCTTGTGCCAGCTTGCGGCTAATCCACTCCTCCGCAGCACGAGGCCATGCATGAGCGGACTGGGCTTTTCGTTTTTCTCCCCTGGATCCGCATTGCGATGCATGCTCGTCGCCTTCGGCGCGGCGGCAGGCTTTTCGCAGCCGCCGCCGGCCTTCGCGCAGCAGGAACCACCCACCGTCACCGCCGCCAAGCCGGTGGTCAGGGACATCGTCGAGGACGACGAGTTCGTGGGGCGGTTCGAGGCCGTTGACGAGGTCGCGGTCCGTTCGCGAGTCGGCGGATATCTCGAAAAAGTTCACTTCACGGACGGCGCCATCGTCAAGGAAGGCGATCTGCTTTTCACAATCGATCAGCGTCCCTTCCAGGCGGCTTTCGAGGCCGCGAAGTCCCGCGTCGATGTCGCCACCAGCCTTCTCAATTTCACCAAGCTGCAGTTGCAGCGCGCCGAGGAACTCGCCAACAGCGGCAATCTTTCGACCGCAGTGCTCGACGATCGGCGACGGGAGTATCTCGCGGCCGAAGCCGGCTTTCAGGGCGCCAATGCCGACCTCAGGACGGCAAGCCTCAACCTCGAGTTCACGCAGATCAAGGCGCCGCTGTCGGGCCGAATCGATCGGCGGCTCGTTTCGGTCGGCAATCTCGTGCAGCCGGACTCCACGCTGCTTACCACCATCGTTGCCCAAAGCCCGATCGACTTCTACTTCGACGTGGACGAGCGTCTTTACCTCGCCTACGCGGAGGATGCGCGCACGCGCGGCGGGTCCCTCCAGGAGGGCGCAGGCGGACTGGCCGTGAGCGTGCGCATCGCGGACCGCAACAACGCCTCGTTCGACGGCAAGCTGGATTTTGCGGAGAACCGCATCGATGCCGCGACCGGCACCGTTCGCGTGCGCGCCAGATTCGACAATCCCGACGGCGTTCTGCAGCCCGGCATGTTCGGCCGCATCAACGTGCCCGGCTCCCTTCCCTATCGCGGCATCATGATACCCGACGAGGCGATCGGCACCGACCAGGATCGCCGCATCGTCTATGTCGTGGATGCCGAAGGCAATGTCAGCGCCAAGCCGGTCCGGCCCGGCCCGCGCAACCATGGATACCGGGTCATCCGCGAAGGGCTGACCGGCGACGAGACCATCGTCATCAACGGTCTCATGCGCGTCAGGCCGGGGGTCAAGGTAAAGGCCAAGATCGTGACCCTGCCGCCTGAAGCGGACGGCGAGGTCGGTGGCGCCGCGGCCGACGCCGGAGCCGCCCAATGAACTTCTCTCACTTCTTCGTCGACCGGCCGATCTTCGCATCGGTCCTGTCGATCGTCCTCCTCATCGTGGGATCGATCGCCTACACACAGCTCCCCGTGGCGCAGTATCCCGAAATCGCCCCGCCGACCATCGTGGTCCGCGCCATCTATCCGGGTGCCGACGCAGAGACGGTCGCCGCCACGGTCGCCACCCCCATCGAGCAGGAAATCAATGGCGTGGAGGACATGCTTTACATGTCTTCCTACTCGTCCAGCGACGGCGCCATGGCGCTCACCATCACCTTCGAACTCGGAACCGACCTCGACGAAGCGCAGGTGCTGGTACAGAACCGGGTCTCGATTGCCGAGCCCAGGCTGCCGGAAGAGGTTCGCCGACAGGGAATCACAACCGAAAAAAGCTCGCCCGACCTCATGATGGTCGTGCACATGCTGTCTCCTGACGACAGCTACGACCAGCTCTACGTGTCGAATTACGCGCGCTCGCGGGTGCGCGACGTGCTGCTGCGCCTCGACGGCGTCGGCGATCTCATCCTTTTCGGCGAGCGAGAATATTCGCTTCGCATCTGGCTCGATCCGGAAAAGCTATCCGAACTCGGCATGACAGCCGGGGACGTGGTGCAGGCCCTGCGGGAGCAGAACGTCCAGGTTTCCGGCGGCTCCATCGGCGCGCCGCCCAATGACGGCAGCTCCGCATTCCAGTACACCGTGACCACGCAGGGTCGCTTCGATGATGCCCGCGACTTCCGCTATGTCATCGTCAAGGCCGAGGAGGGCCGCCTCATCACCTTGCGCGACGTGGCGCGCATCGAACTCGGCGCCCGCGACTATGTCACCAATTCCTATCTCAACGGCAAGAACGCAGTCGCGCTCGGCATCTTCCAGCGCCCAGGCACCAACGCCCTGGCCGCCGCGGAAGAGATCAAGTCGACCATCGCCGAGCTTTCGAAGGACTTCCCGCCGGGCCTGACCTACGACATCGTCTACAACCCCACCGAGTTCATCGCCGAGTCCATCAACGAGGTCTACAAGACGATCCTCGAGGCCATCGTGCTGGTCGTCATCGTGATCATCGTGTTCCTGCAGAGCTGGCGCATGGCGATCGTGCCCATCGTCGCCATTCCCGTCTCGCTGATCGGCACGCTGGCGGTTCTCTTCGCGCTCGGCTTCTCGCTCAACATGCTGACGCTGTTCGGGCTCGTGCTGGCGATCGGCATCGTCGTCGACGATGCCATCGTCGTTGTCGAGAACGTGGAAAGGAACATCCGCCTGGGCTACAGCCCCGCGGCTGCGTCGCACAGGACGATGAACGAGGTCGGGACTGCGATCATCGCCATCTCCCTGGTGCTGATCGCGGTATTTGTGCCGACCGCCTTCATTCCGGGCGTCACCGGCCAGTTCTACCTGCAGTTCGCCGTCACCATCGCAGTCTCCACTGCCATCTCCGCGCTGAACTCTCTGACCCTTTCGCCCGCCCTCGCCGCGGTGCTGTTCAAGCCGCATGACGCTCATGCCGCACCGTCGCGGTTCTGGCCCGCGCGCATCGGCCGTTCTCTCGCCGACGGATTCAACCGCGGTTTCGACCGGGTCTCCGACTGGTATGGACGCGTGATCCGGCTGTTGGTCGGCACCTGGACAGCGTTGCTGGTCATGCTCGCGGTGTTCTGCGCCCTGATCTATGCCACCATACATATGCTTCAGACGGTGCCTACCGGCTTCATCCCGACGCTGGACCAAGGCTATGCGATCGTCGTCGTGCAACTGCCGGACGGCGCTTCTTTGTCGAGAACCGACGCTGTGGTGCGCCGGGCTTCGGACATCATCCGCGAAACCCCCGGTGTCCGGGACGCGGTCGCATTCGCTGGCTTCTCCGGCGCGACGTTCACCAATGCAAGCAATGCGGGCGTGATCTTCGCGGCTTTCGAACCCTTCGAGAAGCGGCTGGAGGAAGGCCATTCGGGTGAACAGATCATCGGCACCCTGTTCGGCTCGCTGCAAGCCATCCAGGAGGCGTTCATCATCGCGCTGCCGCCGCCGCCGGTGCCGGGTATCGGCAATTCAGGCGGCTTCAAGATGCAGCTGCAGGAACGCAACAGCGCCGACATGCGGCCGATTCTCGCGCTCGCCCAGGACATTGCCGCGCAGGCGAATCAGACGCCCGGCCTCGTCGGCGTCTTCACGACCTTCTCCGCATCGAGCCCGCAGTTCTTTCTGGCGATCGATCGTGACAAGGCGCGCATACTCAACGTCGAGATCCCTCAGATATTCGAAACCCTGTCGATCAATCTGGGAACGGCCTACGTCAACGATTTCAATGCTTTCGGACGTGTCTACCAGGTCCAGGCGCAGGCCGACGAGCAGTTTCGCATCGATCGGGAAGACATCCTGAAGCTCAAGGTGCGCTCGGCCGACGGCGCCCTGGTGCCGCTCGGCACGCTGGTGGAAATCCGCGACGTGTCCGGGCCGACCCTCGTTCAGCGCTACAACATGTATGTGTCGGTTCCGCTTCAGGGCAATGCCGCGCCCGGCATCTCAAGCGGGGATGCTCTCGACAAGATGCAGGCGATTGCAAGCCGAACCCTGCCGCCCGGCACCGCCTTCGAATGGACGGAGTTGGCGCTGCAGGAGAGCCGCACGGGCAACACCGCGATCTTCATCTTCGGACTGTCGGTGCTGTTTGTCTTCCTCGCCTTGTCGGCGCAATATGAGAGCTGGATCATACCCTTCGCGATCATCCTCGTCGTACCTCTCGGCGTCCTAGCGGCGCTGGTCGGCGTGTCGCTTCGTGGTCTCGACAACAACGTCCTGGTGCAGATCGGCCTCGTCGTCCTCATCGGCCTCGCCGCAAAGAATGCCATCCTCATCGTGGAGTTCGCTCGGCAGGCACAGGAACGCGGCGAGATGCTCATCGACGCGGTTGCAGAAGCATCGCGGCTGCGCCTGCGGCCCATTCTGATGACGGCTTTCGCGTTCATCCTGGGGGTGGTGCCGCTCGTCATCGCCACCGGACCCGGAGCCGAAATGCGCCGGTCGCTCGGCACCGCGGTTTTCTCGGGGATGCTCGGCGTCACGGTCGTCGGACTGTTCCTGACACCCGTCTTCTACACGGTCCTGAGGCGTTTGGTGCCGATGCGTCCGCGATCAGCCGAATCGCTCGCGGAGAGTCATCCCGGGTAGGTTGCAATATTGCGCCCTTAAACCCAGCCCTACCGTCATGTACAATTTGCGATTGCAGGCAGTAATCGAAGGGAAGCGAGCAATTATGGCGGCAGTTGGGTAACCATATGGTGCGATAACGTAATATCTTCTGAGCCCGGTCTGTAGTCTTAATTGTCTCGCGGCGGACCACCCTCCGCATGGCCGGCGCCACCCACTCCCAAGCCCCCAGCTAGGCGCCGGCCTTCGCCTCCTTCCCTTCAGCCAGGACTTCTTCGACCGTCGACCGATGGTGCTTCCGGCCGTTTCTGCTAAGGTGCACGCGCATCTTGGAGGGGACATGCGCAAACTCATCACGCTCGCCGTAACGCTTGCGGCCCTTGCTTCGGTCACGACGTCCTACGCCTTGGATAGCGGAGCGAAGGCGCCGATAACCGTCACGCCTATCCGCTCGACGACGGTGACCTCGACCGGCCAGCCCATCACCTTGCCGCGGAAGAACGTCGAAGTGGGAGCGTCCATCTTCGAGATCGCCCCGGGTGCCAGGCTGCCGGTCCACAAGCATCCGTTCGCTCGATACGCCTATGTGCTCGGCGGAACGCTCGAGGTGACGAATGTGGATACGGGCAAGAGCGACGTGTTCAAGGCGGGCGATTTCATCGTCGAGATGATCGACCAGTGGCATACCGGCCAGAATGTCGGCACCGACGCAGTCAAGCTGCTGGTTATCGACCAGATCGAGGCAGGAAGCCCGGTCACGGTACTCAGGGACTGACCAGCGTCCGAGAAGTACAGGCCCGGCTCCGATCGGCAGCACCCATACGGCATGGCGATACGCCGTCAGCCGGCCGCGCGGCGATTTCGAGTCCGCGATCCGCCTGAAAGACAGCGGCGGGGATAGCTTCAAACGTTCGCCGAAAAGGGCTACCGTTCGGCATGGTCAAAGCCACCTTCCCTTTCGCCCGGAACGGCGCCTCGCCCCGCAGGCCGCAGACGGTGCCGGTGTCCGGCAAAGTCAACCCAAAGGCGCTCGTCGCGGCGGCCAGGGAACATTTCGAGAGAGGCGAAACCCGTCAGGCGGAAAAGCTCTGCCTCGCTGTCCTGACGCGCGACCCGTTCAATCCGGAGGCTCTGCTGCTGGCCTCGTCACTGGCCCAGGAGGCAGGCGACGCGGCCCTGGCCGTCGGCTTCCTCAGGCGGGCGTGCGACGTGCAGCCGAACTCCGTGGGAACGCGGGTGGCGCTGGCCTCTGCGCTCGAGGAGATCCGCGAATTCGACGAAGCCATCCCACACTATCGGCGCTGCCTTGCCCTGCGGCCGAACACGTCGAGCGCGGTCATAGGCCTTGCACGTTCCTATGTGGGTGTTGGTAAAGCCGAGCTTGCCTTGCCCTTTTTCGAGCAGGCGATGCGTCTCGAGCCGAGCTTTCCGCCACTCAGGCTGAAATACGCGAACGCGCTGACCGGCCTGGGGCGCATGGACGAGGCGGCGGTGCTCCTCCGCGACAGCATAGCCAGGGGCTTCGAAGTCGCGTCCTGTTACCGCTTGCTCGCCGACAGCCGGAAATTTTCGACCGAGCCCGATGAACTCGCCGCGATGCTGCGCCTTCTTCAGGATCCGGATGTCCCGCCGGCCGACGCGATGAGGCTGCACCATGCGGCCGGCAAGATCATGAATGATCTCGGCCGGTACGACCAAGCCGTGGATCATTTTCAGGCAAGCAAGACCGTAAGCGGATATGACTTCGACATCGCCGACTTCCGCCGGCAGGTCGACACATTCATTGCCGCCTTCACGCCGCAACTGATGCGGTCGAAGGCGGGCATCGGCGACCCGTCCGACGTGCCGGTCTTCATTGTCGGAATGCCGCGTTCGGGCACCACGCTCACCGAGCAGATCTGTGCGAGCCATCCCCTCGTCTACGGGGCCGGCGAGCTGGTCAAGCTCGGTCGCGTCGTCAAGGCGGGCGGCTACGCAGCGAAGGTCAGCGGCGCCATCCTGAAACATCCCCAGGCCATGACGCGCGCCGAGGCGCAGGCCATGGCATCCGACTATCTCGGCTTCCTGCGGAGCCTGGCGCCCGAGGCGTCTCGGGTGATCGACAAGATGCCGCACAACTTCCTGTTCGTCGGCATCATCGCGTTGCTCTTCCCCAACGCCCGCATCATCCATTGCACGCGCGATGCCATCGACAATTGCCTCTCGTGCTTTTTCCACACGTTCAACGACAGGCACGGCTACAACGCCGAGCTCGGCAAGCTTGGCCTCTACTACCGGGAATACCATAGGCTGATGCGCCACTGGACGGAGTTGCTGCCGGGCCGCATCTACGAAAGCCGCTACGAGACGATGGTCGCCGACCAGGAGGCGGAGACACGCCGCCTGATCGACTTTCTTGGTCTTCCCTGGGACGATGCCTGCCTGCGCTTCTACGAGACTGACCGCGCCGTCACCACCCCCAGCCGCTGGGAGGTGCGTCAGCCGATCTACGACAGCTCCGTCAAACGCTGGAAAAAATACGAGAACAAGATCCAGCCGCTGATCGAGGCGCTGGGCGATCTTGCAGAGGTGTAGCCCAAGGGCGCCTCACTGGCGTCGCTCGACGCCCGGCAGCACGCACAGCATCTCGAACAGCAGGTTGGCGGCCGTCAGCGCTGTATTGCCGCTGGTGTCGTAGGGCGGCGAAACCTCGACGAGATCACATCCGACTAGACTGAGGCCCCAGCATCCGCGGATTATCTCCAGCGCCTGGATGGTGGTCAGCCCGCCGATCTCCGGCGTGCCCGTCCCCGGTGCGAACCCCGGGTCGAGGCTGTCTATGTCGTAGCTCAGATAGACGGGACCGTCGCCCATCTGCTCGCGCACCTGCTCCATCAGCGGGACGAGCGACTTGTGCCAGCATTCCTCGGCCTGCACGACGCGGAAACCCTGCTGCCGCGTCCAGTCGAAATCGTCCGCAGCATAGCCGGTGCCGCGCAACCCGATCTGGATACACCGCCGCGTATCGAGCACGCCGGCCTCGACCGCCCGGCGGAAAGGCGTTCCATGGGCGATCGGCTCGCCGAACATGTGATCGTTGATGTCGGCATGCGCATCGACATGGATCAGCCCGACCGGGCCGTGCTTCTTCGCGATCGCGCGCAGGATGGGATAGGCGATCGTATGGTCGCCGCCGAGCGTCAGCGGAATGCAGTCGTGCCCCAGGATGCGGTCGTAGGCCTCGGTGATGATGTCCATGCATTTGGGCAGGTTGAACGTATCGATCGCCACATCGCCTATGTCGGCGACCTGAAGGCTGTCGAAAGGCGCGGCGCGCGATGCCATGTTGTACGGCCGGATGAAGCTCGATTCGGCCCTGATCTGGCGCGGGCCGAAACGCGTGCCCGGCCGGTTGGACGTGCCGATATCCATCGGCACTCCCACGAAGCAGGCGTCGAGCCCTTCGGCCGTCGGCTGCGCTGGAAGCCGCATGAACGTCGCCGGTGCACCGAAGCGCGGCATTTCGTTGCCGCCCAGCGGCTGATTGAATTTTCTTTCCATCTTGCGCTCCAGCTGGCGGACTTTCCGGCTCGGCGATCAGCCGCCGCTCGTCCAGTTCTTGGTCGAAAGGATGCGTTCCCAGGCAAGGGCATCCGAAACGATGCGGTCGAGATCGTCGAACTGCGGGGTCCAGCCGAATTCGCGCCGGGCGAGATCGGCGTTTGCGACGATCGCCGCCGCATCGCCCGGCCTGCGGCCGGCCATGCGCACGTCGATCTCGCCGCCATAGACGCGGCGGACGCTGTCCATCACTTCGAGCACCGAATAGCCGTGGCCATAGCCGCAATTCGCGATCAGGCTGCCGCCGCCGACCCGCAGCCGCTTGAGGGCCAGCCGGTGCGCCGCGACGAGATCGCTGACGTGGATGTAGTCGCGCACACAGGTTCCGTCGGGCGTCGGATAGTCGTTTCCGAAAATCTCCATGAAGGGGCGTTTGCCGAGGGCGGTCTCGCTTGCGGTCTTGATCAGATGGGTGGCCCCGGGCGTCGATTGTCCGGTGCGACCCTTCGGGTCGGCTCCCGCCACGTTGAAATAGCGCAGGACGGTGTAGTTGAAGCTGTCGTACGCGGCAGCGCAGTCGCGCAGGATCCACTCCGTCATCAGCTTCGAGCGGCCGTAGGGCGATTCCGGCATCGTGCGTGCATTCTCGGCCACCGGCTCGATGCCCGCCGTGCCGTAGACAGCGGCCGTCGACGAGAAGATGAAGTGGGGCACGTTCTCGCCGATTGCCGCAGCGATCAGGCTCCGAGTCTTGGATGTATTGTTCTCGTAGTAGAGCAGCGGATCGGTCATCGATTCGGGTACGATCAGCGAGCCTGCGAAATGGATGATTGCGTTGACCTGATGCTCACGGATGATCCGGGCGACGAGTTCGCCGTCGCCGACATCGCCGACATAAAGCCTCGCTTCCGGCGGCACCGACCAGTCGAACCCCGAGGAGAGCCGGTCGAGAACGACCACATTCTCGCCGTGATCCAACAATTCCCACACCATGTGGCTGCCGATAAATCCGGCGCCGCCGGTGACAAGTACGCTCATTCAGGCTCTCCGATTAGAAACCGAGGACACGATCACGCGGCCGCTCGCAACGTTTGGATTTGCGCAATGACATAAGGTGGTTACGTGCGGCGGGCATCCAGAGTGACTATTCGCCATTGAAATTGACCCTGATCAAGGATGCAACCGCATTGATGGCATTCTGCTGCAGACCATGTATGCATCTCCCCCGCTTCTCACCCTGCCCGGCGGCGTGGCATTTTGACCGGTCTGGTCCAATAGACTGAACAAGCCGCTGCCACTATGATCCGCCGCAAATTGGAAGGCCGGAATGAACTATCAGCGTTTTTTCGAGGAAGCGATCGATCAGGTCCAGGCCGAACGGCGCTATCGCGTCTTCGCCGATCTCGAGCGTATCGCCGGATCGTTTCCCCGAGCCATCTGGCGCGCGAACGGCCGCGCCGAGGAAATCACCGTCTGGTGTTCCAACGACTATCTTGGCATGGGCCAGAACACTCAGGTGGTCGAAGCCATGCAGGAGGCGGCCGGCCGCATGGGATCCGGTGCCGGTGGCACCCGCAACATCTCCGGCACCAACCATCCGCTGGTCGAGCTGGAGCTTGAACTCGCCGATCTGCATGCCAAGGAGGCGGCGCTCGTCTTCACCTCCGGATTCGTCTCCAACGAGGCGTCGATCGCGACCATCGGGCGCCTGCTGCCGAACTGCCTGATCATCTCCGACGAACTCAACCACGCCTCGATGATCGAGGGCGTCCGCCGTTCCGGCGCCGAAAAGAAGATCTTCCGCCACAACGACGTGGCGCATCTCGAGAGCATCCTTGCGTCGGCCGGTCGCGAGCGGGCGAAGCTCATCGTGTTCGAGAGCGTATATTCGATGGACGGCGACGTCTCGCCGATCAAGGAGATCGCCGACCTCGCCGACAAGTACAACGCCATGACCTATATCGACGAGGTTCATGCGGTTGGCATGTATGGCCATCGCGGCGGCGGCATCACCGAGCGCGAGGGGCTCGCCCACCGCATCGACATCATCGAGGGGACACTGGCGAAGGCCTACGGCACGCTGGGCGGCTATATCACCGGGAGCGCCACCGTGGTGGACGCCGTCCGCTCCTATGCTCCGGGTTTCATCTTCACCACGGCGCTGCCCCCCGCGATCGCAGCGGCCGCCACCGCTTCCATCCGTCACCTCAAGACCTCGCAGGCCGAGCGCGATGCGCAGCAGCGCCAGGTCGCCCGCACCAAGGACGTGCTCACAGCAGCCGGCCTGCCGGTCATGCCCACCAATACGCACATCGTGCCGGTAGCCGTCGGCGACCCCGAATTGTGCAAGATGGCTACCGACCGCCTGCTCGGAGTGCACGGCATCTACATCCAGCCGATCAACTACCCGACTGTGCCGCGCGGCACCGAACGGTTGCGGATCACGCCGACGCCATTCCACGACGAGGTCCTGATCGACCGCCTGCGTGATGCGTTGGTGGAGACCTGGGACGCGCTCGGCATACCCTATGGCTCGGCCGGCCGTCCCGCGGTCGCCGCATCCGACCGGATCATACCGCTGCTGGTGCCGAAGTCAGGCGGCTGATCCATCTTGAAATAACCCATCAGATGGGTTATTTCACCTCATGATCGTTGTGCATCGTGTCGGCGGATTTCGATTTGTGATATACACGTCGGATCATGAGCCGGCGCACGTGCACGTCATTGGCGACGGGCATGCAAAGATCAATCTCGCAGGGCCAGACGGTCTGCCGGAATTGGTCTTCAGCATTGGCATCAAGAAGTCGGACATGCGACGTCTTCTGGCGGATGCCATGCAGCATCGTGAGATACTGCTCAATCGATGGAACCAGATTCATGGCAATCCTGAGTGATAGACAATTCGAGGACGCCGAGGCGCGCGGCCATAAGGTGCTGGACAATGAGCCGAGAGCCTCCACGGCACGCTACGACCGGCGGTCCGGCCGCGTTGTCATCGAATTGCTGAACGGTTGCGCCTACGCTTTCCCAGTACGTCTCGTACAGGAACTGCAGAACGCCAGCGCGGACGACCTGACCGAGATAGAAACGGACAAGATCGGTCTCAACCTCCATTGGCCGGCGCTCGACGTTGATCTCTACGTGCCTGCCTTGGTGGCCGGTATCTTTGGCACGCGCGCATGGATGGCCGAAGAGCTTGCGCGTGTAGCCGGCAGAGCCACCTCCCCTGCGAAGGCAGCTGCCGCCCGTGCCAACGGCGCCAAGGGCGGCCGGCCACGCAAGAACGCCGCCGGTTAGCTCACGCCTTGCGGATCCACTCAGCCAGGCGGTCCGCTGCCTCCTCGATCTGGGTTAGGCGGCGGTGGAAGCAGAGCCTGAGATGCCCTTCGCCGGCCTTGCCGAAGGCGATGCCCGGCGCAAGACCGACGAGTGCCCTGTCGACGATGTCGAAGGCTGTCCGCGTCGAGTCCTTCATGCCTTCGATCGAAAAGAACAGGTAGAACGCCCCTGGCGGCACGCTGAAGCGAACCCGGCCGGTTGACGCGAGCCTGCTGCATACGAGGTCCCGCGCCGCCTGCGCCTGCGCGACTTGCGCCGCGAGGAAGGCATCTCCCTCTTCAAGGGCGGCAATCGCGCCGCGCTGCAGGAAAGCCGCCACGCCGGAACTCGAATACTGGACAAGGTTCTCGAAGGTGCGACCGAGCGACGGATGCACCTTCAGCCAGCCGATGCGCCATCCCGTCATCGCCCAATTCTTCGAGAAAGTATTGACGAACAGGATGCGGTCTTCCGGCTCCATGATGTCCATGAAGGATGGCGCGCGCCGGCCGCCGTAGTGGAACAGCGTATAGATCTCGTCGGCTATGATCCAAAGCCCGCGTCGGCGCGCGAGATCGAGAAGTGCCTTCAACGTGTCGATGTCGGCGGTCCAGCCGGTCGGATTGGCCGGCGTGTTCACGAAGATGACTTTGGTCCTGTCGGTCATCGCGGCCTCCACCCGGGAGACGTCGCAGTACCAGCCGTTCGCCCCCTCGATGAGCGGCACGGGAACCGGAACAGCCCCCGCAACGCCGGCCGCGCCTGCGAAATTGGGCCAGGCGGGCTCCAGATAGATCGCCTCGTCTCCGGCGCCAGCCGTTGCTTCGAGCGCCAGAACGATCGCCTGCATGCCGCCGATGGTCACGATGAACTCGTCGGGCGAGAACGCCAGGCCGAAGTGCCGCTCGTGGTAGAGCGCCAGCGCCTGGCGCAGTTCAGGTATGCCACCCTGCCAGGTATAGAACGTCTCGCCGGCGTCGAGGCCACGCTTGACGGCGGCGTTGATGAATTCGGGCGTCTTCTGGTCGCTTTCACCCGACCAGAGAGGAATCAGCCCCGGTCTGTCCCTGCCGTAGTTCGCGACGGCTTCTATGCCGCTCACGGGCGCACTGCGGGCCTCGGCCCGGAGAGTTTCAATCAGGGACATGGGGATCCGGAACGCGGTTCGTCGATATCGGCCTTCTAGCCCGTTTCGGTCGTGCCGCATACGCGGACCCGGCCGCCAGCGCGCCCGGGTTCTTGATCCAGAGGCTTCCGGTCAGACCTTGGCTGCAAGAAGGTCTCGGATCTCGGTGAGGAGCTTGACCTCCAGAGGCGGGGGTGCCGCGGGCGCGGCGACCTTTTCGCGCTCCAGCCGGCGACGGAGCGTGTTCACGCCTTTGACCAGCAGGAACACTATCCAGGCGAGGATCAGGAAGTTGATCACCACGGTGAGGAAATTGCCGTAAGCGAAGACCGGCCCCTGCTTCTTCGCTTCTTCCAGCGAAGCCGCCGTCACCGTATCGGACAAAGGCAGGAAGTAGTTGGAGAAGTCCGCGCTTCCGGCCATGCCGACGACCGGCATGATGATGTCGCCGACCAGGGAATTCACGATGAGGCCGAAAGCGCCGCCGATGATGACGCCGACCGCAAGGTCCATGACGTTGCCCTTGGCGATGAACTCCTGAAATTCCTTTAGCATCAAACCCTCCTGAGTTTCCGCCGCATGGCGGGATTCGGCCCCGCCGGACCTTAGCAAAAATCGTCGTCGGCAGAAGAGTGCGCCGTATACCTTCCCCCAATGTTGGTGACTGGCGGGCTCACTCCGCCCGTCCGTGGCCCATGGACTCACGCCCACGCCTATGGTTGCCTTTCTCCAAAACCTGAACCGCGCCGACAGGGAGGACGCTCGGGCTTGAAGGGCTTTTTGGTCATCGTCCTGGCCGTCGCCTATGTGACGCTGCTTTTCGTGATCGCCAGCCTCGGCGACCGCTGGTCGGCACGGCGCGGGCCGGCGCGGACACGGCCCTACATCTATGCGCTCAGCTTGGCCATCTACTGCACATCGTGGACCTTCTTCGGTTCGGTCGGTCTGGCGACGGAACGCGGACCGGAGTTCCTGGCCATCTATATCGGCCCGGTGATCGTCTTCCTCTTCGGGTTTCGGCTGCTGAAGCGGATCATCGCGCTCGCCAAGGCCGAGAAGATCACCTCGATCGCCGACTTTCTCGGAGCCCGCTACGGCAAGAGCTTTGCGGTTGCATCGATCGCTACGCTGATCGCCGTGATCGGCGCTGTCCCCTACATCGCCCTGCAACTCAAGGCGATCGCCGGCTCGGTAAGCTTGATGGTCGAACACTACAATGGCGAGCCGCTTTCCTTCGACCCTTTCGTCAGCGACATCTCGCTCATCATCGCCCTGTTGCTCGCGCTTTTCGCCATCCTGTTCGGCACCCGTCATGCGGACGCAACCGAGCATCAGGACGGGTTGGTGCTGGCCGTTGCCGTAGAGTCATTCGTCAAGCTCGCCGCCTTCCTCGCGGTCGGCCTATTCGTCGTCTTCTTTCTCTTCGAAAGCCCGCAGGGACTGTTCGACGCGCTCGGGTCCAACTCGCGGGTGCAGGAGTCACTGGATTACCGGACCTCGCTCGGCACCTGGCTGGTGATGACCGCTCTCAGCGGCTTCGCCATCGTCATGCTGCCGCGCCAGTTCTACGTGATGATCGTGGAGAATCGCGCCGAGAGCGAGCTGCGCACGGCGACCTGGGTCTTCCCGCTCTACCTCATCGCCATCAACCTGTTCGTGCTGCCGGTCGCCCTCGCCGGCATCGTCGTCGTGGGCAGCGCTACCAGCAGCGACCTCTACGTTCTGTCCCTGCCGCTGCTGGCCGGCCACGACGCGCTCGCCATGGCTGCCTTCATCGGCGGCCTTTCGGCGGCAACGGCGATGGTGATCGTCGCAAGCGTAGCGCTGTCCATCATGGTATCCAACGATCTGGTGATCCCGCTCTTCGTGCGCAGGCAGATCAAGACCAAGGGCTCCGAGAGCGGCGACTGGTCGAGCCTCATACTCAACATCCGGCGCGCATCGATCTTCGTCATCCTGTTCATCGCCTTCCTCTACTATCGGGAGAGCACGAACAGCACCCGGCTGGCCTCGATCGGCCTCATGTCATTCGCCGCAATAGCCCAGTTCGCACCCGCCTTCTTCGGCGGCCTCATCTGGAGGGGTGCCAACGCGAGGGGCGCTGCCCTCGGCATGGCGGCGGGCATCGCCACCTGGGCCTACACGCTCCTGCTGCCTTCGCTCGTCGCACAGGACACCGGAATACTCGCCGTCGGGCCCTTCGGCATCGAGGCGCTGCGCCCGCAGGCGCTGTTCGGCACCGAGGCGGAGCCGCTCAACCACGCGGTGATGTGGAGCCTCTCGATCAATCTTCTCTTTTTCGTGTTCGGCTCACTGTCACGTGCGTCGGTGCCGCTCGAACGCATACAGGCGGCGATCTTCGTGCCGCGCGAGCCCGGTCCCATGCCGAACCTGAAGCGGTTCCGCACGACCATCACCGTCAACGACCTCAAGGACACGATCTCCCGCTACCTCGGTGTAGAGCGCACCGAGCGTTCCTTCCAGTCCTTCGAGGCCAAGAACGGCGCCCTCGCCGGGAACGAGCAGGCGGGCATGGACGTGCTGCGCTTCTCCGAGCAGCTGCTGGCCAGCGCGGTGGGCTCTTCGTCGGCGCGCCTCATCCTGTCACTGCTCGTCAAGCGCGGCGACAGCGCTTCCAGGGATACGTTTCGCCTGCTCGACGACGCGACGGAGGCGCTGCAGCACAACCGCGACCTGCTGCAGATCGCGCTCGACCAGATGGAGCAGGGCATCACGGTCTTTGACCAGGATTTCCGCCTCACCTGCTGGAACCGGCAATACCGCAGTCTTTTCGGTCTGCCCGACGAGATGGGCCAGGTCGGCGTCTCTCTCTACCAGATGCTCGGCCATCTCGTGGAGCGCGGCGACATCGAGCCCGACGCCCAGGTCGCCATACTGGACCGGCTGACGGCGTTCGGCCCGCCATGGCAGATCGCGTTGAAGATTACCGGCCGCATCATCGAACTGCGATCGAACCCCATGCCCGACGGGGGCATCGTCGCGACCTACGCGGACATCACGCAGCGGGTCGAGGCCGATCTCGCCCTGAAGCGCGCCAACGAGTCTCTGGAGCAGCGCGTGGCGCGCCGTACCGCCGAACTCACGCGCGTCAACGAGGAACTGGCGCAGGCGCAGATGCTGGCCGAAGAGGCAAACCTGGGCAAGACGCGCTTCCTGGCCGCTGCCGGCCACGACATCCTGCAGCCGCTCAATGCCGCGCGACTTTATTGCTCCTCGCTGATCGAACGAACCCGCGCCACCCCGGTGGGAGAAGCGGCTGCCAACATCGAATCGTCGCTCGAGGCGGTGGAAACCATCCTCGGCGCCGTCCTGGACATCTCGCGCCTCGACGCCGGTGCCATGAAGCCGGTCGAGACGGCCTTCCGGCTCGGCGACCTCCTTCGCCAGATCGGGACGGATTTCCAACCGCTGGCGGCGGAGAAGGGCCTGGATTTCATCATCGTTCCATCGTCGGTATCGGTCCGGACGGACCGCAACCTGCTGCGGCGGCTCATCCAGAATCTCGTTTCCAATGCGGTCAAGTACACTCGCTCCGGCAGGATCCTCGTCGGTGTCCGGCGACGTGGCGACCTAGCGGAAGTCCAGGTGTTCGACACCGGCATCGGCGTACCCATAGACAAGCTCTCCTCCATATTCGGAGAGTTCACGCGTCTGGAGGAAGGCGCACGCGAGGCGCAGGGACTGGGCCTCGGTCTCTCCATCGTCGACCGCATCGCGCGGGTGTTGAGGCTGGAGTTGCAGGTCTTTTCCGGCAATGGCTCGGGGACCCGGTTTTCCGTCATCCTGCCGATCGCCGATGCACAGGAGGCGGCCGAACCTGCGGTGCCTGCCGCTGCCTTGCCGCCGGGCGTTGCGCTCAACGGGATGAGGGTGCTGTGCATCGACAACGACCCGCGAATCCTCGAAGGCATGCGCCTGCTGTTCGACGGCTGGGGCTGCGCCGTGAGCACGCATTCGGGAACGCACTCGGTGAATGGGGCGGGAGCGATGCTCAAGCCCGACATCATCCTGGCGGATTATCATCTCGACGGCGAAACCGGCCTCGATCTCGTCGTCAGGCTGCGAAGACGCTTTGGCGCGGCCATACCTGCGGTGCTGGTGACCGCCGACCGTTCCAACGAGGTGCGCGAAGCCGCCGAGGCGCTCGACGTGACCGTCCTCAACAAACCGCTGAAGCCGGCCATGCTGCGGTCGCTGATGACGCGTGTCAGGCATATGGCGCCGGCCGCTGCGGAATGAGTTCAGGTCGCCGCTTGCGCGGCATCGGCGCCAATCCTGGCAAGCTTGATCACCGCCTGTGTGCGGCTGTCGACGCCGAGTTTGTGCAGGATTGCGGAAACGTGCGCCTTGATCGTCGCTTCGGACACACCCAGTTCGTAGGCGATCTGCTTGTTCAGGAGGCCCTGGGCGAGCATGCCCAGCACCCGCGCCTGCTGCGGCGTCAGGGATTGCAGCCTCTTTATGAGTTCGGATATCTCGGCGTCCGCCTCGACGCCGAGATCGATGCCAGCCGGAACGGTCACGCCGCCGGCGAGCACGTTTTCCACGCCGCTGCGTATCACGTCCATGCTCGCCGATTTGGAGATAAACCCTGACGCTCCGAGTTGGAGAGCCCTCCGGATCGTCTCCGCGTCGTCATGAGCGGAAACCACCACGAGAGGAACCGCGGCGTTCATCCCCCGCAACGAAATCAACCCCGACAGCCCTTCTGCGCCGGGCATGGTTAGGTCGAGGAGGACGAGGTCTATGTCGTCGTTGCCGAGAATGAGGGCCTTGGCGCTGTCGAAGTCCCCCGCCTCGAGGATGGTCGCGGTGTCGGCCACGCCCGCCAGCGCCTGCTTCAGCGCGCCGCGAAAGAGCGGGTGATCGTCCGCTATGACGAACTTGTAGCCGGCCGACAAAAAACCCTCCCGCAGCGTCCCGCCGCCTGGATTGTGCGGACGCAGCGCCGATTATGCGGCGACCGCAGGCATTTTCAAGCGACAATGCCGATCCGGGCGTCCTCGCGACGGGCCTCAGGTCCTGCCGGAGCCCTGCCCTGGCGATGCTTCCTCGTCGCGCTCGAAATCCTTCACGATCCCCATGAAGCTGCGGAAGAACCGCTCCATGTAGCTCAGCGACCTGTCGAATTCCTCCTCGGTCGGGAGGCTCCTATCGTCGCGGGCCGCCAATGAATCCTCGAGCCGCCCTACGCGATCCCGCAGCTTCTCGACGTCGCCCTGCAGCCGCTCGATCTCGTCCTGCATCGCGGTCCGCTCGTCGGCTGCCAGGCGGCAGACCAGTTCGCCGCCACTCTCCTTGCATATGGAGAGCTCGCCGGTACGCGTGTCCATGCGGACATAGCCGTCCGCCGTCCTTTCCAGGCGGAACCGCTCCTGCTCGGCAACCGAGGCGCCGGAAAGCAGCGGCAGGAGTAACAAGGATGCCGTGACGGCGCGCGGTCGCATGGGAGCCTCCGTTCGCGTTCAGGCACGAGCATATCACCCCGCCTGTCGATCGTTACCCGATCCTTCGCCGTCTTTGCGCCCAAAATGGGGAAGCGGCAGGATACGCGGCTTCCGCCGCATCGGCTTTCGTCATATAGGCGCTGCCATGAACACCATCTACAAGATCTGTCCGCGAGATCTGTGGCGCGACGCCAGCGAGGCGGGCGATTTCAAGGGCGCGCCGGTGGACCTCGCCGACGGCTATATCCACTTCTCGACAGCCGGACAGGTTCGGGAAACGGCGGCGAAGCACTTCGCGGGGCAGGCGGACCTGCTGCTGATCGCGATCGATCCCGACAGTCTGGGTGATGCTCTCAGATGGGAAACATCACGCGGCGGCCAGCTCTTCCCGCACCTCTACGCCTCGCTCGACCCCTCGGCCGTGCTCTGGGCGAAACCGCTTCCGCTCGGCGCAGACGGCGCCCACATCTTCCCGGCAGACCTCGCATGATGCTCGACGTCTTCGAAATGCTCGGTCGGCGCGCCCTGTTCTGCCTCGACCCGGAAACAGCCCACGGCCTGTCGATCCAGGCCCTGAAGGCCGGTCTGCCGGTGGCGAAATCGCCTCGCCGCGACGACCGCCTGCGCACCTCGGTCGCCGGCGTCACCTTCGACAACCCGCTCGGCATGGCGGCGGGCTACGACAAGAATGCCGAGGTTCCCGACGCGCTACTCACCCTGGGCTTCGGCTTCGCCGAAGTCGGCACGATCACCCCGCTGGCGCAGGCCGGCAATCCAAAGCCGCGCATTTTCAGGCTCTCCGAGGACAAGGCCGTCATCAACCGCTTCGGCTTCAACAGCGAAGGCCATGCCGCGGCGGAGCGCAGCCTTGCCGACCGCGCCTGGCGATCCGGCGTCGTCGGCGTCAACATCGGGGCGAACAAGGACAGCAGCGACCGCATTCGGGACTACGAGATGGGTGTCGAGCGCTTCGCGCCGCTCGCCTCCTACCTGACAGTCAACATCTCCTCGCCGAACACGCCCGGGCTTCGCGACATGCAGGCACGGACGAGCCTCGGCGAATTGCTGTCGCGTGTCGTTGCAGCCCGCGATGCCGCAATCGCCAGGACACAGCGCACCGTGCCTTTGTTCCTCAAGATCGCGCCGGATCTGCATGATGCCGATCTCGAGGATATCGCGGCAGAGGTCATCGAGAAGAAGGTCGAGGGCATCGTCGTCTCCAACACGACGATTTCCCGCCCTGCCCTGAAATCCTCAGCCCATGCCGGTGAAGCCGGTGGGCTTTCCGGACGGCCGCTCTTCGAGCCCTCGACCGTGGCGCTTGCCAAGGTGCGCAGGCTCGTAGGGCCGGACGTCGCCATCATTGGGGTCGGAGGCGTGGACAGCGTCGAGACGGCGCTCGAGAAGATCCGAGCGGGCGCCGATCTTGTGCAACTCTATACGGGGATGATCTATCAGGGTGCGTCGCTGCCGGGCCGCATCGTGAAGGGCCTCTCCAAATACATGGATCGAGAGGGGCTGTCCTCGCTCGGCGAAATCCGCGGCAGCCGCGTCGACCACTGGGCCGACAGGGCTACCTGAGCTATCGCCGGTAGCTGAAAAGCCTGAGCAGCAGAAACGCCGGCACGACGATGGCCGCGCCGAGCAGGAAATAGCCGAAGAAGCGCTCGACGGCGCGGAACCCGGTATTCCAGAGGTCCATGAAGAAGTCGCGGATCCCGTAAAGCACGTCGAACGGCGACCAGCCGAACGCGTGCATGACGACGCCGACGAGAAACGAGATCACGACGAGCTTGATCAGCACGCGAAGCGGCGAGTCGCCAAGGAAGCGTTCCATTGCTGGCAGGGTCTCCTAAGAACGGGCCGACCGGAGATACGGATTCGGCCGGCCGCCTTCAAGCGCCGGCATCTACTTGATGAACGGCTTGAGCACGTCGCGGGCGAGGCGGAAGCCGCGCTTGACTGCTTCGTCCGATCCTTCGAACCGGCGATCCTCATGCTCCACGACGACGGGTCCATCGTAACCGACGTGATAGAGGGACGAGAAGAAGCCGCTCCAGTCCACCTCTCCCAGGCCCGGCATGCGCGGGATTTGCCAGCCGATGCCCGCCGACATGATGCCGCGCTCGTAGAGGCCGTCGCGGTCGATCATCAGGTCCTTGGCGTGCACGTGGAACATGTGCCTGCCGAACTCGCGCACGAACCGGCCCTGGTCGATCATCTGCCAGACCAGATGCGACGGGTCGTAGTTCATGCCGACCTCGCCGTTCCACGTCTCGATGATCCGGCGCCAGATATAGGGTGAGTAGGCGATGTTGTGCCCGCCCGGCCACTCGTCGTAGCTGAAGATCATCGGGCAGTTCTCGAATGCAATCTTCACGCCCTTGTCGCGCGCGAAGGCGATGATCTCGGGCCAGACCTTCTCCGCCTCCCGCCAGTTGGCGTCGAGGTTCTGCGAAGCGTCGCCGCCGCAGAAGGTGTTGACGAGTCCGACGCCTATCCGGCCCGCTGCATCGATCACCTTCTTGAGATGCTCGATCACGGCGGCGCGATGGTCGGCATCGGGATGCAAAGGGTTCGGGTAATAGCCGAGCGCGGAGGCGACCAGCCCCTTTTCCTCCAGACCCGCAATCATTTCCCTGCCTTCGGACGCAGACACCGAAGCCACGTCGATGTGGCTGGTGCCCGCGTAGCGGCGCGATGGACCGGAGGTCTTCGGCCAGCATGCGATCTCCAGCGCCTGGAAACCTTCGGAACTCGCCCAGTCGGCGACCTCGTTCAAGGGCGTTTCGGAAAAGGGTGCAGTGAGCAGGCCAAGCTTCAACGTTTTTCTCCCCGAAATTGTCGTGCAGGGTAGCGAACGGCCCTGCGGCGCACGCTTATCGGACGGAAAAGGCGCGCATGGCAAGTGCGCCACTTGCCGCGACGGCCGCCGGCGCTATGTCTGTCGGCCGGAACATTTCCCCCGTCTGTGCGTTCGTGGAATCTGCGGGCCCTTCCTGGCTCGCGCGGGCGCGATGACGGATCAGCCGTAGGTCGCGTCGACAATTCAGGAGCACCGCGTGACCCGGGAAAACATCGATCGCACACTCGTCAAGACCGCGATGCGCGCTCCATACCTCCAACGCGAAGAAGAGCATGAACTCGCAGTGCGGTGGAAGGAAAACCGGGATCAGCAGGCGCTGCACCGGATCACCACCTCCCATATGCGGCTCGTCATTTCGATGGCCTCCAAGTTCAGGCATTTCGGGCTGTCCATGGGCGATCTCATCCAGGAAGGACATGTCGGGCTGCTGGAGGCCGCGGCACGGTTCGAGCCGGATCGCGATGTTCGCTTCTCGACATATGCGAGTTGGTGGATCCGGGCGTCGATTCAGGACTACATTTTGAGGAACTGGTCCATCGTCCGCGGCGGCACGAGTTCCGCGCAGAAGGCGCTGTTCTTCAACCTGCGCCGGCTGCGCGCCAGGCTGGCGCAGGGGCCCAATACCCTCTCCAGCGTCGACATCAGGCGCGAGATCTCTCTCGCACTGGGCGTTTCCGAGGCCGATGTCGCGCTGATGGATTCCCGGCTTTCGGCGTCGGATACTTCCCTGAATGCACCGCTGGTCGACGAAAGCGGCTCCTCTTCGGAACGGTCCGATTTCCTGGTTTCCGAGGGCCCGCTTCCAGACGAGATCGTGGAGGAAACGATCGACGTGGAGCGTCGCGCCGTCTGGCTGAAGGACGCATTGTGCGTTCTCAACGAGCGCGAGATGAAGATCATCGGCGAGCGGCGCCTCTCGGAGGACGGCGCCACGCTGGAAGCTCTCGGCGAAACGCTCGGCATCTCCAAGGAACGCGTCCGCCAGATCGAGAGCCGCGCTCTCGAAAAGCTCAAATCCGCACTGATGAAGCAAGGCGCGGGCTTCCTGGCCGCCTGATCGCGACGGACGGACGCGAAGACCGTCAGCGGTCCGTGACGATCTTCACCTTGTCGCCAGCGGACACCGTGGCGCCGGGTGCGAGAGCGTTCAGCACCCGGAAGAGTTCCAGCTTGCGGTCCACCCCGACCATGGATGCCGAGATGGAGCCGATCGTCTCTCCGGGCTTCACCGTCACGACGCGTATCCGCAGCGGCTTCAGCGAAGCCTTGTCACGTTCGGACAGAATCCGGAAGCTGCCGCCCACCGTCTGTGCCACCGCGTCCAGCTGTCCGCTGCCGAGGGGCGCGGCCGTGAGCAGCCTGTAGACCTGGCCGCCCGCCCTTATGACGGTGATATCGAATATCCAGCCGTCGGCGGCCGCGCGCGCCGTCGCAGCCTCGTTTCCGTTGATCGTCACGGTGCGGATGCTCGACGGGTCCAGGCCGGCGACCCAGCCCGACCGGATATAGTCGGGCAACTGAGTGCGCGCGTTCAGCTGCACGCCATCGAAGCGGACGGCCAGGTCCCCGGGACCCGTCGCTGTGACGGCGGCGGCGCTGTTGTCGATCACGAATCCAGGCGGCACGGAGAAGGTGATGCCAAGTCGGGGATGCAGGAAGGTGTTGCCGCGGACGAAACCTTCTTCGGGCGTGTCGCCGTAGAGAAGCCCGTCGATGCCGGCAAGGAACGAATCCCGATCACGCGTCCCCTGCCCCGGTGCGCCGAACTGGCGCGCATGACGCTGGGCGAGTTCGATGCGCTGCGGCGCATTGGGATGGCTGGCGAGGAAATCCAGGCTGGCATCGGTGGCGCCGCTGACCGAACGGAAATCGGTATAGGCCGACATGGACTGCAGGAAGCGCCCGGCGGCATAGGGGTCGAAGCCCGCCTGCCCGCTGGTGCGGATGCCGATGGCATCGGCTTCCAGTTCCTGGTTGCGCGAAAACTGCGCCATGCGCAGCTTTCCCCGCAGCAGGGCGACATTGGCGTTCTGGTTGTTGCCGAGGACGTCGGTCACCACCTTCGTGGCCAGCACCTCCTCAGCCTCCTTCTGCTGGCGCTGGAGGCCGTGATTGGCCGTCACGTGACCCATCTCGTGCGCGACGACGGCAGCGAGCTCGGCCGAATCGTTGGCCAGGGCAAGCAGACCACGGGTCACGTAGAGATAGCCGCCGGGCAGCGCGAAGGCGTTCACGTTGGGCGAATTGAGGATGGTGATGCGATAGGCCTGCGCGGGATTTCCGGAGACGGTCGTGAGATTGCCCACGACCTTGGCCACCATCCGTTCGAGCTTGGGATCGGAATATTCGCCGCCATAGGTGGCGAGAATGCGCGGATGCTGCGCCCGTGCGAGTTCGGCGAGGCGATCGTTGCGCGAGACTGAGTCGACCGTGACGGGGCGTTCCGACGGGCGGAATGCCGACTCCTTGACCTCGCCCGCGGTCGAGAGACCGGAAAGCGCCTGGCAGCCGCCCAGCAGCGCCACCAGAGCGACCGCCGCGGCAAGGCGCGCGGCATCGCTCAGCTGGCGGGACGTCCGCGAATCAGTCCCTCCCTGGCTGGTCAAGTGGAACGGCAGCTCTCAGTCCTTTCCGTGTGGAGCGCTCTGCACGAAGCAGCCCTAATGTGGAAGCCGCACCGGGCTTCGACAAGGCAGTATTCGTCGCCATAGCATAAATCGGCTCAAGGACGACGGACTGGCTGTAAATTATGGCGTCTTGCGGGCAAAATTCGTGAACTCGGTACCGATGTATCGCTTGAAGGCCGCTGGCCCATCTTCGGCGAAGAACGATTCAGTCGGACCGGTCTCGACGATATGGCCGCTTTCCAGGAACACGATGCCTTCGGCCACGCTGCGCGCATCCTGCGGCTGATGGCTGACGAACAGCACCGTCATGCGCCGTTCGGCCTGAACGGCGAGGAGAAGCTCCAGCATTTCCGCGCGCAAGGCGGGACCCAACGAAGCGAACGGCTCGTCCAGAAGGAGGACGGGTCGCTGCCGCACGAGGACGCGCGCCAGCGCAACGCGCTGGCGTTCGCCGCCGGACAGTTCGCGCGGGAGACGCGAGCCCTTGCCGGCGAGCCCCGTGCGCTCAAGCGCCCCGGCGACCGCCGCGCGGTCGTCGGCGGTCAACCGCAGGGAGGGGGAACGGCCAAGTCCGACATTGCCCTCAACATCGAGATGCGCGAACAGGTTGTTCTCCTGAAACATCATCGAGACAGGACGCGCCGCCGGAGGCAGGCCGGTGACGTCCCGGCCGCCGATCATGATCCGCCCCGTCTGCGGCGCCTCGAAACCGGCCACCAGATTGAGCAGCGTCGACTTGCCGGACCCGCTCGCCCCCATCACGGCGGTGATCGAACTGGCGGAGAAGCGGACGTCGAACTGCATGCCGGCGCCACCATAGCTGAAGCCGACCTGGTCGAGCGCGACTTCGGCGCCGTGCGGCATGTCCCGGATCAACGCCTGTCCTCCGTGCCCAGCCGGTCGGCCAGGAAAACGAGCGCCAGACAGAGCACGCCCAGCAGCAGGGCCAGCCCGGCGGCATCCTCGGTGCGATAGGATCCCATCCTCGCCAGCAGCAGATAGGGCAGCGTCTGAATGCCGTCGCTGCCGAACAGGGCGATCACGCCGAGATCGCCCAGCGACAGCGCCATGGCGAAGGCGAAGCCGGTGGCGATCGGCCTGCGCAGGGCCGGCCAGTCGATGAGCCAGGCGCGGTTCCAGCCGGAGATGCCGAGTTGCGCGCAGAGCCGGTTGTTGCGCTCGGCGGCGGCGTCGTAAGCCGGGCGGATGGCGCGGACGGCGAACGGCATCGCCATCACGGCATTGACGGTGGCGACCATGACAGGCGCCGCGGCGAAGACCAGCCCGGAGTGGCGGAGAAGGACGAACCAGCCGGCGCCGATGACGATCGGCGGCACGACGAGCACGAAGCCGGCGCCACTGCCCATCGCCGACTGGAGAAGGCCGGGACGGCGTCCTGCGAGCGCCTGGCGGCCGGCGGACAGCGACAGCGCCATGGCGACGGCGAGCAGGGCCGAGACGGTGGCCAGCGCGATGCTGGTGAGCGTCGCCGAATGCACCGCCGGGTCGCCGACCAGGCGCGGCAGGTCCGCCGCCAGCCCGGCGACGACCGTGGCCGCGACCGGGCCGGCCACGAGCATGAGCGACAGCAGGATGGCTGCGACGTTCATCGCGGCCTCGCCGGGCCCCACGGCGATGTATCTGCGGCGCGCGACCGGCAGGCCTGAGTCGAGCGCGGCGTTGGCGCCGAGGCGGGTCAGCACGACCATGACGGCGACGGTGAGTGCGACCTGCAACAGCGTGAACACCACCGCCCGCGCCGGATCGAAGTCGAAGCGCAGCGCCTGGTAGATCGCCACTTCGAGCGTGGTCGCGGCCGGACCGCCGCCCAGCGTCAGCACAACCGTGAAGGAGGTGACGCAGAGCATGAAGACAAGCCCGGCGACGCCCGGCAGGGCGGCGCGCAGGACCGGCCATTCGACGAGGCGGAAGGCGGACCGGGAATCCATGCCGAGCTGGCTCGCCAGCCGCCACTGGTCGTCGGGCAGCGTGTCCAGCGCCTCGAGGAGGAGACGCGCGGCGAGCGGCAGGTTGAAGAACATGTGCGCGACGAGGATGCCCGACAGGCCGTAGATGCCCGGCCAGCTTTCGCCGGCGAGCAGGGAAAGCGGCGGCGCCAGCAGGCCGGCGCGTCCGAGCAGGGCCAGTATGCCGAGGGCGGCGACGAGCGCCGGCAGACCCAGCGGCAGGGCGAACAGCCGGAGGACGAGGCGCCGGCCGGGGAAGGCGCCGTGGCGGTAGAGCGCGCGGGCCACCAGCACGGCCGGCGCCACGGAGAGCAGTGTCGACAGCAGCGCCTGCCAGAGCGTGAACCAGACGATCCGGGCCAGGTATGAATCGAAGGCAGCCGCGGCGGAGCCGAGATCGCGGACGCCTTCGAGGACGAGCCCGGCGAAGGCCCCGCCGACGAGCAACCCGATCGCGGCCAGCGACAGCATGCCCGCGACTACCCGTCCGTCGGCCCCGCCGCGCGGGGCCAAGCGCCAGATCACCGGCTCATCACGGCCAGCCATTCGTCCACCCAGGCCTTGCGGTTGGCGGCGACCTCGTCGGCGGGCAGGAGCAGCGTCTTCTCCGGCTCGGGCAGCTTGCCGAAAGCGGGGTTGAGCGGCTCGTCCGTCTTGCCCGCCGGAAGCATCCAGTTGGTCTCGGGGATCACGTCCTGGAAGCCAGGCCCCGTCATGAACGCCATGAACCTTTCGGCGAGCGGGTTCTTCGCGCCCGTCGTCGTGATGCCGGCGACCTCGATCTGCAGGTAGTTGCCTTCCTCGAAGGCGAGCGCCTTGTAGCGCTCGGTGTCCTCGGCGACCATGTGGTAGGCCGGCGAGGTGATGTAGGAGAACACCATCGGCGCCTCACCCTTGGTGAACAGGCCATAGCCTTCGCTCCAACCCGGCGTCACCGTGAGGACCCGATCCTTCAGCTTTGTCCAGGCTTCCGGAGCCGCGTCGCCATAGACGGCCTTGACCCAGAGAAGCATGCCGAGACCCGGCGTCGACGTGCGCGGATCCTGCAGGACGATCTTCTGCGCAGGATCGCCCTCGACCAGCTCCTTCAGGCTCTTCGGCGGATCTGTCAGCGACTGCGAGTCGTAGTTGATCGCGAAATGCGCATAGTCATAGGGCACGAAGACGTCGTCGCTCCAGCCGCCCGGCACCTTCACCGCCGCCTGGTCGATGCCGGCCGGAACGAAAAGTCCGGTCGCCTTCGCCTCTTCGGTCATGTTCGTGTCCAGCCCGAGCACGATATCGGCCCGGGTCGAACTCCCCTCGAGCTTGAGCCGGTTGAGCAGCGCGACGCCGTCGGCAACCGCGACGAATTCCACGTCGCAGGAGCATTCCGCCTCGAAGGTCTTCTCGACCTGGGGACCGGGACCCCATTCGGCGGTGAAGCTCTCGTAGGTATAGATGGTCAGCTTATCCTGCGCGGCGGCCGGCGATACCGACAGACCGACGGCGAGTGCAAGAAGACATGGAAAATGTGTGCGCATGAGCGCCTCCTTCGTTGGGGGTTGAAGGGAAAGAAGGCGCCGGAACTTCCGAGACGTCTAATCCCTCCGCCGGTACAAACCGGATCAGGTTCAGCGGGTTGGCGTTCGCCTCTCAGCCGGTCACAGCCGGCACCCCGTTAGAGCGCCGAAAGTCATAGTGCCCAAGGCTTAGGCACGCAAGCTTTTCTTGGATTTCGCTTGGCTTTGCCTTCCATTTTCGACATGCCGCGTGGTAAGGCCACGCCATGAGCACATTCGTCATCCTGCTTGGCGGAAAGCTGACGCGCACACCACGGCTGGATGCGCAGGTCGCGGGCGCGCGCGTCATCGCCGCCGACGCCGGGATGAACCACGCAAAGACCCTCGGACTCACGCCGGAGTTGTGGGTGGGCGACTTCGATTCCGTCACCGACGAGATCGCAGACGAATATTCCGACGTTCCGCAGGATCGCTATCCGCAGGAAAAGGACAATACCGACGGCGAGCTCGCCGTGGCCGAGGCGGTAAGGCGCGGCGCGACCTCCCTCGTTCTCGCCGGAGCCTTCGGTGGCCGTGCCGATCACGCGTTCCTGCACGTTTCGCTTGCCATCAGGCGTGCCAAGGAAGGCATGCCGGTCGTCATCACCAGTGGCAACCAGGAGGCGCATCCCCTGCTGCCGGGCTCTCGCGACTACGATTTCGACGACGGAACACTATTCAGCATACTCGGCTTCTCGCATCTGTCCGGCGTTTCAGTCATGGGCGCGAGATGGCCGCTTGACAGCGTCGAGGTGCCGTTCGGCAGTTCGCTGACGCTGTCCAACGAAGTGCGCGGCGACCTGCGCATCTCGATCGGAGTGGGTCGCGCGGTCCTGCTCGCCCATCCCTATCCGGGCGCCGAGTACTAAATCAGACCTATGGCTCCTCCTCTCCTGATGCTGGACGGCATCGCGCTGACATTCGGCGGCACTCCGCTCCTCGACGGTGCCGAACTGTCGGCATCCGCAGGCGACCGCATCGCGCTCGTCGGACGCAACGGCTCTGGCAAGTCCACGCTGCTCAAGATCGCCGCCGGATCGGTCGAGCCGCAGGATGGCTCGATCTTCCGCCAGCCTTCGGCGACGATCCGCTATCTGCCGCAGATGCCGGACATGGAAGGCTTCGCCACCGTGCGTGCCTATGTCGAGGCCGGGCTCGGGCCTGCCGACGATCCCTACCGCGCCACCTACCTGCTCGAACATCTCGGGCTGACCGGGGACGAAAAGCCGGACGAACTGTCCGGCGGAGAGGCTCGCCGCGCCGCACTCGCCCGCGTCCTGGCGCCGGAACCCGACATCCTCCTGCTCGACGAGCCCACCAACCACCTGGATCTCGCAACGATCGAATGGCTCGAGGAGGAGCTGAACCGCTCGTCTTCGGCACTGGTCGTCATCTCGCACGACCGTCGCTTCCTGGAACGTGTGTCGCGTGCCACCGTCTGGCTCGACCGCGGCCGGACCCGCCGCCTCGACAAGGGTTTTGCCCATTTCGAGGAATGGCGCGACGCGATCCTCGAAGAAGAGGAACGGGAACAGCACAAGCTCGGACGACAGATCGTCCGCGAGGAGCACTGGCTGCGCTACGGCGTCACCGCCCGCCGCAAGCGCAACATGCGACGGCTCGGCGAACTGCAGGCGATGCGGCAGAAGTACCGCGGGCATCGCGGAGCCGAGGGCACCGCCACCATGACGGCCAGCGATGCAGCCGAGTCGGGCAAGCTGGTGATCGAGGCCAAGTCCATATCCAAGAGCTTCGGCGACACTGCGATCGTCAGGGACTTCTCCACGCGAATCCAGCGCGGCGACCGGATAGGGTTGGTCGGACCAAACGGCGCCGGCAAGACAACATTGCTCAAGATGCTGATCGGGGAACTGGAGCCCGACAGCGGCACGGTGCGGCTGGGGGTGAACCTCGAAATCGCCACGCTCGACCAGAAGCGCGCGGCCGTCGACCCCAACGAGACGCTCGCGCATTTCCTGACCGACGGTCGCGGCGAAACGCTTCTCGTCAATGGCGAGGAACGCCACGTCGTCGCCTACATGAAGGATTTCCTGTTCAAGCCCGAGGCGGCGCGAACGCCGGTTCGCGAGCTATCGGGAGGAGAAAGGGCCAGGCTCATCCTTGCAAGGGTTCTGTCCCGCCCCGCTAACCTGCTGGTGCTGGACGAGCCCACCAACGATCTCGACATGGAGACGCTGGAACTGCTGCAGGAACTGGTCGCCGGCTTTCCGGGCACGGTCCTCCTCGTCAGCCACGACCGAGATTTCCTGGATCGGACCGTTACGAGCATCATCGCGCCTGACGATGCGGGGCGATGGCTCGAATATGCAGGCGGCTATTCCGACATGCTCGCCCAGCGCGGCGGCACCAAGCTTCAGGACAGAAAGACGGCCGGCCCGGTGGCCGACAGCCAGCCAAGGGCTCCGGCCGCACAAGCGAAGGCGCCGGCACGGAAGCTGTCCTACAAGCAGAAGTTCGCGCTCGACACGCTGCCCGGCAAGATGGAGCAGGTATCGGCCTCGATCTCGGCGCTGGAAAACCAGCTTGCCGATCCAGCCTTCTATGAGAAGAACCCGGCCTCCTTCGCCAAGACCATAGCGGCGCTGGACAAGGAGCGGCAAACGCTCGCGGCCATGGAGGAAGAGTGGCTGGAACTTGAGATGCTGCGCGAAGAACTGGAAGGCTGAAGCAGACGATCAGCCGCCCATGAACCCGGGCTCGGTGCGGTCATGCAAAGCTTTTTGGGAGATACGCGAGGATCGGCCGCATCGCTTGCCTCACGTCCCGGCTGCAGATCCTCGGGGCACTCTCCACGAGGATCATAACCTGGCGAGTGTGCGGGGTCAGCCCGGCTCAGCCGGCGCTGAGGCTGTCGCCGCCGCAGACCAGGCCTTGAGCGCCTCGTCGAAGACCTGGTCGCCCGGCACACCCTTCTCCATCGTGAAAAGAGCACGGCGCCCGGACTTGTAGACAACCGGGATATCGATCCAGCTCTGCCGCCGCAGCAAAGCGAGGTTCGCCTGGGTTTCCGCCTGGCTATCGTTCAAGGCCACGAGGAAGAAGCCGTCGGCGATCTTGGCCGGAATGCCGATCAGCGGATTGCCGGCCTCCTGCTCGGACCCCTTCATCGCAATCCTGAGGATGTTGTCGACGCCGCCGCCGGGGAAGCCTTCCGGCGTCAGGAAGATCATCTCGATGATGTGGCTGGCCGGCAGCGATTCGTCGGCGTTACGCTTGATCGTCAGCCGCAGCCTGACGTCCTTTCCGGGTATGGTGGCCTCGGCCCTGATTGCCGGTTCCGGCGGGAGGTTCGCACCCGGAGATTCCTGTACCAGCGACCACACGGTCGTGCCCGGCTCGGCCGAGCCCTCGGAGGCGCTGGTGCGCTCCTCGTAGAATATGGCCTTCTGTGCGACGGCGACCGAAGCATCCGCCGGCGCTGCCGCCGGTTCGGCCGCCGCTGTATCCGGAATGGCCTCCTGCCCTTCGGCAGGCGGCGTCGCCATCGGCGGGTTAACACCGGGCGGTTGGGTGAGCGCGGCCACTGACGTACCTTCGGCCACGGTCGACCCGCCATCGGCCGGACCCGGATCGACCTCGGAGCCTTCCGGGGTCAGTCTCTGCGTGAACTTCTCGGGATCGTCGTCCGCCGGCGCAGCCGGCTCGGCTGCGGGCGTTTCCGCAGCGGGGGCCGGCTCGGCCGGTTCCGTCTGGGCGGTCTGCAGGACCGGCGAGCCAGTATCGAGACCCAGCAACTCGCCGAAGGTATCGCGGTTCAGCCAGACGCCATAACCGCCGCCAGCCAGCACCGCCAGCAGAACGGCTGCGACGAGCCAGGGGCCGTAGCTGCGCTTGCGAACCGGCTCGGGCCGGCTGCGAACATACTGGGCATCTTCGTCGCCGTCCGCACCGAACGAATCGGACGGTTCGAAGGCAGGTTCCGGCGGCGGCCTGGGCGCAGGCGGCGGCGCGGCAGGTGGCCCGGAGGCCTGCCCCACGGGACGCGTCGGCAGCGGAACGGGAGCCGGGGTCACCGGTCGCGCTCCTGTCTTGACGACCGGCCGGTCCAGCGACTTCGGCTGCGGGTTCTTCAGCGAAGCGAACACATCCTCGAGTTCGGCCAGGGGATCCGAACCGGCTGCGTACTCCTTCTCGACGGACTTGATCGCATCCTCGAGCGCACGACGCTGACGCTCCGCGACGCTGGGCGGAGGCGGCGGATTGATGGCGGCGAGCTTGGCCGCGACGGCCTGCCGCGCCTTCTCGTAAACCCGGCGACGGCTCTCCGGCGTGGTTTCACCCATGCCGTCCAGCGTCTTCTTGAGGACCGCTACAAAATCCGCCATTCTCTTCGACCTATACGCGACTGCCCGGTCTGCGTTAAGTTATTGACCATATTATGCCGGGAGGCCCATTAACTAGTCTTGAAACGGGTCGGTCACAAGTATCGTGTCGTCCCGTTCCGGGCTTGTCGACAGGAGAGCCACCGGCGCTCCGATCAGTTCCTCTATGTGACGCACATATTTCACGGCCTGCGCGGGCAGGTCGTTCCAGCTGCGCGCCCCGGCCGTCGTGCCCTTCCAGCCTTCGAGGGTTTCGTAGACGGGCTCGACGCGCGCCTGCGCGCCCTGGCTCGCCGGCAGGTAGTCGATGATCTCGCCATCCAGCCGGTAAGCGGTGCAGACCTTGATCTCGTCCAAGCCGTCCAGGACATCGAGCTTGGTGAGCGCTATTCCCTTGATTCCGTTGACGGCGACTGCCTGGCGCACGAGCACGGCGTCGAACCAGCCGCAGCGGCGCTTGCGCCCCGTGACGGTTCCGAACTCGTGTCCGCGTGTGCCGAGGAACTCGCCGACCTCATTGTCCTGCTCGGTCGGGAACGGACCCTCGCCGACGCGGGTCGTGTAGGCCTTGGTGATGCCGAGCACGTAGTCTATGGCCCCCGGCCCCACGCCGGAGCCGGCGGCCGCCTGGCCCGCCACCGTGTTCGACGAGGTGACAAAAGGATAGGTGCCGTGGTCGATGTCGAGCAGCGTGCCCTGCGCACCCTCGAAGAGGATGCGCTTGCCGGCGCGGCGGTGGTCGTCCAGAATTTTCCACACCCTGTCCATGTACGGCAGGACCTTGTCGGCGACCGAGGTGAGTTCGTCGAGAATCGCCGAAGCCTGGAGCTCGCTTTCCCCAAGACCGCGGCGCAGAGGATTGTGGTGGGCCAAGAGACGGTCCACCTTTGCCGGCAGGGTTGCCGCGTCGGCAAGGTCCATCACGCGGATGGCACGGCGCCCGACCCGGTCCTCATAGGCCGGTCCGATGCCGCGTCCGGTCGTTCCGATCTTGGTGCCCTTGGCGGCGTTCGCCTCGCGCATCCGGTCCAACTCCCCATGGAGCGACAGGATTAGCGCGGTGTTTTCGGCTATTTTCAGGCGGTTCGGGGACACTTCCAGTCCCTGCGCGCGAAGCTTGTCGAGTTCGGTAACAAAGGCATGGGGGTCGAACACGACGCCGTTGCCGATGATCGACAGCTTGCCGTCGCGCACAACGCCGGAGGGCAGGAGCGAGAGCTTGTAGACCTTGCCGTCGATGACCAGCGTGTGGCCAGCATTGTGACCGCCCTGGAAGCGGACCACGACATCGGCGCGCTCGGAGAGCCAGTCGACGATCTTGCCCTTTCCCTCGTCGCCCCACTGCGAGCCGACGACCACGACGTTGGCCATTTTGCTTCCCTTCGAAAAGACCGCGAATTGCCGACAGCCCAGCCGGCGCGAAGGCCTCTATAACGGCAAGGCTTGCCTGGCGCGACAATTCTTTGACCGTGCGAGGCGGTCAGGCACAACAAGTCGCGACAATGGTCCCATTTACTCCGCCGCTCGGCGACGATAGGTCCGCGACTCAATATGGCACCCGGAATGAATCGCACAGCCTACGGTCTTCTCCTGCTCACCACACTCTTCTGGGGCGGCAACGCGGCGGCCGGAAAGCTCGCGGTGGGGCATGTCTCGCCCCAGCTGCTCAACTCCGCCCGTTGGGGCCTGGCGCTCGCCATCCTCCTGGCGATCGGGTGGGAGCGTCTGCGGGCCGACTGGCCCGTCGTTCGCGGCCGCCTTCCATATTTCCTTCTGCTCGGAACCGTCGGCTTCACCATCTACAACGCGTCGCTCTACTCGGCGCTGCTCTACACGTCGGCCGTCAATGCGAGCATCGAGCAGGCCGGCATCCCGATGCTCATCTTCATCGCCAACTTCCTGTTCTTCCGCCTGCGTCCGACCGCGGCGCAGATGATGGGCTTCTTCGTCTCGCTCGCCGGCGTTGCCCTGACCGCCAGCCACGGCGACCTGTCGAGGCTGCTTGCGCTCGATCTCAATTTCGGCGACGTGCTGGTGCTCGCGGCGATAGCAGCCTACGCCGGATATACAGTGGCGCTGCGCGTCAGGCCGAACGTGCACTGGCAAAGCCTGATGATCGCGCTGACGACCGGCGCCTTCCTGGCGTCGCTGCCCCTGGTGGCGGCGGAGGCTTATGCGGGGGCCTCGATCCTGCCGGATGCGCGCGGCTGGACGGTCATCCTCTACGCCACGCTGTTTCCGTCGATCCTGTCGCAGGTCTTCTACGTCCGCGGGATCGCGCTGATCGGCAGCAACCGCGCCGGCCTGTTCGTCAACCTGGTCCCGGTCTTCGGCACGCTTCTGTCGGTGCTGCTGCTGCGCGAGGCGTTCCACCTCTATCACGCCATAGCGCTCGGGCTCGTGCTGGGCGGGATCTGGCTGGCGGAGACCGGCGGCAGGAAGGCAGCCGGCCGCCAGGCGTGACGATCCTCAGATGAGCCCGGCCTTGGCCAGGTCGCGCATGAGGTGGCTGGACGCATAGGTCCACGGGGCGCAGTCCGGCGACAGCCTGACCGTGTTCACGAGGGCGCCGAGCTTCTCGGTCGAGATGGTGACGACATCGCCGACATGGTGGGTGAAGCCCTTGCCGGCCTCGCCGCGATCCTTCACGGGCGCGAACATGGTGCCCAGATAGAGGACGAAGCCATCCGGATACTGGTGATGCGGCCCGATGGCGGCGGCCACGAGTTCCTCGGGCGAGCGGCTGATCTCGGCCATCGAACTCGCGCCGTCCAGCACGAAGCCGTCCTTGCCCTCGACCTTGAGCGAGATGACGGCGGACTTCACGTCGTCGAGCGAGAAGCCGTCGTCGAACAGGCGGATGAACGGGCCGAGCGAGGCGGAGGCGTTGTTGTCCTTTGCCTTGCCGAGCAGCAGCGCGGAGCGGCCCTCGACGTCGCGCAGGTTCACGTCGTTGCCCAGCGTCGCGCCGACAATGCGGCCGGCGCTCGACGAAACGACGGCAACCTCCGGCTCGGGATTGTTCCAGGTGGAGACGGGATGAAGCCCGACATCGGCGCCGAAACCGACGGAAGCCATGGGCTGGCACTTGGTGAATATCTCGGCGTCCGGCCCGATGCCGACTTCGAGATATTGCGACCAGACGCCGCGCTCGACAAGCTTCGCCTTGACGGCCGCGGCCTCGTCCGAGCCGGGCTTCAGCTTGGAGAGGTCGTGACCGATCAGCGAGGCGATGTCGGCGCGGATGGCGTCCGCCTTCTCGGCGGAGCCGCGCGCCTGCTCCTCGATGACGCGCTCCAGCAGCGAGACCACGAAGGTGACGCCCGCTGCCTTCACGGCCTGCAGATCGATCGGCGACAGCAGATAGGGCTTAGACGGATCGCGGGACACCGAGAAGCTGTTCTCCGCGATGTCGGCAAGCGTGCCGACCACCCTGCCCTTGGCGGTCTTCACATACGCTGCCGGATTCGTCATCTCGCAAACGTCGCGCGATGTTGGCGCGGCCTTCGACGTGATGTCGACGACTGCGCCGTCGCGCAGGGTGACGACGGCCGGGTGCGCCCAGCCCTCGGCAAATGCCCGGCCGAGAAAAGTGCCTTCGGCCGGCAGCCGTGTTTCGTTGGTCGCCATTACCTGCTCCTGTATCGCGATCTTCGCGCGCATCGTGAAGCAAGCGACGGCGTCTAGGTCAAGCTCAGCCGTCGCGAAATAGATCGATCATCGTTAGAAGGCCTTTGGCAACCCTGCCTCTTTGAGGATTGCGTTGGCCAGATGGCGCGATTTCATGAATGTGACGAGCGTAACCGTCTGCCCGGTTGCCGGGTGCTGCCAGATTTCATGGTCACCTTTGCCTTGGCGAAGCAACTTCCAGCCCGCTCGGGTTAGCAACTTCTTCAAGGGTTTGGCAAAGTTCTCCACTCGTCCCCCTGGATCCCGTCATCAGTCATGTCACAACAGCAACATTGCCTAACAGGGGTAGAGTTATCGCTCATTCCGCAGCTATTTGATTCTGGGGTTTCGAGATGGCATGAACTACCAGTTCAACCTCCAGCTCGGCGGCTTCTTCTTCGCCGAGAAGATCAGGCAAAACGGCCAGTATCCGTTCCCGCAAGCGGTCAAGAGACTCGGATTCAGTCGCGAGCCCCGTCTTGCCTCGAGAGATCGCGTACCAGAGTGAAGCTTCGCCGTCCCAGCGGACATCTATCGTAAGTTTCATGACCTTCTGGCTCCTCGGGAACAGGTTAGTCGATTGCGGGGAGATGCGAAAGCGCTCTCCCCAGCAATCGGAACCGCTGACCCTTCAAACCCCACCCACATCAAACTGCAGCCGCTTGGCCGAATCGATCGCCTGGTGCGCCTGGACCTGTGCGAGCACATGGTCCGGGAACGGTGCGTCCAGATAGAGAAGCGCGATGGCGTCGCCGCCGGGCCGGTTGCGGCCGAGCTGGAAGTTGGCGATGTTGACGCCGTTCTGGCCGCATACCGTGCCGAGCAGACCGATGATGCCCGGAGCATCCGCATTGGTCGTGTAGAGCATATGCTGGCCGACCTCGGCGTCGAGATTGATGCCCTTGATCTGGATGAAGCGCGGCTTGCCGTCGGAAAAGCAGGTGCCGGCAATCGTGCGCGTCATCGACGGCGTCGTCACCTTGAGCATGATGTAGCCGTCGAAGACGCCCGACTTGTCGCGCTTGACCTCGGAGACGATCACGCCACGTTCCTTGATCATGATCGGCGCCGAGACCATGTTGACGTCGGCCACTTGCGGGCGGATCAGGCCGGCGAGCGCGGCACTGACCAGAGCGCGCGTGTTCATGCTAGCCGTCGCGCCGTCGAAGACGATCTCGACTTCCTTGATCGGTTCCTCGGTGACCTGGCCCACGAATGCGCCGAGCACTTCGGCGAGCTTGACGAAGGGTTTCAGGCGCGGCGCTTCCTCCGCCGTGATGGACGGCATGTTGATCGCGTTGGAGACGGCACCCTTCATCAGGTAGTCCGACATCTGCTCGGCGACCTGCAGGGCAACGTTCTCCTGGGCCTCGGTCGTGGCGGCACCGAGATGCGGCGTAGCGACGACGTTCTCCAGTTCGAAGAACGGGCTCTCCTTCGCCGGCTCGACCTCGAACACGTCGATGGCAGCGCCCGCCACCTTGCCGCTCTTGAGTGCTGCGACGAGGTCGGCCTCGACGATCAGGCCGCCGCGCGCGCAGTTGATGATGTAGACGCCCTTCTTCATCTTCCCGATCGAGTCCGCGTTGATGATGTTCTTCGTCTTCTCGGTCAGCGGCGTGTGCAGGGTGATGAAGTCGGCGCGCTTGAACAGTTCGTCGAGCTCGACCTTCTCGACGCCCAGTTCGGAGGCGCGTGCTTCCGACAGGAACGGGTCGAAGGCGATGACGTGCATCTTCAGCCCGACGCCGCGCGTCGCGACGATGGAGCCGATGTTGCCGCAGCCGATCACGCCGAGCGTCTTGCCGGTGATCTCGACGCCCATGAAGCGGTTCTTCTCCCACTTGCCGGCCTTGGTGGAGACGTTGGCCTCGGGCAACTGACGCGCCAGCGCGAACATCATGGCGACCGCATGCTCGGCGGTGGTGATCGAATTGCCGAAGGGCGTGTTCATCACGATGATGCCCTTGCGCGAGGCAGCGGGGATGTCGACGTTGTCGACGCCGATGCCGGCACGGCCGATCACCTTGAGTTTGGTCGCAGCATTGATCAGTTTTTCGGTGACCTTAGTGGCCGAGCGGATGGCGAGGCCATCATACTGGCCTATGATCTCAAGCATCTTTTCTTTGTCCGGCCCGACCTCGGGCAGGTAGTCGACCTCGACGCCGCGATCCTTGAAGATCTGCACGGCGGTCGGCGAAAGCTTGTCGGAAACGAGTACGCGGGGCATGGGTTCTGTCCTTCTACAACCCTCCCCTAGAGGGGGAGGGTCGGACCGCAGGTCCGGGGTGGGGTGAATTGTCCGAGAGGGATGGGCATCACCCCACCCCGATGCTTCGCATCGACCCTCCCCCTCAAGGGGAGGGTAAAAGGAGTCAGGCCGCCGCCTTGAGCTGGGCCTTCTGCGTGGCGAAGGCCCAGTCGAGCCAAGGCAGGAGCGCCTCGACGTCGGAGGTCTCCACCGTCGCGCCGCACCAGATGCGCAGGCCGGGCGGGGCATCGCGGTAGCCGGCGATGTCGTAGGCGACCTTTTCGCCTTCAAGCAGCGCGACAAAACCCTTCACGAAAGCCTGCTGGCCGGCGTCATCGAGGTTTGCGACCGCCGGATCGGCGAAACGCAGGCAGACGGAGGTGTTGGAGCGCGTGGCCTCGACAGTGGCGAGGAAGTCCACGACGGGCGTCTTCGCAACCCAGTCCGAGATGGCCTTGGTGTTGGCATCCGCGCGACCGACCAGCGCGTCGAGGCCGCCGATCGACTTCGCCCATTGCAGCGCGTCGATATAGTCCTCGACGCAGAGCATGGACGGCGTGTTGATCGTCTCGCCCTTGAAGATGCCTTCGATGAGCTTGCCGTTCGAGGTCAGGCGGAAGATCTTCGGCAGCGGCCAGGCCGGCTTGTAGCTCTCGAGCCGCGCGACCGCGCGCGGGCTGAGGATGAGAACGCCGTGCGCGCCCTCCCCTCCCAAGACCTTCTGCCAGGAGAAGGTCACGACATCGAGCTTGTGGAAATCGAGCTTCTGGGCGAAGGCCGCCGAGGTGGCGTCGCAGATGGTCAGGCCCTGGCGGTCCGCCGGGATGAAGTCGCCGTTCGGCACGCGCACGCCGGAGGTGGTACCGTTCCAGGTGAAGACCACGTCGCGGTCGAAATCGACCTGCGCCAGATCGGGCAGCTCGCCATAGGGGGCCTTGAAGACGCGCGCGTCGGCGAGCTTCAGCTGCTTCACCACGTCGGTGACCCAGCCATCGCCAAAGCTTTCCCAGGCGACCATGTCGACACCGCGCTCGCCGAGCAGCGACCACAGCGCCATTTCCACCGCGCCCGTGTCTGACGCCGGCACGATGCCGATGCGGTAGTCGGCAGGAACCTGCAGCACTTCGCGCGTCAGGGCGATCGCCTGCTCGAGTTTTGCCTTGCCGATCCTGGCGCGGTGAGAACGACCGAGTGCCGCGTCCTTCAGCGCCTCCGGAGACCAGCCGGGACGTTTTGCGCAAGGTCCAGATGAAAAATTGGGGTTCGCCGGACGGAGTCCGGGCTTGGTGACGATCGTCATCGTGGCTATCCTTCCAGATAGTAATGCCTCTCGTTGGGGAGAGGTGTCCCACTGGCGGGATTATCGAAAGCGGCTGAAAAGCGCAAGGGCCGATCGGGTTGGGCAGCGGCGGGGCCGGACGGGCCGGGCGGATCGGCTACTCGCCAGGGTGCCGCCGGCGCGGCTCCCGGGCGCAAGAATACGCCAGCTGGCCAAACGCCGTCGCCGTTACGGGAAGCGGCCGAGATACCGGAAGAGAATGCCGAGAGACACGGCCTGAGCCTTCGAAAAGGCCTGCCGCCATCGGAAGTACAACCCTTCCGCCTACCAGAGTTCGTAACGAAGGCCGACCTTGACCTGGTGGTAATCGACGCCCTTCTCGACATCCAGGGAATCCATGTCGATGTATTCCAGGCCGGGCGCGGAAAGGAACTGGTAGCCCACGTCTACCGACAAGTTCTGCGTGATCCGGTAGGCTACGCCTGCGCCGAGCGAGTAGGCAAACTCGTACTGGGTGTCGCTGGTGTTCAGGTCGACCATCGGGTCGTCGATGTCGGCGGAGCTCTTCGCATAGACTAGGCCGAGGCCGGCGCCGACATAGGGGGTCAGACCCACAAACGTGCCCAGGTCGGCGTAGACGTTGGCCATGCCCGACCACACGGTGTCGTCCAGCTCTATGGTGGTGATACCGTTCGTCGCGCCATAGCTGTGGTCCGAAAGCAGTCCGGCGTTCAGTTCGCCGCGCAGATATTGTGTGAACTGATAGCCCATACCGAGGCTGAACGAGACAGGCGTGTCGTCCGTCTCTACGCCGAGAAACGTGAAATTGTAGGGCGTATCGTTGACCGTGTAGCCGAGGTCGCCGCGCAGGTACCAGCCCGATCCGACCTCGACCGGCACGTATTCCGGGACTTCCTCGACGAAGATTGGCGGATCGTAGTCGGCGGCATTCGCCGAAAGCGGCACGAGGACGGCCAGCGGCGCGGCGATTCGCATAAACGGTTTCATGATGCGCGAGCTCCCCTAGGCGCGGGCCGGAGACGTCCGGCCGCTTTTCCGAGAGCCACTGTTAACCATAGACCTTAAATGTGGGTTAACCACGTTGCCCGGTACGGACTTTAAAAATCAATGACTTAGCCCTGAATGCGAAAAGGCCCCGTTTCCGGGGCCTCCGCAGTCGACGTGCTGTGCTGCATCAGTTGAACGAATATCGAATGCCGACCTTGAAGTCGTGCGAATAGATGTCGTTGAACGTCACGCCATCGTTGGGCGGGAGATCGCCCGGATTGTCGCCGACGAGTTCCTTGGTCTTGGCATCGCCCAGCGATATGAAGCTGTACCCGAAATCGATGGTCATGCGCTCGGTGGCCTGGAAGCCGAGGCCGGTGTGAAGCGCCCAGGCGAAATTCCACTCGCCGTTGTCGCCCGCATATGCCGCGCTGCCGGCGTTGTTGTTGATGTCACGGAAGCCGCTGATCCGGTTGTAGGAGGCGCCGATACCCGCCCCGACATAGGGGGTGATGCCCGAGAAGGTGGCGAAGTCGTAGTAGCCGTTGAGCATCAGCGCGAGTTCTGACTTCTTGGCCTTGTAGTCGTTGGAGTAGGGATCGTCGCCCTCCTCCCACTCGACCCAGTCGACCGCGTCGAAATCGGAATTGCCGCGCCATTCGACCGTGAAGTCGGTGCGGAAGTTGTCGTTGAACTGGTAGCCGAAGCCGCCGCCGAAGATGGGGGCGGCCGCGAAGCTTCCCTCATCCTGCCAGTCGAACGCGTATGGCAGGGCGAAAAGATCGGATTCGAGCTGGTCGAAATACTGGTTGCTCATGCCGATGTGACCGCGGATGTACCAGCCGCCCACGGCGACCGGAACCACTTCGATCGGCTCCTCGATCAGGTCGGCTGCCGTGGCCGGTACCGCCGTTGCGCTGAGCAATGCGGCAAAAAGGATCCTTCTCGCGAACAGATGCATGCTTCTCACCCCTGGCCTGTCGGGTCCCGCCCCGATGCATTTCGATCCGTTAAGGCTAATAAAATGCAAAGGTTAAGGGTCGATTAACCCTGCGTATTAACCAAAGGCCGCTGGCGAGGCGCCGCGTGGTGGCCTATATTCAAGGCGACGGTCTGCGCTTCCCGGCAGGAGAGACATATCCCCGGGGCCTTATTGATCCCTAGGGAGCTGTCCCTGACCGGACCCGTGGGTTCGGACACACGGCGCCCACCTACTTTGTAGGTTCCCGGGATCGACTTCTTCACCGGTTGCGTGGATCGTCACTCGCCCCAGAACGTCGAGCCCTGATTCGTTGAGAGATCTGAAACGGGAACTGCGCCGCCAGGCGCTCGCGCGCCGCGACGCGCTTGATCCGTTCTGGCGGACGGAAGCGTCTCTGGAGATGGCGGAGACCGCCAAGGAACTGATTCCGTTCGAACCGGGCGCGATCGTCTCGGGTTTCTGGCCGATGCGCTCGGAGGTCGACGTGCGGCCGCTCATGTTCGCGCTCCGCGAACGCGGCGCCAGGCTTTGCCTGCCTGCGATCCTGGACAAGACGACGATCGTCTTTCGCGAACTCGTCCGGGGGGCAGCCCTCGTGGACATGGGCTTCGGCACCGCCGGCCCCGGCGAGGAGGCTGCCACGCTGGACCCTTCCATCATGCTCGTCCCTCTCGCAGCGTTCGACGGCCGCGGACACCGGATCGGCTATGGCGCGGGCTATTACGACCGGGCGATCGCAAGTCTGGCCGCGCGCGGGCACGCGCCCCGTCTGATCGGCGTGGCCTTCGACTGCCAGGAAGTCGAACGGGTTCCGGACGAGCCGCACGACGTCATCATCCCGGAAATCCTCACCGAAAGCGGTTTGCGCGTATTCGCGCCGACCCTATAGAGGAAGCAATGAGACTTCTCTTCCTCGGCGACATGGTGGGCAAGGCGGGACGCACGGCGGTCTGGGAGCAGCTGCCCGGGCTGATTTCCGACTTCCGGCTCGATTTCGTCATCGTCAACGGCGAGAACGCGGCGGGCGGCTTCGGCATAACCGAGGAGATTTTCCGCACCACGATCGAGGCCGGTGCCGACGTGGTCACCACCGGCAACCATGTCTGGGACCAGCGGGAAGCGCTGACCTTCGCCGCCCGGGAGGACCGCTTCCTGCGTCCGGCCAACTACCCGAAGGGGACGCCCGGCCGGGGCTCGGGCGTGTACCTCGCGAAAAACGGAGCGCGGGTGCTCGTGTCGAACGTCATGGGCCGCGTCTTCATGCATCCGGAGCTCGACGACCCGTTCACGATCGCGGAGCGCGAGGTTTCCGCCTGCCCGCTGGGCGACCAGGTCGACGCCGCGGTGATCGACTTCCACGCCGAAGCGACCTCCGAGAAGATGTGCTTCGGCCATTTCCTCGACGGCCGCGTCAGCCTGGTGGTCGGCACCCACACCCACCAGCCGACGGCCGACCATCAGATTCTGAACGGCGGCACGGGCTACCTGACCGATGCCGGCATGTGCGGCGACTACGATTCGTCGCTCGGCATGGACAAGGATGAACCGCTCAACCGCTTCCTGTCGAAGGTGCCGAAAGGCCGCTTCGAGGCGGCGAACGGCCCCGCTACCCTTTGCGGCGTCGGGGTGGATATTTCCGATCGCACGGGGCTGGCCGAGCGGATCGCGCCGTTTCGCCGCGGGCCGCGCCTCGAAGAAACGGCACCGTCCTTCTGGAGCTGACATTGACGCCGCAGCGGTGCGGCCCTACTTGGCCTAGCCGATCCTGCTGACATGCCTGGGGACAACGGACATGCCGATCATCGACTTCTTCGCGATACATTTCCTTTGGCTGAACGACCCCACGGCGTGGGTCGCGCTGCTGACCCTCGTGGTGCTCGAGGTCGTGCTCGGCATCGACAACCTGATCTTCATCTCGATCCTAACCAACAAGCTGCCCGAGCATCAGCGCGCTCAGGCACGGCGGCTCGGCATCGGCGCGGCGCTGGTCATGCGCCTCATCCTCCTCGCCACGATCTCGATCATCGTGCAGCTGACGGCGCCGGTCTTCACCGCCTTCGGCCATCCCTTCTCCTGGCGCGACCTCATCCTCATCGCCGGCGGCCTGTTTCTCGTTTGGAAGGCGACCAAGGAAATCCACCACACGGTGGACCCCGAGGACGACAAGGCCAACATGGTCGGCCAGACGCTGCAGATGTCGCTCGGGGGCGCCATCTTCCAGATCCTGCTCCTCGACCTGGTCTTCTCGATCGACTCGATCATCACCGCAGTCGGCATGACCGACGAGATCGCGATCATGTACATAGCGGTCATCTCGGCCGTTACCGTGATGCTGCTCGCAGCCACGCCGCTCGCCAACTTTATCGCCAAGAACCCGACCATCGTCATGCTGGCGCTGGGCTTCCTGCTGATGATCGGCATGACGCTGATCGCCGACGGCATGGGCTACCATGTGCCGAAGGGCTACATCTATGCGGCGATGGGCTTCTCCGCCCTGGTCGAGGCGCTCAACATGCTGGCGCGCCGCAAGAAGACGAAGGGCTCGCGCGGCGCCCATTGACGCACCGGCACCGGCCGGCCGGGGAACGGCAGCCCTTGCGGAGCCCCGGTCGGGCTAGACGCCGTCCAGCACCATAATGGTCGGCCGCCGGGGCAGCGTCTTCAGCGAAACCTTCAGCGAGCGGCCGGGCAGGAACTCGACGGCAAAGCCCTGGCCCATCCTGCCGGTGAACTCGGCCAGCGGTGTCGAATGCCGGTGCATTGGCAGTATCATCGACGAGTAGAGGCGCGTGGCGATCTCGCTCATCGAGGCGAGCGACTGCGTCATGCCCCCATCAATCGGCACCATGAGGATGTCCAGCCGGCCGATCTGGCCGAACTGGGCGTCGCTCAGCGCGGTATGCAGGTGACCGAGATGGCCGATGCAGAGACCGGCGACCTCGAAGATGAAGATCGAATTCCCATCCCGCTCGAGTTCGCCGCCCCAGCTGCGGATGTCAGTGGTGACGTTGCGGATATAGACGTCGTCGATGACAACGGCATGCCTCGCCGGGCCGCCATCCGGGTTCCAGCCGCGCAGCACATATTCGATCATCGGGTCCGGCTGATCGGTGAAATGGGTCCGGTGCGCCTTGTTCATCGTGACCACGCGCGGCAGCGGATCGTAGCCGTACACGCCCGAATAGTCGGTTGCGATGCGCACGCCGCCCGGTGTCTCGATGATGTAGGTGGAGTGACCCGCATAGGTGATGGTGACGTCGCCTTCCACGAAGGTCTGGGCCAGGAGCGCAGCCGGCGCCTGCGATCCACGGAAGGCGGCAAAGGTAGCCGACGGCAGCGATTGCGCGATGGCGACGCATTTCGACGGCGGTCGCTCCTCCTGCGCCGAAGCGGCTAGGATGGAGATCAGGACGGACAATGCGGCGAAGAGAATGCGGAGCATGGAAGCCTTTCGACGGCGAACTCCCCCGATGCAGCCACGATAGCGTGCGGACGCCCGATCGCCAGCCGACGCGGCGCCGGCAGGGGTCACGTTTTCGCGAGCCGCATTCCGCTGTCGGCTGGACGTTTTCGCGCGACTTATCTATAAGGCGCGCCATTCCGAAAACGCGATAGACGACGACGGGGGCTCGATGGCCGGCCATTCACAGTTCAAGAACATCATGCACCGCAAGGGCCGCCAGGACGCGGTGCGGTCCAAACTGTTCTCCAAGCTGGCCCGCGAAATCACCGTGGCGGCCAAGCAGGGCCTGCCCGATCCCAACATGAACCCGCGCCTGCGGCTGGCGATCCAGAACGCCAAGGCCGAATCCATGCCGAAGGACAACATCCAGCGGGCCATCAACAAGGCGGCCGGCGGCGAAGGCGACAATTACGAGGAAGTGCGCTACGAGGGCTACGGCCCGGGCGGTGTCGCCGTCATCGTCGAGGTTCTCACCGACAACCGCAACCGCTCGGCCTCCAACGTGCGCGCGGCCTTCACCAAGGCCGGCGGCGCGCTCGGCGAAACCGGCTCCGTCTCCTTCATGTGGGACCGCGCCGGCGAGATCTACTATCCGGCATCCGCAGGCGATGCCGAGAAGGTGATGGAAGCGGCCATCGAGGCCGGCGCCGACGACGTGCAGTCCGACGAGGAAGGCCACACGATCCTGTGCGCCTTCGAGTCGATCGGCGAAGTGTCCAAGGCGCTCGAGGACGCGCTCGGCGAAGCCGAATCCGTGAAGACGATCTGGAAACCGCAGACCAACGTCCCGGTCGACGAAGACCGCGCCCAGTCGCTGATGAAGCTGGTCGCCACCCTCGAGGACGACGACGACGTGCAGAACGTCTATGCCAATTTCGAAGTCGACGACGAGACGCTGGCCAAGCTCAGCGCGGCATGAGCCAGGCGCCCGCCGTCCGCATCACCTACTGCACCCAGTGCCAGTGGCTGTTGCGCGCCGGCTGGATGGCGCAGGAACTGCTGTCGACCTTCGGCACCGATCTCGGCGAAGTGGCGCTCGTCCCCGGGACGGGCGGCGTGTTCACCATCACCTGCAACGGCGAGCTGATCTGGGACCGCAAGCGCGACGGCGGCTTTCCGGACGCGGCCAGGCTCAAGCAGCTCATCCGCGACGTGATAGACCCCGGCCGCGATCTCGGCCACTCCGATAAGGCCAAGAAGACTTGAGAACGCGCTGCCGGAAGGCGGCATTGGACAGCCCTGATCCTGTATGCAATCATGCCCGGCGAAAGTATCCCCGCCGGGTAACTTGATGAAAGTCCAGGCATACGTTCTGCGAGCCCTGCGGTATTATTGGGATCGCCCCAAGCCTCCTCTGTATCCCGGCAATTTTATCCATCCCGTGGTGGTCGTCGGATCGGCGCCCGCTTCCGCCATGCCCTGCGGCTTCGATGGCAGCTACCACGTCATCACGATCAACGGCTCACAGACCGTCACCGAACGATGGGGCCGGGCCAAACCGGACGTGACGTTCATGACCGGAAAGCAGGTGCTCGGCTGGAACGCCAATGCCGTCTCGGTTCGGAGCGTCGTCGAGGGCCGGTCGACTGGGCTGCTGATCGTCACCATATGGCCGCGGCCCATCGAGGCGTTGGCGCCGGCGCTCGACCACATGGACTACCAGCACGATGATCTACGCGTTCTGACCTCGATGCAGCGCATCGCGCTGCATCACGCCGTGCTAGGCAGCCTCAATCTCGAACTCAGCGTGGAGGAGCGCTTCTCGAACGGGCTGACCGGCGTGCTCTACGCCTTGGCCAGCGGCGCGCCGGCGGTCATCATCAGCGGCATCGACCCGCTCTCCTCCGGCCATGTCTACAACGACCGCAATCTGAGGCGCCAGCACAGCGACACCGACGCGCAAACCCTGCGCGCCCTCGTCAAGCGCGGTCACCCGCTCTACACGGCCGATCTACATGTCGGCCGTGCCCTGGGCATTCCGCTTTGGCAACCTTCCGGAGGATGAAGGCATGCAGCAAGCACTGGACGTGTTTGTCGGCTGGGACTCGCGCGAGCCGATAGCGTATGAGGTCGCGAAGGCATCGCTGGAAGCGGCCGCCTCCATTCCCGTCCGCGTCGTCCCGATCAAGCTGGCGGAGCTCGTCGCCCGCGGTGCCTATACGCGAGAAGTCGATCCCCTTGCCTCCACCGAGTTCACCTATTCGCGGTTCTTCACGCCCTGGCTCGCGAACTACGAAGGCTGGGCGCTGTTCTGCGACTGCGACTTCCTCTTCTTCGGCGACGTGGCGGAGCTGCTGAAGTATCGCGATCCGGACAAGGCGGTCGCCTGCGTCCACCACGACTACACGCCGAAGGAGGGGCTGAAGATGGACGGCAAGATCCAGACCTCCTACCCGCGCAAGAACTGGTCGTCCTTCATGCTGTTCAACTGCGGCCACCCATCGACCCGAAGATTGACGCCCGACCTGATCAACCGCGAATCCGGCGCCTATCTGCACCGGATGCAATGGGCCGAGGATTCCGAGATCGGCGAGATTCCGCTTTCATGGAACTGGCTGGAGGGCTGGAACGAGAAGCCCGACCACGGCCGCCCGCACGCCGTCCACTTCACCAATGGCGGCCCCTGGTTCAGGGACTGGCAGGACGTCGACTACGCCGCGGAATGGAAAGCCGTCGCGAAACTAATCGATCCCGACTACGTGCCGATCTGAACCACCGGCTGCCGACAAGACGGCCGGCACCGCCTTCGCCGCACATGCTCGCGGTGCGAGAGCTCAGAGGGCGGGTCCGCCGGGTCCCTGCACCGGGCAGACCTCTCCACGCCTACGATCCCCCTCGCGCCACTGGCCGCAGGCTCTTCGTGCTTGTCCCGATGGAGGCGCTATTCCAGCGCGGCCTGCGCCGCCTCAAGTCCGGGCTTGCCTTCGAAGGTCGTGACCCCCTCAAGCCATTTGTCGAGTGCCGCCGGGTTCGCCTTGAGCCATTTCAGCGCCGCGTCCCTGCCCGTCATCCCGTCGTTCAGGATCGATCCCATCACCTCGTTCAGCGTGTCGATGTCGAAGGTGAAGTTCGTCAGGAACTTTCCGACGTTCGGGCATTGGGCGGTGTAGCCGGCGCGCGCCGCGGTCCATCCCGATGACTCCGAACCGAAGAACTCCTCGCCGCCGGTGAGGTACTTGAAATCGTGCTGCATGTTCATCGGGTGCGGCGACCAGCCCAGGAAAACGATCGCCTCCTTGTCCTTCTCGAGACGCGTCAGCTGCGAAAGCATGCCCTGCTCGCTGGATTCGACCAGCTCAAAACCGCCAAGGTCGAATGTGTTGTCCTTGATCAGCTTCAGCAGGATCGTATTGCCGTCGTTGCCCGGCTCGATGCCGTAGATCTTTCCGTCGAGCTGATCCTTGAACTTCGCGATGTCCGCGAAGGTCTTCAGGCCCGCCTCCCAGAGGTAGGTCGGCACGGCGAGCGTGTACTGCGCGCCGGTCATATTCGTCTGGACCTTCTCGACGGACTTGTCCGCGATGTAGGGGTCGGTCAGCGAATCGGCGCCCGGTGTCCAGAAGTCGAGATGCGTGTCGATCTTTCCGTCCTTCATGGACTCGAGCACGATCTGCATGCTCAGCACCGAGATCTCCGGCTTGTAGCCGAGCGCCGGCAGAATGACTTCGGCGAAACCGTTGATTGCCTGGTTGTCGGTCCAGGCCACGTCCGAGATTCTGACCGTCTGGCAGCTGGCGGGCTCGGCTGCCGATGCAAGGCTTGCGGACAGCGCGCATGCCAGGATGGCGCCGGCGGCGGACGTGATGGTTTTGTGTCTCATAGGGTTCCCCAATCTAAACCGTGTCTCGTGGAATTTTCGCAGACCAGCTGCGGGTCAGGACGTTTTCCACTCCCTCGAATGCCATGAGGTCCGCCGCGATGATGAAATCATCCTCGGTCGCCGTCATCGTCGTTGTGATCTGCGTGCGGGTTTGCCACTCGCCGCGCCCGAGTACGCTATCCCACCTGACCTCCAGCGAAGCCGACAAAGGATCGCCGTCCTGGATCGAATAGATCTCGCGAAAGGCGCTGGCCATTTCCAGCCCGTGCGGCTCGAAACGCCGCCTGCCGGAATCGCCGGTCACGGTCAGCACTTCCCTGCCGGTGATGAGATCGCGCGTAACCGAGCGATGATAACTGCCCGCCGTCACCGTGACCGCTGAAGCCGGCGCGGGGTCAGGCGGCGGCGCGAAGACGACAGGTGCCGCCCCTGCCGTCATTGCGGGCGTCAGCATCGGCAGCCGAAGCACGCTGACGGCGGTCGACAGCCTGATCGCCGTAGGCTCGCGCGACGGCCATATGGCCGGCCAGTAGGCCGTCGACAGGGCAAGCCTGATCCGGTGGCCCGGCAGGAACGCGTATGCGGTGTCGTTGAGGACGACCTCGATCCGCGCTTTTCCGTCTGCCTGATCCGTAACCGGCGGAGATGGCGGATTCGCAAAATTGAAGACGCCGTAGGAAACGCGCGTGGACCGACCGTCCGGCAAGACGTCCTCGAGCCGCGCCACGATGAATCCGGAGAGCGGGCAGTCCGCCAGGGAAAGGATCGCCGTCGGCGCTCCCACCATCTCCAGCGGCTCGCTCAGCACCGCCGTGTCGAAACATGCCGACATGCGGTCGTCCGGGGTCTGGTCTGCCGCCTGGTCGTCGATCGCGTAGGGACACCATTCGCCGCTCATCGCGCCCAGCGTCTGCGGCGAGGAGATTTCGATGGTCGCGCGCTCGCCCGGCTCCGGTGCCAGGCGTCCGGGGGCGAGATGCAGCACGGTTGCCGGCTGTGTGGCAGGCGGCCAGCGATTGATGCCGACCCAACGGCCGTCGCGGCGATCGTGCGATGGCGACGCCGGCACACGCTGCTGCACGTATACGCGCCAGTCGGGCTCCGACATCACGTCATTTTCTTGGCCTTTCAGCCAGTGATTCCACCAGCGCACGCATTCGCCGATGAAATCGATCGAAGGACCGGGCCTGCCGAGATGCGGATAGTGGTGGGCCCAAGGTCCCACGATCCCCTTTCGCGGACCGGTGAGATGAGCAAGCAACTGCGGGACGAAGTTGCTGTAGGAGTCAGCCCAGCCGGCGACGGCGAGCACCGCGCACCGTATCGCCGAATAATCCTCGCAGACCGATCCATGGCGCCAGAAGTCGTCGCGACGCTGGTGGCTCAGCCATGGCTCGATGAACAGGTGATCCCGGTTCAGCCGGTCGAGCCACATCTTGCGCCAGCGGTCTCCAACGATCTGAGGATCGGGCGGACGGCCGACATCGGCCATCAGCTTCTGCGACCATGTCAGGTTGTTGCTGAGCAGCGCGCCGCCCATGAAATGGATGTCGTCGGTGAATCTGTCATGTGTCGCGGCAACGGCGATGATCGCCTTCAGGCAATCGGGCGCCAGCGCCGCGATCTGCAGCGCATTGAAGCCGCCCCAGGAGATGCCGATCATGCCGATGGCGCCGTTGCACCACGGTTGCCGTTCGAGCCACGCGAACAGGGCAAGGCAATCCTCATGCTCCTGCGGCGTATACTCGTCCGTCAGGACGCCCTCGCTGTCGCCGCTTCCGCGCAGGTCGACCCGCAGGCAGGCATAGCCGTGGCGCGCGACCGCAGGGTGGATCGTCTCGTCGCGCTCCACCATCTCGTCGCGCTTGCGATACGGTATGTACTCGACGATTGCCGGCACCGGGTTCTCGCAGGCATCCGCCGGCAGCCAGATGCGCGCCGCGAGCCTGGCGCCATCGGGCATCTCGATGAAGGCGTTTTCGATCTCTACGACGTCAATGCTACTGCAAGGCAACGGCCGGACTTCCACACGCACCGGCAGACCCCGGCACCGCGCAACTGTGCACCGGCAGGACGCCATGTCCACCCCGAAGCCCCAATTTTCTTGCGCCCCGAAGCGGCGTCCCGCAGCCGGCCCGATTGCACACCGCCGGGTGCACGTGATACGCAGATGCCGTCGCGGGTATGATGTAATGGTAGCCTGTCAGCTTCCCAAGCTGAACGCGCGGGTTCGATTCCCGCTACCCGCTCCAGCTTGCACCGCATGGGTTACAGCCTGATTTCCGGCACCTGCCGCACGCGGTTTTACAGCCTCGTTCATGACCTGGACTTCTTCAGCTTGCGTATGCGCTTGCCTAGGCGACACATGCTTGGGGGCTTCGCTTTGTCAGCACGGGGCTACCTTAGGCCCGAGGCTGCTCCGTTGCGAACAAACCGGAAACGATGCTTGATGGCGGGATGAACGTTTTTGCCCGTGATTCGTCCCACTCCTTCGCCTATCTCGACAAGCTGAATTCAGCGCAGCGTCGCGCTGTTGAATACGGCAATGGGCGCATCGCAGGTCCGCTTCTCGTCATAGCGGGTGCAGGGTCGGGCAAGACGAACACGCTCGCCCACCGTGTCGCGCACCTCATCGTGAACGGCGCGGACCCGCGGCGGATCCTGTTGATGACGTTTTCCAGGCGAGCGGCGTCGGAGATGACCAGGCGCGTCGAGCGCATCGTCGGGGAGACCATGGGGCGGGATGCGTCGGTGATGGCCGATGCCCTGACCTGGGCCGGCACGTTCCACGGCGTGGGTGCGAGGCTGCTCAGGGACTATGCCCATGACATCGGACTCGATCCTTCGTTTTCGATCCACGATCGCGAGGACAGCGCCGACCTGATGAACCTCGTCAGGCACGAGCTCGGCTTCTCGAAGACGGAAAGCCGCTTCCCGGCCAAGGGCACGTGCCTGGCGATCTATTCGCGCGCGGTCAACGCGCAGGCCGAGCTCGGCATGGTGCTGGGGGAAGCCTTCCCGTGGTGCGCCGGCTGGGCCGAAGAACTGAAGACGCTGTTTTCCGCTTATGTCGAGGCGAAGCAGGCACAGGGCGTCCTCGATTACGACGACCTGCTGCTCTACTGGGCGCAGATGGCCGGCGAGCCCGAGCTGGCGGCCGACCTGGGAAGACGCTTCGATCATGTGCTGGTCGACGAATACCAGGACACGAACAAGCTCCAGGCATCCATCCTGCTGGCGCTGAAACCCGACGGGGCCGGCCTGACGGTCGTCGGCGACGACGCGCAGTCGATCTATTCGTTCCGGGCCGCCGAAGTCAGGAACATACTCGACTTTCCGTCGCAGTTCCCGATTGCCGCCGAGACGATCATGCTCGAGCAGAATTATCGCTCGACCGATGCGATCCTCAACGCAGCGAACGCCGTGATCGGAGAAGCGGCCGAGCGCTTCACCAAGAACCTCTGGACGGACCGCAAGTCTGCGGAGCGGCCGATGCTGGTCACCGTGCGCGACGAGGTGGAGCAGGCGAACTATGTCTGCGACCAGGTGCTCGCGGCGCGCGAGGAAGGCATCGCCCTGAAGAAGCAGTCGGTGCTCTTCCGTGCCTCCCACCACAGCGGTCCGCTGGAGATCGAGCTGACCCGCCGCAACATCCCGTTCGTGAAGTTCGGCGGCCTGAAATTCCTCGACGCCGCCCATGTGAAGGATGTGCTCGCCGTCCTGCGCTTCGCCGAGAACCCGCGCGACCGGGTGTCAGGATTCCGGGTGCTGCAGCTGCTGCCCGGCATCGGCCCGTCCGCTGCGGCGGAAATCATCGATTCGATGGCCATGTCGCTGGATGAAGCGATGGGGCTCGCCCGCTACCGGGCGCCGCTGCGTGCCGCAGAGGATTGGCCGGCGTTCGTCGAGGCGTTCTCGTCGCTCAGGACATCGGGCAAATGGCCGGCCGACATCGAGCGCGTGCGTCTCTGGTATGAGCCTCACCTCGAGCGTATCCACGAAGATGCGCTCGTGCGCCGCGCCGACCTTCTGCAACTGGAGCAGATCGCCTCGACCTATCCGACGCGCGAGCGGTTCCTCACCGAACTGACGCTCGACCCGCCGGAATCGACGAGCGATCAGGCCGGCCCGCCGCTTCTGGACGAGGACTACCTGATCCTCTCGACCATTCACTCGGCGAAGGGCCAGGAATGGACCAAGGTTTTCGTGCTCAACGCGGTCGACGGCTGCATTCCGATCGACCTGCGCGCCGGCAGCGAGGACGAGATCGAGGAGGAACGGCGCCTGCTCTATGTGGCGATGACGCGCGCCAGGGACAGCCTGCATCTCGTCACGCCGCAGCGCTTCTTCGTCAGCGGCCAGGCGGCACGCGGCGACCGGCACATTTATGCTTCCAGGACGCGGTTCATTCGGGCCGGCATTCTTTCCCATTTCGAGCAGACGGCCTGGCCGAAAGCAGGGACTGAAACCCCAAACACGAGAAGCCCTCGTGCCCGCGTGGATCTCGGTGCTCGAATGCGCGGGATGTGGAAGTAGATCGCACCGTTGCGTCTGGCTCGGACAGCTCTTGAGCCTTCGCAGTATCAGGAAACCTTCTTTCCCCTGCGTCCAGAAGCGATCGAGGGTATCGCCACTACTGGGAATGCCGCCTGCTCGGTTGAGAATGCGCGACGCATGTAACTGTCGTAGGGCATCCGAACCAATTCGTAGCTGCTGTTGAATGCCGCCTGGGCATCCCCCAAGGCAATCGCTTCTGCAACCTGTCCATGTAGGTGCAAACCGCGTTCGAACTCACCCGGTTCGTTCGTCGTCGCTTCGACCTGACGTCGCATTATGTGTGTCAGGAGCGCTCCAAGATTGCGCGCGAAATGGTTACCCGACGCTGCAAACACTGCTGTGTGGAAACCGATGTCGGTGTCGACCGCCAGTCTACGATCATGCCCTTGCTTGAGCTTTTCGTTGACGGCGAGCAGGTCTTGGTAGCGCGCGAGGATGTCACGTCGGGCTTCCGGCGAAGCACGTAGGGCAGCCTGGTAGGACGCTGCAGGCTCCAGCGCAAGGCGAAACTCCAGAAAGTCTCTGACGTAGCTTTCGTGGTGACCGCCCCGCCAAATCCAGTCGAGCACATTGATATCCATCAGGTTCCAGGATGAAGACGGCAGAACCCTCACGCCGACCTTCTGCTGGGCCTGGACCATGCCCTTCTGACCGAGCACACGCAGGACCTCCCGGATTACCGTTCGACTCGCACCCATAGCGACGCAGAGATCCTGCTCGCGAGGCAACATGGCATTCCGGTCGAACGCTCCGGCTACGATCTGGCTGCCGAGCTTGTCGAGCACATGTGTGAAAAGCGACGGTTTCTGAGTGATCGGGGTCATCTCGGTATCCTCCAGCGAGCGTCGCCAGAGCACGAAGGGCCTGTTGACTCAATCCGTATATTATATTCTTTTATACGCATTGACATCAGGCAAGTGCAATGAACGGTTTTTGGGGCATCTTCGTCGAACGGCTACCGACCTTCCTGCCTCTCCTGTTGGTGGGCTTCCAGGTTTCGCTCATCGTGGCCGCGGGGAGTTTCGTCATTGCGATGTCTCTCGGTCTTCTGCTTGCTATCGCGCGGCTGTCCGGCCACCGGAGTGTCGCGGTAGCGGCGGGCGTCTACATCGAGTTCATTCGAGGAACCCCCGCGCTAACCCAACTCTTCATCATCTACTTCGGCCTGGCCTATCTGGGTTTTAATCTGCCGGGGCTGGTAGCTGCGATAGTGGGGCTCGGGCTGAACGGCGCGGCCTACGTTGCAGAAATATTCAGGGCGGGATTGATCGCAGTTCCTGACGGTCAGCGTCAGGCGGCGCTTTCGCTCGGCCTGACACCTTTCCAGACTTTTCGGCACGTGCGCGTCCCGCAGGCATTCCGGATGATGCTGCCGCCCTTCTGCAACTACGCAATACAGCTCATCAAGGACACATCGCTCGCATCCGTAGTGGCAGCCCCCGAGATCATGTTCCGCGCTCGGGCGCTGGTGATGGAGACATACCTATCGATGCAGATCTACGTGCTGGTTGGCATCATGTATCTATGCGTTTCGATACCGCTCGCGATCCTTGCCGGCTACCTCCAGCGCCGCAACGCCCGTATGTCCGCAGGTGCGGCGGCATGAGCGATATCCTAGCTCTGTTTACAAGATGGACCCCAGAACTGGTCGTTGCGGCGGGCCAGACGCTCTATCTCACACTGATGTCCTTCGTGGGTGCCGCGCTCCTGGCTCTTCCGGTCTGCGCTCTCAGATTGAGCAAGTCTCCGATCCTGCGCAGCTTTGCGATCTCCTACATCGAGGTCGCCCGCGGGCTCCCGGTCCTGGTGATCCTCTTCATCATCTACTTCGGCCTTCCCACCGTCATTCCGGAGTTCCGCTGGAGTTCGATGCAATGTGCGATTTTGGGCTTCTCTTTGCAGGGCAGCGCCTTGCTCGCCGAAATATACCGCGCGGGCATCCAGGCCGTGGATCGCGGGGAAAAGGAAGCGTTCAAGGCGCTCGGCCTTACTCCCCTGCAAGGCCTGATGCATGTGACCGGTCCCCAGGCCTTTCGCATCGGTCTTCCGCCGATGGGCAATTATCTGGTCGGGCTTCTCAAGGACACCTCGATCGCGTCCATCATCGCCGCACCCGAGCTCATGCTGAGAGCCAAGGACCTGTCGTCGTCGAGTTTCATGCCGATGCCTGTCTACGTCTATGTCTCCTTGATTTATCTGCTGCTGAGCCTGCCGCTTTCGCAGTTCATCCGCGTGCTCGAGAACAAGAGGGTGCGCCACTAGAAGAAGACCATTCAAGCATCAACAACAGGGGAACTAATATGTTCGGAATATTCGATAGTTGTAAAAGTCTGAAGGCGGCGCTGGCCGCATCCATGTTGGGCGTTGTCCTGGGCGCAGTTCCGGCAGGCGCGCAGGAAATCGAAACGCTTGTGCCCGGCACGCTCACCATCGGCATGCTGGGCGACATGCCTATGACCGGCATGAAGGATGGAAAGGTCATCGGCACAGACGGCGCTCTGGCGGTTAAGATCGCCGAGACTCTGGGCCTCGACGTGGCGACGCTTTCACTGGAATGGAACTCGCTGATCCAGGCCACGCAGCAGGGCCAGGTGGACGTGCTAATCGGCTCCGTTGGCTGGACCGAGGAGCGCTCCAAGGTGATGTTGCTGTCGGACCCCGTCTACTTCTTCGGCACGCTCCTCATTCAGAAGAAGGAAAACAACTGGAGCACCTTCGAAGACATGAAGGGCCGCACCGTCGGCACGGTCACCGGCTTCACTCTCGTTCCCGAGCTGAAGGCCGTCGAAGGCATCGGCGAGGTCAAGCTCTACGACACGCAGGATGCCGTCTTGCGCGATATCGTCGCCGGCCGACTCGACATGGGAATTCTCGACCCGGCCCTGGTCGAATACGCGATCAACCAGAACCCCGACTGGGGCATCCACCAGATCGCAGTGAAGCCGGAGCCCGAAAAGTATCCGATCATGTCGAAGAAATACTACTCCATCTTCGCCACGCCCATGAGCCGCAAGCCGCTTGCCGATGCGATTAACGCGGAGATCGCGAAGATCTGGGCAGACTGCAGCAACGTGAAATCGATGGCCGAATTCGGCTTGGGCGATCGGTCCTGGTTCACGCCGCCGGAGCCTGACTATCGCGGCGGCGTCGATCGGCCGGAAGGCTGGACGTCGCCCAAAGCACCGGACAGCTGCTTCCAGTAGTTAGTCGCACAAGGTTCCGGGGATCGCACCTCGGAATGTCGAGAGGACGACGCAACGCCTGCTGGCGTGCGTCATCCCTTCCTCGGCAACTCCAGTCGAAAGCCCGCAATGCCCATATTGAAAGTCAAGGACCTGACCAAATCCTTTGGACCGCTGACGGTGGTGCAGGGGATCAGCTTTGAGGTCGAGCGCGGCCAGAAGGTCGCGATCATTGGGCCGAGCGGATCCGGGAAGACCACCGCTCTGCGATGCATCAATTTCCTGGAACGCCCGAACGGAGGCGTCATCGAAATCGACGGTGAACGCTTCGGCGTGCGCCACGTCGGGGGAGCCGAACGCTTCGAGAGCGACACAGCCCTGGCGAAGAAGCGCGCCGAGATCGGCTTCGTCTTCCAGCGCTTCAACCTCTTCTCCCATCTGACCGCATTGGACAACGTGACCCTGGCGCCGCGCCTCGTGCGGCGTATGCCTCGTGAGGCAGCCGTGGAACTCGGTCGCAGGATGCTGGCCCGGGTGGGGCTTGCGGGAAAGGAAGACACTTATCCGGATGCTCTTTCGGGCGGTCAGCAGCAGCGGGTGGCGATAGCGCGCGTCCTTGCCATGCAGCCGAAGCTCATCCTGTTCGATGAGCCGACTTCTGCGCTCGACCCCGAACTGGTCGGCGAAGTCTTGGCGGTCATGCGCGACCTCGCCCACGAGGGAATGACGATGCTGGTGGTTACGCATGAGATACGGTTTGCGGCCGAGGTCGCCGATCGCATCCTGTTCATGGACAAGGGCCGGATCGTCGCCGATGGACCGCCACGGCAGGTCCTCTACGAGCAGCCCACCGACCGCATGCGGCAGTTCCTGCGCTCCCTTTCGAGCGATGTCGCGGGGGAGAACGGCGCTTGAAGATCGCATCGGTGGACCTCATCCCGGTTTCGATCCCCTATCGCCATGTCGAACGCAGCGCGCGGGTATCGCGCGGGGGCGTCAGCGATGTGGTCGTGCGCATGGTCGCCGACGACGGGCGTGTCGGCTGGGGTGAGTGCTGCAGCGGGGCAGACACGCTGTCGGTTATGGCCGCGGCGCAGGCCATGACCCCTTTTCTGATCGGCCGAAGCCCACGCGACGGGCAGATCGCACGCAGGGAAATCTACGGCAAAGGCCTATGGGATTATCGCATCCAGACAGGCAATTTCGCCTGGGCCGGGCTCGACATGGCCTTACTCGATCTCGTGGGCCAGGAGGCCGCCCTGCCCTTGTGGCGGATGCTGGGCGGCAGGGCCAGCGCTTCGCCGGTTTCCTACTTCTATTATCTGGCGCGCGACACCAGCGACGGTCTGGCCAGCCAATGCCAGGAAGCGGTAGCAGCAGGATACGAGCACTTCTACCTGAAGGTCGGCCTCGATCCCGCAGAGGACGAGCGAATGATTTCGGCCGTCCGGCATGCGATCGGCCCGGGACGAAAGCTGCGCATCGACGCCAACGAGGCATGGTCCGAGCCGCAAGCCGCTAAGCTGATCCGGAGGTGGGACGAAGCCTTCGACCTCGATTTCGTCGAGGCGCCCGTCCGAGCTAGACCGGTTCGACAGATGGCAAGACTGCGCCAGCGTGTCGACGTCAACCTGTGCGCCAACGAGGGGCTGGGCAGCGAGGCCGAAGTCTTGGAGATGATCTCCGCGGAGGCGGCGGATGTGCTGTGTTTCTCAAGCTACTGGGTCGGTGGCCTGCAGTCCTTCATGACCTTGTCCCGTGCGGCCGCTCTTTCGGGCATCCAGACCTGCAAGCATTCGCACGGCGAATTCGGGATCGCGGCTGCCGCGCATCAGCATGCGCTTCTTGCTCTCGGCGACGGCGCGAGCGGACATCAACATACCGCTGCCGTGGTGGCTGACGACCTGCTTGAAGATGACATTCCTATCAGGACCGAGCCGCTCTGGGGTGAGATCGAAGGAGCCGGCCTCGGCATCCGCGTCGATGGCTCGAAGCTGGACCACTACCACCAGGTTTTCCTGTCCGAAGGCCAGTTCCTGCCTTGGGCAGCAAAATGAACCCTATCACCAACCGTGCATCGAAATGGAGAATATCATGCGCAAAGTCGTCAAAACCCACCTGCCCGTCGAATCCGCACCTATCGAATGGGCGACGATGGGCGGTGACTATCTCTACACCGCGCATGTTCCGATCCGGCAAGACGGCACTTTCGAAACCGGCGACATAGCCGCCCAGACACGGCTGACGATGGACAATCTGAAGCGCACGGTCGAGGCGGCGGGCGGCACGCTGGACGACGTCACGCAGGTGCTGATCTATCTTCCGAACAAGGAAGACTTCGCCGGCATGAACGAGGTCTATCGGACCTATTTCAAGCAGCCTTTCCCGAACCGGGCGACCGTCGTTGCCGGCCTGATGATCCCGGATGCGCGTATCGAGATCGTCGCGCATGCGCACATAAAGGGGTGATTCATGCCCGACGCGATTGTTGTCGGCGCCGGCGTCATCGGCACCACGACGGCGCTCTATCTCGCCCGCGAGGGGATGTCGGTCCAGGTGGTCGACGCCCGCGCGGAGGCGGGGTTGGAAACGAGCTTCGCCAATGGCGGGCTCGTCACCCCGAGCACTGCCCTGCCGTGGTGTGCGCCGGCGGTTCCCGGCCAGCTTCTCCGCTGGATCGGGCGGGAGGATGCACCGTTGCTGCTGCGCCCTTCCGCCATTCCGCGTCTCGGGCTCTGGGGGCTGCGTTTCCTGGCAAACTGCAGGTCTTCCAAATACGCCGCGTCTGCAAGAAGCCTGACGCGCTTTGCGCGCGAAAGTCTCGCTGAAACCGAGGGACTTCTGGCGCAACGGATGGTGGACTACGAGCTCAGCCACGGCGGTCTGCTCGAGCTCTACCGAGATGCCGATGGTGTCGCTGCAAGGGACAAGTATGCGCTCTTTCTTGAGGGACTTGGTGTGAGGACAACGCGGCTGAGCCCGGCTGAATGCGTTGCGCTGGAGCCCAGCTTGGAGCCGATCGCCAGCACCATCCGGGCCGGACTCCATCTGCCGGATGATGCGTGGGGTGACGCTCGGAAATTCACCCTGGCGGTCGAGGCCGCCGCTCGTAGGGCCGAAGTGGAATTCAGTTTCGGAACTAAGGTTCTTCGGCTTCTGATCTCTTCAGGGCAGGTCCAAGGCCTTGAGACTGAAACCGGGAGAATAGACGCGCGCACGGTCGTAATGTGCGCCGGAGCATCAAGCCCGCAATTGCTTGCGCCATTGGGGATACGGCTGCCGATCGAGCCCGTCAAAGGCTATTCGATATCGCTCGCCAGGAGCGACCTCGGCTTCCTTCCCAACCGGCCGATCGTCGACGATACCGCTCACTTGGGTGTCACCCCGCTCGGGGATCGCCTGCGCATTGCGGGCACTGTAGAGTTCGATGGCTACAATCCCACCATCCGGCCTGGACGTGTGCGCAATCTCGTATCGGCGTTCAAATCCCTCTTTCCCACGGTTCAGGTGCCCGAGGTGGTCAACGCATGGTGCGGCTTCCGACCAATGACCGCCGACGGCATGCCGATCGTCGGGGATACGCATATCAGCGGACTTTACGTGAACAGCGGCCACGGCGCTCTGGGATGGACGCTAGCTTGTGGATCGGCCAGCGCCATCACCAGCGCCATTGTCGGCAGGCCAGGCATCGATCGCGCAGCATTCTCAGTCGGAAGATCCTATGTGTGACCGAAGGCTTCCGGCTCGGCTAGGTAGTCGCCAAATATCCGGCGATCACGCGTTCCGTAGTGCTTCGATGCAAGCTTCTGTTGTCGACGTGATACAAGCGCCCAAGCTACATTGCGACGATGTGCAACGACTACGAACAGCATATAAAGTGGGCTGAATACTGCGCCATGATGCAGGCGCTGGAGCTTGCCATCCCGCCCCGTCAGACAGAACTGGATCTGCCTCGGGCAGATGACGTCCGGATCAACGATCTGGCGCCTGTCATGCGCGTTTCAGGCGATACCGTCGAGTTGGCCCAAATGAACTTCGGCTTTCCGCCCAAAGGTAGAGGCGGCCCCGTCTTCAACTTCCGATCGGAAGGACGTAGCTTCGCAGACAGCAATCGCTGCCTGATACCCGCAACGGCCTTCTTCGAGTTCACGGGCAAGAAATATCCGAAGGCGAAGCATCGTTTCACCCTCAACGGCATGCCGTTCCTGGCCGTCGCTGGCCTCTGGCGCGAGGGCCGGGGAAACCACCCACCTTCTTTCACGATGCTGACGACCGAGCCAGGACCGGATGTGGCGCCCATTCACAACCGGCAGATCGTAGTCCTCCAGCCAACAGATTGGGCGGCTTGGTTGCATCTCTCGAAGCCGCAAGAAGAGTTGTTGCGGCCGCTCCCCGGGGGATCGCTCGCCGTCGAAACGGTGCGTGGCGGCTCAGACTAGTGAGCCGTCGGATTTGCTTCATCTCGCCATAGCAGGACGCATGGTCCGCAGCGTTATCGAATAGCGCTGTTCGGCCACCGGCGGGATGCTGTGCTCCCACTCATCTCGCGCTCGCCCTTCCATGAGATAGACCGACCGTGGCTCAGCTATGATTGTCTCACGGTCCCATGTGTGCCCATTCTTTCGACGCAAGCGAAAGCTGCAGGAAGCCAATAGCGAAACGCCCGCAATCTCGGCGAAATCTGGCTTATCGCGATGCCAGCCGATCCCCGCTCCTGGTTGATACTCACTGACCAACACTTGAACGAAGGCTGCGGCTGAGAACCCTGCCAAGGCCGCAACCCTGTCACGCAATGGAAGAAGGAAGTCTGGAATCGCCGGCGCCTCTACGAGCCCGCGATGTTCATAGTCGTAGCGATGCCCGAAACTGACTACCTGCCGATTCGCGAGATAGCCCTGAAAGTCAAAGGCCCGAAAGGGAAGCGTCCTGAGTTGCGCGACCAATTCGGCTTCTTCATCCGGGGTGATCAACTCCCGCTGATAGCGAAACCCGTCGGGCAAGGTGTGTAGCGTGCCGAAGAGGTCGTCCTGGCCCCCGCTTTGGGTCTTGTCGGATTTTCGCGCTGACATTGGCTCCAAAAGTGGTCGCGGCATCTTCCTCAAGCAGCCGAGAGGCCAAGCTTCCGCCGAGGACGACCACTACCTAAAATCGCGAGGCTTGCGCGAACCGCTGCAATGTGCGGGGGGTCAGCTTCGCTTAAAACGGCCGGTGATGGGCGTCGACCACGCGGCGTGAGCGGGTTACCCAGGAGCCGAGCACGTCGTTCTGGCGCGCCCAGCTTTCGACGACGCGCCGCGCCGAGGGCACGCCTATGCGCCCGTCCCGCGCATGCTCGCAGCAACGCAGCGCCGACGTCCACATCGCGTCCCTCTGGCCCTCGGGCCAGGCGTCGAGAAATCGTATCGCGTCGCCGACATCGGCGAGGGTATTTTCCCGTCCTGAAACGACGACCAGAAGCGGTGTGAAGAACTCTAGCGCCATGACCTCCCTCCCAGAACTCGCCTCAACGAGCCCGGGTGAGTTTGGTTCCGAGGCCTAAAAGAAATTTTTTCAGCCTCTATGCGGACCTGAAATGTTTCGACAGCTTGAGGCCCTGGGCCTGGTAATTGGAGCCGAGATCGGCGCCGTAGAGGGCTTTCGGGCGCTTCAGCATGTGCTCGTAAACGAGGCGGCCGACGATCTGGCCGTGCTCGAGGATGAACGGCACCTCGTGGCTTCGTACCTCGAGCACCGCGCGGCTGCCGGTTCCGCCGGCCGCGGAGTGTCCGAAGCCGGGATCGAAGAAGCCGGCATAGTGGACGCGGAACTCGCCCACCAGGGGATCGTAGGGCGTCATTTCGGCGGCATAGAGCGGCGGGACATGCACGGCCTCGTTGCTCACGAGGATGTAGAATTCGTCCGGGTCGAGCACCAGTTCGGGCGCGCCGTGGGCGTAGAGCGGCTCCCAGAAATCGAGCACCTCATGGGCCGCCCGCCGATCGACATCGACAAGCCCGGTATGGTGCTTGCCGCGATAGCCGATCAGCGAACCCTTCTCGCCGCTGAGGTCGATCGAAAGCGCGATGCCGCCGCCGGAGATGTTGGGCGGTTCGGTGGCGACCAGCGTCTCGGCACGATGGAGCGCCTGGAGCTCGGCTTCGGAAAGCAAAGCGTTGCCCCTACGGAAGCGTATCTGCGACAGGCGCGAGCCGGTGCGGACGACCACCGGGAATGTGCGTGGGCTGACTTCCAGAAAGAGCGGGCCGGCATAGCCGACCGGGATCTTGTCGAACTCCTGGCCGCGATCGGTCATGACGCGGGTGAAGATGTCGAGGCGCCCGGTCGAGCTCTTCGGATTGGCCGAGGCGGCGATGCCGGCGGGCAGCTTCAGGGTCTCCAGGAGGGGCACGATATAGACGCAGCCAGTCTCCAGGACGGCACCGCCCGCGAGGTCGATCTCGTGCAGCTTCAGCCGGTCCAGCTTGTCGGACACGAGGCTGTTCGGCCCGGGAAGGAAGCTCGCGCGTACGCGCCAGGCCTTGTCGCCGAGCCGCAGGTCCAGGCTTGCCGGCTGGATCTGGTCGCCATCGAGCGAGCGCGATGCCGCCAGCGCGCCGGCCTCGAAAAGGGCTGCTATCTCGGTGTCTGGCAGGATGCCTGTCTGGCGCAAGCTCGCGTCTCCATCCGGCAGCGCTACACTGATCGGTGCGGCCCTGCTGGCAGTGGTTTAGCAACCGGCGTGATTGACGCAAGCCGGAGACGGGGCTAAAGCGATCATTATCCCGTGGTGATTTGGCCGGTCGGCTTGCAGCCACGTTAAACAAGTCGCTAAAGGACCGATGGGCGAGAGCCACAGGACCGGTTGCGACTTCGCGGCCGGTTTTTTTGTTTGAGGCATGTCGATGGCTGAAAAGAAGCGCAACTGGAAGCCCGCCACGCAACTCGTCCATTCCGGCACGTTGCGGTCCCAGCATGGCGAGACCTCGGAAGCGATCTATCTGACTCAGGGCTACGTCTACGACACGGCCGAAGCCGCCGAGGCACGCTTCAAAGGCGAGGAGCCCGGCTTCATCTACTCGCGCTACGCAAACCCGACTGTCGACATGTTCGAGAAGCGCATGTGCGCGCTGGAAGGCGCCGAGGACGCCCGCGCCACGGCTTCCGGCATGGCGGCGGTGACGGCGGCGATCCTCTGCGGTCTGAGGGCCGGCGACCATATCGTGGCAGCACGCGCTCTGTTCGGCTCCTGCCGCTGGGTGATCGAGACGCTGGCGCCGAGATACGGCATCGAATCAACCCTGGTCGACGGCACCGACATCGCCAACTGGGAGAAGGCGGTCCGCCCCAACACGAGGCTCTTCTTCCTCGAGAGCCCGACCAACCCGACGCTCGAAGTCGTCGATGTATCGGCGGTCGCCGCTCTGGCCAACGCGTCCGGAGCGCGGCTCGTGGTGGACAACGTCTTCGCCACGCCGCTGCAGCAGAAGCCGCTGGAACTCGGCGCCCATGTCGTCGTCTATTCCGCCACCAAGCATATCGACGGACAGGGCCGCTGCCTGGGCGGGATCGTGCTTTCCGACAAGGAGTGGATCGACAAGAACCTGCACGACTATTTCCGCCACACCGGCCCGAGCCTCTCGCCGTTCAACGCCTGGACGCTCCTCAAAGGGCTGGAGACGCTGCCGCTTCGCGTCCGCCAGCAGACAGAGAGTGCCGCCCGGATCGCGGATTTCCTCGCAGGGCGGCCGGAGATCTCCCGCGTCATCTACCCCGGCCGCGCCGACCATCCGCAAGCCGACGTGGTCCGCAAGCAGATGACCGGCGGCTCGACGCTGATCTGCCTCGATCTCAAGGGCGGCAAGAAAGCCGCTTTCGGCCTGCAGAACGGGCTCGAGGTCGTCAAGATCTCAAACAATCTGGGCGACGCGAAAAGCCTGATCACGCATCCCGCCACGACGACGCACAAGAACCTGACGGACGATGCCCGCGCCGAACTCGGCATCGGCGGCGGCACGCTGCGATTGTCGGTCGGGCTGGAGGACGCGGACGACCTGATCGCCGATCTCGGCGAGGCGCTGGACGGGCTGCGATAGCGAACGTTTGCGGCGCAAGCGAGGGCACGTATCTTCGCCAATCGCATGCGCCTTGCTCGGGGCGGCTTGCCACCGGCACGCGAATTTCCAATAGTCGGCCCACTCGTCAACGGAGAAATGCCCGTGCGCCATGCCTTGCCGATGCTGCTCGTCCTTTCCGCCACTCCCGCCTTCGCCCAGGCGGTCGACCCCAACGGGGCGGACGCGCTGAAAGCCAACCTGGCGCGCTACCTCGGCACGACGGTTTTCGATGAAGGCGTGGTCGCCATCACACCGGACGGCGACGCCTACAAGGTCGAGGTCGAGTTCGACAAACTGGTCTCGCTTTTCCCCGCGCAGGACGTGCTGAAGCTCGACGTCGAGCCCTATATTCTTCGGCTGAAGCCGCGACCGGATGCGACCTGGGACGTTTCCGGCGGATTCGCCCCCGACGGCAAGGTCGAGATCAAGACGGAAACCGGCACGCAGACCAGCGAATGGACGCTCGCCGACGACAGTCTGAGCGGCATCTACGATCCGGCCCTGGCGAGCTTTTCGACCGCGACCGGCACGACCGGCCCTCTGACGGCGCTCACGACCGATCCGAACTCGCGCTCCGACTTCACGGCGGCGTCGGGCAGCTTCACCATGCAGTCGTCGAAGAACCCCACCCGCGGCATCGACTTCACCGCGCTGCAGACATTGGCGCAGACGGTGCAGACGATGCAGTTCCCCGCCAAGGAACTGGGCATGGACGTGCCGGTCGTGATCCGCTCGCCCGAGATGTCGTACAGTTCCGGAGCGACGGGCTTCCAGGCGCAGCCCATGCTCGACCTGCTGGCATTCGCGGTCGCCAACCCGGACGAAGAAAAGGTCAAGGCCGAACAGGCGCAATTGAAGACGCTGCTGCGCGCGGTGCTGCCGCTGTGGGATCGGATGACCGGCACCTATGGCTGGCGCGAACTGTCGGTCGGCACGCCGCTCGGAATCTTCAGTTCGTCGAACGCGACGGTCGAAGTGGCGATGGACGGGGTGCGCAAGGACGCCAGCATCAGCTACGCCATGCGGCTGGAGGATCTCGAGGTGCCGGATGGCGTGGCCCCGCCGTGGAGCACCAAGCTGCTGCCCCAGGACATCGACCTAAACTTCGGCGGCGTCGGCATCGACCTGGAGGGGCCGGCAACCACGGCCATCGAGGCCCTCGACCTGAGCCGAGATCCGCCGATCCCCGACGCGGTCGGGCAGGAAATCGTCGCCCAGTTCATGGCCGATCCGCCGAAATTCGTGCTCAGCCGCAGCGTCATCAGCAACCCGTCGACCGAGATCAGCGCCGAGGGTGAGATGACGTTCGCCGGCGGCAAGCCGGCGGCGACCGCCACCGTCGAGGTGGCCGGCTTCGATGCCGCCCTGCAGGCAATTCAGGAAGCCTCGGCGACCGTGCCGGAAGCGCAGCAGATCCAGCTCGTCGCGCTCGCCGCCAAGGGTTTCGCCAAGACGCTTCCGGATGGCCGCCTGCAATGGGTGATCGACATGGCCGCCGACGGCGCAGTCACGGTCAACGGCACGCTGGTTAAGCCGGCCGATCCGGCGACGCCTTCGCCGCAATAGGCCGGCATACCGCAACGGAATGGCGTGCCGCCACATTGTGGCTCCGGGCCTGCCTTATGGGAGCGCCCGGTTTCGTGCGTTTCGAGGAGTTCGCCATGTACAGCGCCGTGACGCGCAACATCACCGTCAATGTCGAGCCCTTCTACCTGGAAGACCAATCGGACCCGCAAGAAAGCCGTTACGTCTGGGCCTACCGGGTGACCATCGACAACCAGTCCGACGAGTCGGTAACGCTGCTGTCCCGCTACTGGCACATCACCGACGGTGCGGGGCGTACCGAGGAGGTCCGCGGACCCGGGGTCGTCGGCGATCAGCCGGAACTCGATCCCGGCGACAGCTACCAGTATACTTCCGGCTGTCCGCTGCCGACACCGTCCGGGATCATGGTAGGGCGTTACACGATGCGCAACGACAAGGGCGAGATGTTCGACGTCGACATCCCTGCTTTCTCGCTCGACCTTCCGGGACGGCCGCGCAGTGTGAATTGAGGAATGCACCGGTGGACAACGTCGTGAAGGAAGGCGGCTGCCGCTGCGGGCGTGTGCGGCTCAAGGTGACCAAGCGGCCGCTGCTGACCATGGCCTGTCACTGCAAGGGCTGCCAGAGGATGAGTTCCAGCGCGTTCTCGCTGAGCGCCGCGGTTCCGGCCGACGGCTTCGCGGTGACCGAGGGCGAGCCCGTGATCGGCGGACTGCACGGCGTGTCGAGGCACTATTTCTGCGGCCACTGCATGAGTTGGCTGTTCACGCGTCCGGAGGGCATCGACTGGTTCGTGAACCTGCGGCCGACCATGCTGGACGATGCGTCTTGGTCGGAACCGTTCATGGAGACATGGACGAGCGAAAGGCTGCCATGGGCGACGACGACGGCTGTCCATAGCTACGAAGGGCTGCCGCCGATGGACGCCTATGAAGGGCTGATTGCGGAATATGCGGCGTGGGAGCAGGCGTAGCTTCAAAGCACGCCCGCTCCCTGCCCTTCAGTTCGCTTCCACGAATTCCGCCGGCTCGAACTCGTAGCTCTTGGAGCAGAATTCGCAGCTGACGGAAATGCGGCCGTCCTCGGTGCTCTCCGTGATCTCCTCGGCCGAAAAGCCTTCGAGGATGCCGCGGATGCGCTCGCGTGAGCAGGAGCATTCGTCGGCGACCGGCGTGGCGGCAAACACCCGTACGCCATGCTCGTGGAACAGACGATAGAGCAGCCGTTCCGGCTCGATGGTCGGGTCGATCAGTTCGCCCGGCTCCAGCGTGGCCGCCAGCACCTGCACCTCGCGCCAGGCATCGTCAACCTCGGCTTCGACCTCGGGGGCGCCGTCGCCACCATGCAGGTCGCCCATGCGCAGGCGCTCCGGCGCCTCGGGCAGAAACTGCACGAGCAGGCCGCCGGCACGCCAGTGCACGCCTTCGCCCGGACGCATCACCTTGGCCACCTCAAGCCTGATCTCCGTCGGGATCTGCTCCGACTGGCGGAAATAGCTGTGCGCGGCCTCCTGCAGCGAGGTGCCATCGAGCTCGACGATGCCCTGGTAGCGCTGCGTATAGACGCCCTGGTCGATGGTGAGCGCAAGCATGCCGCGGCCGACCAGCGTCTCGGGCGCCGTCTCGCCGGCAGAGGTCAGCGCCTCCAGACGGTCGGCGTCGAAGCGCGCATAGGCACGCAGCGAGCCCGGCGTGGTGAAGTCTGCGACCAGCATGTCGACCGGCCCGTCGGTGCGGGTCTGGAGGATGAACTTGCCTTCGAACTTCAGCGACGAGCCGAGCAGGACGGCGATCAGGCAGGCCTCCGCCAGAAGCCTCGCCACCGGTTCGGGATAATCGTGGCGTCCGAGGATGCCGTCGAGGATCTCCTCGAGCACGACCACGCGGCCGCGGGCGTCCAGCGGTCCAACCTCGAAGGGGATCACATGGTCGTCGCCGGCAAAACCGAAATCGCCAAGCTTCTTCTCGTCAGGCACTCTCACAGCTTCCAACATGGCACGTCTCCAGCGTACGGCCACGCCGCCGTCGTGGAAGCATGCGCGTTACGCCCAGGTTTTTCGGGATAGGCGTGAGATAGGTATCGCCATCCCGCGGTTCAAGCGCCGAGGCACCAGGCCAGCACAGCCTTCTGTGCGTGCAGCCGGTTCTCCGCCTCGTCGAAGACCACCGAATGCGGCCCGTCGATCACCTCGTCGGTGACCTCCTCGCCGCGATGCGCGGGCAGGCAGTGCATGAACAGCGCCTCGGGTCGCGCCTTCGCCATCAGCGCCGCATTGACCTGGTATGGCCCGAAGATGTTGTGGCCGCGAGCGCGATGTTCCTGGTTCATGGAAACCCAGCAGTCGGTGACGACGCAATCGGCGTCCTGCACGGCGGCCTCGGGCGACTGCGTCAGCTCGACGGCGCCGCCATTGGCGCGCGCCCAGTCGACATACTTGTCCTGCGGCTCGCTGCCCTCGGGCGTCGCCACGCGCATGGTGAAGGCGAAGCGGGCGGATGCCTCCAGCCAGGAATGCAGAACGTTGTTGCCGTCGCCGGTCCAGGCGATCGTCTTGCCGGCGACCGGGCCGCGATGCTCCTCGAAGGTCATGATGTCTGCCATGAGCTGGCACGGATGCGTGTCGTCGGTCAGCCCGTTGATGACCGGCACGGTCGCATGCTCGGTGAGCTCGAGCAGGCGTGCGTGATCGGTGGTGCGGATCATGATCGCATCGACGTAACGCGAGAGCACCTTGGCCGTATCGGCGATGGTCTCGGAGCGGCCGAGCTGCATTTCGGTGCCGGTCAGCATGATCGTCTCGCCGCCGAGCTGGCGCATCCCGACATCGAAGGATACGCGGGTGCGCGTCGACGGCTTGTCGAAGATCATTGCCAGCACCTTGCCCTCGAGCGGACGCGAGCGCTCGCCGGCCTTCAGCCGGGCCTTGCGGGCGGCCGCGTCGTCGAGCATGCCGCGCAGGTCCGGCGCGGCAATGGCGGAAAGGTCGGTAAAATGCCGGATGGCGGACATGATCTGCTGCTTCCGTCAGTTCGCCGCGATGGACGACGTTGCAAGTGTGCGCGCGCCGGCGCGGATGCGCTCCAGACCCTCGCGGATATCCTCGTCGGTTACGTTGAGCGGCGGGATCAGGCGCACGACGTTCTCGCCGGCGGGGACGGCCAGCAGCTTCTCGGCTCGGAGCGCGGCATTGAAGGTGGCATTGGGCACGCGGCACTTGACGCCGAGCATGAGGCCGGTGCCGCGAATTTCCTCGATCACGTCGGGAAACTCGTCGGCGATGGAGGCCAGTCCCTGCTTGAGCAGCAGCGCCTTGCGCGTCACCTCGTCGAGGAACCCGTCGTCGAGCAGAATGTCGAGCACCGCATTGCCGACCGACATCGCAAGGGGATTGCCGCCGAAGGTGGTGCCGTGGACGCCAGGCGTCATGCCCTTTGCGGCTGCCTCGGTAGCGAGCACCGCAGCCATCGGGAAGCCGCCGCCGATGCCCTTGGCGATCGCCATGATGTCCGGTGTCACGCAGGCCCACTCATGCGCGAACAGCCTGCCGGTGCGGCCGACGCCGCACTGGATCTCGTCGAAGATCAGCAGGAGACCATGCCGGTCGCAGAGTTCGCGCAGGCGGCGCAGCGATTGCGCCGGAAAAGGGCGGATTCCCCCCTCGCCCTGAACGGGCTCGAGCAAAATCGCAGCGGTTTCGGGACCGATCGCCTTCTCGGCGGCATCGATGTCGTCGAAAGGCACCTGATCGAAGCCGTCGGCCTTGGGTCCGAAGCCTTCCAAATACTTGGGCTGGCCGCCGGCGGCGATGGTGGCCAGCGTGCGGCCGTGGAACGCGCCTTCGAAAGTGATGGTGCGAAAACGCTCGGGATTGCCGCTGACATAATGGTAGCGGCGCGCGGTCTTGATCGCGCCTTCGATCGCCTCGGCGCCGGAATTGGTGAAGAACACCTTGTCGGCGAAGGTCGAGGCGACAAGCCGCTCGGCGAGCCGGGTCTGGCCTGGAATCTCGTAGAGATTGGAGAGGTGCCACAGCTTGTGGGCCTGCCCGACGAGGGCCTCCACGAGGTGCCGATGGCTGTAGCCCAGCGAGTTGACCGCGATGCCGGCGCCGAAATCGAGATATCGCTCGCCGCTGTCCGTCACCAGCCAGCTGCCCTCACCCCGCTCGAAGGAGAGAGGCGACCGCGCGTAGGTATCGAAAAGCGCCGAACCGCTCATTATATATCCGTCTCCGGTCCCACCGGCGGCCAGCGCAGCCGAGACGGCCCTGGTCCAGCGCTGCGGCCAAAAATCAAAAAGCCGCCCAAGCGGCGGCCGGTCAGAGTCATATTGCGGTTTGCGCGCTCAAGTCAACGGAAAGGTCATCCGGCGATGCCGGGGCAGCGCGATCCTGGTTGCCGCGACGGTATCGGGCAAGTTGGGGAAAACCCAAAAAACAGATTCGTGTTGCACCGGGGACTCTTGTCACCGAGTCACACAATAGAGTAATTTGACGACAACCAAAAACAATATTTTGTGCGGCGAACCTAATCCGAAGCGTATATGTAGTGTCGAACCTGGCCGAGCTGGGCTTCGATGGATTCCGGATTCCGCACGAACCACCTGGAGCGCACTGCCATGAACTGGACGGACGAGCGGGTCGAACTTCTGCGTAAGCTCTGGTCGGAGGGCTTGAGCGCAAGCCAGATCGCGGCACAGTTGGGCGCGGTGACCCGCAACGCCGTCATCGGCAAGGTCCATCGTCTCAAGCTGTCCAGCCGCGGCCGGTCTGCGCCCGCGCCGGCCAGGCAGAAGAAGCCGGCGGCTGCCCCTTCCGCCGTGAAAGCGCCGAGCCGCGCCACACCCGTCGCCAGGCCGGTCGCGACGGTCGGCGCCACGGCGCTGCAGGCTCAGTTCGACGCCGAGCCGGCCCCTCGCTACGGCGTGCGCCCTACCGAAGACGTGGTGGTGCCGATCTCGCGCAAGCTTCAGTTGACGCAGCTTTCGGAGCGCACGTGCAAATGGCCGAATGGCGATCCGCTCACCGAGGATTTCTCGTTCTGCGGCAACGAGGCGGCGGAGACCGGGCCCTACTGCGCCTATCATTCCCGCATCGCGTTCCAGCCGGCCGCCGAGCGCCGCCGGAGCCGGTAGCAGAGACCTTCGCCGCCGACGGTTTCGCGCCCGCAGGCGGCGGGCTCAGCCCTGCTGCTCGCCCGGCAGCACGACCCTGTGGGTCTTGTCTTCCTTCGGCCTCTCGATCGGCAGCTGCTCGCCGGTGACGACGTAATAGACCGTTTCCGCGATGTTGGTGGCATGGTCGCCGATGCGCTCGATGTTCTTGGCGCAGAACAGCAGATGCGTGCACGGCGTGATGTTGCGCGGGTCTTCCATCATGTAGGTTAGGAGTTCGCGGAAAATCGACGTGTACATCGCGTCGATCTCCTCGTCGCGCGCCCGCATGAATGCAAGCCGGTCGACCGAGCGTGACGCATAGACGTCGAGCACTTCCTTGAGCTGCGTCAGCGCCAGCTCCGCCAGCGATTGCAGGCCGCGGAAAAGGCTGAGGGGCTGGCGCCCCTCCGCGACAGCGACGACACGCTTGGCGATGTTCTTGCCGAGGTCGCCGACGCGTTCCAGGTCGGCGGAGATGCGGATGGCGCCGATCACCTCGCGCAGGTCGTGCGCCATCGGCTGACGCCTCGCGATCACCAGGATGGCTTTGTCGTCGATCTCGCGCTGTGTCTGGTCGAGAAAGGCATCGTCTTCGATCACCTTTCGCGCCAGGCCGACGTCGGCATTGACCAGGGCCGACACCGACTGCTCGACCATCCGCTCGGCATGCCCACCCATGGCGGCCAGACGGTTGTCCAGAAATTTCAGCTCGTCGTCATAGGAGCGAACGATATGCGTATTCATCGCGGGCAGAGGCTCGATTTTTTCGTGCGTTAATCGTCCATGGTAGGCTAACTACATGACGAAAAAAAGAAACCCGCCGCGTAAACTATTCTGTTCGCCCTATGCCGGCTAACTATACGGTCAATGGCGCCGACCCCATTGGCCCATGTGCGCTTCACCGTGGCCCTTGACGATTGGCGCATGATGTTGCCAGTCGAGCGGATGAGAGGGAGGAACTTCATGAACAGGATCGACTTGAGCGGCCAGAACGCCGTTGTCACCGGCGGCGCTCAGGGCATCGGCTTCGCCATTGCACGCAGGCTGCTCGAGTCCGGCGCCAGTGTCAGCCTCTGGGACATGAACGCCGACGCCCTCGCCGCCGCGACGTCGGCCTTGGGTGAAGGCTCCCACGCCAAGCAGGTGGACATCACCGATCTCGACGCGCTTCGCCGGGTGCATGCCGAGACGGAAGCCGATCTCGGCCCCGTCTCCATCCTCGTCAACTCGGCCGGCGTCGCCGGCACCAATGCAACCTTGGAGGACTACGACCCCGACGAATGGCGGCGCGTGGTCGAGATCAATCTCAACGGCACCTTCTATGTGAACAAGGTCGTCATTCCTTCGATGAAGGCGCGCAACTACGGTCGCATCGTCAACATCTCGTCGGTGGCGGGCAAGGAGGGCAACCCCAACCTGTCGGCCTATTCCGCCGCCAAGGCCGGCGTGCTCGGCCTGACCAAGTCGCTGGGCAAGGAACTCGCCAAGTACGACATTGCGGTAAACGCGGTGACGCCAGCCACGGCCAACACGCGCATTCTCGAGACGCTGACCAAGGAATTCATCGACTACATGCTGGTGCGCATCCCGCGCGGCAGGTTCCTGGAAGTCGACGAGGCCGCATCGATGATCGCCTGGCTGGTCAGCCGCGAGAACAGTTTCACCACCGCTTCCGTGTTCGATCTCTCCGGCGGCCGCACGACCTACTAGCTGCTATCCAGGCCGGCGAAACGGCTCCGGCGAGCGCTATGCCGGAGCCGTCGTCTCAGTCAGCCGCTTATTTCTCGCGGTAGAAGACCATGCCGCCGTGATGCAGCACGTCGTCCTCGACGAATGTGCCGTCGGCGGTGAAGCCGGTGTCGTCCCAGTAGTAGATGTAATTGTCCGTGACCTGGTAGCGACCCTGGTAGGCGCTGCGGCGGTTGCCGCGGGCTTCGTCGTAGCGGCCGTTGGGCAGAAGTTCCTGTCGGATCCTTCCGTCGCCGGTGACCCACATGCCGAGATAGGGGTGGTCTTGCGCCTCCGAGGGCGCGGGTTGTTGCGAATTCATCTGTGCAAGGCTTTCGTTGACGGGTGACATGGTCGCGGCAGCCAGGAGGGCACCCGCGAAGATCGAGCTTTTCATGCTTTCCTCCTCAAGGTTGGTTGGTCGTCGCGTCGCGACGCTCGGCGAACAGCTCGGAAAGGGCCTGCGACGCGGCGATAGCCTTCGGGAAGCCGGCCGGCACGGTAACCATGTAGACGATCTCCTTGAGTTCATCCTCGGAGACGCCGATGTTCAGCGCATAGCCGGCATGCGTCTTCATGAAGGCAGTCTCGCCAATTGCCGCGAAGGCGGCGACAGCTGCGAGTTGTCTGGTCCGGTTGTCGAGACCGGGCCGTGACCAGACATCGCCGAGCGCATAGGCTTCCGTCGCCTCGGCCAGAAACGGGAACTCCCGCCGCATCCGCTCCAGCACCTGCTGGGGCTCACCGTTGTTGAGGGTCTTGACGACGGCGTCGCCGCGCTGCAGGCGCTCGTCAAGCGTGTCGGTCGATGCCGGCACGGCAGCGCCCAGAAGAGCGGCGGTGGCGGCGCAGAGCATAACGGTTCTGGTCATGGGTCTTCTCCTCACTTGGTGGCGGTCGGGCGGACGACGATCTCGTTGACGTCGACATCCTGAGGCTGCTCGATGGCGTAGCGGACCGCCCGGCCGATGGCCTCCGGCTGGAGCGCGATGGCGCGGTAGGTCTTCATCGCGTCCGCCGCGACCGGGTCGGTGATCGTGTTGGCCAGTTCGCTTTCCACGACGCCGGGGTGGATGCAGGTGACGCGCAGCCTGTCGTTCTCCTGCCGCAGGCCGTCGGAGATCGCCCGCACCGCGAATTTGGTCGCGCAGTAGACGGCCGCCGTCGGTGAGACCGCAAGCGCGCCTATCGAGGCGATGTTGATGATATGGCCGGAGCCGCGCTCGGTCATATCGGGTAGCACGGCGGCGATTCCGTAAAGCACGCCCTTGATGTTGACGTCGATCATGCGGTCCCATTCGTCGACCTTCAACGACGACATCAGCGAGAGCGGCATGACGCCGGCATTGTTGACGATCACGTCGATGCGTCCCCAGGCCTGCTTCGCGGCATCTGCGAAGGCGGCCATGTCGGCGCGGTCGGTGACGTCGAGCCGGCGGGTCATGACCTCGCCGCCTGCTGCCCGGATCTCGTCAGCCAGTTCTTGCAGCCGATCCGTCCGGCGGGCGCCGAGCATCAGCTTCGTTCCGCCCATGCGGCCGAGTGCACGTGCAATGCCGGCGCCGATGCCACTGGACGCGCCCGTGATGAGAATGACCTTGTCCATCTGAAGCTCCTTCCGTTCATCCCGCCATCCAGGCGGTTGCGCAGAAGGTAGGCCTGGGACATTGTTGCAATAAGCCACCTCATCGTTACCTCGCTGGAAATCGAGGCTTACCAATGCAACCCGACCTCAACGCACTTGCCGTCTTCTGCCTCGTCGCCGAGGAGCGAAGCTTTCGGGCGGCGGCTGAGAGGCTCGGCGTGACCAGACCGGCGGTCAGCCAGGCCGTGCGCAAGCTCGAGCGGGACCTCGGCACGGTGCTCCTGCAGCGCACGACGCGCAGCGTGAGCCTGACCGAGGCGGGCGAGCGGCTCCATGCCGGGATCGCGCCGCCGATCGCGGAAATGAGAGCCGTCACGGAGGCGGCGGCCAGCATGGACGCCCGCCCCACCGGCCAGCTGAAGCTCGCGGTGTCATCGATCGCGGAGCGCTTTCTTGCCGGACCGATGCTCGCCGCGTTTGCCGCGGCTCATCCGACCGTCCAGGTCGACGTCTTCGTGACGGACGAGGAGTTCGATATCGTGAAGGAGGGCTTCGATGCCGGTGTCCGGCTCGGGGAGGTGATCGAGCAGGACATGATCGCCGTTCCGGTTTCAGGCGACCAGCGGCAGATCGCCGTCTGCGCGCTGGCCTATCTCGCGCGGCACGGAGAGCCGGCGCATCCACGCGAACTGGCCAGGCACCGCTGCATCGGATGGCGCCGCGTGCCCAATATCGCGCCCTATCGTTGGGAGTTCACCGAGGACGGACGTGACTTCAGCGTCGATGTCGCGCCGGAGATGACGACCAACGACATGGCGCTGATGATCAAGCTGGCCCTGGCCGGCGCCGGGATCGCCTGCGGCATGGAGGAAAGCTTTCGCCCATGGCTCGACAGGGGAGAACTGGTGACCGTGCTCGACGCGTTCTCCCCACCCTTCCCCGGCTTCTATCTCTACTATCCGAGCCGACGCATGCCGCCGAAGCTCCGGGCCTTCGTCGACCATTTGCAGCGTTCGGCATGAGAACCTGCCCGCTCGCGGACGGGGACATGCAGATCATCGCACCGGTAGATGCACGGTGAAGGACGCCCCTTGGCCCACGGTCGATTTGACCGTCAGCCGCCCGTTATGGCGGGTGAGGATGTGCTTGACGATGGCAAGGCCAAGGCCCGTTCCCTTCTGAGCCCGGCTGTTGTCGACGTCGACGCGGTAGAAGCGCTCCGTGATGCGCGGGATGTGCTCCTCGGGAATGCCGGGGCCGAAGTCGCGGATCGTGACCGTCACCTCCTGATCCGGCGAGGGCCCCGCGCCGATCGAGACGATCACCTTGCCGCCAGACTGGCCGTATTTGCATGCGTTCTCGAGAAGGTTCTCGAATACCTGGAACAGCTCATCCCGGTCGCCTCTCGCCACGACCGGGTCTTCGCCGAACGCCCGCTCGATCGCGACGCCCGACTCGGCGGCCAGCGGCGACAGCGAATCGATGACGCTGCCGACGATCTGCCGGACGTCGACGGTCGCCCCAGGAGGCAGATAGGGCTTCATCTCGAGCCGCGACAGCGAGAGCAGATCGTCGATCAGCCGCGCCATGCGCTGGGTCTGGTTCTGCATGATCTGCAGGAAGTGCTCACGCGCCTTCGCGTCGTTCTTGGCCGGCCCGCGCAGCGTCTCCACGAAGCCGGAGATCGAGGCCAGCGGGGTGCGTAGCTCGTGACTGGCATTGGCTATGAAGTCCGCGCGCATGCGATCGATGCGGCGGGTCTCGCTCTGGTCCTTGAAGAGCATGACGAAAAGACCGGTCCCCTGCCCGATGGCCGAGACGGTGACCTTGTAGACCCGTTCGACCGGCACCCGCTCGGCATAGTCGACGACCTCCGAGTCGCTCGATCCGGTGCGCACCCGCTCCAGCGCCGCCTGCATCTCGGGCGCGCGGAATTTCATCAGCAGCGAGAGTCCCGGCGCGATGGTGCCGAACGCGGAACGGGCCGCCTCGTTGACATGCACGGCGGTCGCGGCGGCATTGAAGATCACCAGCGGATCGGTAACGGCGGCAGCGAGATTTTGAGCCGACAGGCCGCCCAGCCTTCCACCGTCGGCCGCAGCGGCGAGATCCGCGCGCCGGTTGCTGCGCGTGCGGTTGGGCGCGAGCGCCGCGGCGGCAACGACGAAGGCGACCGCGCCGGCGACGAGGAGCGAAGGCGCGCCGGCGAAGGCCCCTACCGCCACGACGGCAGCGCTGCCTGCAACCGCCATCCAGCGGTTTTCGGCCAGCCGCGCAGCCGCCGCCGCGGGAAAGCTGCGTGTTCCTTCTTCGCTTCTGATCTCCGCCATCGGCTTTCCACCCGGTGCCCGGGACGGCCGAAATTCGCTCTGGACCGCCCCCGGGGCACCCAATAGCATGCCCGGCGCCGCAGGAAAGGGTGGGGAACGTCATGGCAGGTTCGGCAGCGCCCGAAGCACAGGAGCCTTCCGGGCCCCTGAAGATCAAGGTCGACGGGGTCGAGCGCATCTTCGACATCGACGATCCCGTGCTGCCGGACTGGGTCGAGGACCATGCGCTGACCGCCGGCGGCTATCCGTACGACAAGCGGATGGACAAGGGCGAATACGAAAAGACGCTGGAAAGGCTGCAGATCGAGCTCGTCAAGCTGCAGGCCTGGCAGCAGGCAACGGGCGCGCGCGTGCTCATCCTCTTCGAGGGGCGGGACGCGGCGGGCAAGGGTGGCACCATCAATGTCGTCCGGGAGTTCATGAACCCGCGCACCGCGCGCAACGTGGCCTTGACCAAGCCGACCGAGACGGAGCGCGGGCAATGGTATTACCAGCGCTATGTCGCCCACTTCCCGACGGCGGGCGAATTCGTGACCTTCGACCGCTCCTGGTACAACCGTGCCGTCGTCGAGCCGGTGATGGGCTTCTGCACGCCCGAGGAGCACAAGAAGTTCCTGAAGGAGACGCCGCGCTTCGAGAAGATGATCGTGCGGGACGGCATCCACTTCTTCAAGATCTGGCTCAATCTCGGCCGCGAGACCCAGCTCAAGCGCTTCCACGAGCGGAAGCACAGCCCGCTGACCAACTGGAAGTTCTCGCCGATGGACATTGCGGGCATCACGCGCTGGGACGCCTATACGGAGGCGCGCGACGAGATGATGCGGGAGACGCACAGCGAGCATGCGCCCTGGACAGTGGTTCACTCCAACGACAAGCGGCGTGCACGCATCGAGGTGATCCGCCACGTGCTGCGGGCGCTTTCCTATTCCGGACGGGAACTCGACCTCATCGGCGAGCCGGACGAGAAGATCATCGGGCTTGGACCGAAACGGCTGTTGTAAGGGTAGCTGCGCGATGCGGCCCGCGTTCGCGCGCCGCACCCTTCAGCGGCTGATGCGGCGTCTTCTCCCAGAGATGGGGCTTGCGGCAGAGCTGCAACAGGGCGCGCCAGGCAGCGAGTGACATCATCATCCAATAGAGCGGCGTGAACAGCACGACCTTCCAGAAGCCGAGCCTCTCGCGTGGCGTGCAGACACGCCATCCGAGGAGCAGGAACGAGAGATAGCCGCAGCCGACATTGACGATGTCGATGGCCAGCAGCGCCGACTTCCAGCTGTTGGCCGGGCGGTCGAGCAGCAAGTCGACGGCGAGCACCAGTCCCGTCGCGAGAAACAGCGGGTGCGCCAGCGCGGAGAGGACCATCCCCGCGAACAGGATCTGGCAGATCACGAAGGATCCCGGGCCGAGTTCGCGCAGGAGGCGTGCGGGCTGGCGCATGTGCACGAGCCACGTCTGCATCCAGCCCTTGAGCCAGCGCGTCCGCTGCGGCAGCCATGTCGCGAAGGCGGCCGGACCCGCCTCCCAGGTTGGGCAGGCGATGGTTTCGGTACGATAGCCGAAGCGGGCGAGGCGGACGCCGAGGTCGGCATCCTCGGTGACGTTGAACGGGTCCCAGACGCCGACCTCCTCCAGTGCCGAGCGGCGGAAATGGTTGGATGTGCCCCCGAGCGGCACGAGCAGCCGGCGCCCGGCGAGAAAGGGCAGCAGGCCGCGGAACAGCGAGGCGTATTCGAAGGCAAACATCCGGGCAATGAGGCTGTCGCTGCGGTTGACGATTTCCAGCGGAGCCTGCACGCAGGCAACCTCGGGCGGGGACTCCCGGAACTTGTGCCAGGCCTCCAGCAGTTGCCTCGGATGCGGATGATCCTCCGCGTCGTAGAGCGCCACCAGTTCGCCGCGCGCCAGCGGCAGGGCGAAGTCCAGCGCCTTCGGCTTGGTTCGCGGCCCGAAAGCGGGGACTTCCACCACCTCCATGTATGGCGGCAGGGCGATCCGCCGCAGCGCATGCAGCGTCTCGCGGTCGTCGGCCTCGCACACCAGCTTGATCTCCAGCCTGTTCCTCGGCCATTCCATCCTTTCCAGTGAGGCAACGAGTTCGGGTACGACCGAAGCTTCCCTGTAGAGCGCGACGAGCAGCGAATAGACCGGCATGTCGCCTGCCGGTCCCTGGACCGCGGCCCGCCGGCGCGGTGGCGCGGCGACGGCGAGCGCGCCCCAGCGCAGGGCGATGCAGGCCAGGAAGAAGAGCGAGAAGAAGAGGTGGAGGCTGAACCAGGTCTGGCCCGGGGTTGCCCAGAGCGCCAGTGGGAGGGCCACGCCCAGCGCGCCCGCTGCCATGGACTGCCAGCCCTTGACGACGATCCGGGCGGACATGCCGGGCTGGCCGTCGAACAGGTCGTAAGTCGCCTTGAGGACGAGAAAGCGGCCTGCATTGGCCATCAGCGCCCGGCGCAGCAAGGCGGGCGAGACGAGCTTCAATCGCGGTCGGACCCTGGGCAGGGAAGCGACAAGCCGGTGGAGATGGACGATGTCCAGGCTGGCCGGCGCGAGCAGATAGCTCGTTGCCCCGTCCTTGTCGGCGAAGCGAAACGGCGTCCTCCACGACCCGTGGCGCAGGAAGGCTGCGGCCTGCTCCTCCGAGGCGAGCACGCGATCGGGGTCGATGGAATCCAAATGGCCGATGCCGAGCTCTGCGGCGAGCGCGCGACACAAGTCCTGCTCGGAAAGCAGGCCGGAGGCGAGCAACTCCGTCTGGAAGTCGGTCCCGTTCGCCTCGGTGCGCTTGGCCAGCAAGGCGGCGTCGCCGGGAAACAGCTTCACGCGCCTCAGCACGGGAAGCCAGCCGGCCAGCGACGGGAAGAGGTAGGCCGCGAAGTCTAGGCCGTCCAGCACCTCACGGTCGCTACCGGCCATTCCGCCTGCAATGGACAAGCTGTGATCGTCTGCCGCATCGCCCTGAAGCGGCAGCCCGCCGAACATAAACGCGTTCATGCCGATCCCCCGATCAGCCGATACACTTACCCGTTGCTGCCGAGCCGGCAACATAAGCAGACTACCGTAAATTGAAATGTAGTCAAACCGGCGCAGAGCTCGCGCGCGGATGTATATCTTCGCTGACCGGTAAACTCTTCTTCCGTGCCGTTCCGGGTCAGGCGCTGAGCCGGGCCACCCGCGCAAGGCGCCGCAGCGTCGTATCGTCCTGCAGCGCCTTGTGGAAGAGACTGATCTCCTCGTCTATGCGGTCGCACAGATGGCGGCCGTCGCCGCGCAGGAGTTGCCTCGCCTGGCGCAGCGCATCGGCCGGCTTCTTGGCCAGCTGCCGAGCGCGGAACATAGCGCGCTCCTCCGCCGCCTGCGCCACCGTCTCCGAGACGATGCCGAGTTCTCTCGCCTCTGCGGCGGACAGCGTGTCGCCTGCGCAGAAGAAGCGGAATGCCGCCGCGTATCCCATCCGTTCGGGCGCGAGGATGCTGGTCGCGGCGTCGGGAACAAGGCCGAGATCCACGAAAGGCACCCTGAAGGTGCTGCTCTCCGACGCGATCACCATGTCGCAATGGAACAGGATCGTGCAGCCGACGCCGACCGCATCGCCGTCCACGCAGGCCAGGATCGGCTTGGGGAAGGTGGCCAGCGCGCGGAACAGATCGGTCACGGCCCGTATGAGCCCGCCATGCTTGCTGGCGTCGAGAAACTCCGAAAGGTCGCCACCGAGGCAGAAGCAGCCGGCAAGCCCCCTCAGGACGACCACCCTCACCTCCTCGTCGGCTGCCGCTTCGGTCAATGCGGCGGCCAGCCTCTCATAGGCGCGACGGTCGAGCAGCGGCCGGCCGTCGTCCGCGGCGACCATGATCGTCAGGATGTGGTTGCGGAAATCCGTCGTGGCCCGCGGCGCTTCCTCGGCCAGAGGCAGGGGAAAACTCTGCGCTATCGTCATGACGCGCGCCGTCGGCCGAGCATGTCGGGATATCCTCGCGACAGCACCGGTGCATGATGGCCGCGCCTCTCGCGCACGACGTCCAGCGTGCGCTCGTTGAAGGTGAGCAGTGTGGCGACCACCTGCTGGCGGCCGTAGGTGCGCTGGTAGCCCAGCGGACGGGCGAGGAACTGGAGCTGCAACGCGCGCAGCACCCACATGGGCTCGAACTCGATGATGACCTGGTTGACGCCGCGCGGAAGTCCCCACTCCACGAAGCCGGCGATCAGTTCCGTACCGACGGTCGAAACCCCGCGCCGGCCGTCGCGGAACCCCGGCGCGACCGCATATCGGGTCAGCTCCCACACATCCGGCCCCGACGGCGGTTCGCCGACATAGAGATCGCTCAGCACGTCGGTCAGCAGATGCGGACGCGTTGTCGGCAGCATGCGCTGGTAGCCGGCGAGCTCGCCGTCGCGGATGACGATGTGATGCACCGCCTCCTCATGGTCGAACTGGTCTATCTCAAGGCCGTCGTGCCGGGCTATGTCCTCCCAACCCATCTCCTCGACGAATATGCTGTGGCGCAGGCGATGGACGGCCTCCCAAAGGTCCGGCCTGCGCATCAGTTCCTCGGTGGTAAGCGCGTAAAGCACGAAAGTCTCCTTGATCACTCAAGGAAGCCTATTTAGGTGTTCCCTTCCGGAAAATTACGCGATCGTTTAGGAATCTAACGATCTTGCTATTTCATCCGACCCGCCACGGGTCAGATGTAGCCCCGCCGGATGGCCTCGGCGACGGCCTGCACCCGGTTCACGGCGCCGAGCTTGTGCTTGGCATTCAGCAGGTGCTTTTCCGAAGTGTGCTCCGAGATCCCCAGGATTTGGGATATTTCCCATTCCGACTTGCCGACAGCCGCCCATTTCAGGCATTCGCGTTCCCGCGGCGTCAGCTCGACATGCTCGACGGGGCGCTCGCCGCTGGCCTGCAGTTCCATGGCACGGGCAACCGCATAGGTCGCGACCATCGAAACCATGCCGAGCTCCAGCCCGGACATCTCGATCTGCTCTCCGCCCAGGGAAACCATGACGATCTGCCCGTCGAGCGTCACCAGGGGAAGCGCCAGGCCGTCCTTCAGCTTGAACTCGACGGCGTCGCCCATGACGGCTTCGCTGCTCGGGCCGATCTTGATCTCCCGGGCCGCCTCGCGCCACTGGAACGGCGCCTGCAGCTGCTTCATGCGGCTGACGACAGGATCGTGATCGACATAGTTGCGCGCGACATAGCGCTCCAGCCACTCGACCGGCCAGTCGCAGAGCAGCACATGGTCCTTCTGCCGCCGGACGGGCGTGCCGGGCCGCGGAACCGTGCCGGCCATGAGGGCCGTCAGCCCAAAGGCCGAGGTCACGCCAAGCAGCTTCTCGCAGATGCCGCCCGCGGTCTCAACCTGCTGAAGCTCGCTGATATAACCCAGCGTGCGATCGAAATGACCCATTTGCAACACCCACCCATGTTGCCGCAAAATTGCGTGATGTACCCTCCGCAATTAAGCCAAACCGTTAACCTTGGATAGACATATACCACATTTGTTGCTCGAAGGTAGAAACTGAATCGCCCACCTTGCGTGACGGCGCGGCATCCCGAACGAAGCGCTGCTCACGGATATCCCGGCATCGAAGCGCCTTTTCGGATACTGTCATTCGGGCTAGACGCTGTTGACGGGCGAGGAATCCCTTCGGCAACCTGCCGGAGCATGTCCGGGTGGCATCGCATAATGAAACTTCGAATCATGTTCCTGGCGGCCGCCATGGCCGCCGTGGTCGTTCAGGCCCCGGCAGCTTGGGCCGCGGCCGCTGAGCCAGCCGCACCGATGTTCTGGGACGTCAAGGAGCGATTGCCCAAGCCGGACCTGTCCAAGGTATCCCGGCTGAGGTTCCTGACCACGACGGACTTCCCGCCGTTCAACTATCTGGACCGCGAAGGCCGGCTCTCCGGCTTCCACGTCGATCTCGTGCGCGCGGTGTGCGCCGAACTGGACGCTGCGGACAAATGCGAGATCCAGGCGGTCCCCTGGGAGCAGATCGACGATGCGCTGGAGCGTGGCCGGGGGGAGGCGATCATCGCCGGTGTCGCCATCACCTCGGATAGTCGCGCCAAATACGCGTTTTCCCGCTCTTATCTACAGTTTCCCGCGCGCTTCGTCATGCCGAAGGCCACGGCGGTCACGGAGCCCCTGTACAGCAAGCTCGAAGGCGAGCGCATCGGGGTCATGGCCGGCTCGGGCCACGAGCAGATGCTGCGGGCGTATTTTCCGGGCATCAAACCCGTGACCTACACGCGGCAGGAGTGGATGTACGGCGACCTCAAGGCCGGCAAGATCGCCGGTGTGTTCGGCGACGGAATGCGCCTCGCTTTCTGGTTGGCCGGCTCGGACGCCGGCGGCTGCTGCCGCTTCGCCGGGGGGCCGTATCTGGCGCCGGAATATCTCGGCTCAGGCCTGGCCATCGCCGCAAAGAAAAGCGATCCCACGCTGGCGGCGGCTTTCGACTACGCGCTGCAGCAGATCGCCACCAAGGGCCGCTTTGCGGAACTCTATCTGCGTTATTTTCCGGTCAGCTTCTATTAGGCGCCCTCTACGGACGCGAACATCACAGGCACGGCTGACGCGTTGCGGGGCCGCCGTGCTGTCACGTCAGGGTGCGGTGCCGCGCCTTGTTGGCCCGCTCGATGGCCGCAACCGTCAGCGGGTCGACAGCGAGTTCCCGTCGCAGAAGCTGGAGGACGCGCAACTCCTCCATGCGCATCTCCAGATCGACCGCCGCGACTTCGAATGCCGCCGCGTAGGCCGTGTCGTGGAGATGGAGCGGGACGGCCCCGCGCGCGATCGCCAGGACTTTCTCCAGCCCGCCGTCGTCCTCGTGCAGGATCTGCTGGCATTTCTGCGCGATCGCGACCAGCCTATGCTCGTCGAAGCCCTCGAAGATCGGCCAGGTGCGCACCACCTGTCCGATCCTCTCCAGTTCGACATCGGTCATGTCCCTGTCGGAGGCTGAGGTCACGACCATCAGGTAGATGAGCGCTTCGTGGGCAGTCGGCTTCTTCATGCGGTGCTCCGTTGACGCGGCAACATCACAGCTAGGAAGCGTCTCGGCCGCTCGCAACGAAAAACGGCCCGCGATTGTTGACGCACAGGGCCGCCTTCCCTAGAGCAGACCGCGCACAAGGCCGCGCCGGCGGCCAGGCAATCAGAACAGCGCCGGAAGTCCGACATGGCAGCTACAGCCAGCATCGACCTCAATCCCGAAATGCTCGCGGCCGCCGCCGAGAGCAAGGCCTGGCCTTTCGAGGAAGCAAGGAAGATCATCGATCGCTACAAGGGTCGCGACTTTCCCGAAACCGTGCTTTTCGAGACCGGCTACGGCCCGTCTGGGCTCCCGCATATCGGCACATTCGGCGAAGTGGCGCGAACCTCGATGGTGCGCCACGCCTTCCGCGTGCTGACGCAGGACAAGGTCGCCACCAAGCTGATCTGCTTCTCGGACGACATGGACGGCATGCGCAAGATCCCGGACAACGTGCCGGACCGCGCCTTCCTGGAGCCGCACCTTCACAAGCCGCTGTCGTCCGTGCCGAACCCGTTCGGCGGCGATTTCGCCAGCTTCGCCGACCACAACAACGCGATGCTCTGCCGCTTCCTCGACACGTTTGGCTTCGACTACGAATTCGCCAGCGCGACGCAGTACTACAAGAGCGGCCGCTTTGATGAGATGCTGCTCAAGGCGGCCGAGAAGTACGACGCGATCATGCAGGTCATGCTGCCGACGCTCGGAGAGGAACGCCAGGCGACCTACAGCCCCTTCCTGCCGATCTCCCCGAAATCGGGCCGCGTGCTTTATGTGCCGATGAAGCACGTCGATGCTGCCGCCGGCACGATCACCTTCGACGACGAGGACGGCGAGGAGACGACGCTGCCGGTCACCGGCGGTCGCGTCAAGCTGCAGTGGAAGCCGGATTTCGGCATGCGCTGGGCAGCCCTCGGCGTCGACTTCGAGATGTTCGGCAAGGACCACCAGACCAATGCCGTCATCTACGACAGGATCTGCAACATCCTCGGCGGGCGCGCGCCCGAGCATTTCGTCTACGAGCTGTTCCTCGACGAGCTCGGGCAAAAGATCTCCAAGTCGAAGGGCAACGGCCTGACCATCGACGAATGGCTCACCTACGCGCCGACCGAAAGCCTCGGCCTCTACATGTTCCAGCGGCCGCGCCAGGCGAAGAAGCTCTATTTCGACGTCATCCCCAAGGCCGTCGACGAGTATTATTCCTTCCTTTCGGCCTATCCGCGCCAGGCTTGGAAGGAGCGGCTCGGCAATCCGGTCTGGCATATGCATGACGGCAACCCGCCCGCCATCGACCTGCCGGTGACGTTCGCCCTGCTGCTCAACCTGGTCAGCGCGTCCAACGCGCATGATAAGGAAGTGCTGTGGGGCTTCATCTCGCGTCATGTCGAAGGCGTGACACCGGCCACGCATCCCGAACTCGATCGGCTGACGGACTATGCGATCCGCTATTTCGACGACTTCGTGAAGCCGACCAAGGTCTTCCGCGCTCCGGACGACGTCGAGACCGAGGCACTCGCAGCGCTTGCCAACGCACTGGGCGAACTGCCGGCCGATGCCGACGGAGAGGCAATCCAGAACGCGGCGCTGAACGTCGCGCGCCGCATCGAGCGCTACCAGGACCATTCGAAGAAGAGCCCGGAAGGCGGACCGGGCGTGTCGGTGGCGTTCTTCCAGATGATCTACCAGGTGCTGATCGGCCAGGAGCGCGGTCCGCGTTTCGGCTCCTTCGCGGCACTCTATGGTGTTGCCGAGACGCGCGCCCTCATCGAACGGGCGCTCGCCGGCCAGCTCGCCGCGTAACTACGGAGACGGCGGCGCCGGCGGGAAGGCGAAGCGCGGATCGGCCGATTGTCCCGCACCGCCGCCTTCATCGGTCATGATCGACAGGTCGACCGCCGGCAGGGCGCTTGCGGGAAGATCCGGCAGCTCACCTATCGACGAAACGTCAGGCGGAGCGCCGAAGATGCCGAGCCCGGCCGCCCGAGCCGCCTCCCCGGTTTGCGCATAGGGGCCGCCGGGCGCAGCGACGGCCCAGCCGTTCTCCACCAGCCACTCGCCGACATCCTGCTTGGCCCGCCGGCACTTTCCGCGCATCGCCGCTTCGTCCTGGCCCTCCGGAATCTGGCACACCAACGCGCGGCCGCGCAGCCAGGCGCGGAACGCCGCCCGTGCGCGCACGCCGCAGGCCCAGCTCTGGCCCTCATAGGTACAGGTCTCATCCGGCCCGACGCTCGTCACGCCCTCGATTGAGATCGTGTTGCCGCCCGATTCGAAGACCGCGGATTCGGTCGCGATCGGGCGGAACAGCGGCTTGCCGGCCCAGGGGTTCTTGGGCTTCGGTTCCGGCGGCAGTGCCATGCTCAACCGGCTCAGCGGATCGCGCGGCGCCTCGCGCTGCAGCGTCTGGCCGGAGAGATCCGGAGCAGCCACGACGAAAGGCGCTGCCTGACGCGCCGCCGGCGCAGCCTCCTGCCCTGGCTTCGGCTCGTCCGGGGCGATTTCGAAGTGCGGCACCTCGGAACCCTGCGCCGGCACGCTTGCGATGCGGCCTGTGTCCGCGTCGGACGCCAGAGGCGCGGCGAGCGTCGTTTCCAGGCTCCGGGGCTTCGCGGATGCACCGGCGCCGGGGGTCGTGGAGGCGACCGTATCATCCGACACGAGGAAGTCCTCCGGCGGGGGCAGCTCGAACACCGCCGGCCTCTCGACCATGCGGCCGCCGGCCAGCACCGCCAGGACGGCGACCAGCAGCGCGGCAGTCGGGGGGATCTGCTTGTGCACCGGACCTACTGGCTCGCCCAGACGATGCGCGCCAGCCATTCCACATCCTCGGTGGCGACGCGCCGCAGCGGATGATCGGGATTGAGCGACATCAGTTCGATCGCTCCGGACGTGCGCTTCTCGAGCACCTTGGCCATGACCTCGCCCGAGGTGGTCTTCACCACGACGCGGTCGCCCTTGCGCACCGCTGCGTCAGGCTGCACCACAAGCACGTCGCCATGCCGGTAGAGCGGAAGCATCGAGTCGCCCTGGACCTGAAGCGCATAGGCACCCTCGCCTGCCGCCGTGGGCAGCTCGATCAGGTCCCAGCCCTGGCCAGCGGGGAAGCCGGCATCGTCGAAGAAGCCGCCGGCGCCCGCCTGCGCAAAGCCGATCAGCGGCACGGTGGATCCCTGTACCGGCAGCGGGTGTGACGCCCCAGGCCGCGCCGGCTTCTGTTCGATCAGCGCGAAAAACTCGTCGAGCGAGGAATCCGTGGCCTCGATGATCTTAGCCAGCGATTCGGTTGACGGCCAGCGCGGACGGCCGTCCGCGGATTGCCGCTTTGACTTGTTGAAGGCCGTGGAGTCGAGGCCGGCTCGCTTGGCGAGGCCGGACGCCGAAAGCGCGTAACGTGCGGCCAAGGCATCGATGGCGGCCCAGACGCGCTCATGCGACAGCATGGCTCGCCCTCCTTGCGACAGGAAAAAATACCTTTTCGGTTTAGCGCCGCATTGCGGTCTTGTCCAGAATGGATGTCGAAGCAGGGAGAGAAATCAACCTCAAACGTTTGCAGGCTCGGTATCGATATTGCCCTTCGCATACGGATCGAATCGCCCGTAGAACGTCTCGCCCTTCTCCGCCATGTCGAGCAGCAGCTTCGGCGGCTTGAAGCCCGTCCCGTGCTTCTCCTGCAGATCCTTTGCACTTTCCACGAATGCCTTCGCGCCCATCCCGTCGATGTAGGAGAGCGTGCCGCCGGTGAAAGGTGCGAAGCCGAAAGCGAGGATCGAGCCGACGTCCGCTTCGCGCGGGTCGGTGACGATGCCCTCCTCCATGACCCGCGCCGCCTCGAGCGCGATCGTGACCAGGAAACGGCGCTGCAGCTCCTCGTAGTCGACGTCCTCCGGCCGCATTTGCGGATACAGCTCCTTCAGGCCCGGCCACAGCTTCTTCTTGGCCGGCTTGGCAGGATAGTCGTAGAAGCCCTTGCCGTTCTTGCGGCCGCGCCGGTCATGCTTGTCGACCAGCGTGTCGACCAGTGTCATCTGTTCGGGATCGACCGCCTTCTCGCCGAGGTCGCGGATGGTCTGCTTCATGATCTTCTGCGCCAGATCGAGCGCCACCTCGTCGGCGAGAGCCAGCGGGCCGACCGGCATGCCGGCCTGGCGCGCGGCGTTCTCGATCATCGCGGCGGGCACGCCCTCGATCACCATCCGGTAGGCTTCGCCGATGTAGCGCAGCACGCAGCGGTTGACGTAGAAGCCGCGCGTGTCGTTGACGACGACCGGGGTCTTTCTGATGGCGCGCGCATAGTCCATCGCGACGGCGAGCGCCTTGTCCTCGGTCTCCTCGCCCAGGATGACCTCCACCAGCATCATGCGATCGACTGGCGAAAAGAAATGTATGCCGACGAAGTTGCCGGGCCGAGCCGAATTCTTCGCCAGCGACGTGATCGGAATCGTCGAGGTGTTGGAGGCGAAGATCGCCGCCGGCCCGAGCGCGGCTTCCGCCTTCTGGGTCGCCGCCTTCTTGACCTCGGAGTCCTCGAACACGGCCTCGATGACGAGATCCGCGCCGGCGAGATCGGCGTAGTCGGCCGAAGGCGTGATCAGCGAAAGCAGCTTGTCCTTGTCCTCCGGCCTGGCCCTGCCCTTCTTCACCGCGTCGGAGATCAGACCGTCCGAATGCGCCTTGCCCTTCTCGGCTGCTTCCATGTCGCGGTCGATCAGCACCACGGGAATGCCCGCCTTGGCCGTCACATAGGCGATGCCTGCGCCCATGAAGCCGGCGCCGATGACGCCGATCTTGTTGAATTTGGTTTTCGGCACGCCGGCCGGGCGCCGGGCGCCCTTGTTCAGTTCCTGCAGCGAGACGAAGAGCGAGCGGATCATCGCGGCCGCCTCTTTCGTCTGGAGGATTTCGGTGAAATAGCGCTGCTCGATGCGAAGCGCGGTGTCGAAAGGCACCAGCAGGCCTTCATAGACGCATTTGAGGATCGCGGCCGCGGCGGGATAGTTGCCGAACGTCTCGCGGCGAAGAATCGCGATGGCCGGGGGCCAAAGATTTGCGCCAGCCGCCGAATAGATAGGCCCACCCGGGATCTTGAAGCCCTTCTCGTCCCAAGGCGCAACCGGCTTCAATCCGTTCCTGATCATCGCCTTGGCGGTTTCGACCAGTTGATCCGGCGCCGCGATCTCGTGGATCAGGCCCATCGCCTTGGCCTTCTTCGGCGTCAGCTGCTGGCCCGATGTCAGCATCTGCAGCGCCTGCTGCTGGTCGGTCAGGCGCGGCACGCGCTGCGTTCCGCCGGCGCCGGGGAAGATGCCGACCTTCACTTCGGGCAATGCCATCTTCACCTTGTCGCTGTCGGCCGCCACACGGCCATGGCAGGCGAGCGACAGTTCGAACGCGCCGCCCATGCAGGTGCCGTTGATCGCCGAAACCCACGGCTTGCCGCAGGTCTCGAGCTTGCGCCACAGGGTGCCCATGCGGCCCGCCCCGTCGAACAGCATCTTCGTCGCGCTGGTCGGATCCTTCGCCTTCTCGGCATGGAAAAGGCCGAGCATCTTCTGCAGCATGGCGAGGTCGGCTCCGCCCGAAAAGGTCTCCTTGCCCGAGGTGAAGACCGCGCCCTTGACGTCGTCGTTGCCGACGACCTGATCTATGATGCTGTCGATCTCGTCCATCACCTCCTCGGTGAAGACATTCATGGATCGGTCGGGCATGTCCCAGGTGACGAGGGCAATACCGTCCGTGTCCGTCTCGACGGTGAAATTAACAAAAGACATTGGATTGCTCCCGTGTTTGCGACCGGTACTCGATTTTTCCTGCCGTCGCCCTGCGTTGAGCTTGCAAACCGTCGCTTAGTTCATGCTTCCTCAACACTTCCACTGCTTGTGTGCCGGAAATCATGCAAAGGATTCTGCCGTGAGAGAGACTTGCCCCGGATGCGGCAGCAGCGCGAAGCTGGACTTCGACTTCACGATGGCGTTCCAGCCGATCATCGACGCGTCGAAGGGGACGGTCTGGGGATACGAAGCTCTCGTGCGCGGGCTTGCAGGAGAAGGCGCCGCCACCGTGCTGGACCGCGTCGGCCATGATCAGCGGTATCGCTTCGACCAGTCGTGCCGGGTCAAGGCCATCGAGCTGGCGACCCGCATGTTCCCGACGGGTGAGGCGCTCAAGCTCTCCATCAACTTCCTGCCCAATGCGGTCTACGAGCCCGCGGCATGCCTGCGCGCGACCCTCGCGGCGGCGCGCAAGGCCGCTTTCCCGCACGAGGACATCATGTTCGAGTTCACGGAAACGGAAGCCGTGCGGGATACCGCGCACCTGCGCTCCATCATCACGGAATACCGCAAGCAGGGCTTCGTCACCGCCATAGACGATTTCGGCGCCGGCCATGCCGGGCTTGGCCTGCTCGCCGATTTCCAGCCGGACCTGATCAAGCTCGACATGCACCTCGTCCGCGGCATCGAGACCAGCCGGGCGCGGCAGGTCATCATTGCCGCCGTGCTCACCATGGCGCGCGAGCTCGACCTGACCGTGCTGGCTGAAGGGATCGAGACCGAGGCCGAGTTCATGACGCTCAAGGCCGCAGGCATCCGGCTGTTCCAGGGCTACTGGTTTGCCCGGCCCGCCTTCGAAGCGCTGCCGGCACTGAGCCTGTCCGGAGCGGCCGGCATGCGTGCCGCAGCCTGACGAAGTCGGTCGCCTGGGATCGGCAAGCCGCTTCCTCATCACACCCGCTCTATGATCGTCGCGGTACCCATTCCGGCGCCAATGCAGAGCGTCACCAGGGCCGTGTTGAGATCGCGCCGTTCCAACTCGTCCAGCACCGTGCCGAAGATCATCGCGCCGGTGGCGCCGAGCGGATGGCCCATCGCGATCGCGCCGCCGTTGACGTTGATGCGGTCATGCGGAATGTCGAAGGCTTGGCAATAGCGCAGCACGACCGACGCAAACGCCTCGTTCAGTTCGAACAGGTCGATGTCTGAGAGCTTCATATTCGCGCGCTTCAGGAGCTTTTCGGTGACGTCGACGGGACCCGTCAGCATCAGCACCGGCTCGGAGCCGATATTGGCGAAGGCGCGGATACGTGCACGGGGCTTCAGCCCGAGCGTTTTGCCGGCCTCCCTGGAGCCGAGCAGTACGCCCGCCGCGCCGTCGACGATGCCGGATGAATTGCCGGCATGGTGGACGTGGTTGACCTCTTCCAGCTCGGGGTGCTTCTGCACCGCGACCGCGTCGAAGCCGCCCATCTCGCCGGGCATCACGAAGGACGGGTTGAGTGCGGCGAGCGCCTGCATGTCGGTGGTCGGCCGCATATGCTCGTCGCGGTCGAGGATAGTCAGGCCATTCTGGTCGAGTACTGGGATGACCGACTTCGCGAAGCGCCCCTCCTCCCATGCCTTGCCGGCGCGCTTCTGGCTCTCCACCGCATAGGCGTCAACGTCGTCTCGCGAGAAGCCATATTTGGTGGCGATCACGTCGGCGGAGATGCCCTGCGGCACGAACCAGCCGGGCAGGCCTACCGAGGGATCCATGAACCAGGCGCCGCCCGACATGCCCATGCCGACGCGGCTCATCGATTCCACACCGCCGGCGATCACGATGTCGTCCGCGCCCTGCACGATCTTGGCCGCGCCCAGATTGATGGCGTCGAGCCCCGACGCGCAGAAGCGCGAGATCTGCATGCCCGGCGCCTTCGTATCGTAACCCGCCTCGAAGGCGGCGGCGCGCGGGATCACGGCGCCGGCTTCACCGACGGGATCGACGCAGCCGAAGATGATGTCGTCGACGGTGGAAGTATCGATGCCGTTGCGGTCGCGCAGCGCCTCCAGGACCTTGGCGCCCAGGCGCACGGCCGGCACCTCGTGCAGCGCCCCGTCCTTCTTGCCGCGCCCGCGCGGGGTCCGCACGGCGTCATAGACATAGGCTTCGGCCATGATCAGTCTCCTTCAATTGCAGGCGGCTCGGGTCACCGGTGAATGGTAATGGTGAATGGTGAGGGCAGGTACGGCCAGTCCACCATTCACCCCTTTACAAGCCCCTCGCGATCAGCAGCTTCATGATCTCGTTGGTGCCGCCATAGATGCGCTGAACGCGGGCGTCGCGCCACATGCGCGCGATCGGGTACTCGTTCATATAGCCATAGCCGCCGAACAGTTGCAGGCATTCGTCGACCACCTTGCCCTGCAGGTCGGACAGCCAGTACTTCGCCATCGACGCGGTGGCCGGATCGAGCCCGCCGGCTATGTGGCGCGTCACGCAATCGTCGTGGAACACCTTGCCGATCGTCGCCTCGGTCTTCAGTTCCGCCAGCTTGAACTGCGTGTTCTGGAAGTCGATGATCCTCTGGCCGAACGCCCTGCGGTCCTTCACGTAGTCGATGGTCAATGTCAGCGCGCGCTCGATCATCGCGACGGACTGCGTGCCGATCAGCAGGCGCTCCTGCGGCAACTGCTGCATCAGCTGGAAGAAACCCTGCCCCTCTGCTTCGCCGAGAAGGGCGGAAGCCGGGACATGCACGTCGTTGAAAAACAGCTCCGAGGTGTCATTGGCCTTCAAGCCGATCTTGTCGAGGTTGCGGCCGCGCTGGAAGCCGTCGGCCTCGTCGGTCTCGACGACGAGCAGCGAGGTCCCGGCGGCCCCTTCCTGCGGATCGGTCTTGGCCACCACGATGACGAGATTGGCGAGCTGCCCGTTGGTGATGAAGGTCTTCTGCCCGCTGATGCGGTAGCCGTTGCCGTCCCGCTCGGCGCGCGTCCTGACGCCCTGCAGGTCCGAGCCGGCGCCCGGCTCGGTCATGGCGATCGCGCCGATGAGTTCGCCGGTCGCGAGCCGCGGCAGCCATGTCCGTTTCTGCTCCTCGGAGCCGTAGTGCAGGATGTAAGGCGCGACGATGGCGTTGTGCAGCGCTATCCCGAAGCCGTCGACGCCGGCATGGGCGACCGCCTCTATGATGGCCGCCTCATGCGCGTAGCTGCCGCCCGAGCCGCCATACTCTTCAGGGATCGAGGCGCAGAGCAGTCCCGCCGCGCCGGCCTTCTCCCAGCAGCCGCGGTCGACCATGCCGTTCGCTTCGAACTCGTCGTAGCGCGGCAGGATCTCCTCCGACAGGAAGCGATGCGCCATGTCGTAGAGTATGCCGACCTCCTCGCTGCGCCATGCCGGCGGCGGGAGGTTCAGGATGCGGGAGGGGGTGGTCATGGCACCGACTTCCCCTCCCCCTTGAGGGGAGGGTGGCCGCGAAGCGGTCGGGTGGGGTCTCCCATCAAATGCTCGACCTTCTCCTTCACCACTTGCGCCACATGCCAAGGATTGTCGGCGACGTCCGGTTCGTCCAGCCGAATAACCGTGTAGCCGAGTGACCTCAGATACGTGTCTCGATTGGCATCGTGGTGCTTTCCCTCGTCCGTCTCATGAAGGTTGCCATCGACTTCGACGATCAGCTTCGCGGCGAGGCAGACAAAATCCACGATGTATGGACCGATTGGCGACTGACGCCGAAACTTGATCCCGTCGGCGCGAAATTCACGCAATTCATACCACAGAATCGATTCCGATTTCGTCGCGGAGGTCCTGAGCGCCCTCGCCTTTTGCCGCATCTCGAAAGTCAGGCGTGTACGTGGCATGCCCCTTCTCCCACGCCGAAGTTTGCCGGACACTATAACGTCGAGTACGGCCGAGGGGACCCCACCCGGCCCTTCGGGCCACCCTCCCCTCGAGGGGGAGGGGGACAAAGCGCCCATCAAAACGCCTCCGCCGGCAGCGCCATCATCGTATCGGCGCCGGTCGAAATCCTCGCCAGGTGTGCCGCCGTCTCCGGCATCACGCGCTCCATGAAAAACCGCCCGGTGACGATCTTGTTCTCGTAGAACGACGCCTCGGCGACACCTTCGGAAATCTTAGTCCGCGCGGCCCTCACCATCAGCCCCCACATGTAACCCATCGCCACCAGGCCGAAGAGATGCATGTAGTCGGTCGAGGCCGCGCCCGCGTTCTCGGGCTTCTGCATGGCGTTCTGCACCAGCCACATGGTCGCGGCCTGCAGGTCGTTCAGACCCTTCTTCAGCGCCTTGGTGAATGGCGCCATGTCCGCATCCGCACGGTTCTCCTCGCAGAACGCACCGACCTCCGCGAAGAAGGCCTGCACGGCGCGGCCGCCGTGCATGGGCAGCTTGCGACCGACCAGATCGAGCGCCTGGATGCCGTTGGCGCCCTCGTAGATCATGGCGATGCGGGCATCGCGCACGAACTGGCTCATGCCGTGCTCCTCGACATAGCCGTGCCCGCCGAACACCTGCTGCGCCATCACCGCATGCTCGAACCCCTTGTCGGTGAGCACGCCCTTGACGATCGGCGTCAGCAGGCCGAGCAGGTCGTCGGCCGACTGGCGGTCCTTCTCGTCGGGCGAGCGGTGCGCGATGTCGGACTTGAGCGCGGTCCAAAGCGTCAGCGCGCGGCCGGCCTCGTTCAGCGACTTCATGGTCATCAGCATGCGCCGCACGTCGGGATGCACGATGATGGGATCGGCTTGTCTGCCGGGATCTTTAACGCCCGACAGCGAACGGCCCTGCAGCCGCTCCTTCGCATAGGCGACCGCGGCCTGGTAGGCGGCCTCGCCGACGCCCAGCCCCTGCAGCCCGACGCCGAGCCTAGCCTCGTTCATCATCGTGAACATCGCCTTCAGCCCGCCATTGGCCTCGCCGAGCAGCCAGCCGGTCGCCTCGTCATAGTTCATGACGCAGGTGGAGTTGCCGTGAATGCCCATCTTCTCCTCGATCGAGCCGCAGGAGACGCCGTTGCGAATGGCGGGGGCGCCGGCCGCGTCAGGCAATAGCTTCGGGACGATGAAAAGCGATAGGCCCTTGGTGCCTTCGGGGGCGCCCTCGATGCGCGCCAGCACCAGATGGACGATGTTCTCGGCCAGGTCGTGCTCCCCGGCGGAGATGAAGATCTTCTGGCCGGACAGCCTGTAGCTTCCGTCGGCGGCAGGCACGGCCTTGGTGCGCAACAGGCCGAGATCGGTGCCGCAATGTGGCTCCGTGAGGTTCATCGTGCCGGTCCACGTGCCCGCGACCATCTTCGGCAGCCAGGTCGCCTTCTGCTCGTCCGACCCGTGGGTGACGATCGCGGCGATCGCCCCTTGAGTCAGGCCGGCATACATGAGCAGGGCCATGTTGGCGGAAATCATGAACTCCGAGACGGCCGTGTGAACGATGTAGGGCAACCCCTGCCCGCCATACTCGGCGGGCGCGGCCAGTCCCATCCATCCTCCCTCACGGTAATGGTCGAACGCTTCGCGAAAACCTTCGGGGGTCTTGACCGAGCCGTCCTCGCTGCGGACGCAGCCATCGATGTCGCCGATGCGATTTGTCGGCTGGACGACATCCTGCGCCAGCCGGGCGCTCTCGGAAAGGATCGCTTCCAGCATGTCCGAGCCGGCGTCGGCGAAGCCGGACAGGTTGGCGAACCGCTCGTAGCCGAGGACGTCCTTGAGCACGAACATTGTATCGCGCACGGGAGCCGTGTAGCCCGGCATGCAGACCTCCGTATGTCGGTGGCGACGACATGGCCGCCACGAGCCTATCGTCGCGCTTCTAAAGCGTCAGCTGAAAATATTTACGTTTACGCAAACGTCAATGTCTGGACGCGCGTTTTTGGCGCGGCACCCTGCCGCGCGGGAGCCGGGTCGCGGCGTCATTGCGCCACATGGATGTCGAGGGGAAAGGGGAGAAGGAAGGGCCGGGCGCACCGCCCGGCCCAGAATGGATCAGCTCGCGATGGCCGTCGGCTGGGCGCGTTCGGAAAGCTGCTTGCGCACCTCCGTCATCATGTCGGAAAGCTCGGAGAGAGCCTCGTCGATCGCCGCGCGCTGCTTCTGCAGGCGGGTCAGCTGACGCTCGGACTTCTCGAGCGTCAACCGCAGCTGCTTGATGTTGGTGCCGTTGGGATCGTAGAGATCCATCATCTGCTTCACGTCGCGCAGCGAGAAGCCCACCTTGCGGCCGAGCAGGATCAGCTTGAGCCTGGCCTTGTCGCGACGCGTGTAGAGCCTGGTGGAGCCATCGCGCTTCGGGCTGATCAGCCCCTTGTCCTCGTAGAAGCGCAGGGCGCGCAGCGTCACGCCGAAGGACTTCGCCATGTCGCCGATACGGGTATATTCCTCCTGAGCATCCGAAACGGCATCGTCATTCACCGGCAAGGCTTCGCCGGCCTGGTTAAACGTCATCATCATTGACTTCCCTGTGTGGCGCTGGGAGGGCGCCCGACCGCAGCGGTACGAGACGGCTGTCGGTCTTGGTTTCAACAACTGCGTCGCAAGCAGGCGCCAAGGCAGCCCGCTTGCGCGAAGGCCGCCCTATAAAGCCGATGATCCGGGTATGCAAGCGCGGCATGGTTGCAGGCCGCTGCGGCAATTGACCCCGGCCCCCCGACCCGATCTTTACGAAGTTTGCCAATTCGTAAACGTGGTTAACGCCTTGTTTACCACGTTTGGCGATGGTGCACGGGTCGGTCCGCCCTGCTTCGCTTTCGGCAGGGTCTCCGGAGCGAGGCATCCACGTCTTCCGCGCTCGTCGCGGCCCGCTCCCAGGATCGGCGAAAGAATTTCGGGGCTGGCACTGGCCAGCGAGGCGAACGGACGTTTCGATGAGCAGCAAGCGGTCCTATCTCGATGCGGTCAATGCGGGCAGGCAGCGCCGGTCCTATGCGTCGCTCGAACAGCTCAACCGGTCGCTCGAATCGCTCGAGCAGCGCCTCGAACGCAATCGCGACGAAGTGCCGGACCGCCGGCGGGAACCCCTGCGGCCAGCGCACGCTTCCGTCGACGACCGGGCGGCAGACCTCGGCCAGCAGCAGCCCTACCGCTCAATCGCGCGCGACATCGAGCGCATGCGCCGGGACGAGGACGGTTTCGCCGCCTTCGGCAAGATCGCGGGTGAGCTGAAAGGCCTCCGCGAGGAGCTGCGCAACCAGATGGCGTCGAGCGTGCGGCGGGAATTCGACGACCTGCGCAAGGATTTCCACCATGCGAACACGCAGGGCGGCCGCGCGGCGAGCAAACTCGGCGACGACGTCGAGAGGCTGTCCAGCGCAGTGCAGGCCCTCGGCGAGCGCGCCGACGACCGTGGCATCAACAAGCTCAGGCTCGAACTGGAGCAGATGAAGGGCGTCCTCGATTCGCTGGCGCGTGAGGAGACGGTGCTCTCCATCGACCGCCGCTGGGACGCGTTCGATCGTCGCTTCGACGACTTCGAGCACCGCGTCTCGTCGCGCACGGACCTGCCGGGCAGCAAGGAGATCGCCGCACTCACCGAACGGGTGGAACAGATCGGCAGGGCGGTCGGCAGCCTGCCGGAGTCGCTGTCGTTGCGCGCCCTCGAGGACAAGGTGCGCACGCTCGCCGGCGCGCTCGACCAGTTCATCGCGCACCATGACGGTCGCGCGACGCAGACCTTCGGCCATATCGAGGAGCGCCTCGACGAGATCTCGCGCGCCATCGTCAGCGCGACGATCGCCGCGCAGAAACATCTCGACCTGGAGCCTTTCGAGAAGATCGAGGGACGCATCGCCGCACTGGCCCGCCAGATCGAGGAGGTCGTAGAGGACGCTCCAGAGCGCGATGTGATGGAGCACATCCGCGGCCTGTCGCAGCGGGTCGACGAGTTGGCTGCCCACGGCACCATGCGCAATGTCGACGAGATCGTCTCCGGCATCGAGCAGCGTTTCGACGGCTTGTCCTCGATGTTCGAGCAGCGCCAGGAAGACGCACTGGAGCGCGGCAACATGCTGTTCCGCGAACTCGAGCGCAGGTTCGAGGAGGTCGCCCAGCGTCTCGACCAGCGCCAGGGTGCCGGAGCTCTCGACGGCACCGCCGACGCCGTGATCCGCAATCTCGAAGACCGTCTCGACGGCATTTCGCGCCGGCTGGAAGAATCTGCCATCCAGTTCGGTGGCATCGACCCAGATCTGGTGCGCAACCTAGAGGCGCAGGTGGCAGGCCTGTCGGAGCATTTGTCGCGGCCGAGCGCGCCATTGCCCGAATTCGTCGACATCTCGCCCCGGCTGAGGGAGATCGAGAAGTCGATCGCTGAAAACCGCGAATCGGTGCTCGAGGCGGCGCGCGCCGCAGCCGAGACGGCCGCGCGTTCGCTCGCGGCGGCAAACCAGCCGGACGCCAGCGCCGTCGCCGGACTTTCCGACGAGGTCAAGGCCCTGGAGGCCCTGACGCGCCTCTCGGACGAGCGCAACTCCAAAACCTTCGAGGCAATCCACGACACGCTGCTCAAGATCGTCGACCGGATGGGCGCGCTGGAGCGGGAAAGCGGCAGGGCTCCCGAACGGAAGCTCGAAGTCTCTGCTCCGCCCTCCATAGACGCCGGGGACATTCTGCCGGTCGATGCGGAGGACGATGTCGAGCAGCGCTCGCCGCAGACCTGGACGGCGGCGGATCCCGCCTCCGAACCAGCCCCCGAGGCCGACCCGAATGCGGCCGGCATGAACTCGATGCTGGGCAGGCTGACCCGCGCCTTCAGCAAGAAGTCCGAAGCGGTCGAACCCGCATTTGCCGCATCGCCTGCCGCGCCTGCGATTTCCGAGCGATCGGCGCCCGAAATCGATCTCGACGCGCCGCTCGATCCCGTGATCGCGAACCAGCCGCTCGAGCCGGGCTCGGGCGCGCCGGACCTGCATGCCATCATGAAGCGCGTGCGCGACGAACGCGCCCCCGCCGGTCGCGCGAGCGAGACAGACGCCGGCAAATCCGACTTCATCGCGGCAGCGCGGCGTGCCGCGCAGGCCGCCGCTGCCGAGGCGGAGGCCAGGAAGCGCAAACCCGAAACCGCGCCCGGCCGGGTCCTGCGAATCGGCGATCTCTTGAAGTCGCGGCGCAAGTACATGCTCCTCGGTGCCACCGCCCTGATGACGGCGCTGGCCGGCCTTCAGTACGGCAAGGCCCTGATGGGCGAGGAGCCCGCCCGGACGTCGAGCGTCCGGCAGCAAACCGTCGTCGCCGCCGAGGCAGCCGAACAGCGCGCCTCTGCCCCGTCGAAGGCCACTGCTGCCGCCCGCGCGCCGGACGCATCCTCCGCTACGGCGGCAGGCCAGCTTGCGAAGCTCGCCGAGGCGAAGCCGGCGATGGTCAGCGCATTCGCCGAAGAGCCGGCCGCGCCCGCGCAGAGCCGTTTCGCCTCCGCCTCCGCGGGCGACGTCACGATCGAGATCATTCCGGCGGACCAGGCGAGCGGCGCAGCACAGGACGCCGCCATCCTCCACCTGTCGGTTCCTTCGGAGATCGGCGCCGTCGCCTTGCGCGAGGCTGCGGAAAGCGGCGATCCAAAAGCCTTCCACGCCATCGCCGACCGCTATGCGGAGGGCCAGGGTGTCCGCAAGGACATGGCCGAGGCAGCGAGGTGGTACGAGGAATCCGCGGAGCTCGGCTTCGGCCCGGCCCAGTATCGCATCGGCAATATGTACGAGAAGGGAGTCGGCGTCGAACGCGACCTGCAGAAGGCGCGCGACTGGTACCTGCAGGCCGCCGAGAGCGGCAACGCGAACGCCATGCACAACCTGGCGGTGCTCTATGCGATGGGCGCCGACGGCAGAACCGACAACGGAGCCGCTGCAAAGTGGTTCTTGAACGCTGCGGAACTCGGCGTGAAGGACAGCCAGTTCAACATGGGTATCCTGTCCGCGAAAGGCATCGGTGTCGAGCAGAGCCTGGAGCAGTCCTACAAATGGTTTGCCATCGTCGCCAGGACTGGCGATGCGGACGCCACCGCCAAGCGCGACGAGATCGCCAAGGCGCTGCGCCCGGAACAGCTGGAAAAGGCCCGCGCCGCCGCCGAGCTGTGGAAGCCGAAGCCGCTCGACCCGACCGCCAACGCCGTCGACATCCCGGATGCGTGGCAGGACAAGTCCGAGCGCACGGCTTCCCTCGACGAAGCGGCGGTGCAGACGGTGCAGCAGTTGCTCAACAGGAAAGGCTATGACGCCGGTTCGGCCGACGGCGTCGTCGGCGGCAAGACCAAGGCGGCGATCGCCCGGTTCCAGAAGGACAACGGCCTGGAAGCGACCGGCCGGGTGGACGAAAACCTGGTGCGCACCCTGGCGGCGCTCAACTGACGACAGCCTCTGTCGCATGCCGGCCTTCGAGGGCCGGCATGATGGTTTAACTGATTGAGAAATCATTAATTTCTACAATTGTGGTGGAGTTTGACTTCGCCGCATTGTCGGCGCAAGTACGGGCTAACGCATAGGTGCCTTCCCGGCAGGGATAGCGGCGTCTTCTTTCCATCGGGACGGGCCTCAGGTGGGCATCTATCTCCCAATCGCCGAACTGTCTGTGAACCTCTTCGTTCTGCTGGCGATGGGGGCTGCGGTCGGGTTCCTGTCAGGCATGTTCGGGGTCGGCGGCGGCTTCCTGATCACGCCGCTTCTCATCTTCTACAACATCCCGCCCGCCATCGCCGTGGCCACCGGCGCCAACCAGGTCATCGCCTCGTCCTTTTCCGGAGCCCTGTCGCACCTGAAGAAGAAGACGCTCGACTTCAAGCTCGGCACAGTCCTGCTTGCCGGCGGCGTCGTCGGCTCGACGATCGGCATCTACGTCTTCACGCTGCTGCGCATGCTGGGCCAGCTCGATCTCATCATCTCGCTGCTCTACGTCGTCATGCTCGGCACGGTCGGCGGGCTGATGCTGGTCGAAAGCGTCAGCGCGATCCGCCGCACGCGCGACGGCGCGGCGCCGACGCTGAAGAAGCCCGGCCAGCACAACTGGATCCATCGCCTCCCGCTCAAGATGCGCTTCCGCGCGTCGAAGCTGTTCGTCAGCGTCATTCCTGTGATCGGGCTCGGAGCGGGCATAGGCTTCCTGTCGTCCATCATGGGCGTGGGCGGCGGCTTCATCATGGTGCCGGCGCTGATCTACCTGCTGAAGGTGCCGACCAACGTCGTCATCGGCACGTCGCTGTTCCAGATCATCTTCGTCTCGGCGTACACCACCATCGTCCATGCCTCGACCAACTATACGGTCGATGTGGTGCTGGCCTTCATGCTGATGATCGGCGGCGTCGCCGGCGCGCAGTACGGCGCCAAGGTCGGCCAGCGGCTGCGCGGCGAGCAGCTGCGCGCGCTGCTCGCGCTACTGGTGCTGGCCGTCGCGCTGAGGCTCGCCTTCGACCTCTTCGTCCGCCCGAATTCCATCTACAGCCTCGCGACGCCGGGATATTGAGATGGCTCCGCGGCTACTCAGTGCGCTGCTGCTTCTCGCGTCCGTCGCCGCCTTTCCCGCCGCGGCCCAGGAAGCGCTGGAAGGCCTGACCGAAAAGCCCGGCAGCCCACAGACGCAGCAGAGTCCGGTACAGAGCCTGCACCCGGAGTCGATCCAGATCGGCCTGTCGACGAACCGGGTCGCGATCACGGCGGATTTCGACGGCGCCGACCTGACCATCTTCGGCTCGCTCGACAATGCGGACCCCCTCATCGCCAGGCAGGGCCGCTACGACGTCATCGTCGTGCTCGAGGGTCCTGCGCGAGACATCGTGGTGCGGCGCAAGGACCGCATCCTCGGCGTGTGGGTGAACACCGAGTCCGAGACCTTCGTCAACGTGCCGGTCTCCTACTCGGTCGCCACGACGCGCATGCCGCAGGACATCACCGACCCCGCCAGCTACAAGCGCCTTTCGCTCGGCGCCGACAATCTGCACATCGAGCCGCTGGACCGTGGCGGCAATCCGCTGACCATCGAGGAGTTCCGCCAGGGCCTGCGCGACCGCAAGGCCGCCGCGGGGCTTTTCAGCATGCGCGTGGGCGGCGTCGAATTCCTGTCGCAGAACCTGTTCCGGGCTTCATTGCCGCTGTCGCCAAGCGTGCCGGTCGGAACGCACAAGGCGCGCGCCTTCCTGTTCAAGAACGGCGTATTCATCAAGGAGAGCTCGGCACAGCTGGCGATCGTCAAGTCCGGCTTCGAGCAGACGATCTACCGCTTCTCGACGAACCACGGCCCGAGCTACGGTATCCTGGCGGTGCTGCTCGCCATGGTCACGGGCTGGCTGGGACGCATCGTCTTCCGGAAGGATTGAGGTTGTGGAAGCGACAACCTGTCACCCCGGCCTCAGCATCGCGCCCGCGATCGAGAACACCTTGCTGGCGCCGATCATGTAGGCCATCAGCCCTTCGGGCTTGAACAGGCCGGCATAGGCGCGGTCGAGTACGTTCAGCGAACCGGTATAGGCGCCGAAGGCCGGCATGACGATGCGCTCGCCATCGCTGGCGAAGCAGCGGCGGCGCACCGAACGCCCGCGTTGCACGATGCGGGCGCACGGGTGCAGGTGGCCCGCGATCTCGCCCGGCGGCGACTTTCGCGTCGGCTCATGGCGGAAGGTCAGCCGTCCGACCGACAGCATTTCCACCGTGTCGCCCGGCAGACCGGCGGGCGGGCCCGGATCGTGGTTGCCCGACACCCAGAACCAGTCGCGTCCAGCCATGAGGGCGGAAAGGTCCAGCCGCATCGCGCTCGGCAGGCGCGACGCGCCCTCGCCGTCGTGGAAGCTGTCGCCCAGGCTGACGACCGTCCTCGGCCGGTAGTGGTCTATCACGGCCTGAAGCCGGAGCAGCGTCGCCGCCGTGTCGTAGGGCGGCAACAGCATGCCGCGCCTGGCCAGCGACGATCCCTTTTCCAGGTGCAGATCGGAGACGGCCAGGAGGTCGAGCGCCGGGAAATAGAGCGCGCCGCGCCGGTCGCACAGTGCCGCCTCGCCGGCCACCGAGATCTCGGCGGCATGCACGGCGCCCGGCAGGAAGATCGGTTCGGCGCCTCTCAATTCCTATGCTTCCCTTTGTCCCATCGCTTCGGCCATGAGCTCTTCCGCCTCCGACAGCAGTGAATCGCCCGAGTCGCCGTCCACCCTTTCGCGGCCGACCTCGAGCATGATCGGCACGGCGAGCGGCGAGATGCGCTCGAGGTCCTTATGCATGATTCGACCCCTGATGCGCGACAGCATGTCGGCAAGCCTCCTGACATCGAGCAGTCCCGCCGCCGCATCGGCGCGTGTCGCCTGCAACAGGATGTGGTCGGGCTCATGCGTGCGCAAGACGTCGTAAATGAGGTCGGCCGACACCGTCACCTGCCGCCCGCTCTTCTCCTGTCCCGGATACCGCTTCTCGATCAGCCCCGAAATCTGCGCGCAGGCGCGAAAGGTGCGCTTCAGCATCCAGGAATCGGCGAGCCACGCATCGAGGTCGTCGCCCAGCATGTCCTCGTCGAAGAGCTGGCCGAGCGTCGGCCTGCCCTTCTTGAACATCGCGCCCATGTCATTCAGCGCCCAGACGCCGAGAACGTAATCCGTGGCGACGAAGCCGAGCGGCCTGGCGCCGGCGCGCTCCAGCCGACGGGTGAGCAGCATGCCGAGCGTCTGGTGCGCCAGGCGACCTTCGAAGGGATAGGCGACCATGTAGAAGCGGTTGCCGTTCGGGAACGTTTCGACCAGCAATTCGCCGTGCCTGGGCAGCACCGAGAATTCCGCCTGCAGCCTCAGCCAATCCGCCACCTGCGCGGGCAGCGCCTTCCAGCGCTTCGGGTCGGCCAGCATGCCGCGCACCTGGTCGGCTAGGTAGGTCGAGAGCGGAAACTTGCCGCCGCCGTAGTACGGCACCTTGGCGTCGCTGCCCGGCGCGTTGGAGACGAAACACTCGTTCTCGCGGATGCCCTCGAAGCGCAGCACCTTGCCGGCGAACAGGAAGGTGTCGCCATGCACCAGCGTCTCGAGGAACGCCTCCTCGATCTTGCCGAGCACCGGGCCGCCCCGCGCCACCTGACCCTTGCCCTGCCGGACGTAGCGGACGTTCAGCGCCGGCACCTCGATGATGGTGCCGACGTTCAGCCGGTACTGCTGCGCGACGCGCGGATGCGTCACGCGCCACAGTCCCTCCTTCGTCTTGCGGATCTTGGCATAGCGCTCGTAGCTCTTCAGCGCGTAGCCGCCGGTCGCCACGAAATCGACCACGCGGTCGAAGGTGGCGCGGTCGAGCCGGGCGTAGGGTTCGGCGGAAATCACCTCGCGATAGAGGTCGTCGGGATCGAAGGGTGCGCCGCAGGCGACCCCCAGCACGTGTTGGGCCAGCACGTCGAGCGCGCCTTCGTTGAGCGGCGGCGTGTCCTGCGCGCCTACGGTCGAGGCCTCAAGCGCGGCCCGGCACTCAAGCACCTCGAAGCGGTTGGACGGCACGAGGATCGCCTTGGACGGCTCGTCCATGCGGTGGTTCGAGCGGCCGATGCGCTGCGCCAGCCGGCTCGCCCCTTTCGGCGCGCCGACATGGATGACCAAGTCGACATCTCCCCAGTCGATGCCGAGGTCGAGCGTCGAGGTCGCGACGATGGCGCGCAGCGAATTTGTCTCCATCGCCTTCTCCACGCGCCGCCGCTGGCTGACGTCGAGCGAGCCGTGATGCAGGGCGATGGGCAGGTTGTCTTCGTTGATGCGCCAGAGTTCCGCAAATAGCAGCTCGGCCTGGCTGCGCGTATTGACGAAGAGCAGGGTCGTCCTGTGCCGCTTCACCAGCTCGTAGACTTCCGGGATCGCATAGCGCGAGGAATGGCCCTGCCAGGGGACGCGCTGGTCGGAGTCGAGGACGGTGACGTCCGGCTTCGCGCCTCCGGCGACGGTGATGAGCTCGGCCATGTTCGCGTCGGAGTCGCTCGCCATGGCCTCCCCCTGCCCCACCAGCCACCGACGCAGTTCATCCGGATCAGCAACAGTGGCCGAAAGGCCGATCGCCTGCAGCCCTGGCACCACCGCCCGCAGCCGGGCCAGCCCGAGCGCCAGGAGATGCCCGCGCTTCGACGTCACCAGCGAATGCAGTTCGTCGAACACCACGTAGCGCAGGTCCTCGAAGAAGCGCTTCGCATCCGTACTCGCGATAAGCAGCGCCAGCTGTTCCGGCGTGGTGAGCAGAATGTCGGGTGGCACCAGCTTCTGGCGCTGCCGCTTGTGCGACGGCGTATCGCCGGTGCGCGTCTCCAGCGTGATCGGCAGGCCCATCTCCTCGACCGGCCTGCCGAGGTTTCGCTCGATGTCGACCGCCAGCGCCTTGAGCGGCGAGATGTAGAGCGTGTGGATGCCGCGATGCGCCTCGCCAGGCCTGCGCTTCGGACGCACGGCGAGATCGGTTAGCGTCGGCATGAAGCCGGCCAGCGTCTTGCCCGCCCCGGTCGGCGCGATCAGCAGCACCGACCGTCCCGCCTGGGCCTTGGCCAAGAGCTCGATCTGGTGCGCGCGCGGCGACCAGCCGCGCTCCGCGAACCATTTGATGAACTGGTCCGGCAGGATAGCCGCGGTCTGCTTGGGGTCTGGCTCGGGCTTCAGCTGTCGCGTCACGCGCAAGAGGTAGCGCGGGGATGAGGGCGCGCCAAGAAGAAAATGGAACAAAAGGGGATCGCTTCGCCCCTTCTCCTCGCGGGGAGGGAAATCAGCGCCCCGCCACCACGATCAGCCCCCGGACAGGTTCGTTGCGGTCCTGGCGGATGACTTTCTCTTCGAGAGAAATCATCTTCAATCCCCAACCCGCCAGCACCTGCCGTACATAGGCTTCCGTGTGGGCATAGCGCCGCGACGGCTGCAGCGCGAAGCCACCCGTCGCGTCCAGCTCCTCCACCGAGAAGGCGAACAACCCGCCCTCGCGCAGCAATCCCGCGACCGTTTTTACCACGCCCTCCAGCGCGCCGACATACATGAACACGTCGGCTGCCGTGACGAGATCGGGCCTCGGGCCCTCGTAGATAAAACTCTGCAGATCGGCTTTCTCCAGCCGGTCGTAGATGCCCTTGGCGCGCGCCTTTCGCAGCATCTCGGCCGAGATGTCGAAGCCTTCGAGCCGGTCGCAGGAGGCGCGCAGCCGCTCTCCCATGAGTCCGGTGCCGCAACCGAGGTCGAGCACCAACCCGAAGCGGTCCGGATGCGCCTTGGTGATCGCAGCTTCGAGCAGATCCGGGACGCGATAGCCCAGTGCCCCGACCAGGGTCTGGTCGAATTTCGGAGCGTACTGATCGAACAGCATTTCCACGAAGGCGCTGGGCGGCGTCGGCGCACCGCCCGCCGCTTCGGCGAGCGCGAGCTTCAGGCTGGCGCCGCTATGGTCGGAAGGATCGAGCGCCAGCGCCGTCCGCCAGGCGGTCGAGGCCCCCGCCATGTCTCCGGCCGCCTCGTAGAACTCGCCGAGCTGGAACCAGCCAAGCGCCCAGCCCGGGACGATCTCCAACGCGCCGAGCATCATCTCGACTGCGGCGGCGTAATCCCGCTCGGCGAACAGCATGAGCGCAAAATCCACGCGGCGGTCGGCCGCTGGATCGCCGGAAGACAGGCTGAACGTGACGCTCATCGGGGCCGCTCGGGAAGGACGCGCGTCTATGCTGCACCCTTACGTGAAGCGCAAGCGGCTTTTGTGGTGCAGCTTCCACCCCCAGGTGGCGGCGGACGTCCTCGCTGTCAGCATCCTGCGTCTCCACTCTTCCCCATTTTGCGCGAATTCCTACATTTGCGGCCATGCGCCCTCGCGAACTGCTCTGCCCGAAACCCGCTGGCCTCTACTGCGCACCCGGAGATTTCTACATCGATCCGGTGCGGCCGGTGCCGCGCGCGCTGATCACGCACGGCCATTCCGACCATGCGCGCTCGGGTCATGGCTCCGTGCTGGCAACGCGGCGCACGCTCGACATAATGGGCCTGCGCTACGGCGCCGATTTCGCCGGCTCGACCCAGGCCGCCACCTTTGGCGAGACGGTCGAGGTGAACGGCGTCTCGGTCACCTTCCACCCCGCCGGCCACGTGCTCGGCTCCGCTCAGATCTGCGTCGAGCATGGCGGCACGCGCATCGTCGCATCCGGCGATTACAAGCGCCGACCGGACGCAACCAGCGAGCCCTTCGAGCCGATCGCCTGCGACGTGTTCATCACCGAGGCGACCTTCGGCCTGCCGGTGTTCCGCCACCCGCCCGACACGCATGAGATCGCCAAGCTGATCCGCTCGACGGAACAGTTTCCCGAACGGGCGCATCTCGTCGGCGCCTACGCGCTGGGCAAGGCGCAGCGCGTCATCCGCCTGATCCGCGACGCCGGCTACGACAAGCCGATCTTCATCCACGGCGCGCTGGCGAAACTCTGCGACTACTACCAGTCAGAAGGCATCGATCTCGGCGATCTGCGCCCCGCCACCGTCGAAGGGGGCAGCAAGGGCGATTTCGCCGGAGCCATCGTCGTCGGTCCGCCGTCGGCCTTCGCAGACCGCTGGGCGCGGCGCTTTCCCGAACCGATGTCCTGCTTCGCGTCAGGCTGGATGCGCATCCGCCAGCGCGCCAAGCAGGGCGGCGTGGAACTGCCGCTCATCATCTCCGACCACTCCGACTGGGACGAGCTTCTGGAAACGATCGTCGAGACCAAGGCTCGCGAGGTCTGGGTCACCCATGGCCGCGAGGAAGCACTTGTGCGCTGGTGCGAGCTGCAGGGTATAGCGGCAAAGGCGTTGCACCTTGTGGGGTACGAGGACGAGGGGGATTGATGAACCGCTTCGCCGAACTCCTCGACCGCCTCGTTCTGACCCCTGCCCGCAACGGCAAGCTCACCCTGCTCGTCGATTATTTTCGCACGGTCGAGGACCCCGACCGCGGCTACGCGCTGGCGGCGATCACCGGCGACCTGTCGATCGCGGCAGTGAAACCCGCCATGCTGCGCATGCTGGTCACCGAGCGCATGGACCCGGTTCTGTTCGGCTATTCCTACGACTATGTCGGCGACCTCGCCGAAACCGTCTCGCTGGTGTGGCCCGAGCTTCCCCCGCATCAGAAGCCAAACCACGAACCGACCCTCGGCGACGTGGTCGGCGCGCTGCAGTCGGCGAGCCGTTCGGACGGACCGAAGGTGCTGGCGCGGCTGCTCGATCAGGCGAGCATCGAGGCGCGCTTCGCGATCATCAAGCTGGTGACCGGCGGGCTGCGCATCGGCGTGTCGGCCCGGCTGGCGAAGCAGGCGCTGGCCGAATTCGGCAAGGTCGACGTCGCCGAGATCGAGGAGTTGTGGCACGGGCTCGAACCGCCCTATCTCGGATTGTTCGCGTGGCTGGAGGGCAAGGCGGACAAGCCGGAAAAGGCGGCGCATGCGCTGTTCCGGCCAGTCATGCTGTCGACGCCGGTGGAGGATCGCGATCTCGAAAAGCTCAGCCCCGCAGACTATGCCGCCGAGTGGAAATGGGACGGCATTCGCGTGCAGGCGGTGTCGGAAGGCGGCATCCGCCGCCTCTACTCCAGGACCGGCGACGATGTTTCCGGCGCCTTCCCCGACCTCGTGGACGCGATGGCCTTTTCCGCTGCGCTCGACGGCGAACTGCTGGTCGGCGACCCACGGGAGGCGACCGGCACTTTCTCCGACCTGCAGCAGCGGCTGAACCGCAAGAGCGTTTCGCCGAAGATACGAGAGAAATTTCCGGCCTTCATGCGCTGCTACGACATCCTCCAGTTGGGCGAGGAGGATCTCAGGCCCCTGCCCTTCATGGAGCGGCGCAAACGTCTCGAGACGTTCGTCGCAACCCTCGACCCGGCACGTTTCGACCTGTCGCCGCTGGCGCCGTTCTCCGATTGGGACCAGCTGAACGAGATGCGCTGCAACCCTCCGCATCCGATCATCGAGGGCGTGATGCTGAAGCGGCTCGACTCGCCCTACCTCGCCGGCCGTCCGAAAGGCCCGTGGTTCAAATGGAAGCGCGACCCGCACACGGTCGACGCCGTGCTGATGTATGCGCAGCGCGGCCACGGCAAGCGTTCCAGCTTCTATTCGGACTATACGTTCGGAGTCTGGCAGGGACCGCAAGGCGAGGAGGAACTGGTGCCGGTCGGCAAGGCCTATTTCGGCTTCACCGACGAGGAACTGAAGCAGATCGACAAGTTCGTGCGCGACAACACGATCGAACGCTTCGGGCCGGTGCGCTCCGTGCGCGCCGACCGCGAGAACGGGCTGGTTCTCGAAGTGGCATTCGAGGGACTCAATCGCTCCACGCGCCACAAATCGGGCGTCGCGATGCGCTTTCCCCGCATATCCAGGCTGCGCTGGGACAAGCCTACGATCGAAGCCGACCGCATCGAGACGCTCCAGGCGCTTCTGGACTGAACCGATTTCCTTACGGCTGCTCGACCACCGAAACCCGGATCTCATACACGTCGAGCGCCTTGCCTTCGTTCGAGAAATCCGAGTTTATGGCGATCGATCCGCCCGCGCCCGGCTGGTTGTCGGGCAGCGCAACGTCGAACAGATATTCCCCGCGTTCGTAGCCGACCGCGTAGCGTTTGCGCCCGCAGTCGCCCATCTCGCCGAAATTGCAGCTGATCGAGATCTGGGTCTGCGTCCCTTCCTCCGCCCGCGCAGAAAGGTTGAACACCGCCTTCTTGCCGGCGATCGTCTCCAGCACCGCCTGCGGCACGTCGAACACCACGGACGCACCTTCATCGCCGGAGCGGATGCGAACGAAGCGGCCGGACTCATCCTCGGCCACCTCCGCGGTGGCACCGGCCGGCGCATTCACCGTCGACATGTCGTCCGGGGAGAAAACCACCGTCCAGTCCCTCAACTCCTGGCTTCCGCCGAGGTCGCCGGGCTGCGCGGGCTGTTCCTCGGCCGGATCGAACTCTTCCTCTTCGACAAGCTGCGGCGGCGTCGGAGGCTCCAGCCCAGAGTAAGGCATCAGCATTCCGGTCTGGTAGACCCACCAGCCGCCGATGGCGGCGATGCACAGGAGCGTGACGACGACGAACATTGCGGCGAAGGGACGCCGGCTGCGCCGCGAACGGGTCTGGTCCCGGTCTGGCCGGACCTCCGCCTCCGAAGCCGTGCCGATGTCATAACTGTCCACCGGCCCGGCGGTTGGCCCGAAGTCGATTGCGGGCGCAGGCGCGGAAGCTCCGGGTTGGTCCTCCAGGGAAACGGAAGGCGTCCTGCGGACCGGCTCCGCGGCGCCGGCGGAGGGCGCATCCACCGGCGGGGCGGCGTCGGCCCGCGGCGGCTCGCGCCTCGCGTCGATTGCGACCTCCGGCATGTCGCTCGGTCGCACCGGCAGGGGCGGCGGGGCCGGAAGATATTCGGCTTCGATGCTGGTGATCTTGGCCTGCAGGTGGCGCTTGCGCTTGATCGCCATCTCGACCGTGAGCTGGGGCTGCGACTGGGAGGCGCGCTCGAGCGCGGCATAGGCCGACCTGTACACCTTCTCACGGAAGGCCCGGTCTCCGGCGTTTCCTTTCGCGAGCGCATTGCGGATCGCTGTTTCGACCGGATCCAATGACGGCCTCTTCCCCTGAGAGTATCCTTTAACCGATGGTTAAACGCAGCAGAACGATGAGGCAACGGCCAGCGGACGCAAAGCCCGGCAAAAATGCAACAGGGCGCTTTCGGATCCATATGGGCCAAACGGGATCCAGACGTCCGAACGGCGCGCAGGGCACCCTAAAGCCTGCCTTCTCATGCGGTCGTGCCATTTTCGGCTAAAGAGCAACGGCGACTTGAATTCGCCCCGCAATACGGCTATCACGCCCGCGTTCGGCCGGCTCCCCGCCGGCTCTGGAATGCCGCTTTAGCTCAGTTGGTAGAGCACATCATTCGTAATGATGGGGTCGCGTGTTCGAGTCACGCAAGCGGCACCATTCTCCAGCTATAAGAAGTCTGCCGAGGCCCGACCGGCCGCATCGACGCCGCCGCGTCGACGGAGCTAGGCCGGATGGTCGCTCGCAGAGTGCTCCGGCGGCACGGTCTCCGCCAGCCAACCTGCTTCGCGGACGAAGCTCAGGAAGGCGCCGCGCGCCGTTTCCAGGGTCACCGATCCCTTCGCGCACTGCTCGATCATGTCGAGCGCGATGCTGCGTTTTTCGCTTGCGTTGTCTGCCTCGCTGCCCTGCAGAACGGCCAAGGCCTGACCCAGGGTCTCGATCGGCCGGACGCCGAGTACGCCGTCGGATATCCAAACTGCAGGCCTGAAGAAGCAGCTCATCTCCATTCCGCTCGAACCCGCATCCGCTCAACGATGTTCCGCCGGAGAAAAGGTGACGGCCGGTGGAACAAGCCCGCGTGCGGGGTGTTCGGACACGGTTGAAACACTTCCAAGGAGCGCAACAAATGAAAAGAATGTTGACCGTAGCAGCCGCGCTGATGTTCGCAGGCGGAGTAGCGTTTGCCCAGGACGGCGGCGGCGCAGGCGGAGCCGAGGGTGGTGCTGGAGCAGGCGCCGGTGCTGATACCGGCGGAGGAGCCGCCGGCCAGGGCCAGCCGGAAGGCAGCGGCGCGACTGATCCGGGCAATTACCTGACTGGCCCGAATATCAACCGCTTCTATTCCGACGACACCATGTCCACGCTTCGTTCAGACGACGAGGTCAGGTCGAACTGGGATGCCATGTCGGAAGCCGATCGCAACAACCTGCGGCAGGCCTGCCAGGGCAACACGGACGCCCGCTATACTTCCCTGTGCGACTCGGTCGGCAGAATGTAGCTCGTCACGCGACTCACAGGACCGATCGAAGGCTCGTCTCCTCCGGGGACGAGCCTTTTCGCCGTCGTACAGCCGGCAACCGGGTTCTACGCCGTGTTGCTGCTCTCGAAGGTGCGGTGGACGGCTGGTGAGACCTCGAAATGGTGCAGAGCAAACCCCATATTCGATGTATCGTCCGGAGGGCTAGGGGTGTAGGAGGACGGGCCGAATCCGCAGGCTTCGGCGCCGGACTTACAAGAACAAGAAACTGAAATGCCGATTTCCTTAGCCGACCAGCTTTTCGTCGCGTCGAACGACGACAGCTTGTCCGAAGCGGAGCTGCGGGCCTGGATGAGAAGGGCCGCGCATCGCATCGAAGCGGCGGATCGTCCCGGATCGGCGGTGCTGGTCGATGCCGACGTGCTGTCAGCGTTGGACGAACTGGCCGACGACTCCCGGACGGACCGGACATTCACCGTGAACGCGATACTGCGGGACTGGCTCATTCAGCAGGGCCATCTTCCTCTCGACGAACTCGACGAAGAATGAGGGATGGCAGCGAATTGCGGCTGCGATGATCCTGACGCGCCCAAGGCCTTCCCGCTCTCGGCTGACCAAGCAGGATCGAAGACACGAAAAAGCCCGCCGCACATTGCGGCGGGCTTCGGAAGCCATTTCAAGAAAAGTCAGAACTTCCAGTTGAGGCCGGCGCGAACGGTGTGGAACTTCACGTCGCTATCGAGGCTGGCGGCGATAGTGTCGATCGATTCCGAGAACAGTTCTTCGGTCCCGAGATCGGTGTAGAGGTATTCGGTCTTCAGCGACCAGTTGTCGGTGAAGGCGTACTCCGCTCCGCCGCCCACGGTCCAGCCGGTGCGATTGTCGCGCGTGCTGACGTCGACGAGATCCGGTCCACCGTCGGCACCAGCCCTGAGATAGCTCTCGGTGCGGCCGTAGGCGAAACCGCCGGTGCCGTAGACGAGCAGACGCTCGACCGGAACGTAGCCAAGCCGGGCGCGAACGGTGCCGAAATATTCCAGTTCCGTTCCTGCCTCGGCATTGCCGTCGAGCCCTCCGAGTATCGGGGAGGCTTCATCGACGCTGATGTCGCCGGACACTTCACCCTTGATGTTGGACGCCTGGATGTCCGCCTCCGCGCCGAACACGAACTGGCCGGACTGCCAGTTGTAGCCGATCTGGCCGCCACCCAGGAAGCCGCTGGCGGTGACGTCGAGGGAGCCGTTCAGGATTTCGGTGAAGACACCTTCGTCCACCTCGGCGTCCACGGAGAAGGGATGCTCGAAATCGCCGCCGCCGTAGCCGCCGTTGACGCCGATGTAGATTCCGCTCCAGTCATAGGCCGCAGCCACGGGCAAAGGGGCCTGCTCGACGAGCACGTCCGCCGCATGGGCGGTGGTGGAGAGGAGAAGCGAAAGGGGAAACAGGTAGGTTGCGAATTTCATGGTCTGTACTCCGTCCCGATGTTTCTTTTGATCGGGGAGTTCAGAAAGCCATCATGTGGATGTCCGCTGTGGTCTTTAGGCGGAGGCCCTGGACATCCACCACAGCCTCCCCGACCAAACATCGAAGAGATCCGTGCCCCTTGCTGGAGCACGTATCGAGCACTGATTTTTTCGAGCAGCCCAAGCCCGCCACATGAAGGGGTTCTGAAGCCCCTACCCCGCCGCATGCGAAGTGACTTATGGCTAGTTCAGGCTCGGCGGCTTGGCAATTGTATTTCTGCAACACTCGGCCACGCTGGGACTTATGCGTGCAGATTCCAGGGACTGCACCCGTGCGTGGAGCCCTCCCCCTTCGCTTCGGCGGTCACGCCATACCTATGATCGGGCCGGCATGCACGATGGTCGTCGCAAGCCGCGCGAGGGCTCTCCGTTCAGCTGCGACGGGCGCTCGTCCCCATACCGTGCCGGCCATTCGGCTTGCCTGAACGCCGGTCCTTCTTCAGACCCTACTCGTCGAGCAGCCTTCTGACTTTGACTGCGAGTTCGTTGATGTTGAACGGCTTGGTGAGAAGGCTCGTGCCCGGGTCGAGGATGCCGTTGTGTACGATCGCGTTGCGCGTATAGCCCGTCGTGTAGAGGACCTTGAGATCCGGCTGGCGCGCCCGGGCATGGTCGGCGAGTTCCCGGCCGGACATTTCGGGCATCACGACGTCGGTGAACAGCAGCGCGACCCGCGCGCCGTGGTCGAACATCCGCAGGGCTTCCAGGGGGCCGTTCGCTTCGAGCACCGTGTATCCGAGTTCGCGCAGCGCCTCTGCCGACACCGCCCGCACGCGATCCTCGTCCTCGACAACCATGACGACCTCGCTGGGCAGACCCCTGTGCGTCGCCGTGGGGTTCTCCTTCGGCGCCGCCTGAGGAGCCTCGCCATAATGCCGCGGCAGGTAGATCTTCACGGTCGTGCCAACGCCAGATTCCGAATAAATCTTTACGTGGCCGCCTGACTGGCGCACGAAGCCGTACACCTGGCTCAGGCCGAGCCCGGTGCCCTTTCCGACACCCTTCGTGGTGTAGAACGGGTCGAAGGCCTTGGCCATCACCTCCGGCGGCATCCCCTCGCCGTTGTCGGCGACCGCAATCAGGACATACTGCCCGGTGGGAATGGCGAATTCGCGGGCGAACGCGTCGTCGACGAAGGCGTTCGACGTCTCGATCGTCAGCTTGCCGCCGTTGGGCATCGCGTCGCGCGCATTGACGGACAGGTTGAGGATGGCGTTCTCCAGCTGGCCCGGATCCGCCTTGATCTGCCAGAGCCCGGCCGCAAGCACGGTCTGCACCGCGATCGTCTCGCCGAGCGTGCGGACGAGCAACTCCGACATGTCGGACACCATGCGGTTCGCACTGATCGGCTCGGGGGAAAGCGGCTGCTGGCGGGAAAAGGCGAGCAGGCGCTGGGTCAGCGACGCCGCGCGCTGCGCCGCGTCGGTGGCACCCTCCACGAAACGCTCGACGTCGGTCTCTCCCTTTGCCAGCTTGCGCTGCAACAGGTTCAGCCCGCCGATGATGACGGCGAGCATGTTGTTGAAGTCATGGGCGATGCCGCCGGTGAGCTGGCCGACCGCCTCCATCTTCTGCATCTGCCGCAACTGCTCTTCCGCCTTGGAGCGCTCCTGCACTTCCTCGATCACGCGCTGCTCGAGCGTGGCGTTGAGCGTCTGCAGGGCAGCCTCGGCGCGCTTGCGCTCGGCAAGCTCGCGTTCGACCGCCTGGAACAGCCTCGCATTGTCGATCGCCGTCGCCGCCTGTCCGGCGATGCCTGCCAGTATCTCCTCGTGCTCCTGGCGGAAGCGTCCCGGCGCCGCATGCCCGAAGAACAGGCCGCCGATCACCTCGCCGGAGCGCAGCGCGACCGGAACGGCGAGATAGCTCCTGACCGGCAGATGCCACTTCGGCATGCCGTAGTGCGGCGCGTGCTTGCCGTAGCGCGGGTCGAGCAGGACATCGTCGGACCGGACGATGCCTTCGCCCTCGAAGGTCGGGCGGAATATGTCCGTCGCGCGTGGCATCGGCGCATTCGCGAACGCATCGCGCGACACGCCCGAGAGGGCGTACAGCATGTAGCTCTCGCCGGCGTCGTTCGTGACATTGTAGAAGAAAGATCCGAACTCGGCTCCGACCAGCTCGGTGCAGGCGTCGGTCACGATCTGCACGATCTTGTCGATATCGAGCTCGGCCCGGATTTCCGCGCCGGTGCGGTTGAGGATCGAAAGCTTGCGGGACTCGTTGCGGATCGCGTGCTCCGTCTGGCGCGATCGCGTCACGTCGACGTTGACGCCGACCATTCCCAGAAATTCCCTCCCGGGACCGAAACGCGGCTGGGCGTTGGTGCGGACGACGCGCAGCCGCCCGTCGGCGCGGCGCATGCGTGCCTCTACGCTGAACGGCGTCTTGGACTGCATGGCCGCGGCGGCCGGAGCCATGAGGCCGCGGTCTTCAGGATGGATCGTCGCCATCCAGTCGAACTCTTCCAGCTTCTCGCCGTCGATCCCCCAGAATTCGCGCTGCGCCTTGTTGAGATAGACGCAATGCCCCTCCACGTCGCTCATCCACAGCATGACCGGCGCGTTCTCGGCCACCAGGCGGAACCGCTCCTCGCTTTCCCGCAACGCGATCTCGCTGCGCTTCTGCTCGGTTACGTCGTGTCCCTGGATGAAGACGCCGGAGATGAGCCCGCTGTCCGAAACGATCGGCTGGTAGATGAAATCCAGGTAGCGCTCCTCGATGCCGGCGCCGCCATAGGCCAGTTCGACCTTGGCACCGCGCCCGACGAAAGGCTGGCCCGTCCTGTAGACCTGATCGAGGAGTCCGACGAAGCCCTGCCCCGCCACTTCCGGCAAGGCTTCGGCGACGGTCTTGCCGATCACCTCGCGCTGGCCCACGAGCGTGCTGTAGGCCTTGTTGACCATGGTGAACTTGTGTCGAGGTCCGACCGTGACCGCGATGAAGCCCGGTGCCTGCTCGAACATGCGACGCAGGCTTTCGCGCTCGGCCTCCAGGGCCTGCTCGACTTTCACCTTGTCGGTGATCTCGACGACGATCGCCATGACGGCGGCCGGCTTGCCCTCTTCGTCGAGCAGCGGCGAGTAGTCGAGATTGAGCCATACTTCTTCCGGAACGCCGTCATTGCGCGACAGCACCAGCAGCTGGTCGCGGTAGGCGAGCGTTTCTCCCTTCCCGTAGACCACCTTCATGATGTTGTCGTTGAATTCGGCGACCTCCGGCCAGCCCTCGCGGACCTTCGTGCCGAAGAGCTTCGGATGACGGCCACCAGCGAAGCCGGAATAGCCGTCATTGTAGATCATGATGCCGTCCTCGCCCCAGAGCGTGACGATGGGCACCGGCGAACGCAGGATGAATGAGATCGCGGACCGCTGGCTTGCGGGCCACGTGTCTATCGGGCCTATCGATGTCGACGCCCAATCAAAGTTTGCGATGATGTCCGCCGCTTCGCCGCCTCCGGCCAGAAACGGATAGCTCTCTTGCGTAGGCGTCAACGGTCCCCCCGACCTCAAAACAACCCGTGACCATCAATGTTTGGTCCGTGATCCGGTTCCCATCGCCGCGAACTTCTGGTGTCGGAAGGACGCTCAGGCTGCCTTCTTGCGTGCCAGCCGCGCCCTGATGCTCTCGACGTCCGCCCTCGGCGTGGCTGCGAACAAGGTCTTCGTATAGTCATGGCGCGGGTTGGAAAAGACCTCGTCGCGCGTGCCGTACTCGACCGCCTCGCCATAATACATCACCATGACCTCGTCGGCGATGTAGCGGACGACCGAGAGATCGTGGCTGATGAAGAGATAGGTCAGCCCGAACTCGTCCTGCAGATCGGCCAGGAGGTTGAGAACCTGCGCCTGCACGGAGAGATCGAGCGCCGATACCGGTTCGTCGAGCACGAGGATGCTCGGATTGAGCATCAGAGCCCGCGCGATCGCGATGCGCTGCCGCTGGCCGCCCGAGAACATGTGCGGATAGCGGTGGTAGTGCTCCGGCTGGAGGCCGACCTTAGACAGCATCGACATGGCGCGCTCCCGCCGCTCGTCGGCGCCGACATCGGTGTTGATCTTCAGCGGCTCCGACAGCACGTCGCCGATCTTCTGACGCGGATTCAGCGACCCGTAGGGATTCTGGAACACGATCTGGACCTTGCGCCGCATTTCCGGCGTCAGGCCCTCGGCCACGATGTCGACCTTGCGGCCGTCGATGAAGAGCTCGCCGGCCGTGGGGGCGTCGATCATCGTGACGATGCGCGCGAGGGTGGATTTGCCGCAACCGCTCTCTCCGACGATCGCCAGCGTCTTGCCCTTCTCCACGGAGAAACTGACGCCCTTCACCGCGTGGACGGTACGCGGCTTGGCGAAAAGGCCGCCCCCGACGTGATAGTCGCGAACGATGTTCCTGGCTTCGACGACCTTCATAGCGGCGGCTCCATCATTGGGGTGTTGACGGCCGCCGAATCTGCCTCGAGCAGGAAGCCGTCGATCGTCGGTAGACGGTCGCCGGTCGCATTGTCCGGCAGGGCTGAGAGCAGGGCGCGCGTGTAGGTGCTCTTCGGCGACTCGAACAGCGACAGGACGTCCGCCTCCTCCATCTTGCGGCCCTTGTACTGGACCATCACACGGTCCGCGGTCTCGGCGACGACACCCATATTGTGGGTGATCATGATCAGGGCCATTCCGTACTCCTCCTGCAGCCGGACGAGGAGGTCCAGGATCTGCTTCTGGATCGTCACGTCGAGCGCCGTCGTCGGCTCGTCGGCGATCAGGAGCTTTGGATTGCATGCAAGCGCCATGGCGATCATGACGCGCTGGCATTGTCCGCCCGACATCTGATGGGGAAAGCTCGACAGCCTTTCGGCCGGCTCCGGGATGCCGACCAGCTTCAGCAACTCCACGGCGCGGGCGCGCCGGGTGGCACGATCCATGCCCATGTGGACCTTGAGGACCTCCTCGATCTGGAAGCCCACGGTGAAGCAGGGATTGAGGCTGGCCATCGGCTCCTGGAAGATCATCGACATATCCTTGCCGACGAGCTTCCGGCGTTCCGCCGGCGATATGGTGAGGAGGTCGATGCCGTCGAAGATCACCTTGTCGGCCGTGACCTTCGCCGTCCAGGGCAGCAGGCCCATCACCGCGAGCATGGACACGGACTTGCCGGACCCGGATTCGCCGACGATCGCAAGGACCTCCCTGCGGTCGACGGATACCGATATGCCGTCCACAGCGCGGAACGAACCGCCCGCGGTCTGGAACTCGACGACCAGGTTTTCGATTTCGAGAAGGGCCAAGCTCAGCTCCTCTTCAGCTTGGGGTCGAGCGCGTCGCGCAGCCCGTCGCCCATCAGGTTGATCGCAAGGACGGTGAGCAGGATGGCCAGTCCCGGCAGCGTGACGACCCACCAGGCGCGGAGGATGAACTCGCGCGCCTCGGCGAGCATGGTGCCCCATTCCGGTGTCGGCGGCTGTGCCCCCATTCCCAGGAAGCCGAGCGCGGCCGCGTCGAGGATCGCGTTGGAGAAGGACAGCGTCGCCTGCACGATCAGCGGCGCCATGCAGTTCGGCAGGATGGTGACGAACATCAGGCGAAGCGGTCCCGCGCCGGCTACCCTTGCCGCGACGACGTAGTCCCGACTCTTCTCCGCCATCACGGCAGCACGCGTCAGGCGCACGAAATGCGGCTGGAAGACCAGTGCGATGGCAATCATCGCGTTGGTCAGGCCAGGCCCGAGCACCGCCACGAGAACGAGGGCCAGCAGAAGCGACGGGAAGGCCAGGATGATGTCCATGACGCGCATGATCACCGTGTCGACCCAGCCACGGAAATAACCCGCAACGACGCCGATCGCGATGCCGCCGACCAGCGAGAGGCTGGTGACGATCACGCCGATGAACAGCGAGAAGCGGGTGCCGTAGATCAGCCGGGAAAGCATGTCGCGGCCGACCGCATCGGTGCCGAGAAGGAAGGTCGCGTTGCCCCCCTCCTGCCAGACCGGCGGCACCAGCACCGCGTCGCGGTACTGGGCGTTCGGCGCATGCGGAGCGATCAGCGGAGCGAAGATCGCCAGGAAAACGAGGAACAGGAAGAAGAAGAGCCCGATCACTGCTCCACGGTTTTCCGAGAAGTAGAACCAGAACTCGGCGAAGCGTGCGCGGCGCGACGGATCGACGGAGGCGCCGGTATTTGCAGTTGCGTTTGCCATGCCGCCTCTCAGTGCCGGATGCGAGGATTGATGAGGCCGTAGAGCAGATCGACCAGAAGGTTCACCAGCATGATCGTGCCGGCGATGATCAGCAGTCCGCCCTGTATGACCGGATAGTCTCGCTTGAAAACGGAATCGACCATCCATTTGCCTATGCCGGGCCATGAGAAGATCGACTCGGTGAGGATGGCGCCGGCCAGCATTACGCCGATCTGCAAACCGATGGTCGTCACCACCGGTATCATGGCATTGCGCAAGGCGTGGATGCCGACAACCCGAAACACCGAAAGTCCTTTGGCACGTGCGGTGCGGACATAGTCCTCAGAAAGCACTTCCAGCATTGCCGACCGCGTCTGGCGGGCGATGACGGCGAGCGGGATCGTGCCGAGCACGATCGTCGGGAGGATGAGATGGCTCACAGCCGACTGGAAGGCTCCTTCCTGGCCGGAAAGCAGGGAGTCGACCAGCATGAAGCCCGTCACCGACGGGAAGAAGAACATAAGGGAAATCCGCCCGGAGACGGGCGTCCACTGAAGGATGCCGGAAAAGAGGATGATCAGGAGCAGCCCCCACCAGAAGATCGGCATGGAGAAGCCAATCAGCGCGGTGCCCATGATCAACTGGTCGAAGATCGACCCTCTCTTTATGGCGGCAAACACACCCGCCGGAATGCCGAGCACGACGGCGAACAGGATGGCGCACAGCGACAGTTCGAGCGTTGCCGGGAACAGCTCCAGGAACTGCGACAGCACCGAGTTTTTCGTAGCGATCGACGTCCCGAAATCCCCGCGTAGCACGCCCCACAGGTAATCGAGATACTGGACGACCACGGGCCGGTCGAAACCGAGCTGCGCCGAGATCTCGGCATGACGCTCCGGCGACATGACCCGCTCGCCCGAAAGCAGCGCGACAGGGTCGCCCGGCAGCAGCCGGATGAAGGAGAAGGCGATGATCGAAACCCCGATGAAGGTCGGGATCAGGACTGCAAGCCGCCCGAGAAGAAAGCGAACCATGAGGAGATCCTGGGACCGGAATAGTCTTTTCCGAAGTGCGAGCGTCTTTCAGCCGAAGGCGGAAGGCGGGTGGATGTTCCGGGTCGGCCGCACGACGCGGCGAACGCGGCAGCAGACGGAGCATAACAAAAAAGGGCGCCCGCGTCGCGAACGCCCTCCTTGTCGTTACGCCGATGTCACTCGACCACGTCGACCGTCTCGAAGGTGAAGTCGCCGAGCGGACTCTGGACGAAGCCCTCGACGTTCTTGCGCATCGGGACGATGGCCAGCGAGTGGTCCAGCGTGGCCCAGGGCGCCTCGCGCTTGAACACGACCTGCGCTTCTTCATAGAGCTTGGTGCGCTCGGCCACGTCGGTCGTTTCCTTCGCCTTGCTGACGAGGTCGTCGAACTCCTTGTTACACCACTGCGCGCGGTTGTTGCCGCCGACGGCATCGCAGCCGAGCAGTGTGTCGAGGAAGTTGTCCGGGTCTCCGTTGTCGCCGGTCCAGCCCAGCATCACGGCGCCGTCGCGGTCCTTGGCGCTGGACTTCTCCAGATACTCGCCCCAGTCCATGGAGACGATCTCCGCCTTCACGCCTACCTTGTCGAAGTCCGACTGGATGAGCTCCGCCGCACGGCGCGCATTCAGCATGTAGGGGCGCGCCACCGGCATTGCCCACAGCTTCATCGAGAGATTCTGCACCCCTGCGGCTTCGAGGGCTGCCTTGGCCGCTTCGGGATCGTAGGGATCGTCCTGGACAGCTTCGTTGTACGACCACATGGTCGGCGGAATCGGGTTCTTGGCCGGAGTGGCCGCACCCTGGAACACGGCGTCGACGATTGCCTGCTTGTTGATCGCCATGTTCAGCGCCTTGCGCACCTCGACCTTGTCGAAGGGCGCCTGGGTCGTGTTGTAGGCCAGGTAGGCCACGTTGAGGCCTTCCTGCTCGGACACCTTCAGGTCCGGATCGGACTTGATGGCCGCGACGTCGGCCGCATTCGGGTAAGGCATCAGGTGGCATTCGCCGGCCTTGAGCTTCTGCAGGCGGACCGAAGCGTCCGTGGTGATGGCGAACACGAGGTCGTCGATCTTCGGCGCCTCGCCCCAATATTCGGCGTTCTTCTTGTAACGGATGACGGCGTCCTGCTGGTAGCCGACGAAGGTGAACGGACCGGTGCCGACGGGCAGCTGGTTCATCTGGTTCAACTTGCCTTCAGCCTGAAGCTGATCGGCATATTCCTTGGACATGATCGACGCGAAGGGCATGGCGATGTTCGCCAGGAACGGAGCTTCCTTGCGCTTCAGCGTGAACTTGACGGTCAGATCGTCGACCTTCTCGATCGACTCCAGCAGATCCGGGAAGCCCATGCCGGCAAAGTATTCCCAGGTGCCGCCTTCGACATAGTTGTTCCAGGGATTGTCCGATTTCCACTGCCGCTCGTAGGAGAAGATCACGTCGTCCGCATTGAGGTCGCGCGTCGGCGTGAAGTACTCGGTGGTGTGGAACTTGACGCCCGGGCGCAGCTTGAACGTGTACTCGAGGCCGTCGTCGGAGACTTCGTAGCTTTCCGCCAGTCCCGGTTCGGTCTCGGTCGTACCCTTCTTGAACTCCAGCAGGCGGTTGAAAACGGGGTGAGCGGAAGCATCGAAAGTATTGCCGCCGGTGTATAGCCCCGGGTCGAAGCCTTCGGGCGACGCTTCCGAGCAGTAGACGAACGTCTTTGCACTGGCCACACCGCTCAACACGGTTGCGGCTAGCAAGGCAGCCGCAAAAGTGGTTTTCTTGAACATCAATTTCTCCCTGAGTGTGTTCCTAGCCCCTCTAGCAGGCCGGAAAGCGGGCATATAAACACCCTTTCGACATCTTTGGAACACCCTCCTTCCCTGCCGCACGGGAAGAGAATTTCTTTCTAACTTATGCTTTCCCGCCAGGAATTAATGTTTCCGGCGTTCGTTGTTGTCGCCATCTGCGAAAAGCCCGGCAGGCTTGCTTGTGCGGCAGGCTGCGCCTTACATTTCCGTTGTCCAGCGCGCTGCCGAACCTTGGACAGCGTCCGGGCGATGGAGGCCTCAGGGAGGAAGCTTTGGCCACGAAAACAAGCAAGGAAGCCGGCACCGCGTCGGCCAAGCCATGGCTGCGGAGCTATCCTGTCGGCGTGCCCGCGGAGATATCCGTACCCGTCGGTTCCATAGGCGATCTCCTCGCGGAAGCCTGCCGGCGCTTCGCGCAGAGGACGGCCTTCATCTGCATGGGCAAGTCCCTCACCTACGGCGATCTCGACCGCCACTCGGCTGCCTTCGGCGCATGGCTGCAGGCACGCGGGCTGGCGAAGGGCGCGCGCGTGGCCATCATGATGCCCAACGTCCTGCAATATCCGGTCGCCATGCTGGCGATCCTGCGCGCCGGCTACACGGTGGTGAACGTCAATCCGCTCTACACGCCGCGCGAACTGGAGCACCAGCTCAAGGATTCCGGGGCGGAGGCGATCGTCATCCTGGAGAATTTCGCACGCACGCTCGAGGCCGTCCGCGACAGGACGGCCATCAAGCATGTCGTGGTCGCCACGATGGGCGACATGCTCGGCCCCAAGGGACTCCTGGTGAATCTCGTCGTCAGGCGCGTCAAGAAGCTGGTACCCTCCTGGTCGCTGCCCGGCCACGTTCCGTTCAAGTCCATGCTGAGGCAGGCGGCGGTCCTGCAGCTGAAGCCGACCGAAATCACGGGCAGCGACATCGCCTTCCTGCAATATACCGGCGGCACCACCGGCGTCGCCAAGGGCGCCATGCTCACCCACAGCAACGTTCTGGCCAACATCGAGCAGCTTCGGGTGTGGCTCGACGATGCCTATGTCGCCCGGCCGAAGCCCGCGGACCTGCTCTTCGTCTGCGCGCTCCCGCTCTACCACATCTTCGCGCTGACGGTGAACGCGATGATGGGAATGCAGCAGGGCGCCGCCAACCTGCTGATTCCCAATCCGCGCGACATCCCGGGTTTCGTGAAGGAGCTGTTGCGGCACCGCTTCCATTTCTTTCCGGCGATCAACACGCTTTTCAACGCGCTGCTGAACAACGAGGACTTCCGCAAGCTCGACTTCTCCTCGCTGATCCTGACGATGGGCGGCGGCATGGCGGTTCAGAAGGGCGTCGCCGAGCGCTGGAAGGCGCTGACTAACGTGACGATCACGGAGGGCTACGGCCTTTCGGAGACATCTCCGGTCGCGACCGCCAACCGGGTCAGGGATTCCGATTTCACCGGCACCATAGGCCTGCCGGTTCCGTCCACCGATATCTCGATCCGCGACGACGACGGCCGGGAACTGCCGCTCGGCGAGGTGGGCGAAATCTGCATCCGCGGGCCCCAGGTCATGGCAGGCTACTGGAACAGGCCGGAGGAAACGGCCCGGTGCATGACGCAAGACGGTTTCCTCAAGTCGGGGGACATGGGCTTCATGGATGCCGCGGGATACACGAAGATCGTCGACCGCAAGAAGGACATGATCCTGGTTTCCGGCTTCAACGTCTATCCCAACGAACTGGAGGAGATCGTCGCTCTGCATCCGGGCGTGCTCGAGGTCGCGGCCATCGGCGTGCCCGACGATCATTCCGGCGAGGCGCCGAAGCTGTTCGTGGTGAGACGTGACCCCGAACTGACCGTCGAGGTGCTGATGGCCTATTGCCGCGAGAACTTCACCGGCTACAAGCGGCCGCGCCACATCGAATTCCGCACGGAACTGCCCAAGACCCCGGTCGGCAAGATCCTGCGGCGCGAGCTACGCGGATGAGCGGTCTCGACCTGCCAGATAACCCGGCAGGTCTGCGATCGAATTGAGCACCAGATCGGCAAGCGGCGCCAGCGACGTGCGCGTGCCGGTGCCGGACAGGACTGCGATCGCAAGGCCCGCGCCGCCGGCCTTGGCCATCTCGAGATCGTGCCTGTTGTCGCCGACCATCGCGATCTCTGGCGGCTTGAGGCCGGTCAGATCGCAGAATGCCGTGATCGTGTCCGGCGCGGGTTTCGGATTGGCCACGGCGTCGTAGCCGAAGGCCGCGTCGAACATCTGCGCGATTCCGAGCGCCGCGAGCGTCCTCTCCGCGCCGCTGGTCGAGTCGTTGGTGGCGATCCCGAGCCGGTAGCCTGTGCGGTGCAGGCTCGCAATCGCATCCTGGATGCCCGGCAGCGGCACCGACTGCAAGGCGCCCTGCTCCGCCGTAAAGGTGTCGAACAGGCGCGTCAGTTCCTTCTGGCGCTCGCCCTTGGCCTCGGGATACCAGAGCGCAACGATATCGGCGTTCGTGCCCGCTGCGAAAACCGAGTCGGCCATGAAGCACTTGTTGGCGAAGTCATAGCCCGCGAGCATCAGCAGGGCATCGGCGCGTTGCCTGTCCTGATCCGCCGCATGCAGGGCCATCCGGTCCGCCAGCGTGGACCAGGTCTTCTCGAAATCGACCAACGTCCCGTCCTTGTCGAACAGGATGCCCCTTATCTCAGCCAAACCGGATGTCTCCCCCTGAATCGTCCGCTAACGCCCGCTTCAGCGCAGGCGCCTGATGTAGTCGACCAGGCCGGCTGTCGAGGCGTCGTACCCGGCGGCGTCCTCCTTGCCTTCGACCACCGGCAGCAACTCGGTGGCGAGTTCCTTGCCGAGTTCCACCCCCCACTGGTCGAACGAATTGATGTCGAACATGGTACCCTCCACGAAGACGCGATGTTCGTAGAGCGCGATCAGCTTGCCGAGGGTCTTCGGGTCGAGGCTCTTGTAGAGGATCGTGATCGACGGCCGGTTGCCGGTGAACACGCGATGGGGGGCGATCCTGTCGATCTCCTCGCTCTTCACGCCCTTGGCGCGCATCTGGGCCTTCGCCTCGTCCAGGGTGCGGCCCTTCATCAGCGCGGCGGATTGCGCCAGCACGTTGGAGAGCAGCAGGTCGTGATGGTGCTTCAGATCCGGCTCGTGGCCGACGGCGGCGGCGAGGAACTCGATGGGAATGATGTCCGTGCCCTGGTGCAGCAGCTGGAAGAAGGCGTGCTGGCCGTTGGTGCCCGGCTCGCCCCACACGAGCGGACCGGTCGGCGTCGACACCTCGTTCCCTTCCAGCGTGACGTGCTTGCCGTTCGATTCCATGTCGAGCTGCTGGAGATAGGCAGGAAAGCGCGACAGACGCTGGTCATAGGGTATTACGGCGCGTGCCGGATAGCCGCACACGACGCGGTGCCAGTAGCCGATCAGGCCCAGCACCGCCGGAATGTTCTCGAGCAGCGGCGCGGTGCGGAAATGTTCGTCCATGTCGTGGGCGCCGGCGAGGAAGTCGCGGAAGTTGGACGCGCCGACGGCGATCATGATCGGCAGGCCGATCGCGCCCCACAGGGAATAGCGACCGCCGACCCAGTCCCAGAATCCGAAGACGCGATCCTCGGCGATGCCGAACTTCGCGACGAGCGGTAGCGCCGTCGAGACGGCGGCGAAATGGCTGCCGACGGCGCCCTCGCCCAGTTTCGAGACGATCCAGCGCTTCGCCGTCTCGGCGTTGGTCATCGTCTCGACGGTGGTGAAGGTTTTCGACGCAACGATGAAGAGTGTCGTCTCAGGATCGAGCCCCTTCAGCGTGTCGTGCATGTGCGCGCCGTCGATGTTGGAGACGTAGTGCGCGCGAGGCCCGTCGTGCCAGGGTGCCAATGCCAGCGTTGCCATGACGGGACCGAGGTCGGAGCCGCCGATGCCGATATTCACGACGTCGGTGATCCGCTTGCCGGTCGCTCCCTTGGATTCGCCGGAACGCACGGCATCGGAGAAAGTCTCCATGGCGTCCAGCACCGCATGCACGTCCGGCACGACATTGTGCCCGTCGACCAGCACGGTTGCGCTGCTAGGCTGGCGCAGGGCCGTATGCAGGACGGCGCGGTTCTCGGTGATGTTGATCTTTTCCCCCGAGAACATGGCTTGCCGGCGCGCCTCGACGCCCGCCGCCTCGGCGGCGGCCGCCAGCAGTTCCATCGTGCGCTCCGTCACGGCACATTTGGACCAGTCGATCAGCAGATCGCCGTGGGTCAGCGAAAACGTCTCGAAACGCCCCGGATCGGAAGCGAACGCCGAGCGCATGTCCGTCGGGACCTCCGACCTGTGCGCCTGAAGCGCTGCGAGCTTGGCCTGGAAAGAGCTGTCTGCCACGGAAGGCTCCATGAGTGTCTGGTTCTGCCCCGCACCATAGCAGAGCTTTTGCCGCGGGCGAGATAGGCCATCGCCTCCGGGACCCGATCCGTCAACACCATCGTGGCCCGCTGGGCCAGCGGCCGTCGGATCACTGGCATAAATCACAGCAATAAGAAAAATTCATTGGTGCAACCGTTTGGCACAAGAATACAAATCGCTGGGCCACGACTTCGGGAGTGTACGGGAAGGAAGAGGCATGCCACAGCGAAATGACGCAGCGATATGGTCGGGGCTTTTCCGCATATCGGCAGATTCCGGACAGACCCTGCAGGCGCAGATCCGCCAGGCTATCGTGGCCGCGATCCTGGACCGCCAGATCGCGGCATCGATGCCGCTCCCGTCCTGCCGCATCCTGGCCGAGAAGCTCGGCGTCGCCCGCGGGACGGTCGTCCTCGCCTTCCAGCAGCTCGTCGACCAGGGCTTCCTGATCGCGCGGGAGCGGCGTGGCCATTTCGTCAATCCCGAGGTTCTCGCCACCCCGGCCCGCCCCAACGGCAAGGCCAACGACAATGCCGGCGAAATCGACTGGAAGGCCAGGCGCAAGGTCTTCGCATCCGAGATGCCGCCGCCGGCCAAGTATGGAAACTGGATCAAGTCGTCCTACCCCTTCGTCTACGGTCAGTTCGATCCGGCGCTCTTTCCGACCGCCGAGTGGCGCGAGTGCAACCGCATGGCGCTCGCAGTCCTGGAGATCCGGAACTGGGCGGCGGACATGGTCGATCGTGACGACCCGTTGCTGATCGAGCAGATCCAGGCACGTCTGCTCCCGCGCCGCGGCATATTCGCCAACCCCGACGAGATCATCGTCACGCTGGGCGCCCAGAACGCGCTCTACATGCTTGCCACGCTGCTGATGGGCAAGGGCACGAAGGTCGCCATGGAAGATCCGGGCTATCCGGATGCACGCTCCATCTTCCGGCTCGCCGGCGCGGAAATTCTTCCGACGCCCGTGGACGATCAGGGCCTTGTCACGTCGTCCATCCACCCGGATGCGGATTTCATCTTCGCGACGCCCAGCCACCATTGCCCCACCATGGTGCCGCTGTCGGCGGAGCGCCGGCAGGACCTGCTCGCGCGAGCGGAACGAGACAATCAGATCGTCATCGAGGACGGTTACGACAGCCAGCTCCTCGACGAAGCGCCCCAGCAGGCCTTGAAAAGCATCGATCGCTCGGGCCGGGTCGTCTATGTCGGCTCTCTCTCCAAGACCCTCGCGCCGGGCCTGCGCCTCGGCTACATCGTCGCATCCGCCGATCTCGTCGCCGAATTGCGAGCACTGCGGCGCTTCATGCTTCGGCACCCGCCTGCCAACAATCAGCGCGCCGTGGCGCTGTTCCTTTCGTTGGGCCATCATGAGGCGCTCGTGCGCCGGCTTTCCACGGCCTTCGAGGAGCGGCGCAAGCGCCTGGTTCACGCGATCTCGGCTTTCCTGCCGGAATGGCGCGCCACCGATTCGGCCGGCGGCACTTCGCTGTGGCTCGAGGGCCCGCGTACCACGGATGCGCGCGATCTGGCGGCACAGGCGGCCTCGCGAAGCGTCATCATCGAGCCCGGCGACCGCTTCTTCGACCGGGCGGACAAACCCGTGCGCTTCATGCGCCTCGGCATATCCTCGATTGCGCTGCAGCACATCGAGCCCGGTATACGGGAACTCGCCACGGCCGCGGGGCGGCGTCCTGCCGCAGCCTGAGTCGCACAGCGCCCGTCCGGATAGCTGCCGAGCGCATTACCAGAAGGGCGGCTAGTCGAGCGTGGCAATAAATCGCATGGCCATGTGCCAGACACCGACAAATGTAATCACGAGAAACTCGAACTGAAGCAGATTGTTTTCAATCAGTATTCTACAGGTCGTTGCCAAATCGAAAAATGTCGCTGCCAAAAGCAGAATAAAAACAAACCCCAGGCCCGAGGCAGCATTGTCCACGACACCCAGAAGACTGCCTTGGGCCGAAGTGGCGCGAATGGTCAATGATATTGCACAAAGCGCTATAAGGGCCAGCCCAAGTCCGGCAGGCGAACTCAAGATGACGATCGCCTTTTCGATCATCGTCTTTTCGCGATAATCCTATCCGCACCAAAGAAGGCTACCGTGGTTGCGCAACCGATGACGAAGAGCGCCCAAGTCGGCAGGCTATTCCCATTCGCGAGAAAAGATCCTGAGGCTGCGTCCATCAAGCACGACACCGCCACGGGACCGATGACGAAGCCAGGGAATATATATTTTCGAAATTCCATTCGGTGTCGCCCAAGTATCCCGATGAAAACGGTACGGTACGAAGGTAAACGGGTGCTTAAATTCTAAGTATAGTGTTTGGCATTCGATCGCGTCCGCGTTCCCCCGTCAGCCTGATAAAGGACCTCCAATTGGAAGATGCCTTTTCTTGGCATATCCGACCAACTTCGCTGGCCCTACGGCTGGTCCAAAGCCCCTGCATAGTCGTGCGCGAGCGGGATTAGCCCGCATCGTATCCGACCGATCGGATGCGCCCAGTCGGCATTGGGGAAGTCGGCATGACAATCGCCATCGAACAGACCACGGTCACGGGACAGGAAGTCTCTGGCGAGCGATCGACGCGACGATCTGGCGGCCGCGAGGCGAGACGAGCACTGAGGTCTGCCCCCCTGTCCGACGACATACGTCCGGTCCGTGCTGGCCTGGAAGGTGGGAGATACAAAGCGCTTGCCGAAGCCGATCTCGGTCGCATCCACGAGGCAGTGCTCACGCTCCTCGAAACCGTAGGCTTCGCAAACGCGATCCCGTCCTGCATCGAGGCGCTGACGCGCGTCGGCGCCATCCACGGTCCGGATGGGCGCATCCGGTTTCCTCGTGCGCTGGTCGAGGACACGATCAAGAATGCGGCGCGCAACTTCACGCTGCACGGCCAGGATCCAAAGCACGACATGGTCATCCAGGGCAAGCGCGTGCATTACGGCACGGCGGGCGCTGCGGTGCATCTGGTCGACGTGGAGAAGCGCGAATACCGCGAGTCGCTGCTGCAGGACATCTATGATGCTGCCCGCATCGTCGATGGACTGGACAACATTCACTTCTTCCAGCGGCCGATGGTGCCGCGCGATATCCCCGACCCGCTCGATATGGACTTCAACACGCTTTACGCCTGCGTGATGGGCACGTCGAAGCATGTCGGCACGTCCTTCACCGTGCGGGAAAACGTGGCACCGGCTCTGGAGATGCTCTACGCCATAGCCGGCGGCGAGGAGAAATTCCGCGCCCGCCCGTTCGTCTCCAACTCCAACTGCTTCGTCGTGCCGCCGATGAAGTTTGCCGAGGACGCTTGCGGCGTGCTCGAAGCTTGTGTGGAAGGCGGCATCCCGATTCTGCTTCTGTCGGCCGGACAGGCCGGCGCGACCGCCCCCGCCGCTATCGCGGGCGCGGTTGTCCAGGCCGTCGCCGAGGTCCTGGCCGGCCTGGTCTACGTGAATGCGATCAAACCCGGCCACCCGGCGATCTTCGGAACCTGGCCCTTCGTCTCTGACCTGCGCACCGGTGCCATGTCGGGCGGCTCCGCCGAACAGGCGCTGCTGACGGCGGCCTGTGCCCAGATGGCGCAGTTCTACGACCTGCCCGGCGGCTCGGCCGCCGGCATGGCTGATTCGAAGCTGCCGGACATCCAGTCCGGCTTCGAGAAGGGCATCACCAACGTGATGGCGGGCCTTTCGGGGCTGAACCTCGTTTACGAGTCCGCCGGCATGCACGCCTCGCTGCTCGGCTTCTGCCTCGAAAGCCTGATCATCGACAACGACATGCTCGGCATGTGCCAGCGCTGCGTGCGCGGCATCGAGGTGAGCGACGCCGCGCTGTCGATCGACACGATCGCGGAAGTCTGCCTGAATGGTCCCGGCCACTATCTCGGCAATGACCAGACGCTGCGGCTGATGCAGACGGAGTACTTCTATCCCGCCGTCGGCGACCGCTTCTCACCCAAGGAGTGGAACGAGAAAGGCAAGCCCGACATCCTGGCGCGCGCGATCGCCGAGAAGAAGAAGATATTGGCCGAGCGCTTCCCGCGCCATGTATCGCGGTCTATCGACGATCAGTTGCGGGCGCGTTTCGGCGAGCTCATCCATCTTCCGCGCAGCAGCATGGGACAGTGAGGCCGGGCGCCGGCTTCAGGCTCCAAGCAGGCGCTCGACCTCCGAAAGCGTCGGCATCGAAGGGGCGGTGCCCGCACGCGTCACCGATATGCCGGCTACGGCACACGCAAACCGAACCGCCTGCACGGGCTCGAAGCCGCGGGCAAGTGCGGCCGCCAGGCCGCCGTTGAAGGCATCGCCGGCACCCGTCGTCTCCACCACCGGGCCTGCGGGCATTGCAGGCAAGTGTTCGGAGATTTTCCCGGTGTGCAGCAGGGCGCCCTTCTCGCCCAGCGTAATGATCGCGCCGCCGACGCCCATGGCGAGAAGACGGTCCGCCGCCTTGCGCGCATCTTCGATGCCGACGACCCTGATGCCGGTCAGTTCTTCGGTTTCCGCCTCGTTCGGCGTGACGTAGTCGCACAAGGCGAAGATGCGCTCCGGCGGAAGGGAGGCCGGAGCCGGATTGAGGATCGTCGTAGCGCCGGCTTCCCTCGCGATTTCAAGGGCGCGCAGCGCGGCTGAAGCAGGCTGCTCCAGTTGTGTGACGAACACGCCCGCGGATTGGATGAGCCCGGCGTTTTGGTCGACATCGGCAGCCGAAATCAGTTCCGCCGCGCCCGGGCAGACGATGATTGCGTTATCGCCGGTCTTTTCGTCCACGAAGATATAGGCGGCGCCGGTGTAGCTCTCGGGCGTGTCTATGACGACCGGCTTCACGCCGGCGTCGCGCCAGCACGCGCGTGCCATGTCGGCGAACGGGTCGCGCCCGAGCCGGGTTATGAAGGAGACATCCGCGCCGAGCTTGGCCGCGGCGACCGACTGGTTTGAGCCCTTGCCTCCCGGCCCGAGCTTGAAGCCCGAGCCGAAGATCGTCTCGCCGATCCGAGGCGAGCGGGCTGCGCGATAGGCCGTGTCGGCGACGAAGACGCCGAGGATGACGACCGGCTTTTGCTGCGCCATCGGGATCAGCTCGCGTCGGGCGGGACGACGCCCTTCCGGAACGCGAAACAGCCGTAGAAGCGCCGCTCCCCGGTCTGGATGACGCAGTAGGCCTGCTTGGCGCGCTCGTAAAACGCATAGCGCTCGATCGAGATCATCGGCCAGCTTTTCCCCTCGGCGTGGTCGATGACGTCCTGCACTTCCCGCTGCACGGGCGGGATCTCGTCCGGCTTGCCGACGATCTCCATGCGCGCGGCCGCGTCGTCGACGAAGCCGTCGAGCGGATAGACCGAAAGGATCGCCGCCGCCGCCTGCGCCGCGGTGGTGTTGTCGATGCGCAGCACCCTGCCTAGCCGCGTCTGTCTCGCTACCGAATCTGAAGGGAAGTTGGTGTCGGCGATGATCAGGTCGTCGCCGTGCCCCATTGCGCGCAAGGCATAGAGAACGTCTGCATTGAGCAGCGGGTGAACACCCTTCAGCATCCTGTGATTCCCTCCCTCGGACAGGCACTTTCCTCTCGATGATAGCGGCCCGCGAAACCGTTGCAACGGGCTCACTGACATCAAGCGCCAAAATGCCGCTGGTGCGGACAGGACCGCGGAGCATCTGCAGCCGCAAGCATCATGAGGCGCGCCCTCCGCGCGACGCCGCCAGGTCCGTTTGCGCTTGACTTTCCGCAGCGTAACTCGTTTTTTGAGCCCTGGGTTCGGGGACATCGGCTATGGCGACGCGGATAAGGCTGCCCGGAGGCACCCTTAAGTTCAAGCGGTATCAGGAACTCAGGCGCTTCGAGCGGGAACGGCGGGTCCCGGTCTGGAAGATCGGCTGGCTGTACGTTTCGTGGTGGCCTTCCCATCTCGAACGTCAGCACGACGCGTGAGAGGTGACCGGCGGACTGCCGACCCCGACCTCACAGCCCTCCGGATACGCGCAGCACGGTCGCCGTGACATACGACGCCTCGTCCGAGAGGAGCCAAAGCACGGCGGCGGCGATCTCGTCCGGCTCGCCGATGCGCGCCATTGGAACGCGTGAGACGACGCGCGCGGGCCGCTCCGGTTCGCCCGCCGCCGCGTGGATGTCCGTATAGGCGGTGCCGGGCGCGACGGCGTTCACGCGGATGCCCTTCGCGGCGACTTCCTTGCCGAGCCCTATGGACAGCGCCTCGACCGCCGCCTTGGTCGCGGCGTAGTGGACATATTCGTTGGGGGCGCCCAGGGTGGAGGCGATCGAGGAGACGTTGACCATCCGGCCCGCCGTGCCCGCCGCCTCCCAGCGCCGGACGGCTTCGCGCGCCATCAGCATCGTGCCAAGGAGGTTGGTGTCGATGGTCCGGCGCATGGTCTCGACCGACACGTCGCTGAATGCGCCGATCGGACCCGTAATCCCCGCATTGTTGACGAGGGCGGTCACGGTTCCGAACCTGTCCTGCGCGGCATCGAAGAAACGGCCGGCGAAGTCAGGCTCGGCCACGTCGCCGCGGAACGAGCAGACGGCACTTCCGTTCGCCTCGACGTCACTCACCAGCCTGCCGGCCGCCGCGCCGTCCTGAAGGTAGCTGAAGCAGACCGCATAGCCCTGCCTCGCCGCCCGCCGCACGATCGCCGCGCCGATGCCGCGGCTTCCCCCGGTGACCAGCAAACATCCGGCTTGCGCTCCCTCTCCCATCCGCCATCTCCTCCGCCAGACCTGACGGACACGCTAGCAGAGGTCGATTCGGGGCAGGAAACACAATCGTTTCGGCCAGCCACTGCAATCCATGATTGTGGCGGAGCAGGTTTGGTCGGCCACAGCCTATCAAGCTGCCGGCTCGGCTCGCACTGCGACGGGCTCCGCGGCGCATCTCTGGGAAAGTTCCCGCAGCGCTGCGACGACCCTCGCGACGTCGTCCTCCGCCATCTGCACGAACAGCGGCAGGATGATCGAACGGCGCTGCGCCGCCTCGCTGCGATCAAGCCTGGAGCCTGCCCGGAACTGTGACGCGCCGCCATAGGCCGCTTCCAGATGGGCGTTCATGACCCCCCGCCGGGTCGCGATGCCGCGGTCGAGCAGCGACTGCATGGCGTAGCGTTGGTCGATCCCCGGAGGCAACTCCACGCAATAGCTTTGCCAGTTGCTGCGCGCCCAAGCGGGTTCGACCGGCGGCGCAAACCCGGTCCCCTGCAACTGCGCCGTGTAGCTCTGCGCGATCTGCCGGCGCCGCCTCACGATCTCCGGCAGCCGCCGCAGCTGCTCGCGGCCGATCGCCGCCTGGAGGTCCGTCATCCGATAGTTGTAGCCGAATTCCGGATAGCTCTCGTGGATCACCACCGGCGAGCCGTGCCGCGCGACGTCGGTCACGCTCATGCCATGCTGCCGCCACAGCCGGAACAGCCGGTCGTACTCCGGGTTGGCCGTGGTCAGCATGCCGCCGTCGCCCGTCGTCAGCACCTTGCGCGGATGGAACGAGAAGCAGGCGACGTCCCCGTGCGGCCGGCCGATCCTCTCCCAGCGCCTGTGCCAGCGGATTTCGCTGCCCGTCGCGCATGCCGCGTCCTCGACCAGCGGAATGGCGCGCCGCTTCGCTATGGCGGCAATGTGTCCGAGGTCGCAGGGCATGCCGAGCTGGTGCACGCACAATATGGCCTTGGTGCGCGGCCCTATCGCATCTTCGACGAGGGCGGGATCCATGTTGTACCCGCCTGCCTCGATGTCCACGAAGACGGGCACCGCTCCGCAGTATCGGATCGCATTCGCGGTAGCGATGAAGGAGTGGCTGACGGTGATGACCTCGTCCCCCGGCCCGACGCCCACCGCTCGGAGCGCCAGGTGCAGAGCCGTCGTGCAGTTCGAGACCGCACAGGCGTGGTCCGCTCCCACGAATGCCGCGAACTCCTCTTCGAAGGCGGCGACCTCCGGCCCCTGGGTTACCCAACCCGAAAGGACCACCCGGCGCACTGCGTCGACTTCGCGCTCGTCCAGCAGCGGGCGGGCGATGGGCAGGGAACTGGGCCGATCGTTTGTCATTCGGCCGCCAGCGGTGTCGATGGGCGCTCGGAACGCCACCATTCGACGAGTTCGCGAAGTCCGTCCTCCAGGCTGATCTGTGCGGTGAAGCCAAGCTCGCGCGCCGCCTTCCGGGTGTCGGCGAGACGCCTCGTGACGCCGTTCACGACACGCGCGGGTACGTGTTCCGGCACGAGGTCCGTATCCATGACGTGAGCCAGCATCCGGGCCAGCTCCAGCAGGCTCGTCTCCCTGCCGCTGGCGACATTGAAGACCTCGTCGGTCATCTCCGATCGAGCCGCGAGGATGTTCGCGCGCGCGATGTCTCGCACATGAACGAAATCCATGGTCTGCGATCCGTCGCCGTGGATGACGGGCGCCTGCCCCTTGGCGATCCGCTCCATCCAGCGGATGAGCACTTCCGTATAGGCGCCGTGGATGTCCATCCTCGGCCCGTACACGTTGAAGTAGCGCAGGGCGACGTAGCGCAGCCCGTACATCTCTGCGAAGGAGCGCAGCAGCCCCTCGTTGAATGCCTTCGCGGCGCCGTAGATCGTGCGGTTGTTGTAGGGATGGTGCAGTTCGGTCGTCGGAAAGCTGTCGGCCAGTCCGAGCACCGAAGCCGAGGAGGCGGCCACGACCTTGGAGACACCGGCCTTCACGGCCGCTTCGAGCACGTTGAACGTGCCTCCGGCAAGGACATCGAATGCCAGCCTGGGTTCTTCGGCGCATTGGGTGATACGGATCGCCGCCTGGTGGAAGATGACGTCAGTGCCTTCGGCAAGCTTCGCCATGAGCGCGGTATCGCGAATGTCTCCGTTCACTATGGAGACAGGCGCCTGCGCTTCGGCACGCCTCAGATTTTCCAGGCGTCCGCGGACGAAGTTGTCGAGAATGACGATCTCCTTCGGACCTTCATCGGCGAGCAGGTCGGCGATGTGTGAGCCGATCAATCCGGCGCCGCCTGTGATCAGGATGCGCTTGTCACGTAGCATCTGTATCCCCCTCATTTGCTTTCCGATTGCGCAGCACGCGGGCAGGCACGCCTGCGACAACGGCGAAATCCGCCACGTCTTCCGTGACGACGGCGCCCGCCCCGACCATTGCTCCCTTGCCTATGGTGACACCGGGCAGGATCGTCGCGTTCGTTCCGATGTCGGCCCATGCGCCGATCCTCACCGGTCGTATTTCGAGGTCGGTCTGGATGATTGGAATGTCCGCGGGCGCGCCGCTGTGCTCGGAGCCGAGCACCTTCACGCCCGGCCCGATGCCGACGGACTCGCCGATGACCAGGTCGCGCGCGTCGAGGAAGGACTGCGGGCCTATCCAGACATTGTCCCCGATGCTGCACGAGCCATCGTGCCTGCCCTGGATGAACGCCTGCGCTCCGATGAAGACACCCGATCCGAGTTCGAAGGTTTCGGGGTGCTTGAAGCCGGCGCCCGGGCCTACCTGCAGGCCGGGGCCGCAACGACGCGCGAGCGCGCGCCAGATGACGCGCCGCATCATCTGGTCGGCGAACCCGTCGCCCTGCACGAACCTGGCGCTCAGTTCCATCAGCTCGCTTTTTCCATAGGCCTCCTTCAGGGCCGCGATCAGGCCGGGCTCGTAGTGGGGTTCCGGGGCGGGCGCGCGCCGCCCGTGGACCGCTGGAACGATCCTGCCCTTTCCCGTGCCATGCGGTTCAGGCGACATGGGCCTCCTCATGGATGGCGTCGACGACGCGGGCGATCTGTCCGGATGTCAGTTCCGGAAACATCGGCAGCGACAGCACCTGCCGCGCCGCGGCTTCGCTGACGGGAAAGTCGCCCACGCGGTAGCCAAGATCGGCATGCGCCGGTTGCAGATGGACGGGCACCGGGTAGTGCAACCCGGTCTGGACCCCCGCCTGCTCGAGGCTGCGCCGAAGCTCGTCGCGCCTCGGGGTGCGGATGGCGAAGACATGATAGACGTGCCGGCGTCCGAGCATCTCGTCGGGAAGTTCGACGAAGGGAGACCCGGACAGCAGGTCTGCGTAGTGCTGCGCGTTGCGACGCCGGGCCTCGGTCCACGCGTCCAGATGCGCCAGCTTGATCCGCAGGATCGCGGCCTGGACCGCGTCCATGCGATAGTTGAAGCCCTTCAGGTCGTGGTGATAGCGGCTGGTCTGGCCCCAGTCCCTGAGCTTGCGAATGGTCTTTGCATGCGCTTCGTCGCTGGTGACGACGATTCCGCCCTCGCCGCATGCGCCAAGGTTCTTCCCGGGATAGAAGCTGAAGCATCCCGATAGCCCGATGCCCCCGGCGCGTCGGCCGCGGTACTCGGCACCATGCGCCTGGCAGGCGTCTTCGATGATCGGAACGCCATGGCGCCTGCCGATCTCCAGGATCGGATCCATGTCGGCCATCTGGCCGTAGAGGTGAACGGGAACGATAGCCCGCGTGCGCGGCGTGATTGCCGCTTCGAGGCTACCGGCGTCCATCGTGAATGTGCGCGGCTCGACATCCACGAAGACCGGCCGGGCGCCCGTGTAGCAGATCGCGGACGCGGTTGCGACGAAGGTGAACGGCACCGTGACGACCTCGTCGCCCGGCCCAACGCCTGCCGCAAGGAGTGCCAGATGAAGTGCGCTCGTCCCCGTATTCACGGCGATCGCTTGCGCCGCGCCGCAATAGGCGGCGAACTCCCGTTCGAAGGCTTCTACTTCGCTCCCGAGCACATACTGCCCCGACGCCAGCACGCGAAGCACCGCGGGCTCCAGTTCCGTCCGAATGCCCTCATATTGCGCCTTGAGGTCGAGAAAAGGGATCATGCGACCTGCCTCGCGGCTTCGAGCTCGACGACGCGACCGCGCTGGGCGAGCGACAGCGTTGCGGCTTCGAGGATACGCACGACCCTCAACCCGGCATTGCCGTCCGCGGTCGGCGTAAGCCCGTTCCGTACACAGGCGATGAATTCGCGCAGTTCCGTGCCGAGCGCTTCGGCGACCTCCAGGTGGGGAGCCCACATGTCGCCGGTCCGATAGCCTACCAGCGCCTGGTAGGTCGGCTCGCCGTGCCTGGCGCCGTTCAGCGTTATTCCCTTGTCGTAGACTTTGATCTTTTCGCTGGGCTCGAGATCGTCATAGACGATCATGCGCCGGCTCCCGCCGATGAGGGTACGGCGGATCTTCACCGGCGCCAGCCAGTTCACATGGACATGGGCGATAAGGTTGTTGTCGAAGTGCAGGCTGAGATAGGCGATGTTTTCGGGCTGGCCGGCGACGTGGCTCACCCCCGTGGCGGCCACGGCAACCGGCTTTGCCGGCAGCACATGGTCCATGATCGAAAGGTCGTGCACGGCGAGATCCCAGACGACGCTGACGTCATGCTGGAAGAGCCCGAGGTTCACGCGCACGGAATCGTAGTAGTAGATGTCGCCGAGGCCGGTCTCGACGAGTTCGCGCATCTTCTTGACCGCGCCGGTGTGGACGAATGTATGGTCGACGGCGAGTACGAGGCCGCGTTTCGCCGCCTCCTCGACGAGCCGCTCCGCCTCCTGCGCGGAGGCAGCGATCGGCTTCTCCACGAAAACGTGCTTGCCGGCCATGAGCGCGCCCATGGCCAGTCTGAAATGGGTGGAGACGGGGGTCGCGATCGCCACGGCATCGACTTCGGGATCGCGCAGGACTTCGTCGTAATCGCTGCCGATCTCGACCTGGGGGTAGCGGCTTTTGACCGGTGCAAGACGCTCGAGGTTGAGGTCGCAAATGCGCAAGAGCCGCGCATCGGGAATATCGGCCAGGTTGCGCACCAGGTTGGGACCCCAGTAGCCGTAGCCGACCACCGCCACGCCGATCATCGCATCGCCCTCGCGTGAATGGGCGGCGCGTCCTGCGTCCTCCCGACCACTTTTGCCGGGACTCCCGCCACGATCGCGTAGTCCTGGACGTCCCGGATGACCACGGCGCCGGCCCCGATCATCGCCCCCTGACCGATCGTGACGCCCGCCAGGATGGTGGCGTTGCTGCCGATCGAAGCTTTCCGCCGGACGAGGGTAGGCACCACGGTCCAGTCGGCGTCAGTCTGCATGGCGCCGTCGGACGCGAGTGCCCGCGGATGGATGTCGTTCGTGAACATGACCCCGTGGCCGACGAACACGCCATCCTCGATCGTCACGCCCTCGCAGATGAAGCAGTGGCTCGAGATCTTGCACTTCTCGCCGATCGTCGCGTTGCGCTGGATTTCGACGAACGTGCCCACCCGTGTGCCGGCACCGATCCGGCAACCGTACAGATTGACCAAGCCGGGGTGGTGAACGACCACGCCCTCGGCAAGGACGGCATCCGATGAGATCATTGCGCGGTTCTTCTCGCTGGGTCGCTTTGCGGTGTGGTGCCGGCCCCCCTGCTACGGTGCAGGCCCGGGCACATCGTCACGAGATTGCTTTTCAGTGCCGGAGTAAACCGACGAAAACGCGGTAACGCCGTCATCGAAAAGCGTAGGCGACCTAAGCGCTCTTCCACCCGATGCAGAGCCTGCCAGCCAGCCTGTGCGACTTGTCTAGCCGGCACCGGACATGGCTAATCCGCTCGGACGATCACGCCCGACCACAAGCCGTCTTGCCTTCGAGCCGCAGCCTTCCCACCCTTGTCGAAACAGGCTGGGGCCTCACGTTTGCAAACACCGCCAATCGATATGGATGAGTTCCTCGCTGCCAACAGCGACGCGTATGAATGGTTGGTCAGAGAGATAAACGCGCGTGGCGACCCGCAGGACCCTGAGACAACGTTGCGACGGATCGAGGCCGCGGCGCAGTTCGCAGCCACTTCGCATACGGGGCGTTTTGCCGATGGCGCCATCGAGAATCTCGCGCTGGACATCGGAGGACGCTTGGAAAAAGCGGCACAACGTGACGTCGTGCCAACGTCGGGCGAGCGCCGCCGCGTGCTTCACTATATCGACCGCGCCCAATCAGTGGGTGGCCACACTCGCTTTCTTGCACATTGGGTTCGCGAAGACAGCCGATCCCGACCTTGCATAATTCTGGCCTCGCAGGCCGATATACCGGTTCCAGGCTGGTTGGAGGAGGCCGTCAGAGCGCAAGGGGGCGAAATCTTCACGCTTCCCGAAACGCGGTCTTATCTCGCGAAAGCGCTTCGCCTGCGACAGCTCGCGCGACGGCATGCCGATCTCGTCGTGCTTCATCACGGAGCCTGGGATGTCCTGCCGGTTCTGGCCTTCGCGGTAACGGACCTGCCGCCAGTCGCCGTCCTTAATCACGCTGACCATATGTTCTGGCTCGGAAGTTCCGTCGCCGACATCATCATCGACCTGCGCAGCGCTTCAAACGCTCATTCCGCTTGCAGGCGTTTTGCACGCCGCAGCGCGACCCTGCCTGTGCCCATCGGCCACCAGCCAGCATCGACCAACCGGCCGGAGGTGCGGCGAAAACTCGGTATGGCGGAAGATGAGATCGTACTGCTCAGTGTCGGGCGTGCAGAGAAGTATAGGCCATGCGGACGGTATGATTTTCCCCGTACGGTGGGTCAAATCCTTGAAAGCGATCCGCGGGCGAATCTATACGTGGTTGGAGAAAGCCGCGTGGGTATCGCACGACACACCGCCGGTTCGCTCCACCCCCGCTTGCACTTCGTTGGAGAAATGGAGGATCCTTCCGCCTATCGAACGGCGGCCGACATTTACCTGGAAAGCTTCCCGTTCGGCTCGCAGACGGCATTGCTGGAAGCTGCGCTTGCTGGCTTGCCGGTGGTGCCTGCGCCGCAGCCGCTATGCGACCAGATGGTGGCAAATGACGACGCCCTCTGGCAGGCGGTCTCCAATCCCGCGGACGAGCAAGACTACGTTCGGCGGGCGGTTCAGCTGGTGCGGGAAGCGGGCGTGCGCGAAACCGAGGGGGCACGAGCACGAAAAAGCCTGCTTGCATCAAATGTGGGTGCTGGCTGGCTCAGGAAACTTGACGGCGTCTATGCTGTCACGGACACGTTGATGCATGCGCCCAAACCCATTCCGGCTTCGAGGAAGTTGGCTGACAAGGGTGATCTTGGCCTTTGTCTATGGCAGGTCATGTCCGGACGAAGTGCCCCCGCGGTCACCCTCACCGGCGGTCTTCCCCCGAGCCTGACACATGGAACGTTCGCGCGACAGCGGGTGGGCGATTACCGCGCGGCACGCCGCAGCGTGTTGGAAGCCATCACCATGGCGCCGTGTAATCCCGCCGCATGGCATCTTCTGGTCTTCGCATTGAGAAGTCATGTCGGCGCGGTGCTACGCCACATGAATAGCGATTGTGCGCTGCCGGTTTCGGATTTGTTGCCACTCAGGCTCCCGTAAGGATGCCAACGCGCCCGCCGCCTCCGAGCGGTATTGCCCGTCGCCGCCTCCATGCAGAGGGAATCCGGGCCGATGCCGGGCCTGCTAACAGCCATAGCATTCCGTCGTGGACGCCAAGCACAGCGGGCATGCCAACGCCTCGTAGGATCTCCTGCAAATAACGAAGATCTCCCAAGGCCAGATGTGTCACGAGCACCGAGTCTCCCTTGGATACCTCTCGCCAAGCAGCTTCCAGCAAAGCGGACGATGCTAAACTCCGGAAGCGGAAGCTGCGGCCACGACGGTCGAGCGCGACCGATTCTGTTTCGTACGGTGCGAAATCATTGTTGTCGTCCATGTTGATTACATGCAGGACGTGGTTGTGTCCGGCATCAAGCAGGTCAACGTCATGTCGGATGTCGCCGATCACGGCGGGAACGTGTAGTCGGCGTCGCGCCCGCAAGGCCAGCAGGGATTCCTGAAGCCACTGGTACCGCCAGCCGTGCCGTCCAATGATCGGCCATTTGCGCATGCGAGTTCGCCTATCGCCACCCAGGGTACCGCAGGTAGTCCGCACGGGCAGTGCGTCGGGATGCATCTCTGCGACCCTGCGATGCGCGACATCGAGTCGGGCGAGATTGATGGTTATGCTGTTATGGGTGATAGCCAGATCGATGGCGCCGACGGCGAGCCCCAGCTTTCGCATCCTTATCCCATACTCAACTGCATAAGCGTGCCAGCCGAGCAACGGATCCTCCGACAGCCGATGTTCGAGAACAAGTTCGCGACGGGTAAGGAACAGAACCTCGTCGAGGCTATCGACGATGACGGGGTCACGCGCGGATTCTCCCAGAAGCTGCACTCGGTCGCGAATTCGACCCACGGGGGTTCCAACCGAAGTCATCCCTAGCGCACCGAGCATCCCCCAGTTGGTCTGATCATTCAGCAACGCGGCGGCCGCGAGGATGCGGTCTATCGAATGCAGGTATACGTCCTGATGAACGAAGAGGACCACAGGATACCGGGCATGCCTTGCGCCGCAGTTGAGGGCAGCGCCCGCCGTGGCGTAGGCATCGGTCCTGTTGTCGACCGGGATGAACTCGATCTCAGGGCGGCCGCCGATCGACCGGTCAAGACAATCTTGGCGGACTTTGATATTGTTGTACACGCAAACGATCGAAACGCCTTGCTGCCTTACCCTCATGTGTGCGCCTCCGACCTTATCTTCGCCGAAGATCCTGGCGCCGCAGCGGTCGCTATGAGCGCGCCTTCAACGATCTGGGCCAGCCGGGTAGAAAATCCGGCAAGGCTGAATTCGCTCTGCGCCCGCGTTTGAGCGTGCTTGCCAAGCTTGCTGCGCAGGTCATCGTTCGACAGAACTTGCACGATCCCCTCGGCGAACTGTTTCACATCGTTCGGCTCCACGAGAATACCGGCTTGCGAGATTTGGCTTGGCACGCTTCCTACTGCGAAGGCAACGATGGGCTTGCCCAAGAGCATGGCCTCCATCACGACCAACGGAAAAGGATCGTCGCGCGATGGCAGCGTCGCGACGGTGAAACGTTCGATATGCGCATAGGGGTTGTCGGAAGGGCCCACGAAAGTCAGCCCTGGGACTGTAGCCGCTTCTTTCGGTGGGATGCCGTCGCCGACCCATATGAAACGCAGTGGAAGTTGTGGCAGTGCCTGCCGCACACGTCGGCAGGCCTCGATCCAAAGATCAGCGCCCTTACGATGTTCGACTCGGCCGCAGCAGCCGACAACGATCTCCCCCTCCGCGTAATCGTGGTCTGGGATCTCCTTGGAACGTGCGGCTACCTCTGCAGCATCGGGGATGGAGGGAAGTAGGATGGAAGGTCCGGAGTGAAGCGTCTCGAGATCTCGCGCGACGCTTGGAGAGCAAGCCACAAGCACGACACCGCGCGGGATCTGCGTAATCCCGGCTCGATCCAGAAAGAACCGGCAGATCTCGCTCGACTCGTGGATATGAAACACGACTGCCATCCGCAACAGCCGTGCCGGCGCCACATAGATCGCTGCCGAAGCCGAGTTCACATAGACGAGGTCTGGTCGCGTCCAAAGCAGGAGTGCCAGAGCACCTGCCATGTCCACGCATCGAGCCAACCCTTTTCCGATTGATCCCGGCAAGTCCCACAGTCTTCGCCGGACCCGCCAAAAGGGTTCGATCAGCGTCGGCGCAACACGCGCAAACTCGGCCAGCAAAGGCCCCGCTCGCCGAGAAACGATTCGAACGTCGTGCGACTGGGCGATCAAGCATTTGGCTGCGAGCTGCGCCACGCGCGGTGCGCCCGATCGGGAAGCCTCATGGGTGACAAGCAAAATTCGGCTCATGAACCAGCTTTATCCGACGGCAAGCGATGCCCCGCCGGTTGCCGCGAGGACGAGCCTCAGAATTTCACGACGGCCGAGGCACGGCAATTCAACCTCGTCTCCTCCAAAAGCACTAGCCGTAGCTCTGGCTGGAGTTCCCGCTGCCGCTCTCTGCACCGGTTCGCGGCGCATCTATGACGAAGGCAGACCTGGGCAGCACGACAGCTCAGCAATATTGGTGAGAACAACCTCCCCTTTCGAACCCGCCAGGGTGGTGGCCCAAACCCTGCCGCTTGGATAGGTTCCTGTCGAGCTGGGGATTGCTCCATGTCATTCGCAGTCGGGTTGGCATCCGCGCATCCGGCGAAGGTCGCCATAGCGAGCACGGCGGATCAAGTCGAAGCGCTTAGGTCCGTATGGGCCAGCATGGATGTAGAAGACATCGACAGCGATCTCGACTATTTCCTGGCCGTAGCCACGAATTTGCGCCACGTCATAAGCCCTTACGTAGTCCACATCCAACGCCCCTCCCTGCCGGATCTCCTCGTCGTGGCCCGCCTCGAAAACCTCCCGGTCCGGATCAGGCTCGCCTACCGCACGGTCGCGTCGATCACCTTGCGGGCGATCGTGGTCACGTTCGACGGCGTGCTGGGAGCCCGCGGTCCCGAAGACGAAAAGCTCGCCATGGCGTCGCTGCGCGAGCTGATGGAGGGCGGTGCGGCAGAGCTGATCCTGATGCGCAACGTCGATCCGCTCAGCAGCCTGCATGCAGCGGCGACCCGACCTGTGGCGCGCCTGCGCCTGGCCAGGAACCTGCCGCCCGACCGCTTGTGGGAGGCCGAGATCCCGCAGTCCATGGACGCATTCCTCGCCGGCCGCTCGTCGAAGTCGCGCAGCTCGTTCCGACGCGAGGACAGGCTGCTGCAGAAGGAATTCGGCGAAACCCTGAAGGTGCGCCGCTTCCGCTCGATCGACGAGATGGACGAACTCTGCCGCGACATGGAGGCCGTCTCGAGCCTCACCTACCAGCACGGGCTGGGTGCGGGATTCACCAACTCGCCCATGCAGCGTGCCTTGATTTCCCTGGGCATGGAGAAGGGCCGCTACTGCTGCTGGATGCTCTATGCGGAGGGCCGCCCCGTCGCGTTCTGGTCCGGCACGGCTCACAACGGCACGTTCTTCGTCAATACGCCCGGGTTCGATCCCGCCCTCGCGAGGCATTCGGTCGGACGCTACACCATGTTCAGGATGATCGAGGACCTGTGCGCGGATCCGACGATCTCGCGCATGGATCTCGGCCGGGGCGACGCCCAGTACAAGGCCGAGTATGGAAAGGTGCGCGGGGATGCGACGGACATCTGGGTCGCCGCCAGGCACCTGCGGCCCATCATGGCCGTCAACGCGCTTTCGCTCGCCGGCGCAGCCAACAGCCGAGCGCGCCGTTGGATCATCAATCTGCAGGTCGATCGCCGGATCAGGACACTCTGGCGTCGGCGATTGGCCAACAGGCCCGGGAAAAGCCCGGTCTAGCGCGGTGCACGATCAGCCATTCGAACTATGCTTACGCCTGATTGGCAGTTTTCCACGCTGCTCCACTCCCGCGACGATAGCAGGCTCAGGGTCCCTTCCGCGAACGGTGCAGCTCCATGCAAGATATGACGGTCAACCGTTTTCGCACCGCCCGGGGCCGCGTGCTCCAGGCTCAGATCGCGAGACTGGCAGCGAAGCTGACCCGGCCGATAACGATATTGGATATCGGCGGGCGACCCGATTATTGGGACAATGTCGGCTTCGACAACATCGCGCAGATCCGGCTGCTCAACAATGACGAGTCGGAACTCGACAGGCCGGCGTCGGGAAATCTTTTCGTTTCCGAATTGGGCGATGCACGCCGGCTGGACAACTACGGCGACAAATCGATCGACCTCGTCCATTCCAATTCGGTGATCGAACATGTCGGGCCCTGGCCAGACATGTGCGCGGTAGCAGACGAAGCGCTCAGAGTGGGTGTTTCAGGCTGGATGCAGACGCCGGCATGGGAATTCCCTATCGAGCCTCACTTCCGCCTGCCCTTCCTCCACTGGTTCGCCCCGCCGCTGAGGCGCAAGATGCTCGCCGCTTCCCGCGACTACGGATCGTTGGACGTCAAAGGGCGCAGGCATCACATCGACCGCATCAATCTGCTGTCGCGCGGCGAGGTCCAGGCCCTCTTTCCCGGTTGCGACATCTTCGTGGAGCGTATCCTGTTCCCGAAAAGCTACACGGCAAGGTGGGGACCCGCAGGGGTCGTATGAGGAGTCACATCGGCGGCGAGGTCAGCGCGGCCCTCAACGTGGCACGGTGCACGGATCCGAACGGCGACCGCAGGGCGGCGCCCGCCGCAACGCCGAGACGGAAGAGCCCGCGCCTCAGAGGTCCATGTCTGCGACCGTAGTCCCGGATCCGGTTCGTGGTCATCAGACCCGACAGGAACGGGTTGCGTGTGTACTCGCCGCCTATGTGGGTGACCTGTGCCTCGCAGACGTAGTCGACCGAGTAGCCGATCTCGCGCGTCCTGCGCATGTAGTCGACTTCCTCGCTGTAAAGGAAGAAGCTTTCGTCCCAGGGTCCGACGCGGCGCCGCGCTTCGGCCGAAACCATCAGTGCCGCTCCGGTCGCCCATTCGACGGAGCCGCCCCGTTCGTAAAGGCGCGGATCGCCGACGATCTCGCCCGTGCCGATGCGCGTGGCGAGCCCTCCACCGAGTATCGATTCCGACCATACGGTCGCCAGCGACGGCTCCCGCCGGAGCGAAAGCGCTATGCTGCCGTCGGTATGGAGGATTTTCGGGACGACGATTCCCGTTCCGGGCTGGTGGAGTCGTCTCTGGAGTGTCTTGACGGTGCCGCCGAGCAGCCGGATGTCCGGGTTCAGGACGAGGATGTCCGTCTCGTCCGAAACATTCTTCGCCGCAGCGTTGATGCCTGCGGCATAGCCAGCGTTCCTGCCGGTGCGGATGACATCCGGCTGCGTCGGATGCGCCGCGGCCAAGTCGGCCGAGCGGTCATGCGAATCGTTGTCGACGACGAGGACACGGCAGCGCTCCACATCGGCCAAGCCGTCGGGCAGGGAGTCGAGAAGCCCCGGCAGCACATCCGCGCTGTTGTAGGTGACGATGACCAGCGCGACCGGGGTCGAGTCGCTGTTGCGCTTGGGTGAGCGGCTCGCGACATTCTGGATGTTCATGAACCCCTCGCTTCGGGCTGCGGCCATCACGGTCCCCCGAGGCCGGATGCGGTTCAGGCGGTCCCAAGGTATTCGCAATGAAGACGGCGGGGTAGCCAGCCGCCCCTTAGGCGATGGCCGCCACATGCGTGGCAGCACTGCTAGTCCGTTTGATGTATCGGCGCGTCATCCGGACGGCGCGGCCTCACCGGATCCTAAGCCTATCAGGTCGCTGGCGAGCGGCGATCAACTTCCAGCATCCTGTGTCCAAGGGGTCGGGCAACCCGCCACCGGACAGCACCACCATCGAGAGGGGGACCGCATTCTCGTGGCAGAGAACATTTCCAGGGACGTGGTCGTTTCCCAAAGCTATGCGGTCTCACCTCTCGACCGGATGGAAGCGCTGGCAGCCGTTTCGCCGTTGGCCCGCCTGCGCCTTGATGAACTTGTCGAACTCGCCAAGCGCGGCCTGCCGCGCATGCATGCGAACGGCTTCTTCTGTCATACCGTGCGGCGGTCGGAGGATCTGTCCGTTCGCCCCGAGGGCGACAGCCTCCGCTATGCCATCAATGTTGCATTGGGCCTCTCGTTCATACCCGAACCCGAGCAGCGCCGGATCCTGCACGGGGAAACCGCCAACGACCTGGTGCTGCAAACCATGAACCGCGCACAGTTCTCGGAGGACGCCGGCGCAGTCGCCCTGGCGGCCTGGACGGCCGCCGAGGCGGCGAACGTCTATGCGGGCGTTCTCTTCGCAAGACTGACCGGCATTCTGAAGTCGACGGAGCCGATGGATACCGTCGATTGCTCCTGGACGCTGCTCGCCGCCATTGCCGGCCGTCATCTTGGCGACACGACCGAGTTGACGGCGCTGGCGCGCGGACGCCTGCTCGATGCGCAGGGTCCGTCAGGCCTCTTTCCCCATCACCTTCCGCCGTCTGCCAGCGGCTGGCTTCGAGGACATGTCGGCTGCTTCGCCGACCAGGTTTATTCGACGCAGGGCCTCGCCCGGCTCTCCCTGGTCGACGACGATCCCGCGGCTCTGGCAGCCGCGGAGGCCAGCGCCGCGGCCATCTGCAGGTTGCAGGGACCTGCCGGTCAATGGTGGTGGCACTACGATGTCCGCAACGGCACCGTCGTGGAAGGCTATCCCGTGTACAGCGTGCACCAGCATGCCATGGCTCCAATGGCGTTGCTCGACCTGCGCGAGGCGGGCGGCACGGACTACATGCGCGAGGTCGCGCTCGGCCTGGCGTGGCTCGACCAGCGCAACGAGGCCGCGCAGTCCATGGTCTCGGAAACCGACAGCGTCATCTGGCGCAAGGTGGGGCGGCGCGAACCCAGGAAATTCGTCCGTGCCCTGTCCGCCACCACAACCGCGACGCTGCCAGGCCTGAAACTGCCTGGCCTGGATACGGTCTTTCCGCCCGGACAGGTCGATCACGAGTGCAGACCATACGAACTCGGCTGGCTACTTTACGCATGGCTGTCCGGCGGCACCGTAGCAGGGCTGAGGGACAAGGTCGCCAGCCATGGATAGTCCCGCGCATGCTCCCCATTCGACCAACGACCGGCAGTTGCTCTTCGGCTTCCGTCTCGATGCGCTGGCGATGGACAGCGTCGTGGCCCGCTGCAGGTCCGCACTCGACACGCGCGAAAGGATGATGATCGGCGTGCTCAACGCGGCCAAGATCGTCAACTCACGCCGCGACAGCCTGCAACGCAAATCCCTGCTGGAATGCGACGTCCTGCTTGCCGACGGACAATCCATCGTCTGGGCAAGCAGGCTGCTCGGCCGCCCGCTGCCTGAGCGGGTAGCTGGTATAGATCTGTTCGAACGGCTGCTTGCCCTTGCGGATGAGGAGGGAGCGTCGATCTACCTGCTCGGCGCACGGCCGGACGTGCTGGCGAGACTCGAGACGGCGGCAACGAGCCGCTTTCGGCGGCTTCGTATCGCCGGCAGCCATCACGGCTACTTCGACCAATCCGAGAGCGCGTCGATTGCGCAGGACATTCGCAGGTCCGGAGCCGACATGCTGTTCATCGGCATGACCTCGCCGAAGAAGGAAATATTCCTCGGCACCTTCGGTCCGACCCTCGACGTTCCCATCCTGCATGGCGTCGGAGGATCGTTCGACATATTGGCCGGCCAGACGAGGCGCGCTCCGCTCGCGTGGCAGCGCCTCGGGATGGAATGGGCCTATCGCCTGCTACAGGAGCCTCGGCGACTTTGGTGGCGATATTTGAAGACCAACACAGCCTTCATCCTGCTCACCTGCCGGGAGCTTCTGCACCCCGCCCACGCCTTTGAGCGGTCCGGATAGCACCGGCGGCCGGAACCTCACTCCTCAAGTCTCAGGACCTGCCGCATGGACGAGAAATTCAGTGGCCGCGTAGCCATACTGGGCATGGGGTATATCGGCCTACCCACCGCCGTCGTGCTGGCGACGCGCGGGGTCGAAGTCATCGGCGTCGATGTCAATCCGGAAACGGTGGCGTCGGTCTCGCGCGGCGAGGTTCCGTTCGTCGAGCCTGACCTTGCGGTCGCGGTCAGCGGTGCAGTGGCCATGGGCCGCCTGACCGCGACCCTCGAGACGCCCGAGGCGGACGCCTACATCATCGCCGTTCCGACACCCTTCAACGGCGATCACACGGCCGACCTGTCCTATGTGCAGGCGGCGGCGAGACAGATCGCGCCGCGACTGAAGGCAGGCGCGATCGTCATTCTGGAATCGACATCGCCGCCCGGCACCACCGAAAAGGTCCGTCAATGGATCGGCGAGCTGCGCCCGGATCTCAGGATGCCGCACGACAATGAACCGCAGGCCGACGTCTTCATCGCGCACTGCCCGGAGCGCGTCCTTCCGGGCCGCATCATGATCGAGATGATCACGAACGACCGCATCATCGGCGGTCTGACACCCCGCTGCGCGCAGCGGGCGGCTGCGATCTACCGCGTGTTCGCACAAGGCGAAATCCTGCTGACGGACGCTGCCAGCGCCGAAATGGCCAAGCTTGTCGAGAATGCCTACCGCGACGTGAACATCGCTTTCGCCAACGAACTCTCGCTCATCAGCGAGGCGCTGCATATCGATGTCTGGGAGGTCATCCGGCTGGCCAACCGCCACCCGAGGGTCAAGATCCTGAGCCCGGGACCGGGGGTCGGCGGCCATTGTATTCCGGTTGACCCATGGTTCATCGTTTCCGCCGCACCGGAGCTTTCACCGCTGATCCGCACCGCTCGCGAAGTCAATGATCGCCGGCCGCACCACGTCGCCGAACAGGTGGTCGCGAAGGCGAAGCGGTTCCGCTCGCCCTCGATCGTGTGTCTGGGACTGACGTTCAAGGCAAATGTCGACGACGTCCGGGAAAGTCCGGCCGTCGAGGTCGTCGGCCTGATCGCTTCCGCGCTTCCGGACATCGAGATCCGCGTCTCCGATCCTTATGTCTGCGAACTGCCCCCTGCCCTGGCGGGCTACGGCAACCTCCGCCTGGAGAGTGCTCACCAGGCCGTCGAGGATGCAGACATCGTCGTCTTGCTCGTCGACCACGAGCCGTTCAAGTCGATGCGCCATACGAGGCTAGGCGGCAAAGTCGTCTACGACACGCGCGGTGTCTGGCGTTAGGAGCGGTGCCTTCCGCTTCGATCCGAACTCCTCCGGAAGCGATCCGTAACCGAAGAAATGTTCCATCGAGCGGACGCCGCGTCGTGCGGCCTGGCCGTCCCCATAGGGATTGACTGCCTGCGCCATGGCCCGATACGCCGCCCTGTCGGTCAGCAGTCGCGTCGCCTCCCCGACGATGAGCGCCTCGTCCGTGCCGACGAGCCTCACCGTGCCGGCGCTGACTGCTTCGGGTCGTTCCGTGGTTTCGCGCAGCACGAGCACCGGCTTTCCGAACGTCGGCGCCTCCTCCTGAACGCCGCCGCTGTCGGTCAGCACGATATCGCAGCGGTGCATCGCCCGGACGAAGTCGCCGTAACCCAGCGGCTCGGTGACGATAACGTTGTCGAGACCGGAGAGGGGCGGCAGCAGGACCTCGCGCACGACGGGGTTGCGGTGGGCGGGCAACAGGAAGGCGATGTCCGGGAATGCCGTCGCGAGCGCGGCGATGGCGCGCGCCGTCCTTGCCATCGGTTCGCCCCAGGACTCCCGGCGATGGGCGGTGATGAGGACGAGCCGCCGCCCGGCGATCTTTTCCAGGTCGCCGTTCTCGACGGGAAGGTCGCAGGATTCGACGTGGAGCAGCGCGTCGATCACGGTGTTTCCCGTCACGACGATGTGCTTGCGGTCAACGCCGTCCTTCAGCAGGTTTGCCTTGGCGCTCGGCGTCGGCGCCAGGTGCAGGGCTGCGATCTGCGCCGTCAGCCGTCGGTTCGCCTCCTCGGGAAACGGGTTGAGGATATCGCCGGTGCGCAAGCCCGCTTCGAGATGAAAGATCGGCAGGCGCGCGTAGAAGCCGGCCAGGGCGGCGGCGAAGCACGTCGTCGTGTCGCCCTGAACGAGAAGGGCGTCCGGCTTTTCCTGCGCGATGACCTCGGCTACGCCTTGAAGTACCCTGTTGGTCACGTCGCCGAGCAGCTGGCGCTGGGCCAAGATGTTGAGATCATGGCGCGGCTGGATGCCGAACAGGCGGTTCACCTGGTCCAGCATCTCGCGATGCTGGCCCGTGACGGCAACGACGGCTTCAAAGTGCCGCGACCGCCCCAACTCCGCCACCACCGGCGCCATTTTGATGGCTTCGGGACGGGTTCCATAGACCACCAGCACCTTCGCGGCAGTCCCGCTGGCCAGTTTTGTCATCAGTGTGCCTTATGAACCAGCGTGCTCATCTCACGCTCGACAACGACGCGGTGAACCAAATCCGCAGACACCTCGCCGACCCCCTCCGCATAGGCGTAGACCAGGGCGTAGTCGCATATCTGATTGATCACTCGGGGCAGCCCATCACTGACCGCTGCAACCAGTTCACTGGCCATGGGCGTGAATATGTTCGAGACAGCGCCAGCCGTGGCCAGACGGTGGGTGATATAGTCGCGAACCGCGTCGCGCGGCATTCCCGACAGGTGATGCCGCGCGGAAACTCGCTGGGCAAATTGAAGCATCCTGGGCCGCGCCAGAACCTGACTGAGTTCCGGCTGGCCCACCAAGACCAACTGCAGGAGTTCTTCATGGCGATCGTTGAGGTTGGAGAAACACCTCAGTTCGTCGAGCATCGCTTCTGAAAGATTTTGCGCTTCGTCAAACACCAGCAGCGTGCGACCGCCCGCCTCCGCCTCACGCCGGAGCAACGCCTCGAATTGCGAGAAGCGGCGGACATAGGATGCGGGGCTGTCGCTCGACTGTCCAAGCGATCGCATAACCCACTGAAGCAGCTGTCCGCGGCCTTTCCGGGCGTTTGAGATAAGCCCGATGCGAGGACCCAGGGAAGTGCGCAAAAGGTGCCGGACAAGCGTGGTCTTTCCGGCGCCGATCTCCCCGGTAATGACGATGATCGGCGCTGAGGTGGCCAAGCCGTATTCGAGCATAGCGTAGGCCCGCGCATGGGCGTTGGACCAGAACAGAAAGTCCGGATCGGGCACGAGGCTGAAAGGTGGCTCCCGAAGCTCAAAATGATCGAGGTATAGGCCCCGACGCGTCTGACCTGGATGCGACAGCAGCGATCGACTGTCCTTCAAGGGAAAACGGGGCCCTGGGTCCTGGTGCCGGGCTTGCACTTCAGCCTCCGTTTGCATTGGACGTGAGGTCGGTTTCGAATCGACACTTGTTGAGTACGATCCCGAGAATGTTGGTGTGATGAGAGAGTTCGCGCTCGCATGCATCCACTTCTTCTGCTGTATTCTGCCCTGCCTCTACTACGAGGATGGTGGCGTCGGTGTTGGGGAGGAAGGCGACGACGTCGTCGTTGCCGAGAACGGGCGGCAGGTCGCAGATGACGACGTCCGGCACCAGCTTGCGCCTGAGGTCCCGGAAGGCGCTCGCCGCCCTGGCGCTTTGCAAGAGCTCGGCGGAGAGACGCACCGGCTGGCCGTTCGCGGCGATCGCCAGATTGGGCCTGTAGCGGCGGAACGCCTTCTCGACCTCGAGGCGACCCTGCAGAAAACCTTCGAGCGCCGGCGCATTGTCCACGCCGAGGTGATCGGCGACGCCCGGGCAGCGAAGATCGAGATCCAAGAGAACGGTGCGGCAGTCCTCGCAATTGGCGAGGCTGAACGCGAGGTTCAGTGCCACGACCGTCTTGCCGGCGCCCCGCGTCGGCGAGGTGATCGCCACGGATGTCCAGCCGTTCCTGCGCATCTCGTGAAGCATCCGCGTGCGCATCAGGTCGAATGCACCATGTGCCGGGTCGGAGCGCCCCGCGGTCACGATCCTGTTGGCGGCGAGGTGCTCGCGATCCAGGCCGGCAGCCGGCAGATCGGTCCAGATGGCGTCGCGCGCGGATCGCGGAACGATGCCGCCCGTTTCCGCGATCGAGGCTATCTCGCGGCCAGCTCCGGATTTGCGCATCGCCGTCAGTATATGTTCCATCGCCGCACTTCTTTCCCGAGGCCCGCCAGCCCGGTCCCGGCGACGTTGGCCGCAGCCAACAGCGCCCGTTTCCGCTTGCGGCCGGTCTTCTCGTCAGGGAGCCGGATGTAGGGGATCGCAGCCAGAGGCTGCGCCTGGATTGCCCGCGCCAATTCGACCGGCCGCCGGATGGTGCGATTGGCCAGTTCCAAAAGGACCACGAAGCCGAGCCCAGCCGCGACACCCGCCATCAATCCCATAGCGGCGATCCGCCGGCGGTCTGGACTGATACGGTTTTCCGGGGGCGTCGCCGGCTCCACGAGCGAAAAGCTTCCTCCCTTCGCGCGAAGCTCGATCTGCTCGCCGGTCGATGCCTCCGCCAGCTTGGCAACCGCGCCGTTGTACTGCGCCTTGACGTTGTCGCGTGCGCGTTCCAGCGCGTTCAAGGTCGTCTCGTTCTGGGGAGTCGCCTCTATCGTGCGGCGGAGTTCCTCCAGATTGCCGGCTATTGCCTTCTTCTCGCGCTCGATGAACCCCAGGCGCTCATCGATATCCGACAGCTGGAAGTCGAGTTCGGAGGGCCCCTGCCCTGCGTCGGCAGACGCCTCCTCGGCGTGAAGCTGATCCTGGAGGGCGGCGATACGGGTGCGTAGGCCGACGACGTTGGGACTGTCGTCGGAGAAGATCGAGAGTTGCTCGGACAGCGCGCGCTTGAGGTCGCGCAGCAGTTCCTGCTCCGGGGACGCCGGGCCGCTCCCGGCTATCTGCCCGGTCACTTCGAACATGCGCACGAGATTGTTGCGGCGAGCCCGCAGCGTCGATTCCTCACGTTCGAGAAGCAGAAGCCGTTCCTCCTGATTGTTTTGCTGGGTCCTACGGAACTCGATGCTGTCAGGAAGCGCGTTCTTGTGCGCGTTCTTGAACAGCAGGACTTCTTCCTCGCGGGCCGCGAGTTCCTGACCCAGACCTGCCACGGCCCTGTCGAAGAACTGCATGGTGTCCTCGGCCCTGCCCGTCCGGAGCCCCAGGTTCTTCTCGAGGACGAAAGCGGCCAGTTCGTTGACCACCCGTGCCGCGAGCACCGGCTGCTCCGAGATGAAGGAAATGCTGAACAGGGTTGCGCTGCGGGCGTCGCTCGGACGATCCAGGTGAATCAGTTCGAGGGTAGTCCGCTCGCGCAGATCTTCGACGATGTCGTCGTCCGACAGGGCGGGACGGTCGGCGCCATAGATGTCGAGCCGCTCCGCCAGGTCCAGCAGATTCTCACGCGTCGTGATCACCTGCTGTATGATCTGCAACTGCTCCACCGGATGAACCTGCACCGTAGGGCGGGCCATGTCCGCAGGTATCTGCGGAGGCTCGACCAGGATCTTCGCGGTGGCCTGATAGATCGAGGGCATCATGTAGGCCGCCACCACGCCGGCGCCAGTCAGCAGTACGACAATACCCAGCACATAGGGCAGTCGCCTGAGCAGAATCGTGGCGTAAAATCGAATGTCAGCGTTGCCCATCGCGAAGCCGAAAGCCTGAGAATTCGAACGGCGGGAGGAGCCGTTGTTTCATTGTCGGTCGACAGGCTGCGGTCTTGATAGACCGACGATAGGAGCGCGGGAGATGGTCCAGTTACTCCAATGGAAGCAATACCATGTACCCCCTACGCGCATGCTCAAGCGCACCCGCCACCTTTGCGCGACGGTTATCGGGCCAGACAAGACGGACAGGACGCGCGGAATGTTGCGCGCCGAGGGTGGGCGGCCGGGCAGGCTTGGACCTAGGCGCTCATAAGCGACACCGGCGGAGCGCCCGCGGGCGTTCTGTCGCGGAGGCAGAAGTCAGCCAGCCAATAAGCGAGTTCCATGATGGTCAGGGTGGGATTGGCGCTACCCGCCGTCGGAAAAACCGATGCACCGACGACCGCCACATTCGGCACGGCGTGGCAGTGCAGATCGGGCCCCACCACCGATCCGACGGGCTCGACACCCATCCGGGTGGATCCAGAAGGATGCGCGCACGCTTCAGCCCTCGAGATCACCGGCTGCGATGCGTCGACGGCGCAAGGCTGCCATTCCAAAGGACAACGCCGGTCGAACCCCGCAGCAGCCCAGAATGCACGGATAGCCGCAATAGCAGACCGGAACGTCTCCTCATCGCTCTGCGTCGGAGTCCATTCGAACCTGGCAAGCCGGTTACCAAGGCGATCGCGCTTCGCGGACAGGCCTATACGGTTCTGCGCATGGGGCAGCTGTTCGACGCAGACCATGAGCCGCAGATCGACATCGGCCGGCACAAACAGCCGGTTCTCCACGATCCGCCACCAGGCCGTTTTCGTCAGCAGGCCGATATTGCGGGATGCACGGCTCACGGCCTTCGCGTCGAACTCGCGTCGCTGAAGACCCTGGGCCAATTTCTTCAAGTCCGACAAGGGGCTGTCGGCCAGGTCCATCGCCACATATCCGAAGGCGCTGGCAACGCGGTCGCGCTCCTGCACCGCCGCCGGGAGTTCCAGATGGAGATCCCGCCGCGTGCCATCGACGAAGCGATATCCAAACAGGCGGTTGGTGACCGACGGGTCGCGGCGGCTTATCGTGGCGACCTCCGCCTTGAGATGATCCTGGAAAAACTTCCCGAGGACCTCGCATCGTTCGAATGCACGGTTCTGCGAAACTTCGTCGAGCAAAAGCAGCAGGCGTGTGGCCTCGATCCCCCCTGCAGCAATGACAAACCGATCGGCGCGAACCCGAAGCACGTGCCCCGAGAAATCTCGCGCCGTGATTCCCACGAGACGCCCGGCATCCCGATCAAGCTCGAAGTCGCAAACCGTCGCCTCGAGCCAGATTTCCATCCTATCGGAGGTGCGCAACTCATCAGCCAGCAGCGTGGCAAGGTTGCAATTCTTGAAGTTCGGGCATTTGGCCCATCTCGGCAGGATCGACCGATCGTCTTTCGGAAAGGCGCGCTGCTCCGCCTCCTGCTCGGAGGGAATATCCTCGTACGATCCGGGCGAAACCTGGAAGAGACTTTCGATCTCTTCTTCATACTGCGACAGCTCTTCAATCGGAAACGGCCATGCCGGGCTCGAGATGTAGGGCCGCGCCGACGTGTCGTGACGACTGACAGGAATCAACCGTCCACCCCATCGGCTGGATGATCCGCCCAGTCCGCGATAGCGCCCAGTCGTCGCCCTCGTGTAGCGCCCCGTCGCGTCGTCTATCTCGTTCAGGCGACCGACCTCTTCCGTGACCGTCTCGCCTCCGCTTTCGACCACGATGACACGTTGCCCTCCCTGAGCGAGCCTGCGAGCCACCAGAAGTCCTGCAAGACCAGCGCCGATGACACAGACTGGCGCATATATCGGAGATTGACCAGCGGGGGAATCTGCAATGGATCTGACAGTCATTACCCACCTTCTCTATTTATAATTATCAAAAAACCGGCCTATATTGACTTCTCATGTGTATTCATTGATATTTTTATTTTTGTGGGCTTCGCCATGTCACAACCAGACTTGAGCGTCATCATTCCCCATCTTAACGAGCCTACACAGCTTCGCCGCTGCCTGGCCTCGCTCACGGGGCAACGACCAACCGACATCAGTTTCGAAGTCATCGTGGTCGACAACGGTTCCGTCGAAGCGCCGGCTTCCGTATGTGCAGACTTCCCCAACGTGCGGCTGGAGATTGAGACCGTACCTGGGCCCGGGCCGGCGCGAAACAGAGGTGCGGCGGTGGCTCGCGCCGACCTGCTTGCATTCATCGATGCGGATTGCGTGGCTGTGCCCGGGTGGGTCGAAGCGATCGTCACGTTCATGCGGACCCGGCCGGACATCGACTTTCTCGGCGGCGAAATAAACATCCTGCCGGCTGAACCAGGCCGCCTCACCGCGATCGAGGCCTTCGAGAGCGTCTACAGCTATCGTACGCGACTTTATGTCGAGCGCCACGGGTTCGCCGCGACGGGCAACATGGCTGTGCGTGCCGAGGTCTTCCGCGAGGTTGGACCGTTCGGCGGCATAACGACCATGGAAGACACCGAATGGGGTAAACGCGCTACCGCGATGGGAATGACAGTGGCATATCTCGCGGGCGCCAAGGTGCTGACGGACTCCTGCGCATCGTTCGACGAGTTGGCCCGTCGCTGGGACAGGCATGTCGCTCATGAGTATCGAGAGGTAGGGAAACATCCTGCCCGTGTCCTCGCCTGGGTCGCCAAGAGCGCGGCAATCGCCGCGTCTCCCGTGACGCAGGTTGCAGTGATCGCACGTTCGGATCGTCTTGCAGGCCCCCACGCCCGGCTCCTCGCCTTTGCCTGTCTGACCAGAGTTCGCCTCTACCGTGCCCAACGAATGCTCGGTCTTTTGCTGCAGGATGATACGGCAGCAATGGTCGGAACATGGAATAGGGAAAAATCCTGAGGACGCATCGACCGTACGGATGATGGGTCATCCCATGGTGACGTCATGACGACGCAGCCGGTCGAGCTCTCTATCCGCACTGGCACCTTTCGGCTTGGCCGGCTCCACTTCCAGCCATCGTGAAGCCCCACTCCTTCGAAGAACACCTTAGAGCTTCGGAGGTATTGCTCCCTACTGAGAATCCACCCCCTAAATATGCAGAGCAGATTTCATATGAATTTTCGATTCTATTTTGCAACTTAAACAATCATATCTAGATCGAATTGACTGCATCGGTACAATTGAGAGCGACATCTAGTCTCAATAGATTTCGGTGATCGCTGGGAAGATCACTAATATTACAGTCCATATTTTCGAAAAGTCTTGCTGATCAACCTGCAAGACGGCGGTCTTCTGGCGAATCTTTCTCGGGTTGAGGGGGGTTCCATTGACCGACTATCATACAGAACTCATTCCAACAGACACGTCTCTCGGGGTCCTCGGGCTCGGCCGTTCACGCTGGACCAGGAGAGTCTACAACGCGTCGAAGCGCAGCTTCGACATCATTATCTCCATTGCAGCCGCGCCCCTTGCGATCCCCATCATCGCCGTGGCCGCGCTGCTTATCCGCCTTCAGGGAGGGCAGGCCTTCTACAAGCAGATGCGGGTGGGCAAAGATGGAAAGCTGTTCCAACTCTGGAAACTGCGCACGATGCACCCCGACGCACACAATCTGCTCGAGGAATATCTGCAGGCGAATCCCGCTGCGCGCGCCGAGTGGAACAAGACCCAGAAGCTTAGGAACGATCCGAGGATCACGAGGATCGGTTCGATTCTCCGGAAGTACTCGATCGACGAACTGCCCCAGCTCCTGAACGTCCTGCTGGGGCAGATGAGCCTGGTCGGGCCACGCCCCATAATGCCGGAGCAGCGCAGGCAATACCCCGGGACCTCCTACTTCAGCATGCGTCCCGGTCTGACGGGCTTGTGGCAGGTGAGTGAACGCAACGCCTGCACCTTCGCGGAACGAGCAATGCATGACAACCGATACGCATCCATGATGTCGTTCGGAACGGATCTCAGGATACTGATGAAGACCTTGGTCGTCGTATTGCGCGGCACCGGCTTGTAGCCGGTGCCGGAAAGGGAGGAGAAGCCGGGATAGAAATAGATGGTCCCTAGCCCATGTGCGCCGACTGCGGGACTCCCTCGGGCGAATAGCCCGGAAACAGCTCGTTGATCTTGAAGGCCACCTCGGTCCTGTTCGTCGCCTTGAGCTTCCGCATGATGTTGCGAATGTGAACCTTCACCGTGCTTTCGCGCAGGTTCAGTTCGTAGGCGATGATCTTGTTCGCCTTGCCGCGCCGGAGTGCATCCACCACTTCCGCCTGGCGCGGGGTGAACATGCCGTCCAACGGGCGGGCATCGCCCGCTGATTCGACAAGCCTTCGCATCGCGTACACGCTGCTGGCCGGGACGAACACCCCGCCGGCGATGGCAAGGCCGATGGCCTCGATGCAGACGTCGATGCCGACGGACGTGGGGATGAACCCGCGGACGCCGCATTCGAGCGCCTGCAGGATCTGCGGCAGTTCGTCGGTATCGGCGAGCAGAATGACAGGCTTCGGCCTGAGATCGGCGCACAGCCGCCGTATCTCTTCGGTGACGGCGGGCTCGCCTACCTTCCTGCCGCCGATGTTGAGCACGACGGCAGCCACGCAGGACATCCGATCGCGCGAATTGAATTCATCGATGGAGCCGAGGTGAACCACTTTCATCCCAATGCCGCCGACCACCAGGCCTTGCGCGAAGCACTCCCGGTCGAGAGCCCTAGAATCGATGATGAGCAAGGTCCGGTCTTGATTGTCCGCCGTATCCCTACCTTCCGCCACCAGGGACGGATCGGTACGGAGATGCGCCGGAGAAGACAGGTTGATCGCAGGATTTCCGTTGGCAACAGTACCCATACTCATAAGCGTTTTCCTTTACGCTTGAGGCCGTGATACGAATCCTAATGGTCGCTGTGATCTTCCAATGCTTGATCTAACCGAAGCATCCGGTGCGAACGGAAAATCACCCCCAGTAATTGATGTAGGATAGCGTCTTTCGGCTGACGACGAATTAATCCAAGTTAAGGATTTCTAGATTAGACGGTGATACAAGAAAAAGGCATGAAATCGCCCTCGGGAGTGGAGCGCGTTTCTGTGTCGGGTGGTCCGCTTGGGCGGCTGTAGCGCTATACGGCCGCATGGCCTGTTTTGTCGTATGTTTCTCGCGGGCGTATATCATGCCTGACTACTTGTTCGCCGGGAGCAAGTCCGGCGCTGAATAGGCGGGGGAAAATGGCATCTTGCGACCAGCAGGACCTTTTTGCCGGATTCTTCGAATTTCGCCTGAGATGTTGTATTGATCTGTATTAGCCTCGCGGCTCGCATGCTGCAGGCAAGTGCAATGCTATATTGGAAGGGGAGTTCAGGATCCTGACCGGCGGGGCTTGCGGGAAAGGCTTCACATGTCTCACTTGGAGGATGCGCTTACCCGGAAGCTGCGCGCTTTCGGGCCCCTGGGGAATGACGAACTGTCGATGCTCGAGGAACTGCAGAAGTTCCGTGCGCAGATCGCGGCGGGCAAGGAGGTCGTGTACGAGGGACAGCAGCATCACGCCGCCTACATCCTGCGCGAAGGATGGGCCTGCTCCTACAAACGCCTGCGCGACGGCGGCCGGCAGATCATCGACATCCAGATTCCCGGCGACTTCCTCGGGCTGCGCAGCCTGCTGCTGCGGACCTCCGACCACAGCTTCGTCACGCTGACCGACGTCGAGGTCTGCAAGATCAACACCGAGGGGATGCTCGACATGTTCCGGGCCTCCCCGCGTCTGGCGGTCGCGCTTCTGTGGGCGGCGTCACGCGACGAGGCGATGGTCGTCGAGCATCTCGTCGGGATCGGGCGCAGGGACGCCTTCGAGCGGACGGCTCACTTCCTTCTGGAGCTGGGGGCGCGCCTGAAGCTCGTCGGGTACGGCACAGGCGACAGCTATGACTGCCCGATATCGCAGTCGGTCCTCGCCGACACGCTGGGCATGACGGCGATCCACCTCAACCGCGTGCTGCGGCAGTTGCGCGAGGCCAAGGTCGTGAACTTTCGCGACGGCAAGGTCGTGTTTCCGGACATCGCCCGCGCGGCGGAGATCACGGGCTTCGACCTGGCCTATCTGGATCACGGTCCGGTAACCCACGAACCGGCGTGAGCCGGCGGCGGTGGCATCTGGCGGGAACGGAGCGCTTCAGGGCGACGGCTGGGGGGCGCGGTCGCGGAAGCGGGCGGCCGCCTCGGTGCGGTTGTGGACGCCCAGCTTGGCGATGATGTTGTGCAGGTGGATCTTGACGGTGCTTTCCGACAGCGAGAAGGCGGCGGCGATCGATTTGTTCTGGAGCCCGCGCGACACCATCTCGAGGATCTGGACCTCGCGTGGGGTCAAACCGTCCATGTGCTCGGCACCGGGCGAGCTCGCGCCGTTCAGGCCCGCGGCCGGGGAACGGGAATGTCCGCCGGTTCCCGCCTGCGAGCGAAGCAGATGCGGCGGGAAGTACTCGCCGCCGCACAGCATGAGCCGGACGACCGACAGCCACACATCCAGGCTGACATTCATCGGCAGGACGCCCCGGATCATGGGCAGCGCCGACAGCTCCGCGAACAGCCGCGCCGGCTCATGGATCCCGGGCTCGATCAGCGCCACGATGGCGCGCGGGTGCAGGCGCATCAGGTCGGATGCCGCGGCCTCGAGCTGGCCGATCAGGGCAACGTCGACGAGAATCAGCGACACCGGGTGGTCGAACGCACCCTCCGCGGCGGAGACGTCACCGCGCTGCTCCACGACGACCCAGGGAAACTCGCGCTCCACGGCATGGATCAGGTTGCCTGAAATGGTGCCGGGCGCGGCCAGCACCAGCATCACGCGGTGGGGCTGATTGATCCCCGTCGCCGCCGGGGACACCCCGTTAGACCTCGCTCGCGGGTCTGAATTGCTGTCGCTCAACTCGCTCCCCTTGCATGTACTTCCGGCATCGAAGCCGGTGCGCCACCCTCGCGTCGAGGAAAATAGCCACGACGAGGCGCCGTTGCGACGACGCAATAGGAGTTATCTTCGCTTTGTCCGATCCCTAGAGCGGGGGTCCCGCCGCCGCGCGATCTTCGTCTTTAGATCGTCCGCGTCCGCTTCGGGTATCCTTATGGATGACCGGCAACCACCCCGCATTGGCCTTACCAATCGCCTCGAGGGGGAGCAAAGTCGCGCCGGGGCCAAACTTCCGCAAAACGTCGGATTTCATCCATGATCACGCCGATCAGTTGTCCAGCCATTCGACACCTTCTCCTTCGCGCCGCCGCTTCCACCCTCGTGCTGGCCAACGTCGGTACGGCATTGGCGTCCGATCCTACGCTGGCCCCGCAGACGAAGCTGCGGGTCACGGTCGTGCAATGGATGCCCATGAAAGGAGCCTATGAACAGTGGACGGCGCTGGGAGGCGACTTCACGGTCTCGGAAGACTCGACCTTGGCTCTACCGGTCATCGGCTCCGTCGATGTCGGCTCGCTGGACAGCACGGGGCTTGCAGCGGAGATCTCGAGACGCCTGCAAGCCAGCATCGGCACCGTCGATACGCCCAACACCACGGTCGAAGTCGTGGAGTATCCGCCGATCTATGTCGTCGGCGACGTGAAGTCCCCAGGCTCCTACAGCTATCGCGTGGGAATGACGCTCATGCAGGCACTGGCGCTTGGCGGCGGGGAAATCCGGTCGGAAGCGGACCAGTCTCGCGAGCAGATAAGACTCGTGAGCGATCTTCAGGGAATCGAAAACAGCGTGCTGCGGTCTACAGCGCGGCTGGCCCGCTTACGCGCAGAGATGGCCGGACAGGCGGATATCGACTTTCCGCATGTGGCTCCAGGCAGCGCCAACGCGCCGGTCGCAGCCGAAGTCTTCGCGCAGGAGAAGACGATATTCACCGCAAGAGCGAATGAAGTCGAACGGCAAACCCGATCGCTGAACGAGTTGCGGGAATTGCTCAATGCCGAGATCAACGTCCTGGAACAAAAGATCGTCGCCGCGGACTCCGGCATAGCCACCGCTGAGAAGGCGCTCGAAGGCGTCAAAACCTTGGTCGAGAAAGGCATAGCGATAGCGTCCAGGCAGTCTGATCTCGAGCTAGCGCTGGCCAACCATCGAGCCAACCGGCTGGATCAGGTCACGGCGATAATGCGCGCGCGCCAAAGCGTAGCGGAAGCCACGCGCAACCTGGACGGACTGCACGACAGCAGGCAAACGGAGATCGCTTCCGACATGCAGCGCGAACAGAGCGCGCTCGAACAGGTCCTGCTGAAGCGCGACATGACCCAGAAGCTTCTGCTGGACCTGCTTTCCGCCTCGGCCAAATCCATCTCCGACGAAAGCCGCCTCACGCTGAAAATCCTGAGACAGGAAGACGGCCGCGCCGTCGAACTTCCGGCCGTCGAATCGACGCCACTGCGCCCGGGAGACGTCGTCAAGGCCACTTTCGACCGGTCGTCGTCCCCCGGAACAGCCACGGCCAAAACGGCACCACTGCCCGACGAGGTCAGCCAATGATGAAGGTGCCCGGCCACATCTGCGAACAAAGAATGCTGCGATCCAGCGCAGAGCGACGGCGCGGCGCCTGCCAGACCTTCCTTCAGTCGTAGCATGGCGGTTTCGGTGGGCGAAGCGATGACAGCGGAACCAGGGCCGGCAGCAACAGGCTCCAGCACTGCCTCATCCTATGGCCAGATCCTGAAGTCGACCGCCATGATCGGCGGCTCGTCCCTCGTCAACGTCGGCTTCTCCGTCGTCAGGATGAAGGCACTGGCAGTCCTGCTCGGGCCGAGCGGGGTTGGGCTCATGGCCATGTACAACTCCATGCTGGAGCTGACGCAGACGCTTGCGGGGCTGGGCATCCAGTCGAGCGGCGTACGCCAGATCGCCGAGGCAGGCGCTACCGAGGACGACAGCAAGGTTGCGCGGATCGTCGTGGTGCTGAAGCGGGCCTCGATCGTGCTCGGCCTGGCAGGGGCACTGCTCATGGTGGGGCTGTCGCTTCCACTTTCCCGCCTGACGTTCGGAGACGGCAATCACGTCGGCGGCATCATCCTCCTGTCGAGCGCCGTCTTCCTCGGGCTGCTCGCTTCCGCCCAGATGGCCTTGCTCCAGGGCATGCGCAGGATCGCGGACCTTGCCCGCATCAGCATGCTGTCGGCGATGTTCGGTGCGGTGATCGCAGTGGGCATCATATTCGCCTTCGGAGAAGCTGGCATCGTTCCTGCGCTGGTGACGTCCGCGGCGGCGTCCGCAGGCACATGCTGGTGGTACAGCAGGCAGATCAAGGTCGCCGAGGTTTCGATCTCGGCGCGCGAAGCTGCGGCGGAAGCGTCGGCGCTGCTGAAACTGGGCGTGGTCTTCATGGCGAGCGGCTTTCTCACGGCCGGCGCCTCCTATGCCGTCCGGCTCATCGTGCTGAGGGCGGAAGGCGTAGACGCAGCGGGGCTGTACCAGGCGGCCTGGTCGCTGGGAGGCCTCTATGCCGGCTTCATACTGCAGGCGATGGGTACGGACTTCTATCCTCGCCTGACGGCAGCCGCACAAGACGACATGCTATGCAACCGCCTGGTCAACGAACAGGCACAGGTCAGCATCCTCCTGGCTGGCCCTGGCCTGCTGGCGACGCTGACCGTCGCACCCCTGTTGATGATCGTCTTCTACTCCCCCGAATTCCAAGCCGCCACTGCGCCGCTCAGATGGCTGTGCCTGGGGCTCATGTTGCGAGTGGTAGCATGGCCGATGGGTTTCATCGTGCTCGCCAAGGGAGCGCGCGCCATGTTCTTCTGGACGGAAGTAGCGGCAACCATCGTGCATGTCGGCCTTGCGTGGCTGCTCGTGCCGCGGGTCGGGCTGGCTGGAGCGGGAGCCGCGTTCACCGGCCTCTACCTATGGCACACGGTGCTCATTTATTTCCTCGTACGCCGGCTAAGCGGATTCCAGTGGAGTGCGACCAACCTGCGTCTCGGCCTGTTGTTCCTGCCGACATCGGCGCTTGTCTTCCTCGCATTCGAGACCCTGCCGATCTGGCCGGCAACGGCGATCGGTGCATTTGCCTTCATGGTCGCGGCCGCCTACTCGCTGAAGGCGCTGCTCAGCCTGTTTCCGGACTGGGCACCCTTGAAATCGCGAGCCAGAGTGGCGCTCTGACGGCCGAATACGGATCGCCTCTCCGGGCCCGCTTAGGATCGCGGCTTCGTCTTCTGCGGATCGTAGTGGGGGAAGGGCGTGATCCTGGCCGGCAGGCGCTTCTGGTGGCCGTCGAGCTTGCCGATCTCGACTTGGCCGCCGACCTGCGCATGGGCGATGTCGACACGGGCGAGGGCGATGTTCTTGCCCAGGATGGGCGAGCGGACCGACGATGTGACGACGCCGATCTGCGGCCGACCGACATGCACGCAGTCGCCATGGCCGACATCGACATTGCCGTCGATCTCGAGCCCGACCAGCTTGCGGGACGGATGTTCCTTGCGACGAATCAGCGCCTCGCGGCCGATGAAGTCGTCCGGCTTGGTCTTGAGCGGCACGGTGAAGCCGATGCCTGCCTCGAACGGGTCGGTGTCCTCGGAGAAATCGTAGCCTGCAAAGACGAGGCCGGCCTCGATGCGAACCATGTCCAGCGCTGCCATGCCCATCGGCCTGAGACCATGCGGCTGGCCGGCCTCCCACACCGCATCGAACACCTTTTGCGCGTCGCGCGGATGGCAGAATATCTCGTAGCCGAGTTCGCCCGTGTAGCCGGTGCGCGAGACCACGATCGGCACGCCTTGCGCGTCGCCGATGCGCGCCACCGCGAAGCGGAACCAGTCGAGTTCGCCGATCGAAGGCTGGGTCGGCGCGGTCCAGACGATTTCCTTGAGGATGTCGCGGCTTCTCGGTCCCTGCACAGCGATGTTGTGCATCTGGTCGGTCGAGGAGCGCACCATCACCTTCAGACCGAGCCTCTCGGCCTGCTCGCGCAGCCAGGTGCCGCCGAAATCGTCGCCGCCGATCCAGCGGAAATTGTCGCGGCCGAGCCTGAGCAGCGTGCCGTCGTCGATCATGCCGCCATGCTCGTAGCACATGGCCGAATAGACCACCTGGCCGACAGCCAGCTTCTTGACGTCGCGCGTCAGCACATATTGCAGCAAGGCCTCCGAATCCGGGCCGGTCACCTCGAACTTCCTGAGCGGCGACAGATCCATCACCACCGCCTTCTCGCGGCAGGCCCAGTATTCCTCGATCGGTCCGGCCTTGGCGAAGGAGTTGGCCAGCCAGTAGCCCTTGTATTCGACGAAATTGCGCGTGTGGGCCGCGAAGCTCGAATGGAAAGCGGTCTCGCGGGTCATCACGGGTTCGGCGTCGGGGCTCATTCTTCTGGCTATGGCTCGAGTGAACTTTTCCGCCCCGCTATAGGTACGGACATGGATGTCGGTCAGGTTCCAGCCATTGGCCGGCGTGGTGTCGTCCGGGCAGGCCGACGACACGCAGACGAGGTCGGTCAGCGCGCGCATCAGCACATAGTCGCCGGGCCGCGACCAGGGCTCGTCGGAGACGACCAGCCCATGCGCATCGATCGACGTGTTGAAGAAGAAGTTGACCGCCATCCAGCCCGGGCGCGGGTTCACGCCGTGCCCGGCAAGCGCATTGTTGAAGTTGGTCGAGCAGTTGGGATGGCCGGGATAGCCGATGTCGTCGTAATATTTGGCCGCGCAGGCGAGCGCGAAGGCGTCGTGGCGGCCGCAGGTGTCCTGCACCACCTCGACCAGGGGCTCCATGTCCTGGTCGTAATATTTCGAATGCAGCCCCGGCATCGGATAGCTCGATCCCATCAGCGTGCGCGTCGTCGTCACGTCGAGCGGATGGTCCTTGCCCCTGTCGAGCTTGCGCGCCGAGAAGCACTGGAAGTCGGTGCACTGGCGGCCGTCGACGTCGATAATCTGGATATAGTCGCCGGCCTTCACGAAATAGGCCTCGGCCGTCATCGACTTGACGCGCCTGTCCAGCACCGGGTCGGCGAGGGGATCGGGCAGTTCGAACCTGCGGACCGGCTTCACCGCGGCGCGGGCAATCGTCAGCGTCAGCGGCGTCACCGTATCCTGCGCCTCGAGCGACATCGGCCCTCCGGGCGCCGCCACGATCAGCGAACCGCCACGCTGCACCACGAAGCTCTCCTGCGTGCCCGCAGGCGTTGCCTGGCCGAAGAACCGCACGGCGGACGCACCGCCGAGATTGATGCCGCGCCGTTCGATCTGCCTGCGGAAGCGGCTGAGGCTCTCCTCTCCCGACAGGAGCAGCGCCTTCAGCCCGGCCGCATTGCTGTTGCCGGCGACATTCAGCACATTCGGGTCGGACTTGCCGTCAGGTCCGAGCGCCACGACTTCGCAGGCCTGGCCGCCCTCCGTGTTGACGACCGTCACGCGGTCGCCCGCCTCGACGTCCACCAGCAGCGCGCCGCCGCCCGCAACCACGTAACGCTCCGTCCCGACCGGCAGCGAAAACCGCCCGGGCATCACGATCGAACTCGGCCGCGGCGGACCTGAAACGACCTCGGGATAACGAAGGTTGAGCATCCTATCAGCCCCAAAAGAGCATTTGTGCATAGAGTGGACCGCCGACCAAGGCATATCAAGCCGGCCGGCCATGTTTCTTCCGCCGGCGGGCTCACCCACGGCTTGGCGCGCAACACGTTTCGCGGGCCGCAAGCGCGCGACCAGCCGTCCCTGCCCTCGGATGGGAACAACTGAGCGCGTCCATCGCTTATCCCGTCCACAGGCGAGCCGCCGACAGCATGGCGCCGGGAACGGCGCCGCGTAGGCGGTCCGGCACCGGGCCGAGCCAGACAAACAAGGATTTTTCGGGATGACCAGGCAAAATCGACGCGAGACGGGCGCACGCGAGCTACAACCGAAAACCGGGCAGGACGCCAGCGACTCCGTCTCGCAAAAGGCCGCCGAAAACCGGAAACCTCCGGGCGGCGTGGGCAACACCGAGCCCCTCGACGACCGCGACGAGAAGACCAGGCATTCCGACGGCACGCAGCCGCCCCATCGCGCGACCTAGTCCTGACCACGACAGGTGCTCTGGCGCCTTCAGCACCGCGGGAGCAAGGACGCGAACCATACCGTCAGGTAGGGTGCGACGCCGAGACCAGCTCGCGGGCGACAACGAGACGTTCCGGCCCGGCGCCGGTGGCGATCCTGAAGATCAGCCGGCCGTTGCTCTCGGCGCAGTCGGGCCGCTTCTTCAGATGCTTTTCGCGCAGAGACCCGCGCTTCGCGAAGGTGAGGGCAATGCCGTCCGGTCCCGCGCCGATCTTGGAGATTCCAGCGCCGGCCGCAGCCAGCTTCAGCCGGGCGAGGTCGACGAGCGAAATGGTTTCGGGCGGCGGCGGGCCGAAACGGTCTTCGATCTCGTCGGCGAAGGCGTCGATCTCGGCTTGCGACTGCAGGCGCAGCAGCCGGGAATAGAGGTTTAGCCGGACCACCGGCTCCGAGACATAGGTATTCGGGAAGGACCCCGAGACGCCCAGCTGGATTTCAGGCTCCAGGCTATGCCTGGCATTGCCTCGGGCCTTGTCGACGGCGCGGCCCAGCAAGCGCTGATAGAGGCTTACGCCGATCAGCTTCATGTGGCCGGCCTGCTCTTCGCCGACCAGGTCGCCCGCGCCGCGCAGATCGAGGTCGCGCGCGCTGATGGCGAGCCCGGACCCGAGCCGATCGAAGGCCAGGAGGGTCGAGAGACGCGAGCGGGTGTCGGGGTCGATCTCCTTGCCCGCCTCGGTCAGCAGATAGGCCGATCCTTGCGCGCGTCCGCGGCCGACGCGGCCCCGCAGCTGGTGCAGTTGCGCCAGGCCGAAACGGTCGGCGCGCAGGACGATGATCGTGTTGGCGCGCGGTACGTCGAGGCCGGTCTCGATGATGTTGGTCGACAAGAGGATGTTGCCCTCGCCATTGGCGAAGCGAACCATCGCATCTTCCATCTCGGCGGCGTCCATGTCGCCATGGGCGACGAGGATCGACATGTCCGGGACGAGGCTGCGAAGCTCGGACAGGGTCGGTTCGATGTCCTCGATCCGCGGAACGACGCAGAAGCTCTGCCCTCCCCGCCGGTGCTCGCGGACGAGCGCCGTCTTCACGGACACGGCGTCGAAGGGCGCAAGCTCGGTGCGCACCGGGCGTCGCCGGGCAGGCGGGGTCGCGAGCAGGCTCGATTCCTGGACGCCGGCCATCGCCCCCGCCAGCGTGCGCGGTATCGGGGTCGCGCTCATCGAGAGCACGTGCAGCCCGGGCGCGAGATCGCGCAGCTGCTGCTTGAGCTTCGTGCCGAAGCGATGCTCCTCATCGATGATCAGCAAGGCGAGATCGGCGAAGCCGACATCCTTGCCGGCGATCGCGTGGGTGCCGACGACGATCCTGATCGAGCCGTCCTTCAGACCGGCCTTGACGGTCTTGGCCTCGGCATTGCCGACGACGCGGGAGAGGAGTGCGACCTTTGCGTCGGTGCCCTCGAACCTGCGTGAGAACGTCTCGAAATGCTGCCGGGCAAGCACGGTCGTCGGCGCCACCACGGCGACCTGACCGCCGTTCAACGCGGCAATCGCGGCGGCGCGCAGGGCCACTTCCGTCTTGCCGAAGCCGACATCGCCGCAGACGAGCCTGTTCATAGCGCGGCCCGAGGACAGATCGGCGATGACGTCGGCGATGGCGGCAGACTGGTCGGCGGTTTCCGGATAGGGGAATCTGGCGGCGAAGCGGGCGTAGGAACCTCGCGGCGCCTTGAGGACGCGAGCGCCCTGCTTCTCCCGCTCCTTCGCCAGCGCGACGAGATGGTGCGCGGCCTCCTCGATTTCGTCGTCCAGCTGCGCCCTGCGCTTCGTCCAGCCGTCGCCCTTGAGGCGGTCGAGCGTGACGGCGCCCTCCTCCGCGCCGTAGCGCCAGATGCGACCGAACTCTTCCACCGGCGCGAGAAGCGTGGCACCGCCATGATACTCCAGGCGGACCGTATCGGTCTCCAGGCCGCCGACATCGACCGTCTCCAGGGCGCGCAGAACCGCGATGCCGTGGTCCTCGTGCAGGACGACATCGCCGATGCGAAGCTCCGGCTCGTCCGCCAACCCGGCGACCGCACGGCTGCGCGCGGCCAGGCGCGTGCCGAAGACGTCGGCGACCGATATGACGGCGATGCCGGCAACCTCGTCGACGAAGCCGGCGTCGAGATCGACGTCGAGGCTGACCAGGCTTCCCGGTTCGCCTTCGACCACCTCCGCCCAACCGCCGCTCACGCCGACGTCCTGCTTCAGCAGCCGGCGAACCGCCTTGCGCAACCTTTCGAGTTCGTTTGCCGAACCGGCAAGCACGACGCGCATGCCTGCCGCAGCCCGTGCCTCGACGAAATCCGCCGCAGCCGCAGCCGGGTTCGGCTGCGTAATGAAGGCGGGGACGGCAGACAGACCACTCACATCGAGGCAAGCCCGGCGCTTCCCGAACGCCGCCTTCAACGATGCGCGGTCGAGATAGAACCGTTCGTCGGTAGGCTTGCGACCCTGCTGCCTGTCCCGCGCAAGCCGCGCTTCGTCGATCAAGGCGATCGGCGAATCAAAACGGTCGTCCGTGGCCGGCTCGAGCATCACCGTTGCGTCCGGGACGAGCCGGAACACAGTCTCGAGTTTGTGGCCCGCCGCGAGCATCTCGGTCTCGATGTTCTGGAATTGCGCACGATCCTGTGTGGTTTCGGCCGCCTGGACCGGAAGCTCCCACGCGGGGGCGAGCACGACTGTTGGCAGCTCGACGTCCGTCAACTGGGTCAGCGGGTCGTAAGAGAGGATGCCCGCCACCATGCCATCATCGAGCTGGATCCGGTACGGGTGAAACGCATCGGGGGAGAATACGTCGATTACCTGGCCCTGGATCGCGAATTCTCCGGGCTCGTCGACCCTGTCGTCCAACAGATATCCGCACGACGACAAGCGATCGCGGAAGGCGCTGCCTTCGAGCGGTTGGCCTGCCGAGACGGTCGTGAATCCCTGTGCAGTGACATCCGCAGGCAGGACGCGTTGCAGCGCCGCTTCCGGCGACGAGACCACCAGCCGGGCGACGTTATCGCAAGGGCTGGCCATGGCTTCCAGTGCGGCGGCGCGCCTTCCCATGCTTTCCCGGGAGGGCCGCACCCGATCGTAGGGTAGGCAATCCCAGGGCGGCAGCAGGATGACCTGAGCTGCAGGAAGAAACTGCTTTGCGGAAACGGCGATCTCCTCGGCCTGGCGTTCGTTTCTCGCAATGAACAGCAAGCCGTCGGCACCTGCCTGCCGGACGGGGTCGATCAAACGCGCAGCGATGGCGGCTGCGGGCAAGCGGGGCTTAGAAGGCGACGGATCGGTTGCGGGCAAACCCGCTTCCGAAAGCGGGACGGAGCCAACGACTTCCGCACCGGCTTTTGTGGAGGGGACGTGCTTCATGGAGACCCGCGTTCCTGATCGGTGACCGCCTCCAACGGCGTCCTTCGCAGCGGGTTCCCGCCTTGTCGGCGGATTCGTATGGGCTTGCTGTTTACGTACCAGGTCTCACAGGGCACGACGTGCTAGGTCCGCGGGAGGATCCCTGCTTCGCTCGCGACCCGGTGAGAATGAGCAGCGATGACCACTTCTTCGTCGGTCGGCAGCACCCTGACTTCGATGGAACTGCCGCTGCTACTGATGAGAGACGCGTGCCTGGCATTGGCATCGCCGTCGATCTCGGCGCCCAGCCAGCCAAGGCGGGCGCAGATTTCGCTGCGTACCCGATCGGAGTGGGCGCCGATGCCCGCTGTAAACACCAGGCATTCGAGACCGCCCAGCGTACCGGCTAGAGCGGCGATCTCGCGCGCGACGCGAAAAACGAACAGTTCAATCGCTTCCTTGGCACGACTATCTGCACTGGCCTCAAGAACCCGCATGTCGCCCGAGATACCGGATACTCCGAGCAACCCAGATTCACGATAAAGCATGGTCTGCAGTTCGTCGGGCGTCTTGTCTCCGCTCTGGAGCAGGTGGAGGAGCACGCCGGGATCGACGGTCCCGCTGCGCGTGCCCATGACAAGGCCGTCCAGCGCCGAGAAACCCATGGTGGTGTCCACGCTGCGCCCTCCGCGTAGGGCGCACAGGCTCGCGCCATTGCCGAGATGCGCGACGACGGTACGGAGGTTCGACTTTCCCTCGTCGCCAAGCCGTCCGGAAACATATTCATATGACAGGCCATGAAAGCCGTACCTGCGGATACCCTTTTCCTCATACAGTCTGGGTATGGCGAAGCGAGAAGCCGGGCCCTCGATGGTCCGATGAAAAGCGGTGTCGAAACAACCGACCTGCGCGAGCCGCGGCCTCAGCGTGTCGACCGCCTCGATCGGCTCCAAGCTTCGCTCCTGGTGCAGGGGAGCGAGCCCGCTCAGCGCAGCCACATCCTGTATGGTTTCCGGTGTCATCATTACCGGGTCGAAGAACTTTGCTCCGCCGTGCACAATCCGGTGTCCGCAAACAACGATGCGCCGACCGCCGAAATTCCTCTCTGCCGTTTCCAGCAGTGCAGCGATGCCTGTCGTCGACCGCGCATCCGGCAAGGGTATGGTGACAGGCGACCCGTCCTGCGGTCGAACTTCAAGGTGCGGATCGTCGCCCTTGTCGATCGTGCCCCGTAAGGCCGACCGGAGGCCCGACCGGTCGACATCGAAAACGCCGAACTTGATGCTCGAGGAACCGGCGTTGAGCGCGAGTACGGCTTCGGTCATCCTGGCAGACCTCGGAACCTATCTGCCGGCCCAAATCCAATGACGGATCTCCGGCATGTCCTCGCCATGTTCCAACACATAGGCCTTATGCTCGTCCAGTTTCGCCCGCAGACGCCGTTCGAGATCTTCCGCCTGCTGCCCCAGGCGGGGGAGGCGCCGGATGACTGCAAGCGCCAGGTGGAAACGGTCGAGTTCGTTGAGAACGACCATATCGAACGGCGTCGTCGTGGTGCCCTCTTCCCGGAACCCGTGAACGTGGAAATTGCCGTGATTGGTCCGGCGATAGGTCAGCCTGTGAATGAGATAGGGATAGCCGTGATATGCAAACACGACCGGCTTGTCCCTGGTGAACAGCCGGTCGAACGTTTCATCGCTAAGGCCATGCGGGTGCTCGGCGTGAGATTGCAGGGTCATGAGGTCGACGACGTTTACGACCTGGATCCCGATATCCGGCACGGCTTGGCGCAGAATGTCGACCGCAGCCAGCGTTTCCATGGTCGGCACATCGCCGGCGCAGGCCATGACCACGTCGGGCTCCGTGCCGGCGGGGCACGTGGACGCCCATTCCCAGATGCCCGCTCCGGCCTTGCAGTGCGCTTCCGCCGCATCGGCCGTAAGCCACTGCGGCGCCGGCTGCTTTCCCGCCGTGATCACGTTGATCCGGTTCCAAGTCCTGAGGCAGTGGTCGGTCACCCAGAGCAGAGTATTAGCGTCGGGCGGGAAATAGAGCCGCACCGTGTCGGCCTTCTTGTTGGCGACGAAATCGGCGAAACCCGGATCCTGGTGGCTGAAGCCGTTGTGGTCCTGCCGCCAGACATGAGAGGTCAGAAGATAGTTAAGGGACGATATGGGCTTCCGCCACGCCAGATGCGCCGACGTTTTCAACCATTTCGCATGCTGATTGACCATGGAATCCACGATGTGGATGAAGGCCTCGTAGCATGAGAACAGGCCGTGCCGCCCGGTGAGCAGATAGCCTTCGAGCCAACCCTGACACAGATGCTCCGAGAGCACCTCCATGACGCGACCCTCACGCGCCAGATTGACGTCGAAAGGCTTGACCTCCTCCATCCAGACGCGATCCGTCACGTCGAACACCGCATCCAGCCGGTTGGACGCCGTTTCATCCGGCCCCATCAGGCGGAAGTTGCGAGCGTCCGCATTGAGTTCGATCACGTCGCGAACATATTGGCCCATGAGCCGGGTCGCCTCGGCAGTCCGGCATCCCGGGCTTGCAAGTTCGACGGCGAACTTCCTCCACTCAGGAAGCTCGAGGTCCTTCCTGAGAACGCCCCCGTTCGCATGGGGCAGCGAGCCCATGCGTTTGGCGCCCTCCGGCGCCAAGGCGGCAATCTCCGGGATGGGACGACCGGCCTGATCGAAAAGCTCTTCGGGACGGTAGCTCTTCATCCATTCCTCAAGCACCCTGCGGTGGGCCTCATTGCCTCGCGCGTTCGACACGGGCACCTGGTGAGAGCGCCAGAAGTCTTCGACCTTCGCCCCGTCGACTTCCTTTGGTCCGGTCCAGCCCTTCGGGCTGCGCAGAATGATCATCGGCCAGCGCGGCCGCGCCCCCGTCCAGCCCGGTGACCGGGCCTCGTGCTGAATGGCCCGTATGCGCTCGAAAGCCCTGTCGAGCGCTTCCATCATCGCGGCGTGCATGACCTCGGGCTCGCGTCCCTCGACGAACAACGGCTCGTAGCCGAGGCCGGAGAAGAGATCGCTTAGTTCTTCATGGCTGATGCGCGCGAGCAGCGTGGGGTTGGCGATCTTGTAGCCGTTCAGGTGCAGGATCGGCAGAACGGCGCCATCGACGCGGGGGTTCAAAAACTTGTTCGAATGCCACGCCGCTGCCAGCGGACCTGTCTCCGCCTCGCCATCGCCGACCACGCATGCCACGACGAGGTCGGGATTGTCGAAAGCCGCCCCGAACGCGTGCACCAATGCATAGCCCAGCTCCCCGCCCTCATGGATCGAGCCTGGCGTCTCGGGAGCAACATGGCTTGGAACCCCGCCGGGAAAGGAGAACTGCCTGAAGAGCTTCTTCATGCCCTCGGCGTCCCGCCCGATATGCGGATAGGCCTCGCTGTAGGTGCCTTCGAGCCAGGTGTTGGCGACCATCGCAGGGCCGCCGTGACCCGGACCGCAGATATAGAGGATGTCGGCGCCCTGCTCCCTGATGATCCGGTTCAAGTGCACGTAGATGAAATTCAGTCCCGGAGTCGTGCCCCAATGGCCGAGGAGCCTGGGTTTGACGTGTTCGGCCTGGAGCGGTTCGCGCAGCAGGGGGTTGTCCATCAGGTAGATCTGGCCCACCGACACGTAATTCGCAGCTCGCCAGTACCGGTCGAGTTGCCCGATGGCCTGTTGCTTGTCGGTGCTGATCATAGGCGACTCCTGCGCTTTGTACGCTGCCCTGCCGCTGTAGCCGGTCCATCGAACCGCCAAGCTGTCGCGAGAGCAAGGCTGAAACTGGCCGGCCCGCCAGGGCCAAGACAACGTCTGAAAAGCGCTATCGGTCCTTACGTGCCGCGCAGCAGACAAGCGGCCTCGCTGCGCCGAATCGCACGCAGCCGCTCGTCGGCGCTGTCGCGGCGTCTTTCGGGTGCCAAACGACGCGATCCACAGCCGGGATAAGAGCCCATGAGGCGGCTGGTCTCATTGATCCGGATCAATCCCGGCGCCTTCAGGCGCAAGGTTGCAGGCCGAACGGCGGAAAACCTAATGCGGCGAGCTATAGACGGCCCGTCCAGCCGCACAGGTTGGACCACAGTTTCTGGTAGCCCTGCCAGTTCACGAAATCGGGCGGGCACCAGTGGGGGCTGCAGTCGGAGGTGAACACCGCGCTGCGGCCCTTGCCCGCTTCGGCTACGGCGATCAGCGGGTCGCCTCCTATTGTGGCGAGCAGTTCCGCCCCCGGCGCCAGGCTCGTCCGGTTGTAACCTAGGAGGGCGGGCAGTGCACCCTGCACGCCAGAGAATACCGGATGCGACGGTTGTGCGATCTCGCCGACAGCGCCCTCCGGATGTTCGCAGCGGTCGTCGGTCGCCATGAGGCGAACCGGCAGGCACTCTTCGACCACCGTGCCCTTCCAGCAACCCTTGGCCTCGATGCCGGTGAATGTGAGGTAGCCGCCGACCATCACGAGACCGCCCCCGGCCTTCACATAGTCCGCGATGGCGTGAAGCTTGTTGGAGGAACGATCGGACCTGAGCCAGGTATTCGGGTGGAGCAGCAGCGTGTTGGCGCCGATGTCGCTCAGGATGACGGTCGAGTACTTTGCGAGACCTTCGGCGCTATCGGGAAACTGCGTGGGCGCGACATGGTTCTCGATGACGTCGACCTCGTAGCCGCTTGCTTCGAGGGCGGCCTTCAGAAACGAATAGCCTTCATGGAAGGTCGTGGTCGTGAAGGAATCGAAGCCCTTCGTATGCACCGCGGTGGTGAACCAGGTTTCGCCGGCGATGAGCACCTTGCCCGCCATATCAACTTCTCCTTCACGACGGATGCAAGCACCGGAAGCCTACTGAGCCCGGGCGTTCCCCGGGCTCCCCATGTGCAATTCTTCGACGCCCCGGACTTTCAGGTCAAGGGCATCGTACGTCAGTAGCGGACCATGCCCGCATCGACGTTGATCGTCTGGCCGGTGATCCAGCGCGCATCGTCGGTCGCGAGGAACGCCACGACGTCGGCGATGTGCTCGGGCTGACCCTTGCCCGGCATCGCCTGCAACATCCCGACGAAGTCGAAGGCGTTGTTGTGCGGGCTGACCTTGACGCCGTCGCTCTCGATCAGGCCCGGCGTGACCGCATTGGCGGTGATGCCGTATTTGCCGAGCTCGGTCGCCAGCGCGCGGGTGAAGCCGATGACGCCGCCCTTGGCGGACACGTAGGCAGCCATGTTGGGCGTGCCGGCGAAGAAGGAGTTGGAGGCGATCGAGATCACCCGGCCAGCCTTCTCCTTGGCCCGCATCTGGTCCGTCGCAGCGCGCGTGACGATGAAGGTGCCGGTCAGGTTGACGTCGATGATCTTGCGCCAATGGGCAAGGTCGACATCGTCCCAGGCCACGAAGGGCACGATCGAGGCGTTATTGACCAGAACGTCGATGCCGCCGGTCCTTGCGTCGATCTCCTTGAACATCGCCGCGACGGAGTCCGGGTCGGAAACGTCGACGGTGATGGCGAAGGCGCCGTTGCCGATCGCCGCGGCGACCGAAGCCGCGCCTTCTCCGTTGAGGTCCGCGACGATCACCGTGGCGCCGTCAGCCGCCAGACGCGTGGCGATCGCCTTGCCGATGCCTTGCGCCGAGCCGGTAACCAGCGCTGTGCGTCCCGAAAGTCTTCCGCTCATTGTGTGTCTCCCATCCTGAAGCGGTTATGCGTCTGCGTCGATCGCGGCCATGGCGGCTGCGACTCCGGCTGCGGTGTCTGCGTTGAAGCCCAGTGCGTTGAGTGCCCCGCCCAGCGCCGCCAGCGCCGCCGCGGCGTAGACGGGCTGAGCGGTCGGACCCATGTGGCCGATGCGGGTCAGCCTGCCGAGCGTCTCGCCGCGGCCGGACGAGAAAACGACGCCGTAGCGGGCGCGGACTTCGCGGCGCAGCGCAGCTTCATCGACGCCATCAGGGGTCCGCAGGGCAGTGGTCGTCGGCGAGGCGATTTCGTCCCGCGCCGCCCAGATTTCGAGACCCATGGCACGGATACCGGCCCGCGTTGCCTTGGCCGTCAGCGCGTGGCGCTTCCAGACCGCTTCGGGTCCTTCGCCGAGATAGAGGTCGAGTGCCACGTCCAGTCCGTTCATCTCGGCGACGGAGGGTGTGAAGGGGAACGGCTCGCTGCGCGACCAGGCGTTCTCCCAGTCGAGGATGGAGAGCATGGAGGCGCGAGGGGCCGCAGGGTTCGCCTTCATCTTCGCCCAGGCGCGATCGCTGATGCCGGCCATGGTCAGGCCGGGAGGTGCGCCGAGGCACTTGTTGGGGCCGGTGATGTAGATGTCGGCCTTGCAGTCCTCCGGATGGGTTTTCATGCCGGCGAAGGAGGAGACGGCATCGACGATGAGGTAGGCGCCGTGCGCGGCGACGATCGCGCCGATCTCGTCGATCGGGTTGATCGTGCCCGATGGCGTGTCGTGGTGGCAGACCGACACGACGCTGATCTCGGGATGCTTCGCCAGCATGTCGCGGACCGCTTGCGGGTCGATCGCGTCGTTATAGGCGGTCTCGATCTCCAGCAGGTTGGGCGAGTAACGCTTCGCCCAGTAGCCGAAACCCTTGCCGTAAACGCCGGAGGCGAGGTTCAGGACGGTATCGTCCGGCGTGATCAGCGAGGCCGCCGCAGCCTCGAGGCCGAGCACCGGCTCCCCGTGCAGGATGACCGGGCGCGTCGACAGGCGCATCGCCTTCTGCGCCTTCTCCACCACCTTTTCGTAGAAGAGCTGGAAGGCGGGGTCATAATCGTAGAGCACCGTGCGGCCGAGGCCGCGCAGCACGTCGGGATAGGCGTTGACCGGGCCGGAAGTCAGGGTGAGGACGGGTTCCGCGTCGTCGCGATAGCGCATGGTCGCCCCCTCAGCCGTAGAACTGCGTGCCGGTGCGGTAGTTCTGGTAGTTCTCCATGTCGTGGGAGTACATCAGTTCCGCATCCTTCTCCTCGGCCAGCTTCTTGACCCTGCGCATCGACTCGACGCCGGCGACGGGATCGATGTGGAAGGACGCCTGGCAGAGTGTTTCCAGGCTCTTCTGGGTATAGGCCGCGTCGATCGTGAACAGGATCGGGCGCCGCGTCTGGAACTCCACGAGGAGACTGTAGTGTCCGATCGAATGGCCGGGGGTGAAGATCAGGTGCAGGCCCTTGGCGAGCTCGACATCGCCCTCAATGCCCTCGAAGGTCGAGTTGGCGTGGGTCGTTCCTTCGAGAAGCTGGTGGGTGACGCCCCGGGCCTCGGCCGCCTCGGCCGAAAAGCTCAGGTCGGAGTAGCCCAGATGCTCGAACGGCTGCGGATTGCAGGCCTGCGGCACTTCGAGCTTGTGGCAGATCTTCTTTGCATGCGGGAAATATTTGTTCCCGCCGCAATGATCGAAATGGAAATGCGAGTTGAACACGACGCCGACATCCTTCGGCTCGAGCCCGATCAGGCCGAGCGCACCGGGGATCGTCTGCTCCTTGGTCTGCATCGGCTTCTCGAAGGGCAGTACTTTCTGCACGTGATCGTAGTCGAAGCCGGTGTCGAACAGGAAGCGCCCCTCATCGTGCTCGACCAGAATCGAGTACACCGGGAAACGGACGTCGCCAGCCGGACCACGGTTCCAGAAGACGTGGTATCCATCGATGACGAGCGAACCGCCGTCGAGCAGGTAGACCTTGGTATCAGCCATAATTCATCTCCTCATTGATCGTCAGCGCGCACCGCGCTCATAGGGAATGCCAAGAGCCGCCGGCAGGCTGGCGCGTCGTCCAAACAGGACGAGCATCGCCATGACGGCCATGAAAGGCAGCATCTGGATGACGTCCGTCGGTATGTTCACACCCGCCACCTGCGCCGCCGTTGTCATGGACAGGCAGCCGCCGAAGATCAGCGCCCCGATGAGCACCCAGATCGGCCGGCCTCTGGCGAGCATCGCCAAGACGATGCCGAGGAATCCGGCGCCATTGGTGATGAAGGGGATGAACAGGCCGGCCCCGACATTGGCAAGATAGGCGCCGCCGAGGCCCGCCATTGCGCCGGTGAAAAGAACGGCCACGGTGCGGGTGCGGATGACGTCGATGCCGGCCACGTCGAGGGCTGCCGGCTTATCGCCCGCAGCCTGAAGATTGAGGCCGAGCTGCGTTCGGCGGTAGACCCAGATCATGACTGCGACCATCAGGAAGGCCAGGTAAACGACCAGGTGATGCCTAAACAGCGCTGGTCCGAGAACCGGGATGTCGGACAGCAGCGGGATCGTCGTCACGTCGGCGGCAGGCAGCCGGGGGTAGCTGCGCGAAAACTGGAAGTGGTGAAGGAGCGCGGTCAATCCGTCGAGCCCGAGAGTGAGCGCGATGCCGATGACGATCTGGTTGAGTCCGATCCGCACGCAAAGCAGCGCCATGAGCGCTGCGACGGCCATGCCACCCACGGCGCCGGTAAGGAAGCCAAGCCAGAATGAACTCGAGTAGTAGGCGCCTACGAAGCCGAGATAAGCCCCGCTGATCATCATGCCTTCGATGCCGATGTTCAGCACGCCTGCCTTCTCGGACATCTGCTCGCCGAGCCCGGCGAGAAGAAGCGGGATGGCCGCCGTGACGGCGCCGAACAGCAAGGCGGCCAGGAAAGTCTCGCTGAAGAATCCGCTCATCGCTCAAGCCTTCCGCGCCTGGTTGAACCGGTGGTCGAGATATTCAGCAACTGCGAGCGTGATCAGCACAATGGAGACCAGGACGAGGGTGAAGTGCTGCGGTACCCCGAGCCGGCGAGCCGCGCTCTCGCCCCCGATCGACAGCACCGAAAGGAGGAAGACGAAACCGATCGCGGCAAAGCCGTTCATGCGCGCCAGAAACACGACCGGGATCACGGCCATGCCGTAGGCGGGGTTCCAGTCGGCGCGAACATTTCCCTGCACGCCGATGATGTCGATCGCTCCGCCCATGCCGATCAGGCCCGCGGAGATCGCGAAGACCGCAATCGTCAGCAGCGGCACGCCGAGGCCGGCGTGGATTGCCGCGCGGGGATTGGCCCCGACCGTTCGGAGCTTCAGCCCGAAAGCGGTTCGGGTCATGACCAGATGCACGATGACGATAGCCGCCAGCCCGAACAGCAGGCCGCTCGTGACGGTCGTATCGAACAGGCGCGGGAGTCTGTCGGCAACTGCCAGCGTGCGAGTCTGCGGCACCGTCGTCGCCGGGTCGAGGAAGACGAGTTTCACGAGCACATTGGCGAGCGAGACGCCGAGGAAGGACATCATCAGCGTCGTAATGATCTCGTTTACGCCCTGGTATGCGCGAAGCAGCGCGGGAAGCAGCGACCAGACCATCGCGACGGCGGTTGCGAGCAGAAAAGCCACGAGGAGCGACAGCCAGCCCGGCAGCACCTGCACCAGCAGCGGGGCGCTGGCCGCGGCAGTGACCGCGCCGAGCAGAAACTGGCCGTCGCCGCCGAGATTCCACATGCCGGCCCGAAACGCCACGATCAGGCCGGCCGCGATGAAGAGCAGCGGCGCCATCCGCGTCAGCGTCTGCTGGACGCCGAGCGGCGACAGGAGCCCGCGTTCGACCACGTAGCCGTAGTAGGCGAGCGGATCGACGCCAACGGCGAGCAGGACGCAGCCGGCAAGCACCAGCGATACAAGGATGGGTCCGATCGTTATGGCAGCGCGACGCGCCATGTCTCGGCTGCTGGACGAACCAGCCGAGGCGTCAAGCGCGGCGCGGGCGGGAGCGGCACCATCGCTCATGCCGCGAGTCCGATCATGAGGCGGCCTACACGTTCGCCCGCGCCTTCACCGTTCGTGACGGTGCCGACGAGACGCCCCTGCGAGATGACGGCAATGCGGTGGCACATGCTGAGAAGTTCTTCCAAATCCGTAGAGATGAGCAGGACAGCCAGGCCCTGCCCCGCGATGTCCCTGATGCGCTGGCGCGTCGCCAGCGTGTTCGCGAGATCGAGACCGTAGGTCGGCTTGTTGAAGATCACCGCGCGTGCGCCATCCGCCAGTTCGCGCGCGATGAGCACTTTCTGGATGTTGCCGCCGGAAAGCCGACCGATCGGCGTCGACAGCGAGGGTGTTCGAACGTCATAGCGCCGCGTCAGTTCGCCGGCGCGCGCCTCGATCTCGCGGCTTCGCTCCACGCCCGAGCGCCACAGAGGCGGCTCGCCGATCTGCTTGAGAAAGTAGTTTGTCGAGACAGGGAAGGTGCCGACCGTCCCCTCGCCCAGCCTGTCGTCGGTAAGATAGCGCAGCCCCTGCCGTCGGCGTCCGCCCACATCCAGTTCATCCAGGGGACGGCCGCCCAACAGGACGCTTCCGCCGTGGACGGGTCGTTGTCCGGCAAGTGCTTCGGCGAGTTGTTTCTGACCGTTGCCATCGATGCCGGCGATGCCGAGAATTTCGCCATGGCCTATCGTGAAGGAGATCGCGTCGAGGCCCGGTGCGTCCGGCGCGGCCGCGACATGGAGGCCGCGCACTTCGAGCAAGGCATCGTCGTTGGCAGCGCGAGGCGGGATGGAGACCGCATCGTCACCAGCCTGCCGACCGAACATCATGGTCACGATCTCGTCGACCAGGGCGGTGCGATCGAGGGCGCGCAGCCGCTCCGGCGGGATCTCGCCGACCTTGCGGCCGAGCTTCAACACCGAGACGCGGTCGCCGAACTCGGCGGCCTCGCCGAGCTTGTGCGTGATGAAGACGACGGCGAGACCGCGCTCGACAAGGCGGCGCATCAGCGCGCCAAGTTCGGCGATGCCCTTCGGGGTCAGCATCGAGGTTGCTTCATCGAGGATCAGAAGGCGACTGTCGCGCAGCAACGCGCGGACGATCTCGACCTGCTGCTGCTCGCCGAGCGAAAGTTCGGATACGCGCGCGCCGAGATTGATCTGGATGCCGAGCGGCTGCGCGATCCTGGCAACGCGGGAGGCCAGTTCCTCGAACCTGGGGCGTTGCCACCAGTGGCCGCCGAGCGCCAGGTTCTCGGCGACGGTGAGCGTCGGCACGAGCATGTTGTGCTGGAAGACAGTTCCGATACCGAGCGAAAGTGCGTGGCTGGGCGACCGGATCGGCATTTCCGTCCCGTCGACGAGGATGCGGCCGCCATCCGGCTGCTGCAGCCCAGACAGCATGCCGATCAGGGTCGATTTGCCGGCGCCGTTTTCCCCCAGCAGCACGTGCACTTCGCCCGGGTGGATCTCGAGGTCCACCCTGTCGTTGGCGACGATGCCGGGGAAACGCTTCGTTACGCCTTCGAGCGTGACGATAGCAGGACCGGCCGGCGGCTGGCTCGTAGTGGATAGTTTCATCCCGTCTCACCCTGGATCGGAGTGCGGAGGGAGCAAGGGCCCCCTCCGCCGATAGGCCCTTACTGGGCGCCTGCCGAGACGTCAGTCATCAACGCCCGAACGTCCGTCGCCTCGAACACCGGCTCGACCTTGATCTCGCCCGAAACCATCTGCTCGCGGATCTTCTGGATCTCGCCCCAGACGTCTTCCGGGATCTGATCGGTCTTGAGCAGTTTCACGGAATCGTCGGCGAGGCCGATGGCGTAGGTCTTGGTGCCGAAGGTGTCGTCCTGCAGGTCCTTGATCATCGCCGTGTAGACCGGGGTGATATCCCAGACCACCGAGCTGAGCAGGAAGCCCTTGCCGACCGAGGTCTTGTCGCCGATCACGTCGATGAACAGCACCTTGCCACCGTCGGCGGCCTTGGTGGTCTCCACCGCCTGCAGCATGCCGAAGCTGGAACCGTTGCCCTGGCCGAAGATGATGTCGGCACCGGCCGCGATCACGCTTTCGGTAACGCGACGGCCACCGGCCGCATCGCTGTAGGCTGCCGGGCCGATGACGGCATAGGTGATCTTCACGTCCGGATTCTCGGCCTTGACGCCCTGCGCGAAGCCGGCCGACTGCGAGTTCCAGGACGGAGGCTCGCCCGAAACGACGATGCCGACATGCTTGGAACGGCTCATCTTGGCTGCGAGGCGGCCGGCGAGGTAGGCGCCTTCGTGGCCGCTCAGCGTGTAGTCGGCGACGAGACCGGCTTTCAGCGCATTCGGCGAATCCACGATCGCCACCGGCACCTTCGTCTCCTCGGCGATCTCCGGCGCGGAGGTCGCGTAGCCGCTGGCGTGCGCGATGATCAGGCCCGCGCCGTCGGCTGCGATCTCTCGCAGGGTCGGCCGGACGTCGCCATAGCCCAGACCCGAAGCGACGATGACCTCGATGCCTGCCGCCTCGGCTGCCGCCTTGGCCGCATCGACGCCCTGCTGGTTCCAGCCGAAGTCGGTGCCCTCTTCCGGCGTCAGGATCGCGATGGACTTCACCTCGGCGGCGAGCGCGGCGCCTGCCATGAACGTCGCCACGGTCGCGGCGAGAACACTGCGTTTAATCAAACCCTTCATATCAGTCTCCCTTTTGTTGGATATTCCCAGTTTACGATCACATGTATATTTGGATATTATTCAGCGTGAACTGACTCTGGAGGCATTATTTATGGGTTCGCCCCTCCTTTTTACTATTGCTACGTTGGCCGTCCTGATCGTCCCCGCCGCTGCGGGGAAGACAGTCGACCGCGACAGCCTGATTGCCGTCCCGGTCGAGATCCATAATTCCGGCACCGCGCCGATCCTCTGCCAGGCGGAGATCGCGCACTGGTTCGCCACAGACCTCGCCACGATAGCGCCCGGCGACAGCGCCAGCCTCGACCTGCGCTTCGACCCGGTGAGCAGCACCTGGGCCACCATGAACACGCGGGGCGAGGCCCTGCCGCTGGAGCGCGCCTGGTGCGGCGTAGAGGGCCGCACCTACGAGACCCGCTGGGACATCCAGCTCGACCGCGACGAACCGCAGGCCAAGCGGTTGGACTGCCGCCGCGAAGGCGCGGGCCTCGGCTGCCGCTGAAGCTGGACCAGTGTGCGCTGTCACTGCTTTGCCTTCGCGTCGACCAGCGCGCGCAGCCGGTCGTATTCGGCTTTCACATCGGGCTGCGATGCCAGCAACTCGGCGGCCAACGCGGAGAATTCGCTCTCCATCTTGGCCTGGTCTTCCGCCGATAGCTCGTTGACCTTGCCGCCATTCTCGGCCCAGACGTTGTAGGTCCTCTCTACGTTCTCCACGCCCCACGGGAAGACCTGCTCCTCGGCAGCGCGGCCGGCCTCGACGATGGCGTTCTTCACTTCGTCGGTCTGCATCTGGAACCAGTCCTCGTTCACGACGGTCACCGAGACGATCTCTGCGAAGCGCATGTCGAGGATGTTCTTGCCCACGTCATAATACTTGAACGCGGTCAGAATGGGCATGCCGACCAGCATGCCGTCGAGGCCGCCGGATTCAAGCTGCGGGATCACTTCCGTCAGGGCCAGCGGCACGGGCGTGGCGCCGAGCAGTTCCATGGGCTTGATCTGCAAGGGCGAGGCGAAGGTGCGAATCTTGAGACCCTGAAGCCCCGAGAGCGTCGTCACGTCCTTGAGCGTGAAGACGACGGTCGGGCTGTTGTAGATCGCGCCGATCACGCGCAGGCCCTTGTCGAGGAACATCTCCTCCAGATGGTCGCGGTATTCCGGATCATGAATGGCGGCATGGACGTCGTCCGGCGTCTTGAATAGACCGGGAACATCGAACGCCTGGAAGCGCGGGTCGACATTGGTCATGAAGGAGGTCGGCGTGGTGAAGGCTTCGATGGTGCCGAGCAGCACCCCCTCCGCCAGGCGCGGGATCGCCCCGAGCTGGCTAGCCGGATAGATCTCGGTCTTCACGGCGTCGCCCACCCGGGCTTGGAGTTCCTTCGCGAAGACCTTCTGCCATTCGTGCTGCACGTCGTTGATGGTGGCCGAAGCAAGCTTCATCGTGGTCTGCGCCTGCGCGGCCGCAAGCGGAGCCAAGGCCATGGCGGTAGTGAGCGCGGCCGCCTTGAAAAGTCTGGAAAGCATGCAATTCCCCTTTTCTCAGAGTTTGGAGCCAAGCGTCAGCGACAACGCCGGCACATAGGTGATGATGAGCAGCGCCAGCACGAGCACGGCTACGAAGGGCGCGACGCCGCGGTAGAGCGCGTGAGCGGGAAGGCCGGTGACTGACTGCGCCACGAAGATGTTCAGCCCGAAAGGTGGCGTGAACATGCCGATGGCGAGGTTGACCGTCATCACGATGCCGAAGTGGATCGGGTCGATGCCCAGAGAGGTGGCGATCGGCACGAGCAGCGGCGCGAAGACGAGGATGGCCGACGTCGGGTCCAGGATGCAGCCAACCACCAGGAGCATCACGTTGACCGCGAGCAGAAAGGTAAGCGCGTCGAACTGCAGCGCCACGATCCACGCCGTCATCGCCTGCGGCACGCCCTGGGTGGTCAGCATCCACGTGATGACGCCGGCGGCGGCCACGATGATCAGGATTTGTCCGGACAGTATCGCCGCATTGCCGGCAGCGCGGACCACGTCGCGAACGGTCATCGTCCGGTAGACGAACAGCGCGACGACGATGGCATAGACGCAAGCGAAGCCGCCCGCCTCCGTCGGCGAGAAAAGACCGTAATAGATCCCGCCGAGCACGAAGACGGGCATGAGAAGAGCCCAGAATGCTTCTTTCGTCGCCTGCCAAGCGATTTTCGCCTCGAACTTTCCCTCCCTCGGGATGCGGGTCCTGAGCGCAACCAGCACGACGAAAGCTCCCATCATCGCCGCCATCAGCAGGCCCGGAAGCACCCCGGCCATGAAGAGCCTGGGAATCGATTGTTCGGCCGCGAGCCCATAGAGGATCATGGCGATGCTCGGCGGAATGACGATATCGATCGCCCCGCTCGATGCCAGCAGCCCGCCGGCCCGTTCCTTGCCGTAGCCGGACGCGACGAGTTTCGGATAGAGGGTCTTGCCGAGCGCGGCGACGGCCGCCACGCTCGATCCGCTGATCGCACCGATGGCCGCCGACGCACCGACCGTGGCGACGCCGAGGCTTCCCGGTACGCGGCCGACCATGGCCATCGCCCAGTTGATCAGCCGATGGGCAATGCCGCTCGTGCTCATCAGTTCGCCGGCGAAGACGAAGAAGGGAATCGCGAGCAGCGCATAGTTGTCGAGCCCGCCGAACAGAACCTGTTGCAGGGCCACTGGCGGCACCGGCATGACGAACATCATCGTCACCGCGACTGCCGTCAGGAACACGACGAAGACGGGCGTTCCGACAGCCAGCAGCAATAGCGGGAGGACAACCAGCGATGCGATCATGGCTGCTCCCCGACATGTGGAGCATTGCGGATCAGGGCCACGCAGTCTCTGGCAAGCATGAATGCCGCTGCGACGGTCAAACCCCCGAAGCCGGCGAGCAGCGCGCCATGCGGAACGGTCATGGGCAGGCCAAGACCCATGCTCGTGACGCCCAGCTTGGCGATGCGCCCGATGAAGAGCCAAGAGGCGTATGTGGCGTAGCCGCAGGCAAAAACGGCAGCCAGGTCATGGATGACGTGAAGCAGGTGGAGCAGCCGCCCCCTGGTATAGAGGGGCAGCAGGTTGACGTTGATGTGGGACCGAAGGATCAGCGAAAGGATCGCGGCGATCATGACCGTCCAGATGACCACATAGACCATCAGTTCGTCGGCGCCGACGGGCGAAATGCCGAGAAGGTAGCGACTGGTCGCGTTGACGAAGTTGACGGCGACGACGAACAGCAAAGTCAATCCGAGCAGCGTTTGCAAAAGGCCGTTCACAGAACCGCCCAGCCGCGCCAGCGTCGAACGCTGCGCGTTGCCTTCGTGACCCTTGCCCGTCATCGCCGCCATGATCTCAGCCATTCCCCTCGAGGATACGCCGGATGGCGACGAGCTTGCGCGCGCGGTCGCGCTGGAGATCCGCGATGCGCTCGGGCGTGTAGTCGTATATGCCCTTGCCTGTCTTGATGCCGAGCGTGCCGGCCGCAATCTTCTCGCCGACCATCGGTGCAACATCCTTGCGGTCAGCAAGGTCGGAGTTCAGGAAAGTCGATACAGAGTTGTAGATGTCGAGCCCGGCCATATCGAGCAGCGCCATGGGCCCCACCACAGCCAGCTTGTAGCCGATGCCCCAGGAGACGCAGGTGTCGATGTCCTCGGGCTCGATCACGCCGCGCTCGACGAGGTCGACCACCTCGCGCAGCAGCGCGTAGAGTACCCGGTTCTCGACGAAGCCCGGCACATCCTTCTTCACCAACACCGGCAGCAGCCCGAGCGAGCGGATCAGGTCCCTGATCGTCTGGACGGTCTCGGGAGCGGTCTGCTCGCCGCCGATGACCTCGACCATCGGAATGATGTGCGGCGGGTTGGACCAGTGCATGCCCACCATGCGCGCGGGATTGGAAATGTGAGCCTGCAACTGGGTGATCGGGATGCCCGACGTGTCGGACGCGACGATGATTTCGGATCCGACAAGGGCGTCGATCTTGCGATAGACCTCGGCCTTGATCGCGATGTTTTCGGGGACGTTCTCGATGACGAGGTCTGCGCCCGCCACCGCGTCGGCCAGGTCATCCGTGAAGTGGACGGTTCCAGCGCCGGCGGCCGGCGCTGCGATGCCGAGCGAGTCGAGTACGCCCTCGGCCACGCCCTGCATGGTGCGCGCCCGCTCGATCGCAGCCGGCGCGACGTCATAGGCAGTCACCTGCAGGCCGCCTCTGGCGAGCCGCGCGGCCATGCCGGGACCCATCGTGCCCATGCCGATGATGGCTATGTTCCGGATCATGGCGTCGCTCCGTTCGGTCGTGCTGTCGTGATCAGGTCGGCCGCCTTCTCGGCGATCATGATCACCGCCGCGTTGATGTTTCCGCACACAAGATCCGGCATTACGGAGGCGTCCACCACCCTCAAACCCTCGACGCCGCGAACACGCAGCTGCGGATCGACGACAGAACCGTCATCCACGCCCATCCGGCATGTGCCGGCCGGGTGGTGCACCGTAATCGAGGTCTGCCGGATATGCTCGTCGATCTCGTCGTCGCTCTGGCATTTCGGGCCGGGGAAGAATTCCGCCTGGATGAACGGCTGCATCGAAGGCTGCGAAGCCAGATTGCGTGCGACGCGGAAGCCGGCGCGCAGCGATTCCCAGTCCTTGGGTGAGGCGAGGAAGTTCTGGTGTATCAGCGGCGCTGCCGAAGGGTCGGCTGAGGCCAGCTTCACCGCCCCCCTGCTCTCCGGCTGCGTCGCCACAATGCGCGTCGCAAACCCATCCGGGAAAGGCTCCTTGAACGGCTTGAAATACGGCCATGCCGCGAGCGGCGCGGCGGTGAAGAGCAGCTGCACGTCCGGCAGCGGCCGCTCGGGACCGCTCTTCAGGAAAGCGACGACGCCGCCGGGCACGTCGCCCGAAAAACCCGTTCCGGTCAGGTAGGTCTTGACGAAGTCTAGCCCGATCCGATCGGCCCGCATCTTGTGCAGGAACGGCCCCGGATCCTTGCGCCGGTACATCAGGATAACCGAGACGTGGTCCTGCAGGTTCTTGCCAACAGATGGCCGGTCGACGAGCGTCCGAATTCCCTGCGCGGCGAGTTCCTCGGGAGCGCCGATGCCCGAAAGCATCATAAGTTGCGGCGTGTTTATGACACCGCCTGCGAGCAGCACTTCCCTGCGCGCGCCGACCGTGCGTTCGCTTCCCCGATGACGGATCGTGATGCCGGTGGCACGCTTTCCCTCGAAGGCGATTTTCGTCGCCATCGCCTCGGTCAGCACCGTCAGGTTGGGGCGCTTCATCGCCGGGCGGAGATAGGCGGACGCGGTGGAGGCACGCCGGCCTTTCGAAATCGTCATCTGGAGGCGGCCGAAGCCTTCCTGATGCTCGCCATTGTAGTCCGCCGTCTGCTCATAGCCGGCCTGGACGCTGGCTTTCGCAAAGGCGTCTATCAGCGTGTCCTTGTATCGGCAGAACTGGGTGTTGACCGGGCCAGAACCGCCGCGGAATCGGCTCTCGCCGCCTTCCCAAGTTTCCTGCTTCTTGAAGTAGGGGAGTACCTTCTCATACGACCAGTCCGTCAGGCCGGATGCCGCCCAGCGGTCGTAGTCGCCCCGGTTTCCGCGCACATAGGCCATCGCATTGGTCGAGGAAGAACCGCCGATGACCTTTCCGCGTGCACATTCGACCTTGCGGCCGCCGACATTCTCCTCCGGCTCGCAGAAGTACATCCAGTCGTGGCGCCGCTCGGTCAGGATCTTCCCCCAGCCAAGCGGAATGTGGATCATCGGGTCACGATCCCACCCACCGGCCTCGATCAGCAGCACCGAGCATTTCGGATCCGCGCTCAACCGGTTGGCCAGCACACAACCGGCCGATCCGGCCCCAACGATCACGTAGTCGTAGCTTTCCGCGTGCTGCATAGTGGGTTTCATCGCTTTCACCTGACGCTTTCCTGCGTCAGAGGACTTTCGAGATCGAGGCTGGAAGATCGAGGCATCGCCTAGACCCTCCAGGTAGTCGTCTATGGCCGGCGGCTGCTAGACCAGCCCCGCCTGCCTGAGGCGCATCGTCCAGTGATCCCATCCCCGGTCGATCTGCTTGCCTACAAGTTGTCCCGCGGTAGCCACCTCACCCGGAGTCAGATACTTGACTTTGCCGATCTGCAGGCCGGCCGTCAGCGCCTTTGCTTCCTGCTCCAGATAGAAGGCGCGGAAGACGACCTCGCGGACCGAATTGCCAACGTTGACCACGCCGTGGCGCGCCATGAGGACAACAGTCTGGTCGCCGAGGCTTTCGGCGATATCGGCGCAGACGCTGTGGCCGCCGCCGAAGAGGTCGGTATCGTCGCCATGCTTCTCACGGATTTCGTACACGGGCACGGACTCGCCCATAAAGGCGCCCATATGCGTGACCGGACGCAGCGGCGTGTCGACGAAGCAGTATGGGAGGACCGCCGGCGAATGCGTGTGCAGCACGCACTGAACGTCCGGCCGTGCCTTGTAGATCTCGCTGTGGATGTAGCGCTCGAGATAGGACGGCCGGTTGTCGGTGGTTTCGCCATCCAGATTGAAGCGCTGGATGTCGTCCATCGTTATGTGGCTCGGCGCGAGCTTCTGCGCGAGGAAGAAGCTGTTCGGGTCCTCGGGATCGCGGGCGCTGATGTGCCCGAACGTATCCATGATGCCCTCGTGCAGAAGGATCTTCGTCGCTGTGACCAGCTCCTCGAAAACCTTCTGATGGACGGAATTGTTCTCAGTCACTGTCATAAACTCCCATTGCAGCGGCGGCGATCGCTTGTTCTTGTTGTTGTTGATCGCTGCCGCCGCGGATTTCGTCAGTTCCGGTAGATGCCCACGATCCGGTTCTGCTCGATGATGTTGTCGGCATACCTTTGCAGGAACTCCTCACGGGTAGGCGTCCCCTCGACTTCGGTGTCCAGCGCGTAGACCCAGAAGTAGTAGTGGTGATCGCCATGGCCTGCGGGCGGCTGCGGTCCGTAATACTGCTTGTCGCCGGCGCCGTTGGGTCCAACGCGGAACTTCTCCTGCGCGTCGGAGAGGTCGGTGGCCGACGGATCGATGCCGTAGACAGTCCAGTGCGTGAAGCCGTTCGCCAGCGGCGCGTCAGGATCGTGGCAGATGACAGCCAGTTCCTTCGCTTCGGCGGGCACGCCGCTCACGCTCAGCCTGGGAAGCACATTGCCCTTGTCGCCAGCGTGCTCGTCGCGGAGCCTTCCGAGCGGCTCGAAGTCGGCCGACGTGATCTTGAGGTCCTTGATGTTGAGGGGCATATCATTGTCCTTTCAAATATTGCGGCAAGCCTAGCCGGCTGCCTTGAGGTCCGCCACGGTCTTGCCGCCGACGCGCTGGTGCACGCGCCCGCCCGTAGCAACCGCGACGCAGATCAGGATTTCGTCCGGACGCGGGCCGTCGGGCACGGAGAAGGTCACGGCGTCGTAGTGGGAGCGGATATAGAGCTCATCCTTGTGGGCGAGCGGGATGTCGATGAAGGTGCCTGCAGCGCCCACCTTGCTGACGGAGGAGATCCAAGCCTTGCCACCGCCGACCTGCTCGCGCAGCGGATCGCCGAAGACCGTGGTGACACAGGCTACGACGTGCTCCTGTTCGCCTGCGGTGCCGGCGATGCCGCCCTTGCCGTAGCTTTCCACCGGCCTGCCGCCGAGCAGGGCGACTGCGCGCTCGCCAAGTGCGTGACCTATGGCGGCGCTGGGGCCGGTCAGCTCGGACAGGTCGCTCACGAATTTGCCCGCGAAGGGGTTGCGGATGATCACCCCGGTCGCAACCTTGACCAGACTGTCTCCCGGCTCACCGCCATCGTGGCGGATCTCCTGGACCGAGGAATACCATCCCCTGACGTCATAGTCCCGTTCGACTTGGCTAGAATAGGTCATCCACAACTCCTGAAGGCAAGGCGTTCGCGAGGTCGAGCTTTCGACCGGTATCTTCTGTTGCTACTGCGGCCACGAATAGACGCGCTTGATCGGATCGAAGCGCGCCGCTTCCAGTGCCTCGACCGTGAACATGTTGCCCTTCGACAGGGAACGGTTCGCGGCATACTCCTTGGAAATGTGCTGTGTGCGGTCGGTTATGCCGCGAATGCCCTTTTCCCAACCGGCCAGTGCGTCCTCCACCGAGCCGGCCTTCTCGACATCCTGCGCCAGCGTGTAGGCGTTGACCATCGCGCAGCCAGCGCCCTGCGCCAGGGCGGGGCACATCGCATGGGCGGCGTCTCCGACCAGCGCGACCTTGCCGCGCGTCCAGCTGTCGAGCTTGGTAGTCTCGTACTTGTCGTAGCGGGCCAACTGGAGTTTGGCGGCCTCGACGAGGCATGGCTCCAGGAAGGGGAACATCTCGACCCAGACCTCCAAGTCTAGCGGAACGCGCGATCCACGCGGATCGGCAGCGGGCGCCATCAGTCCGAGATACAACTCGTCCTTGTTGCAGGGGGAATAGAGGATGCGCTGGACACGCGGCCAGTGGTTCCACATGTCGATGGTGTTGTCCCATTCGCCATAGCCGAGCTTGTCCTTCAGGCGCGGAACGATCAGGCGGATGATGCCGTCGGTCGAGCCCCACCGCTCCTGCTGGAAACCGATGGAATCCCGCACCTTCGAGGCTACACCGTCGGCCCCGACGATCAGATCGGCCTCGACGACTTCACCGCTCTGAAGCGTAAGACGACCGGCCGGATCGGCGGAGACCGCTTCGGAGTTCGTCCGCAGTTCGACGCCGACTGCGCGAGCCCGATTGACCAGCGCGTCATGCAGGTGACGGCGAGTCATGATGCGCCAAGGCAGGCCGTTGAACGTTTCCTTGGAGACGGACTTGTTGTGCATCCAGGTTTCGTAGGCCGGAGGCGTATGCGTGCCCTCGAGAACCTCGTTCAGCGTGTCCAGCCCCTCGAGCACACGCAGGCCGTTGTGCCACAGATAGATGCCGGCGCCGAAGGCGCGCAGTTCGGGGCTCTTTTCGTGCAGCACGACGTCCCAGCCGTTCTGCCTGAGCGCGATGGCCGCCGTCAGGCCGGCGAAACCGCCGCCGGCGACGTGGGCCGTGCGCGCTTTTCCGGAAGTTTGGTTCACGTTGGACATTGTCGGTATCCTGATGCGTGTTGCGTGACGGCCAGATCCGGGATCAGGCGTCGATAAAGTTCCTGATGGCCTTGATGGTGATCTCTTCGCCGGTCTCGTTGACGTAGTGATCGGCGCCAGGCACCACGACGACCGGAAGGTCGGGCCGCAGCGCACTCGTCTTGGCCAGGGCGACCGGCGTTACCAGCTTGCTCTCCGCGCCCCGCACAACCATCACCGGGCGCGCTACCTCCCGATAGGTCGGGACAAGATCAGCGCGCAGCCCCTTGGCGGTCTGCGCCATAGCGGAAGCCGATGCGCGTGGACGAAGCTTTCCGCCGACCTCGTGATAACCGCTCTCGGCGCGAACCTTTATGGCCGGCGCCGGGATGTTCGGATATCGGTTCGACAGATATGCTTGGACAGCAGCGTAGTCATCGAACGACTGGTCGCCTGCGTTCACGCGGTTTTCCAGTGCGTCGAAAACCTCGTCCTCGATAAAGGGCGTGAAGTCGATCGCGACGACCGAACGGATCAGGTCCGGGTGCCGCACCGCTGCCGTCACGGAATTGCGCGATCCCAGCGAGTGACCGATGAGGATGGCGGGGCCGCGATCGAGAGCACGGATCAAGGCCGCGATGTCGTCCGCATAGTCGGGTGCCTCGTAGCCGGTGTCAGGCTTGTCGCTTTGGCCGTGGCCGCGCTGATCGACCGCGACGGTGGTGAAGCGGTCCGAGAACGCAGCCATGAGAGGTGCGAAAACGGCGGAGTTCGCGGTAATGCCGTGGAAGAACAGCATCAGCGGCCCCTTCCCCGTCTCACGTATGTTCAGGGTTATACGGCCGGTATCCAAGCGTCGCGCTGCGAACGAGCTGGAGGACATGTCTCCCGCCATGTTCAAGTTCCCAATGATTGTCTTTCGTTGCCGACAAAAGGAACACATAGGCTCGGACCCGTCAACCGGATTGTCTGACATTATTGCAATCTTCCGAGTTGACAATCGAGCCCAACGCGCTGTCCAATTGCGTGGGCGTCGCGTATCATGTGCCGCCAATCGACCCGGAGCTACGAGACATCGTCCATGCCGCCAGATCTCAATTTGCGGATATCTCCACGAACGGTGCAGCAAGAGACGGTCGACAAGTTGCGTCTGGCAATCTTCTCGGGTGTTTTCCTGCCCGGAAGCCGCCTCATAGAAAGCCAGCTCTGCACGCAACTAGGCATCAGCCGCCCATCGCTGCGGGAGGCCCTGCGCAGCCTTCAGGCAGAGCGCTTGATCGAGATCGTGCCCAATCGCGGGCCTTCCGTCCCTGCACTTTCCTGGGAAGAGGCGACCGCCATCTACGAGGTTCGCGAACTTCTGGAGGTGGAGGCTGCGGGCCGATGTGCGCAGCGGATTTCGCCCGATCAGCTCGGTCTGCTCGAGAAGTCGCTTTCCGCGTTCGAGGAGGCCGCATCCAGCAAGGACAGCGCGGCGCAAGTCATGACCGCCGCGGATTTCTATTCGATCATCCTCGCCAACTGCGGAAATCCCGTCCTGGAGGAAGTGCATCGGGGACTCGTCGCTCGGATCAGTTTTTTTCGAGGTCGTTCGATGTCTTTGGAGGGCCGTGCCCAGAGCAGCCTCGCCGAGATGAGGGAAATATTCGAAGCGATCGCCGCGGGCGACGAGAAAGCGGCGCGCAAGGCCTCCAAGAGACACGTCCTCAAGGCCAAGGCGGCTGCGAAGCTTTCCATGGAAAGCGGCATCTGAACATCCCCGATAATGCCGGGACATGCCGGGCAGCGAGGTGGAGCGGCACATCGCCCGACTGGAGTTGGCCGCCCATCATGAACGCTCGCCCGCGCCCGTCTCGGCGACATGCAATGGAGATTTGAATGGTCACGGTGGCGAGCAAGACGACAGCCGATGTCGTCATCGTCGGAGGCGGTTCAGCCGGCTCGCTGCTCGCTGCACGGCTGAGCGAGAATGCCAGCTGCCGCGTCCTGCTGATCGAAGCCGGCGAAGAAGCGAGCGACCCCGACATCTGGAACCCCGCAGCCTGGCCGGCGCTGCAGGGCCGCAGCTACGATTGGGACTACCGCACCGAGCCGCAGCCGGGCACCGCCGGGCGCGTACACCACTGGGCGCGCGGCCGCGTGGTCGGAGGCTCCAGTTGCCTTCACGCGATGGGGTACATGCGGGGTCACCCGTCGGATTTCGAGCCGTGGGTCCATGCCACTGGCGATCGCCGATGGGGTTGGGATGCCATGTCCGAGGTGTTTCGGGCGATCGAGGATCATCCTTTCGGGGGCGACGGCGTCCACGGCAAAGGCGGGCCGCTGCCCGTCTACATGCCGGGGCAAGAAGTAAGCCCGGTTGCGCGTGCCTTCATCGAAGCCGGCGCTTCGCTTGGCTTGCCGCGCCTTCCCGGACACAACAGCGGCGAGATGGTCGGCGTGACGCCGAACTCGCTGAACATCCGTGACGGCCGCCGCGTCACCGTCGCCGACGCCTGGCTTACACCTGCAGTCCGCGATCGCGAGAATCTCACGATCATGACCGGATCGCGTGTGCGGCGCATCACGTTCACCGCAAGTGCAGCCAGGTCCCTGGAGGTCGTGGGCCCGCAAGGCCGCTTCGACGTTTTCGCCGACAGGATCGTCCTGTGCGCGGGCGCGCTCGAAAGTCCGGCTCTGCTGATGCGCTCCGGCATCGGCCCGCGTGAAGCACTCGATGCCGCCGGCGTGGCCTGCATGATCGACGTGCCCGAGATTGGCCGAAACCTTCAGGACCATCTGCTCGGCGCGGGCAATCTCTATGCGGCGCGCAAGCCCGTGCCCCCTTCCCGCCTCCAGCATTCCGAATCGATGGCCTATATGAGCGCCGCCGGCTTCGATATCGGCGGACAGCCGGACATCGTCGTGGGCTGCGGCGTAGCCCCCATCGTATCCGAGTGCTTCGCCGCACCGCAGCCAGGCAGCGCGTATTCGCTGCTGTTCGGGATCACCCATCCGACGAGCCGCGGCGTGCTTCGCATCAGCGGACCGGAGCTTGGCGACCGGTTGGTCATCGATCCCGCCTACCTGCAAACCGGCAGGGATCGTGAACTCTTCCGCATCGCTCTCGAAGCGGCTCGCACGATCGGGCATCGGCACGAACTCTCCGAATGGCGCGAACGAGAGCTTCTGCCTGATGCGATGGCGAGTAGCGACGAGGTTGACGAGTTCATCGCGCGTGCCGTCATCACGCACCATCACCCCTGCGGCACCTGCAGAATGGGGACTGATGCTGACGCCGTGGTCGAGCCCAACCTGCGGCTGAAGGAACTCGACAATCTGTTCGTCGTGGACGCTTCGGTCATGCCGAGCCTAACGGCAGGACCGATCCATGCAGCTGTTCTGGCGATCGCGGAAACCTTTGTGCGGACAACGGCCAGCACCTTCGCCTGACGGACGTTCGCTTCTATCTGCTCCGAGGTTTGCCAGCCGCCGGTTCGCGCGCCGAGCGTGTTAGGGAACTCGCTCCGACGCGAGCACCGCAGCGGCCGGTGCCAAGTCATCGCTGCGACTCACGACTCACCCTGGAGCCACTTTCGAACGGTTCTCTGCTCGACCGTTTCCGCCGATTGAAGCCCCGGCCCGCGCAGGCGCTTCCAAAGAGCCAATATCAATCGAGCCGGACGTGGCTGGGTCGAACGTTCGGAAACGTGCTTCATGGGCTTTCCTCCTCACACTGCCCCGCGGAATGGCGGGGCTGTGTAACCTGACTTTGTCGCCCGACCCTGTCTCTGTTCCTTTGCCGTTTCACAGCGGATTTTCGGTGGGTCGAACGGCCCGCCTGATTCTGCGGACCGAGTGGCACTCGCGCTAAGCGGGAGTCTCACAATCGCGCGAGCGAGGCTCAAATGCGAAGCTGCGGGGAACAAAAGGCCGAGGCAAACGTAAGAGCGTTACCGACAGGGAGGTTCATGACGGATGGCCGGTCCATACGCATCGCTTCGGCGCCCACAAATCCTGCCGTCGCTCTATGCAGGCCTTCTCTCTTTTCCCATCGCATGTTTCAGCCTCACCGTTGTGTCGGACTATGCTTATTGGCAGACATCGAACCTGCTGTGGCTGCATTTTTCGGAATGGCTGCTGCTGGCCGGACTCGTGTTCGGTGTGCTCGCGGCGGTCGTGCTCCTGATAGATGTCGCGGTCGGCGGCGCGAGGCCATCGTGGGCATACTGCCTAGGCTGGGCGATCGTCCTATTGCTCGCTGTGCTCAACAGCTTCATCCACACGGCGGACGGATGGACCGCGGTCGTGCCGTTTGGAATGCTTGTCTCCGTCGTGACCTTCATCGTCATGATCGCCGTCGGGTGGCTGGCCTTGGCAGGAGTAAGGCATGCTTGATGTCAGGACCCTCCGGTACATTCTGTTGGCCGGCACCGCGATGCTGGTCACTGCCTGCGGCGACGATTCGAGCGACTTTGACGTTTCGCAACAGATCGGACCCGACCCGGTCCTACCGGCTCCTTCGCAAAGCCTTCTTCCCGGCTTGAAGGTCGCTGAAGTCGTCGGGTGGCAGGAGGGCCAGGCACCGAACGCTCCCGAGGAATTCGTTGTCACGGCCTATGCGAAAGACCTGGCAAATCCACGAACCGTGCACACGCTTCCGAATGGAGATGTGCTGGTGGTCCAGTCGAAAGCTCCGCCGGGAAAGCCGCTGAATCGTCCGAAGGACATCATCCGCGGGTTCATCATGTCGATGGCCTCCGGCGGCGGGGGCGATGGGAAGGACACCAACCTCATCACCCTCTTGCGCGACACCGATCGCGACGGACAGGTCGATGAACGAAACGACCTGCTCACGAAATTGAATTCGCCCTTCGGGGTCGCGTGGTACGACGGCACGCTTTATGTCGCCGCGGCCGACGCGATCCTGGCTTATCCCTATCAACTCGGCGAGACCCAGATCACGCAGCCGCCTTCGGTGCTCACGCCGCTCCCCGGAGGACCGATCAATCATCATTGGACCAAGGATCTGGCGGTGAGCCCGGACGGCCAATTCCTCTACGCATCGGTGGGCTCAAACTCGAATGCCGGCGAACGAGGCATGGAGGCGGAAAAGGGACGCGCAGCCATCTGGCAGGTCGACCGCCGCACGGGCGCAGCCAGGGTTTTCGCTTCGGGCTTGCGCAATCCCAACGGGCTGAACATCCATCCGGAAACAGGCGAACTGTGGACCGTCGTGAACGAACGCGACGAACTCGGTCCCAATCTCGTGCCGGATTACCTGACGTCGGTCCAGGACGGGGGCTTCTATGGCTGGCCTTGGAGCTATTTCGGCCAGCATGTCGACGAACGCGTTCACCCTCCGCGGCCCGATCTGGTCGAACAGGCCATCGTGCCGGACTATGCGCTCTCAAGCCACGTCGCAGCACTGGGGCTCGCCTTCACCAACGACTCCGCCCTTCCCGAAGCCTATCGGAACGGCGCTTTCGTGGGCAATCGCGGAAGCTGGAACCGTGATACGTTCAACGGGTACAAGGTGATATACATACCGTTCGAGAACGGAAGACCGTCAGGTATGGCTCAGGACGTCGTCACCGGCTTTCTGGACGGCGATCAGGCCCGCGGCAGGCCGGTGGGCCTTGCCATTGACGGAACTGGAGCGCTTCTGATCGCTGACGATGCCGGCAACACGGTGTGGCGAGTAGCTTCCGCAGACGGTGCCATTTCCCCCCAGCCCATACCCACGGACAGGGTCGCTTCGCAGGCTGAACCGGGGGGCACAACCGCGACCTCCGGAAACGACGGTCCCGAGACGGAAGGGATCGGAGCAACCGAGCCACCACAAACCGACATTGCGCCTGCCGTATCGCCCGAGGACGGCGCTGCTGCGCCGCCTGCCGGCCAAGAACCGTGAACTCAGCCTCGGCGGCAATCAACCGCACGCCGGACCGGGTAGAGGCGGAATGCGGGGCTTAGTCGAGCAGATCAGGATCGTTGAGGTCTGAAAATCCGGATCACAACATTCGAGCGCATCACGAAATGCTGGAACAACGCTCCGGCAACGTGAAGAAAGATCGCGAGGAGTAGCAGGTTGGTCAAGAACTCGTGGACATCTGCCGCCGGCTCGATGCCGAGGAACCAGGCGAGCGCCCCGGATATCGGCAACAGCAGCAGCAAAATGTAGATCGACACGTGGACTGCCTCGGCCATGAACTGCAACGTCCAGTGCTCGTCGGCAGGAGGAGCCGGAACGCCGCGCGTAAGCCGGAGGTAGGCCCTGAAAAACATCAACAGCAAGATCAGGATGCCCGCACCGATATGCATGTATGCAAGGATAGTAGAATCGAGGGCGGGCATTCCGGCCCGCTCGGCACTTTCCCAAGCATCTTCCATGCCGTCATGTGCAAGAAACTGGAAGGCGACCAGGACTGCCACGGACCAATGGAGCGCGAGTTGGGTCGACGAATACCCCGTTGCCTTACTTGCCACGCCATACCTTCCTGTCTCCGGCCACTCCGGCCGACCAATAACCCAAACTTGCCTTGTCCAAGGCAGGATCGCAGTCTAGGGAAGATCATAGCGTCGCGCGCGGCCGGTGCCAAACGCCTGAAACTTCGGCCCGTTCCGCCTTGAAGGTGAAGGGAAGACCGCTGCGGAGGAGCTTTCGACTGCCGTTGCCTACCAGACCCGATGGTGAGGCCGACACTCGCTCAGGATTGGCGGGAGACGGGACCTCGGCGTCTGGGCTCCACAGCCCCGGTGCAGCGCGAACATCCACCTTGAACCGCATCGTCATCGTCATCGCCCTCGCACTGCCGCTCCTCGCTTCGTGCAGCGGCATCCAGTCCGCACTCGATCCGGCGGGCGAAGAGGCCGCACGGGTCGCGACCCTGTTCTGGGTGATGACGATCGGCGGCGGCATCATATGGGCCGGGGTTATTGCCTTGGCGCTTTATGCGTCCCGATGGAAGAGGAGCATGATCTCCGAAACGGCCGCCGGCCACCTGATCATATGGGCCGGGGTCGTGTTTCCGGTGGCGGTGCTGACAGGTCTTCTCGCCTATGCGCTGTGGCTCATGCCATCCCTGCGCCCATTTGCCAGCGAAGAGCCTGCAAGGCTGCGTATCGAAGTCGTAGGGAGCCAGTTCTGGTGGCGCGTCGTCTATCACGAATCTGGTGGATCGAGCGTGGTTTCTGCCAACGAAGTCCGGTTGCCCGTGGGCGAACGGGTCGAGTTTTCGCTGAGCAGCACGGATATGATCCACTCTTTCTGGATACCCGCGCTCGGCGGAAAAATGGACCTGATCCCCGGGCGCACGAACCGCCTGTCCCTGCTGGCGACAAAAGCGGGCAGCTATCGCGGCCAATGCGCCGAATTCTGCGGCATATCGCACGCGCTCATGGCCTTTCCTGCGATCGCAATGGAACGGCCGGATTTCGATGCCTGGCTGGCGGCTAGAGCCAGCCCTTCGGCGGGGGTCCGCCCGGCGCAGGGCGGGCAGGCCATCTTCATGCGGGAGGGGTGCGGAACGTGCCACCGGGTCGCCGGTACGCCTGCGACGGGAACGGCCGGACCTGACCTCTCCCATGTCGGATCGCGGCTGACCATCGGTGCCGGCCAGTTGAGCAACGACCTGGACGCGCTGTCGCGCTTCATCGCACACCCGGCCTCGATCAAGAACGGAAGCCAGATGCCGCCCTATCTGGACCTGCCTTCCGAGGAACTCGTCGAACTCGCTGCCTGGCTGAAGGGGCTGCAATGAGCACGCAACCCGCCCCGGAGACGGACAAGGCAGCAGAAGCTGCGCAACTGCGCGCGGTCTGGGCCAATCCGACGGGCTGGCGCTACTGGACCTCGGTCAACAACTACCAGATAGGTCTGTGGTACGGCTCAGCCGCGTTCGGTTTCATGCTGTTCGCGGGGCTGCTGGGGCTGCTCGTGCGCGCGCAACTTGCCGTGCCCGACAACGACCTGATCTCGCCGGAACTCTACAACCAGGTATTCACCCTGCATGGCACGGTGATGATGTTCCTGTTCGCCGTGCCGATCTTCGAGGCGGTGGCGATCTTCCTGCTGCCGCCGATGCTCGGTGCGCGCGAACTGCCCTTCCCCCGTCTGGGCGCATTCGGGTTCTGGAGCTTCCTGATCGGCGGATTGTTCGTCTGCGGATCGATCTTTTTCGGAGCGGCGCCCAATGCCGGCTGGTTCATGTACCCGCCGCTGGCCACGAGCGAACAGGCCGGCATCGGGGCCGACATCTGGCTGCTGGGCCTCTCCTTCATCGAGGTCGCGTCCCTGGCTGCGGCCGTGGAGCTCATCGTCGGAATCATGAAGTGCCGTGCGCCCGGCATGCGCATCAACCTCATGCCACTGTTCGCCTGGTACCTGCTGATCGTGGCAGGCATGATCCTCTTTGCCTTTCCGCCGTTGATCGCGGGCGACCTGCTTTTCGAAATGCAGCGCATGTTCGACTGGCCGTTCTTCGATCCGTCACGAGGCGGCGATCCGCTGCTCTGGCAACACCTGTTCTGGATCTTCGGCCATCCGGAGGTGTACATCATATTCCTGCCGGCGATCGCCCTCCTGGCGATGATCATACCGACTTTCGCGGGCCGTCCGATCGTCGGCTATTCCTGGATCGTGCTCGCTGCCGTCGGCACCGGGTTCCTGTCCTTCGGGCTGTGGGTGCACCACATGTTCGCGACGGGGCTGCCGCAGATATCGCTTGCCTTCTTCGCGGCCGCTTCGGAGGCTGTCGCCATCCCGACGGCCGTCCAGATCTTCGTCTTCATCGCCACCATGCTCGCCGGCCGCGTGATATTCTCGATCCCGATGCTGTTCGCCGTAGGAGGCCTCGCGATCTTCGTGATGGGCGGGCTGACCGGCGTCATGGTGGCGCTCGTCCCCTTCGACTGGCAGGCGCACGATACCTACTTCATCGTCGCGCACCTTCATTACGTCCTGATCGGAGGGATGCTCTTTCCCGTCTTCGCGGGCCTCTACTACTACTACCCTCTGATCGACGGGAAGCGGATGTCCGACCGGGTCGGGAGGTTTGCCTTCTGGCTGATGTTCGCCGGCTTCAACATCACCTTCTTTCCCATGCACCTGACCGGCCTGCGCGGCATGCCGCGCCGTGTCTACACATATCCGGCGGACATAGGCTGGGACTGGCTCAACCTCATCTCGACGATGGGAGCCGTGGTGCTCGGCATCGGCATGTTCGCGGTGGTGATCGACGTCACGCTCAATCGCCGCAAGCAGCCGAAATGCGAGCAGAACCCGTGGAACGCCGGCACGCTGGAATGGATCAACGAGCCGGAGGAAAACTGGGGCGTGCGCTCCATCCCCCGGATAGAGAGCCGCTACCCCCTTTGGGATCAACAGGATCTGGTCCGGCAGGTGAATGCCGGAGAATGGTACCTGGCGGATGCGAGCGAGGGCCGCCGGGAAACGCTCGTCACGTCAGTGCTCGACGCCGAGCCCGAACAGGTGTTTCGCGTCCGTGGCACGGCCTATGTCACCATCGTCAGCGCGGCGACGCTTGGCACGGTGTTCGTGGCGCTCACTTTCAAATGGTGGATCGTGTCGCTGATCTCGGGCGTCGCCTTTCTTGCGGCGATCATCTGGTGGCTCTGGACAGGGACCGGAGAAATCCCCGAGAAGGAGAAGAAGGACATCGGGCGCGGCCTGAGCCTGCCGACATACGCCAGCGGCGTGAAGTCGCCCGGGTGGTGGGCGATGTTCATCACCATGATCGGCGACGGTACCGCCTTCGCCAGCCTTGTCTTCGGCTACTTTTTCTTCTGGACGATACATCAGGATTTCACGGGCGGCGTCGCGGGTCCAGGCATCTTCTGGCCGCTTTCGGCTCTCGGGCTGTTCGTCGTCGCCTGGTCTGCAACCGTTCTGGCGCGCGAAACCAACAGGCGTGGCGGTGTTCAGTGGTCGCGGGCACTTCTCATTGCCGCTTCGCTGCTTTCCATCGGCGGTTGCGGGGCCGGTCTGGCCGGGCCGTGGACGACAGGAATGGATCCAACAGCGCATGTGTATCCCGCGATCGTGTGGATGCTGGTCATCTGGACGGCGGTTCACGCAGCGGTGGGCGTCATCATGCATGCCTATTGCCTGGCGCGCAGCCTCGCCGGACGGCTGACGCCGCGGCACGACATGGAGCTACATAACGTGACGCTCTACTGGCACTTCATGCTGGTCACCGCGGTGGTCACGTTCCTGGTGGTCGGGCTGTTCCCGGAGGCAAGCTGATGTGGCATCTGCTGCCCAAGGAGATCGAGTCGCTGTGGACGCTGTTCACCGCGCCCGCCGTCTGGGCTCTGCATTTCCTCGCATGCTACATTGGAGCCGCGGTTTTCTGCGAAAAGCCTGAACTGCTCGGCGCCGACTTCGACCATCTTCGCATCGCTATCGGCGTTGTCACCGTCCTGGCGCTAGCCATGATCGTCCTGTCGGCCACGCTGGCGTATCGGCAATGGGGTTTCGGCACGGGCGACCCGCCGCATGACGAGCCGACGCGGCACGATCGCACGCTCTTTCAGGGATATGCGACGATGCTGCTGTCGGGCCTGAGTTTCATCGCGGTGGTCTTCACGGCGCTTCCCGCGTTGTTCGTCACCGAGTGCCTGCGGTGAGACGCCTGGCCCTTCCGCTCGGCTTGCTGGTCCTCGCCGCCCTGTGGATCGGGCCATTTCTAAGCGACTGGCGTGAATCCTTCGCATCACACATGCTGGTCCATATGGGCGTGATCGCGGTTGCGGCTCCACTGATCGTCATCGGACTACCCGATCGCTACCGCGCCAATTCCTCGATGCCGGTCGCGCTGCCGGTGGTTGCCTCGATCCTCGAATTCATCGCGGTGTGGGGATGGCATGCGCCTGCCCTGCGCGCGGCCTCGGAAGGCTCCGGGGTCGTGACGGCCGGAGAGCAGGCGACATTCCTGGCCGTTGGCCTGCTGCTCTGGTGGACCAGCCTGGCCGCCTCAGGCAACCGGATGCATGCTGCCGCCGGGGCAGGCGCATTGCTGCTCACTTCCGTCCACATGACGCTGCTGGGAGCGCTGCTCGGCCTGAGCCCAAGGCCGCTTTACGGCCTCGACGAGGTCACCTGTTTCGGTACCGTGCTCGGAGCCGGGCAGGACCAGCAACTCGGCGGCGTGATCATGCTGCTCGTCGGGTCAGTCGTATATCTTTTCGGTGGCGTGTGGCTGGTCGCCGGGCTCCTCCGGGACGGACAAGGTCTGGCGCCAAAGGCGCAAGGGCCGGCGGGCTGACAGCAACCCATCGGTTCCTCCCTCTTGGCCGCCAGACCTGCCCTGTGATGTGATCAGCCTCGGCCATGGGTCCTCAGACCCAGACGGAGCAGCGGGATAGCTGCACCGCCCTCTTGCCGGCAGAGGGGAGGCAGGTTCGTTCCCGCCTCCCCTTCCGGCTCTGCAGTCAGGACGTCACTGCCAGCTCTTCACCAGTTCGTCGTAGTTCACCGTAACCGGCTTTTCCTTCTCGTTCTCGATCTTGAGCTGCGGCGCAAGGTTGCCCTTCGCGACCGCATCCTTGTTCCAGTATTCGAGATCGTGCTCCTCGGCGAGCTTCGGCCCCATGTCGCCCATGACGCCCGAGCGCTCGAGGCGCTCAAGCACCTTCTCCTGCTCGGCGCATAGCGAGTCCATCGCTTCCTGCGCGGTCTTGGCTCCGGAAGAGGCGTCGCCGATCGCCTGCCACCACAGCTGTGCCAGCTTCGGATAGTCCGGAATGTTCGTGCCGGTCGGCGACCATTGGACACGGGCCGGCGAACGGTAGAACTCGATCAGGCCGCCCAGCTTCGGGGCGCGATCCGTGAAGCTCTGATGCTGGATCGTCGATTCGCGGATCAACGTGAGGCCGACATGGCTCTTCTTCACGTCGACGGTCTTGGAGGTGACGAACTGCGCGTAAAGCCAGGCAGCCTTGGCGCGGTCGTCCGGCGTGGACTTGAGCAGCGTCCAGGAACCGACGTCCTGGTAACCGAGCTTCATGCCGTCCTTCCAGTAGACGCCGTGCGGGCTCGGCGCGAAACGCCACTTCGGCGTGCCGTCCTCGTTGACCACCGGCAGGCCTTCCTTGACGAAGTCGGCGGTGAAGGCCGTGTAGGTGAACATCTGCTGGGCGACCTCGCCCTGGCTCGGAACCGGGCCGGATTCGGAGAAGGTCATGCCCTGCGCGGCGGCCGGCGCGTAGGCCTTCAGCCACTCGAGGTATTTCTCGATGGAATAGACCGAGGCGGGGCCGTTGGTGTCGCCGCCGCGCGCGACGCAGGAGCCGACCGGGCGCGACTGGTCGTCGACCTTGATGCCCCATTCGTCGACCGGCTTGCCGTTCGGGATGCCCCTATCGCCGTTGCCGGCCATGGACAGCCAGGCGTCGGTGAAGCGCCAGCCGAGCGACGGGTCCTTCTTGCCGTAGTCCATGTGGCCATAGACCTTCTTGCCGTCGATCTCGCGGCCGGTGAAGAACTCGGCGATGTCCTCATAAGCGGACCAGTTGACCGGCACGCCGAGGTCGTAGCCATATTTGGCCTTGAAGTCGGCCTTGTTCTTCTCGTCATTGAACCAGTCGTAGCGGAACCAATAGAGGTTCGCGAACTGCTGGTCCGGCAGCTGGTAGAGCTTGCCGTCCGGGGCGGTGGTGAACGAGGTGCCGATGAAGTCGGCGAGGTCGAGGTTCGGGTTGGTGACGTCCTTGCCCTCGTTCGCCATGAAGTCGGTCAGCGAGCGGGCCTGCTGGTAGCGCCAGTGGGTGCCGATGAGGTCCGAGTCGTTGACGTAGGCGTCATAGATGTTCTCGCCCGACTGCATCTGGGTCTGCAGCTTCTCGATGACGTCGCCCTCGCCGATGAGGTCGTGGGTGATCTTGATGCCGGTGATGTCGGAGAACGCCTTGGCGAGCGTCTTCGATTCATACTCGTGCGTGGTGATCGTCTCGGACACGACCTTGATGTCCATGCCGGCGAAAGGCTTGGCGGCATCGATGAACCACTGCATTTCCGCCTCCTGCTCGGCGCGGGAAAGCGTCGACATGTCGCCGATCTCCGCGTCCAGGAAAGCCCTAGCCTCGTCCATGCCCGCAAAGGCGTGTCCGCTGCCCAGAACAAGTGCAATCACGCTTGTTGATGCTAAAATATGCTGTCGCATGCGATTTCCTCCCTTAAGTCTGGTTTCAAGTGTGATCGGAGCGGTCGCCTGCACGCGTCCGCTCCACCGATTTCCCCCTCTAAACGTAGCGAAAGACGCCGATGGCGTAGACTACGGAGAGAGCGAGAGCCCACCACAGGCTGGGGCCGACGAGACCCAGCCATGCGAGGTTGATGTACGCTGCACCCAGCAGCGAAATGAACAGCCGGTCACCGCGCGTCGTCTCGAAGCGCAGTATCCCTATGCGCGGGTTGCCGCCCGGCGAGGCATATTCCCAGATGCCCATGCCGACGAGCAGCAGAAAGATGACGCCGAAGAAGGCCGCGGTCGGCCAGGTCCATGCCATCCAGGCGAAACTCATTGGCGTTTCTCCCTTGCTAGACCCGGCCAAGGGCAAAGCCCTTGGCGATGTAGTTCCGAACGAACCAGATCACGAGCGCACCCGGGATGATGGTGAGTACCCCGGCTGCCGCCAGCACGCCCCAGTCGAGGCCGGACGCCGACACGGTGCGCGTCATGATGGCGGCGATGGGTTTTGCATCGGTGGTGGTCAGCGTGCGGGCAATCAGAAGTTCCACCCAGGAGAACATGAAGCAGAAGAATGCGGCGACCCCGATGCCGCTGGCGATCAGCGGCATGAATATCTTCACAAAGAAGCGAGGAAACGAATAGCCGTCGATATAGGCGGTCTCGTCGATCTCCTTCGGCACGCCGGACATGAAGCCTTCGAGGATCCAGACAGCCAGCGGCACGTTGAAAAGGCAGTGCGCCAGCGCAACGGCGATATGCGTGTCGATCAGGCCGAAGGCAGAATAGAGCTGGAAGAAGGGAAGCGCGAACACAGCCGGCGGCGCCATGCGGTTGGTGAGCAGCCAGAAAAACAGATGCTTGTCGCCGAGGAAACGGTAGCGCGAGAAGGCATAGGCGGCCGGCAGCGCCGCCGCGATAGAGATCACCGTATTCATCACCACGTAGATGATCGAATTGATGTAGCCCTTGTACCAGGACGGGTCGGTGAAGATCACCGCGTAGTTGCGGAGGGTCGGGTCCCGCGGCCACAGCGAAAAGGCGCCGAGTATCTCCTGGTTGGTCTTGAAGCTCATGTTGACCAGCCAGTAAATCGGCAGGAGCAGAAACAGGATGTAGAGGGTCGGCACCAGCCACCACAGGCGCGACTCCTCGCCCCGCCGGCGCATGGTGCGAGCCACGACCTGCTGCCCTGCGCCCGACCGCGGCGAGCCTGCCGCCGCTGTGTCGGCTCGGGATGAGGCGATGGTCTGCTTCACCTGCGTCATCTCAGCGCTCCGAGCCGTAATTGGTCATGACGGTGTAGAACACCCAGGAGAGCAGCAGGATGATCAGGAAATAGACGATCGACATGGCCGCGGCTTCGCCGAGATTGAACTCGCCGATAGCCAGCTTGACGAGGTCGATAGACAGGAAGGTCGTCGTATTGCCCGGTCCGCCGCCGGTTACCACGAAGGGCTCCGTGTAGATCATGAAGCTGTCCATGAAGCGCAGCAGCACGGCGATCAGCAGCACGCGGTTCATCTTGGGCAGCTGGATGTAGCGGAAGATGGCCCAGCGCGACGCGCCATCGATCTTGGCCGCCTGGTAATAGGCGTCGGGGATCGACACGAGCCCGGCGTAGCAGAGCAGGACGACGAGGCTCGTCCAGTGCCAGACGTCCATCAGCACGACGGTCACCCAGGCGTCGAAAGGATCGTTGACGTAGTTGTAGTCGATGCCGAGGGCCGCCAAAGTGTGCCCCAGCAGGCCGATGTCGATGCGGCCGAAGACCTGCCAGATGGTGCCGACCACGTTCCATGGGATGAGGAGAGGAAGCGCCATCAGGACAAGGCACACCGGCACGCCCCAGCCTGAGCGGGGCATGTTGAGGGCGATGAAGATGCCAAGCGGGATCTCGATGGCCAGGATGACAGCCGAGAAGACGAGATTGCGGCCCATCGCTTCCCAGAAGCGGTCGGAGGCGAGAATGTCCTCGTACCAGGCCGTACCTGCCCAGAAGAATTCGTTGTTGCCGAACGTGTCCTGCACCGAATAGTTGACCACGGTCATCAGCGGGATGATGGCCGAGAACGCGACCAGCACCAGCACCGGCAGCACCATGAACCAGGCCTTGTTGTTCCACGGCTTGTCCATGGCGATCAGGCTCCCATCTCGACGCGCCATGAATCGGCGTAAAGGTTGATGCCGGACGGGTCAAAGGTCAGCCGGGGTTCCGCCGGGACCGGCTCGTCCTCGCCGAGGACAGCCGCGATGTCACGCCCCTCGACGACGGCGCGCACGACCTTGTGGCGGCCGATGTCCTCGACCTTGCGGATGGTCGCCGGCATTCCCTCGCGGCCGAGGCGCACATATTCCGGGCGTATGCCGAGCTCCATCGCGCCGCTGCCGCCATTCAGCGGCATGCCGGGCAGATCGATGCGCTGTCCGCCCAGTACGGCGCTGCGGCCTTCGACCGCCACCGGCAGCACATTCATGCCCGGCGAGCCGATGAAGTAGCCGACGAATGTGTGCTTTGGCCTCTCGAACAGCTCGGCCGGCGTGCCGATCTGCACGATTGCGCCGTCATACATGACGACGACCTGCTCGGCGAAGGTGAGCGCCTCGGTCTGATCGTGGGTGACGTAGATCATGGTGTAGCCGAAACGGCGGTGCAGTTGCTTCAGCTGCGAGCGCAAAACCCACTTCATGTGCGGGTCGATGACCGTCAGGGGCTCGTCGAACAGGATGGCGTTGACATCGTGGCGCACAAGTCCGCGGCCGAGGGAGATCTTCTGTTTCTCGTCAGCCGTGAGGCCTCTTGCCCGGCGCTTCGCCAATCCGGCAAGCCCGGTCATATCGAGCGTTTCCTTGACCCGCCTGTCGATGTCGGCCTCCGGCACCCCGCGATTGCGAAGTGGGAAGGCGAGGTTCTCGGAGACGGTCATGGTGTCGTAGATGACCGGAAACTGGAAGACCTGCGCGATGTTGCGCTCCTGCGTCGACAGGTTGGTGACGTCGCGGTCGTCGAACTGCAGCGAACCGTGCGAGGGATGCAGAAGGCCGGAAATGATGTTGAGCAACGTCGTCTTGCCACAGCCGGAGGGCCCGAGCAGCGCATAGGCTCCGCCGTCCTGGAAGGTATGGTGGACGTCGCGCAGCGCATAGTCCTGGGGCGCCTGCGGGTTCGGCCCGTAGGCATGACGGATGTGGTTGCAATCGATGCGTGCCATATCCGCTCCTATGCCGCCAGCCTGTCGGGCCGCCGGGCGGAACGCCCCTCGGCATCGAACACCATGATGTGACGCGGGTCGATGAACACCTCGACCTCCTCGTCCGGCTCGAACGACAGCACGCCCTGTTCGAGCATCACCCAGCGCACATCCGCGAAATCGAGATGCACGAAGCTTTCCGAACCGGTGATCTCGATAGCCGAAACCTTGGCCCTCACCGGCACCGCACGCGGACCCTTGCGCGACAGGGACAGATGGTGGGGCTGGAAGCCGATGGTATAGCTCGCGTCGGCGATATCGACGAGTTCGTCCGGCACGGGGAGGTTGACACCGCCGTCCAGCTGGAAGCTGCCACCGCGCTTGCCGAGCACGATCGTGTTGAGGGGCGGATCGGAGAAGGTCCTGGCCGTGACCAGGTCGTTCGGCCTTCGGAAGACCTCGATCGTCGGCCCGAACTGCGTGACCCTTCCTTCCGACAGAGTGGCCGTGTTGCCGCCGAGAAGAAGCGCCTCGTGCGGCTCCGTCGTCGCATAGACGAAGATCGTGCCTGCGGCTGCGAATATCTTGGGCAATTCCTCGCGCAGTTCCTCCCGCAGCTTGTAGTCCAGATTGGCGAGCGGCTCGTCGAGCAGCACGAGGGATGCGTTCTTGACGATCGCCCGCGCCAGCGCCGTGCGCTGCTGCTGGCCGCCGGACAGGCTTAGCGGGGTGCGGTCGAGATAAGGCGTCAGCTTCAGGAGATCCGCGGCGCGGCGCACCTCTTCGTCGATTTGCGCGCTGGCGACTCCGGCGACCCTCAGGGGCGAGGCGATGTTCTCGTAGACGGTCATTGCCGGATAGTTGATGAACTGCTGGTAGACCATGGCGACGTTGCGCTTCTGCACCGGATGGCCGGTCACGTCCGTCCCGTCGAACCAGATCGAGCCCGAAGTCGGTACGTCCAGTCCGGCCATGAGGCGCATCAGGCTGGTCTTGCCGGAAAGCGTCGGTCCGAGCAGCACGTTCAGCGATCCGCGCGTCAGCTTCAGCGAGACGTCGCGGATGTGATCCACGCCGGCAAGCGTCTTCGTGACATTCCGCAGTTCGAGCATTCCGCCTCCTCCAGGCTTGCAAACTCGCGTCGCGATCGTCTCGATATCTCCGGGAACTCCTCTCTCCCGGAAATGCGAGCTTCTATTCCGCGGCGGCGTTATGCAAGCCGCCCTTTTCATTCATCATGTATTGGTCCAACGCCGCGGCCTGCTCGGAGGACAGCGTAAGGCCGCGCTTGGTGCGCCGCCATAACACGTCCTGGGCCGCGACCGCCCACTCATGCTCCATCAGGTAGCGAACCTCGGCTTCGTAGAAATCCGGACCGAACTTTCGCCCGAGGTCCGCATGCGATTTCGCCGTTCCGAGCAGAACCTTGGCCCTGGTTCCGTAAAGCCTGGTCAGCCGCTGTGCGAAATGCATCTCGATGAACGGGTAGGCCGCCTTCAGCGCCTGAACCTGCTCCTCGAATGCGGTCGCCGGGAAATCGCCGCCGGGCAGATGTGAGCCGGCCGTCCAGGGCTTGCCCTTGCGGCCGAGAAAATGCTCGATCTTCTCCAGAACGTGTTCCGAAAGCTTCCGGTAAGTGGTGATCTTGCCGCCAAAGATATTAATTACCGCCGCCTGACCGTCGCTTTGCTCTGCCTTCAGGACATAGTCGCGCGTCGCCTCCTGCGCCTTGGAGGCACCGTCGTCATAAAGCGGGCGCACGCCGGAGTAGGTCCAAACGATGTCCTCGCGCTTCACCGGTTCGGTGAAATACTCGCTGGCCGCCTCACAGAGATAGGAGATCTCGGCATCGCTGATCCGGGCGTCGTGCGGGTCTCCGGGATAGTCGCGATCTGTCGTGCCGATCAGCGTGAACTCTTCCTCATAGGGTATGGCGAATATGATGCGGCCATCGCGGTTCTGGAAAAAGTAGGCCCGCGGATCGTCGAACTTTGCCCGAACCACGATATGGCTTCCCTGCACGAGCCGGACGTTGCGCACGTCGTTCTTGCCGACCACCTCGGTCAGCACATGGTCGACCCAGGGGCCGGCGGCGTTGACCAGAAGTCGAGCTGCGATCACCTCGACCGCACCGCTGCGCAGGTCCTGAACGGATATACGCCAGTGGTCGTGTTCGCGCCGTGCCTCCACGACCTTGCAACGGGTGCGGACCGTCGCACCCCGGTCCGCCGCATCCCGCGCGTTCAGCACCACGAGCCGCGCGTCGTTCACCCATCCGTCGGAATATTCGAATGCGTGCGAAAAGATCGGCTTGAGCGGCCTGCCAGCGGGATCCTTGCGCATGTCGAGCGTGCGGGTCGGGGGAAGCAACCTCCGGCCGCCGATATGGTCGTAGAGGAACAGCCCCAGGCGCACCAGCCAGGCCGGACGCGGCCCGTCCTTGGCGAAGGGCAGCACGAAACGCATAGGCCGGATGATGTGCGGCGCCATGCGCCACAGAACCTCGCGTTCCATCAGCGATTCGCGCACCAGACGGAACTCGTAGAACTCGAGGTAGCGCAGTCCGCCATGGATCAGCTTGGTCGAGGCGGAGGAGGTACCGCTGCCCAGATCGTCCATTTCCGCGAGGTAGACCGAATAACCCCTGCCAGACGCATCGCGCGCGATCCCGCAGCCGTTGATGCCGCCGCCGATGACGAAGACGTCATGGATTGGGGGTGCGTTCAAGACTCCTCCTCGGTTTCGCCTCCTGCAGCAGTACAGGTCCACTCGAAACCGCGAATGAAATTAATTCGAAAAGAGAATGAATGTCAAACGAAATGGATTCGAAATCCGATCAGGCGGACGTCTCGCGCAGATCGACACCGGCGTCGCGACAGATCGTCCGGATCGACTCGATCTCGCAACGGTCCGTGATGAACGTGTTCACCTGGCTCAAATGGCCAATGCGCACCGGCGCGGTACGGTCGAACTTCGTTGCATCGGCGACGAGAACGACATGGCGTGCATTGGCGATGATCGCCTGAGCGACTTTCACCTCGCGGAAGTCGAAGTCCAGCAACGCACCGTCATGGTCGATCGCCGAAGCTCCGATCACAGCGTAGTCGACCTTGAACTGGCGGATGAAGTCGACCGCGGCTTCCCCGACGACACCGCCGTCGGAACCCCGGACTACACCGCCGGCGATGACGACCTCGATCGAGGGATATACACGCATCCTGTTGGCAACGTTGATATTGTTGGTGATGACCATGAGCCCGGAGTGATCGAGCAGAGCCTGACTTACCGCCTCCGTCGTGGTGCCTATGTTGATGAAGAGCGAAGCGTTGTCGGGAATGAGCGTCGCCGCCGCCCGGCCGATGGCATCCTTCTCGTCGGCCGCAATCTTCCGGCGGGATTCGTATTCCACGTTCTCGATGCCCGATGGAAATATCGCCCCGCCGTGCATGCGGTTGAGCAGGCGATGGGCGCAGAGGTCGTTGAGATCCTTGCGGATGGTCTGCGGCGACACGGAGAAATGCTGCGCCAGGTCCTCTACCAGGACACGGCCGTTTTCCTTGGCGATGCGGACGATCTCGTCGTGGCGCGGCGACAGCAGCATGGACACCTCCGCTTTCGTTTTATCACGGATGCGCCGGAACGAAAGCGCTCGAAAGTGGACAGTCGGCTCATCAGAGAACGACGCAATAGTAAGCCTGCCATGCGGCAGGCAGGCCTGCCGGGAGCGGATTTTTCAGCCCGCGACCATGACCGTCAGTTCCCCTACCCCATCTATCCTGGCCTCGACGCGGTCTCCCGGCTTGACGGGGCCTACGCCCGCCGGCGTCCCCGTCATGATCAGATCGCCAGGCAGCAACCGGAAATAGCGTGACAGCGTTGCAATGATCTCCGGCGTCTTCCAGATCATCTGGCTGAGATCGCCGCGCTGACGTTCGGCGCCGTCGATGGCCAGGCTGACCGCACCTCGCTCCGGGTGGCCGATCCGCGAAACAGGAAGCAACGGGCCGCACGGAGCAGAGCCGTCGAAGCCTTTGGCGATGTCCCATGGTCGGCCGAGCCTCTTCGCCTCGGCCTGCATGTCGCGGAGCGTCATGTCCAGGCCGACGCCGTAACCGAATACGCAGCCCAATGCGGCTTCGACCGTGATGTCCTTCCCGCCGCTGCCGAGTGCCACGACGAGTTCGACTTCGTGATGAACCTCGCCGGCTTCCTTCGGGCAGTGGAAGGCGGTGCCGGTCGCCAGTGCCGTAGCCGGCTTGAGAAAAAAGAAAGGGGGCTCGCGGTCCGGATCATGGCCCATCTCGACTGCATGAGCCGCGTAGTTGCGCCCTATGCAGAACAACCGGTTCACAGGGAAGCGAGCCTGCTCGCCCACGACTGCCAGTGACGCCGCTGGCGGAGGAGAAAAGATGAATTGCGTCGTCATGGCCTCTCCTGGCGCATAAGGTCCACCGATGGTGGCCGAACGCCGCACACCAAGCGCATCCCATACGCGCATCTGCTGCGATTTCGACCGTCTTGTGCTGCAGTTTCGGATCTCTGTCCACAACCTCTCCACGGCTCAATAGCCTGCTTGGAGGAGGATCACTGCAGAGCAGGCATAGCGATGTCAGGAGGCTTTTGGCCCTTCTCAAATGATATTGTGGCCTCATCAGCAAGCATGCCACACGCAGGGAACCACCATCTTTGCGGGAGGTTTAAGGCCCCAGAGAATGGCCACGCGTGCTGAAGGTCGAAATGAGTTCACTGGATTCGCTGTCGAATAGCATCGTTGTGATCAGCGACCTGATTGAGCTTCGCTCCAACCATCCAGCCTGTAACGAAGTCGACGCGGCATTCGCCATGCCGCACCACGAGGAGATCCCGGTTACGGGCGGATATCTGGAGAGACTTCCGCTCGCCGCTGTAAGCAGCGGCTTGGCCTTGCGGGCCGAAATCTGGCACCACCATCGTGGCGAACACATCACGTCGCACCAGGACACCTCCGGTATTACCCGCAGGGCATTTCCGATCAATGACGACCGGATGCCAATGGACTCCGATTCCATCGTTCGGTTTCTGGAACACCACGGTCCGCCGAAGATATTGTGCGTATGGGGGCTCGGCGTATCCGAGAGGATTCTGGAAGCCTGCCGCGGCAGCTTCATCATCTACAATTCGATCGACGTCCCGGCGCTGCGCGTGCCCGTAGAGGTTAGCCGACATTTCGATCTCGTGCTCACCGGCGCGGATTGGCAGAGCGAAATCATCCGCGAACGGCACCCGGAGATGCCGACGGCCGTGCTTCCGATCGGTCCGGAATTCGCATCGCCGCACACGTTCTATCCTATCGCGTGCCCGAAGATCTACGACGTCGTCTATGTGGCCGCCGCGCAACCCTACAAGCGGCACGACGTGCTGTTCGACGCACTCGCTCGCTCGTTGCGGCCGCTTAGCGCCCTGTGCGTCATGGGATACGGCGAGGATGGCGACAGGCTGCGCCAGCAGGCGACCGCTATGGGGATCGCGGTCGACTTCGTTGGTCCGCCGGGAGTCACCTACAGCGAAGTGAACCGGCTGATGAACCAGGCGCGGGTCGGCGTCGTGTGCGGCGTCGACGACGGCGCGCCGGCGATCCTCACCGAATACATGTTGGCAGGCCTACCTGTGGTCGCGAATGCCGACCTACGCTGCGGCCTGCAATACATCCTGCCCCAAACGGGTGTCATCGCGCCAGGCGACGCGCTCGAGCGCGGCATAGTCGAAGCCCTCGGCCGCACCGATTTCAAGCCACGCCAAACGGTGCTCGAACGATGGTCGTGGCGTCATTCCATCGCCGTGCTGATGACGCTGGTCCAGCCGTCAGGAGGCGCGCGGCGCGCCGCTCTCTCGCCCGAACGGATGAAAGCTTAGCATGAACGATCAGCCCCCTTTCGAATCCTTCGAGCGCGACCTGTTGCCGGCCGCGCCGGTCATCTGCTTCTCCCACCTGCGGTGGGATTTCGTCCTGCAGCGGCCGCAGCATCTGATGAGCCGGCTAAGCCAGTCGCGCCAGGTCTATTTCTTCGAGGAGCATATCCCCACGGACCACCACGCCCCGTATCTGGAGTACCATGCCTTCGAAGGCACCGACGTCGTGTCCCTGCGCCCGCGCGTGCCGCACAGTTGGGACGATGCCAGGCGCGAGGCTGCATTACGCGAACTTCTCGACCTCATGTTGCGCTTGAATGGCATCGCCAAACCGGTGCTCTGGTTCTACAGCCCCATGATGTTTTCTTTCACCCGACACATCGATGCGGCTGCGGTCGTCTACGACTGCATGGATGAACTCGCGAACTTCCGCTTCGCGCCGGCCGGACTCAAGCAATCGGAAACCGAACTCATGGATCGGGCCGATCTGGTTCTGACCGGCGGAGCAAGCCTCTACGCGGCCCGCAAGCATCGCCACGACAATATCCACGCCTTCCCGTCCGGGGTCGACCTCGACCATTTCCTGCAGGCGCGCGGATGCTGCGCAGCGGAACCCGCTCAGGCGGCCTTGTCCGGAAAGAAGCTCGGCTTCTACGGCGTGATCGACGAGCGCATCGACCTCGCTTTGCTGGATCAGGTCGCAAGCGCCCGGCCGGAATGGTCGCTGATCATGGTCGGTCCATTGGCCAAGATAGGGCCTGAAGACCTGCCGAGGCGGTCGAACCTACATTTCGTCGGGCCGCGCTCCTACGATGCCCTGCCGAGTTGCCTGGCGGCCTGGGACGTGGCGCTGATGCCCTTCGCCATAAACGACGCGACGCGGTTCATCAGCCCGACCAAGACGCCGGAGTACCTGGCCGCAGGCCTGCCCGTGGTCTCGACGCCCATCGCCGACGTCGTCGCCACCTATGGCGGCACCGCGGCGGTTCGTATCGCAGACACGCCGGACCGATTCATCGCGGCCTGCGAGGAGGCACTTTCCCTCGATCGCCAGGCTATGCTGCCGGAGGTCGACGCGACGATCGCCGGCATGACCTGGGATGAGAGCTTCCGTCGCATTTCCGGCTTGCTCGACGACGCTATCAGGCAACGCACACAGCCGCTTTCGTCGCCGAGCCTCGGGCGCAAGTCGAGCGGACCGCCTTACGACTACCTCATCGTCGGCGCCGGCTTTGCCGGAAGCGTGCTGGCGGAGCGCCTGGCGTCGGACGCCGGCAAGCGCGTCCTCGTCTGCGACCGGCGCCCTCATGTCGGCGGGAACGCCTACGACCATCCCGATGCCGCCGGCATCCTCGTGCACAAATACGGCCCGCATATCTTCCACACCAATAGCGACGAGATCGTCTCCTATCTCTCCCGCTTCACGGACTGGCGGCCCTACGAGCATCGCGTGCTCGCTTCCGTCGGCGACAAGCTTCTGCCGATGCCGATCAACCGCAACACCTTGAACGGTTTGTACGGGCTCGACCTCGCCACCGAGGCAGAGGCCGAGGCGTTCCTGCAGTCGCGGGCCGAACCTGTCGATCCCGTCCGCTCCGCCAAGGACGCGGTGATCAACCAGGTCGGCTCCGACCTGTACCGCACCTTCTTCGAGGGCTATACGCGCAAGCAGTGGGGCGTCGACCCGAGCGAACTGGACAAATCGGTGACCCTGCGCATCCCGACGCGCTGCACGACCGACGACCGCTACTTCCTCGACCGCTTCCAGGCCATGCCGCGCGACGGCTTCACGGCCATGTTCGAAAACATTCTCGACAACGACAACATCGATCTGGCGCTCGGCACCGACTACCGCGATCTCCGCAAAGAACAGATCGCACCAAAGATCATCTATACTGGTCCAATCGACGAGTATTTCGACCAACGCTTCGGACCCCTGCCCTATCGCAGCCTGCGCTTCCAGCACGAGACCATTGACCGGCGCCGCTTCCAGCCGGTGGCGGTGGTGAACTATCCCGACGCGTCGGTCGGCTATACCCGGATCACCGAGTACAAACATCTCACCGGTCAGGTGCACCGGCAGACCAGCATCACATATGAGTTTCCGCAGTCCGAGGGCGATCCCTACTATCCAATCCCACGACCCGAGAATGCGGCCCTCTACAAGCGTTATGCCGGCCTGGCTGCAGAAAACCCGGACGTGACGTTCGTCGGCCGGCTCGGCACCTATCGCTATTACAACATGGACCAGGTCGTCGGACAGGCGCTCGCAACGTACAGGCGCATGGCCGGGAAAGACGCGCGCGATACCGTCGTGGTGCCAGTTTGAAGCCTGTTGTGGTGCTGGCGACCGAAAGCCAGGAACCGTCCGGGATGGGCGAGCACATGCTGACGCTTGCGCATGGGCTGCAGACCCGTTTCGACGCCGTATTCGCGTGCCCGAGCATCGGCGAAGGCGCTGCACTGCTGCACCGCGCCGCTCGCCTTGGGGTTCGCATCATGAACCTTGACAGCTCGGCTCCCGGCCAGTTTTCCCGCTGGCTCGCGCGCAGCCGGGCTTCGCTGCTGCATGTTCACGCCGGCATAGGTTGGGAAGGTCACGAGCTCGCTCGTTCAGGCAAGGCTGCGGGCCTGCATGTCCTGCGCACCGAACACCTGCCCTACCTGCTGACCGATCCCATCCAAAAGGCGGAATACAGGGCGATGCTCCTGTCCGTCGATAGGCGTATCGCCGTTTCGCAAGCCGTGCTCGACACACATGCCAATCAGGGCGGCGGCCGCATATCGCTTGTCCGCAACGGCATCGGCCACAAGCCAGGCCAGCCGCTTTCGCCGGAGCGCCGGCAGGCGATCGGCCTGACTGCGGATGACAGGCTCGTGCTCACGGTTGCCCGCTTCACCAGGCAGAAGGGGCACGCCGCGCTGTTGTCCGCCATTCCGTCGATCGTTGCGCGAGAACCCCGTGCAAAGTTCCTGCTGGTCGGGCGCGGTCCCGAGCAGGAGGACATCGAGAAGCAGGTTCGGGATGCTGGGCTGGAACGCGTCGTCCGGTTGCTCGGTCAGCGTGACGATGTCGCGGACCTCCTGGCTGCCGCCGACCTCTTCGTCCTGCCGTCTCACTTCGAGGGTCTGCCACTGGCGCTGCTCGAGGCCATGGCGGCCGGCGTATCCGTGGTCGCTTCACGGATCGGTGGAACGGTCGAGGCAGTCGGCTCCGAACACCCGTTTCTGGTGCCGCCCGGCGACGCCGAGGCGCTGGCATCGGCGGTCATCGACGCCTTGGGCGATCCTGCGAGGACGCGATGCGCCGCCGAAACGGCACAGGCGCGGTTTCAGGAACACTTTTCGGCCGAGCGCATGACGCGCGAGACGGCCACCATTTACGACTCGCTGCTCGAAGCGGCGAAATACGAGGCATGAACGGATGAGCAGGACACGCATCGGCTTCATTGGCGCTGGTGGCATCGCGCAACGCCACATCGGCGTGCTCGAGCGGTTCGACGATGTCGACCTGGTCGGCTTCGCCGATCCCGATTTCGACCGCGCCGTCGCCGCAGCCGGGCGGTTCGGCGCGCGCGCGTTCGACAGCCATCAGGCCTTGCTCGACGAGACCGACCTCGACGCCGTCTACATCTGCGTCCCTCCCTTTGCCCATGGCGAGCCGGAACGCGCCGTCATCGCGAGTGGGCTGCCCTTTTTCGTCGAGAAGCCGCTGTCGCTCGACCTCATCGTGGCCGAGGAAATCGCCGGACTTGTCAAGGCACGGGGGCTTGTCACGAGCGTAGGCTACCACTGGCGCTATCTCGACACGGTCGAGGAGGCGCGCCGGCGCCTCGCCGAAAACCCGGCCCAGCTCGTCTCCGGATACTGGCTCGACCAGACACCGCCGCCAGAATGGTGGTGGAAGCAGGACGCTTCGGGCGGGCAGATGGTCGAACAGACCACGCACATCATCGACCTCGCGCGTTATCTGGTCGGCGAGGTCAACCAGGTCTTCGGTTTGGCGAGCCGGGTCGAGCGTGCCGCCTTCCCCGGGCTCGACGTACCAACCGTCAGCACTGCGAGCCTTCGCTTCGACGGTGGCGCGATCGGCAATCTAGCCTCGACCTGCCTCCTGAAGTGGGGACACCGGATTGGCCTGCACCTGTTTGGTGACGGGCTTGGCATTGAGCTTCACGAGCACGACATCATGGTGGACGTCGGTGCCGGCCGGCCGATGCAGCACGCGCAAGTGGATCCGGTCGAGCTCGAGGATCGCGATTTCGTCGACGCAGTGCGCGGGGAGACCAACCGCATCCGCTGTTCCTACGGCGAGGCGCTGAAAACGCATAGCGTCGCATTGGCGATAGCGACCTCGGCCCGCGAGGGACGGCCGGTCGACCTGCCGGCTGCGCGCTGAGAACGATCATGTCGGAAAGACGCATACGATCGCTTGGAGTAGAGCGCGAGGGGCAGGCCTATATCCACGACTACATGGAGGGCCCGCCCGGGGATGGGCATGTCCGGCTGGAGACGCTCTACACCGGCCTCTCCGCCGGCACCGAACTCACCTTCCTGAAGAACACCAACCCGTACTTCCACTCGCATTGGGATGCCGATCGCGGCGTGTTTGTCCCAGGGGAAGCCAGCATCCGGTACCCGGTGCCGTTCCTCGGCTACATGGAAGTTGCGCGCGTCACCGAAAGTCGAAGCGGCGCGTTCGTCCGCGGCGACGTCGTGGCCACGACCTACGGCCACAAGACCGGCCATACAGCGGATCCAGCGCGCGACCTGCTTGTTCGCCTGCCGCCGGATCTGCCACCGATGCTCGGCATCTTCGTGGCTCAGATGGGGCCTATCGCGGCCAATGGCATCCTGCATGCCGACGCGGAATTCTTTGGCAGCCAGGCCGTAACACTTGGTCAATCCCTGCGCGACAGGCCCGTCCTGGTGATCGGCGCTGGCGCGGTCGGAATCATGACCGCGATGTTTGCTCGGCGGGCGGGGGCCGCAGAGGTCGTCGTCGCCGATCCCTCGCCCTTCCGCAGGCAGCGTCTCGAAATGATGGGCTTCGTGTCCATGGACGAGGATGACGCGTGGCGGCATGCGCGCACGCATTGGCACGGCGGCGGAGAACGCGGCGCCGACTTCGTGTTCCAGACCCGGGCGCATGCCGGCAGCCTGCATACGGCTCTGCGTGCCTTGCGGCCGCAGGGGACCGTCATCGACCTTGCCTTCTACCAGGGCGGCGCCGATGCGCTGCGGCTCGGTGAGGAATTCCATCACAACGGCCTCGCGATCCGCTGCGCGCAGATAAACCGCATGCCGCGCGGCCTGGCGCACCTCTGGGACCGCAGGCGGCTGGCCTTGGAGACCGTCGCGCTGCTGCAGGCCGAGCAGGCGTCGATCCTGCGCGACGTGATCACCCACATCGTCGACTTCGACGAGGCGCCAGCCTTCCTGTCGGCCTTGCTCGACCGTCGCACCGATTTCATGCAGATCGTCTTCAAGGTGACCGATTGACAGCGGAGCCCGTCAACATCCTCTTCGTGTTCGCCTGGCTGGTCGTCGGCGGCGAAGAGACCGAGGTCAGGCTGCTCGCTCAGCATCTCGATGCGGCTCGCTACCGGATCGATGTCGTCGCCTGCTTCCGCAAGCCCGGCATGCCCGAGCAGACTCACGAGCAATTGCGTGGGCTCGGGGTCGATGTCGACACGGCGCCCTATGCGATGTCGTTCGAGGACACGGTCGCTTACCTCGCCGGAAAGGTTGCGCGTTACGACATTGTCGTATCGTGTCAAAATGTGGCGGACATCTACCCGGCGCTCGAGCGGTCGCATCTACGTCCACCCCTGATCGAGCACGGCGGGCTGGTCTCTGAAGCATTGGCGGGACCGAAACACCTTACCAGCCGGTATGTCGGCGTCTGCCGATCGATCCGCGACGCCGCTGCCAGCAGGATGCCGGGCCGGGACCACCATGCGCTGGAAATCCCTTCGATGGTCGATGTCGCGGCCTTCCATGCCGGGGACCGCGAGCGCATGCGCCATTTGCTTGGCATCGAGGCCGGTGTCCCCGTCATAGGCTGGGTCGGCCGGCTGGATGCCAAGAAGCGCGTCGAGGATTTCATCGAGGCAGCAGCTCTGGTCCATCCTGGACGGCCTGACGCCGTCTTCCTGATCGTCGGCGGGCCGGACGCCTTCATGCCTGAATACGCCGACCGCCTGCGAGACCTGGCCATGCGGCGCGGGCTCGCCTCGAGCCTGCGCTTCCTCGGCGACCGCAGCGACGTACCAGCTATCCTGGCAGCTCTCGACGTCTTCGTCTGGCTGTCGCGCGGCGAAGGCATGCCGCATGTGATCGCCGAGGCCGGCGCGGCCGGCCTGCCGGTCATTGCGACCCCCGACAACGGAGCCCTCCAGCAGATCGAGGACGGAGAGACGGGCCTGTTCGTGCCGCACGAAGAGCCGATGGCCGTCGCGCGGGCCATGAAACGGCTGCTCGGCGACGCCGATCTGCGACATCGGCTCGGCACGGGCCTGCGCCGGTCGGTCGATGACCGCTACAGCATCGCGGCGGTCATGCCTCAATGGCAGGCGCTTTTCGACGACGTACTCGCCGAGCGCAGCGAGGCGCCTCCGCCCGGCATCTTCAAGTCCTACTTCCAGGGCGGGTTCGAATGCTCGACGCATCGCCTGCGCAACGGCCGGCGCCTCGATGTCATCGCCTCCAGCCAGCATGACCGCTTCGCCGAGGACGACTATCGCCAGCTTGCCGGCTACGGCATCCTCACCGTCCGCGACGGCTTCCGCTGGCACCTGATCGAAAACTCTCCCGGCGCATATGACTGGTCAAGCATCGACCCGATGCTCGATGCAGCGCAGCGTTCGGGCACCCAGGTCATCTGGGACCTGCTCCATTACGGCTGGCCTGACGATGTCGACATCTGGCGCCCTCAGTTCGTCGATCGCTTCGCGCGCTTCGCCGGCGCCGCTGCCCGCCGTGTGAGGGACAGCTCGGACGAAGTACCCTTTTACTGTCCGGTGAACGAGATCTCATTCAGCGCCTGGGGCGGCGGCGACGCCGCCTATCTCAATCCGTTCGCAAGCGGCCGGGGTTTCGAGCTGAAAGTGCAGCTGGTGCGGGCATCCATCGCCGCGATGCATGCCATTCTGGATGTTGAGCCGCGCGCTCGCTTCGTCCACGCGGATCCCGCGATCAATGTGATCACCGCGCCCGAGCGTCCGCACGAATTTCCGGCTGCGGAAGGACATCGGCAGGCCCAGTACCAGGCTTGGGACATGCTGGCTGGCCTCAGTTGGCCGCAGCTCGGGGGCGAGCCTCGTCTGCTCGACATCGTAGGGGTCAACTACTACTTCAACAACCAGTGGATACACGGCGGCCCCCCGATCGACATAGGCAACGATCTCTATCGGCCGCTGCACCGCATTATGATGGAAATATACGGCCGCTACTGCAGGCCGGTCATGCTGGCCGAGACCGGCATCGAGTTCGAGCGCCGCCCCGCCTGGCTGCGCTACGTCGCCGCAGAACTGGACCTGGCTCGACGGAAAGGCGTACCGGTCGAGGGACTGTGCCTGTATCCGATTTTGAACCATTTAGGGTGGGATGACGATCGCTCTTGCCAAAACGGGCTCCTGGAGATGGAAAGGCAGGGCACGGCTCGCAAGACATATCGCCCGCTCGAGGAAGAACTCGCGCGCGCGATTCGATCGCACGAGGCGACATCTACCTGGTCGCGGCGATCAGCGAGGTGATGCGTCACCACCCCGCCGTAGAGGGACAAACTGAGCGTTTCGCGCTCCTGTCGCAGGTCTGCCGGTTTTGGCTGGCTGCCACGGCAACCGGTGATCTAACGGCTGCTTTCGGAAAAAGCATGTGCCGAGGCTGGTTCGAAGGTCAGCCAGGCAGAAGCGCCGCGATGCAAATCCGCAATCGCTTCATGTCCGAAAGGAAGTCGCGCCGATAGGCTTTCGCCTTGTTCCGTCACTGCTGTGACTTCGACGCTGTTGCCAAGGAAGGTTATGTCTTTGACTTTGACCGGCAGCGACGATGCCTTTGTCGCTTTCGACAATGATGTGCGCTCGGGTCGAAGCATGAGGGCCACGCGTTCGCCTTGGGAGGCGTACCCATGAAGTGGAACGTCGTCGAGAATCGTGCCACGGCCGACCTCGAGTTGGGCGCGGCCGCCACTGCTGTTCACGATCCTGGCGTCGATGAAATTCGAATCCCCGATGAAAGCAGCAACGAAACGGCTGGCCGGACTGGCATAGAGATCCGCTCCTGAGCCGATCTGCTCGATTTCGCCGTGGCTGAATACCGAAATGCGGTCCGATAGCCGTAGTGCCTCCTCCTGATCGTGGGTAACGTAGAGGATAGTGACGCCTGTCTCTTGATGGATGCGGCGGATCTCGTACTGGATCTCTTCGCGAAGCTTCTTGTCGAGCGCCGACAGCGGTTCATCCATGAGGAGCACAGGCGGGTTGTAAACGAGGGCACGGGCGAGCGCCACGCGCTGCTGCTGGCCGCCCGACATCAATGCCGGCTTGCGATCCTCGAAACCTTCCAGCCGAACGAGTTTGAGGGCAGCCTTCACGCGCTCCGTGACCTCCGCCTTGGGTCGACGACGGACGCGCAGGGGAAACGCCACATTCTCGCCCACCGTCAGATGCGGAAACAGGGTGTATCGCTGAAACACCATGCCGATGTTGCGCCGGTGCGAAGGCGTGGACAGCAGGCTTTTCCCTTCGAGCAGGATGTCGCCTGCGGTCGGATCCTGAAAGCCTGCGAGGATATAAAGCGTTGTCGACTTTCCCGAGCCCGACGGGCCAAGGAAGGTCATGAACTCGCCTTTGGCGATATCCAGAGTGACGTTCTTGACGGCCGTCACCGGCCCATAGGTCTTGCGGATCCCCCGAATGCTGAGGAAGGGTTCAGTCATGATCTGCGTCCCATGCGAAACATCGCGGCGAGAACCATCAGGAGAATCGTGAAGGCGATGAGGAGCGTCGATGCCGCGGCCACCACGGGCGTGAGATCTTGTCGAAGCGTCGACCAGATCTTTACCGGGAGTGTTTGCAACGTCGGCGTGGCCATGAAGATCGCCAAGACCACTTCGTCCCAAGACGACAGGAAAGAAAAGATCGCCGCAGCGAAGATGCCGTGGCTGACGGCCGGCACGGTTACACGCAGGCGTGCTTCCCACGGGCTTGCGCCGCATAGGATCGCTGCGTCTTCTATCGAGCGGTCGAAGCCCTCCAATGCATTGCCGATGGAGATGATGGAGAATGGCAGCGCGATCAGCAGATGGGCGACCACGAAGGCGAAGGTTGTACCAGCCAGCCCGAGCCGCAGAAACAGCGCGTAAAGGGCAACTGCCAGGACCACGACCGGCAGGATCATCGGGGTAAGAAACAGCGCGCGCAAGGCGTCGCGGCCACGGAACGTGCCACGGTTGAGCCCGAGCGCCGCGAGAAAGCCGATCAACACCGACAAGACGGTGACGATCGCGGCGATCTTCAGGCTGGTCAGCGCTGAATAGATCCAGCGGGGATCAGCAAACAATTCTTGGTACCATCTGGTTGTCCAAGACGGTGGCGGGAAGATCAGCCACTGGGAAGACCCGAACGACAAGGCGGCGATGAAGACGATGGGCAAGATCAGGAAAAGACAGACGACCACGGTCAGCGCGATCAGCACTATCCTCAGCGCGCCAAGTTTTTCGTAATCGAGGAGCATTTGCGGCTACCTCGCTCGGTTTGGATTGAAGAAGCGGAGTTGCAACCCGTAGAGCGCCAGCGTGACGATCAGGAGAACGAAGGCGGCAGCGCCACCCATGCCCCAGTTCACCAGAGATTGCACGAACTGGGCGATCAGTTCCGCCAGCATCATGTTTGAAGTGCCGCCCAGGAGCGCGGGGGTGACGAAGTAGCCGAGCGACATGACGAAGACCATCAGCGCCCCGGCGGCGATCCCAGGCAGCGACAGCGGTATCAGCACACGGGTGAAGGCTTGCCAACGCGTAGCGCCGCACAGCGACGCCGCGCGGAGGATCGCCGGATCGATCGAGCGAATGACGCCCATCAGCGGCAGGATGACGAAGGGCAGCATGATGTAAGTCATGCCGATTGACACGCCGACCAGATTGTTGACCAGCGGCAAAGGCGTGTCGATCAGCCCCAAAGCCAACAGCGTCTTGTTGATGACGCCGGTCCGCTGAAGCAGCACCATCCAAGCGTAGGTGCGGGCCAGAAGATTCGTCCACATCGAAAGCACGATGATGGCCAGCACCAGCTGAGACCAACGTTGCGGCATGATTGCGAGCAGCCAGGCCACCGGATAGCCGATTGCCACCGCTATCAGCGTGACCACGCCGGCCACGATGAAGGTGTTGAGGAATATCCGGAGGTAGGTGGTCGAGCCGAGAAGGGCCTCGTAATTCTGCAGCCCGAATTCAGGTTCAAGCACGCTGCGCATGAGGAGCATCGCGACTGGGACGACGAAGAACAGCGCAATAAGCGCCAGGGCAGGAAGGAGATAGCCGAAACTAGCCCGTCGGATGCTTCGCGGCGCCGCGCTCCTCCCGGAACGATCCGCTGTAGCGGTGACCGTCATGCCTGATCCCTCAACGTACCGGTGCGGACCTGCCATGCAGTCCGCACCACCGTTGTGCGCGCCGGCTTATTGGGCCTGCCAGGCGTACCAACGCGTGCCGATCTCATCGCGGTTATCAGCCCAATAGTTCATGTCCGCGTTGACCTGCGTCTCGGCCTGCATGTCCGGCAGCGTTTTGCGAAGTCCGGGATCCATCCGCTCAGCCGCATCAAGATTGATCGGGGCGTATCCGGTCGTCGCGGCGAATTCGGCCTGAGCGGCGGCTTCAGTTGCCTGCGCGATGAACTTCATGGCGGCTTCCTTGTTTTTGGTGCCCTTGGGCACAACCAGGGAATCGGCGGCCGTGATGTTGTTCGTCCATGACGTCTCGACCGGAACACCAGTCTCGGCGAGTGCCGTCAGACGTCCGTTCCAGAAGGAGCCGAACGGCGCCTCGGCCGATGCGAGCAGTTGCTGCGACTGGGCACCGCTGTCCCACCAGATGATTTCAGACTTGATCGTGTCGAGCTTCCTGAAGGCGCGATCCAGGTCAAGCGGGTAAAGCTTGTCTGCGGGCACCCCGTCGGCGAGCAGAGCCGCCTCGATCACGCCAGGCGCAGACCATTTGTAGAAGGTGCGCTTCCCCGGAAATTTCTGCAGGTCGAACAGATCGGCCCAGCTTTTCGGACAGGCATCCACCGCATCCTTGTTGCAGCCGATGACGAAGGAATAATAGAAGCTGCCCACTGAATGATCCGTGACGAAACGCGGGTCGAGCTTCGACTTGTCGATGATGTTGAAGTCCAGCTCCTCCAGAAGCCCTGCCTTCCCGGCCTGGACAGCGTAATCCCCTTCGACGTCTACCACATCCCATGTGACGTTGCCGGATTCGACCATGGCCTTGAGCTTGCCGTAGTCCGTCGGCCCGTCCTGGGTGACTGAGATACCTGTCGCCTCCGTGAACTTGTCAGCCCAATGGGCCTTCTGCGCGTCCTGCGTGGTCCCGCCCCAACTCGTGAACACCATCTCCTGCGCTCGAGCGGATCCGCTAAACCCAAGTGCTGCAAGCACGAGCGCGGCTGCGAAAGTTGTTTTCATTCCCCTTTTCCTTCTGCTTTGTTGCAGTTCAGTTGATTGTGCATCCGCCTTGGCGAGCGGCAATTGCTGGTAGAAGACGGTAATGTGGCGCATCCGATCATCGCATCACGAACGGATCGGGGATCGGTTCGTCCGATGTCCGCAACCAGACGGTCTTCGTTTTCGTGTAATCGAGTGCTGCGGCAAGGCCGCCCTCGCGGCCTTGGCCAGAGTGGCCGTAGCCGCCGAACGGCGCGATCGGCGAGACGGCACGGTAGGTGTTGACCCAGACGATGCCAGCTCGAATGCGGCGGATCATCCGGTGGGCTCGACTTAGGCTCCGGGTGAAGACACCAGACGCCAGACCGTAAGGTGTGCCGTTGGCGAGCGCAACCGCCTCCTCCTCGGTGTCGAAGGACAGGACGGACAAAACCGGCCCGAACAGCTCGGTTTCAGCGGATCGGGCTTGCACGCCATCACAGTCGATGATTGTCGGGAGGTAATAGAAGCCGTCGCCCTCGCCGCGCCGTCCGCCGGCCACCAGCCGGGCCCCTGCGTCGAGCGATGCTGCCACCACCGTCTCGACATGCTCCCGCTGCCTGCCAGTGCAAAGCGGGCCGACTTCCGTCCGCATGTCCTGCGGCGAACCAACGCGGATCGCCTCCGCCTTGGCCTTGAGCATCTCAAGGAACCGATCCTTGATCGAAGCCTCGATGATCAGTCTCGACCCGGCGACGCAGCTCTGTCCAGTCGCAGCAAAGATGCCAGCAACCTGCGCATTGACGGCGCTCTCGAGATCGGCATCGGCAAAGACGATAAAGGGAGACTTGCCGCCGAGCTCGAGCGACGTGGTCGCGAAGTTCTCGGCCGAGTTGCGGATCACATGGCTTGCGGTCGAGGGACCGCCGGTAAACGCAACGTGGGCGACGCCGGGATGGCGGGTCAGCGCGCTGCCGCAAGTAGGCCCGAAGCCCGTGATGACGTTGACGACACCTTTCGGAAAACCGGCCTCGTCGACCAGCCGCGCAAACTGCAACAAAGGTGCCGGCCCGTCCTCCGATGCTTTCACGACCACTGTGCAGCCAGCCGCTAAAGCAGGGCCAATCTTGACCGCGGACAGGAAGAGCTGACTGTTCCATGGAACGATCGCCGCCACGACGCCGATCGGTTCGCGCCGCGTCCAGACTTCCATGTCTGCCTTGTCGATCGGCAGTGTGGCGCCCTCGATCTTGTCAGCGAGGCCGGCGTAGTAGCGATAGTAATCCGCAACATAGGCGATCTGAGCGGACGTCTCGCGGATGATCTTGCCGGTGTCGCGGGTTTCCAGCTCGGCGAGTGCCTGCGCATTCTCCTGCACAAGATCAGCGAGGCGGTAGAGCAGCTTGCCCCGTGCCGTCGCCGTCAACTTCGGCCAGTCGCCGTTCCAGAGGGCGTATTCCGCAGCCTTTACCGCACGATCGACATCGTCCTCACGCGCTTCCGGCATTGTGGCCCAAATGGTGCCCGTCGCCGGATCCACAGAATCGAAACGACCCGATCCCGCTTCGAACGCGCCATCGATATATTGTTCGAAGCTCAGCATCGTCGCCTCAGGCAAAAGCCGGCATGACGTCGGCAATGAAGCGCTCGAGCGAGGCTTTCTTCCGCTCGAAGCTCATGCCGGTGTCGATCCAGAACGAGTACTCGTCGTAGCCCAGAGCCTCGTAGACCTTCAGGCGCTCGATAACCTCGTCGGCTGTGCCGATCGGCATGTTGGTCCGCATCTTGTCCGGAGCGAGGTTCGGGTTGGCTGCAAGCTCCTCTTGGCTGAGCCGCTCGATCAGTCCTTGCTGGATCGGACGCTCGTTCTTGAACCACGCGAAGAAGTAGTTGTAGTAGGTACTGACCTCTTGTGCCGCCTGGGCGATGTCGGCCTCGTCGGAGCCGACGTAGGTGTGCAGCAGTAGCATGATCTTCGGACGCTCGACTCGTGGCGCCTTCTCGCAGGCGGTTTTGAAGCGCTCCATCAGACTTGCGATTTCCGCCTCCCCATTCGCCAGCGGGGTACACTGAACGTTGCAGCCATTTGCAACGGCAAACTCGTGACTGTTGGGATCGCGCGCGGCCACCCAGATCGGAGGGTGCGGTTGCTGCAGCGGCTTGGGCGCCGACGTGGTGGACGGGAATTTCCAGAATTCGCCGTCATGCTCGTAATCGCCCCTCCACAGCGCCTTCACGGCTGGGATGAGCTCGCGCATGCGCTGGCCAGCACCCCAGGCTTCGAGACCCGGGAGAATGCGCTCGTATTCGAAGCTGTAGGCACCGCGGGCGATGCCGATGTCGAGGCGGCCGCCGGAAATGATGTCAGTCATGGCTGCTTCGCCGGCAAGTTTGATCGGATGCCAGAACGGCGCGATCACCGTGCCTGTGCCAAGGCGCACATTCTTTGTGCGCCGTGCCAGATCGGCGATGCTGACGAATGGGTTGGGTGCGATGGTGAAGTCCATCGCATGATGCTCGCCTGTCCAGATCGCATGCATGCCGCCCTTATCGGCAATTTCGCAAAGTTGGATGAACTCTTCGTACAGTTGCGCGTGGCTCTGACTCGCGTCGAGCCGCTCCATATGGGCGAACAGCGAGAACTTCATCGACTAACCTCTTGCCGCCACGGCGTGGACGCGGCCTCTTTTCTGATTTCCGAAATAGACGCCGAAGTTCCCGAGGGTGCTTTCTGCGGCGAAGCGCTTGAGGATGTCGCGGACGGCCGGGTCATGGATCTCCGCTGGCACTTCATCGAGCGGAAAAAACCGCCCGGTGCGGGGCAGGCCAGGACCGAGTGTAGCGCGGTAAACAGCCTGCTGAGTGCCGGTGTTCGTATCCTCGTACACCGAGTAAAGGAGCCCGATCCGGACGCTCAGCCCGACTGCGTCGGCAAAGAATCCCTCCAGCGCCTCGACCCCCTCTGCTTCAGGCTTCTCGACGAAAGGCAGCGTCCAACCGCCCCGCCCGTCTTCGACAAGAAGAACGGCGCCGTCACGTTCTGCCACCGCTCCCAGCCGGATGCCGCCCTCGACACTGGTGAGCAGGGATTTATCGGCTAGTGCAGGCGTGAAATAGGCGCCCCGGGCATAGCCCAGCCCGGTCCTGCCGCTGTTTTCAAAAGCTTCGACCCGACCAATGAGGATGACGTGGTCGCCGGCGTCTACCACCTGCTGGGTTGCGCAATCGAACCAGGCCGCGACGTTTGCAAATACCGGCGCCCCATGGGGGCCTCTCTGCCATTCGATCGCGGCGAAGCGATCCTCGACCGGCTTTGCAAAGGTATTCGATACCTCCTTCTGGTTTTCCGCAAGGATGTTGACGGCAAAGCCGGAAGATTGTGTCAGGGTTGCGAAGTTCCGCGAACTTTTGGCAAGGCAAACAAGAAGCAGCGGTGGATCCAGTGAAACACTGGTGAAACTGTTGGCGGTAAAGCCAACGGCCTGGCCTTCGGCAGAATGCGTGGTAACGACGGTTACGCCCGTCAGGAACGAGCCAAAAGCGTCACGGAGGGCCCGCGGGTCGAAGCTCATGCCTCCCCTCCTGAGAGCAGCCAGGATTGAAGGGCTCGATTGACTGCGTGGGGAGCTGTCAAATTCACCATGTGTCGGTGCCCCTCGACGATAACGGCCCGGCCAAGCGGCGCCGCGCTCGCCATCTCGTGGGCCATTTCCGGCGTCGAGTTCCGGTCGCCGTCGCCTGTCAGGAACAGCGCAGGACAGGTAACTGAAGGCCAGCAATCGGAATAAAGGCCGTCGCCGGTGGCGAAAGCGCGATAAGCAGTCGCATACCCATTTGCATCGACGTCGGCCAACAGCCGGCGCACCAGGGCGTAGGCCGCCGTGTCGCGTTCATCATCGGAGAACCAGCGGACAAGTGGCGCGGTACGATCAAAGGTCCCAGACACAATCTCGTCTGCCCTCGCTTCCACGGCAGCCCGTGCATGGGCGCTACGCAGGTGCACGCCGCTCAGAAGCGCAACACGCCTGATCTTCTGCGGCGCGGTCGCGACGATGCCGGTCGCGATCAGCGCTCCCATCGAATGACCGGCGACGCTGATGGAGCGAACCCCGATCTCGTCGATGAACCTGTCAAACCACGCGACAAATTCCGGCAGTCGGGCTGATTGGGCAAGCTGCGCGGACCCGCCGTGCCCGGGCAAGTCGACCACGACAAGGCGATATCGCTGCGAAAGCGACGCGATCTGAGGCTCCCATGCGTCGCTACGCATGCCGACGCCGTGGATGAGCACAACCGTCTCTTCGCCTTCGCCGACGTCGAGATAGGCTGCGCCCGAGGGCGTCCTAGACCGCTGCAGGGTTTGCAACATCGTGGCCCAGATCCTTGAGGTCCTGATAGCGATCGCCAATACGATGATGCGGGCGTCCGCCAATGGAGGCCCCGAGCGCAACGACGATCTCGTCTGCAGCCGGAGCATCGGGGATCGCGCACTGGATCGTCAGATAATGCGAACGGCGGCCGTCGTCGTTCTTGTCCATCAGCGGGATCATGATCGGAGCGTTGGCAGGTCCGCGCGTGTTGCAAAATGCCAGGTAGGATTTCGCCCCGACAGCCGTGCGGTAATGATTTCCAAAACGAAGCGTGTGGATCAGAGCGGAAGCATGCTCGATCTCGCCGTTCAGGCCGACCACTGCAGCTTTCCCATACGCCTCGACCACATCTCCGGAGCCTGCCGCTTCTATGATCATCCCGGTCAGCAACTCGCCAAGCACTGGCGCAACGGCATGGATTTCTGGCTTCAGGTCTTCAACGAAGCCGCGGCCTGCCCATGGATTGCCGATAACTGCCATAGCGGCGATCAGCTTCAATGGGACGCCTGCGGTTTTGCCGCCTTCGATGAAGGTGGTTTCCACGTGAAGAAGGGTCTTTCGGACCGGTACGCCCATCCAACAAGCTCCAGAATCGGTATTGTATGTTGGTATACCATCATACAGCATGTCAAGAACTTGTTTTGGAGAGCGACCGGGGCTACAACGACGCCATGAGTCACCCGATGGACGATCTATCCGCGTTGCGGATCGAGACCCCCCCTGTCACCTTGAGGGAAATTGCGCTTGATCGCCTCCGCCGCGCGATCATCAGCGGACTGTTCGAGCCGGGCACGCGCCTCGTGGAGAGATCGCTGTGCGAGCAGCTCGGCGTCTCGCGCTCAGTAATCCGGGAAGTGATCCGCCATTTGGAGGCGGAGGGTCTCATCGAGATGCTTTCCAAGCAGGGCCCGATCGTCGCGCGCCTGAACTGGAACGACGCCAGGCAGATCTATGACATTCGTGCAGCCCTGGAAGCCGCTGCGGTGGCTGATTGCGCCAGGATGGCCGATGGCGACGCGAAGGCTCGGCTCAAAGCCGCGCTCGACGAACTCGACCGCGTATCAGCGCTGGGTTCCCCCCCAAGTGTGCTGAGCGCGACGATCGCATTCTACGAGATCATCTTCCAGGCGAGCGGGCACAACATCGCTTGGGAGATCGTCAGCCGACTCAATAGCCGGATATCCCGCTTGCGGGTCATGACGTTGTCCACCGCGAATCGGACCACATCCGGCCCTGCGCAAATCCGGAAGATTTTCGACGCGATTGAGCAAAACGACTGGGAAGGTGCGGCGGAAGCGTGCCGGGCTCATGTGCGGGAAGCAGCAGAAATAGCTCGGCGTCTCATCGAGGGTTGAAGGACGAAACGCCCTGAGATGGCTCCTCGCCGGTGAGCTTCACTCGTCGGCCGAGCGTCGGCTTCGATCCCGCCCACGAATGTGGACCGTGCATTGGTTCGAAGCCACTCGAACATGCCTAGGGGTCATCATCGACAATGCAACGGAAACCCAGGTGCGAGATCGACGTGTCGACAGTTTGCGCCATCCGCGCGGCGGGTCGATACCGCTTGCAGTAGCTGGGGGCGCAAAGGTGTGAGCCTCCCTTGGTGACCCGTCGTGGGATCAGGACGTCGGGCTGGCTCTTGTCGAAGCTTTCCTTCAGCTCTGGGCCCCGCGGGTTGGTTGCCGTGCAACAGGGCGAGACCACTTGGTGGCCGTCCTGATACCAGTCTGCCGTCCACTCCCAGACATTGCCGGCCATGTCGAAAAGCCCGTAGCCGTTGGCGGGGAACGAGCCAACGGGCGCAGTGTACTCGAAGCCGTCGTCCATGGAGTTGCGGTAGGGGAAGTCGCCCTGCCAAGTGTTTGCCATGTAGCGACCACCGGGCGTCAGTTCGTCGCCCCATACGTAGTCGGCGCCCTCCAATCCGCCGCGCGCGGCGAACTCCCACTGAGCTTCTGTCGGCAGCACCTTGCCGGCCCATGCGGCGTAGGCCTCTGCGTCTTCGGCGGCGACATGCACGACGGGATGGTCCATCAGCTTCCTGATCGAGCTCGCCGGCCCGCGCGGGTGGCGCCAGTTCGCGCCCGGCACATAGACCCACCAGTTGTAGTGATTGCGCAGGTCGACAGGCCCAGACGGTCTCCTGAACATGGTGGAGGACGGACGCAGCATCTCCGGCCGGACGTCATCCGGGTAAGCCTGTGGGTCGGCGGGCCGTTCGGCCAACGTGACATAGCCAGTGTCCGCGACAAAGCGCTTGAAATCGCGGTTGGTGACCGTGAACGCGTCCATCCAGAAACCGTCGACGCGCACGCGATGCGCAGGCGCTTCCTCGGCGTAGTGACGGTTGGACCCCATCGTGAAGGTGCCGCCCGAAATCCACACCATGCCTGGGTGACGTTGATTTGGAATTTCGGCGCCAGACACCATGCTCGAGGCCTTCGGTTCTCAGGCTAGCAGCTAGAAGCGACCGATCACACCCAGGATAGGCCCCTGCTGTACAATATCGAGCAGAAAGCCATCCCGGCTGTAATCAACGCCGAGCGCGCGATAGCCTGCGACGGCCGACCATCTGCCGCCGAACTGATAAGCCAGACCGCCCGCGACGTCCCAATCGATGTCCGACCCGCCCGCGCCAACGATACCCCAACCGGTAAAGTAGACGCTTTCGTTGAAATCGTAGCGGGCGCGGAGGCCGGCGAGCCCGTCCACCCATGTCGCATCATCGCTGACATCCGTGCCGTCGAAGGGGCCGCTGCTGTCGATCGATATGTCGGTTCCCACATGCCAGAGCCGCGCGGCAGCAACGACATCGAGATGGCTGCCGCCGACCTGCAGCACCGAATAGCCGGCGCCGAGCAACCCCGCAAAAGTGGTGGACGACAGGCTGACGCTAGCTTCCGGAACATTCTGCAGGCTACCGGTGTCGACCTCGAGCCGAGTATACATCGCGTCACCGAAAACCGAAAACCGACCGTTGCGCGCTTCGCCGATCACCATCGCCGCGAAGTTCAGGTTCTGCAGGATGTCGCTGAAATCGGCGCTTAATTGGATCGGCGGAAGTCCAAACGCGGACACGTGCCCGGAGATGCTCGCCGCCCAAAGATAGGGGCTGATTGCGACAGTCCAATCGCCGGCCGTTGATTGGATCACGACGGGCGACATCGGAGTCGGCGCATCGGCCGCGGTGGCCGGGTACGCCGTAGCAAGGTGTACCGCCGCAAAAGCTGCCAGGATCAAGTAGCGCATTCATTTCGCCTTGCTGGGTCTTCCCGCGCTGCTCAGTCGCCAAGGCTGAACAGCAACGACGGATCGGCCGACACCGGCGGCGCATAGAAGGTCAACCTGACTGCTTCCATCAAAAGGAGCGGCGGCGCCATGTCCGCGGCCAATGCCTCGACCCTGGCCTTCAGTTCTGCGACCTTTTCGGGATTGTCGGCCAGCAGGTTGTTCTGTTCCGCCTTGTCGTCGCGTAGGTTGAACAGTTCGATGCGCTGCGGGAGGGTGGCCTTCCAGACCAGCTTCCAGTCTCCCTGGCGCACCGCCGCTCCCATGGGATCGACGTTGTAGACGATCTCGGTGCGAGGCGACGGCTTTCCCTCGGCCAAGGCTTGCCAGATATCAAGCCCGTCCAGCGGCTTGTTTTTGGTGGTGGCTGCGCCGGCCAATCCCATGATCGTCGGATACATGTCGACGACGTGTATCATCTCCTCGACCGTGCCCGGGCGGATGTGGCCGGGCCAATTGGCGAACGCCGCCACTCGCGTCCCACCCTCGTAGAGCGTGCCCTTGCCGTCGCGATAAGGACCGTTGCTGGCCGGCAGGCTGCCGGCGACCTTCGTATCGCCGGCAAATAAGGAACTGAGTACGCCGCCATTGTCGCTGTGGAAAACGATCAGCGTGTCGTCGCGCATGCCGCGCCGTTCTAGCTCCGCGACGACCTTGCCGACGCCGTCGTCCATCACCGAAATCATCGCCGCATAGGCCCGGCGATTTTCGTCCTCGATATTCTTGAACCGGTCGAGATATTCCTGAGGCGCCTGGAAGGGCGTGTGCGGTGCAGTGAAGGCCAGATACATGAATAGCGGCCTTGCGCGATCATGGTCGCGCACCACCCTGACCGCCTCGTCACCGAACAGCGTATTGTCGAAGCCCTCCTCCTCGATGGGCGTGTTGTCCCGGTACCAGTCGGCGACGCCATGCGACGAGTGCTTGAAATGGTCGATCTCGCCAACCAGCGCGCCATAGAACTGGTCGAAGCCGCGCTGCTTCGGCCAAAGCGCCGGCTTGGCATGTCCAAGGTGCCACTTGCCGACGAGAGCAGTGGCATAGCCGGCATCCTGGAGAGCCTGTGGGAGCAGATACTCGTCGAGTGGTATGCCGTAGGTTCCAGCACCCGGAATGACGCCTGTCTGCAGGCCGTAGCGCATAGGATAGCGTCCGGTCATCAGCGCGGCGCGGGTCGGCGTGCACATCGGCTGGGTGTAGAACTGCTCCAGCTGAGCGCCGCCCTTGGCAAGGCTGTCGAGGTTGGGCGTCGCTATGTCCGAACCGTGGAAGCCGACGTCGGCCCAGCCGATGTCGTCGGCGACGATATAGATTATGTTGGGAGCGGCGGGCTGGGCGGAGGCCTTAAGCGTTCCGGCTAGGCCAGCCAGCGCCAGCGTCATGGCCGCGCCCGCCAGGAGGTCCCGGCGCGACGGGCCGCGCTTGTTCGCGGCTTGCGTCTTGTTCGTGACATCGTCGCGCATGATTGCCCTCCGGAGCGACCGGAAGGCACCATCGTCGGCGCCTCAAAACGTCCGTATCGCGTGGTTGGTGGGTTTATCTTGCCGTGCTAGGCTCGCTATCCGTTTTGCGCAAAACAGGTGGCTCGTGGACGGGCATTCCCTTTCGAGGTGGGAGGGTTTTGTGGATTTTTCGCCGGACCAACTATCCGGCGCTGCGTCGAACGTTCCCCTGTCCGTAGACATCCTGTCGCGTGGCGATGCCCCGTCGAAAATCCGCCAGTTGCAGTCGCCCGACGGGTGGTCGATCGACACCTCCTACCTCAACAGCCATGTTCGCGCGCGCGGCGGCTTTGCGCGGGGCTGCGTCGTCGTGCTCATTGGGACGCGGGCAGCCGAGGCGACGATCTGCAACGTACCCCTCGAGCCCGGCGTGGTGCTGACCATTCCCGACGGACAGGACATCTTCGCCTCCATCAAGCCTGGCGCCGGCTACACCGCGGCCGTTTTACCAACCCGGACCTGGCTCGACATCCACGAAACCGCAACTCACCTATCCGCCGGCACAATGCCAAGCGCACCGTCCGCGATCCGGCTTTCGGATAGCGGATCGCGCTCTGTCAGCCGCCTCCTTGCCGCTTTGCCGGCCCGTCTCGATGCAGGCAAAGCGCATCCCCACGCATGGGCAATGCCCAACCGGGTTTCCGAATATCTCGGCGCGATCGCGGCTGCCTCGGTCGGCTCGGAACTCGCAGACCGACAGGTCGACCGCTCGCTGCGCAATCGTCTTCGACAGGCTTGGAAAGCGGACGAGTTCATCCGCGAACATTTGAGCGAGGACCTGCCGATCATGCGGCTCTGCAAGGAACTAGGCCTGAGCCGCCGCCAACTCGAATATGCCTTTCGCACGGCGTTTGATCTCGGGCCCGCCGAGTACATTTTGCGGATGCGGCTGAACGAGAGCCGCCGCCGATTGCTGTCGGCACGCAAGACAGGTCAATCCGTGACCGAGATCGCGATGGAAACCAACGTCACGCATTTGGGCCGCTTCGCAACATACTATCGCCAGCTGTTTGCGGAGACGCCGAGCGAGACCGCTCGCCGTCGTTAGGCTGCTGGTGCCTTTGGCGCAGCGGTTACAACGATCTGCGTTCTCGAAGCATGTCCTTGAACAGTTCGAAGGCCGTCGAGCCCGTCCGATCGGGGTAATATAAGTGGTAGCCGGCGAATGGCTCACACCATGGCTCCAGCAGGCGGGTGAGACGGCCATCGGCCATCGGCGCCGCAACCAGATCCTCGAGAATATAAAGGATGCCGAAACCCTCGACCGCGGCGGCCACCAGCAGGTCGCCGTCATTGAAGACCGGGCCGCGGCCAGGCGTGACCGTCACCGCATGGCCGTCCCGCTCGAACGACCATGGCGACAGGTCGCCATGCCCGTCGCGGTAGGCGAGGCAGCGATGCGACATGAGATCGGCAGGCTTGGTCGGTGGCCGACGTTCGCTCAGATAGCTGGGAGCAGCCACGACAGCGACGCGAAGTGGTGGTCCGATCGCCAGTGCGATCATGTCCTTCTCCAATCGCTCCCCAAGGCGGATGCCCGCGTCGTAGCCACCCGCCACGACGTCAGTCATCCCGCCCTCCACGCACACCTCCAACTCGATCCCCGGGTAGAGGCGCATGAAGGACGGGAGCATCGGCCAAAGCAACGTGTCCGCCGCGTGTTTGCCGGTAGTGATCCGGACGGTGCCGATCGCTGCCCCACGTGGCTGGGATAGCGCCTCGATCTCGTCGTCCAATACAGCCAGCGCCGGCAACAAGGTTGCGAGCAGGCGCTCGCCGGCGGCTGTCGGTGCAACGCTGCGCGTCGTGCGGGTGAGCAGGCGAAATCCGAGTTGGCCCTCGAGCCGCTTCATGGTTTGGCTCAAAGCCGACTGCGTCACGCCGAGCCGCCTCGCGGCACGCGTGAAACTGTGGTCGGAGGCGATCGCCGCGAACGCGGCAAGGTCGCCGAGCTGATCTGGACGCACTGATAATCCCTGCTACTGGAGCCTATTACTAATTAGGCGGTTATCTCTATCAATTAGCAAACCTACTTAGCTCTTAGCACTGTAAGCGATGAGGAGCTGCGATGGGCAAGGTTTGGCTGATAACGGGCGCTAGCCGCGGATTGGGACGCGAGATCGCTCTGGCGGCCCTCGAAGCGGGCGAAACCGTCGTGGCAACGGCGAGGTCTGCCAAGGCGGCGCGAGATGCTTGTGGGGGCGAACACGATCGCCTTCACGCGTCCGCGCTCGATATCACCGACGCAGAAGCGGCGAGATCGGTCGCCGGCGAAACCATTGAGCGGTTCGGGGCGATCGACGTGCTGGTCAACAATGCCGGCTATGCCGAACTGGGTTTCTTCGAGACCTTCACCGATGCCGCCGTGCGCCGTCAGTTCGAGGTCAACCTGTTCGGCACGATGAACGTGGCGCGGGCGGTAGTTCCACACATGCGTGCTCGTCGTTCAGGCCTGATCGTCACCATCTCGTCCGTCAGCGGGCTGGTCTCCAACGGAGGAGGCGCTGTCTATTCGGCGTCGAAGTTCGCGGTCGAGGGATGGATGGAGGGCTTCGCGCAGGAGTTGGCACCGTTGGGGGTCCGCTCGCTCCTGGTCGAGCCGGGGATGCTCCGCACCGATTTCATGGACGGGAAGTCGGCGAGCTTCGGCAGCATCGACATTCCCGACTATGCCGAGGCGATCGCACAGTACCGCGCATTCGTGGACCAAGCCAACGGTAACCAGCCAGGCGATCCGAAGCTGCTCGCCGCACAAATCGTGGCGCTTGCCTCGCATGACAAGGCGCCGTCGCGGCTCGTATTCGGAGACGACGCCCGGCAGTGGGCGTACGCCAAGATCGGCCAATTGCGGAAGGAGATATCCCATTCAGCCGATCGCGAGTCATCCGGACTGTGAGGCGTCGAGCGGCCTGAAAACCAAGGGAATGTATTCAGGCCGATGGCGGGGGGGGGGGCCTAGCGGACTGGGCAGACTTTGCTCCAATCATGGCTGGTGGCGAGTGAAACCACTTCGCAGATGCATTCCGTCTCAGGATTGTAGCTTGGCGATGTGCTTGTTCAAAATGTCGATGAAGGCCCGCAGACGGTGAAGGCGCCGGATGTCGCGATGGTAGCCCATCCAGATATCCCTTCCGGGCGGCTCCTCGGGCAGGTGGAGCCGACGCAGTCCTTCGATCCGATCGCCGACGACCTGCGGCAGGACCGCGATACCGATACCCTGACGGACCATGCGTCCTTGCACATTGCGATTGTTCGAGCGCAGGATCGTTCGCGCTTTCGGGAAGCTCTGCTCCAGCCAGGCGATGTCGGGGAATTGCCCGGTGGATGTGTCGTGTGTGATCAGCCGGAAACCGGCACCGTCGCCGAAAGCCGGGTCGGGAGAGCCCTTTGCGACGTAGGCGCCGTAGGCCAATCGAACCAGGCGTCTCTGGACCACGTCGGGCGTGTCGAACGGCACGATCCGGAAGGCGATGTCGGCCTCGCGCTGGGCGAGGCTGAAGAGCCGCGTGCCCGTCAGAATTTCGATATTGACCAGGGGATAGGCATCCGCGTAGTCGGCGATGATTGGTGGCAGGAAATAGGCGCCGAACCAGTCGGCGGATGAAATCCGCAAGGTCCCCTGCAGCTTCTGTTCCCGACCGGCAAGCCGCCGCTCCATGGCCAGGGCGCCTTCTTCCATCTGTTCCGCCAGCGTGATGACCGCAGCGCCCTCTTCGGTCGGCACGAGACCGTCGGCGGTTCTCTGAAACAGGGTCTGGCCGGTGGCTTGCTCCAGTGCCCTGAGACGTCGCCCTACCGTCGGATGACTGAGATTCAGGGCGCGCGCGGCCGCGCCCAAACTGCGCGTGCGCGCGATGGCCAAGAAAATTCTGACGTCACTCCACTCCATGGTGCGCTCCTACAGAAATGAACGAGGCGCGTGCATTATCGTCGGTTCCCGAATGAATTTGAATGCCTACCTTCTGGCCGTGCTGGACCGCCAACGCGTTGGCCGGCAGAGGATCGAAGGAGTTGGAAGGTGAAAACCTGGTTGATTACGGGCTGTTCGACCGGCTTGGGCAGGCAGCTTGCCGATGAGGTAGCCCGGCGCGGCGACTGCCTCGTCGCCACCGCCCGATCGTCCGAAGCGTTGCAGAATCTGGCTGATCGCCATCCTGAAACGGTACGTACCGTATCGCTCGACGTGACCCGCCCAGGCGACGCGGCCGCCGCAGTCGCGCTGGCCGAGAGCAGCTTCGGCGGCCTCGACGTTCTCGTAAACAACGCAGGCGTCGGCTTCATCGGCGCGATCGAGGAAGGCGAGCCCGGCGAGTATCGGCCGCTGTTCGAAGTGAACGTGTTCGGCCTGATCGAGACGACCCGCGCCGCGCTGCCGGCGCTCCGCAGGCGAAAAGACGCTCGCATCGTCAACCTGTCCTCAGGCGCCGGCATCGCCGGCTCCGCCGGCTCCGGCTTCTACAACGCGACGAAGTTCGCGGTCGAGGGACTGTCAGAGGCGCTCGCGGACGAGCTGCGCCCGCTCGGCGTGAAGGTGATCATCGTCGAGCCCGGACCGTTTCGAACCGAGTTCCTCGGTCGCTCGATGATCATGGCTGCGCACGAGATTGCCGCCTATGCCGACACCGCACACGCGCGGCGGCGCTACCGCGAGTCGAGGGACGGGAAGCAGGAAGGCGACCCCGCCAAGGCTGTCGCCGTGATGCTGCAGGCTGTCGATTCCAAGCACCCGCCGCTGCACCTGCCTCTCGGGCCTCGCGCCCACGCGATAGCAGAGAGGAAGTTGCAGGCCTTTCGCGCCGACATCGACGCTTGGCGGTCCCTGTCCATTCTGACGGATTTCGCATCAACGCCCGAGGCGCAGCGGAGCCTCGGGCGTGCCTTCTGAGTAGGCCCCTTTCCCGGAAATCTCGTCGAAAGGTTATCGACATGGACATCACTTGTACTCGCCCGGCGCTGTCCATGTCGTCTCCACCATCTCAGTGGCATTCGCGGAGGAACTCGTCGCGGCCCACGAACGGGCTGGCGTGGGACTCGTGTCGGCGCCGGTGCTCGGCAGGCTGGACGTGGCTGCCGAGGGCAACCTGAGTCAGTTACCGAACAATCGGCGTGCGACCGCGAAGCTCCGGCCGTAGGCCCCGCATAGGCAGAAGCTTTGGCAAGAAAAACCCTGCGGTCTCGCGGTAGTCAAGATATTGCCCTGCAAAAGGCGACCTCAGAAACAGACCCTCTTCCATCCATGCTGCCCGAGCCAAGTTTCGGTAGCTTCTGGGCCAGCAGACAGCCGGATCGCCTGATTGTACAATCTATCTCTTCGGGCACGGCCATATGCTAGGCTCGCCCGCGTCGCGCCGAAAAACGGCGGGACATATCGCCTTGGCCGCGAACGCCGAGGTTCTGGTGCCGAACTATCGTCTCGCTCCAGAACACCGTTATCCGGCAGCGCTGGACGATGCCATGTCGGCCAATAGGCTTTCAGTGGAAAGATCGGGAGGCAAGCCGATCATGATCACAGGAGACTCCGCCGGAGAAAGGCTGGGGATCGCGCTGGGATCGGCCGTCAGGGATCGACGCTTGACGCAACCGGCCGGCATCGTCGCGCTGTCTCCATGGGCGGACTTGACCTGTTCGGGCGAAACGATGATTCACCTAGCACAACGTGACATCGAGTTTTCGCAAGCCGGTCTGCTAGACGTGGCGCGGCAATATCTTGGCCCGGTTTCTGCCACGGAGCCCTTGGCCTTACCCGTCTTCGGTGACTTCTCCAACATGCCGCCGTTGCTGTGCCTTGTCGGCTCGGAAGAACTGTTGCTCGACGATTGCCTGCGCCTCGCTCTGGCGATCGCATGGGCAGGCGGCTCAGCGACTTTGTCGATCAGGGCTGGTATGCAGCATGTTTACCCCATCTGGGTGGGCACTTTCCCGGAAGCCGGCTCAGCCATGGCTGAGATAGGTGCCTGGATCAGGAAGCGGGTCGACTGAGAGCCGCATCATTCCTTACCACAGGATTGTCTCAGCGGTGATAGCCAGCCCGTAAGGTGACTTCGCGACAGCCATCGGCCGCCGTGGAATGCGCTCCCAATGCCCCGATGTGTCGCCCAGACAGGGTGGCTGTCCGAGTTCCATCGTCTGCCACTGGACGCTTCGAAGCGCTCCCATGGTGGGCGCTATGGAGGTATTCCGTCGTCTGAATCGGCAGCTTTGTACCTCAAACCAATGGCGGTATGGCGCCTCCCTTTCTGTCGTTTCGACAGCCTGCATCTCTCACCAAGAGCAGACGTTCCTACCGGCTCGGTGCGCATCTGCGGATTGCATAGGGCGCTCCTCGCCTTTGCAACAGTTGTGCGCTGGTTGTGCTGACCTGCACCAGCTCTCATTTTCGCTTTAGGGAAAGCGTCGTGACGCAGTATGCATCCAGGGAATCGGGCTGCCGCGTTCAGATCAGCAAACGCTCCAGCTCGGCGATGAGATCGTCTGAATCGAATGGCTTCACCAGCAGGCGTCGGACGCCCGCCGTCCTCGCCTGTTGCTCCACCTCAGCTGTCGGGAATGCGGTGATCAGGATGATCGGCACCTCCGCGGGCTTCATGAGGCGGGCGAGCTGAAGGCCTGTGGTCCCGGCCATCTGAATGTCGCTGATGATGCAGTCGACGTGCCTCGCGGCATCGGACGCGAGGAAGCTGTCCGCGGTGCCGAAGAGCACCGTTCCGTAGCCCAGGCTTTCCAGCAAATCCTGCAGCGTTTCGCGGACCACCTGCTCGTCATCGATGACCGCAATGAGAGTCGCTGCATTCTGGGGACTGAAGGACACTAACCATCGCTTTCTATATTGCCGGGCATCAATGCCGGGTCGTGGGCGCCGGAGCAATCATACGGAGGTAGTCGCCCTGGCATAAGCGAAGAATAAGACGCCGGGCGGCCTCGTCTCCCCGCCGCATGTGAAAACCCGGCGGGATGGTACGGCGCGAAACGGCGGCTCTGGCCAAGGCGATGGGAGAGGCGCTCAAGGCATCGATCGGCAACATCGCTTGCCGAACCCTCCGTCAAGAGGCGATATTAGCGCGGGATCGGCGGCCTTCGAACGGGCTGTGCAATGGGCCATATTGAATGAAAGAGCAAGTTAATCGCTATGCGCTGCTGGCGTTGGGGACCGTACTTGCTGCCCTCGTGTTCTGGATCGACAGCAGCCCGACCTACAATTTCTCGATCTCGATCCTGTATCTGCCCCTGCTCGTCCTAGTCTCCATCAACGGAGGGGAAAAGCGTATCAAGCGTGCCGCGCAGACATGTATCGCGCTGACGGCCTGCGCCTGGACGATCGCGCATTGGCGCGACGTGTCTGTCGAGAACGCTGCAAGGGCCCTGTTCGTGTGCGTTGCAATCGGCGTCACGGCCGCGCTGCTGATCAGCAGAAGGCGGCTGGAAGCGACGAAAAAGGAACTGGAACGCAGCAGGGCGGAAGCCGAGCTCTTCGCCAACTCGGTCCCGTTCGTGCTGTGGCATTCCAACCCGCGCGGCGAGATCGTGTATCTCAACGAGAGCTGGACGCGTGTGACGGGCCTCGACCGCTGGTCGGTCCTCCAGGGGCAGCGCTATAACGATGTCGTCCACCCTGACGACATGGAGGCGCTCGCCGAAACGGTGACCGCAGCCGTAACAGCCGGGAAGCTAACGGACCTGAAGGTAAGGGTTCGGCAGGCCGATGGATCCTACCGCTGGATGCAGATCTACGACAGTCCGGTCCTGTCGCCGCTAACCGGCGAGGTGGAGCGCTTCGGCGGCCTTTCGGACGTCCACGACGAGGTCATTGCAAAGCAGGAACTTCAGCAGGTTCGTGCCGAACTCGAGAGAAGCCGGCAAGAACTGATCAACTTCACCGATTCCGTACCCCAGATCCTGTGGCGCGCCGACGAGAACGGTCGGGTCGATTTCTATAACCGCCGCTATACGGAGATCACTGGCCGCGACCACGTAGAGACGATCGAGCGCGGAAACAATTTGGACGGCTTTCATCCGGATGATCGGGAAGAGTTTCTCCGCCGGCGGCGCAAGGCGGTCGCCGAACGCGCCGAGCTGCGGATGAACTATCGGCTGCGCCAAGCCGACGGCAGCTACCGCTGGATGTCCCTTGTAGGACGTCCCGTCGTTTCCCCAGACGGCAAGACGGTTCACTGGTACGGAGGAACATCCGACGAGCACGACCAGATCCTGGCCCGGCAGGAGCTTGAGCGGCTGCGCGCCGAGCTGGAAGCTAGCCGGAAGGAACTCGTCAACTTCACGGACTCGGTTCCCCAGATTCTCTTCCGAGCCAGCCAAAGGGCGGAAGTGGACTTCTACAACAAGCGGTTCACCGAGGTGACGGGGCGCGATCTCGACGCGGTCATGGCGAAGCAGGACTGGATCGAGGACTTTCACCCGGATGATCGCGAGCGGTATCTGAGCAATCTCTGGAAGAGCTTCGGGGCCGGCGAAGAGCTGCGCGACACGTTCCGGCTGCGCCATGCCGATGGAAGCTATCGGTGGATGTCGATCGTTGGTCGCCCGATTCCGATCGGCAATGGATCGAGCGAAGTCCGCTATTATGGCGGCGTCTCCGACATCCATGACGAAGTCACCGCACATCAGAAGGTTCGGGAACTCAACGAGACGCTCGAGCAGCGCGTCGCTGAGCGGACCTCGGAGCTCATGCGGACCGAACGTCGCTACGCCGGGCTGTTCGACGTCAGCAACATGACCTTCGCGGAAATGGATTTCAGCGCGGCGGAGCCGATCCTGGACCAGATCAAGGCTGGCGGGACAACCGACTTGCGAGCCTACCTGGAGGAGCATCCGGAAGATCTTGCGCGAGCGTTGTCAGCGGTCCGTACCACCCGCGTCAACGCGGCGCTCGCACGCCTGATGGGTTATGAAAGCGTTGCCGACCTCGTCGCAAATCCGCCTGCGGCGAATGCCGAAGATGGAGCGGAAGTTCTCCTGCGACAGCTTGAGATGTATTTCTACGGGATAGACCACATCGATGGACGGACGGTGCTTACCGGCAAGGGCGGGCGCAGGATTCCCGTCTATTTCACGGTCACGAGACTGCCCGACGGGCTTCATCTATCCAGCCACGTCGACCTCTCGGATCAGGAGCGCACCGAAGCCTTGCGTCGGGCGACGGAGGCCGAACTGGCGCGCGCCAACCGTGTCGCGACGGTGGGCGCCTTCTCGGCCTCGATCGCCCATGAACTGAACCAGCCGATCGCGTCCATCCTGATCGACTCGCAGACCGGGCTGCGGCTCGTCGGCCGCGAAAGGCCCGACGTCGAGACCCTCAGTCGTATCCTGCAGCGGGTCGAAAAGAACGCACAGCGCGTCGCCGGAATTGTCCAGAGGACACGCGAGACCATCGTGGCGGGCCGACGGTCCGTCAAGGAGATCGACGTTTTCCGCCTCGCCTCGGACACCCGCAGCCTCCTGGAGCACGACCTCAAGCGGGCCTCTGTCGAGCTCGAAATCGTGTGTCCGGACAAGCTGCCGACGGTCAAGGGCGATCCGATCGAACTGCAGCAGGTGTTCGTGAACCTGATAACCAACGCGGCTGATGCGATGCGCGACCAGCGGAGAGCACGTCGCATTGTTCTGGATATGCGTGCGGAACACGATGCCTTGCGCATCCGTGTCACGGACACCGGCCCAGGGATCCCGCAGGAGAACATCGACAGGCTGTTCGAGGCGTTCTTCACGACGAAGCCGACCGGAATAGGCATGGGCCTGCAGATCTGCCGCACTGCCGTCGAGGCAATGGGTGGTCAGCTGACGGTGTCGAACATGGCCGGGGGCGGTGCGTGCTTCTCGTTCGACCTGCCGATCGCCCTTGAGGACAGGGAGCCGGTGACAGAAACGCGTCACTGAGGGCGGAAACCCAACTTCTACAGGCAAAGCACCAGTTCCGAGGCATGCGGCGCCTCAGTCAATCACCGAATGGACGAGGCGCGCTCCCCTACCTTGGTAGGGACGAGCCACATCTGGGTCGGAGCCGACCATCCCGTCGTAGCGTAGCGGCCGCATCGCCAGTCCCCCATTCTGCGTGGACATAGCGGAGCCGTCCGGGCTTCGAACCGATCCGCCGCGGTGGATCAGACACGTCAACGCCCTGTCCAGATCGAGGCGATCATGAGCGACCTGAACGAAAAGCTATTGTCTCGCCGGAATTTCTGCCTTTGTTGCGTCGCTTCGGCGGGATTTGCAGCCACCGGCTGGTTGACCCCGCGCCGGGCCTTCGCGAAGGCGCAACGCATCGTGGACATGATACGCGATACCGCCGCCCGGACGCCGATCACGGTGCATCGCCTGAGGGGCGGCGTGACCATCCTCGAAGGATCCGGCGGGAATATCGCCGTCCTGACCGGCGGCGATGGCAAGCTGCTCGTCGATGCCGGGATCACCGCATCGAAGCCGAGGATTATCGAGGCTCTGGCCGGTCTGGGCAACCAGCCCGTCCGCACGCTCATCAACACGCACTGGCACTTCGATCACGCTGACGGCAACGCGTGGCTGAATGCGGAGGGCGCCGCCATCCTGGCTCACGAGAATACGCGCGATCACCTGCTTACGGCGCAGAGAGTGGACGACTGGGACTTCGATTTCCCTGCGTCGCCCCTGTCGGCCACGCCGTCCGAGGTGATGACGGACATGCTGTCGATCGATTTCGGCGGGGAGACCCTGCGGCTTCAGCACCACCCGTCCGCACACACGGATGGCGACATCGCCGTGACCTTCTCGAACGCCGACATCATCCATGCCGGTGACCTCTACTGGAGCGGCACCTATCCGTTCATCGATCACTCCACCGGCGGAGGGATCAACGGCACCATAGCGGCCGCCGACGCGATCCTGGCGCAGGCAGGCCGCGACACGATCATCATTCCCGGTCATGGGTACCCCGTGAGCAACCGGTCCGAGCTCAAGGCCTACCGCGACATGCTTGTGGCGATACGCGACCGGATCGCAGCCGCAAAGGCACAGGGAAAGTCGCTCGACGAGATCATCGCCGCAAAGCCGACGGCGCCGTTCGACGCGAAATGGGGACAGTTCGTGATCGGTCCGGACTTCTTCGCCAGACTGGTTCACGAGGGCGTCTGACACGATGACCTCCACCGGTCGGCGCGCCGAGGTTTCGGCGGAAAGATGCTTCTTCGAAAAGGACGCGAGCGCAGCGCTCTCCAGACGTGCGGGGGCGGAGGCGATTGGCTCGCTTCTGTTGATGCTGGCAATCGTTGGCGCGGGTCAGATGTCCGCCCGCCTCGACGCGGCGTCTCCCGGGTTAAGCCAACTCGTTGCCGCATGCGCGACGGCCGGCGCGCTGGTCGGATTGATCGTGGCATTCGGTTCCGTCTCGGGCGGGCACTTCAATCCGTTGATCACCTTGCTTCAGTGGCTCCGCGGTGAGCGAACGTCCTCCTGCACGGCGGCCTATGTGATCGCGCAGATCGTCGGAGCGAGCGGAGGCGGCATTCTCGCGTCACTCGTCTTCCTGCCGGCCCCATCAGCCGGTCCGCCGGTCGTTGCCGCAAGCAGCCTGCTTGCGAGCGAGGTGCTGGCGTCCGCAAGTCTGATGCTCGTCGTCTTCGGCTGTTCGCTCAGCGGCCGCCGGGATACAGGGCCGTTCGCGGTCGGGGCATGGCTGGCGGCCGCCATCCTCGCGACGCCGTCATTGTCCTATGCCAATCCGGCAGTGGCAGTGGCCGCATTCTTCTCGACCGGCCCGGTCGCGCTGCCCGGATGGCTGACATCGGCGTATGCGGTCGCCGAGGTGCTGGGCGCCGTGCTGGCATGGCCAGTGGTGGGGCTGCTCTTCCGGGCGTCGGCCGCTCAGGGGCAGGCCTCGGTCACGGATGGGGAATCGTCACGGCGAGAAGCGGACTGAGCCTCGCATGGTCGGCATGTCCTGGGGGAGCCTACAGCTTCAGAAGCTCGATCTTGCGCAGCATGTCGACGACGGACCTGACCTTGAGTTTGCGTCCGGCGCTGCTGCGATGCATCTTCACGGTGATCTCGGTCACGCCCAGTTCAAACGCCACCTGCTTGTTGAGCAGTCCGCGTTTGACCCCGCGCAACACCTCGATCTCCCGGGGCGTCAGTTGCTCTGCCAGGCGTCGCAACTCGCCCAGATCCTCGTCCCTCGCGCGGCGCTGCCCGTCTGCGTCGAGCGCGGCCATGACGGCGTCGAGCAGTTCCTGATCACGAAACGGCTTCGGGAGGAAGTCGACCGCGCCTGCCTTCATCGCCCGCACGGATGTCGACACGTCCGCATGTCCCGTCAGGAACACGATCGGGATCTGCGCCCCCATGCCGTTCAACTGCTTCTGCAGATCCAGCCCACTCGAACCTGGCAGACGCAAATCCAGCACAAGGCAACTTGGCCGGTCTGGCAAACCGGCGTCGAGCAGCTCCCGCGTCGAGGCGAACGTCGTTGCTTCTAGGTCGACTGACGCGAACAGATCCTTCAGCGTCTCGCGCAGCTCGACGTCATCATCGACGATAAGGACGATCGGCTTCGACGGCGGGGAGGCCGTTCCGGGCCTTGCTGACGGTTTGGGCTGTCGGTTCACAAGCATGCGCAGCGGATGCCCCTGGGATTGCCATCGGCCGGCGGACTGAGCCCAACCAGCCGCGTTCAATCGCAGGCTACCAAAGCCCCGCGCCTTGATCCAGCGACAGGGGCGCGAAACACCCCATACCTTGGTAGCCCGTATCCAAGCGATGCCATGACAGTGGCAACCCCGCAGCCGTCGAGACCGCACGGATTCACGTGTTTGGGGAGGCAGAGGGTGTACCTCCATCCTCCGGTGGGGGGCATGCCTACCCCGGTACAGATTGTGCGCCCAAGGCATTTGGCGCCATCTCGTATCCAGACATTTCCTTCCTCCAAAGACACGTGACCGTCGACCGAGCCATCCTCCCCGACATTCAAGGAAGACCAGAATGACCGCCTCATTCGTCAATGCACCCAACCAGTACATCACCGCCTCCGACGGCATTCGATATGCCTACCGTGTGGTCGGCGAGGCCAGCACCACACCTCTCGTGTGCCTTCAGCATTTCACCGGGACCATGGATTCCTGGGACCCGATGGTCATCGATCTGCTGGCGCAAAATCGACGGGTTATCGTGTTCGACAATGCAGGCGTCGGCGCCTCCGGCGGGCGGGTGCCCGACACCGTCGAGCAGATGACCATCGACGCCGAAGCCTTCATCCATGCCCTCGGAACCGGCGAAGTGGATCTGCTCGGATTCTCGCTCGGGGGCTTCATCGCCCAGGCGATGGCGGCGCGCCGGAAAGTCCCGGTCCGGCGGATCATATCCGCCGGCAGCGCGCCGCAAGGCGGGGAAGAGCATCTCCTGCAGGTCGTTGCTGAAGCGTTCGCCAAGGGCGCGAGCGACGTCCGCCTGCCGCTCTTCTTCACGCCGTCGGCCCGCAGCCAGTCCGCCGGAGCCGCGTTCATCGCACGCGCCGCGGCGAGGACAGCGGAGCGTGATCCTGACAGCGACGAGACAGTCAGCACCGCCCAGGCGACAGCCATCATCGGCTGGTGCGCGGCCGACGCCAGGGACCATGCACTTCTGCGGTCGATCGAGCAGCCGGCCCTGATCGTACACGGCAGCGACGACACGATGTTCCCGGCCGTCAACGCCTACGAGATGTTCAAGCATATGCGCGATGCGACGCTGATCCTCTATCCCGATTCAGGTCACGGCGCCCTGTTCCAGTACCCCGAGACGTTCGCGTCGCATGCGGACGTCTTTCTCACCGCCCAGGCATAGCCCCGGCGCTCCATCATCCATCATGGCAACAGGAAGAGCGAAATGACAAATCCGAACGCCTCCGCCTCCGGCAGTTTTTCGATCGGCGGCGACATGCCCGTCACCCGCCTCGGCTTCGGGGCCATGCGGATCACGGGGCCGGGCATCTGGGGGCCGCCGCGCAACCGCGCGGAAGCGATCCGTACGCTGCAGCGGGTGCCCGAAATCGGGATCGATTTCATCGACACCGCCGACTCCTATGGTCCCAACGTCTCTGAGGAGCTGATCAGGGAAGCATTGCGGCCCTACGGCAAGGTGCGCGTGGCCACGAAGGCGGGCCTTACCCGTTCGGGTCCCGATTCATGGACGCCGCATGGCGATCCCGACTACCTGATCCGCCAGGCGCGCGGCAGCCGCGAGCGGCTGGGCGTGGAGCAGATCGACCTGTGGCAGTTGCATCGGATCGATCCGAAGGTCGGGCGCGACGAGCAGTTCGCGGCGATACGTGCCTTGCTGGACGAGGGCGTGATCCGTCACGCCGGGCTGAGCCAAGTGTCCGTCGAGGAGATCGAGGCCGCACGGAAAGTTTTCGCGGTCGCAACGGTCCAGAACCTCTACAACCTGTCCAACCGCTCCAGCGAGGATGTCGTCGAGTATTGCGAGACGAACGGGATCGGCTTCATTCCCTGGTATCCGCTCGCATCGGGAAAGCTCGCTGGCAGCGGTGGCCTGCTTGACCGCATCGCTCGCAGTCATCATGCCGCAGCCGGTCAGATCGCGCTTGCCTGGCTCCTGAGGCGGAGCCCAATCATCCTGCCCATTCCCGGCACCGGCCAGGTCGCGCATCTGGAGGAGAACGTCGGCGGTGCGCAGATCAGGCTCAGCGATGCCGAATTTATCGCGCTGGACGAAGGCGGGCGCGAATAACGCGCTCCCTCCAGCAATGTTTCGGCATCTGCGTGGTGCCGGCCAGACCGCACTACGCCGGCGCTCGATCATAGCGGAGCGTCGAACAGGCCCAGAGCCTCCTCGAGCTCGCCCTGCTCATAGCCGAAGTAGGATTTCACCAGTCCCGCCAGCGTCTGGAAGGTCGTCCTAAGCTGCTCGTAGCCAGTCGGGCCCGGCCTTTCATGGAAATTGACGGCCATTTCCACTAGCCGCTCGATCCAGCCATGGATGGCGACATGCTCCTCGGCCAGACGGTCGAGCACGGCGTCGAGGCCGGCGTTTCCCCCGCGCAGGGCGGGAAATATCGCCTCATCCTCACTGGTATGGTGAAAATCGAGAAACTGGCTTTCCTGGTAGCATAGCCCCCCGAAAGCCTTGTAGTTCCTCGACATGTCGAGCGCCGACATAGCGTCCGCGGCCTCTTGCTGCTTCGCCAGGGCGTTGTCGATCAGGACGATCAGGGCCTCGACCTGCGCAATCTGCCGCAGGTGCAGTTCATGGATACGCGCCAGTCGCCGGCCGTGCATCCGCTGTGCCGGGGTCACCTGAAAGAGCGGCGCCCTGGAGCGCTGGCTTTCGTCGAAGATGTCGAAGACGACGGTCATTGCGGCACGATCTCTGGTGTTCGGCGAGGCGCCCGCGTCTGAAATGAGCGCGCACTCACGGTGCCGTGGCGGTGGTGCCGAACTGCTTCAGATAGGCGAGGAGATTGATGAAGTCAGCTTCCTTGGTGAGTCCCGCCATGGTCATCCTGGTTCCAGGCACAACGGCCTTGGGTTTCTGGAGAAATGCCTGCAGAGTAGCTGGATCCCAGGTCAGTCCCGCCTTTTGCATGGCCGGCGAATAGCGGTAGTCGGAGACGGCCGCGCTGGCGCGTCCGACGAGCCCGTTTAGCTGGGGACCCACGCCGTTGCGCGCCTTCTCGCCGACCTGATGGCAAGCCTTGCAGCGCGCAAACACCTTCTCGCCAGCAGCGGCATCGCCGGCGTCCTGTGCCGAAGCCGGACCACCGGGAAGGGTGACGGCCAGGAGGACCAGTGCAGGCCCCAGCGCCATTCTCCGCGACCTCGTCGGCCGCGCCGCGGACGTGTGGGTCTCGATGGGGGAAGAGACGAAGGTCATGAGGCACCCTTGAATGTCGTGTTGGCGAGCGGGAGGCTGCGGACGCGTGTGCCGGTCAGTGTGGCGACGGCATTGACCACGGCGGGCGGAACACCGGGCAGGCCCGGCTCTCCGACGCCGCCCATCGGCGCGCCGCTCTCCACGATCTCGACATGGACTTGCGGCATCATCTCGCGGGTGAGAACTCGATAGGTATCGTAGTTCTGGTCGCGCCTGATGCCGTTCTCGTAGACGACCTGCTCCACCAATGCCGACGACAGGCCGAGGGCGGCGGCCGACTCAACCTGCGCCTTGACAATCGCCGGATTGACGATGCTGCCCGGATCGAAGGCGATCCAGAGATTGTGGACGCGGATCTCCGCGTCGACCAGCGACACCTCTGCGATGGTTGCCGTCTCCGACCCGAAGGGCGAGGCCATCGCGATCCCGCGGGCCCGCTTGGTCCCTTCGGCATCGTAGGGGCCGCGCCTCCAGCCTCCGGAGAGCGAAGCCACGGTCTCCAGCAGGGTCCTGTGCCGCGGGCTGTGCTGAAGAAGCTCCATGCGCATCTCGAGGGGGTCGCGTCCCGCCGCGTCGGCGACCTCGTCGAGGAACCCTTCGTAGAAGAAGTCGTTCATGGAGTGGCCAACGGATCGCCAGAAGGCGATGTTCACCGGGTGCACGAGCTTGACATACTCCATCCGTCGGTTCGGGACCGCATAGGGCTTGTCCGCGATGCCCTCGACGGCCGAGCTGTCGACGCCGCCACCTCCGAAATAGCGGCCGATCGGGCCCTCGCCGACAGTGCGAGCCTCGATCGCGCTCACCTGCCCCTTTGGGTCGAGGGCTGCGCGAAATTGGGTGTGGCTCAACGGGCGCAGGGCATCGTTGAGAAATTCCTCCTCGCGCGACCACACGACCTTGACGGGGCGCCCCGTGGCCTTCGCTAGAAGGATTGCCTGCGGGAACGGATTGGCCGGGCCGTAGTGGAAATGCCGCCCGAAGAAGCCGCCGAGGATCGGCGAGTGGATGCGGACCTGCTCCGGCGCGATCCCCGCTGTCCTGGCGGACACCTGCTGGAAGAGCTCCGGCATCTGGTTCGGAAGCCAGACGTCGAGCGAGCCGTCCCCGGAGAATCGCGCGAGGGCGGATGGTGGCTCCAGCTGGGCGTGCGCCAGGTATGGCGCGTCGTACTCGGACTCGATCACCTTCGCGGCAGACCTGAAGGCTGCATCCGTATCGCCTGCTTCCTCCGCGATCTGCCCCTGTCCGGTCGACGACCGCAAGGCGTCGAGCATCGCGCCGGACGAGAAGTCCCTCGCCACCGAGGTCAGGCCGGACGGCGCAGGATCGGACCACGTCACCTCCAGCGTCTCGACGGCCTTGCGGGCACGCCACCATGAGTTGGCGGTGACCGCGACAGCGCCCGGGAGGCTGTGGACCGAATGCACGCCCGGCATGGCAAGCACTTCGGCTTCGTTCCCCAAACCGCGAGGCTCGGTGCCGAAGTAGGGGCTGTGCACCACGGCAGCGTAGAGCATCCCCTCGACCGCCTGATCTATGGAATAGCGGGCGCGCCCGGTAGACTTGTCCCGCACGTCGAGTCTTTTCATCGGGTGCCGGATGTAGCGAAAGTCCTTCGGGTCTCGCAGCGCCACGCCTTCCCGAGGTTTGAGTTGCAGCGCCTCCGCCGCAACGTCCCCATAGGTCAGCCGTTGGCCGGTCGCTGCGTGGATGATGATGCCGTCGTCGGTCGTCAGGTCGTCCACCTGCACTCCCAGCCGTGCTGCCGCGGCACGCAGCAGCATTTCGCGCGCGGTCGCGCCGAGCTGGCGCATCACGGGATAGGCGGAGCGGGTGGAGAAGCTGCCGCCGGTCATGCGGATGCCGTTCACGATCGCATAGTCCGGGCCAGGGGGCGCACACTCGACCACGAAGTGCGCCGGATCGACGTCCAGTTCTTCGCCGACGATCTGCGCCATCCCCGTCGCGATTCCTTGACCACCCTCGACGAAGGGGCTCAGCAGCTTGACGGAATTGTCGCCATGGATCTCGAGATAGGCCGAGACATTCGTGCCCGGCCTGGCGGCGGCGTCCGCGGCGTCCGCAGCCTGGGCCATGGCACGTCTCGACGGCAGGACGGCGCCGATGATGAACGCAGCCGCGCCGGCTCCGAGAAAGGCGCGTCGCGAAACATGCGTCGGGTTAGAGGCGGGAAGGGATATCGCGAGCGGGTCGCGACCGGGTGCGATCTGGTTCATGAGTGCCCCTCAGCCGGCAGCCTGCCGGATGGCGGCGGCGATCATGTTGTATGTCCCGCAGCGGCAGAGATTGGTCATCGCATCGGCGATGTCCTGGTCGGTCGGATCCGGCGTCTGCTTGAGCAGCGCGGTCGCCGCCATGACCTGACCCGACTGACAGTAGCCGCATTGCGGAACCTGCTTGTCGACCCATGCCTCGACCACGCGGCGACCGACCTCATCGTCCTCGATCGTCTCGATGGTGCGGATCTCGGAGTCGCCGATGCTGTCGACGGGGAGCTGACATGAACGGATGGCCTGTCCGTCCATCATGACAGTGCAGGCCCCGCAGGCGGCAATGCCGCAGCCATACTTCGTACCGGTCATGGCGAGCGTGTCGCGCAACACCCACAAGAGCGGCGTATCGGGCTCGACGTCCACCTCGCGCTTGACGCCGTTGATCGTGATCTCGAACATTTCGGGAGCCTCGATTCTGCTTTCCAGGTGAGCATCGCCGTTCGCGCGGAAGCTCGAAACTGTAAGGCGGTATTGTTGAACCCCTACCGAGGTATGGCAGCCACCGGAGCCGCGAGCGGCGGTCACCGCCACGCGGCGGGCGCGCGGGGCCGTGCCTAAGTGGCTATCGGGGCCGGGCGCACTTGGAACGTGCGCGCGGCCGCGAGGCATCGAAGGGTCACGACAATCCATTCCCACGCATGTGTGAACCGTGTCCGGCGAGACACGCGGCACGCCTGGCCACGGGGGCGGTGTGATGTCACCGCGTGTCGATGTATCGGGCCTCGACCTCTGCCATCTTCCCGGCCAGCTCGGTTGGCGTCAGGACGCCCTTGGCGAAGAAGATATTGGCGAAGGCGACGATCCAGCGCTCGTAGTAGGAGAGCTTTCCGATCATCTCGGAGCCCAGCGCCTCGACGCCGCGCCGCTTCTCCTCGGTGTTGATGAGCTTCTTGAAGTCGATGACGTCCGCCAGGGCGTGGCAGCGCTTCTCCCAGGGCTCCAGTTCGTGTTCCACGCGCATGATCGGGCCGGCGGCCTGGCCGCCGATGTCGTTGGGAAGCCGGTTGACCAGAGCTTCTGATCCACTCATCTCAATTCTCCTCTGGAAGGGTGACGGGGATCACGCCGATCATCGCATCTCGGGTGACCAGGGCGGCAAGCTGCTCCTCGCTGTAGCCGTCCGTCGCCTCTGGGCGGCGCGGCAGGACGAGGTAGCGAACCGCCGCGGTCGAGTCGCTGACGCGGACCTCGATGTCGACGGGAATGTGGGTGCCGAACTCCTCGAGCACTGTACGCGGCTCAGAAACGGCGCGGGCACGGTAGGGCTTGAGCTTGTACCAGTCCGGCGGCAGGCCGAGCACAGGACGCGGATAGCAGCTGCAAAGGGTGCAGACGATCAGGTTGTGCACCGTCTCGGTGTTCTCGAGAACGATCAGCTTCGTGTCGTCGTAGAAGGTGATGCCGAGCTCTTCGCAGGCGCCCCGGCCATCCGCGAGGAGGCGTGAGCGGAAATCGGCGTCGACCCAGGCGCGGGCGACAACCCTGGCCCCCAGCGCCGGCGTGCGGGAGTCCAAAACTTCAATCTGGTGCCTGATGTCGTTCGCCGTGATCAGCTGCTTCTCGATGAGCAGTTCGCGGATCGCGGTCTCCATCACTTCATAGTAGCCAGGCCTTTCCGAGACGCTGATCTCCGCGTGCGGATGGTCGTGGTCATGGTCGTGGTCATGCGACATTGCATCAGATCCTTTCCAGCCAAGTCTCGAAGATCTCGATCCTCAGTTCGTCCGCGGGCGCGCCGTCATAGGCAGCCCACAAGCTCCGGAGGGGGAACGAGACGCGATAGTAGTATCGCCGCGAGCCGGCATTCTGGCCGTAGCCCTCGGTCTCGTTGTCGACCATCGGTGGCTCGATGATCGACAGCACCGTGCCCGACCTCCCTCGGAGGTAGCCGGGCACGCGGTAGTGGCCGATCGGCGAACGCGTCGTCACGCGCACACTGTCGCCGGGAAGGAACGATGGCCGCTCGTTCAGCGCCGGCACGATTCCAACGATCCGGGTAAGGGCTGGAAGGTAGTTCGGCATGATGGGTAAATCCTTCGTTGATCGTCGGGAGCGGCTCCGGAGCGCGAGCGCACTCCGGTCGAGCCGCTGCGCCCGCGAGACCGACGAGGTGTCGGGATCGAAGGAGCAACCGAAGCCGGATCATCGTGTCAGATGGGCCCGGCCCGCCGCTACGCCACCGAGGTATAGGTGCGCGATACCTCGGCGCGTCACGACGCGCCCAAGGTCTGCCTAGGCGGCGAGCGGTCCCTGCGGTGAAATCTGGCGCTTGCGTAGAGCCGTCGTGAAGGGGCGACAAGCCAGCCGGTTCTTGGCAAGCCGACCTCAACATCCAGCCTCGAAAGGAAAAGCTGATGCATATCGAGCCAGGCGTCGTCGATGGCGCCAAGATCGTCCTGTCCTACGCAACCGGAGCGGTATCGGTGGGTCTCGTGGCCCGAATGGCCGCCGAGACAGTCTCCCGGAACGGTGCCTCGGCACTCGCGCTACGTAGCGCGGCTTCCACGGCGCTTGTCTTCATGTTCTTCGAGATCCTGCCGCACTATCCGGTCGGTGTTTCCGAGGTGCACCTGATCCTGGGCTCGACACTCTTCCTCATCTTCGGTGCGGGACCGGCGGCCATCGGATTGACAGCGGGACTGCTCATCCAAGGCGTGTTCTTCGCGCCGTTCGACCTGCCGCAATACGGGATGAACGTCACGACGCTGATCGTTCCGCTCTGGGCACTCGCGAAATTCGCTCCGCGTATCCTGCCGACATCGCGCGCCTATGTGGAGACCGGCTACGGCCAGGCCTTGGCGCTTTCGGCCGTCTACCAGGGCGGGATCGTCGCGTGGGTCGGGTTCTGGGCCCTCTATGGCCACGGCGTCTCGGCGGAGAATGCGGCGGCCGTGGGCCAGTTCGCGATCGCCTACATGGCGGTCCTGGCGCTCGAGCCGGTCATCGATCTTGCGGTGCTGGCAATCGCGAAGTACGCGCGCGCCGCCATCCCCGACCTCGTGGTCGAACGGCGCCTGCTGGCTGCGACCACCTGACGCCCCTCGTTGCTCACATGTCGAGCGGCAACCCAGACCAAGGTCCGGGTCCTCGATAACTCCGTACGATGGGATGGGGCGGCGGATCAATGCAAGCATAGCCCTGCCTTCGCAAAGATGATCCGCCCGATCGGAGGCACGCTTCCAAGAGACTGACCCAACTCCCGAAACAGGATCGCCGACATGCAAACCAACATCGATGCACAGGCGCTCGTTCTCACGCGTCGCAATGTCCTCGCCGGAATGCTGGCTGCCGGAGTGGCGTCGGCCGGCATGACCGACGCGGCATTCGCCAGCCAGACACACACCTCAACCAACGGCGCTGTTTGAGACGGCAGCGCCAGGACACGACCAGCAGCAATCTTTTAGGAGACACCGATGGACGACCTCGTCGACATGATCATTTCTGCCCACGGCGGGCTGGAGCGCTGGCGGACATTCTCGACCGTGAGCGCGCACCTGGTTCAGGGCGGCGTGCTCTGGTCCTTAAAGGGCCAGGCCGGACTGCTCGACGGCACGACCGTCACGGTCGATCTTCGACGCGAGCACGCTTCCCATGCGCCGTTCGGAGATGCTGGCCGCAGATCGTCCTTCACGCCTGACCTGGTCTCGCTCCTGACGGCAGATGGACAGACGATCGAGCAACTGGCCGAGCCTCGCCAATCCTTCGCGGGACACACGCTCGAAACACCCTGGACCAAGCTACAGCTCGCCTATTTTGCCGGAATTGCCATGTGGACGTATCTCAACACGCCCTTCCTTCTGGCTGCGCCGGGCGTCGAATCGACACGGATCGACCCGTGGGACGAGGGAGCAGAGACATGGGAGAGGCTCCGGGTACGCTTCCCCGACACGATCGCTACGCACAGCGTCGAGCAGACCCTTTATGTAGGGCCGGACGGTTTGCTGAAGCGCCATGACTACGACGTGGAAATCGCCGGCAACACGCCCGGTGCCCACTACATCTCAGCCTATCAGGACGTTCAGGGCATCATGATCCCGACGCGCCGGCGCATCTTCCCGCGCCAGCCAGATGGGAAGGCGATGGCCGAGCCCCTGGTCGTCTCGATCGATCTCGACCGGATCGAACTGCGCTGAAGGAACCGAAGACAATCATGCCTGACTCCGACAGCAAGGTGCAGCCGCACGCGCGCGAAGCGCAGATATCTCCCCGGCTGGACGCCGCCACCATGGACCGCCTGATGACTTACGGGAACGTCGAAACACCCGTGACAAGTACGGCGTTGTTCGAGCGCGGCGATGGCGCAGGTCGCGGCTGGGCGCGACTGGCTCCAACCGCATGGCAAGCGCTTCGCCGATCTCGCGCTCATCACGATGCCGACGCTTGTCGTCAACGTCACCACGATTTGATGCTGAACACGATCAACTCGTTCCACCTGCAGCAGAATTTGCCGAACGCCCGGCTGATCATCTACCCGAATTCAGGCCACGTGCCCCATTGCCAGGATGCCTACCTCTTTCTCGCACATGCGCGGCTGTTTCTGGACCGCTGAGGTCCTGAACGGCGCCGCGAGGCGAATGAAAGCCGCCGGTCGCTGGCCGCGCCCCGCGTGCGGCATACCGAGCCTCGCGGCGGACGATCCGGTCGAATCTCTGTTCAATCATCCAAGACGCTTTGCCAGACGGAGATAGGTCCAATGAAATCCAATGCCCCGCTCTACTGGATGGCCCTGGGCGCTTTCGCAATCGGCACCGAAAGCTTCATGATCGCCGCGCTGCTGCCTGACATCGCGGCCGACCTGTCGGTCAGCGAGCAGGCGGCGGGGCAACTTGTGTCCGTTTTTGCACTGACCTACGCGGCCAGTTCTCCCGTGTTGACCGTCGCGACCGGGCGTGTGTCGCGGCGCGTTCTGCTCATCGGGACAATGGCTGCATTCGCGCTTGCCAATCTGATCGCCGCAGTCATGCCAAACTACACCGGGCTTATGGTCGCGCGCGTCCTGCTCGCCATGGGCGCCGGTCTTTTCGTCCCGAACGCGACCGCGGTGGCCGGGGCGCTGGCATCGGCGGAGGAGCGTGGAACAGCCTTGTCCATCGTAACCAGCGGCTTGAGCCTGGCCATCGTCTTCGGCGTGCCGCTGGGCGCGCTCGTCGGCGCCTCGCTGGGCTGGCGAATGACCTTCGTCGGCATGGCGGCCCTGTCGGTCCTCGCAACCATCGGGCTCCATGTCGGCCTGCCCCGGACGCTCGCCAGTCCCGCATCTATTCCAGGCATGCGCGAAAGGGTCGCCGTGCTGGCCAATCCGTCGCTGCGCAATCCGCTGGTGGTCACGATGCTGTGGGCCATGGGGCCCTTCACCGTCTACCCCTTTCTGGCAATCGTCCTCCGCGACGCGGCCGGCTTGAGCGGTGCGGCCGTGGGGATCGTTCTGCTGGTATGGGGCGCTTCGGCCTTCGCCGGCCTGGCGGCAGGCGGTCGGCTTACCGACAGCATCGGGCCGAATGCGATCATCGGCTGTACACTGGTCCTGACCGCGCTGGCGCTGTTCAGCCTAACGGTGAGTGCGAGCCTGACCCAGGGGCCCACCGCAACGCTTGCCTTGCTGGCGGGTATCATCGGCTGGGGAGCAGCGGCATGGGGATTCTACCCTGCCCAGCAGGCCCGCCTGATTGCCCTCGCTGGCGTCGAGAATGCGTCCGTGATCCTGTCGGTCAATGCATCCTTCCACTATCTCGGTTTCTCGATCGGCGCGGCTCTCGGATCGCTTGTTCTCGCCTACGGTTCGAGCCGGGACCTCGGCCTGGCGGGAGGACTCTGCGTTGTCGCCGCTTGCCTGCTGGAGTTCTTGAGAATTCATCGGCACAGGAGCGTCGCAGCTGCGCAGTGACGGGCAATCGTGCCCATGTCGAACGGGTGAGGCTGTCGGCCCTCAATGGCCCCGCAGAGGTGAATCCCGGGAACACCTTCGTGCGCCACGTCCGGATCGGTCGCCCTAAACCCAAGTATGAGGCGACCATCCGTACTGCCAGTACAGGTCGGACGGAGCTCCGCCTAGTCTCTCGCTTCCGGTCAGAAAGACCGCACCAGCAGCCCGACAGCCGGGCAAGAATTGGAGACACGAGATGATAGACGTTTCAGCCAGCGCCCGGCGCAAAGCCCCGCTCCACACACCCGACGGGCTCGGCGCCAACGCCACCCGCGACATCGCCGCCGCGCTGACAGGCGTACTTGCCGACATGTTCGCGCTTTATCTGAAGACCAAGAACTTTCACTGGCATTTGTCCGGCCCCCATTTCCGCGAGTACCACCTGATGCTGGACGAACAGGGGGACCAGATCTTCGCCGCTACCGACGCGATCGCCGAGCGTGCGCGAAAGGTCGGCGGAACCACGCTCCGCTCCATCGGCCATATCGCGAAGCTGCAGCGCCTTGCCGACAACGATACCGATTTCGTCACTCCACAGGACATGATCGCCGAGCTCGCCGACGACAATCGCCGCCTGACCGGTTTCCTCCGCGCCGCGCACGGCGTCTGCGAGGAGCACAACGATTTCGCCTCGACCGGCCTCATCGAGAACTGGATCGACGAAGCCGAGCGTCGCGCCTGGTTCCTGTTCGAAATCTCGCGCACGTGATCGATTGGCAGCTGTCAGAAAATCTGGAAGGCGGCTTGAACGACCGACTTGGGATCGATTGCAGAACGGCAGCTTGCCGCTGGGCGATCCCGCGAACCGGACAGTCTGGTGTCGGCCCCATCCCGCCTTGTTGCCCTAAGTGACTACATACGGTGGTCGACTCGGTGACAAGTGCATTCAGCTGTGGTTTCATCACTCGATGTGACGACCGCATCTCGAGCCTGTGAGCCGGCGCCAGCCTATTCCAGCGGAAGACGGATGATATCCAAGCTACCGGCCATATCGTTGTCTCTGCCTTTTATGTATGGACCGAACACGACGATATAAGGACGCAAAATGTCGCCGAAGAAGACTTTTGCAACTTTGTCCGAGCACAGCTTCGCCTGGACGCACAATCCAAGACGGTTGAAGAAGTAGGCTGTGGTGCCCACGGCGAGTCGCCACGGCTCTTCATCCGAAGAATCAGCGTAGAAGTGATCGAGAAGCTTATCTTTGGCGTCCGGATTGACATCGGCTATCGCGCGTTGATCGGGGGGAACGGCCTTCAGGAACTCAGCCCAATTGTCCTCAAGATACCTGTAGCTTTTTTGCGGACCCTCTTTCTCCCAAAACGAAATGTACTCGATGGTCTTCTCTGCCCTCTTCGCTTCCAAATCGCTTTGATAGTTGAATACCGCCCAACCGGCACTGATGCCTGTCGAAAGAAAACCGAGCGCTGTGAGTATATTGGCAGCTCGCGCCCAACGATCGGTGTGGCTGTCGGCATGAGGTTGCGCAGGCGGCTGCGCGGCAGGCGTGGATGATTGCTCTTGGATACGGCCCGATCCTCCGCTGATTGAGCGGCGGGTTCGAGGCGCTGCAGACCGTATTCGTCGGAGGTGTTGGAAAAGGGCCGCGCCGGATCACCGCCGGCATCGGGCAAGCTTGGTCGAGTGGGCGCAGTGCCGGTTCCTTCGCCTGTCAGACCGTTCCACCCGAATTTGCTCCGAAGCCGTGCGCATGCCGCGTGGCGCCCGGTAGCTGGAGGATAACGGTCGTTCCCACCCCCGGGGCGCTGTCCAGGTTTACCGTGCCGTTGTGGCTTTCGACGAAACACCTGACCATGGGCAAGCCGACGCCGCCCAATCCCGTTCCCTTGGTCGTGAAGAACGGCTCGAAGGCCCTGCGCATCGTGTCGGGTCTCATGCCGACGCCGTGATCCTTGACGCTAAGCTGAATGACCGGCTCGCCGGATCGAGAGACGGTGGCCACCTGGAGCGAGATGACGCCCCCGTCCGGCATTGCGTCCCGGGCATTGAGGACGAGGTTCAAAAGGGCGTTCTGCAAACCCTGCCGATCACAGCGTGCCGCGGGCAAGTTGGGCTCGACGTGCAGGACGATGGAGAAGCGGCCGGGCTCCCAGGTGGCGCGGACAATGTCGTCGAGCTCCCGGATGCAATCGCGAACGTCCGTGCCCGGATCCGCAGCCTGGCGGGATTGCGATGGCGCGATCCGCTCGCGGACCATCGCGCCAGCCTTGTCGAGCGCGAGTGCTCCCGCGGCGACGATCGGGCCAAGTCGGTCCGAGGTGAGAATGGTCGGATCCCTTGCCAGGAGGTTCAACGAGGACGATGCGATCTGCATCAGGTTGCCCAGGTCATGCGCGGTGCCGGCACCCAGCGTCCTGGGCAAGAGATCAACTCTTGCTAGGTCTGCCTCACTGAAGCTTCCGCGAGCGTCGCGGCGCGCGATCGATACTGCATTGGTGGATGACATTGGATTCCCCTGTCTGCGGGCGATTGCCGCTCTCTCGTCGCGGCCACGTTAAGTCGGGACCACCGGATCCGACGACTGTACGATGGTTTGGCCGGGTCAACCCGAGGGACAGGTCATGCCGGGTCCGGTTGGCCACGCGCTGGCCCGAGGTATCGGCATCGGCTAACGGCCTGCAGCATCGGCTCGGCAGGCACTCAACGGGCATCGCGATCCGGTCACCCGGACCTACACCTTGGACGCAGGCGACCGGAGCTTCCGTCTAATAGCTTCGATCCGCCTCAGCGGCACATTGTCCACCTCATCAGTCAAGAAGCCCATGGAGAATTCGATGCGCACGCTTCCTGCAATGACCGTGGCTGCCACACTTGCCTTTGCCTCGACAGCGCTGGCCGACGGCAAGCCGACGGTCGTGCTCGTGCATGGCGCCTTCGCCGGCTCATCGAGCTGGAACGGCGTAGTTACCGAACTGGAAAAGAACGACTATCGCACCGTCGCTGCCGTCAATCCACTTCGCAGCGTCGCCGGGGACGCTGCCGTGGTGGCCTCACGCCTCGATCGACGGGCCGGTCGTCCTGGTGGGCCATTCCTATGGCGGACCGGTCATTACGGAAGCGGCGAACAAGGCGAAGAACGTCAAGGCGCTGGTCTATGTGGCTGCCTTCTCGCCGGATGCCGGCGAGTCCAGCCTGTCGCTTTCCTCCATGTTGCCCGGCAGCACCCTGGGGGAGGCGCTGATGCCGGTTACTCTGCCGGACGGCGGCATCGATCTCTACATTCGACCGGAGAATTTCCATACGCAGTTCGCGGCCGACGTTCCTGCATCGGTGGCAGAGCTGATGGCGGCCACGCAGCGCCCCGTAACACAGGCGGCACTGGCGGAGCTTTCAGGCAAGGCCTCGTGGCAGACGATTCCTTCCTACGCAATTTACGGGTCCGCGGACCGGATCATCCCGCCGGCCATCATGAAGCTCATGGCGGAGCGCGCCCGTTCCGTGAAGACCATCGTGATCGACGGTGCCTCGCATGCGCTGATGGTTTCCCATCCGGGCGAGGTCGCCGCGCGCTCGCCTTTATCTCCACCGAAATCCACCGCCAGTTCAAGCCGATGTGGCACAAAGGCAGCGAAGGCGAGAAAGTCCGCGCGGCGCGGACGATCACCGGACTGTTCGAGATACTTGCCGATCGACAGGTCGGCGATTTCCTGTTCGGCGAGCAGCCGAGTGTCGCCGACTTCTATCTGTTCGTGATGCTCCTGTGGGCCGAACGCTTCGGTATCGACGTTCCTTTACGCTTGGCCGACCTCCGTGCACGCCTCCTCGACCGAGCTGCCGTGCGGACCGCTATGCGGCACGAAAATCTGATCTGAAACACGCTGGCGACCGATGAAGCGAGCTTCCACCTTCCGCCGGCGCTCTCAACCATTGTGGAGACGACGATGAATACATTCGAAGAACGAGTCGCGATCGTCACGGGCGGCGGCTCCGGAATCGGGCGGGCAGTCGCCCTTGGCCTGGCCGAACGGGGCGCGAAGGTGCTGATCACAGGGAGAAGGCAATCCGTGCTTGATGACGCCGTGGCCGCTCGTCCCAATATCAGTGGCCTCGTTGCAGACGTCGCCAGGCCCGAAGACGCGCAACGCACCATCCATGCTGCAGTCAGCCGGTGGGGGCGTCTGGACGTTCTCGTGAACAATGCGGGCGCGGGCGCGGTGCGCCCACTGGCGAATATCGGCGCAAGTCAGATCGCCGACATCTTCGCCGTCAACGTGATCGGGCCTAGCTTGCTCGCGCAAGCGGCGCTGCCCCATCTCGAAGCAACGGGCGGGAGCATCATCAACGTGTCCAGTGTGTTCGGCCATCGGGCCGGCGTAGGCCTCTCCCACTATGCCGCGAGCAAGGCCGCTCTCGAACATCTCACGCGATGCTGGGCCTTAGAACTGTCAGGGCAAGGCATACGGGTGAATGCCGTCGCGGCCGGCCCCACAGAATCCGGCGCGCTGACCGGCATGATGGGCTTGTCGGCTGAGGAGGCGGCCGAAGTCGAGGAGCAGGAGCGCGAGAAGATTCCGCTCGGTCGGCGCGGCCGGCCTGATGACGTCGCCCGTTGGATCCTCAATCTTGCGGATCCTGCAAGCGACTGGGTGACGGGACAGGTCATCGACGTCGATGGCGGTCTTGGCCTGGCCTGAAGATGCGCAAGAACCGGCCTGACAAGGCCGGTAGCTCCACCGTACCCTTCCTGCTCATGCTACGGAGCTAGCAGTTTCGAGGTCGCGGCTCCGTTCTGCTCGCGCATCGATGCCGGCAGGGTCTCCCATGCACGGATGAGCTCGCCGATCGAGTTCGCCTCCATCTTCCGCATCACGTTGCCGCGGTGGAGCTTGACGGTGACTTCGCTGATGCCGAGCGAGAAGGCGATCTGCTTGTTGAGGCGTCCGCGAGCGACCTCGTGCAAGACCTCCCGCTCGCGTCGCGTGAGCTTGTCGAGCCGATCGATGTTCTGCCGAACGATCGCCTGCTGCGCCCGGCGCTCCGCGTCGACCGCGATTGCGGCGCCCACTGCGTCGAGCAATGTCTGATCTCTGACCGGCTTGGTGAGAAAGTCGACCGCCCCGGCCTTGATCGCTTGAACCGTCATAGGGATGTCGCCATGCCCGGTGAGGAAGATGATCGGCTTGGGGTTGCCGTGGCGGGAAAGCTGATTCTGTAGATCCAGGCCGCTGGCGCCCGGCATTCGAACGTCAAGGATCAGGCAGCCTGGGCCGTCGAGCAGATCCGTCTCAAGGAGTTCCCGCGTCGAACCAAAAGCGTGCACGCGAAACCCGGCTGATCGGAGCAGTTCAGATACCGAATCGCGGACGAGGTCGTCGTCGTCGACAACGACGACCGCCGGCTGTTCGGGTACAGGAGTGCGCGGCCCCGCCGAACGCAGGGGTATTTCCGGCCTCGTCCCAGTTCGCATTCTACCCTCCTTTCCGATGGGGGTGGCTCAAGGCGCGATCGATGGCTGCAAGAAGGACAGGGGCATCGAATGGCTTGCGGAACAGGCCGCTGACGCCCCTCGCGCGGGCGGGGTCCGCCAGCTCGTGCCTGCCGGTGACGAGAAACACCGGGAGTTCCGGACGCTCCTCGCTCACGATGTCGCGAAGTTCGAACCCGTCCATGCCCGGCATGCCAATGTCGGTGATCAGGATATCCAGCCCTGAAAGTCCGCTTGCCAGCAGGTCGCGGGCGGACGCAAAGCAGCGCACGGCATAGCCCGCGGACTCCAGCAGTTCTTCCAGCGAGTCCAGAACCGTCAGGTCGTCGTCGACTACCGCCACCAAAGGTTTGCCGACGTTCATGCTCGATCGCCCGGCGATCGGCGGGAATGGGTGATCGGTATCCCAAGTTTTTCCGCCATGCGCACGAGGTCGGCGAAGGACGCAGCCATCATCTTCTTCATCACGTTTCTTCTGTGCAATTCGAGTGTGACGTCGCGGATGCCCAGCTGGGCTGCGGCCTGCTTGTTCATGAGGCCGCTGACGACGAGTGCCAGCACCTCGCGCTCACGCGGGGTCAGAAGTGCATGGCGCTTCCTCAATGCGTCGAGGTCGGCGCGCTCCAACCGTGTCGCGACGTCCTGCGCGATCGCCGTCCGAATGGCTGCGATTAGCTTGTCGCCAGCCACGGGCTTAGTCAGGAAATCTACTGCTCCATCCTTGATGGCCCGGACGGAAGATGGGATGTCGCCATGCCCCGTAAGGAAGACGATCGGCGGATGAAGGTTGGCGGCAAACTGCTTCTGAAGGTCCAGCCCGTTGATATCCGGTAGCTCGACATCCAGGATGAGGCAGCCGGGAACATCCGGTTTCTCGGCCCGCACATATTCGCCAGCCGATGCAAAGACCGAGGAGCGGATGGAGTGCGCATCCAGGAGCTCCTGAAGCGCATCCCTGATGTCGGCATCGTCGTCGACGACGAATACGATGGCGTCCTGGGCGGTCATGCCGATGACGCTCCGGCAATGGGTAGCATGAAGATGAAACGCGCTCCCCGCCGCTCATCGTTCTCGCCCCAAAGCCTTCCGCCATGGGATTCTACGATCGAGCGACAGATGGCCAAGCCCATGCCCATTCCCGCTTCCTTGGTCGTGAAGAACGGCTCGAACAGCCGGTCGGGATAGGCGATACCCGAGCCACGATCGCGCACCTCGGTCCGCACCATCCCTTCGTCCCGGGCGACACGGATTTCGAGGCTTCTGTCGCCGTCCACGAGGTCCATGGCCTCCATACCGTTCCGCATGAGGTTGACCAGCACCTGCTGGATCTGGACGCGATCCGCCGCGACAGAAGGGAGGCTGTACTCAATCCGCACATCGACGCGCACTTTCAGTCGCGAGGCTTCCTCCGCCATCAGGTCGCGCGCGGCGATGACGAGGCTCTCCATCGTCGTGGCGTTTCGATCGTCGTTGGCGTGCCTGAACAGCGAGCGAATGCGGCTTACGACGTCCGCCGCGATCGTGGCGCTGTGGATCGTGCGCTCCATCGTGCGCTGCGCCCGCTCTATGTTGGGCGGGTCCGCCTGAAGCCACCGCTGGCAGGCGTTCGCATAGGCGACCACGGCCATCAGCGGTTGATTGACCTCATGAGCGATCGAGGCAGACAGTTCGGCAAGGCTCGCGGCCTGGCTGGCGCTGGCCAGCCGGTCGCGTGCGAGTCGCAGTTCCTCCTGGGCCTTCACCTCTCCATCGATATCAAGGCAGATGACGTTCCACTGGACGATGACGTCGTCGACATCTCGCATCGGTGCGGCGCGCGTCTCGACCCAGCGATATTCGCCATCATGGCGGCGCAGTCTGTGCCTTCGCGCATAGGGCTCGCCGGAGACCAACGAGCGAGCATACATTTCCTTGACACCGGCCAGATCGTCGGGGTGCACGCCTGCGTCGAGCGTTTGGGCGAGCCGCGAGATGCCCGACGTATCCAGCTTCTCCAGATCGTAGCCGAGGAACTCGCGCAGTTGCCGGCTGCGGTAGACCGGCTCCCCGTCGGGTGCGGCGCAGTCGATCATGGCGGGCAGCGTCTCGACGAGTTGCCAGAGAAACCGCTCCCGCTCGCGCAGGGCGTCCTGCGCACGCATCTCCTCCTCGATGTCGATCGAGGCGATGTACCATTGTGCGATGTCGCCATTCGAATCGCGCAATGGATGCGCCCGTGCCTCGATCCAACGGTACGCGCCGTCCTTCAGGCGCCGGCGGAACCGATTGACGAAGGGTTGGCCTGTCGCGAAGCCGTCACGAGCCCTGCGGAACATCGTGGGAAAGTCTTCGGGGTGAGCAACGTCCCGGGCCAAAGCGTCGAAGTCCTCTATATCAGCAGGCGGCGCACCGGCCTGCTCAAGGTATCGCTTGCTGGCATATGTGAGCTTCCCCGTCGGGTCAAAGCTCAGGATGCTGAACGGAACAGCGTCGATCATCTGCTCCAGCTGCCGCCTGCTGATCTCCAGCGCCTCCTGCGATGTCACGAGGTCGTCGATGTCGTGACAAAGGCCGTACCATTGGACGATCCGTCCATCCTGATCCCGCATCGGCTCGGCCCGGCTGGACATCCAGTGGAAGACGCCGTCGGAGCGCCGCAGACGGTAGCGCCTCGCGAAGGGCTCACCGCTGGCAAGGCAACGCCTGAGTTCCTTTCCAAAACCTGCGGTGTCTTCCGGATGAATGACTTCCGTAAGCGCCTCGAGGCGGCTCATCCCCGGCCTGTCCAGATCCGTGATGTCCATGCCGATGAAATCGACCGCGCGCTTGTTGAGGAACACCGGTTCTCCGTCGGGCGTAAGCCGCCAGACGTGGCTTGGCATCATGTCCACGAGTTGGGTCAGCTCCTGTTCGCGTGCCAGAAGCGCTTCCTGCGCTCGCATCTCATCGTCCACGTCGATGGAAATGGCGAACCACTGCACGACGGCTCCGCTTTCGTCGCGGACTGGCTCCCCCCGGCCATCGACCCAGCGATAGGCACCGTCCGCGCGCCGCGTCCGGTACTTTATGGAATAGGGTTCGCCGGTGCGTACGAGACGATGCACCGCCTCCAGAAGACATTCTGCGTCCTCCGGATGAACGAGCGTCTGGATGACCGCCGCAAGGCGGCCGCTTTCCGACGGCTCGAAATCCGCGACATCCAACCCGACAAAGTCGCGCAGACGCTTGTTGAAGAAGATCAGCTCGCCTTCGGGCGTAAGGCGGCTGATGTGGACGGGGACCATATCCACGAGCGTCGACAGTTCGCGCTCCCTGTCGCGCAACGCCGTCTCGGCGCGCTTCTGATCCTCGATGTCGATCGTCGTGCCGTACCACTGGGTGATGCGCCCGCTCTCATCGCGCTGCGCGCTTCCCGAGACTCGGAACCATCGGTAGGCATCGTCCGGGCCTCTCAGCCGATGCTCGATCTCGTAGGTTTCGCCGGTGCGCAGGCTATGCCGCCATCTTCCCGAGACGCGCGCATAGTCATCCGGATGCACCACGCCGCGCCAACCGAACTCGCCGCCCTCGATTCGACCGAGTTGTTCACGCGTCTGGCCAAGGTAGGCCAAGGCGTTCCGGCTGACATAGGTGAAGCTGCCCGACGGGTCGGCCGACCAGCCGAAACCGTTCATGCCCTCCAGGATCTTCAGCGCCCGGTCCGCGTCGGACAGGGCGTCATCGAGCGTGTTCGACGCGACCGTCATTTCGATCTCCCTGAGGACAAGCAAACGCCCGGGATTGCCGGTTCAATCGGCACGGAGCGACAGGATCTGAATCTGATCGGCGAATACACACCGAAGCGTAGTACGGCCGGGCCCTGGCCACATCCTATGGAAATCCATGAGCCCTCGCGACCCTGAAAGCATTACCCAGCCTTCGGGATAGCATTGCCTGTACCAGCCGAGCAGGCTCATCGCCCTCTCGCATGATGGCTGAGCACAGGTCGACCGCGGCATGTTCTCCCCGCGGCGACAGCCTGCCGTTTCCCAAGGAGATCCTTCATGAACATCGCCACGAAACCATCGCCGAGACACGCCGGGCAGGATGGACCGCGCGTCAACTGGCCCCGGCAATCCCCGGAACTAGCCAAGAAGTTCACCGAGGTCGTCACTGCGCTCCGTTCGAGCGCGATCGAGGAATCCATCATCGACCTCGTCAACATCCGCGCCTCCCACCTCAATGGCTGCACTTTCTGTCTCGACATCCACATCAAGCAGGCAAGGCTGCATGGAGAGCGGGAGTTGCGCCTGTATCATCTGGCCGCCTGGCGGGACTCGCCCCTGTTCACGCCGCGCGAACGCGCCGCTCTGGCATGGACCGACGTCCTGACGAGGCTGCCGGACCAGGGCGTTCCGGACGAGATCTATGATCGCGTGTGCACGCAGCTTTCGGAGAAGGAGATCTCCGACCTCAGCTTCGCCGTCATGGTGATCAACGGCTGGAACCGCCTCAACGTCGGCTTCAAGACCGTGCCCGGTTCCGCCGACGCGATTTACGGCCTGGACAGGGCTGCATTGAAATAGCCCTGCGGCGAACAAGCGCGATCTGAAGCTATGCGACCGTCTGCGGTCCGGAGGACAGCGGATGGAGGAGGAGTACCGGCATGACGGCCAAGCCATACGCAGGTTGCGCATCTAACATCTCAGCGTCGGCGGCCGCTGCGAACACCGTTCAGGAAGATGTCGACGGCCGAGGCGACCGCTGCATTGGCTTCATCCGTCGTGAGAAAACCGCGAAGACCGAGAACCACCTGAAGATGAAGGTTATCGCGGATCATGCCGACGAATTGGCTGGCTGCGACACGACAGTCGTCGATCCGGACGTCGCCCTGTTGTTTCGATGCTTCGAGTACTTCGGCCAGCCTTGCGGCCATCCTCCCTGGACCTTCCTCGTAGAACGATCTGACCAGATCGGGAAAGCGATGCGCCTCCGTGACCGCTATGCGATAAACGCCGATCACCGATGGCGACATATAGACCGCCATGAGGTGCCGACCGAACACTGTGAGCGTTTCGCGCAAGCTGAGTTCACCCAAGCCATCGATCGGCAAGGTGGCGATGGCGCTGTCGGCGTTTCGGCGCACGATGGCGGCGAACAGCCCCTCCTTGTTGCCGAAAGCGCTGTAGATGTTCCGCTTCGAGCCGCCAGCGCGCTCGATGATGGCGTCGATGCTGGCGGCTGCATACCCCTGTTCAAAAAAGACTATCGCTGCGGCGTCGAGCAAGGCCTCTCGACGATCCTTCACGCCGGACTTGTCGTCCATGTTCGAAACTCGCCGCAACAAAACTGGTCTCCAACCATTGACTGGTAATAGTGATTACCATATCAGTCAATGGTAACGATCATTACCGGGAACTCGTCATGGCGCGCTCCAGCAAGTCCAGGATTGTGGGAATGATGCTTCTCATTTCCGCAGCCATCGTTGCGGCTGGAGGTGGGGCTTGGATGGCGCTCGACGAGATAGCGACCGACAATGCGTATGTGCGCGCCGACGTCACAGCCGTCTCCCCGAAGGTGGGTGGCTATGTCTCAACCGTCGAGGTATCGGACAACCAAGCGGTACGGGCCGGTGACGTGCTGTTCAGGATCGACGACCGGGACTATAGGGCGCGGTTCGCCCAGGCACAGGCGAACGTCGCGGCGGCTCAGGCCCGTCTCGCAAATGTCGATGCCGAAATCCTGTTGCAAGAGCCGCTGATCAGACAGGCAGAGGCCCAGAAAAAGGCGGCGGAGGCAGACTTCGAGCTCGCCGGAAAAACACTCCGTCGTCACGAGGAATTGTTCAGAACGAGCGCAGTGAGCCGGTCATTGGTCGACGAAAAGGACGCTGCCCAGACCCGTGCCGCTTCAACACTCGACGCGGCGACCGCTACCGTCCAAGCCCAGAGGCAGCGCCTCGAAGTGCTAGCCTCGCTGCGTCAGGCTGCCGTCGCAGCCACCGAACAGGCGCGGGCGGCTCGCGACCTGGCAACGATCGATCTGGAAAGTACCGTAGTGAAGGCGCCTGTAGACGGCGTGGTCGGCAATCGGCAAGTCCGCGTCGGCCGGCTCGTCTCGCCCGGTCCCGCGGTCCTCGACATCGTGCCCATCGAGGACGTCTGGCTGATCGCGAACTTCAAGGAAACCCAGATCGAACACATCCGACCGGGACAGACCGTCAGTATCCGTGTGGACGGCTATCCGGACGAGGTCCTCGAAGGCAGGGTCGACAGCTTCGCGCCCGGCAGTGGTGCAGCCTTCAGCCTGCTTCCTCCCGACAACGCGACGGGCAACTTCATCCGCGTGGTCCAGCGCGTGCCGGTCAAGATCAGGTTCGTCGGCGACAAACTTAAAGGTCGTCTCGTGCCGGGCCTGTCGGCGCGTGTGGAGATCGAGCGCACGGATATTGTGGCCGATGGACGCTGAGTCTTCGATCCAACCCGTAAGCCCAGGGAAAGTCGACGTGAACGTTTCTGCAGGCACGAACGCCTTCGCAAAGGGTGGTCTTCTGGTCGCGGGTATCCTGCTTTCGGTGCTGACAGAGGCGATCGCGGGCACGGTTCTGACCCTGGGCCGGGTCGACATGATCGGCGACCTCCATGCAACGCCGGACGAATTCTCCGCGCTCGACATCAGCTACACGGCCGCGAAGCTGGTGGGCTTTCTTGTGGCCGGATGGCTGGTCGGGCACGTACCAGCGCACCGACTGGTCGTCATCGCTACCTTGGCCATGGGCGGCGCCTGCGCGCTGGCAGCCCTGGCAACTCGCCTGGACCTGCTCGTCGCGCTGCGCGCGATGCAGGGTATGTCGGGTGGCTTGTTGCTTGTCGGCGGGCAGGTTCTCCTCTTCGTCTGCTTTCCGCGACAGCGGCAGCCACTTCTGCAGGCTCTTTTCGCGATGGCTGCCGTGGTGGTGCCTTCGACGGTTGCCCTAGCTCTGGAAGGCTGGCTGGTCGACGCTCTTTCCTGGACATGGATCTTCTTTCTCGCCGTTCCGCTCTCCTTGGCCGGAGCCGGGTTTCTGGTTCTGACCGACGTATCGGATAGCGCGATGGCCAAGCCCCGGCCGGTCGATCGACCCGCTCTCGTACTATTGGTAGTGCTGTTCGCCTCCGTCGTGTATGTCCTGACGCTTGGAAGCCGCTGGAACTGGTTGGAGGCACCACGGATCGGCTGGCTGGCGCTGGTGTCGGTGGTCCTTTTGCTGATCTTTCTCGGCAGGCAGGCGATTATCGGACGCGGCACGCTGATCGAGTTTTCAGCGTTCAGATCCGCCGACTTCGCCTTCGCCTTCGTCGTAAGCTTTGTAGCCGGTGCGGCATTGTTCGGCAGCGCCTATCTGATCCCAACCTTCGCGCTGTCGCAGCTCGCCTTTCCCGCGACAGATACCGGACTGCTACTGCTCCCGAGCAGCGGGATGTTTGCAGCGTCCCTGTTTCTCAGCGCCTGCCTAATCCAGTTTCGCGCCCTCAATCCCTTCGCCACCGTGCCGATCGGCATTCTCCTGATCATGTTCGCCATGTGGCTTCTTACCGGGTCGACCGCACAAAGCGGGTTTGCCGACCTGCTGCCTGCCATTCTGCTTCGCGGACTTGGTCTCGGGTTTCTCTTCCTGTCGATCACGCTGATCGCGTTTCAAAATCTGCCCTTGTCGGCCCTCTCCACCGGCATCGGCCTGTTCAATACCGGCAGGCAGCTTGGAGGTATGATGGGCGTAGCCGGGCTACAGACGCTGATCGACGGCAAAAATGCACAGAACGCCACTACACTCGCTTCGCACATCAATGCGGGCACCCCTGCGGTCATGCAGCGGCTGGAGACAATGGAAGCACAGCTCATGCTGGAAGGGCTGGATGCCGTGACGGCCGCACGCATCGCTGTGAGCGGTCTGGCAAGGACGGCAGGCGCACAGGCTTCGGTCCTTTCGTTTGAAGCAGCCTTTCTCGCGGTAGCGCTGCTCTTCGTCTGCGCAGCACCGGTGCTCATCGCAGTGCGGCTAGGCCTCATTAGGTTGCATGCGAGCAAACTTTAGCGCTTTAGTCCCGACAGCAGCAGATGAAGACGATGGCCATGAAGGCCAGTTCGCCACTAACCATCTCGGGCATGTCCGGCTGGCAAAGGCACTATGGCCAGCACCGGTGAGGGCGCGCGGCGCCAGAGTGGTGAGCGTCTCGTCGCGCAGGCATCAGATCGCCGGGGTCGATTTCGACGATATCGACTTTCGGTACCCCCTACGATCGCTGGGTTGCCTATGGGCAGTCCAAGACAGCCAACATCCTTTTTGCCGCCCCGACGATATCGTCGATCCGGTCTGACCTGAGACCCTGAACTCCTCCAGCCTGAGGGAGAGTCCTTAAGTTTATCAAGGTGCTCGGAGTTAACTCCGGAACCCCCATATGGGGGCCAATCGGCTGGATTACCGACCCGAAAAGTACCTTACGGAGCACTTGGTGGCTGAAGATATCCATATGTCTTCAACACGAGGATATCTGCAGAAATGTTCGATACGAGTGATTTGTGAGTGGCGCGCCCGAAAGGAGGCTGTCACTGTGTCCATAAACCGTTGATTTCATTAACTCTTGGTTGCGCGACTGTAGCATGAGTGTAGCAAAATGGTGTAGCTTATTTGTTCATACGAGTTGACGCACTTGGCTGAGGAGGCAAGTTCAAACGTGCAGATTTAACCGTCTCGCGGGTTCGAATCCCGCTCTCTCCGCCATCCATTTCCCATAAGTGTCAGATTTAGTTCTTAAATCCGCGATACGCCTGCTCCTATACCCATTGCTTTCCCCACTTATGTGTTCCGCAGGCGGACACGATGGCTCGATTATCCGCCCTGACCGCCATCACTCTTCGTCGCGCAGCTAGGTCAGTCGGATGCCGCAGTCCAGCCTGCGGGTTTAGCGAACCTTCTCGGTGTCGGGCAGGTCTCATGTTCTGGCGCCGCTTGAAGATCAACTTGGGCCGTTGTTCTCTTCGGCGATCGGGATCAGGATCATGCGTTATCCCGCAGCGGCGCGTGCCCGAGCTCCATATGATGAGCCACCTGCCCTAGGTCGCGCTTGTCAATGGCCTGGCCACATTCCGGGCAGATCATGAAATGCACCGACTCGTCCTCATCTGGGCGCCCGCCGACCTTCTCGCCCTTGATGCCCGTGCCCGGATTGTCGGTCTTGCGCGACATGCCGGTTATCGCCTGATCTTCTTCGCCTCACGCTCCAGCGTCTCCCGGTCGTTGCCATGACGCTTGATCAAATCGCGGGCCTGCACGGCGCTTATGCCTGTCTTTTCGGTGAGGTACTGGACCTCATAATCTTCATCGCCGGCAACCCTTGCTGCGGTCGCGGTTGTCGGTCTTGTTCTTGTCATCGGCCATCGCGGTTCCTCCTTGGCGGACTCGGTAACCTGCGGCGCAGCCCGTTTGTTCCTTGGAACGGAATCGGACGGGCAGGATTGAGTCGCGTCTGTTTCGAGTGCCTTCGTATGGGTCCCCAGTTCGTCGCGCCAATGCTGCCCACCCTCGTCGACGACCCGCCCGAGGGTGACGACTGGATTCACGAGATCAAGCACGACGGCTATCGCACGCAGTTGGTGATTGAGGCCGGCAAAGTTCAGGCTTTCACGCGACGCGGGGCGGATTGGTCGGCCAAGTACCCGGCAGCCGTTTGGGCAGCAGCAGAGTTACCCGTCCGATCGGCGATTATCGACGGCGAAATGGTGGTGCTCGATGCCAATGGGCAATCCAGCTATCAGGCATTCCGGAAGGCGATCAAATCGCGGCCGGCCTCGTTGGTCTTTATCGCCTTCGATCTGCTGCACTTGAACGGCAAGGATGTACGAGCGGAAAACACGCTACAGCGGCGAGAACGGCTGCGGCGCCTGCTGGCGGGTGCTCCTCCAGCAATCCAGTTCAGCGACAGTGTGACCGGCGGCGGGCCGGCCTTCTACCAAGCCGCAGATGCAATGAACCTGGAGGGCATGGTGTCGAAGCGCGCCGGAGCGTCCTATGTCAGCGGCCGGACGCGGGCATGGCTCAAGATCAAGTGCTATGAGGTGTCCGAGCTTGAGGTTGCCGCTGTCCTGGCCGAGCGCGGCAAGCCTACCATGGCGCTGGTCGTGGACGGACAGAACAACTATCTCGGCGGCGCCTTCATCACCAACAGGCACATCAAGGAAAGGCTGCTAGCAAGGGTGAGGACCAAGGCCGGACCGCTGCCGAAGGGCATGGAAAAGCGGCCGACCGTCCAATGGCTGCAGCCGTGCGTAGTTGCTCGGATCCGGCACCTGAAGGGTGAGGAAGATCTGCGGCACGCGAGCGTCAAAGAAATCGCGTCAGAGTAGGAAACCTTCCGTCTCGCGGTTTCTGATGCTGACATGCAGGAGAAGCACCCCCCGGGCGCCAGCTGATACCCTGGCTGCATTCTGGACAGGAGCCCTGCACTCCGCTGCCCCGGAGCATTGTCGCTTGCATATCGAGGTGCAAGTGACGGGTGCGCGTCGTCCTCGTTACTCGGCTGAACACAGGGTATTACGGCCAGAGAATCGGCCTCCAAGCGCGTACAAAGCGCCCAGCAAGCTGGGGATCGTCGAGGCCCGGGTCCGTCGAGATCAAAATCTTAAAAAATTTCCCTTTGGCCCCTGTGACACAAATGTAGTGGCGCGCTTCCCGCCCCTTCTTGGTCGTTAGGAAGAAGGTCTGGCATTGAAATTGGCTGCCATCCGACGGGAGGAAAAATGCCACATCTGGAACAACACTGCGATAGACCTCATCCAAACTCGCCACGCTCCGGGAGAACGCCGTTTCTACCTTCTCTGACCGCGCACCGTCTGGAATATTCGACTGACCTGAATCGTAGATGAAGACGTGAGCGAGCCAGCCGTCCCGATGATAAGCATAAGCGAAGCCGTCGCCGGGTTGGTCTTTTTCGAAATTGGTATGTGACCCCCGTTCGAATCCAGCAATCGTCGCTGGAGCGGCCACTCCATAAAATTCTCCACTGCCCTCAGTGTGACCATAACTGGCGGTCCAGATCAAAATTCAGAATGCCAGAACGACGCGCGAAAATGCCTGTATGTCGACCACCCCGCCACCCCCCAAAAAAAGCAAGAATACGAACCTCGACAGCTCTTACAAGGTCCCTTGCAATCGAACCGGGTGACGCCGAACTTGAATGCTCGTAGATGGCGCCAAGAGGACGTAGCGAAATGGTTACAGTTCGTTTTGAACCGCTCACCGAAGAGGAGCTGGCACTACGTTGGAAGATCATGCGTGATCGAGCTGCCGCGTATACTGCCAACGAGGATCAGAGTGCAAAAGTGACACCGGAGAAGCGGCCTAGGATTTTGCCCGACTTAAAGCAGTCAAACTGACGGACCTCTCGCAAATCGTCCATCTGCAGTCGCCCGTGTTGGAGTAAGCCTTTCTTCGTCTCCTAGCGTTACGGTGCCGCGTTCTAGCCCGGGCGGGATGATTTCATGGATTATGATGGCTGGGGAGCATCAGCACTCCTAGTTGTCGCTGGCGTCGGTGTCGTGCTGGCAGCGGCGTTCTTCTTCATTCAGAACCTGATTGACGGCAGGCGCCGCAGAAATCTTGCAGAACGTTCAAACCCGTATGTTTCGGAAACAGAGAAGGCCGAGCGATGGCGATCACGCCTGGGCCGGAGACGTCGTTGAAAACCGAGGCTGGAAAGCACTTCCGTAGAAGGCCGATACCCTTCTTTTGCAATTCCAGCTGCTGAAAGCGAAGCTGTGTTCAGTATATGGACTGCTCAATGTTGCTCGCTGTTTTAGTGCCCGTGTACCGGGAGGTCATCATAGGCATGGCCTCACGGAAGGCTAAGATACATTGGGTCGAAGTCCGCCAGATCGGCTAAGTTCTCCCATGCCTTTATCTCCACCACTCCCCGCGAAAACGTCAGCATTCCCGACATTCGCAAGGTCCGCAGTACGCGGTTGACATGTACTGTCGACATGCCCGTGATATCGGCAAGGTCACTCTGGGTGATCGGCAATCGATATCGCATGGCCGACACTGCGCCAGCAGCACGTAGCCTAATGAACAGTTCACACAATAGGTGCGCTAACCTTGTGGTCGCGTCCCGGTGGCCAACATTAAGCACCGCTTCGCGATAAAGCGCCGATTCCAACAGCGTGGTCCGCCAGAGAGCATGTGTGACTCGCGGCTGTACTTCACACAGTCGGAAAATGTCGGCATGCTCAACGTATCCCAGCGTCACTGGCGAGATGCTATGGATCGTGAAATCCATTATCGGCAGATGAAGGCTTAGCAGGTCCGGCATATCGCCCGGGACATGGACCGCGAGGATGGCCCGATTGCCGCTGCTCATGACCTTAGATGTAGCTAGAAGCCCACTGATGATTACGAAGCTGCGTTGGGGGCGGTCACCTACTCGCACAATTTCGCGTTGTGCATCAAACCGGCTCACGACAACCGGCAGCCGTCGGATTGCTGCTTTTTCATGCTCCGTTAAATCGAGATTTTGGCGCAGTTTTCCTAGGATGAGGTCAATGCCGGCGCCCATGAAACCCTCTCTTAGAAGTGAAACGTCGAAGGACTTAAGCTTCCTCTAGGAGTCAGCTTGTACCACAGCGCGGCTTGACAAAGCTCCTACCGGCATCCTTCCCAATCGAAAGCCATGGCACCTCAGATCAGCTATCCTGTCTAAGAGTCGGCTTTGAGCAACCGGGTGCAAGTCAGGGAGCCAGTCGAGGGGCGGCCGATCTCCCTTCGCCTGATTGCAGCGCGTACAGCACGGCACCGAGTTGAGGGTATGCCATTGCTGTGTGAAAACCATGACATGCGTCGGACTGCCGAACGCGGAATTATACCATCTCGCGTGTCGGCAGGCTGGTCGCAATAGAAGCACGTCAGCGCTGGCATCATATCGCCTTGCCGATCCACACGGACGCAACCGCGACAGTCAGCAGCAGCGCGAACAGCGTCAGTTCGGAGCGATGGATCCCCGGCTCCTCGTACTCGACGGCTTGGATCAACCGGCCGGCAGCGCTGTGAAGCCGCGACGCGGTGCGCAACATGGCAATGGCAAGGTGTAGGCGAAGAACCCTCATCCTAGCACCCGCTATGGGCTGGACCGCCCGACTCGCCCCCGCCCCAAATGAAGTCGGGCGAGTCGATCTCGGCGGGATCGATCTCGCGTTCGTCGCCTTCCAGGTCCGGATCGCCGTCCATGGCGTCGAGGAGAGCAATCAGCCGATCTATCTCGTCCTCGATCGAGCGGCGCGTGGTAGGGTTGAGTGCAGACGGGCGCGCGGTCATTGCGAGCGCCTCATCGCCACGATCACGAAATGGGCTTCGTGCTCGACCTGAATACGCCACGCCCCGCCGTGGATGTCCTGCATCGCGTCCGCGAGCAGCTTGGACAGGCGCTCGACCCGTTTCAGGGACGCTGCGGCGTCGGTGTTCGCCTGCGCCAGTATGCTTTCGAGTTGAGCGTTCATGCCACGCCTCCGCCGAACAGAGCCAGGATGTCGTCGGGAAGCTGACGAGCGTAAGCAAGCGCCCAACCTGCATCCTCGTCGCTGCATACGGTCAGCGCGTGCAAGACCTCGGCCTTGATGACGAGCCCGGTAAGCGAGTTGGGAACGGTTTTAGAGGCCTTGGATGCCATGCGGCGCAAAGTGTCAATCGCCAGGTACAGTTCCTCCTCTCGGGCGGCGATGCCGACCTCGACACGCGAGGCTTCAAACGCCTTTTCGTATGTGAGGGCAGTTTGATAAAGCCGAGCGTAGCGGCTGCGCAGCTTCGACCTCCTCGGGTAGGTTTCGGCGATGCCTTTAAGCCGATCAGCGGCGTAAATGCGGCGCGGCATCGTTGCCCTTCCGGGCATGTCCCGAGGCCATACCTCCTTCGTCCGGCAGTCGGTCTCGCGTTCGGACAGCCAATGCTCGCGGCGATCGGTGCAGATAAGCTCGTCAGGTAGGACGGGTGCGATTTCAGCGAAACGGGTAACTGCGGCGTCCATCGCAACGGAAGCAGCGCGGAAGGCTGCGGCGGCTGCCGGCATTCTGTCGCGAATGTCCAGCAGTATCGGGTCTTCTTTCTGGGCGGCATCCGCGATCACAGGCGCCGTAACCGCTGCGAACGATGCGCCGGCAGCAGCGGAGCTGCGAAGGAAAAGACGACGGGTAATCATGATTTCTCTCCTTCGTGTTCTGCCAAGCTGTCGTAGACCGGCCCGAGCATTTCGAAGGCGAGACCGGTAACTTGTTGGATGGCGTCTGCGATCTGGCTACGTTCCTGGTCGCTGGTGCTGTTCTGGATGCTCCAGGCGGCGTGGTGGCAGAGATCGAGGATTGCCCGAGTGTCCTTGACGCAATTGAAAAGCTCGGCGGCGGACATGTCGGCCTGCGAGTTGAAACGGCTCATTGCGTAGCTTCCTTCTCGTAGCGTTGGGCGATGCGCGCCGGATTCGGATGCGTGATGTCCCACAACGTGCATCGAAGGCCCTCCGCCTTCTCGACCTCATCCATAATCATCCAGGCCATACGCTGGACGGACGAGCCAAGGCCGTCGTCCATTTTCTCGGCGAGGATGGCGATGCCGCGTGCGAGATCAGTTGCGGTCGTCAGAGGTTCCTCCATGTCTTTCACATGGCGGAAAGGTCCACTCTGGAAGGGGTCAGGCAAGCCTTCGGCGGCTGCCGGAACATGTTCCGTCATTGGTGTTCTCCTGATGGTGGTTGGTTGCTGCCGGGAGGGCGGCCCGGCTCCGTACTGAACTGAAGCTAGAGGTCGAGCGCGGCGAGTTCCCGTTCCAGGGCCAGGCGGCGGGGCTCGATGTTTATGCGCAGGGACTTGTATTTGAGCGCGTCAATCTCCTCGCGGATGCGATCGGCGCGAGCGGCGCGGGTTGCCTGTTCCGCCGTCAGCAACCCGGCTGAAGCTTTCGCGTCGTGCCACGCTTTGCGGAGCGCCTGGGCGAAAGCGCGACGGCCATTCGGCCCGAAGATGAACTTGCCGGTTGAACGTCCGGCTTCTACGGCATTCAGCCCATGCAGCCCGCATAATGGCGGAGTGGTCGAGCCGGGAGGGTTTGTCTCGCAAAAGGGGCATTTGCTATTCGCTCCCATATCAGCTAGATAAGTTGATATTCATCCTTTTAGACCGCTGATTAACCATTTTGTCAACTACCAAGTGTCATTTAAACCAAAAAAGTTTATGCGGTTAATGCCGACAGGGCTTTTTGAAGGGAGATCGATCCAGGTGATCACTGACAGTCAGATTCGCGCCGCACGAGGCCTGCTCAACTGGACCCAGCAGGAGCTGAGCACCCGCTCCATGCTGTCGCTTACGACGATTAAGCGCATGGAAGCGCTTGGGACCGGACGTAGCTCAGCAGCCAACGTTCAAGCTGTACGGCAAGTCCTAGAAACCGCTGGCGTTCAGTTCATCCCAGAGAACGGCGGAGGCGCTGGTGTCCGTCTTGCTAAACCAGGAGATGCGGAGTGACAGGCCGCGGTGAACTCACCCCTGTAGAGGGAGGTTGTCTATGCAATCGCGTCAGATACCGCGCCGCCGGAAGACCGCTCAACACGCGAATTTGCCATTGCCGACAATGTCAGAAAGCGGTCGGAGCACCGTTCAATGCAAGAATGTTGTATCCCGCCGACCAGGTGGAACTCACTGGTGAGTTCGCGACAGTCCATTCGTCAGATGATTTGCTGCGGGGCTTTTGCCCTCGGTGCGGAACGTCAGTCTTCACCCATCGGCTATCAACTCGATGGATCGGCCTATCCGCAGGTTCGCTGGACGATCCGGAGCACTTTGTACCCGAATCGCATACATGGGTCGCCGAGAAGCAACCCTGGCTCATCATAGCCGATGACCTTCCGCAGTTTACGAGAATGCCGACGTAACGACGGCCTGATCTCTTGGCATTGCATTAATCGTCGGGCGGGATGTCGCCATTTCCCGTCGCAGATTTTACCGGCGTTGGCACGATGTATGGCACTGCCGCCAATATGATCAGAACGACGGCCGTCGACAGCACGGCAGTCGCTTCCAGGCCAAGTCCTGCGATGATGCCGATGCCAGCAGTCGCCCAAATGTTGGCGGCGGTCGTCAAGCCTTCCACCATCTGCTGCCTGGCTCGGACGATGATTGCACCGGCGCCGAGGAAGCCGATGCCTTGAACAATACCCTGCAGTACACGAGACATATCGTCGATCAGCATCCCGCTCTGCATCGGGCCAATAACAAAGAGCGCCGAGCCGACGGCTACCAGCATATGGGTTCTTACGCCTGCGCTTCTCCGCTTCAACTCGCGTTCGTATCCAAGGATACCGCCTAATAATGCAGCCAGGATCAAACGCACCATGATGCGAGTCATGGTCGACACGTCGGGTACGTCCGAGAACTCGTGCACGATCGTTGCCCAGATCTGCTCAGCCAAACTCAGATACCTCACGTTCCCGCCCCACGTGGCACTTCGTGCGACGCAGGATCTGTTCGCATGGCTACGTAGCGAAATCGGAGCAACCGACAAGATTGGCACTGCAATGAAAGACCGTAGTGCGCCGTGGCAGGCGCACGGTAACCGGTAGGCTCAACCCCCGCGCGGCCGCGTGCTCAGAAGCGACAATCCAACATAAGTGGTTGCACTCGTGGCCACGCGAATCCATGTTGAGACATTGCCGGCCGGATGTGAGGGCGGAGGCAACTGAAAGACAAAGAGCGCTTTCGCCCGACACATTCGGAGAAAGCGATGAGCCGCGAAGATCTCAGTCGGCCGCCCAGTGATGCGGTTCTGCTCCACGCAATCGTCCATGACATTCTGGCCAGCTACCCACCAGGCAGCATCCTGAGCATGTCAAATCTGCTGTCGAAGATCAGACCGCAGTGTCCAGACTCGATCGACAACGAGGACATCGAGCGCGCCATCGTTGATGGCGTCCATGAGTTCGGCTTCGCGGTGCAGTTCCACAAAGAGCCGTAGCCGAGCGGGGTGCGAGGATGCCTAGGTACTTTTTCGACGTTGAGCACAACGGTCAACTCGACGTCGACCACGTCGGCCAGGAGTTCGCTGGGCTCGCCGCAGTTCGCGACCAAGCCCTCGCCACCCTTCCCAATATGGCGAAGGCGAAGCCACCTCACAGCGCTCGGCACGTGTTCCGGGTGCGCGTGAGAGATGAAAGCGGGTCGGAAATCTTCACGGCGTCGCTGGAGCTCAAGTCGGAGTGGCTAGACGGCGGCTCCCAGAACTGAGCCGAACAGCGTCAGGCGGCAACCGCAGTAGCAGCCAAGGCCTATCGCAGCGAAGCACGATCCCTCTCGTGCGATCTCTAGATCTGAAGCGCGGCAGGCTCAATTTGTTAATGCAACCACATGGTGCGCCGCTTAAGGTCGGGAACTCACGAATACCGCAGTGGTCCCCGCCATGATGAAGCTTTCGCCCAACGCCTTCGTGTCCATCGCTATCCTCGTCCTAGCGTTGGCGTTTGGCCTCTATTACTGGCTCACTTGAAGAAAGAAGGATGCACGGCTCCTGAGAGCCGCTACCGCCCGAGCCGGGGGTTCAGAACACGCATATGGACGTGCGCGGCGCTTTTAAGCAAAGCTCTGGACATGGCAGCCGCCCCCGGCCGCGGTCTACGTCGAACGGCGTTTCGCAGGAGATCGACGCGCTTTCGGTGCCTTCGCGGCCACAGCTTTCCCACCTAAGCCAATCTTCTTGGCGAACGCGGATTTCGCGGCGGAGGAGTTTGGCGCGGTCATCGGATAATCTGACGGCAAGCCCACTTCGTCCGATAGGCGTCTGGGGTGAGGCCGTACTTCGTCATCAGGTGCCGCGTTAGCGACTTGAACCGGCGGCCATCTTCCAGGGAGATCAGATAGTCAGGGTAGACAGATTTTTTCGGGTTCACCGCCGGCGCCCGATCGGGCTCGGCGGCAGGCTTTCCCAGATCGAACAAGGCAGTGCTGACTGACGCGATGATGGTCGGCAGTTCCAAAGTCGGAACAGGGTTGGCCTGAACGTAGGCGCCCACAATCGTTGCCGTCAGCTTGCGCAAAGCTTCGTCGTGCATCGAAATTTCCCCCACCCGCCTTTCTTGTAGCTCGCTGCGCAAGCCGCTGCAACTGGCCCTGACGGCTAGGATGCCGGCGGGAATTGTCGCATTCCAAGCCATTCCTAGTAACAATGCGAAAAGCCGGCACGGGCTTTTTCACCCGGCCGGCTCTGTAATGTAGCGTCTACACCTATGGCCTACATCGCCCCGTTCGCGGCGCAGAGCATATCGTAGCTGTTGTCTTTGCTAACTGCGCAAGCCTGCTTCGCTTCGGCGCGGTCGGCCTCGGACATACCCTCCCAGGTCAATTTCCATCTCTCGGCCTCGGAGCGCATCGTTGTCATCGACTCGTCGGTGTGATGCGCTGAATGTTCGGGCCGGCTATGTAGTTCCCGGGATGGGTGCGGCTGCCTTGAATGTCCCTAGCTGGCAGCATCGTCATTGGCTTGCCATCTGGGCTCATCCGGTTGTCAGACTCGTTGAACTTGCAAGGCTAAGCTTTGCAGATAGCCATAATCTCGTAGAGTTCAGCCTGCCCCCGGCCCAACACCAATAGTTCAGGCGTGAAAGATTGTCTCATCCCGGACTTTATACACGCGCAGACGGCGTTCCCGACTGCATTGCCGCAAGCACCGACGTTCAAGGCTGCAATTTCGACAAGGCCAAAATGGACTGCCAGTGCCACCACCAGAACCGCCAGAAAGCCCTTCATGAAATCAAAGCCTCGTACCCGCCGGAACAGGCTTTCACCAGAAGAAATATGCCAAGCGCCACTAACGCAAACTTGATAGCACCTTCCACAACGGATCCCCTGAGTTGACGCAGAAATGAACACTTGCAAAAGGGCATCCGCTCTGCCCCGCTACGAAACGATAGGTTGAGTGGACTAGCCCCCGCAAGAACACATCGCGGATAATGCACCGTTCACTCCACCGCGCAAAGCGAAAACATGTCGCGTGCAGCACAGCATGCTCCGTACTGCGTAAGGCGCTCACTAGGACGCACGCTGGAATGGTCGTCTGGGTTCGAGAAGCGCAGCAGTCGCAGGGCGGGTGCGAAGGTATGTGACGCTCGTTTTGGGCCGGCGTTCCGGGTATGGACTGAGGAGTGTCCCCGCAAAGACAAAGCACCCTCAAGGATTCCCTATCCTCGGGGTGCTTTGGAGCAGCGCGCAGGCCGCTCTTGACTTGGGCGATTAATGCGAAAAGAACGATGGAGTTCCCGCAGGGGAAGACAGGATCACCGGTCTCGCCGAGTGACGAAGAGACCGCCGGTTAAGGGGAGCGCGCAACAGAGCGGTAGGCAGTGTGGGTATGAAGAAATTGTCCGAAGAAATTCAAGATATCATCAATGAAGCAGCTTCGGCTTTGAGCGGACACGACAGCCCTTATGATTGGCGGACGCTGCTTCCCCTGCTCATCTTCGTCGCACTTGCCTCGGCGGTCGCATGGGGCCGTAGATCAAAAAACTACTATATAGCGAATGCGGCCAACACCGTTATTTATTCAACTCTCGTTTTCGGCGGCGGAGTGATCATCTACGGATTGTGGTCTATGCTTACTACCTGAAGGTCGGCGGCACCACTATCGGCGAATGTAGATGAAGAAACCGAGACGAAGGGGAGTTCTTAGTGGGTGCACGCGGAGGGGAATGGATGGACACGTTCAGCGTTTTTCATTGGCTGATCGCCTTGATTGTCGTGGTGGTCGGTCTTTGGCCGATTGCCATGATTTTGAAGCGGATCGGTTATTCGCCTTGGTGGTCGATCCTGGCCCTGCTGGGACCTATTGGCTGGATCGGTATGTGGGTGCTCGCATACGCCCGCTGGCCGATCGAGAACGGCAAGCGCTGAGACGCCCATAGCAACCAGCCGGCGCATCATCTTTCATCGGATAACGACGGTCGTAGCTTCAATCGACGGTTGCGAGGCGCTATGCTTGAGTCGATCTGAATGCACGAAAAGCCGCCCCCGGCCAAGGAAAGCGGCTTCCGTAAAATCGGATCAGGTTGGCTGGTCCGTTTATGCAGAGCCTAATATAGTCCATTGGGCAGAACATTCCAGCCGGCCTCGTCATCACCTTAACGTGTTGAAAAGGCTTGATATAATGGCTTATAACGCCGATCTCGTCACCACCCCCCAACAATTGCGCCTCGACCTTCAAGTGGCGGCAGAACGCGAAGTCGACGGGGTAGGAATGGGCGTCCTTAGCGACGGCTCCCCATTCCTAACTATTCGGGGCCTCGCCCGTATGTGCGGCGTCGACATGGCCGCTATCGTCAGGATGACGGCCGCATGGCAGGATACACCACTTAAGCCTCGCGAGCAGAAGATCCGTGAACTGATCCGCGCTTCAGGCGGCGACGACACTGTTGCGTTCTTCGGATTTGTTAAGAACGGCGTAGTCCACCACGCGGTCCCGGCTGCTGTTTGTATGGCGGTTGTGGAATATTACGCCTTCGAAGCGCGTGGGGATAATGCGCAAGCGGCGAATAGTTACCGGACGCTAGCCAGGAAAGGCTTCAACGACTTCATCTACGCACAGGTGGGATACAATCCCAATGGCGTTTCAAGCATCGCGTGGCAGCAGTTTCACGACCGCGTCTCTTTGGCGTATCACGCCGTTCCGGCGGGCTATTTCTCAATCTTCAAGGAGATAGCAGACATCTTGGTAACGATGATCCGTCAAGGCGCTGACCTTGGAGCGCACTTCGTACCAGATATAAGCGTTGGACAGCGCTGGGCGAAGTACTGGAAGGACGGGCACCTCGACATACTGTACGGCGAGCGTCAGCAGTACGAGCACAACTATCCGGGTTACTTTCCCCAAGCTCCATCTAATCCGCAGCCCGCGTTCTGCTATCCTGATGACGCACTACCCGAATTTCGGAAATGGGTACGCGAACATTATCTCCCCCACCATCTTCCGCAATACCTGAACAGCAAGGTGGCACAGGGACACATTCCCGCTCCGAAAGCTGCCGCGGCTATCGCAGCATTCGCTCCTCCGCGCATATCTGCGCCGCGCCCGTGACAGCGCGGAAGCCCCGGCCCTCGCGCCGGGGTTTTCGTTTCAGCCTCTCAGCCACTCCTCGTGATCGATTTGCGGCGCCTTCGGGCGGTGGCTAAGCCGGGATTTCATTTGTTAGCGACACCCGCTGCCTTCTTCGCTTACGATTGCTTGATGGTCTATCTGAAGAAATTACACGACCGCGCCGCGCGGACCGATGCGGAAGCGAAAGCGCTCCAGGAAAAAGAGCGAAAGGCGCGGATGGAAAAGACCGCGAGACTGCGGGAGCAGCGCCTAGCCGCTCAAAAAGATCAGGGCAAGAAGGCTGGGCTATAGCGTATCAGGTTGGGGAATGCCGCACTGTCGCACCCGGTGCGCGAGTCCTCCGATCAGGGCGTTCTCCGTCCTATAGCCCTGCTCTAGCAAGCCTTCCGCGATATTCGCCAGATACTGAAACACCCAAGGGTGCCCGAAGCGCTGATGTGCGCAGTATCTGGCGACGGCAGAGTGGATGAGTTTGTCTCGGGGTGAACGGGATTTCGGATTCACGCTGGGCTCTTTGTGGTGCAAGATCGCGGCGGACGTTATTGGCCTTTCAATCGACCACCAATCACCTAGGTGAAAGAACGCACTTTTGGCCGACGCCGGGATCTGATGCTGCGGCACCGCATGCGTTCTAGCCTGAGTGTCAATGCGGACGGGAACAGACTCTCCGCTTCCGCGATCACGTAATATCCCGCCGAACGCTGGCCTGTAGACTGGTCCCCACAGGCCTCGACCCTGGCCTGCGAGAATGACCGGCGCCCTCCCACTCCCAAGCCCCCAGGCACAGGACGCCGGTCGTTGCCTATTGGGACTTCGGCCTGTCCGCCAAAATGATCTGGTCGATACGATCGTAGGTGGTCGACACGCTACCTTGATTTTCTTGATGCGCTCTCGGCTACAGCAGCCAGCGCCAGTCGGCTCCTTGTGACACAGGCCGTACACGTAGACATTGACGCTACAGTGCGGAGTCGATTGACTCGGCGCAGGCCAGTTTGAGGGACATGCCGATGTGCGGCCGCTTCACCCGTTTTCACACATGGGCCGACATCCACCGGATGTACAGCCTGCTGCCGGCATCTGAAGCAGGCCGCAACACGGAAGCCCGCTACAACATCGCGCCGACCGAGGACGTGTTCTTTATCACCGCTGACGAGAACGGCGGCCAGCGCGTGCGCGAGGGGCGCTGGTGGCTAGTGCCGTGGTGGGCAAAGGAGATGCCCAAGGCTGCCATGTTCAACGCGCGCGTCGAGACAGCCGAATCATCCGGAGCCTTCAAGGACGCATGGAAGTCAAAGCGGTGCCTGATCCCGGCGAGCGGCTTCTACGAATGGACGGTAAGCCCCGAGGATGGCAAGCGCGACCCTTGGTTCATCCATCTGCCGGGTGATCAACCTTTCAGCTTTGCCGGGCTCTGGGCGCACAATGACAAGCTCGGCGTCACAAGCTGCACGATCATTACTATGCCCGCCGGCGAACCCGTGAAGGAACTGCACGACCGGCAGCCCGCTATCTTGGCGCCGGAGGCGTATGGTGCTTGGCTGGATGCCGCGACCCCGCTGTCGGAGGTGAAGCCGCTGCTACAGAACAACCTTGACGGGGATCTCGAATTCCATCGCGTCGACCGCAGAGTGAACGCCAGCGGGCGCACCGACAAGCCTAACGACGACGCGTCAATGATCGGACCTATAAACCCGCTTTGATCGCCTGCGCAGCTCCGCATTGCTCGGTCGCCGGTCACTCATCGTTCGCCTCCATCCATTCCAGGACGAACGGCTCAAGACAAGCGCAGTCCTCGCAGTCCTCCAATTCATCATCGTAAGCGAGCATGTCGCAGACGATTTGGTTGACCGTCGCGGCATGTAGTTGCTCACCTTCGGCGAAGTGGCCAGCCTCCCTGGCGTGGTCGTGAATACTAGCCGACGAAGATCACTCATGCGCGTCCAGACGATGTGCTCCTAGTGTCGTCGACCAACCATCGAGATTCACCTTAGTTCCCGGCAGCTACCCGTCCGATTTGAGTACACTCATGCCGGACAAGCGGAACGCATCTCTGCGCGTCCGATTTGGATTGACTTCTGATTTTTCGGACACTATTCCGATAAAGTCTAAGACACTACCGGACACATCAGGACACGAGGGGACACACCATGAAGATTGGATACGCCCGCGTTTCGTCGACCGGACAGAACGAAGCCGCACAGGTCGACATCCTCAACCGCAACGGCGTTGAGGAGCTTTTTGTGGAGAAGGCAAGCGGGACTTCTCGCAATGGCCGTCCTGCGCTGGCGAACGCGATCAAGTTTGCGCGTAAGGGTGATGCCCTTGTGGTTACCCGCCTCGACCGCCTGGCCCGATCTGTTCCTGATCTCCATGCAATCGCCAAGGAACTCCAGTCGAAGAACGTCGATCTCGTCGTGACGGAGCAGAACATCGACACGACGACCCCAACGGGCCGACTCATGTTCAACATGCTCGGCGCCATTGCGGAGTTCGAAACTGATCTCCGCCGCGAACGGCAGATGGAGGGCATCGCGAAAGCTAAAGCGGAGGGCCGGTACAAGGGCCGCCCAGTGACGATCGACAGCGAGGCGATCTTGGCGGCTCTGGCGGCCGGCGACCGACCCTCAGCAGTGGCGAAACGCTTCAACGTCGCTAGGTCAACCGTGTATCGGGTCGCCGCACAGTAGCATCGCGCGCAACATTTGTTACTGACCGGTTTCTTCATACTTTCGTTAGCGTGACCTTCTACGATTGTGCTGGAATCAACTTTTGCCTGTAAATCCCGATTGTCGAGGCTGCCAAGGTGGGGCTCCCTTCCCAATTGATTTCACGATGGCGTTTCAGCCGATCGTTGACACCCATTCGCGATATCTGGGAATATGAAGCGCTGGTGCGTGGCAAGAACGGTAAAGGCGCTGGACACGTGCTGTCAGCCGTAAATGAGACCAATCGCTATAAGTTCGATCAGGCATGCCGGGTGAAAGCTATCGAATTGGCAGGCGCGGGGATGCCAAGCGTCTCCGCCAAACTATCGATCAACTTCATGCCGAACGCTGTCTACGAGCCGTCAGCCTGTATACGCGCTTCGCTCGCATCCGCCAGACGCGTAAACTTCGACCCGGCGCGACTGCGGCCCGGTTGCATAGGGCGCATCGACAGTTGCCGGCTTACTTAGCTCGCCCGTAGGTCAGGCGTCAGCTAAAACGCGGGGCGCAAATTCCGTAGTTTTCTTGTGGGCGCGAGAGGCGATGGACGTTCCAGCGGCTTCACCAAGTTCGTGACATCCGACCAGTCCCTGGACGAAGGGCCTGTCAGTCAGCAAATACGGTAGCGCGAGGAAGTAGATGCATCCCCGGCCGGTGCCGGGGATCCGTGAGTCCTCGTCGAGGTCGCTTGACTGACCATTCCGCTCCACAAGCGCGAGGTGAGCCATGATTCCAGGAAATGGATAATCTTGATACGACAGTCTTGGCTCGCCGGTTGCAATCACGATTGCATCGAATACACTCTCTCCGTGCTCATGGCTCACCAGGAACGGAGGTCCCGCTGTCTGATCGGACATCGAGTACTCTTTGCCGAGCGCCAGTATGTGCAAGTGACCGGCATCAGCCAGGGCCAAGATGCGGCGCACCGATGCTGGAGGGATCGCAGCGTAGTTGTCGACAAACACGCGCTTCAGTCCAGAGCTAAAGCGCCGGCCGTCAACGTCATCGAAATGTGCCACAGCCCTCTCAAAGGGCTCGTGCATTCTGAGAATGGCGTAGCGCCAGCCGACGGTATGGTGTTTTTGATGGTTCGCCTCCGCCTCAATGAGATTCTTGCGGGCCCACTGGATTGGATCAGAGTTCGACCGTGCCGAATAATACAGGTGCGGGAAGCTATCGGCTGTGGGCGATGAGTCCGCCGCCAGATAAGTTGGGTCGATGCTGAGCATCTGCGCGACGAAAATCGCGAAGACGCGATCCAACAACCCCTCGCTTCCTGCCTCGATTTCAGCGTCCACGGCGGCATCGGTGAAAATGTCCAGTGGCTCGTAGGGAAGTGGGCAATAGAAGTCGGCTTCAGGGAGATAGCCATTGCGAGACATCATCGTGAGCTTGAGGCCCTCGGCTCCTTGCTCGGCAGTGTAGGTGCTTTCGTCGTCTGAGAACGATCCATGGCGCGATGCAATGGTTACTGCGGCGTCAATGCCGCTCAGCGAAGTGCCAAAAATGCCGACACGCTCGGGCGGGCAATATTCAAGTCGGCTGGTTGGATAGGGGGTATCAAAGAAATTATCTTCAGGCGCTTGCTCCGCGCTGACAGCGTGCCCTGTTGCCAAGACGACATCATCAAAATCCCGGAAGAACATTTCCCCGTTGTTGTCATATCCAGATACGCGGGTCACGTGAGATGATGGAACAATGTCCAAGATGTCGTGCCTGACGTGCACGGCGATTTCGAAGCCGCGCTTTGCCCCCAATTCAACGAGGCGAAAGAGTTGATCGCGAAAGTACGAGCCTAGCACTACGCGCGGGTGAAACGTCCGCTCGTCTGCTTCGGTCAATTCGACCCCTAGCGCGCCTAGACCAGAATCGGACCGGCCTTCCAACCAATTGTGCAGGCGCTCAAGAAGAGGTGGAAGCTCGACGCTCGCGATATTGGCAAGCAGTGCGGCATCGTTTGTGTCGGTGCGATACGGCATGCCGGTTCCCGCCGATCCCGAACGCTCATAGAGCGTGATCTCCATCGGCACCGGGGCCTGTATAAGCGCATGAAGCGTATATATTGCGGTGGGGCCTGTCCCCACGATACAAACTTTGTGCATGAACTCCCCCAGCCGTCGCGGCGCTGTCCAGGCTTCTCTGGCCCGGTACAAGGTTTCGTGGGCTGACAGGTTCCCGGTGAGACGAACAATCAGTCGGAGACGGCCCCAGAGGGGTGTGCTGCCAGCGGCTCATAAAGCTGACGCAAATGCGCGGGATGATCGAAGCAACTCGGCTATCTCTGAATTTAGCGCGACAGCTTCGCATGTGAACCGTCCATGGCGATATCGCCCATGTGCCAGGCCTGAAGGGGCGCCGCCTTTCGCGCCATGCATCCGACACACCGTCTTGCCGGTTACCGCAGGCGACATGCACGCCTTACCGGTCCGCTTCGATCTTGCCGAGCATCGTGGCGCTGCGTTCGCACGGTGCATGGGGTTAACCGCCATTTTTGAACCTACCCCTCCCCACGGCTGACGTTGCCGACGACAGCCTGGCCGCCGGGTTCAACGTTGACCCGTTCGACATACACGCGCTGCTCGCCCTTTGAGCGATACCGCTTCAATGCCTCCATCTGCGTGGCGTAGGTTCGGGCGAGCTTGTTAAATGCCTTCTCCGCCGAGTCGGACTGCGGAATATTCGACGCATGGGAGAGGCGCCGTGAGGCGGCAATGGTAGCATTGTGAACCGCCGCCATCTGGAGCGCCAGCATACTCTCCACCTCATCTCTGGGCTCTATCCCCGCTATGATGGACAGCACGAAGTTGGAGCCAGCCTCTTCGACTTGCGGCCCTTGAGATCCGATGTTGGCTATCTGCGCCAGGAGGCCTTGGGCGAAGTCCGGGTTGCAGGTTCCGACGCCTTCCATGAGCAACGTGAAGCCAGCCGCCATGCCCGGATGATCGATGCTGATGTGGTCCCGCTCGTCCTGCCGAGTGACCTTCAGCCGGGGGACAGCGTTGGCCTTCTGGCGGCGGGCTTTGGACTTGGCGAGCGTACGAAGCTCCAGCTTGTCCGTCGTCTCGTAGATCTCGGCAAGCTTCTCTTCCTCAGGCGATAGCGCTGGGCCGGCAGTCGCCTGATCGGCTTTCAGCGCGACCACGTTTGATTTCTTGCTCAATGCCGCTTCTCCCCGATCCGTCGCATTTCGGCCACCGCCATGTTCGCCATGACCTCGCCAGCCTTCCCGAGCATCGTCTGTCCGAAGAAGTGGAAAACAAGGGCATCGCCGTGGTCCCGCCGGCGAAGCTCCTCGGCTACCGTGTGGCAGCCCATGCCCCAGGCGATGAGATCGAACAGGTGATCAGGGCCGACGCTCTCGCAGTCCAAGACCCTGTTCACCTCGGCGTGCAGCCGGTCTGAGGGCGCGTTGATGACTTCGGCCTGCATCCACCGCTCGATGCGGATCATCATGTCGGTCAGGCTAGGAATCTCGATCTGGCTGGCCATCTTCCGTCCTTTCCCGGTTTCGTCTATTTTCCGCGCCTATGGCCTACGATCATTTCCGCCCACCGGAGCATTTCTCGCCGAGAGGACGCGTACTCTTCCGGCTGCTGTGCTGGGTTGCTTTCATCATCGGCATGGTGGCATTCGCTTATTTTGTCGCGCCTCTGATCGATAAATACGCAGGCGTTCCGTTTGCGGACTGGATCACCAATCTCATCTTCGGGCCGGACCCACAGTGATCTGAAGCGGCTGCCTGTCCTGCCCGACCAACGGCACTGCTCCGCCCCGCAACACTGCGCCGCCTGTTCCTGACGGGTTGGATGGCACCGGACGCATGGTTGCCGCCCTCGCCCTGCTCGTCCTGGCTACGCTTCCTGCTCCCCTAGCCGTCGTCCCCGCTATGGTGCCGATGCCAAGAGCCTCCAGAGGCCCAAGGCCCGCGAAATGGCTGCTGCCGGCTGCCAGAGCCGCAATGATGCCCTAAGCGTACTTTTGGAGCGTCGGCACGAGGCGGTTTGCCGTGTTGGAAAAGTTCTGTCCGGTCCGGTTCGCCGACATGGCTTTCATGACGTTGCTATACGCCGTCATCAACTGCCGCTCTTCCGGCGAGTAGAGGATGCTGGCAACGCCCTTGCCGTCGCCCTTCAGGAGCCCGTCCAGGTTCTTTGCGAACTGCGACGGGTTCAGCGTCTCGTCGTTCGCACGCGTGGCCCTGAGCCAAAACGATTGCCTGATGCCGGACCAGTGCGGGCTGTCCGCGCCGAGGTGCTTCTTCAGCTCCGCAGCCGTCATCACAGCGCTACCCTTCGGAGAAGCCACAGAAGAGCCCCACAGAAGCTTTCCGACCTCCTCCGGGCTCATATCCTTCTCGACGATCGACCGGAGCCGCGCCTGGGCCTCGTATCGGGGATTCAGAGCGTTGCCGATCTTCCGCTTGGGCTCGGCCATTGCCTTGAATTCCGACCACTTCGCCCGAGCTTGCTTCAGTTCGGCCAACACATCATCCGACGCGCTGACCAGGCCTCGATCGAACACGTCGTCAGTCCATGCGTCGATCGCGCTGCTGATCGACTTCAGCGCAGGCGCATCCGGCCCCATGGGCGGGAAGTTTTTCCGGACGCCGGCGCGCATGTTCTCGATCCAACGAAGCTGAGCCTGAACGTCAGTCACGTTCCCGGTCGGCTTCGGCATGCGGCCGACGTAATCTTCGATGAATCGCAACGCCCGGCTGGCGCCTTGGTGATACATGGGATCCACGATGATCTGCTCGTCAGCAAGGCGCTGGCTAATGAAGGTCGGCAGATCGGCAACAGCGTCGCCGGAGACCAGCACGTTCGGATTGTTCACCGATGCCTCATAGGCGTCCTGCGACGCGGCCTTGAGCGCGTCACGCTTGCTGCGGAGCGCGCCAGGAACCGACTCGTATGCTGAGGCCTGTCCGGCGATGCGGGGCTGGCTGCCGGCGATGCGACCCTGCATGTCATCGACGGACTGCCCGAGCGCGGCGCGTTGCGCGTCGTCGAAGCTCTGCATGCTGCCCTGAGAGCGCAACTGGTCTTCGATATTGGCTTGCCCTACAGAGCGGGTTGCCTGGGCACGGGAAAGCGGGATGCCGAACTGCTGGGCCTCGGCAACATTGGCAGCCGGGTTAACGCCAGGAGCGACATCGCCAGCGCCTTGGAACGTTCGCCGCCAGAGCGCACCGCCACCGGTAGCCAGCGATTCGCCTGCTACGCCAAAGCCCGCACCCAAAGGCATGTTGCGGGCTGCGTTCCACACCCGATCCTTTGCATCCTCGCCACTTCCGGCGCCATAAAGACCCGCAGCAATCGCGCCGTCACCGGCACCGCCCATGAGGCGTACAAGCCAGCCCTTGCCGCTCTGTGCCGCATTGGCAGCGAGGGACAGGCCGCCACGAGCAGCAGCAACACCACCACCGACGCCACCCGCGATCTGTCCGCCTAGGTGGGCGTAGGGATGGGCTTCGGCATCGGTTTCGCCCTGCCCTCGGATTTCCTCAAGAAGTTCGTAGTACCCCTTACCGTGCCCACCAGGCAGCATGCCGCCGAGAGTGCCGACTGCAGCAGCGGCTTCGTCGGCGAGACCGAAGGTCGCGACATCCGCAAAGCCCTGCGCGATGGCCCGTCCGCGGCTTGGCTGCGCGACAGGGTCAGGACCGACCAACTCGAAGCCAGGAGGCGGCGGAGGGATATTCGCGCTGCCGGAACTGACGGCGTGCGCACCTTCCAAAGGCAGCAATTCGAAGCCCGGTGGAGGTGGCGGAATCTGCATCGAATTACCAGCCATTAAATTCACCTATCGCCTTGATTTCATTGCGTCGCGTATCTGGCTGCCCATTCGGCTTCTGAGGGCGGCGAATCCGAAATCTCGTAGTGGTGGTTGACCGCCTCGACATCGAGTTGCTGGACCGCCTTCCCGTCTGTCCGGTCGGCAAGCTCCTTGATGGCCTGCATGTCGCCCTCAGCGGCTTTTTCGAGGAGCCTTCGAGCGATTGAGCGGAGCGCCAACGGATCACTGTCGCCTAGTGCCGCGATCTCTATCCTGAGAGCGTCCCGAAAAGGCTTCTCTGCCTTGCGTCCGCTGTTCGCGTTCCCTGCCATCAATGCGCAACCTCCCGAATTAGGTTGGCGCGGAGAAGCTCAATCGCTGCGTCGAGAGACTCATCATCCCAATCATCGAAAGTGTTTGAAACATCGGCAATCTTCGCGACGGGCTTGCCATCTAGCCTGTCGGCGACTTCCTTCAGCGCCCAGCCTTCACCTTGAAGGGCTTGAGCCACCAGCACATCAGCTAGTTCGCGAAGCTTCGGCTGTCCGGTAGCGCCAATCTCGGTCACGGCGATCCTCACCATGGCCGCGAAGTCACGCTCCGATTTGCGCCTACCGCTGTTGCAATTTCCGACCATTCTAAAATGTCCAACTATCTGTTCTTGTACGAGAAAGGGATTTTACTCCCCCCTCACCGAACCGGGCTCCACCGCTGCCCATCCCATTCCATTTCCTGACCGGTCTGCGGATTGCGGGCACGCTGACGGCCGGTCGACGTTCCGGCGCCGGGACTTGCGCCTGAGCCAGCCGGAAGCGGCGGGAACAGCGGATTGGCCTGCGACCACCGTGCAAGCTGGTCGTCAAAGCCGGCATCAATCCTGCCGCCATTCTCCGATGCGTACTGACGAGCGAGGCGTGCGACCTGCTGTCGGCGTTCGTTGAGCTTGCGCTGAATGCCGATGAGTTGGGCGTTGCCCTCAGGCGTGTTCTGGAGGTTGGGAACCTGATCGAGCACAAAGTCGCGGTCAGCGTTCGAGAAGCCTGATCCGAGAGAGCCGCCCATACTGGCGAGAGCCGCCTGTTTTGCCATGGCGTTGAAGCTCTCGATATCCTCGATACCTTCCACATCCATGCCGAGGGATCGACCGAGGCGCTTGAGGTTCGTAACCGCACCCGATCCGACGCCTGAATAAAAGCCCGGATCGGCCATCGACTGTTCCATGACATCAAGGGCGTTGAGGGCGCGCTGTGCTGTCTGTGCGCCGTCCTGGATATCGAGGAAGCGCTTGCCGTAGCCTTCGCCCACGGTCTTGTCGTAGCCCTTCTCCGAGCCGACGTTGACGTTGGTCGCGCTGGCCCGGCGCTGGTTCTGCTGGTACTCGGCAAAGCCAGGATCACGAAGGCTGTACTGGTATTCGCGCATGTCGTCGGTGGGCTTCACGTCGCCCCGACGAAGCTGGTCCAGTTCTACAAGCGCCTTCTCATAAGCGAGCTTCTTCATCGGGTCGTTCTGATCCTGCATGGCGGCCAGGCGCGATGCCGCCATTTGGATCGCAATCGGGCGGGTGAGCGGATTCTGGAGCGCCTGCTTCATCAGCGCGGGATCGAGGTTGAAACCGCCCGTCGAGACCGAGCCCACACGCGGCCCTGCATCGGCGGCACCGCCGGGCATCGATAGGCTCTGTCCGACTGACAGACCCTCCAGTGCTTGCTGTGAAGGCGTTGCACCGAACTGCTGGGCATACCGATCTGCCTCCTGCATCCGCGCTGCCGTCTCGCCGCCCGGCCGATCGTATCCGGCATAGCGCCAGGCGTTGTTCATCAACTGCTGTGCTTCTTGAGGCGTCTTGGCCTGCTGAAGCTGGGCAATCAGGTTCGGGTCTTCCTGCAGGAGAAAACGCGCCTGAACCTCCGGTGACGGCGAGTTCGGATCGTCGCCATTCTGCGCGGCGAAGGCCTGAAGCGCCTGGAGCCGGGGACCGCGCCAGCTCATTACCCCGCCGGCAATGCCGGGCTCGCCGCTCTCGCTCGGGTCGGACCATGTGCCGGTCGCGTTCTTCTGAAGGAAACCAGACTCTCGGCTGCCAGTCGCGGCTATGGCGGCCAAGGCCGCGCCGTTGGTCACGCCACCATCGCGGACACTGCGCATGAACCGGCCGAACACGTCGCCGCCGCCGCTGATGTTGTGCGCCGCCTTCACGCGAAGCGACGCCGCATCATCCACCACTGGCGGGAGTTCGGAACGGCTGATCTGGCCGCCGGGAGCAAGAGCCGAGAGGGAGGCAATCGAAGTCGGCGCGGCCGAGTTTGTGTTCTGCCCGAGCAACCGGCTGTAGATCGCGGCAGCCTCCTCGGCGTTCTTGTCGTCCTGGCGACGCTGCTGAAAGCGGGTGCCGAGATCGGCGATGCCTCCGATCAGCCCCGAGGCATCGACGGTAGGAACTGCACTTGGGTATCGAATCTGCACAGCCATGATCAGGCGCTCCTACGCATCGCGGCGAGCGCCGCAGCTTCATTGACGACGCGATGGCCGTAACCGGATTCCAGCGGTGTGACGCCAGGCAACTTCCCCGCACGAGCCTCGGTGACGATCTCGCTGATTGGCCGGCAGTCGCGCTTGTGCCGAGACCAGAGGGCCATCAAGGTCAGTTCGGGTTCGGCGGCCTGGATCACGCCGCGCCTCGCTCGAATGCCTTCGCCCCGTCGCGCAGAATCTGGCTGATCGTTGTGCCTTTGCGTCGCGCGAGCGCTGCTAGCTGGCGCTTCTCGTTGCCGCCGATCCGAACCCGGATCATCTCGTCTTTAGTTGGGAGCTTTCGCATCTGCGCCTCCAAATCACTATGGCTGACCATAGCATTTTAGCTGTCGCTACGAAAGACGATTTACGTTATAGATCAATTACTTGTCCAATGTATCCCGTCGTGTCCGCTTGTGTCCCGTTGTGTCCTATAGGAAAATATGCCTTGACCGGTTCGGCTGGAATCAGGGAACCTCTCGTCGCCAGATGGAAGGCGGGAACACGAAATGCCAGGTCGCAAAAAGCTTCGTCGGGAAATCTACCGGACCGATTTCGACATGATTGAGCGGCAAGCCTCCGTTCTGGAACGCGCGGTCAATCACGCAAGCATCGGCATGGATCACTACACCGCGCACGGCCAGGCGATGATGCGACTGAGGCAGGAATTGCGCACCGCCATTAACGTGCTCGGCAACAGGCCGGTAGGTTACATCAGGCCTGACTGTCACATGACGCCCGCACAGGCCGCGTGGCATGCCGAGGTCGAGCGCGCCGGCCGAGCATCACTCCCTCAGGAGGGTGGCGAGGATATCGACGACCATTCGCCGAACGATCGATGATCCCAAATCAGGCGCCAACGGAGAGCGCAAAAACAGCGTGCATCCTAGGGCTGGCTCCATATGTGGAATTTCCTGGAACTGTGACAGTCTTGCTGACCTATCTAGGCTGAAGCTTCCAAGTGGAGGCGGACGGAATGACTGGCAATTCGGAAGTTCCACTCGCTGTCGTTGCGGCAGCGGCCCCGGCACGCACTAAGCCATCGACCTATCCCGAGCCGTTCTTTAGCAGGATGGCGGGGCGGGAGAAGAGACCGCTCGGCGATCTCTTTGGTCTGTCTAACTTCGGGGTGAATCTGACAACCCTCAAACCAGGTGGGGAATCCTCGATCCTTCACCGGCACAGCATGCAAGACGAATTCATCTATATTCTTGAGGGTTGCCCGACACTGATGACCGATCTCGGGGAGGTCGAGATGTCCCCCGGAATGTGCGCCGGATTTCCTGCCAAAGGGGTGGCTCATCAGCTCGTGAACCGGTCGGCGCTCGATGTCGTCTACTTGGAGATAGGTGACCGGACGCCCGGTGACGAAGGAACCTATCCAAACGACGACTTGAGAGCCACGCTGGTCGACGGGAGATGGGTCTACACCCGGAATGACGGCACACCCTACTGACGACACGGCCGTAGCCAGAAAATCTGCGCGCTCCGACATCCTTATGCCTTCGATGACGTTATCTACGATTCGAATGCAAGGCTATCCGGCTGCACCGACGGTGAAAGCTCACGACGGCGACGTTAGCGAGGAACAGCGGGAGCGCCTCAAAAACCCTCCCGCAATTCGCGCTGGAGCCGGTCGATGACGGCCTTAAGCGCCGCCGCCGTCGAGATGTAGACGAAGCTGTCTTCTTCGCCCTCCACCTGGCGCTCGCCGCGGATGACCACGTGTCCGCGCCTGTTCCGATAGATCGCGATTGCCATCTGACTCTCCACCACCGTGTCCCCGTCGTCATTGGTCCACCAGTCGAACGGCTCCGTTTCGCCGCCCGCCCGTTTTTCCATTTCTGCGCCTTCCAAAAAGAGGCTTTGCTGGGCGTCGGTCATTGGCCGGCTCCCGACGATCGCACTAACAAGCTGCTGAGGAGAGCAGCCGTCTGCTCGCCGACTGGAGAGAGGCCGTGCATCCCGCCTGCGCCCGCCTGCCCTTTGGTTGGCTGCGGGCTTGGCGTGAGGCGTGGAGAGGCCCCCTTATCTGGCAAACTATATGTGTACGCTCTGGGCGTACCGTCTCCCCCTAGTTTTTGGGGCTCATCGTACGCTCTCGGCGTACCTGACGTTCGCTCTGGGCGTACCGTCTCGCTTGACACGGTACGCTCTGGGCGCACCGGACGTACGCTCTGGGCGTCCCGTCTTTTTTTCTTCGGGGCGACAAGGGCACGGTCGTGAGCGTCGAGATCAGCAGGCCGACGCCAGCGCATGAAGTCCTTCGAAGGAACATCAGCAACGCGAACCGGCTCGTCTATCGCGTACTCGGTCAGTGTCCAGGTGGAGGCCTTCAAAAAGCCGCCGGTCCGCATCTTGCGGTCGAACGCGCCTTTCTCCGTCACCTTCACGAACCCACGGTCGATGAGTTGCGCGAAAGCAAGAGGGATCGGCTTGTTGCTGTGCCCGACGAGTTCGACGGCCTCCCTGAACGACATAGAGATGCCACCATTGTTCTGGCCGTTGTACTTGCGCTTGAACTCGTGCAGCAGGCAGCGCGCGAAGGCGTTGAGCGATCGATACGCTTCCGAGCGATATTCCCACTCGTATGTGCGGGTGTCGGCGGCCGCGATCAGCTTCCCGCGTTGTTCAGTCAGTGCGGCGATCCTGTCGGCACGTGTGCGGCGCAGGTCAATCAGCGAGTTGAGAACAGAGATTTGCTGTGTCAGTTCTGCAATCTGCCGTTCGAGCGCACTCGTCCCTTTCTGCTTCTCTTCCATTTTCACCCGCAGCTCCCGCGCGCGATTTTCAACGCCGGTTTGAAGGGAGATGGCGGTCTCTTTGCGCTTCTGAAGTTCGCCGCTGACGGCCTGCAGCTCCTCAAAACCATTCCGGATGCGCGCCACGGCCGCGGCTTCCCGCTTTCGTAGGTCGGCCAACTCATCGGCCGTACCGACTTGTGCGGGCCAAGGTTCAATGCTCGGTTTCAGATCAAGCTGATGGTCGATGTTCACAACCCAAGCGCTTAGGCGGTCGGCACTGCGCTGGATCGCCTCGGCCCTCACGTGGGCAGATGCGATGGACGGGGTCAGATCGGTCAATGATTTCCGTAATCCGTCGATCTCGGCGTGGACGCCTGATTGAGCGTTTCGCTGCGCCACAAGGGCCGCTAACTGAGCCCTCTGCTTGGGCAGCTCGGCCGTTTTTTCTTCAAGGTCATCAACCTCGGTGAGCAGGCTCCGGATTTCTGCGGTGGTGGACCGAATGCGGGCGGTCGATGCAGCATCCTGGCCACCGCGTTCACCCGCTTCAAGAAAGCCGTCGATCTCCTGCGAAACGCCGTTCGACGTAAACCGCGGCCGGCGCGGCTGCCATGTACAGAGCTTTGCTTAAAAGCGCCGCGCACTTCCATATGCGTGTTCTGAACCCCCGGCTCCGGCGGTAGCGGCTATCACGGACCGTGCTCTGTTCCTTCTTCAAGTGAGCCAGAAATAGAGCCCGAACGCCAACGCTAGGACGAGCATAGCGATGGACACGAAGGCGTTTGGCGAAAGCTTCATCATGACGGGACCATTGCGGTACTGGCGAGTTCCCGACCTTAAGCGGCGCACCCATGTGGTTGCATTAACAAATTGAGCCTGCCGCGCTTCTGACCTAGAGATCGCACGAGAGTGACCGGTGCTTCGCTGCGATAGCCCGCGGCTGCTGCCGCGGTTCCCGCCTGACGCTGTTCGGCTCAGTTCTCGGAGTCGAGGTCCAGCCACTCTGATTTGAGTTCCAGCGACGCGGCGAAGATTTCAGACCCGCTTTCGTCTCGCACGCGCACGCGGAATATGTGTTGAGGACCGTCGGGCCGTTCCTCGACCGCCATCTCGGGAAGGCTTACCGGACAGACAGCATCGGAAAGAAATGGCTAGACCAGGAATATCGGCCATTTGCCGACGAGATCGGGCTTGTTTTCCTATTAAAATAGGCCCCATATGCTACGGGGACTGTACTACCACCCGACGGCGGAGGAAGCAGTGACTACTCGACAGTCGTCAGAAGCTGGCTTGGAAGCATCCACCGTTTTAGCCCTTTTCTCCGGGTACATTGCGGATAGATTTTTGCCGGGCACAGAAGCCACGCTCATGCTTCATGGACGAGTTGAGCTTGCTTATGCAATGCCGCTCACCGATGATTGCGGCACCTTTCCATTGGGCTGCCCACCTGCGACACAGGACAGTAGCTGTCACACGGTTGACGAAGCGGCACCGAGTTGTGGACTCTGTCCCGATACGAACCCACCCCCTGCAGGACATTGTCACGCGCCGCAATCTGCCGACTGCGGTTTCTCCGAGTGCCCTCCACCACCACCTACCTACGGGTGCGAGCCGCCGCCGCCTCCTCCACCAACCGTCTTGCACTGCGGCCCACCACCACCACCGCCACCGCCGCCGGTGACGACTGTCGATAGCGGCTGCTCCTCCCATACGCACGACTGCGGACATTTCACGCACCCTTGCGCAAATACTACGACAGACTGCCATTCCCCGGCGACCATCGATCATAGCTGCACGAGCCATTTCACAACAGGTTGCCCAGATACATACGACGATTGCAACCTCGACACAGTCTTCGACGAGCTATGCATGTTGCCGCCCGACACCACCGAGTGCTGATGCCAGACTCAAGCCTACTCGGTGAGATCGAGCTCGCGAATTTATTGATCAAGAAGGGCTTGATAAGCCGTAGGCAATTTGTTGACGGCGAGGTGAGGCTCACGCTGGCCGACAGGCGCAATCGCAATATACGAATTTCAGTTCGAAACGCCTCGGGTTTATTCACAAAACAAGCGAAGACACCGGAAGGGAGGGCCACTATTGAGCACGAGTGGTCGTTCCTAAAAATGCTCGAGGGCACGACGGACGAGCTGTCAAAGCATCTCCCTAGGAGCATTTATTTCGACCGAAGACTGAATCTTTTGGTGTCAACCTTGATTCCTGGTGGGCAAAGTATGCACGACCACTTGATGGCTCAATGGGTTGAGCTGGCGGCGCGGTCGGAATCTGTAGGACGTGCGTTTGCGCGTCTTCATAACCGACCGGTACCACCGCGGGCTTTGAAGCTGAGACGAGCTCCGATGACCTTTCACTGGAATAGGCCGCCTAGTTCACTTCTTAAAAACATAGCTCCGGCGAACGTACGGTTACTCGCAGCGATCCAAGCCGATTCGGTCTTTTCCGACGGCCTTGATAGACTTCAACGAGACTGGCAGGCGACAACGCTGATCCATGGCGACGCAAAGCTAGATAATATCGTGATCGTGCCAGGCGAAGTTTTTCTTGTTGATTGGGAGTTGGCTACTGTCGGTGACCCTCGCTGGGATGTTGCGACCATTTTTTCAAGCTTCCTTTCCTCATGGATTGCAACCATGCCAATGGCGCATGGAATGAACATAGATTCTATGACGAGCCGATCGCGGATACCGCTCGCTGAGATGCAGTCCTGCGCGACATCATTTTGGGATGCCTATGCGCGTGCCCGTGGGATGGACAGTCCAGACCGGTTCCTGCAACGCGCTCTCGCGTATTGTGGCGCCCGACTTGTTCAGACGGCGTACGAGTACATGCAGTATGCCAATCGTCTCACAGCCAACGCGGTTTACCTGATTCAGATGGCAGCGAATCTAGTTCGGGAACCGAGGCGTGGGATAGGTCTGATGCTGGGTGGATGAGCAACAGCTTTTACGAAGTGCTAGACGCCGTTTTTGTCATGGACGGGACACTCCATTGGCTGGGAAAACCGAGCCTGCGACTTATTCCAATGGCGGAAGCTGAGATTAGCCCAGCGGTGCTCCGTGCGTCTTCAGTCCAGCAAATCCGCAGATTTTTCTATGAAAACTTCTACATCCGTGGCCGACCGACGGAACCGCGTTTAAAAACACAACAGGACGACGCAGCGAACAGTGACTTTGTTCAAAGGATTTTGTCGTCAAACCGCGGCCGAAACCAGTGGCAACATGCTGGTATCATCACCTCGATTTCCGGAGACCATGCTGAGATCGACACGGGGGAGGTTAAGGTTTATGCGCGGCTGGAAGATTGTCGACCTGCACCGCCTCTGCTCAGGATCGGAGTTCCGATTAAATTGCGACTAGGGAGGAGCTCACTGCGGGCTTCACCTGGATTTTGTTTGATCCTTGGGGATCACGACCTTCCACCGGGCGCACCGATTTTACGATTTTATTGGAACCTTGACAGCGGCGCTTCCGACCGTTTCGTCAAGGAGACAACCGTTCAGCTCAATGCTCTGGCCATCCCCTTCCGGCTGAAGGTGCTCACGTCCCCTTTTGGATATGACCGGTGCGACGCTGGTGTTCTCTATATCGCCAGAGCTCAATCGCCGGTTATCTCTGGAGAGGTCGCAAAGATCTATTCGGCGATCAATGTCAGACGCGAAGATGTACCAGCCTTCACCCTCCGACTACGACCAGGACTTGGCGCAGCCGACGACCCTGGTAATGGTGAAAGCTTTGGAATGCATCTCTGTGGACTTCTCGCCGAGGCCACGCTGCGCGCGTCCGAGGCCGGCGAGGTTAATGTAGGCAATCGTACCGAGATTGCTCAGCAAGTTTTCCGCTCGGCGGGGATCGATCCTGATCGACCCTACTTGCGTCCCGGTTTTACCGAATTCGACCTCGGAGAGCTTGCATCAACGCGGCTGTCGAAACCGAATGCAGAACGTGACGTGGAAGTCTTATGGAGGCCGACGCCCAGCCATGAGTGGTTAGCCGCGGCAGCCGGGATCGGGGAGCAGATCGTCCGTGGTGCAACATGGTATCGTGGCCGCTGCCAATGGCTCGGGGCGGAACCGATTCCAGGTCGATATTGGAACTCCGTCGACTACCGAACACTGCCTCCGGGCATTTACAGCGGCACCGCGGGGATAGCGCTGTTTCTGAGTGAACTTGCCAGCCGCACCGGCGAAGCAAAGTTCAGGCGTGTTGCCCTTGGTGCTATCCGGCAATCACTTAGCAAGCCAGGAACCGAACTCGGCCTGTACCCTGGTGCTCTCGGGATCGCGCTCGTGGCGGCAAGAATGGCAGTGTCGCTTGGAGAGGACGGACTTTTGTCTGACGCGCGGCAGCTGGCCCGCAAAGCGCTACGCGCGCCCGTTTCGCCCCGCGAACATGATCTTCTCTACGGGTCCGCAGGAAAGATCGTGGGCGCTCTGGCATTGGAAAACGTTGTGGGTGTGGGTGGAGTGGATGCGGCGTTCAGGTATGGACACGCCCTCCTAGCATCAGCAAACCGTCAGAGCGAAGGTTTGTCGTGGCCTTCAAGGGGCGCTACCTGGGAACTGAGCCTAACTGGCCTTTCTCATGGAGCCGCCGGCATTGCTCATGCATTTGCGCTGCTCTGGAAACGCACTGGCAGTGGTGTATTTCGAGACGCAGCAATCGAGGCGGTCGCATATGAACAAACTCATTTCGATCCCGAAGCTCAGAACTGGGCTGACTTGAGGCCCCCACCACGAGGGCAGCTGCAGCCCACAGAAGTGAGGTGTTCAACATACTGGTGCCACGGAGCGCCCGGCATCGCATTGCAACGGCTTTACCTTTCACGCTTGCTTGCCGACGCGAACTATTTTGCGCAAGCGCGCACTGGCGTCGCAACTACCGCGGAGCGGATGAAAAAGGCTCTGACGCAGAGCACTGAGAATTACAGTCTCTGCCACGGTATACTCGGAAACGCTGAAGCTCTGATCGAGTGGTCCAATGCCTCGCAACAACAGAGTTTTCGGACCTTGGCTGAAAATGCTGCTACTGAGGGTTTGCGGCTATACTCATCGAGCGGAAAATGGCCATGCGGAACGATTGGGGGCACGACGCCCGGGCTAATGCTTGGCTTGGCTGGCATTGGATATTTCTATCTACGAATGGCTGACTGGAAGGTCCCCTCTGTCCTGCTTATCGATCCAAATACGTGGATTGAACCACGGGGAACAGCAAGCAAAAGGCAAGGTAGCGGGGCTGAAACGAAGCTTTTGTCTCAACAGCAATCCGACACGAAGATTGCGGGCCGCGTCAGCTTCTGAAGCCCAGACGACACAGCCCGTTGCCAACTACACACCAACAACGGCGGACATTCAACACGGACTCACAGGGTTCAGTCGCCGAGGTCTTGGTCTCGCTATCCAAATTTGCGCCAATCATTCGGTCATCTTTGCTCGGTCAGCTTGGACGACATGGCTCGGCTCAAATATCTGGATTGAGCGCCCCAAGGCAGACGTTCGCGTCCGCCATTCAAACCCTATTTCATCAGTGCAAGTCGAGGCCGACTGAGCATGCGATCAACCTGATTCTGTGAGCAGCTGTCTCGAGAGGAGCGGGGGACACGGGAGCGGTCAAGCCGCACCTTGTCACCTTTGATAAATAGCTGGTGACTTCGCATTTCTGACACCCTCACGTTCCGGATGAAGCGACTTTCCCCTCTACGCCACCATGTTCAATACGGTAGATGATGACTTGACCTCGTGTCGATGCGAGTCGAACGGCGAGTGGGTCATCGGTCGCCGGTTTCACGGATATGTGGTTACGCCCCTGTCGTCGGCATTACCGCGTCGAAGCTGAGCGCGGGCCGCGTTATTCGATCGGTCGTCGATCTGCGCGCAAATCGACCTGCGATATTCGCTGGGAGACTGGCCAGCCCACCGCTTGAACGCCTTGCTGAAAGCGACGTCGGATCGGTAGCCGGCCGAGACCGCCAGACTGGCGAGCGGGACCTTGCCATCAGCTAGGCAACCCGCGGCCTGGTACATGCGCCAATGCGTCAGATATTCGAGTGGTCCCTGACCGACAACCTCTTGGAAACGCGCTGCGAAGCGCGATCGCGACATACCTATCTCGCGGGCAAGCATTGCTACCGTCCAGGCCCTGTCCGGCGAGCCGTGCATAAGTGCGATGGCCGGCGCGATCTCCGAATTGGCGAGGCCGCGCAACCAGCCGGGCGGAAGCGCGTCGCCGCCGGCCAGGTGATGGCGCACGACCTGGACGAACAAGATGTCGGCCAGTCGCGCTGCGATGCTTTCTGCCCCGGGCTTTCCGGAAAGCAGTTCTGCCTCGAGAAGTGACACGACCGAAGAGACCGCGCTGGCCGACGCTGAGGCCTCGCCGGCCCGCACCCATAACCGCGCAGGCAAGGAAGCGAGGAGGGGATTCCGTCTACGATCTCCGAATGCGAAAATACCGGAAATCAGAGTCGCTGTAGGCTCTCCCACGCCGTAGCGCAGATCGACGGACTTGAAGCGCATGCCGGGCTTCCAGAGTGTCCATCCGAGCGGCTCAACTACGGTTCGCCACGGAAGGGGTGACGCTTTCGGATGAGCGAGCAGGTGATGCGGATCACCGTGTGGCAGGATCACGACGTCGCCTGTGTCGAGAGGTAAGGCTTCGTTGGCACCCTCCATTCGAATGTAGGCGCGACCGGAGAGGACGATGTGGAACGGGGCCCCGCTCAGTGCGTCCTTGGCGAAGCCCCATTCGCCCGCGAGGGTCATGCGGGAGAAAACGACACTTCGAAGTCGCAATCCATCAAGTACCTCGTCTATGACGCCCATGGGCGGCAGCCTCCGATATTTCCGGCACGTAGAAATCTTTTGACCCTCAGACAAGCATTCTGGTCATTCACGCGTAAGTAACGTCCGCGCGCGCTTCCTCCATTCGCGACTGTCCGCTTCAGCGCTTCTCCGCACCAGTTGCGGAAACCGTCGGCGTTGTGCTCGGACGAGGACCAGGAAAGGAGCGTCGGACGATCAATCCGCGAATGTCCATAGGGGCAAATCGATCATACGGGAATGCCGCTGCGCGCGCCTAGACAAAAGCAATCCATCGCCCCGCCAGCACAGCGGATGTCCAAAGTCCCAGCGATATCGCCGCCGCAGCAAAGCCGGCTGTCTGACCAACGGTGTTCTCTACATGCCGGGATCCGGAACGAATGCGCAGGACGAAGGCGTTGGCGCCTGCCAACAGCAGGATCGCCATCTTCGACAGGAACGCTGGGTTCTGCGCATAATCCAGGATGCGGATTGAGGCGAGCAATAAGCCGGAAGTGGCCGCTATCGCAAAACCAATCAGCGCGGTCCGCACCAATGTCGGCAGCACCGGGTCGAACTGCGGCCCGAGCAGGCGAAGCAGCCGCAGATCGACCGGTACGATCGAGCCGAAGACGAGCGCGATCCCAAAAAGATGAAACGCTGAGACGGCGGGATAGGCCACGCTTGTTTTCGTGAGAAATCTAACGTGCGGTAAGCCCTCGATCGAAGTGAGGATGTCGCTCAGGGACATCCGTCAGCCCTCCTGTGGAGTCCGCCTTCATAGGACACGATCTGTCCGTCCGAGAGCTGCATCCAACTGCTGCGCAGTTGGTGCGGAGGCCGACAATTGCGCAACGCTACGATCACAATGCGATCACCTACCTTCACCGTATCTGCGAGATCGTAAAAGATACGCACCGGCGAAAATTCAACGTCGCGAACCTTGCCAACGTCTTCAGAGCGGACGTTCGCAGTTCCGGTGAACTCATCCGTTCGTAGCCCTGCGGCTGCAGGAAGCTTTGGCTCGGCTGTCTCGACCCGGACTGAAATTACCGGGTGCGGCGGGGTAAACGCTGTCTGGGTTACGGTGCCGGCAAGGACGATCGGCATGCTTGTGTCGTAAAGCCCCGTGACGCCGTGATGCGCCGTCACGGCGCCCCCGACAGGGCGATCGTTATCGCAGTTGCTCCGGCAATTTTTCCTGGACTCATGGCTTGCAAACTCGCTCCTTTTTCTCAGCAAGCACTGATGTAGGCGAAGCTTCGTGGATTGCCGCTCTCAATCGTCCCCGATGCAAGACTGATCGTCCAAGATTTTCGGTGAGTGCCTGTCCGCCTGAGACTCGTAGTCGCCCCATTGGACGATCAGGAGGCTATTCCGGACGCACAGGCATAGCCGCCCGACAGCCCCCCACTAAACTGTAGCATGTTTTTGTTCGTGCGGTCTTCCAGAACCGCAGAAGCCAGCAACCCCATCGGGAGAGCAAGCGTGTTGAAGCATGCCGCAACAACCCCACAGAAAAGCGTTTCCATCGAGGAGGCTGCAGCATGAACGCGTGCAGTGAAATACCCTCTGATGGCTGCCTGGGTGCTGACCAGCGTGGCGACTCCTCGGGACACCTCACCGTAACCCGCCGCACAGCCTTGAAAGGCGGCGCCGCGGTCGTGGCCTTCTCCTTCACATCCGAGAGCGCGACGGCACAGCAAGTCCTTCCGCTTCCGGCCGGTGCAGACGAGACGCTCACGATCAGTGCGACGGTCAACGGCCGGCCGATGGAGGCCGAAATAGATGCGCGCACATCGCTCTTAGACCTGTTGCGCGAACGTCTCGCCCTGACCGGCGCGAAGAAGGGCTGCGACCATGGACAATGCGGAGCATGCACCGTGCATCTCGACGGGCGACGCATCGCGTCCTGCCTCACGCTGGCCGCCAAAATCGACGGCCGCGAGGTCCTTACCATTGAAGGATTGTCAGCGGGAGATGCGCTGCATCCCATGCAGCAGGCCTTCATCGATCACGACGCGCTTCAGTGCGGTTATTGCACGCCCGGTCAGATCATGGCGGCTATCGCTTGTGTCAACGAAGGCAACGCCGCCTCCAAGGAGAGCATCCGCGAATACATGAGCGGGAACATCTGCCGGTGCGGCGCCTATGTCGGCATCGTCGCCGCCATCGAAGATGCCGCGGCAAAGATGCGGAGGAGCTGATATGCAACCCTTCACCTACGTGCGGCCCACTACGGCTTCGCAGGCCATGAGCGAATTTGCTCGCGCCGGCGAGACTGCCCGCTTCATCTCCGGTGGAACGACACTCTACGATCTGATGAAACTGGATATAGAGCGGCCCCGCCACCTCATCGACGTCGCCGCGATCGAGGGACTCAATCGCATCGAAACCGATGGCGACAGCCTGCGGTTCGGCGCCAACTCGACGATGAGTGCTGTTGCGGCAGACGAGGTCGTCTCGCGCGACTATGCGGTGTTGGCGCAAGCGCTCTTGAAGGCCGCGTCGCAGCAGCTGCGCAACATGGCCACCGTCGGCGGCAATTTGCTGCAGCGAACTCGTTGCATGTATTTCAGAAACGGCGCGAACGGCGTCTATCCCTGCGCCAAGCGTGAGCCCGGCAGCGGCTGCGCTGCCATCGGCGGACTGGACCGCGGACAGGCGGTGCTCGGCACGAGCGAGGCATGTACGGCTGTGTCGCCGGGCGATTGGCCGGTCGCACTGGTCGCGATGGACGCGAAGGTGGAAGTGCTAAGCCGGAGCGGTACGCGTTCGGTGCCGATCGCAGATCTCTATCGGCTGCCGGGCGACACGCCACATATGGAGTTCACCCTCGAGCCCGGCGAGATGATTACCGCGATTGTGGTGCCTAAGACGGAAGCCGGCCGTCAATCGACCTACCACAAGATCCGCGACCGGGAATCCTATGCGTTTGCACTCGTTTCGGCTGCAATCGCGCTGGAGATAAGCGGTGATCGGATCAGCAGCGCGCGTATTGCGCTGGGCGGCGTCGCGACGCGGCCCTGGCGCGCATCGGAGGCGGAGCACGAGGTCTTGGGCAAGCGCCTGACGCCGGACGTCGCGCTCGCCGCCGGCCGTGCTGCGTTTCGCCACGCCAGGCCGGGACAGCACAATGGCTTCAAGGTAGAACTCGGCGCTCGAACCGTCGCCGACGCGCTCCTGATCGCAGCGGAAAAAGGCCGGACATGAGCATTGCGCCGTTTCCCGATCGTGCCCGCGTCGACGCTCGCGCCAAGGTGCGCGGAGAGGCTCGCTACGCGGCGGACATTCCCGTCGACCGGCTGCTTCATGCCATGACGGTGCCCTCGCCCGTCGCAAAGGGCACGCTGACCTCCCTTTCGATCGATGGGGCGATGCGCGTGCCAGGCGTCGTCACTGTGCTGACGGCCGACGATTTTCCGCCGCCGCCGCCTGCAGGTGAAGATGGTCCTCCTCCGCCGCCCACATTGGAAAGGAACATCGCCTATCGCGGACAGCCAGTCGCAATTGTCGTCGCCGAAACGCTGGAAGCGGCGATCGAAGGAGCCTCTGCGGTGCGCCCCTCGATCGCAGCGGAGCCGTTCCTTGCCGTGATGGAAAGCGAAGGCGCAGAGCGCATACCCGCGGAGGGCGTTGCGTTCGGCGATGCCACCGCCGCACTGGCCGATGCCGTCTTCACGGTCGAGGGGACCTTCGAGTCGCCCGTGCAGCATCACAGCCCGATCGAGTTGATCGCCACGACCGCTCTTTGGGCGGACGGCGGAATGCTGATCCACGAATCGACGCAAGCCAGCTCTCTGGTCAAGGGCGCCGTTGCCGGCGCCCTGCAAATCGATCCTGCTCTCGTGGAGGTCAGAGGCGCTACGGTTGGCGGAAGTTTCGGACAAAAGGCAGTGCAACGCCAGACCGCATTGGTCGCCCGTGCGGCAATCCTCACCGGCCGCCCCGTCAAACTCGTTCAACCACGCGGACAGATTTTCCACACGGCGCCCTACCGGCCGCGTGCACGCCATACGATCCGCATCGGTGCCGACGCGGCAGGGGAGATCGTAGGCATCGAGCATGACGTCGAGCAGGAACAGACGCCGCATGGCCATTTCAGCGTCTCGGACTACCACAAGGATGTGATCAGGCTTTACGGCGTAAAGAACTACCGCGGCACGGGTCGGGACATTGTGCTCGACCGCAACGACGCCGGCTACATGCGCGGGACGCACCCGCAAACCGCATGCTTCGCATTGGAGAGTGCCATCGACGAACTGGCCTGGAAAATGGGGCGCGACCCGGTCGAACTGCGTCTGACAAACACCACGCGAACAGATCAACAAAACGGAAAGCCGCTGTCGTCGCGTTTTCTCGACGAATGCCTGAAGGAAGGGGCGAGCCGCTTTGGCTGGTCGCGACGTTCGGCAGAGCCCGGCTCGATGGTTGAGGCCGACGGCACGCAGATCGGCTGGGGAACCGCATGCGGCATATACCAGTCCGGGGCAACGCCGGCCATCGCAACCTTGCGGGTCGATGCGCTGGGCAACACTCGGTTCGCGATTTCCGGCCACGAAATGGGCCAGGGCATGCGCACGGCCATTGCCGCGGTCTTACTGAGGGGTTTGGATATCGACCCGGAACGCCTCGAGATTGCGATGAGCGATACCCGAGATGTACCGCAACACATGACTGCCGGGTCGTGGGGAACAGCCAGCGTAGCCCCGACAGCCTTGCGCGCGGCAGAGCGTATGCAGGAGGCGTTCGCCGGACTCCTGGATGGCCGCGACATCCCCGGCAACCTTCACAGGAAGCTCGCGATCTTGCGCCGCCCATTCCTGCAAGTGGAGGTCGCCACGGTCGGCCCCGGCCAGGATGAGAGTGCGCTCGAGGCATTAAGGCAGGGCGGTTTCGCTGCCGCGGAATCGACCTATCCGGAATTTTCAACCTTCAGCTACAGTGCGCATTTCGTCGAGGTGCGCGTGGAGCCACGCACACGGCGTGTCCGCGTTCCGCGCGTCGTCAGCATCGCGGACTGCGGCCGAGTGCTCAGCCCCCGCACAGCAGCCAGCCAGGTCTATGGGGGCGTCATCTGGGGGATCGGCCACACGCTGCGTGAGGCAACGGAGATCGATCCGCGCTACGGCGGGTACTTGAACAACGACCTCGCCGACTATGTCGTGCCCGTCAATGCCGATATCGGGCAGATCGAGATCGGCATTATCGACCGGCCCGATCCGCTGGCCAACACGGCCGGCGTCAAGGGGATCGGCCAAGTTTCGATGGTGGGCATGTCCGCTGCGATCGCCAACGCGATTTTCCACGCCACCGGCAAGCGACTACGCGAGCTGCCAATCCGCATCGAGCACCTGCTGTAGATTGCGACGTCACCCGGCCGCAACATCGACAATCACGGAGCCGAAGATGGCCAGTGCACCTTTCCCCGATCGTGACCGCGTCGACGCCTACGACAAGGTGCGCGGAGCAACCGCTTACGCGGCGGATGTGCAACTTCCCGGCATGCTCTACGCCATGACGGTTCCGTCTCGCATCGCAAAGGGCAGCATCGTCGCTATTTCCACCGACGAAGCAATGAGCGTTCCGGGCGTGGTGCGGGTCTTCACGCCTGCGGATTTCCCCCCACCGCCACTGCCGGTGCGGTTTCCGCAGGTCGAAGCGCCTCCCACACTCGAGATGCGCATCGCCTATCGCGGCCAGCCGGTGGCGCTCGTGGTCGGGGAGACCTTGGAAGCTGCAATCCAGGGAGCGGAGCGGGTTCATCCCACCTATGCGGCGGAGCCGTTCACGGCAACGAAATACGGGCCGGGCGGCGTCGTCGAACATGGCAAGGGGATGCACGCCGGCGATGCCGCGGCAGCCCTCGCTCAGGCGGCCATGGTTCATTCCGCCGACTACGAACTTCCCGCCCAACATCACAACGCGATCGAACTGGTCTCGACGACGGCAGTCTGGTCGGATGGACGTCTCACAATTTATGAAGGCACACAATTCGCCGGCGGCATCAAAGCTGCGGTTGCGCGGACGCTCCGGCTCGATCCGGCGCTTATCGACGTAAAAAGCCCTTACATCGGTGGCGCTTTTGGCCAAAAAGGCTGGGTGATGCGCCAGACCGCGATCGTCGCCCATGCTGCAATGGCAACCGGCCGCCCCGTTAAGCTCGTCAGCCCGCGAGGGCAGATATTCCACACGGTAAAGTTCAGGCCGAACAGCACGCATCGGATCCGCCTCGGAGCTGACGCGGACGGCAAGATGATGGCGGCGCACTACGATGTCGACCAGCAGCAGTCCCGTGGCGGACATTTCCCCTCGAACTATCACGAGGCGCCGATGCGGTTGTATGGGATCAATCACTATAACGGTGGCGGCGCCGACGTCCGCATCGACACCCAGCCACCGGGGCACATGCGCGCGCCATACGAGCACCCGGCATGCTTCGCATTCGAGTGCGCGGTGGACGAACTGGCCTACAAGCTCAACCGTGATCCCGTCGAGTTCCGCGTCGCGAACGACACTCGAATTGACCCGCACAACGGAAAACCGCTCTCGTCGCGGTACCTCAGCGAATGCCTTGAGCGAGGCGCCGTGCGGTTCGGATGGGCGAACCGCACGCCGGCGCCGGGTTCGATGAAGACTGCCGACGGCACCCTGATCGGATGGGGGGTCGCGAGCGGTACGTATCCCGTGATGGTCACTCCAACCATCGCCACCCTTCGGATAAGCGCTGATGGACATACGAGATTCGCCATTTCCGGCCACGAGTTCGGGCAAGGCATTCGCACGGCGATCGCCGCGGTGCTGATCGAGGAGCTCGGGATCGACGCCGACAGGCTTGATATCGTCGTCGGCGACACCAGCGCCGCGCCGCAGCACGTCACCGCGGGTTCGTGGGGTACTGCCAGCGTCGTGCCCGCGGCCGCATTGGCTGCGGACCGGATGCGGACGGCGGTTGCCGAGTTGCTCGATGGTCGCGAGATAGGTGGGGACCTTCACAAACAGTTGGCGGCCGTTCGCCGGCCATTCTTGCAGGTCGAGGTATCGCATGTGGGACAGGGGCAGGACCCTGCGGCGCTCGAGCGATTGCGCAACGGGCAATATGCGGTCCACGGACCCGAATACCCCGGCTTCACGGCAATGAGCTACATCGCGCATTTCGTCAAGGTACGGATTGAGCCGCGCACCCGCCGCATCCGGATGCCGCGAGTCGTCAGCATCTGTGACTGCGGCCGCGTGATCAGCCCGCGCACAGCCGCCAGCCAGGTGCGCGGCGGCGTGGTGTGGGCATTCGGTGCTGCGCTGCGCGAACAGAGCGAGGTCGATCCGCGCTACGGCGGTTTCCTCAACAACGATCTTGCCGATTACGTCGTACCGGTGAACGCCGACATCTGCGACATTGAAGTCGACTTCATCGACGAGCCGGACCCGCTGGTCAACAATATCGGCGCGAAAGGATTGGGGGAGGTGGCGATGGTCGGCGCAGCGGCGGCGATCGCCAATGCAATCTTCCACGCGACCGGTAGGCGGCTGCGCGATCTGCCGATTAGGATCGAGCACCTGCTCTAGTCGGCGAGAAGGGAGACGCATCGCGGTGGCGCGAAGCGCCTCCTTGCCCTGGGCGTCAGAACTTTTCCGGCGCTTCCTCCAACGTGGCGACGTCCAGCATTAACTCGGCGAGTTTCAGCCTGCGTTTCTCGTCCTCTAAGGCGCCGCAGATCGATCTCGCAGACGTCGCACTGGCACCTTTGAGTCGTTTCTCAGCTGCGCGAGCACTTTGAGCGATACGAGGTCGCGAAATGAATACAACCGGTTGAGGTAGCGACTGATCTCAAGAAGTTCCGTAACGAAGAATTCCTCCGTCGCCCACCCGGCAAGCTGACGACGCGAGATCCCTGTCAGGCGGACCGCCTGTTCCTCGCTGAACACAAAAATGACTTTGTCAGCTGCTGAGCTCATAGGCCCATTCTCACGCCTAACCCAAGCCGAACCTTCCGATCAATTTGGACTGGATGACGGACGGGCGGATCGAGGAGGCACCGGGCGATTTCGAGACGCTGCGCGCCTCTAACCTACGCGTTCCCCGTCGTCTTGGCATCCTCGTAGAGCGCCGCAAGCACGGCTGCCGCCTCGCCCGGCTAGCTCTCCCACATCGGGCGGCCTTGAAAGGCAAAGTTCTCAGGATTGACTGCGATGCGGCATAGGACACGCGCGACGACCTCCCTGGCTCGCTTCTGGTCTCTGCCTTGCCCCAGATGGATCGCCGGTCGCCTCAGCTAGGCGCCGAGCTCGTCTGGCGATAGGCTGGCGTTGTCGGCCGCAGCGATGAGTTCTTCGGCGAGTGTGGAGATGATTATCCCAGGCCGTGAGAGTAGTACCTGCAGCGGACAACCTATAGTAGCCGGTGTCAAGCAGTTAACTCGCCCGGGGTCAGCGATCGCTCAGCTGTCGTCCCACAGAAACCAGATAAGGTTCCCACACAGCCCGGTTGCAATCACCTAATCGGCGAGCAGGCAGCCTTGGCCTTCGTTCGAGAGGCCTGAAAACTGGGTTGTCAGACATTATCTCGGCACCCAAAGGAGATCATGGCACCCTAGATTTCACCTGAACGCGCGCTGAACAGTTGCCGGAATATGCCGCCTCTAAAGACTAGTTGCCTCCTACTTGCACGCATGCTTGGCGCGAACTAGACAGGATGCGGGCACGGGAGATTGTTATGCACGACGAAGCTTTGCGGAAGCTGACAGCGAGGATTGTTGGCGCCTACGTTCACGCCAATCCTGTTCCGACTTTGGAACTGCCAACCATCATCGCGTCAGTTTGCACTGCCTTGTTGGATCTGGGAAAGCCTGCTACCAAGCCCGATCCGGCGCCAGCGGTGAACCCTAAAAAGTCCGTCCATCCCGACTATCTGATTTCGCTTGAGGATGGACGTCGGTTCAAGTCCCTTAAACGGCACCTGATGGCCAAGCACGGTCTCACTCCAGATGCATATCGGAAGAAGTGGGGCTTGCCTCCAGATTACCCGATGGTCGCGCCAAACTACTCGGCCGCGAAATCCGCTGTTGCCAGGAAGATTGGTTTGGGTGGGAAAACTGTGGCCGCGAAGGCATCGAAAGCGAGGCGATCTTCTGCGAAACGCCGTTCGACGTAAACCGCGGCCGGCGCGGCTGCCATGTACAGAGCTTTGCTTAAAGGCGCCGCGCACGTCTACATGCGTTTTCTGAACACCCGGCTCAGGCGGTACCAGCTCTCCAAAAAACGCTTCCGTCGTCTTTCTTCAAATGAGCCACTAATGAAGCCCAAACGCCAACGCCAAGACGAGGATAGCATGGATACGAAGCGTTGGGCGAAAGCTTAGCCGATTTGGCGGGCGTCGACCCACTGTACCTTAGCCTTTCTTGACGCCGCGCCTATCGATGACTTTCGAGTGAAAGTTCTTCTCAAAACGGTGGACGAGCAGTGAGCGGTCCGCGCTGAGATCAGGGCAAATCTGCAGCCGTAACCCGATGTTGAAAGCGACTGGTACTGCGTCGTAAACAGGTTCGAAATGACTGGCCCCCTTCGACAGTTCTGGCAAGCCTTGGCATCCATGGCGCCGCGACCGGTAGGCGTGGTGGTGGCGTCTCGCATGCTGGAGACCGGCTGTCACGAAGTCGATATTTGCATCGTCACGAATTGTGCCTTCGTAGGGGGAAACGCATCGAGCACCGTCACGGAGTTCCTTACGCTGAGAAAGGCAGGACTTAGGGTGCTAGTCATTCACTGTCCAGTCAGGCGCTCGCCCTGGAAGCGCTTGTGGATTGCTGAGCGTTTCAGGGCCTATCAGGACCATATCGTCGACATCGAGATTGTGACGCGTGTAAAATGCGACGCCCTGATCGTGCGAGGCCCGCGGGTGGCTATGATGCAGTCCTTCCGGCGACTGGCTTCCCGAATGGAAACGGAGCGAACCCTATACATCGTCAACGACTCTGCTTGGAATGAAAGGGGGAAGGCGGATTTCGACTGGCCCACACTGCACCGACGGGTCGCAGAATTGGGTCTTCCGCGATCTGCGATATATCCGATTGGACCTTTGGTCCGCGCCGAGTCTAGACGCGCGATGGCTGGATCGGGCGTTCCCGACCGGACGGCGCCGGTCGATTGGCCGCCTCTCTTCGATGTCTCACAATTCGATTTCGCGCCCCGCGAACAACTGACTTGGCCGGTGGTCATAGGCCGACATGGTCGCGACCACCCGGGAAAATGGCCGGAGGACCCGAATGAAATCAAAGCCGCCTATCCGCTGCGGGATGACGTCAGGATCGACATCCTTGGTGGAGCCGACACAGTTGCCGAGCGCCTGGGAGGATTGCCAGCCAACTGGAGCGTGAAGGGCTTTGGCGCTTTTGCAGTTAACCAATACCTGCATTCACTCGATGTTTTTGTTTATTTTCCGGCTAGAGCACGGTCGGAGGCGTTCGGCCGCACCGTGATCGAAGCTGTGCTCTCAGGCGTACCGGTTATTTTGCCGCGGCAACTGAGCCCGACATTCGGTGAGATCGCTCTCTACTGTGAACCGTCAGCCGTCTACGACCTGATTGTAAGGCTGGCTGCGGACGACGAAGGTCGCAAAAAATATCTACGCGAATGCCGGCAGATCTCCATCGATCGATATGGCTCGCACGCTCTTGCCCAGCGGCTGGCCGGCGGCGATATTGAAAGTCCACCGGCGCTGGCCCTAAGCGCCGAATCGAAGGCTTTTCGGGTAAAAATCATGGGCACGACTGAGCCGGTTCTTTTAAATGCTGATTGAGGGCGCGCAAAACCTCGTCTCTGTCGGAGTCGACCATTGCATCCAATTCCTGGACGCAAAGTGTAGCCAGGTTGCCACTTCGAAGCGATTCTAGCGTTTCGCGCATTTGGATGCGATCGAGCGCGGATCGCGGTGGCTTAATCAATCCGTTGGCCACTGGTGCTTCTGTAGGTGCTCCATTGATAAGCTCCAGATTGTTGGCGAGGCCGATAGGGGAGACCTGTTTGGCAGATCGAAATTTGTGAGCCGCCTGTCGCCGGAGGGCATCTGGCTTGTCCGCGAAGTATCTAGCAAGCGTGGAGCGCCGCATGGCGTGCGGGTAGTGCTCGACGAGCACATAGTGATCGTGGATGCCGGCAAGCCGTGCGCCGTCGATCTGCCCTTGCCTAAAGCCAGCACGTTGCGGACCACGCTTGAGGAACTGGAGCATCCTATCGAATGTACCTGGAAATCTGCGCAGATGACCGCGAACGACTGGTTTGCCATCGCGAAAGAAAAACCCTCTATCGAGCGGCCGCGCAATAAACATATCGTCGTTGAAGTAGAGGAAGTGCTCAGACAGCTGAGGTAGGCGGTGGATCATGGTCTCGATCGATCTAGAACTGAAAGACGGCAAGAGGTCGAGATACCCCGCAAACATCTCCTCATGGTCGGCGACGATCAACCGATTTCGCCACTCAGGCCGTTCAGAAATGATTGCGTCAATTTCAGCCGGGCTTTGTCGATCAGCAACGACGATTATGTTCCTGACGAAGGAACAGAATCCCATTATCGATCGGATACAATACCCGATCTCACCCCGACTGGAGAAACGTGAAGTCGTATACGACGCAGGGTGGAGGCCTGACTCAAGGCCCAGATAGTGCTGGCGCTTGCGCGCATGCACCTCATCGTCGCCGTCGACCCAGGTCACGACAGCATCAATTTTCACGCTTAGGCGCCCCCGCCATAGCCTGCTTGACTTTAGATACTTACCCTTCCAAAACGTGCCGGTAATGTCGCCTACAATGCGAAAGTGTGCAAGTGAAAAATTCTTCGATAGCTATCGTGTTTGCTAATCTAAAAGGCAACATAGGTGATTTTGCAATATTGCACGCAATGCTCTTAGATCTGAAAGAAAATTACCCACACGCATCTGTGGATGTATATTCGCACGGCTTTCTGCCTGTTGATAGTGCTAGGCTCGACGCTCTGGCTGTACAATCCCCAAAGTTCAAATTGGTTGGGAAGACATTCGCACCGTCACAAAACCTGGGTAGGCGTCGCGCCCAAGTGCTTAAGTCGATTGGGATGCTTCCGAGATATCAAGAGAGACGCATCCGATCCCTGTCCGCGAAATCAATGTCGGCAGCCAAGCGGTTTGCCCGGTACGATGCGGTCTTCATCTGCGGAGGCGCCCAGTGGACTGGTCTAGATTCAGGCGTATCCATGTTCGCGACGCTACGGGCGATCGCAGCACATGCGAACCGTATCTTCACCTATCCATTCTCGGTTTCTAGCGGCGTTACTCGGGTGGGCACCAAGGCGGGAATTAAGGCCGACCTAGGCAAGATACAGGCTCCGCTCATCGCCAGGGACGGAATGTCACGGCAGGTTCTCGAACGGCTAGGATTGACTGCAACCCAAGGTGTTGATTGCGTCTTTTCCCTCTACGAGGTAGCTCGAACAATTCCGCCTCACCCTGATCGTGACCCATCTCGCATTCTCTTGGTTGTAACCAAACAAGAGACAGCAGAGGTGGCGGACAAGTTGCGTTCGTTAGCCGGCCAGGTGAACCCCATCACGGTGTTGACAACCTGCGCAATCGAAGACGAGCCGGTGCTGAAGGCCGCAGCAGAAGCTGCGGGGGTTCCTTATCTCGCCCCGATGACATGGCAAGAGACGATCGCCGAGATGAAATCGAGCGCTTTGGTTATCTCGAACCGCCTGCATGGTTTGATCTTTGCATCTCTCGCCGAGGTTCCGGTGCTTCCACTCACCAATCGTTCGAAAGTCGCCGGCGTGGCCAAGGACGCCGAGCTGGATCTGTGTGCTGCCGAATGGTCTGACCTCGATGCCGGCATCATCCGGGAGGCCCTATCGCAGGGACCCGCCATCGCCGCTAAGTTCGGCCGCTATAGGGACCGGGCCATGGGAAGCTACTACCGGCCTATGGGCCCTCGCGCTATCCGTGAGACAGCAGAAAAGCCGTAGGCATAACATGGGACTTGGCCGGAAGCTCGATTATGGCCAGAGGTGGCTTCGTTTTAGGCTTCGCGCCTCTAGGCTCAATCCTTGGCGAGTGCCTGTGCTGCTGCCCAATGCCTTTACGGGCAAGCGGGTAATCATCATCGGCCCGGCATCGACCGCGCTTGACGACCTCACGGCCACCGACGTTGATGGTTTCGACGTTATCGTACGCCTCAATAACGGGATCGCGCTGGCACTCAGCAATAGGGGACTCGGCAACCGAACGGACATTCTCTTTCACAACCTCGTCGAGAATGGTGAAAGAAGTGCGGGCGTTATATCCGCGCAGCTGTTGCGATCACATGGGGTCCATACTTGCGTATTCCCGCATTGGGGTTTCAAGGGCAGCAAGGCGAGGCTCTACAAGAAGGTTCAAGCATTGAAGAGTGAGCCCGATGTCCGGGTCGTCGTCCCCCCGGTCGCATTCTGCGAAGGGGTGCGACGCAGCCTGGGCGGTTTGCAGCCGACGGTAGGTGCAAGCGCTATTCTCTTCTTCTTGAGTTGCGACCTGCGGGAACTGGCAATTCACGGCTTTACGTTCTTTGAGACGCCGTATCTTGCCGGCTACAATGATGCGGTAACGACAGCCAAGACTGCCCGTGCATGGGCGGAGGCCACGGGTGTGCATGCGCCTGCCCGCGAAAAGGACCTGATCGCTAGGCGCGTTTCAGCTGCCGTCGAACGCGGTTTGGCGGTCGCGCTGGGAAAGAACGTCCAACGACATCTCCAATCCCGGCCGGCCTAGTACCATAATGTCCGGAGCACGCGATGAACTCCAAGCCGCACTATCCGAAGTAATTGCGGGACGCCCGATATCTATCGTCGGGAACGCGACATCCATTCTGGCAAGACGCGACGGTGAACTGATCGACCGCGGGTGCGTGTTTAGGATGAATGCGGGTGTGCCGGTCAATCGGGCGGCTCAGGGCGCAAAGGTCGACATCCATTGCTTCAGCACTAGGCCGACCCTTGATCGAAACCTCAAGAAGGCGCGTCGGGGCTGGCTACCTTGGCGCAAGTTCGACTATTTCCGGGATGCGCTCGGCATCTGGATGAACCCCCAATTCCGCGATCAGGCTTCCCCCCATCAGCTTTTTTATCCGATCGACCGTTGGGAGCGTTTGGCAGACATACTGCAGGCCCCTCCATCGGTTGGCATCATGACAATGGACATGATCGCTTGGATCAATCGAAACGCCGTGAGTGTGTTTGGCTTCGACTTCAAGCGCTCCGATACGTTCTACAGACGGAAGGACAACAAGGGTAAGCACGACTGGTCAGCCGAACGCAATCATGCCCTGGCGTTGATCGAGGAGCATCGCTGGACCCTGCATGGCTCGGAACTTGATCGATAATGCTCTGGAACGGGAGCGCCTGCGCCAGTGATTCCTAATAACTGCGACACATCACAACACGGGCGGAACTGATCCGGCACAGAGGTTTCATTTTATGAGGGTGTGGGTCGTCAGCAAAGTTCATCCGGGTACGCTCAACCAGGCGCTTGGCGTAGCCGAACGTCTGTCGGACAACCCTACGGTCAGGACGGTGCGTAAGGAAAAGCGGACTCGCAAGGTTTTGAACTTTTTCAACCCCGGACGTATCGCCGAGAAGTTCCTCAAGCCGGCGCCTGACATCATCATCTCGTGCGGCAGGATCACGGAACCTGAAGTGAAGACGATCAAGGAAGCCTATGGGGGCCGTCCATATTGCGTCCACCTTCAACCCCCGAGAACCGAATACGACTGCTTCGAACTCGTGTTTGTAGAGCATCATCTGTGGCACAAGGAATACGACAGTCAACCGAGGTATCGGCGGATGCTGGGTGTCCCGACCACCGTTCGATACGAAGCACTTGAGTCGGGTCGAATGGCTGCACGGGCCAAGTGGGGAGCCGCAGCCGTAGATAGGGAGGTCGTAACGTTTCTGATCGGAGGGGCCAGCAAAGCCTTCGCTGTAAATCCGGAGGTAATTGCTAGCCTGGCGACGGCGATATCTGACCTTCTTTCGCAAGGTAAGATGGTACTCGCCAGTGTTTCGAGGAGAACTCCGGCTGGGCTTACGCTCGCCTTGCAGGAGATACGCAGTGATCGCTTCAAGCTCTGGGCGTTCGAGGGCCCCAATCCCTATGTCGAATTCCTCGCTGCGGCCGATGCTTTCGTCGTCACTGAGGACTCGGTCACCATGACATCGGAGGCCCTGATCTCGGGAAAGCCCGTCCACGTCTTCCCTATGACCCCTGCGGACGCAGGCGAGGCGGCAAAGTGCCGGGCCTTCCACGACGAACTCTATCGACGCGGTCTCGCGCGGCTGTTTGACGGCAAGTTGAGCGACAAGTTGAGCGTCAGCTGGGCGGAAGCAGAAGCGATAGCCCGCCAGATCCAAGATGGATACGTTTTCTACAAGTCGCGCGCTACGTCGTAACGCGCGTCTGACGCTCCCCCGGAAACACCGTCGCTCAGCAAAGTCGCAATACGATCTTCCCGAGTACCGCATCTGCGGCTTACTGCAGCATGTCCTTCTATGCGGCTTCCACTGCACCCGACTATGGCTTACTCGCCTTCCCTCCCGCACGGCCGGCCTCGCGCTCGTTCGCGAACTCCTGGAAGTCGCCGCATCACCCGATCTCGGCGATCCCGACGACCGGAGGACTTGCGCCCGCTATGCCCCTGCTGTGGCGGGCGCATGATCGTCGTCACATCGCCCACTCGTCCCTCGACTCGGGTCTGAGTGATGTAGATCTGGCCATCGTCGTTGATCGCATCGACCAGCGCGAGACTGTGCTCGCCGGCCTCGCCCAGCAACGGCGGGGCAGGTGGATACCCTCACCGGTAATCTGACTCGCGACATATGGTACAATCTGACACGTGTTTTTAAGAGGTCGGAGTCCCCGAGAGGGCCTTGGATACGCCGTTACACGTTGCTCGCGCGGATACTTCGACGCAAGCATCATGCGCTCGAATATCGGTCGTGCTTTGCCGCCCGCGCTGGTGATGCTTGCGTTTCGTCGTAGCGAGCAGCCCTACCATTCGAAATACAGGTCGCCACTCCCGGAATGTACCGTCATATTGATGAGCGCGCTCCCGCAACTACCGGCGTCAATGAAGCCCGCACTCCGCAACGCTGGCAGCACGGAGGGCGCCATGATGGCAACACGGTCACCAGTCTTGAGGTGAACCACCGTTTCATTTGCTGTCCTGCCAAGAGTGTGTGCTGAAGATTCCGCAAGCTGTCTTTGACTTTCACTGAAGGCCGTGACGAGCCGGTACGGTGATTTGGCCAACTCTGCTTGCGCGCCATTTCCGCTGGGTTCGTAGAGGTTAAACCTACACTCAGTTCGGTTCAGCGTTATCGAGTTTATTTCGATCTCATCACCGGCGTTGGTTATCACTATCGCTCCACCGAGATCAGGGTCGGGCACGCCAACGTAAGATTCAACATTGAGCTTCACCTCAGCATGGGCTGCGCTCACTGCAATAATCGTTGCGGCGACTACGTATGGCCACGCTGCGCGTCTCGGTCGTACGCCAATCTTGGAGGCTGCAGATCGGAGAGCAGAGCGTCGCCACGCCTTCCAACCGGCAGCATGTGGGCTGTCTTGGCTGCATCCCTCCTCAGTGCCGACCGCAAATGCCCTGGCAACAAGTTCGTTCGGGCGTAGGAGGTTGGCAGCGACGTCGGTGCAGCCTGCTTCTTCATTTCGTGTGTGCGACCAAGGCGACATGACTTTTTCTCCGATTTGTCTGTTACATACTATAGTTGATAAACTCGTGCTACGATTTCGGCGATCTGTTGGCGCATGGACATGCGCAAACTCGTTGGCCGTAATTTTGCGCGACTACGCGCGGATGCGGGGTTGACGCAGGAGGTCGTGGCGGAACGCGCCAAGCTCAGCCAGCAGTATGTGAGTGGGTTGGAGCGCGGTCAGCGAAACCCGACGGTCGAGACGCTTTATGCCGTTGCGCAGGCTTTGGGTGTCAGCCACGTTGAGCTGGTCAAACCGCTTTCCGATTGAGCGTCTCAGACGCGCCTCCCCCGCCTTGGCGGCCGCATATCCAACGTCGATGCGGCTCAGCGCAGCCCGAGCACGAATGCGGATTTCGACGGGAAAATGTAGTCCCTTCGAGCTTCGGATTTTGCTTCATGTGGCAGGCGGCAATTGGCGATCGAAAGCCGGTCATAGCCACTGCTGTCGAACAACTGGAACGACGTTTCGCTAATCGCGCGCACCACCGTCCAATGTGAGAGGGCGCCCTTGATCTCTACGATGACCGTCCGATTGGGCTCGGCTAGAGTATCGCGAAGGGCGTCCAGAAACTCCAAAAATGTTGGTCGTTGGCGACGAGGAAGCAGTGTGCCTGCATAGAGCCGCATACCATGCTCCTCGTGAAAGTGCCGGACAGCGCTTTTTAGCACCTTGCGGAAGGCCTTTGTTCCTATGCCTGACGCGGCCGCATTCGCAGCGCCGTAGTGGTCGTCAGCGCTGTACATCAATGTGCCGAACAGACTGTACCAGTCGTTGATGTTTAGCGTTGCAGCTGTCTGGCCGAGTACCAGTCTCGCCGCGTTGATGATCGCGTAGATGCCGCAAAGCCCGTCGAGTTGACCTTGCCTAAACGGCGGAAGCACTGGTGCGTTCTTCACGGGCGCACCTCCGCCTTTCGGCGCTTCGGACGGAGCGTTCGTCGGGCACATATGCCCAGTAGCGGGCACCACTCGAGCCGACATCGCTTGGTGTCACGGATGTTGTTGCCATTACAGATTGAGAGTTCACTACCGGCACAGAAGCGCCAAATTGCATGTTGAACAGATCGGGGTGTGAGCCCCCGATCGTCAATGGCCAGGACAACACCCAGCTTGCGCAGGACCGCTTCGCAACCGACGGCGCCATAACAATTCGGTCCATATCGATGCTGCGCTTTGAACGCGTGCAGTACGCCTGTGCGATGCATAAAGTTATGGACAAGGCTATCGACCACGATCATCGACCGAGCAACCAAGATCCATCCTGGTCGCTCGTCGCCGGCTGCGAGCATGAGTGATGACAGCATCATGCTTGCGAGCTTGCGTGAGACGCCGACGATGCCGGTAAACGCGCACAGAAGCCGCTCTCGGCAACTCTCGACATCGCCGCCGACGAGATCGGCCGCCGGCATCGCCGCGTCGATGTAACCGACCATATCCCCTTGGCAGACATCGCGAATGAAGAAAAATAGCGAGAAGGCCTGCTCGTTCAGTGTCCCCTTTCTGAGAGCCAGCTTGGGGACAGGGCACGCAGGGAGCGCCGATGGGTTGCTGCAGGTGCGCGATGACTTTCGATAGCCACAGCCACGATAGCTGCCAAAGTCGACCAGCTTTGGGCAAACGCTCAAGTTACCGGTAACCAGAGCCGAGACGACGTCCCATTCCGCGTTGCCATGGACCGCGATAAACCGTGTGGCATTGGCGTCTGAAATGCCCTGGAAGCTAAAACCGTCCATCAATCGCCGATAGATCGTCGGCGTGTCGCGTTCCGAGATGGCCACGGCCAGTTCGTGCGAGTGTTCCTCGTGAAGCGACGGCGGTGATGCCGTGAGAAGCTCGCCCAAGAAGCTGGCGGCTGCGCGTTGAGATCTAACCATCGACGCCTCCTCAGTATTCATCGGCGCGCATGACGGTCATCACGCGCGATGTGACGTTGAGGTCGGCGGCATTGGGCGAGTGATACGTTCGACTGAGGTCGTAGTAATCGATCTTCCAGATGATCTTCACACCATCGACGGTCATGACCGCGCAGTCGTGCTCGCCGTACGGGTCATTTTCCTCGGTGAAAGCATCGAAGCTGGTGATCGCCATCATGATCTGGTTGACGGCTGCGGGACCGAGTCCTGCAATCCCCGGCGTGATGACGATCGCGCCGCCGATTTTGTGGATGCGGAGATCGTCGTTCAGCTTCCGTATCATCGACGCGTTGGCGTCAAGCATGCCGTTGATCTCATCGATGTCGGCTTGGTCGAGATGAGGCGTATCGGATTTCGTCATTTTCAGTTCTCCAGGGTTTGGACGTGCGAAAGCGCCCACTGGCGAGGAGCCGGCGGGTTAGGGAAAGGTGCGTGCGTGGTGCGCTAGAGGAGCCGCATCAACTTGCGCTGAGCGGTCGCGTCGCCATCGATGTAGGACTGCGTCGTGTTCAGCGACTTGTGCCCAGCAAGCTGCTGGACGTCACGGATGGAGCCGCCAGCCTTGTGGATCAGCCGTGCGGCAGATGTAATGAAAGTGCGCCGGCCGGAATGCGATGAGCAGCCTTCGAGGCCAAGGTCGGCGTAAACGCGACCGAACCAGTTGACGATCGTCTTGGCGCTCATCCGGCAACGTCGCTCAGAGACTATAACCGAGCCACGGATATCAGCCGAACGAACAAGCTCTTTCAGCGCCTGTGCAAGTTCCGGATGCATCGGAATACGACGTCCGCTCCCCTTCTTCGCTGCCCAAGCTGGTAGTTCGATCGACGGTGCAATCCTGTCAGTAGCGGTGAGCACCATCGACCAATTGAGTGACGCGATCTCGCAGGCCCGTAGGCCCGCTCGAAAGCTCAATAAGACAATGACGCGATTTCTGACCGGCAGCCGACTTCGCTTGCTCCATGCAAGTAACGCGCGGAGCTCCGCCGGCCGCAGCAATTTTGCGGGTTGGCCTCTCATATGGTTTCCTGTGTTGGGATGGTCGGTTCGAGCCGTGCCGCCGCGGCGCGCACTTCGAGCAAACCATCATAACACAGCTTCACTGAAAATGCAAGCTTAGGTTGCATCGTGCATATGAATGCTGCCGAAAGGCTCGTCGCGGTGATGGCAGATATGGGGCCGTAAGGAGACCGTCGGCTCGTGGGCATTGCCTGCCAAAAAGCCGACGTTTGTGTAAAGTTCACAAAGTTGTGGCGTATCAGTCGAAGTGGGGGGAGCCGACGCGCGGATCGCATTATGCTCGGCCCAACGTGACGCTTTGGAAGCCTATGCGTATATGTAAGTCTGGATTCGATCCCCGTTTGTTCGCTATATGCGTCTGATGACGAAGAGCCTGGAAGATCGCCGCATTGACCGTGAGATCCACGGGCTGAATTCAGGGTCAGACCCGTTCGCGGCCGCAATGCGCGCAACGCATATGCCGATGCTCATCACCGACCCCCGGCAGCCTGACAATCCCATCGTTTTCGTCAATGATGCCTTCGCCAAGCTGACTGGCTATTCGCGAGAAGAGACGCTCGGCAAGAACTGTCGCTTTCTTCAAGGGCCAGGGACGAACCTTGAGGATGTCGCAAAGCTGCGCGAGGCGATCGCCCGGCGTCAGCCGGTCGAAATCGAGCTTCTCAACTATCGCAAAGACGGGTCGCTGTTCTGGAACAGGCTCCTGATCTCGCCCGTGTTCAGCGGCGGCGAGCTGTCCTATTTCTTTGCATCGCAGTTCGACATCACACGTGACCGGACGGCAGGGATCGCCGTGGATCGGGACGAGATCGAACGCGATCTGCAGCGGCGAATTGCTGATCTGACCGCGAGCGAGGAAAGGTTGCACTTTACGCTGAAGGCAGGCGGTCTGGGCACATGGACGCTCGATGTGCCTTCGCAACGGCTCGTCGCCAGCCCGATCTGCAAGGCGAATTTTGGACGCGATGCCGCGGATAACTTTACCTATCAGGATCTCGCCGCATCGATCCATCCTGACGATGTTGCCCGCTGGGCGCAGACCGTCAGGGAGGCGCTTTCGGGAGACGGTGAGCTGCATGTCGAGTATCGTGCGATCTGGCCCGACGGAAGCGTGCACTGGATCGAGATCAGAGCGCAGACGAAGTTCAATGACGACGGGTCCCCCTCATTGATGAGCGGCGTCTCGATCGACATCACCGACCGCAAGGAAACTGACGAGCTTCGGGCCCTCCTCAACCAGGAACTGGCGCACCGGATCAAGAACATGCTTGCCACCGTCCAGACCGTGGTACTTCAGTCACTTCGCGATGACAGGAGGTCGGACGATGTTGCCAAAACGGTTAGTGAGCGCATCGCAGCGTTGAGCCGTTCGCAAGATGTCCTGACGGGAAAAACCCTGAGCAAGGCGGGCCTGGTCGAGACGGTCCGGCGGGCGGTAGAGCCATTTAACGGAGACAGCCGCATTCAAATCGACGGACCTGACGTTCCCCTGCCACAGGATGTCAGCCGTGCTCTGATTATGGCGCTGCATGAGCTGTCGACCAACGCGATAAAGTATGGTGCTCTCTCGAACAGAGACGGCGCCGTAGACATCAGTTGGACCGTCACCAATGGGACTATCGACTTCAGGTGGGCTGAACAAGGAGGACCACCGGTATCACCGCCTTCGCGCAAAGGCTTCGGCAGCCGGATGATCGAGAAGGCGCTGTCGGCGACAGTGCGTGGAACGGCGGCCGTCGATTATCGGCCAGAAGGCGTTGTGTTCAAGATGCGCGCCGAATTGGGTGAACTGGGTTAGGCAAGACGCTGCTTCAAGGGTTCCGGCTTCCGACCGTCAGGCAAAACTTGCTGCAGGTGCTCATAAACCACCTCTGCACTGAATGGTTTTCGCACAAAGTGGGCGCCTTGCGGCATGTCGTCAGGCCCGGGCTGGATCATGCCGGATGCCACGATGATCGAAATGTCTGGCCAGCGATTTGCGCAAACCCGAGCCAAGTGGAAACCATTCAGCTCTCCTGGCGGCATCTGCACGTCGGTGAACAGAATCTGAATGCTGTCTGCCGCTCTTTCCAAGATGGCGATCGCCTCTTCGACGCCGCAAGCTTCGTGCACATGAAAGCCGACGTCCTGGAGGATGTGGGCTGCGTCCATTCGGATCAACGCATCATCATCTGCAACAAGGGCGAAGGGCGTGTTGTCGCTTGTCATGTAGTCCTCGGCATCGACTGTCGCTCCCCAAAACGTGGCGGGTTGCGAAACGATCCATCCATCAAGTCACGGGTGCTGGACGGTTGGCCATGGTAGCAAGGTAGGATATGCTCGAGGCCCCACTTATCCTGACGTTACGGTTCGATCAGGCATCGTTCGACCGGTTCGACCAAGAACGGCGCCGGCACTTTCCACCGGACCGCAACTTCATTCCGGCACACCTCACCCTGTTTCATCATCTTCCGGGTCAGCTAAGGGGAACGCTCACTCACGGGATCGCGGCACGCTGCTTCAAACAGGCTGTTTTCCCAATTCTGGTCGCCAACCTTCGCTCGCTGGGTCGCGGCATCGCCTATGTGGTCGAGAGTTCGGAACTGACGGAGCTGCGTTCAGATCTCGCCAGCCGCTGGTCTGCACATCTGACCCGTCAGGATACACAGGGTTTCCGACCGCACATCACGATCCAGAATAAGGTCTCTCCACAAGTCGCCCAGCAGACTCTTGAGGCTCTATCCTGCTCGTTCGCGCCTTTCCAGGGTTTGGCGACCGGCCTGTCGCTCTGGCACTACATGGGCGGACCATGGGAAGCCGCGGGCGAGTTCGCGTTCGAACGCTGGAAGACCTGATGGGTTGACGGACTATTCGGGTTGAGGTCCTGCCGAAGGTGAGAGACGCTTTCTCGCCCGTCGTGAGTGGGGCCGACACCGGACTGTCCGGTTGCGGAGATCGCCGTGCGTAAAGCTGCCGTTCTGTACGAGATCCCTCTCCCGTCCCCTAAGCGACCGCCGGTCCGCTTTCCACCCCGGCGCGGCCGCTCGACAAGGAATAAGGTCTCACGTCAACTCTGCCGATCCGCGGTCGCCTACGGACAGCTCCTTCCGCACGATGGAGTCGTCATCCAGAAACTCGGGCTCCGCCCATGCTCCAACCGCATCGAAGTATCGGCTCAGAAAGTTCCGGAATGAAGCGGCCAAGGCGATATCGGCGATACTGAGGTCGGTCAGTCCGACGGCGCGGAGGAAATCTATCGTATCCTGGTCGATCCGAGAGGCATCGACCGTGATCTGCTCGGCATAAGCCAGCATGGCCACTTGCTGTTCGGTTAGCCCGGCTTTGCGATAGTTGCGATGCACGGCCAGCGCCTGTTCCCTTCCGATCATGCCAGACAGCGCTTTGAAGTAGACGTGGGAGCAATAGCTGGAAGGCACATGTTTGGCCGCCACCAAGGTAATCAGGCGGAAATTGACCAGCCCCAGAGAAAACCCATCTCTGATCTGGTGCAACAGGTGCTCCACCGGCGCCAGGATGTCAGGCCTGGCTGTCCAACATCGGGTAGCCTCCATCACGCGTCCCATCGAAGCCACCTCGTCGTCATAGATGGACGCGATTTCGCCTTCGGCTTCCGACGGTTCTATTGTTCGAACAAACATCTCCACCTCCTCGGTTCCCTGCCGCCTTCCGCATCGATGCCGGTAATTGAAATGGATGGAACTGGGGGCAGCATAGCGGAATCTATGTGCCTTAGCTGCCAATAAGCTCTCTGGTCATGTTCTTGACGACAAACGGTCGACTATGCGGAGCGCCGAGAAGGACTGCTTCTCGATAGGGGTGACGGAAACTCGAAGGTACTCTTTCCAGCAGATTGCGAACTTTACGAATCCTTGGACCGTCCATCCTTGGAACTTTCGATTGGCGGTCAGAGACCGAAAGCGAACTGGCCAGATGAGCATCGCAAACTGCTGATGAGCGCTCACCGAGCTACTGCCGCATCGGTTGCAGAGAAGTACCCAAGTCTCTCCTGGAGTACTTCACGCGGCTGCGCCAGATCGGCAAGCGTCATCCGGTCCAGCTCGGTGAAGAACGCGTCGAGGGCGCCACGCAGCGCGCCCGTCAGGCCGCAAACACCCGTAAAAACACAACTGGCGGCAGTGTCGTCACCGAGGCAGGCCACAAGCTGTGTGTCAGTCTCGAGCGAGCGAACGACCTTACCCATGCGAATCTGGTCCGCAGGGACGGCGAGCGTCAGCCCTCCTGTCCGGCCTCGCGCTCCTCTCACGAGGCCAAGCTGCACCAGCCTCCGGACGACCTTCATCAGATGATTGGCGGAGACGCGATGACGACGCGCGAGGTCCTGGATCGTCACGCGTTGTTCGCCGCGCAAAGCGACGAGCGCGATCAGCACGCGCAATGCGTAATCGGTGTGTGCGGTGAGGCGCATGGTAAGCCTGCTTCAAAATGATGCATCCACTTTACCTCTTTTCGGGCGTAGATGAAGAGGCAGGACGATCAAGCTCCTGCGAGCGTCAGAAATGCTCATCGACGAACGACCCGCCACCCTGTCCGAAGACCTCATCGGGCGCATCGTGCATACGTTCTACGGCCGTATCCGCGCCGACGGGGTGCTGGGTCCTATCTTCGAGGCGAAGCTCGCCGGCCGATGGGAAGCGCACCTTGCCACCATGGTCGCCTTCTGGTCGTCGGTGGCACTCCGGAGCGGGCGCTATGCGGGCAAGCCGCACTCGGCCCACCAAGGACTCGGCCTGGAACCTTCACATTTCCAGCGATGGCTCGGCCTTTTCGAGGCGACGGTCTCGGAGCTTTGCGACCCCGATGCTGCGGCTTTTTTCGTCGACCGCGCGCGCCGTATCGCCGACAGCCTCCAGATCGGCCTGAACATCGGGCCGAACGCTCTTCATTTTCCCGCGCGCCCGGCCGCGCAGCCTTCTCCCAAGACAGAGACAGAAAGCAGGTAAGACCATGTCTCGCATCCCTAACCGCCCCTTAGCATTTGCTGCCGGGGTTCCTTTCTTTGCGCTTCTCGCAGCCTCGCCTGCGCATGCCCACGTGAAGTGGTTCGCGCCCTACATCGTCGGTGCTTCGCCTGCCCCGATCGGCAATACGCTGACCGACGTCTGGTTCTGGACGGCGATTATTCTCGTGCTGGTATTCTTTGTCGCGACGAGGGCGATCGAAAGAAGTCCTATCGGAGAAACCATCCTGTCCGGAATGGACCGCGTCACTGACCCGCTGTGGAACCGCCTCGACGACTTCGTCCGTGTGGTCATCGGCGCCTTCTTCGTGGCGATCTTCGCCGTCGGCGGAGTCTATCTCACGCCGGACCTGCAAACTCCTGCCGAATGGGTGTCGTGGCTGCAGCTGCTGATCGCCTTTGGTGTTTTCTCCAGGAAGACGATGCCGCTTTCGGCCGCAGGTATTTTGCTGCTCTGGGTATTGGCGCTGCGTGACTACGACCTCTTTCATCTGCTCGACTACCTCGCGCTGGGGGTCGCCGTAGCCGCCTATCTGGTGCTCGCTGCGTCCAATAATGAAGAGTGGCGCAAGCATCGGTTTGAGGTCCTGCGCTGGGGCGTTGCCATCGCGCTGATGTGGTCGAGCCTTGAGAAGTTCGCCTATCCCGACTGGTTCTATCCGCTGGTTGAGGAGAAGCCGTTCCTGACCTTCGGCATGCCGCGCGACGTGTTCATCCCTATGGCGGGCGTTGCGGAGTTCACCATGGGTTTCGGCCTGCTCTGGACCCCGCTGGTGCGTCGGCTGTCCGCGGTGGCGCTGTTCATCATCTTCAACGCTGCCGTCTACCCGTTCGGACGCATCGACCTCGTCGGCCACGCGCTGATCATGGCGATTATCGTTGCCATCGCGGCCGACCACACCCGCGAGCTGCACTTCCTTCCGAAGCTGAAGCAGTCGCTCAGGAGCGTTCCGGCCGGACTGGCAATTGCGCTCGTGCTGTTCGTCGGCAGCTACTGGGGCCTCCACCGCGCTTTCTACGGGCCGGAAGGCGCGCCTCGCCAGACTGCGGAACGGGCAACGCATTCGTACAATCCGGACAGCCCGCATGGACCGATGGCTCCAGGCGGTATCGGCGCGCCGCCCGCTTCCGGGGGACATGCGGGGCACGGCGGCATGCCTGCGGCGACGGATCAGTCCGGGGGCCCTGCCACTCCTGCGTACGAGGCCACCATGGCGACGATGCACGAGCCGATGATGCAGGGCATGCGTCATCCCGATCCGGATGTCGCCTTCATGCTGGGCATGATCCCGCACCATCAGGGCGCGATCGACATGGCCAGGGTCCAGCTTCAGTACGGAGCCGACGCGGAGACCAAGTCCTTCGCTGAGCATGTCATCGCCGAACAGGAAGCCGAGATCCGCCAGATGCGGCAGTGGCTGGAACGGCGCGGCGTGCGCTGATTGCCTATGCAAATGGGGCGGCGGGGGTGTCAAAAGCCCCCGCTATCGCGCCGGGTACGTCACCGAACCTTCATCGCCGAAAGCGGCGCCGTCGGTCGGGACGGCCTGTTCGATCCGGTCGCTGCCCATCAGATGGAATACCTCCGCTCCCCGCGCCAGGAGATGGTCTGCGATGATGCGGCGATGGCAGCGCCACCAGACGGCCTCGGAGCACATGATCGCGCATCGGAACTCCTCCCCCAAGGCGAGAAGCCGCTCGAAACCTGCCTCGAAGTCCCCGGTGAGGGCGTAGTCCGCGTAATTGTGGAAGCTGCGGTTTCGCCACGCGCCGTTGGTTTCGGCAGGCACGTCCTCGACCTTCCTGCGCCGCCCGCCGAGCGGATCGATCAGCTCGTACTTGATCTGCGCCAGGGCCAGCGACCGGGCGAGGTTCTCGCTGTCGAACTGCGGATAGTTTCTTGATCCGGGCAGCCTGCGGACGTCGACGACCATGCCTATCCTGGCCGCCCGCAGCAGATCGATGAATTCGTCGGCGGTCCGGTTCGAATGGCCCACCGTGAAGAAGGGGTGGCTCATTTGGTTCAGGAAGACAGCTATTTCTTGCGGTCGCCTCGATCTCCCTGACCGGGTTTCGTGTCATTTTTCGCCTGCCGCTTCTGGTCCTGGGCGAGGCTCCGCCCGACATCCTCGGCCTCCCTGAAACGGCCTTCGTCGTCGCGGCGGACATATCGTTTGTCGCCGGGTGTCGGTTCGATCAGTTCACGCTTGGCTTCCATCGGTTTGTCTCCTTCATTGGCCGACTCCCAACGGACCGGGAATCCCTCTTGTTCCCGATGGCGACAGCGGAGGCCGTCCAGCATGTCCAGGCGGCTCTTCAGCCTGAAGAGTTCAACTCTTCGTCGATGACCATCCTGTCGAGCGGGATGTCGTGCCATTGCGGATAGATGGTCTGAAGCCTTGCCAGCGCGTAGCCCACGCCGAATGTCAGCGACCTGCTCGGCATCGCAGCCAAGGTGCGGTCGTAGAAGCCGCCGCCATAGCCGAGCCGGAACCCGGCCTCGTCATACCCCACCACCGGAGCCACCACGATGTCCGGAAGGGCCGCCACGCCCCCGGCCGGCACCGGAATGTTCCACACGCCCTTCTCCAGCTTCTCGCCAGGAGACCAGGTGCGGAACTCGAGCGGCTTTCCCTTTTCCAGCACGACGGGAAGGGCAAGTTGACCCCCGCGCGCGGCCACGCTGGAGGCCCATTCCCGGAGGTCCGGCTCCCCGCGAAACGGCCAGTAGATCCCGACGACGCTGCCCTCGACGGTTCCGATCTCCGCGTCAAGCCGACCGGCTATCCTGCGCGCCACCTCTGCCCGCGCATCCGCAGGGATGGCAAGGCGCTCTGCGATGAGACGCTCCCGCTGTGACTTGCGCCAACGCGCGACATCGATGGCCGTCTGTGCATCGCCCGGAGCGATCCCCGAATAGGAAGGATCGAGCTCGTGCATGAAACAGGGTGGAGACGCGTAGCCTGTCGCATCCCGCTGCTTGTTCGTCATGTCCGTCCTCCTGTGGCTGCGTGTTCACGAACGGGGTCCGTGCCCGTCGCTCCGTCGGACGCCGTTGTCGATGCGACGTCCGTGGTTCTCGCGTCGAGCGCGAGGGATTCGGGCGTCTGTGCGGGCAGCGCCGGCATGATGCGGAAGTCGGACCGCTCGGCTGGCGGCAGTGCCCGGCTGCGCATTGAACGCCAGAGGGCATAGAGGCCGTAGAGCGCGTATACTCCGCCCATGGCGACGAAGAACCCGTCCGGACCCATCTCGTCCATCAGCCTGCCACCAAGCTGCGGCCCGACCATATTGCCGATCCCGTAAACGATCAGCAGCCCGCCGGACACCTGCAGGAACTCGTCGGCGCTCGCCTGGTCGTTGGCGTGGGCGACGTTCAAGGCGTAGATGGTGAAGAGGACCGAGCCGAGCGCGAACACGCCGGTGACGATCGCGACGGGGTCGGTCGGAGCGACCATCGCCATGCAGGCGGAGATCGCGGCGCCGATCGCGCCAGCCAGCGCCATGACGTAGCGCCTGTCGATCCGGTCGGAGAGCCAGCCGAACGGCACCTGGAAAACCACGCCGCCGACCATCGCGGCGGTCAACATCGTGGCGATGCCTGTCTCGGTCAGTCCCGCCGCCTTGCCGTACAGCGGGCCGAAGTAAATCCAGTTACCGAAGATCACGCCTGCCAGAAAAGACCCCACGACCGCTGCAGGGGATTTCCGAAACAGTGCCCGTGCGTTGATCGTCACCCGCGTCAGTGGCTGAGGCGACGGCGCGACCGAAAGGGCAACCGGAAGCAGGGCCGCCCCGAAGGCGAGCGCGCCGACCATGAAGAGCGTCTCCTTCGTGATGTCTCCGAGGGGCAGGATGAACTGGCCGACTGCCACGCCCGACATCGACACGATCATATACGCCGCGAAGACCGTTCCCCGGCTAACGTTGTCGACGCGCTCGTTCAGCCAGCTCTCGATGACCATGTATCCGCCGACCAGCGTCACGCCGCCCAGCGCACGGAATAAGCCCCAGGCGATCGGATGAGGGACGAGCGCGAGCAGCAGCAGCGAGGCGGCGAGCAGCGTCTGCAGGACGGCGAAGACCCTGATGTGCCCGACGCGCCTGACAAAGAGCGGCGTCAGGATGCAGCCCGCGGTGAAGGCTACCGCGTAGGTGGTCCCGATCCAGGCGATGGCCGTCGATGACCAGCCTTCGGCCGATGCCCTAAGCGGGACGAGGACGTTGCCCAGCCCGGTCCCGACCATCATCAGGAAGGTTCCGAGAAGCAGGGCGGTGAAGGAACGTAGCTGCTGCCACAAGATGTCGCTTACCAGAGATGTCGATGCATGGAGCTTAGGCCATCCGGTCGGCACGGAGCCCCTCGAATGCGTCGTCTGCCTGGCGCTTTCCCGCCATTGGACGGAGGCGTGTGCAGACCGAAGCGTTCGGTATCGCGCTGAAGCAGGCGTTGGGCTTTGTCGTCACCTACGGTATGCTCCCCGGGAGGCGCGCCCGGTCGCGAGGGGATTTGCCATGACGAAGTGGATCATGCTGGCAGTCGGCGTGCTGCTCTCGGCGAACGGCTTCTACACGCGTACCTTTGACTACCCGAACGACACCTCAGTCCGTTATTGCTTCAACATGGATGCTGTCGGTGTCTACGGATGTTTCCATAACCAGCTGGCGCCCATGCTGATCGCCTGGGGGCCATTTCTGATCGGGCTCGCACTCATCGCATGGTCTGTCGTCCGCGTGATCCGGAGAGCCGCCTGACTGGCTCGTCCGGACCGGAAAGCAGCGCGGTTCCGCTGGCTTGACTTTCCGGTCGCGAAGGCCCACGTCTGGGGCATGTGCAGCACCGACCGCCACCTCCTTATGTTCCTCAGGGTGTGCCCCATCGCGGGCATCTGACCCCCGGCCAGGTCGCGTCGCGCCCCGGCCGCGGGGCATAGGCTGATTTCCCGCTGCTGCGGAGTCAGTCTCAAACAGCGGCAAACATCCCAATCTCAGCAAGCGCCAGCGCCACGTCGAACACGTGCGCGCGGACCACAGTCATAAGAGGGCCGAGAGCATGGCTCAGGCAAACAAGAAGCACCGCAAGCCTGCGATCACCGTTACCCGCACCGACAGCGAGCGGCTCTGGCGGCTGGCCGAATCCTTCGCCGACCGGAATCCCGCAGTGGCGGAAGGACTCATCGCCGAGCTCGACCGCGCGAAGGTCGTCGACGACGGACGGCTCGCCGCGGACGTCGTCCGCATGGGGTCTTCGCTGCGCTTCACCAGCGATCTCGGCGAGGACAGGCGCGTGACGCTCGTATTCCCGGGAGAGGCGGACATCGCCGAAGGCAAGGTATCGATCCTCACGCCGATCGGCGTCGCGCTGATCGGACTCGCCGCTGGCCAGTCCATCGACTGGACCGCGCGCGACGGACGCACCCATCGACTGACGGTTGAATCAGTCGACGCTCCCGGGTCACTGGCAGAGTCAGTCACGCCGTCGGCGGAACTGCGCGCCGCGTCATGACCGAAATCCGCCCGCCCTGCCGCCTCTCGCTCTTCGGGGGCTGCCTCATCGCAGGATAGCTGCCCCTGCGCCGCGCAATGCGGCCCAGGGGATTCTCCAGTGCGCCACAACGTAACCGCTCGAAGCCGAGCGATGGAGAACAGCTATGACAAGAGAGACCTGCTTCCTCACGACGAAAGACTTCACGATCCTGGAGGTCATGCGTGACCGCTGCCTCGGCCAGGATGATCCGCTCGCGCCGATCCTCAAGCGGAAGATCGAGGGGGCGACGGTGATGTTCCGCGACGACATCCCAGTCAACGTCGCCACCCTCAGCAGCCGGGTGACCTTCAGCGTCGACGGCCGCGATCCCGACACGCGCATCATCTCGCATGACCGGATGACGTCGCCGATCGGCATGTACCTGCCGATCACGACGGCGCGCGGACTGGCGCTACTCGGCCTTTCCGAGGGCCAGGGGTTCGCCTTGCGCAACGGCGACGGCGAGGAGGAGCGGATCGTGCTTCACGAGGTTCACTACCAGCCCGAAGCCGCGAGGCGCGAGAAGGAGGCGCTTGAACGGGCCAGCACGCCCACCTTCGGGAAGCCGAGCCTCCGGTTGATCCGGGGAGCGTTCTACGACCAGCCTCGCCTCGTGCCGGTCGCCCATGACGGCTTCGACGATCCCGGCCCGTCGGCCGCCTGAACTTCCGCCGCGGCGCAGGAGAGACGGATGACCGAATACCTTGTTCTCGCCGCGGCGACCTTCTTCGCCGGGATGCTGAACACGATCGCGGGCGGAGGGACGTTCCTGACATTTCCTGCGCTCGTCTATACGGGTGTGCCGCTTGTTGCCGCGAATGCGACCAGCGCGGTTGCGGTGTTCCCGGGCTACCTCGGAGGAGCGCTCGGGTTCCGCCGGGAGATTGCCGCCTTCGACAGGATGCGGCTGCTGAAGATCGTTGCCTTCACCGCCATCGGAGGGCTTGCGGGTTCGCTTCTCCTCCTCGTCTCCTCCAACGAGGCGTTCTCCGTGGTCGTTCCTTTCCTTCTCGCGGCGGCCACCCTGGCTTTTGCCTTCGGTCCTCGCATCCAGGCGTGGGCAAGCCGCCGAAGCGTCGGCAAGCCGGAGGGAGCACTGGGAACGGTGCTGGTTTCCATTTACCGCGGCTATTTCAACGGCGGCCTCGGCATCGTGCTGCTGGCGCTGTTTTCTCTGTGGGGCATGCGCGACCTCAACGTCATGAACGGGCTGAAGAATGCTCTATCCTTCGTGCTGTCCGGCATTTCCGTCGCCACCTTCGCGGCGGCGGGTATCGTCGCATGGCCGCAGGCGGTCCTCATGATGATCGCTGCCACCATCGGCGGATATGCGGGCGCACCCGTCGCCAGGGCGTTGCCTGCCTCCGTCGTGCGCATGATCGTCATCGCGGTAGGTGCGACGATGAGCGCCATCTTCTTCTGGCGGGCATTCGCATGAGCCGCCCGCCCCTTTCCCGGTCAGGTGCATTGCTGATCCGGCATTAACCCCGGGGACCAGCTGTCCAGCGGTCTCCGGGGTAGCCGGCTTCAACGCAGCAGCGTGCGACGCCTCCGCTCGTCGGCGGAGCTTCAGCGCGCGTGAAATCCAGCTTTGGGGCAAGCCGCCGACCGGCGCAAGGCCCGGCCATATTCGGAGACTGACATGTCTGATCACAACAATCCTCGCCCGCGATCCGCCTTTGCGCGGATGATCGTCCGCGGGTTCGGGAGATGGCAGCGCCAGAAGGCGATGGACCAGCTTCAGGCCCTGGACGACAGGGAACTCTGGGACATCGGCCTTTCGCGCAACGACATCCCGCGCGTGGTCGAAGGACTCTTCCGGGACAAGTAGCGGGTTCCGGCCCAGGTCATTCGATTGAATGGAGATCACCATTGGACACGACGACCAAGGTCATCATCGCGTCCGGCACGCTTGGGCTGATGCTCATCGCGTTCGCGATGCTCTGACACCAGTGATGAAGCCTGCACGCGGCACAGAGTCCGCGTGCAGGCCCTGTCTTATCGCCGCTTGCCCGGCATCGACGCTCGGGCCATCAGCTCCGAGACGGAGCCGATTGCCGTCTTCTTTTCCTTCTGCTGCTTGGGCTTGCGGGCTTCCTTGTTGCCCTTCCTCTTCGCCATGACGGCTTCCTTCCTGAAAGCGCGCGCACGGCCGCCTGGCAGCACGCGGCGCGGTTGATCAATGGTCTGAAAGGAATGTCCCTGGCCCGCCGCCCGAGGCTGCTCGAGCCAAGGCTAGCTGCCGTTTTTCGGGCGCTTCCGGAGAGGAAGCCTTGCTTGGAGAGGCATGATCACGACCGCATCTTGGCCAGGCAGCAGGCGAAGTCAAACCTTCTTTGCCGCGGAACGCCGCCTGCCGGGCGACATAAGGTCGCCTCGTAAATACCTGGCGAACGGCTATATCCACCGCATGTGCATGGAGACTTTCATCAAGGTTTCGAGGCTTGCCGGGAACGGACGCATCCGCCCCCGGAGCAGGCTTCTTCACCCCGATTTCCGCACCTGATCCTGCTCCGGGAAATCTCTACGAAACCTGCGGTCTACCCCTGCGGCGCAATCGCCACATCGATGGAGCGTACGATGAGAACTCCCCGTTCACGACTGGTCTGCCGTCCCTGCAACCGAAATCTCCCGCTGTCCGCCAGCCGCTGTCCCTGGTGCCCCTGGTGCCTGACCCCTGTGCCTCACTCCCCGGGCCCATTCCGGATGCCTGCGCTTTCGCGCGTCATTCAGTTGGATATGGGAGGGCTGTCATGATGCAGTCGATCGGCAGGACCGTCGTCTCTGACGACCTCCTGAAGGAACATGCCGCGCTTCCGTGGCGCATGAGCGGCGACGGAACGCTGGAAGTGCTGCTGCTTCGCCCGAGGCGGGACGGCAGCTGGCGGATCCCGGCAGCCCGCTGTTTGGGTGCGAGGACCGGCATCCAATCGGCAGACCGCGCGGCGTTCCACGACGCGGGTATCACTGGAAGGGTTGGCCCGGAGCCGATCGGACGCTACGTCGCGCTGAGGTACCAAGCCGGAGACAGCCGCAAGGCGGTGGAGGTTACTGTCCATGGATTGCATGTATGGGATAGTCTGGTCAGCTGGCCGATCGACGTGAAGGGGACGCGACGCTGGATGCCTCCGGCCGAAGCGGCGGTCGCGGTCGAGGATCCTGGCCTTCGCGACCTGTTACGATCTCTCGTCTCGGGCGCGGCACCCATCAGACTGGACCTGCCGACAGGCAGTCCACTGGTCGCGGTCCCGACCGAGCGTGTTTCAGGGCTTGCTTCGTCGGCAGCAACAGGTAGGTTGGCTTCATGCTGAGACTGCCAGCCTTCGTGCGCCTGGACGGCGCGCGCCTGCTCAAAGCGGGCATCTAACCCGGACGCGATCTGACCCCTGGCTCAGCGTCCGGGTCCGCCAGGCTTCAGCAACCTCATTCGATCTTCGCGCCCGCGATCGCGGGCGGTCGCCTGCGGCGTTCGGCCGTGGCGGGGAGTCCTTCATGGAAATTCTCGATCTCCTGCATCCGCAGGATGTCCTGGTGCGCGTGCCCGAGCGGGCAAAGCGTCCGTTACTGGAAGTCCTGGCCCGACAGCTTGCTTCAAGGAGCGGAATGTCCGCCGTTTCCGTTCTGTCGGCTCTGCTCGGCCGGGAGAAGCTGGGCGCGACCGCCATCGGACAAGGCATCGGCATGCCCCACGCGATGCTGGACGGACTGCAGGAACCCGCCGCTGTCCTTGCTGTCCTTGAAGCTCCGATACCTTACCACGTGACGGACGACCAGTCGGTCGATGTCGTTCTGGCGGTCATCTGGCCCCGGAACGGCTCCACGGACTTCCTCACAGCGCTTGCGCGGTTCTGCCGGCGGCTCTCCGATCCACAGGTCCTGAGGCAGCTCAGGGGTTCGGCATCGGCTGAGGAAGCCCTCCGGCATCTTCGTGACCCGGCAGCCGCGGCTTGTCCTTCCATCGCCGGGTTGTCGGCTCTCGCTGCGCCCCGGAGCCGCGCGGTTGCGAGGGGGAGCTGGCGATGAGCGCGATCGCGATGGACCGTCCCTAACGTTGGCTGGATGGGCGGATGTCCGGTCAGGACATGGCCGATGCGCTCGGATGCGACGTTAAGTTCGTCAATGGCGTGATGGACTCGTGGTCCCGCCACTCCTTGTCGACGGCGCCCGCCGTGGGGACGCAGGGCGTGCAGACCTGCATCAGGCTGGCGGTAGCCCACGCGCTGTACGCGACTGGCGGGATTACGGTGCAGGACGCGGCTGCCGAGTCGGCGGGTAGCTGGCAGGTCTCCGCATCCCTGCTGAAGCTGCTGGAGTTCAGGCCGCGCGGCGTTCGTCCCGGCGAGAATGATCTTCCGGATCGTGGCGGAGCCGACCCGTTGATGCTGTTCGCGCCGCACGCGGCGGAAGCGATCCCGGTGGCCGCGGCCGACGAATACCTGGACGTGGCGGACGGCAGGCGCGTCTACTGGCGGAAACCGCGACGCGACGCCTACACGCTCGCCTGCGAGATCCAACGTTCGCAGAGCGCTCGCCCGCGATGCGCCAGGGACTTTTCGACGGGGAGAGCCGATCGTTCGCCGAGTCCTACGCGACGAAGGTGTCCGTCAACGTGTCGTTGGCGGCGCGCTCGATGAAGCGTCGCGCGCTCGGCCTCGCCGTGATCGATCCGCTGAAGAGGTCGGCCGTCCGGAAAGGCAATGGCAAAGCATGATGAAGACCCCGCACTACCTGATCGACAAGTCCCGGCTGCTCCGCAATCTCGAGCGGATCGCATATCTGCGCGAGAAGTCGGGAGCGAGGACGCTGCTGGCGCTGAAGTGCTTCGCGGCCTGGAGCGTGTTCGACTTCATGCGTCTCTACATGGACGGCACCACGTCTTCGTCCCTCAACGAGGTCCGGCTGGGAAGCACCAGGTTCGGCGGCGAGACCCACGCCTACAGCGTCGCCTGGGCCGATCACGAGATCGACGAAGCGGCCAGGCTTGCCGACAAGATGATCTTCAATTCGATCGGCCAGCTCGATCGGTTCGCCGCGCGCGTAGGCGGCCTTGCCTGCGGGCTGCGCCTCAACCCGGGCATCAGCGCCTCGCACTTCGACCTCGCCGACCCGGCGCGTCCGTTCAGCCGCCTCGGCGAGACCGACCCGGGCAGGATCGAATCCGTCCTCGACCGGATCAACGGTTTCATGATCCACAACAACTGCGAGAACGGCGACTTCGCGCTGTTCTCCGACATGCTTGATCGGATCGAGGAGAAGTACGGCGAGCTTCTCCGCTACGCCGACTGGATCAGCCTGGGCGGCGGCATCCACTTCACGGCTGACGGCTATCCCCTCGACGCTTTGAACGAACGGCTGAGGCGGTTCTCCGAGAAATTCGGCGCCCAGGTCTATCTGGAGCCCGGTGAGGCGGCCATCACCGACTGCACGACGCTCGAGGTGACGGTCCTCGACGTGCTCGACAACGGGCGGAAGCTGGCGATCGTCGATGCCTCGGTCGAGGCGCATATGCTGGATCTCCTGATCTACAGGCAGGAAGCCAAGATCGCGCCGAACATCGGCCCATTCGACTACATGGTCTGCGGCAAGTCCTGCCTGGCCGGCGACATCTTCGGCAGCTTCCGCTTCCAGGCCCCGCTCGACGTAGGCGACCGCGTCTCGCTCCAGGACGCGGCCGGCTACACGATGGTGAAAAAGAACTGGTTCAACGGCGTGGCCATGCCCGCCATCGCCGTGCGCGAATTCGACGGGTCCGTCCGCACGGTCCGCGAGTTCGGCTACGTCGACTACGAATCCAGCCTCTCTTGAGACTTCAATCCCAACAAGGAAGGAGAACCCTCCCCGAAATGAAGAAGCACGTCCTGATCATCGGCGCCGGCGGCGTCGCGAAGGTCGTCGCGCACAAATGCGCGCAGAACAACGATATCCTCGGCGACATCCATATCGCCTCCCGGACGCTGGAAAAGTGCGAGGCGATCATCGCTTCGATACCGGAGAAAGACGCACTGAAGACGCAGGCCCGGCTCGAAGCTCACCAGCTGGACGCGCTCAATATCGCAGCCACGGAAGACCTGATCCGGCGCACAGGCGCGCAGATCGTCATCAACGTCGGCTCGGCATTCCTGAACATGTCCGTGCTGTCCGCCTGCATCGCCACCGGCGCCGCCTACATCGACACCGCGATCCACGAGGATCCCACGAAGGTGTGCGAGACCCCGCCCTGGTACGCGAACTACGAGTGGAAGCGCCGCGAGGAATGCGCCTCAGCCAACGTGACTGCCATCCTCGGTGCAGGTTTCGATCCAGGGGTCGTGAACGCATACGCCAGGCTGGCCAAGGATGACTATTTCGAGCGGATCGACTCGCTCGACATCATTGACATCAACGCGGGCAGCCACGGGAGGTACTTCGCCACGAACTTCGATCCGGAGATCAACTTCCGCGAGTTCACCGGTCAGGTCTGGTCGTGGCAGGAGGGGAAATGGACTTCCAACCGGATGTTCGAGGTCGGGCAGGAATGGGAGCTGCCGGTCGTCGGGCGGCAGAAGGCCTACCTGACTGGACATGACGAGGTGCATTCGCTGTCCCAGCTCCTCGGCATCCCGAACGTGCGCTTCTGGATGGGTTTTGGCGATCACTACATCAACGTCTTCAACGTCCTGAAGAACCTCGGCCTCCTGTCCGAGAAGCCTGTCAAGACCGCGGAAGGAATCGACGTCGTCCCGCTGAAGGTGGTGAAGGCAGTGCTTCCGGACCCGTCGTCACTGGCTGACGGCTATACGGGCAAGACCTGCATCGGCACCCTCGTCAAAGGGGTGAAGGACGGCCGCGAACGCGAGATCTTCATCCACAACGTCGCCGATCACGAGGAGGCCTGCGAGGAAGTCGGGAGCCAGGGGATCTCGTATACGGCTGGCGTGCCGGCCGTCGCCGCGGCCGTCCTCGTCGCGACCGGGCGATGGGACATCGGCAGGATGGCAAACGTGGAGGAACTGCCGCCGCGGCCGTTCCTCGGTCTCCTCGGAAAGCTCGGACTCTCGACGCATCTCAGCGAAGGATGCGACGACCGGGTCTTGCTGTTCCCTTGATTTATCAGGCGGGCGCGTCGTCCTGTGGCGCGGCCGTGATACCGACATCAGATCGTTCTCTGCCCGGTCCTTCCTGAGAGGCCCCGGGCCTCCAGTTCGTCGACCGCGCGAAGGATTCCGGTTCTGGTGGGCACGAGGGCCGATAGGGACTCGATCCACGGTAGATGCGCCACCCGCCCGGCGATCTTGTCCGACAGCGACAGGGACCGTGCCGTCCTGCAGCAATGGGAAACACCCGCTGAGGCGACCAGTCCGGAGAAGGCGTCCGCTGTTCTCACCGACATGAACAGTACGGCATCGAACTCTCCGCGCCGAAGAAGGCAGGCCGCCTCGTCGGGCAGCAGCAAAGCCGGACGGGTCACGTAGACTTCAACCCGACCGCAGCTATAGCCCTGCAACGCCAGGGCCCCGGCCACATCCATCGAAACGTGTCGGCCGCTGTCATATGCGAGCGGGCCGTCCTGGGGCCGCCAGTGACGTCTGATCATTTCCAGAAGGCTGGAAGCCGTGCCGGTGGCCGCCACGATGTTGGACAGGCCTGCGGCCTCCGCAGCGGACGCCGTGTCGGGCCCCACCGCGAACACCCGGACAGCCGGGTCCAGCCCCTTCAGCGCAGGAACCGCGTTGGCGGAGGTCACGATGATCGCCGAGGCTGACCGGAGAATCGTGTCGTCAAACGACAGCCGATCCACCTGCAGCAGCGGCGCGACATGACGCTGTGCCCCCGGCTTCGCAGGGCTTTCCCCAGCGCATCGGCCTGCGCCTTGGGACGGGTGAGCAGCAGGTTCAACTCGATCCTCCGGCCCAGTGGCCGACACGGTTTCAGCTGGTGAAGAAGCTTTGCGTGCCGTGTGCCTCGATCGCGTCTGCGAGACGGCCGAGCGCATGGACATAGGCTGCCGTCCGCATGGTCACCTGCTTGTCGCGGCTGACGTTCCAGACTTCACGACCTTCTCGTTCCATGATGGTCTGCAGGCGCTCGTGAATGTCCTCGACTGGCCAGTAGAAGCCCTGCCGGTTCTGCACCCATTCGAAGTAGGAAACGGTCACGCCTCCGGCGTTCGCGAGGATGTCGGGAAGGACGACGGTTCCTTGCTTCTCGAGGATTTCGTCCGCTTCTGGCGTGACCGGGCCGTTGGCAAGCTCGAGCACGAGCTTGGCTTTGATCGATGCGGCATTGCCTTCATGGATCATGTTCTCAAGCGCCGCCGGAACGAGCAGGTCGCAGTCGACCGCGAGGAGTTCGTCAGCCGCGATCCTCTCGTGACCGCCCGTACCGACTGTGCTGCTGACAGGCTTTCCTTTTGCCTTGGCATCGAGCAGAGGGTCGACATGCAGTCCGGCCGACGAAAAGACAGCTCCCTCCGAGTCCGAGACGGCGACGATCTTGTGGCCGTCCGCGGCAAGCAGGCGCGCGATGTGCTGCCCGGCATTCCCGAAGCCCTGGATCGCCACGCGCATCGTCTGCCCGAGTTGCAGGTCCGACGACAGGTGGCGCACCAGATAAAAGCCGCCCCGCGCGGTCGCGTCGCCCCGCCCGAGCGAGCCACCAAGCGAAATCGGCTTTCCCGTGATCACGGCCGGCTCATGTTGGCCGACGATCTGCGCGTACTCGTCGGCCATCCAGCCCATGATCATCGAGTTCGTGTAGACGTCGGGCGCGGGAATGTCCCGGTCGGGACCGATGATGCGCGCGAAAGCCTGGATGTAGGCGCGGGACAGCCGTTCCAGCTGTGCCTTGGACAGGGTGCGCGGGTCCACCTGGCCGGCTCCCTTGCCGCCGCCATAGGGCAGGTTCATCACCGCGCATTTGAAGGTCATCCAAAAGGCCAGCGTCTCGACTTCCTCGGCTGTCGACGCCGGATGGAAGCGTATACCGCCCTTGGTCGGTCCGCGCGTGTCGTCGTAGCGGCATCGCCAGGCAAGGAAGGACTTCCGCGATCCGTCGTCCATGCGGATCATGAGCCTGACCTTGGTGGTCTCACGGGCGTATTTGAGCTTCTCGATGACGTCCGGATCGATGCTGAGGTGCGCGGCGGCCTCGTCCAGGCGAACCAGGGCGTCATCGAGCAGGGAATGTTCGTGCATCATGTCTCCTTCATTGATGGATGCGTCAGGTAGGTTTGGCGTGCTTGCCGAGATCACGCGGCGAGCGCCGCGTGGCGGCGGTAGTCCCGGGCGAAGCGGCGGCCGAGGCGGGTCATGATCTCGTAGCCGATGGTGCCTGCGGCACGGGCGACATCGTCCACCGTCTGGCGAGGGCAGATGAGATCCACGAACTCGCCTTCGCGCGGGGTGTCGGCGCAGTCGGTCGCATCGACAACGATGCTGTCCATCGACACGCGGCCGGTGAACGGCATCGCATGCCCTTTGTAGAACGCCGAAAGTGCGGTCCCCCGCGGCCAGCCGTCGGCGTACCCCATCGACAGCGTCGCGAGCCGCGATCGCCGCTGCATCCTCGACGCATGACCGTAGCCGACATGGGTGTGGATCGGCACCTCGCGGAGCTGCAGCACGCGGGCAGATACCGTCACCGCCTGCCGCACCGGGCTCGTCTGCCCGACGACAGGATTGATGCCGTAGAGCGCCGCTCCGGGACGGACCAGATCGAAATGGAAGTCCTTTCCCAGCAGGATTCCGGCCGAGTTGGCCAGCGAGGACCTGGCGTGTTTTGGAAACACGGTCCGCAGCTTGCCGAACTCGCGCAGCTGCCTGCGGTTTGCAGGATGGGGAGCGGTGTCGGCGCAGGCGAGATGGCTCATGACCAGCTCGACAGAGAGGCCGTTCAAGAGGGCCGGGTTGGTTGCCAGCATCGCCACGTCGCCGGACGACAAGCCCAGGCGCGACATGCCCGTGTCGAGCTGGAGGGCGACGGGCATGCTGCGTCCCTTGTCCCGGGCATATCCGCGCCAGGCCGCGAGTTCTCCTGCCGTGTTGACGACCGGGATCAGCACCGATTTGAGGAAATCGCCTTCGGCGCCCGCAGGCGTGCCGTTCAGGACGAAGACGCGGGAGCTGAACCCGATCGCCTTCCGCAATTCGAGTCCTTCTTCAAGATGGGCCACGAAGAAGGTCCGGCATCCGGCCGACTGGAGCGCGAGGCCGACTTCGGACGCACCCAGCCCATAGGCGTCGGCTTTCACGACCGCGGCGCATTCGGCGTTCTCCGCCAGCTTCGACAGCAGCCGCCAGTTCGAGACCACCACGTCGAGATCGACCGTCAGGATCGCTCCTGCGCGCGACGCTGCGGGGCTCATGATCGGTACCGCCCCGGACCGAGGTCGGTCACGTCGATCTCGGGAGCCTTTCCGGACACGATGTCTGCAAGGACCTGGCCCGAACCGCACGCCATCGTCCACCCGAGCGTCCCATGCCCGGTGTTCACGAAGAGGCCTGGTACCGAGGTGGCGCCCACGATCGGCGGGCCGTCCGGGGTCATGGGCCTTAGGCCACACCAGAAGGAGGCTTCTCTGGCGCGTCCCGCGCCCGGGAACAGGTCGGTGACCGAATGCTCGAGCGGCGCGCGGCGCGAACGTGGCAAGGACAGGTCGAAGCCCGAGATTTCGGCCATGCCGCCCACGCGGATTCGGTCGCCAAGCCGCGTGATGGCGATCTTGTAGGTCTCGTCCATCACGGTGGACACAGGCGCGGCAGCCTCATCCGTCATCGGCATCGTCAGCGAGTACCCCTTCACGGGATAGACGGGGATATGGATGCCCACAGGCCCAAGCAGACGCGGCGAGTAGCTCCCGGCCGCGACGACGACAGCATCGGCGGGCAGCAGGCCCTCCGCCGTGCGGACCGCCGAGACGTTACCACTCTCAATGACGACAGCCTCGACCGCGATGCCGTACCGGAAGTCGACCGAGGCTGACGCGTGCGCCGCCAGCTTCTCGGTGAACATGCGGCAGTCCCCAGTCTCGTCGCCAGGAAGCCTGAGGCCGCCGACGATCTTGTGGCTGACGCGCGCGAGTGCGGGCTCGGCGGCGACGCAGCCGAAGGGCGCCAGGACGGCGAAGTCGACTTCGAACTGCTTCAGCACCTCGATGTCGCCGACGATCCCGTCGAGCTGCTTCTGGGTGCGGAAGAGCTGGAGCGTGCCCTGCGACCGCTCGTCGTATTCGATCCCCGTCGTCGATCTCAGCTCGCGGAGGCAGTCGCGGCTGTATTCCGCTATCGGCACCATGCGCGCCTTGTTCACCGCGTATCGGGACGGCGTGCAGTTCGACAGCATCTTCAGGAGCCATGACCACATGGCGGGATCGAGCTTCGGACGTATCGCGAGCGGCCCGTGCTTCATCAGAAGCCACTTGATCGCTTTCAGCGGCACCCCCGGTCCCGCCCAGGGGGAGGAATAGCCCGGGGACACCTCTCCTGCATTGGCGTAGCTGGTTTCCAGAGCCGGACCCCGCTGGCGGTCGAGCACGGTGACTTCGTGCCCGGCGCGCGCGAGATACCAGGCGGAGGTCACGCCGATGACCCCGCTACCGACGACGATGATCCTCATGTCCGCCTCCTGCGGACGACGAGGGGGGACGCTGCACACAGGCGGCCGGAGAGTGTCTCGAACATCATGCATCTCCACCGGGTCGGCGGTGGCGGACCCGGAAATCAGAACCGAATTTCAGGCTTGGTTGGATTTCCGGCCCCCGGTCGACGGCCTCGCGGCCGCGCCAGGGCTAGATGCATGCGATGAGGCTGCCCGCGTGGTTCATGAACCGAACGCGGGTCCTGGAAGTGCTGCCCTTCGCTAAAGAGATACGCAATTGCTTGCTCAACCGACAGGATACCAATTACAGCACCATAGCTGAAACGGCATGATGATCAAAGTTTTTGATGTGCTCGGATAGCTAGGCAATGTCCGCTTCTGGGCTTGCGGACAGGCTTGTTGGATGACCGGAATGGGGGCGCGAAGCAGCCGCCGCGCTCAAACCCGCGTCTGAGCGAAATTCGTGGCTTAACAAGTACAATGTCACGAGTTGCAAAATGACAAGATCAAACGGACCGCACGCGATTTACCGGATGCCACATCTCAACCAGAACAACCATTCTGCTGTTCGGTGGTCAGTTGCCACGACGGCGACGGATGCCGCGAAGGACTTGTGCTTGGCACACTTCTGTTACTTCGCTTCCATAAAACCATCAAATTGCGCCTTGTAAGCGCGCATCAGCGCTCATCGCAAAAAAATAAGGGGCGCCGAACGCGCCCCTCAGGTCTTCCGTCGTTGGTTTCTTTTACGCTTTATTGTCCGTCACAGGCAGCGTAATCACGTAAGCACGACCAGACGCGCAGATGTAGCGCGGCGTCTTGATCGACAGCTTCCCGCGCTCAGTCTTTGCCGCCCCCTGTTCACGAAGTTCCTTCATAACCGAGACATGGTCGGGGAAGTCCTTCTTGAAACGAACGGTCGAAATGATCGCTTCCGTCCGCCCTCCTTCGGCTTTTGCAACCACCCCAGGGATCTCGTCGAACAACGCCTGACTTAGCGGTCCACCCAGCTTTCTTGCGGGGATCATGCCGCCTTCGACCTCTTCGAAATGTGACTTGAAGCGTTCGACTGCTGGAAACTTCTTTACCGTGCGAGCAGGCGTGTCGAGAGCATGCCACACCGAAAGCAGAGCAGCGACGAGGTCGCCCCATTCGGCGGGCAACACACGCCACCGGCGCGCGAGAACGCCAGCAGCATAGATTGCTGAGAACATCCTCGTCGTGCGAGCATTTCCGTCGCCGTCGACCGACGGAAGTTTGCGTGCGAACCGAGCCATCTCCCGATCGATCTTGGCCTGGAGCTTTTTGCGGTCAGCCCTGACAAGACGCTCGACGAATGCTCGCGCCGCGACGCCATGGTTGTCCTTTGCCGCGTCCCTCAAATGCTCGATCGCCTCCCGAGTGGAGCGGAAACCTTCCGGGATATGAGTCAACACACCGAGGTTGTGGCCGATCACTACAGTAGACATACGAGTCCGCATGGCGTCGAGTTCAGCAGCTTTGGCATGGATGACATTCCGTAGCGGCTGATTGCTTGTCGAGAGGAGAGCAAAGTCGACGTTGGGAGGAGCTACCTTGTCGGTCAGGCGCTTCCGGCCCCCTTTCGAGGACGCTTTGAAGATGAGCTTGCGGACGACGTCTCCCCGTTCACGCTCGTTGGCTCCGGCGAGATTGCCTTCATCCAAGAACAGGAGCGCGCCCGCATGTGCCACCTTCACCACGTCGAAGGCGTTGACCGTGAGGTCCCATGTCATTCCGCCGCCCACCTCGCTGGAGGAGTTCCCGGCCCAGACAGACGCCGCCAGAAGCCCGGCAGTGGTCTTGCCGGATTCGGGTTCACCGACCAGCTCGAACAACGGATTCATTCCCGGGATAAAGCGAAGGATAGCAGGAAGAAACGCAAGGCAGAGAACGAACAGTGGGAGGGGCTGCTCGCTGACGACACGTCCAACCGCCTTGTGCCAAGCCGCAAGCGTACCGACCGGGGAAAACTTTTCCTCACCATCGAACGCTACGATCACCTCTGCCCCGCCGGGTCTTGACTCGACAGTCCCATCGCCGAACACAAAATGGTCGCCGATTGGACCCGGCGTCGAAGCGACGAGGCCCGGCCGGTAGTTTTCGTGATCTTCAATGTCCTTCTTGAATGCGCTCTTCTTGCTCGACGTCAGATAGTTAAAGCCAGCGTTGGCGAGGCGCGCGAAGACAGTACGCTCGTCCATTTGCAAGGCGGATACAGCGAACCAGATGCTGCTGTCCTCGGTGCCAAACTTGATACGGCGATCGCCACGTTGGCTCACGACCGCGTCAAGTATTTTTGGAATAGCCCGTTTTGGGGCGTTCGCCGGAGAGCCGGCGGTGGTGACTAAGTCATTTTTCATTCTGAATACTTTCGATTGCGACCTATGATGTTTGAAGCGGGAAAGAGGGTGGCTTCCCACCCTTCCCACCGTATTTCCGGTAGTGCGCTCACGGCGACAGCAAACGGTGCGTGAACGAGTGGCAACACGACAGTGTTGTCGGCGATGATTTGCTAGATCAACATTTCCTTGCTCCTAACTAAGGGATTGAGCACAAAGATCGGCAAAAGCATCACCGGCGAGAAATACAGCTCTCGGAGAGATGAAATTTGCCGTTTCGGAAGGTGCACTGGTTCAGCAGCCGAATGTCACTGAAGTCGGTGCGGTCGAGCCAAAGCAGATAGTCAGTGTGGCGAGGGCCCTTGATGCGACGGACCCCGCGCACACGCTTAAGCTTTCCGTCAATTTCCACTACCGGCCGCTCGGGCCAGTAAGACTTCAGAAGGTACGAAAACTGTTTAGGGCGATCGTTGACCTTGCTGCGCTTAATCGCTGCGGCGCCGGTCGCTGTCTTCTGGTAGCCGCAGCGCCCCCTCAGGCGTTCGAGTATCAGGGCGGCCTTCTCAGCCGTCGTCAGCAGGTGAAAATGCAACTGAAAGACACCGGCAGTCGGCTCATACTCGCCGTGCAGAAACGCGATCAGGAATCCCGGCGCATCGAGGATACCGGCGCGCTCGAGATGTTTGCGGAACTGGTTCTTGATGGACTTGGCGGTGACCTTACGCAGCTGCTTCGGCGTGAGCCGCCACCGGCTATTGATAACCGTCACCGTCCGAAGTTCATCGTCTGCGTACGCAGAGACGGCCTCCAGCAGCGCGGTCAAGACTTGCAGGCGGACGGACCGCATGTGCAGCGACGAGGCCAGCGTAGGCTCGGGCCCGAGCACCGTGAGGCCGCGCTCCAGCTTTGCCAGAAATGCCGAAGCACGCCGCCGGAGTTTCCTGTTGGCACAAGTCGAAGTACGCTCACACCGCTGCAGGTTGTGTCTTATCTTTGCGACCCGCAAAATGTCCTCTTCCCTACAGCAGCGAGTGGTTTCGATGTTGAAGGTAGTGGAATCTGTATCCGCCAGACTGCGGATACTCTTCAGTGCTTTGCGCACTCGGTTGCCCATACGAGCGTTCCTTCGCGACATCGATGTGGTCCTGATGCAGAATTTCTGGGAGGTGCGGTAACGGCTGCGCAGCACATATCTCTCTAAGCAGTGCTGACTTACGGCGCGATGACCGCCGTAATGGCGTCAAGGAGATCGCGGTCGGCCTCCGAACCAGCGAGCATGGACGACAGGATCGCCTGAGCGCGCGTCTCGTCGACATCCCAATGTCTGGCCCTCCGCTCGCCGTTTGCATCGAAGAAAGTGACTGCGAGTTCCAGCTTCGGCTCGTCACCCTTTTTGGCGAGGACCGTTTTCCTCTTCCGGCCCCGGACAGATGCAGCGTAAGCGCGGCAAACTTTGAAATTGACGCTCTGCAGCGCTTCAACAAACTCTTCAGGCAGCACACTGTGCCCCGCGGCGTAAATCAGGAGGGCCGCGTAATCCGAGCAAGCTTTCTCATCGCCAGGCTCCGGCTCGAGCACGATCTTCGCCGCGACAGTCGCTTCGCTGCCCTTGAGAAGACCGCGAGAACGCTTCGCGAAAATCGGGTGCTGCGCAGTGCGCTTGAGTGCCTCACTACCGCCGGCCAGAAGCGCGAGGTACAACGGGTATGCCGGCCTCATTCCAAGCACAGCCTGATGCAACATACGGTCGAAGAGTTTTCCGGAACCCGAGGTGCGAGCTTCGTCGCACTCGCGGATGGCCGCCTCGAGCACTTCCATCGGCCGCTCCTTCTGTGCCCAGCGCGCGGAAAACGTCTGCATCGGCGATCGGGCTTCGGCAGAGTGCAGATCTTCTCGATCAGCATGCTGCAACAAACTTGTTTCGGCCGCGCCGAAACAGTCCGTCGGCATCAACTGTTCGGCGTTGGCATCAGGGTCGTTCGATTCGGGAAAGGAAATGGATTTGTCGGTCATCAAAAGCTCCATCGGTGTGAACCGCGAAGCAAGCCAGTTTCCAACGTCGCCGTCTGGCGTAAAAAATCTACGAGTCGCGGGACTTAACTACACCTACACTTCCCGGGAATTTTGTCGGAGCCTAGCGTTGCTATGAAGCGTCCTCATCCCGGTGATTGGCGCCCCCCCGGGGGACTTTATCAGCGCTTTGAAATCTCGGATGCGAAACTTCTAGCAATCGGCGAAACGCTTGAGCTTTCGCTGGACAGCGAAAAGCGAGACGTTTTGCGAAAAGGAATAGAGGAGCTCGCAATCAAGTACCTTTACGATGTTGAGGCTGAAGCAGAACCTTCACCGTCTTGGTATCTTGAGGAAACCAACAAGATACTGGTTGATGCAGAGCGATTGTCGAAGACCTTGAGTCGTATCGGCGGCATGGCTCGCTCAAAGCTTGATTCCAGGTTTAGACGAATATCGGGTATCGGAATATTCGCTGGCTTGAAGCCCGGCGAGCTCTCCTTGGATGAAATTTTGAAACAGTTGACTCGGGCATGTGAGCAAGCACGTCCTGAAAAAGACGAAATCGTCCGTGGTCGCCCGAAGACGTCTTCTGTGCGTAATGCTGTCGCGTCTGCCATTAATCTCTATCTAATAGTGACAGAGTCGCAGAAATTTGAGTTGAGTTTTGGGAAGAATGCGGTCACTCAAGAGTTTACGTCCCGCCCTGCTCGTTTTCTGGCCGCCATTTTCAATATTATCGACCCGGCCATCACAAATGATATGATTGCCAACCATGCGCGCCAGACTCCTCGAAAACGAGAAGGAGTCGATCTCTGATAGGCACATGAAAGTTGGACGAACGCCTCGCCGCCTGGTTCTTCTGTACAATGACAGAGGGACGATTAGGACCTCACAACGGATGTCCGCTTTGCGCCCCCATCGCGGACGTTCGGGCGAGCTTCGCGTCTGCCGAGAAGCTGACATTCCACTCTAGGAAGTCTGCGCGCCAAAATCTCTGTGCCCTTTGCCACACTCACTGTATCCTCGGCCATCATTTCTGATGGCCGAGGCCGGATCCGAACCGCTCCTTACATAAGGACGCGGCTGCCAGCTATTTCTTGTATTTCTCCAGCCACGCCTGCATCTCGGCGATCTCCTTCTCCTGCGCGGCGATGATCGCCTCCGCCATCCCCTTGGTCGACGGATCGGTGGCGTACTGGAGGGCGACCTTCGCCATGTCGATCGCGCCTTGATGGTGTGGGATCATCTTCAGCCGGAAATCGACGTCGGGATTGCCGGTGTATTCGACGGCCATGCCGTGCATCATGTCCATGTCGGCCTGCTTGTAGGCCTTGGTGGACGCGCTGTCCCCGTCCGCGGGCATCATCATCTGCATCATGCCCTGCATGTCTTCCATCTTCATCATGCCGCCCGAACCATGGCTGCCGTGGTTCATTTGCGCGAATGCGATGCCGGCGACAGCCGTGACCGCGACTGCGGCGATGAGCGTCCTGAGCATTTTCATGGTGGTTCTCCTTCCGTTTTTCAGTTGTTGACGAAGCGAGCCTGGATGCCGTGGCCGTCGGCCAGGGTGGCCGAGACGACGACCCGCGCGCCTGCACCGAGTGGCGCGGGCAACGGTCCGACCAATCGGTTGGGCGCCTGCGTTTTGAGGGGGATCGTGGCCGTCTTGCCGGCGTCCTGAACGATTGCGCGGGCCTTCGTGGTGCCATCGGACGACATCGGCTTTCCGTCCCCGTCGGCGAAGTGGAGGATGAGCGTGTTGTCCTCCACGGTCATCTCCACGAAAACGTCGTGGGTCTCGACCATCGGACCGCCGTTCGGACCCTTGGTCACCTCCTGCGCCAGCGCCGTGGACAGAAACGTCGCGAGCGCCGCTGTCGCCAGTATCAGTTGCTTCATGTCGTTCTCCTTCTTTTCTGGTTCAGAAAGCTTCGACCGGCGTCGATGTGACCGCCGGCCTCCCGGCGCGGACGGCCAGGATTCGTTCGAGGGGTCTGCGCCCGAAGGCCAGGAACAGGACGGGGGTGAGGAAGGTGTCGAGCAGCGTCGCCGAGACGAGCCCGCCTAAGATCGTCACTGCCACCGGATGCAGGATTTCCCGGCCTGGCTCGCCGGCACCAATGAGCAGCGGAATGAGGGCGAGGCCCGCCGACAGAGCGGTCATCAGCACCGGCGACAGCCTTTCCAGACTGCCGCGGACCACCAGTTCCCTGCCGAAGCGCTCACCCTCGTAGAGCGCCAGGTTGATGTAATGTGACACCTTCAGGATGCCGTTGCGCGCTGAGATGCCGGCCAGCGTGATGAAGCCGATCATGGAAGCGACCGACAGCGGCTGACCGGCGATGTTGAGGGCGATCACGCTGCCGATCAGGGCAAGCGGGATGTTGCCCATGACGATCAGCGCGAGCACCCCGGACTGGTAGCGGCTGTAGAGGACGACGAAGATCAGGACCAGCGAGACGAGCGACAGGAGGCCGATGCGAAGGCTCGCCTCTTCCTGCGCCTGGAACGTCCCTTCCAGCGCGGTCACATAGCCCTGTGGCCATTCCGTCGCCGAGATCGCGTCGCGGATGTCGGCCACAATCGCCGCCATGTCGCGCTCGCCGTCGGTGTTGCCGAGGACGGCGATACGCCGCTGACCGTTCTCGCGTAAGATCTGGTTGGGCCCGTCGGTCTCCCGGACGGTCGCGATCATGCTAAGGGGGACGTGGCCGTTCGGCGTGGCGATGAGCAGGTCTTCGAGACCGGTCGTGGACCGATCCTGGTCGGAGAGCCGCATGACGACGTCGAAGCGTCGATTGCCTTCGACGATCTGCGAGACTGTCCGACCGTTCGACATCGTCTCCAGCGCTTCGGTCACGGCGGCGGGCGTCAGCCCGTAGAGCGCGGCGCGCTCGTGGTCGACGTCGACGCGCAACTGGGGAATCCGAACCTGCTTCTCGACCTGCAGGTCGACGAGGCCGGGGGTGCCGGACAGACGGTCACGCAGGCTGTCGGCCAAAGTCCGTAGCCGGTCGAGGTCGTCGCCGTAGATCTTGAGCGCGATCTCGGCCCGCACGCCCGAAAGCATGTGGTCGAGCCGGTGCGAGATCGGCTGTCCGACGTTGAGCGAGGCCGGCAGTACCGCAAGCCTCGACCGGATGTCGGCCATGACCTGTTCCTTGGACCGATCGGATCGCTTCAGGTCGACATCGATCTCGGAGGAATGGACACCTTCGGCATGCTCGTCGAGTTCCGCTCGGCCCGTCCGCCGTCCGACGGAAACGACCTCGGGGACGTCGGCGATCAGGTTTTCGGCGATCATGCCGAGGCGATGGCTCTCTGCAAGCGCGATGCCCGGATTGTAGGCCAGGCTGATCGTCAGGGTGCCCTCGTTGAAGGGCGGCAGGAATGCGCGCGGCAAGAGCGTCGTCGCGTAGGCCGCGGTGCCGACGCCAAGTGCCACCGTGACGAACAGGAGGGTCCGCTGGCGGAACGCGATCTCCAGCAGCGCCCCATTACCGCGCTTCAGGTGCCGAACCACAAAAGTGTCGCCATGATGCGACCGCGTCTCGCCCGACAGAAGATAATAGGCGAGCACCGGCGTCACGGTGATCGAGGTGACGAGCGAGGCGAGAATCGAGACGATGTAGGCGACGCCCAGCGGCGCGAAGAGCCGCCCCTCGATGCCCGACAGCGCGAAGAGCGGGATGAAAACGAGGATGACGATCATCGTCGCATAGACGATGCCGGACCGGACTTCCTGCGAGGCAGAGGCGATCACCTCCAGCACCGGACGGGGAACGGCGAGAAGCCGGTTCTCCTTCAGTCGGCGGATGATGTTCTCGACGTCGACCACGGCATCGTCGACAAGTTCGCCGATCGCGATCGCCAGTCCGCCGAGCGTCATCGTGTTGATCGTCAGTCCGAAGGCGGCGAAGACGAGCACGGTGACCAGGATCGAGATCGGTATGGCCGTCAGCGAGATGAATGTCGCGCGCCAGTTCATCAGGAACAGGATCAGAACGACCGCGACGACGATTGACGCCTCGACGAGCACGGTCTTTACGTTGTCCACGGAGGTCTCGATGAAGGTCGCTTGCCGGAACTGGAGGTTGGTCGCCGAGACGCCGGCGGGCAGCGTGCGCTGGATGTCGGCAAGCGCCTGTTCGATCCGGGCCGTCAGGTCGACAGTGTCGGCGCCGGGCTGCTTCTGGATCGAGACGATCACGGCGGGCTTGCCTTGGAAGCCAGCGTCGCCGCGTTTCACGCGCGGCGCGAAGTTCACCTGCGCCACCTGGTGAAGGAAGACCGCCTGCGCGCCGTTCTGAGCGACAACGGTGTTGCGGAGATCCTCCAGCCGCTGCGTGACACCGACGTTCCGGATCAAATACTCGCGGCCGTTCTGGTCGATGAAGCCTCCGCCGGTATTGGTGCCGAACCGGGCGACGGCTGCCTCGATCTGGTTGTAGGTAACGCCGAGCGCCTGCAGAGCGGCAACGTTGGGCATGATGCGATACTGCCTTACCTCGCCGCCGATCGGGATGACCTGCGCGACGCCGGCGATGGTCAGAAGCTGCGGACGCATCACGAAATCGGCGATCTCGCGGATCTCCATCGCCGAGACCATGTCGCTGGTCACCGCGATCAGCATGATCTCGCCCATGATCGAGGTGACCGGTCCCATCTGGGGGACGACGCCCTCAGGCAGCTGCTCGCCCACCAAAGACAGCCCCTCCGCAACCAGCTGGCGCGAGCGATAGATTTCGGTGCCCCAGTCGAACTCGACGTAGACGATCGAGAGGCCGACACCCGAGACGGAGCGGACCCGGGTCACGCCCGGCATGCCGTTCATCGAGGTTTCGATCGGATAGGTAACGAGCTGCTCGACCTCCTGCGGGGCCAGTCCGTCGGCCTCCGTCATCAGCGTGACGGTCGGCTTGTTGAGGTCGGGAAAGACGTCGACGGGAACGCGCGGCAGCACCCACGACCCGTAGGCGACGAGCACGAGCGCCGCCGCGATGACGAACAGGCGATTGCGCAGACTGGTGGTGACGAGGAAGCTGAACATCGCCGCTCACCGGACCTGGTTGATGAGTTCGGAACCGCGGACCACGATCCTGTCGCCCTCGGCTATTCCGGCTCGGACGATCACGCGCGTCGCATCGAACGGCTCGGTGCGAACAGGTCGCGGCTCGAACCTCTCCGCCTCTGCATGCTGCCAGACCAAGGACTCGCCATTTGCCCCGGTCAGCACCGCCTCTCGAGGCAGGACCATTGCGCTGACGGCGTCTCCGTTGCGGGCGAATACCTGGACGGGCTGCCCGACGCCCATGTTCGGGGACGGATCGACGATCGCGAACTGGACCCGTACGGCCTGCTGCTGGAGCGCTTTGCTGAATCCGATGAAGCGAAGGTTGATCGACGCGCCGTCGGCGCTCGATGCGCTCCCGCCCGACAGCGTCGAAGGGTCAACCTGGCCGTACACCAGGGCCTCGACCCAAAGCCAATCCGGGTCGATGATCTGGAAGACTGTGTCCTCGGGCCCGACGACCTGCCCGGCCACGATGTTGACGGCGGCGATCACGCCGTCGACCGGGGCGCGCAGGGTCTCCGGCTCGGAACGAACGGCAGCAAATATTTCGAGGCGCCTGCGCAAACCGGCGAGTTCAGTCTCGGCGTCACTCACCTGGCTCTGGGCTGACACACCGCGTGCCGCCAGCGTACGCGCTCTTTCGAGTTTGGCTTCTGCGACGGCTATCTCCTGCTCGATGGCGCCGACTTGCTCGGCAATCCCCGTCTGGTCGGCTTGTGACAGCGCCTGTTCGACCAGGGCGAGAACGTCCCCCTTGCTGACCCTTTGGCCTAGCATCGGAAGCCCGTTGTCCGGCGACAGGATGCGGCCGCCATTGATGCTCTGGACGAGGCCGGAACGGTTGGGGTCGGCGATGACGCGACCGATCAGGCTGACCGCCTTGAAGGCTTCCTCGGGCTTCGCCACGATGGTCCGGACGTCGAGCAGGCGCTGCGTCGGCTTCGGCAGGAAGATCGAACCATCCGAGAGACGGCTCGGAGCATCCCCCGCCGGCGCCGGCGCGGAGGCCGACCCGTGATCGTGGCCTTCATGGCTGACGGCGAGCGCTGTCGTCGCGACGAGCGCCGCCGCGGCGACCAAGGCTAGCGGGACGACTCGACGGCTGCGCAGGGACGCCCCCAGAACGAACCCGGCAAGGAGCGCTGCTCCGCCGATCACGTAGGGCTGTGGCACCGTGTAGCCGGCCAGCATGATGTCTTGACCGGTGCCCGAGCGCGGCATCGGCTGGGCCGAAAGTGCGGACACGAGGGGCTCGGAGCGCTTCGGGAGTTCGAGCGTGCCGATCAGCAGGTCATCGCCGGACGGGGCCGTGATGACGAACACGATCTCCAGCGAGCCTTCGCCGGAGAAGGCGTCGGAGGTGACATCGAATGTGCCAGCGCCATTAGGCACGGCGGCCATGTCCGAGCCCCCGACAGTAGCGACGATCGTGGCCTCTGTTACCGGCTCGTTGGTTTCGAAGCGGTCGAGATAAAGGCGCAGGGTGCGCTCGCTCAGGATGCCGACCAGTTCATACGCCTCGGACTGGACGGCGATCCGAGGCGAGGAGGTGGCGGTCACGATGGGCTGCGGGGCACCGTGATCGTGACCCTCATGCGCCTTAGCGGTGGAAAGAGTGGCAGTAAGCGCCAGCCATGCGAGCAAGACTCGCAGGCAGCGACAGAGGTCGAACGTCATGGACGGCATGGGGCGATGATCCCGGAGTGTCGGCAGCGCGCGCGAGGCGACGCGGCCGAGCCGGTCGCCAGGTCAGGTCATGCGGATCGTTCGGGGCGGCCGCTTGAGGCCGGAGGGACCGATGCCGTCGGGAACCTGGCTTCGGATGATTGCGGAATGCTGTGGTGGCCGTTTCATTGCGCCAAGAGAGGGCGGCGACACGCACACCACCGAAGAGCAGAACTTGCCGCAGCAGGACCCGTTATCGTCGAACCCCGCCATCGACGACTCTGGATCGCCTGTCGCCGCATGCCCGGCCCCGCCATGGTCGTAGGAATGCCCGGCATGGCTGGCATCGGAACCGTGATGGTCGTGGTCGTGGGAGTGGTCGGCTTCGCCACCGGATGCAGCGTGGACATGCGCCGACGCGTGGCTGTGGCCCTGAGCGGAGGCTCCCTGCAGCACGAACGCCGCGGTCGCGACGAGCACGAGGCTCAGCGCCATCATCCGGGCAAAGGTGCTTGATAACGTCCGCATTGGTCTCCGGCGCAGAATCGATGGATTCACTGAAGCGTTCCCATATACGCGGCAGATTCGAGGCGGACCGCCGAAAATGCATGTCGAGGCGTGCTCCATAGTCAGCAAGATCGTCCTTCCAGCAGGTGGAAGGTCAAGACCAAAAAATAGTCCTTGACCCTCTGGTGACTGGAAGGTCCACCAAGGATGCGATCAGACAACTGGAGGGTCGCAACCATGACCGGTCATGACCAAAGTCACCATGCCCACAAGCACGCCGGCTCCTGCTGCGGAAAGGACGAATCGATGCAGAGCAAGCCGGTCATTCGCGATCCGGTCTGCGGAATGACGGTGGATCCGAACGCCGGCAAGCCGCAGCTCGATCATGGCGGCCACGTCTATCATTTCTGCAGCGCGTCTTGCCGGGACAAGTTCGTCAATGCGCCGCACGAGTTCCTGACAGCTGTCGACCCGGTCTGCGGCATGACTGTTGACCGCGCCACCGCAGCCCACTTTACGCGCCACGAGGGCCATGGCTTCTACTTCTGCTCGGCCGGCTGCAAGGGGAAGTTCGAGACCGAACCGATGCGCTATCTCGGGGACCGGCCTAAGCCCGAACCGATGCCGAAGGGAACGCAATACACCTGCCCGATGCACCCGGAGATTGTCCGCGACAAGCCGGGCTCATGTCCCAAGTGTGGCATGGCGCTGGAGCCGATGGGCGTCCCGACCGGCGACAACGGTCCGAATCCCGAACTTGTCGACTTTGCGCGGCGGCTGTGGGTCAGCGGCATTCTGTCGATACCGCTGCTTCTCATCACAATGGGTCCGATGCTCGGCTTGCCGTTCCGTGAATGGCTCGGCGAGCGCACGGCGGTTTGGATCGAGTTCGCGCTGGCGACGCCCGTCGTCCTCTGGGCCGCCTTCCCCTTCTTTCGTCGCGGCTGGGAATCCATCGTCAACCGCAGCCCGAACATGTGGACGCTGATCTCGATCGGCGTCGGCGTCGCCTACCTCTACAGCGTGATCGCGACGCTGTTCCCGGACCTCTTCCCTCACCAGTTCAGGGGGCATGGTAATGCTGTCCCGGTCTATTTCGAAGCCGCGGCGGTGATCGTCGCTCTTGTCTTCCTCGGACAAGTCCTTGAGCTTCGCGCACGGGAGCGAACGGGATCGGCGATCCGGGCGCTTCTCGATCTCGCCCCCAAGACCGCGCGGCGTATCTCCCCGGACGGGACCGAGATTGACGTTCCGCTGGATCAGGTGACCACGGGCGACCGGCTGCGCGTCCGGCCGGGCGATGGCGTGCCCGTCGACGGCACTGTCATGGAGGGTAGGACGTCCATCGACGAAAGCATGATCACCGGCGAGCCGCTGCCGGTCGAGAAGACCGAGGGCGACACGGTCACCGGTGGAACGCTCAATCGCAACGGTTCGCTGATCATTCGGGCAGATAAGGTGGGCGCCGACACAATGCTGTCGCGCATCGTCGAAATGGTCGCCAAGGCGCAGCGTTCGCGGGCGCCGATCCAGGGCCTGGCCGACCGTGTCTCCTTCTACTTCGTGCCGACCGTCGTGCTTGTGGCAATCGCAGCCTTCGTGGTCTGGGCGCTGTTCGGCCCCGAACCGAGCATGATCTTCGCCATCGTCTCGGCGGTGTCGGTGCTCATCATCGCCTGTCCCTGTGCGCTCGGCCTGGCCACGCCGATGTCGATCATGACGGCGACCGGACGCGGCGCGCAGGCGGGCGTTCTCATCAAGGATGCCGAGGCGCTGGAGCGGTTCGCCCATGTCGATACGCTGATCGTGGACAAGACGGGCACCCTCACCGAGGGGCGACCGAAACTGACCGACGTGATACCGGCCGACGGGTTCGACGAATCGGAACTGCTTGCGCTGGCGGCAGGCCTGGAGCGCGGCTCCGAGCATCCCCTTGCTGAAGCGATCGTCGAGGGCGCCGAGGCGCGTGGCATGACGATCTCCGAAGCAACGGATTTCGAGGCAATCACCGGCAAGGGCGTGTCCGGGACCGTTGACGGCCGACGGGTCGCGCTCGGCAATGCCGCGATGATGGAAGACCTGAACGCCGATGTTTCCGGCCTGTTATCGAAGGCCGACGCGCTTCGCTCCGAGGGCAAGACCGCAATGTTCGTCGCCGTCGACGGCAAGCCGGCCGGCGTCGTCGCGGTCGCCGACCCGATCAAGTCCACGACTGTGGACGCCATCCGGGCGCTGCACGAGACCGGGCTGAGGATCATCATGGCGACCGGCGACAACGAACGCACGGCCAGGGCGGTCGCTGCGAAGCTCGGCATCGACGAGGTCCGCGCCGACATGCTGCCGGAGGGCAAGCAGCAGCTCATCGAGGAACTGCGAGAAAGCGGCGCGAAGGTCGCCATGGCCGGCGACGGGGTCAACGATGCGCCCGCGCTCGCCGCGGCCGATGTCGGCATCGCCATGGGCACGGGTGCGGACGTCGCGGTCGAAAGCGCCGGGATCACGCTGGTGAAGGGCGACCTGAACGGCATCGTCCGCGCTCGCATCCTGTCCCAAGCGACGATCAGGAACATCAAGCAGAACCTGTTCTTCGCCTTCGTCTACAACGCGCTCGGCGTGCCGGTGGCAGCCGGCGTCCTCTATCCCGTCTTTGGGACGCTGCTTTCGCCGATGATCGCGGCAGCGGCAATGAGCCTGTCGTCCGTCTCGGTGATCGCCAACGCGCTGCGCCTGCGCACGCTGAAGCTCGGGTGAAAGGAAAGCAGCCATGAACATCGGGACGGTTTCGGAGCGCTCGGGTCTACCGGCCAAGACTATCCGCTACTCCTAGGACATCGGGCTGATCGCGCCCGACCGTCGCGAAAACGGCTATCGCGACTATTCGATCGAGGACGTTCATCGCCTGCGCTTCCTCCAACGCTCGCGAAGCCTCGGCTTCTCGGTGGAGGAGTGCCGTCAGCTTCTGTCGCTGTACGGCGATCGGGATCGCGAGAGCGCGGATGTCAAAACGATGGCAACGGCAAAGCTTGGTGCGATCGACCGGAAGATTGCGGAACTGCAGGGCCTGCGCGACATGCTGAGCCACCTGGTGGAAACCTGCCACGGCGACCACCGGCCTGAATGCCCGATTATAGACGGTCTTTCTGGCAGAGCCTCCCTCGACCACTGACACCTCAATTTGTGGGGTCCAATAAACAACACTCTCCGCCGGAGGAGACCACCGCGGATAAGAGGCTCAAGAGACAGGGCTTCGTCATGTCTTCTTGAAAGTCGGCCATCAGCTTTCTCCCCTCAGCGCGTAACAGCTGCAGCGTTTTCTCTCTTGGCCAATCAAGGCCGAGGAGAACTAACATGGGCCATTCCATATTCGATGATGCCAGCCGCGAGCGCGCAGCTCGGAATGCCGGAAAGAAGGTCGGTACAAAGCGTCCGTTCACCCAGAAACAAATCTGGGCAATTCGCTTTTTCCTCGATCGCGAGAGACGCATCCGCGACCGTGCACTGTTCGATCTGGCGATCGACAGCAAGCTTCGGGGCTGCGACCTGGTCAAGATCAGGATCGGCGATGTAGTTGCCGGACCCGAGATCAGAACTCGCGCGATCGTCGTTCAGCAGAAGACTGGGCGGCCGGTCCAGTTTGAGATCACCGGCGATGTAAGAGCCAGCCTTCTGGTATGGCTTGAGCGACGTGGAGGCTTGGTCGAGGACTATGCATTCCCGAGTCGGGTCGATCACTCTCGGCACATGAGCACAAGGCAATACGCGAGACTGGTAGACGAATGGGTGACTGCGATCGGTCTGCGGTCGGAAGAGTACGGCACCCACTCGCTCCGGCGCACGAAGGCATCGATGATCTACAGGGCGACGGGCAACATTCGCGCTATCCAGATCCTGCTTGGTCACTCGAAGATCGAGAACACGGTGCGCTACCTCGGCGTCGACGTGGAAGACGCGCTCCTGCTGGCCGAGAGAACCGAGATCTGATGTGAAGCGGCCATGCGAACCTAGGGCGGATGGCCGCTCACCGCATGCGTTCTGATAGGCCACGTCGGTTATGGTGGGGTCGGTAGGAGGGTGGCAGCTTACCGTCGAACGATCCCTTCAACCGGACAGTCCGGTGTCGGCCCCAAAGCTGCCACTACCGGGAACTGGCGCCACTCGCTACCAAACGCGCAAGTGCGGCTCTAAGAGAGAATAACGTCGATAGTCCATCCTCCCCCAGTCGTGGCTCATTCCGACAAATGTCACGAGTGGCTTTTCCAACGCGGCAACACCAGTCCGTCGTAAGCCACCCGATCAATCTCAGCTTTTAGCCGCTGAAGCGAAATCCCGCGGTCCATGACGCCGTCGCTTCGCCTCATTCGTCCGTAGCTCCGACCGACCCCGCCGCCAGAGTGACCGGTGAAAGCGTGGTGAACTTCTTCGCTGATTCCAGCCTCGCGACAAGCCCGCTTGAAGGTGTGGCGGAACGAATGAAATGTCTTCGACGGGCTATCTACAGCGTATTCACTTAAATACCGACCAAACCATTTCGACCAGAGCTTGGCTTTCGGTCCTACTGGTGAAGTGAACTCGGCCCAGAGCGGATCTTCGGCCTGCGCATTCTTTGCACGCTCGGCAACATAGTCGAGCAAGCCAGCAGCGATCAGGTCGCGATGGATCGGTACCGACCGCGCCGAACTCGCCGTCTTCAGGTTCTGATCATCGCCATCATCATTGAAGTCGATGAATGCGATGCCGGCGCCGCCGGTGCGGATGTCGCCGAGCCTGAGCTGCGCGATTTCCGTTCGCCGCGCGCCGGCATAAAGCGCAATGACCGGGAACCAAAACGCGGCCTCGCCTCTCCCACCTATTTGCCTCTTCCCGTCAACAAAGACCGGCGAAGCGAAGAGCTTGTTCAGTTCATCGATGCTGAGTGGCTCGTAGTGGTCCTTGTCGAGCGGTGATACGTCGAATGTCACATAGAAAGGATTCGACCACCCTGAAGCAGCATCGAAATGTCCGTCCTTCTCGGCCTTGGTCAGGACTCCCGCGAGAAGGTTCAGGCTCTTGTTGATGGTTTGAGCGTTTCTTGGCTCGTAGCCGCGGAGGTCCTTCTTTAGCAATTCTGGCAACCGTAGCTTTGCCAGCTTGTGTGGCAGTCGTTTTGGTACGCGAGCCAGAGCGTCACGGAATTCGCGACTATGCGTTTTCGTGATGGTGGCGACATCGAGGTCACCATGCAATTCGATAAACCTCTGTACTGCTCGGTTTGCTTCGTTGATCGACTCCTGGCGTGGTCTTCGCGCGGACCGGCTGTTTGATTGCGACCAGTTCGTTAGCGCACGGGTTAGCGTTAGAGACTTTGTCCTGACGACCTGTGGGGTTGCGATTTCTTCTCCGTTGAGCCGAGCCGCGATCGCTTGCACCGCCTTCCTCTGCGCCTTGATGAACGCAAGCTCGAGCTGGCGCCAGGCAGGGTCGTCTGGATGCAGGACAATGCCAGCATCCTCGACGGACTTGTTGACGATCCGGTGGATTGCTTCACTGCCTCGCATCTTGGCGACCTCATCGCGAGACAAGCTGTCGAGCGAGGCGACCAACGCCCTGTAAGCCATGATGTCACCGTCAGTCATCCCGAGGCCGTCTGGCGCAAGATGGCCGGTCTCGAGATCGAGGCCGAGGCCCTTCTGGCGCAGGGACTCGTCGTTCTTCATGAGCCTCGCGGTGTGAGCAGCAGCAAGCGCTTCGATCGTGGCTGACGGAATTTCCGTTGGCGGCCCATCAGTCAGCGATTTCCTGGCAAGATCGACAAGACGGTGGGCTTCTTCGATCAGCGGAAGGGCGGCTCGTTCCGCCGTTCGCTTGTCGTTGGTTTGCAGTGACCTGACCAGCTCATTCTTGAAACGGCCGGACTTCCGGTTAACGCACCATTCGATGTCCGCGGGCCAGGGGGTGGGAAACGGGCGACCTGCTAGATCGTCAGGTAGTGCGAACCGAAATTCGAACCGGTTGGCGCGACGTTGAATGTATTTCATGCGCGTCATTTTACACCCCGAATGTAGCACGTGAAAGTAGCACGCGCGCGGACTAGACGGTCGTAAAATCAACGCCTTAAGCGATATCAAGCACTTGCTTGAAGAGTGGCGCGCCCGAAAGGATTCGAACCTCTGACCCCCAGATTCGTAGTCTGGTGCTCTATCCAGCTGAGCTACGGGCGCGCATGGGGCCTTGGCCCCAGGGCCGGACTTCGCCGGCCGCTTGGTGACGTGCTACCTAGCGATGGCGCGCGCGAAAAGCAAGCAGTCGCGCGAAACTTTTATGCCGGAAAATCGCGCCGGGTTGTCTCGGCGGTTCGGCATCTAAATTAGACCTGCGGATGCCGGCATGTGCTTCAGGCCGGGCGCTTCAGCCCGGACCGTGCTTCGTCCAGCCGGACGGGCTGGTCGGGGATTGTGAAGGCGAACACGGTGCGCCCGCCGACGCTCTCGACGAGTTCGAGCGTTCCGCCATGCGCGCGCACGAGTTCGTAGGCAATCGCCAGTCCAAGACCCGTGCCGCCGCTGCGGGCCGATCCGCGGAATGCGGCGAACAGGTTCTCGCGGGCTTTTTGGGGGAGGCCGGGACCCGTGTCCGTGACCGAAACCCGGCTGACGCTGCCGATGCGTTCGGCGGAGATCGTCAACCTTCGCACGACAGCGACGGCACTGTCGGCGGCCATCGCTTCGACCGCATTGCGGGAGAGGTTGGTGAGGACTCGGAACAGCTGCTCGGAATCCGCATCGATCTCGAACGCCGGGTCGACGGCGTTGACGAACTCTATGCCGCCGGCTTCGGTGCCCAGCAGGTCCTCCACCTCGTCCACCAGTTGCGCCAGCCGCAGCCGCCTGCGAGACGGCGGAGGCTCCTGCGTCCTGCCGTAGGCGAGAACGCCCTCGGAATAGGAAACCGCGCGGTCGAGCGCGCGCAGGAGCCGCGGCGCGAAAGCCTGGACGGAAGGATCACGCACCGCCCGCAGGCGATCGCTCAGCAACTGTGCCGAGGCCAGGATGTTGCGCATGTCGTGATTTATCTTGGAGACGGCGAGTCCGAGGTCGGCAAGGTGCTTCTGCTCGCCGAGCGTCCTCTGCAGCCTTCGCTGCATGTCGGCGAGTTCGCGCTCGGCAACGCCGATCTCGTCGTCCCGATCTTCCGCCGGAATTATGCGACCGGGGTCGTCGGGCTCACGCGCGAAGGCAAGCATCGAACTGGTCATTGTCCGGATCGGCCTGATCATGATGCGGTCGATGGCGGCGTAGACGAGGGTGGCCGTGAAAAGGGAAATGACCAGGGACAGAAGGGCGACGTTGCGCGAATAGACCAGCATGGCCTCGCGCAACCGCCGGTCCGGAATGACGAGCTCGAACTCGGTCGCGCTCTCGCCGACCTTACCGAAAACGCGCAGCATCCTGTCGCCGCCGGAAAAGAGCGTGTCCAGCGCGCCGGCCATCGATTCCAGCGGCCCGATCCCGGCGAGATCGATGTGCTCGTCGACCTCGGGGGGCATTTCGGCGATGACGAGGAGGCGCGACACATCGCCGTTGCGCACGGCGATCGCCTTGGCGCCCAGCGCGATCAGCACGTCGTCCTGAAGCGTCCTGGGCAGGCTCTCGAAGTCCTCGTGCACCAGCACGACCGAAACCGCGGCCGCCGTTCCCAGCCGCTCCTCCAGCCAGCGAAGCTTGAAGTTGGCGATGGAGGGCAGGAAGATCAGGATCTCGGCCAGCATGACGAAAAGGACGGTCAAAAGCAGCAGCTTCGCCGACAGGCCGCGTGCCAGCGGTACTGTCCGCGCCGCTGCGTTTCCGCCTCTGTTGCCGGGAAGTGTCTCAGCCATCCGGTCGTCCGCCGCCGAGGCGGACAGCGCCTCAGCCGAAAAGTTGCAGCAGTCGCGCCGCATTCCGCAGCAGCGGCCGCGGCGCCTTTCTCGAGAAATAGGACATCGCCGCGGATTTGCCAATTTCGACAGCCGTGGCATGCGGCAGCAAGGATGCCGCGACATCGCGCAGGGTCAGGTTATTTGCCAGCGCGACAGTCCAGATCCCGATGGCCTCCGCGGCATCGAGTCCTGCAATCGTAACCCCGATCACCTGGCCGCTGCGGGCCACCACGAGCTTGACATGTCCTTCAGTCCTCCGCATCGCGCGGGCGCGGTCGTTGTCGACGTAGGCAGAGCGCAGCACCGTCAGCGGCTTGTGACGTCGGGCGGCCTGCGTTTCGGTCAGTCCGATGCGGGCAAAGCCTGGTTCCGTATGGACGACGTAAGGGACCGCGGACCGGTCCTTTGCCGGCAGGCGGAACACGAGCGGCTTGAGCACCAGTTCAGCCTGATGCTTCGCCGCCTGTACCGACCATGCGCCAGCGACATCGCCGATGGCATATATGCGTCGGTTGGTCGTCCTCAGCATCGCACTGACGTCGACGGCCTGGCCTTTCAGCGCAACGCGGGCCTTTCGCAGATCGAGCGGCTCTACATCCGGCGCTCTGCCGGCTGAAACCAGGAGATGGCTGCCCTCGTGGCTCGCCGGGCCCGAAGCGAGCTCGACCGACAGCTTGAAACGGCTTTCCCCGATCGCTTCGACGGCCACGGGTTTCGCATTTTCTTCGACGACCACGCCCTCGGCGCGCAGTCGGCGCAGAACCACGGCGACCATCTCCCGATCCTCGCCCGGCAGCGCCGTCGCCTCCACAAGCACCGTCACCCGCGATCCGAGCCGCCGAAGGCATTGAGCCAGTTCGAGCGCGAGGCCGTCGCCGCCGACGACGACCAAGTGCTCCGGCAGGCTGGTCAGGTCGAAGATCGAGTCGGGCGTCAGGTAGCCGATCTCGTCGAGCCCGGTTATCGCCGGCAAGGCCGGAGACGAGCCCGTTGCCAGCACGTAACGTCTCGCCCTTATCTCGGTCTCTCCGGCCATCAGCCTGCTGCGGCTGAGGAACCGGGCCTCAGCCTGGATGAAGGCGACGCCGAGGGTGGAAAGACGTTCGGGAGATGCGGCAGCGGCATTCTCGGCAGCGATCTTCCGGGCCCCGGTCATGACGGCTGTGAAATCGATATCAGAGGGTGCGCCGTCGATCCCGGATGGTGCGCCGACTCGCATCGACTGCGCCTGCCCGGCGGCGGCGAGGAGCGCAGCTTTGGCCGCGACGCGGCGCCGACTGGTCTCCGGTGGCGATCTGTCCACCAGCACGACCTTCAGGCCGTAGGCCGCGGCTCCCGTGGCCACCGCGATCCCCCCTGCCCCGGCGCCGATCACGCAGATGTCTGGAGTAAGTACCCTTGGCATCGATCCACCCCGAGCCCGACGCCTCGCGGCAGACGGCGAAGGTCACGAGAGTTGCGACCCGCGAATCTTCCTTACAATCGTGGCAAGCACCGCGACAAGCGTCAGGGCGACGAGCGCGGCCGCGATCTCGGGCGTCACGAGGTCGGAGAGCCTCACCGGCCTGCCTGCGGCTCGCGCATTTTCGAGCGCATCCTCTAGCCCCTGCCCGAGCCATGCATAGCACATGGCGCCGGGCATGACGCCCAGCACGGTCGCCGCGACGAATGTGCGCGTTCGCACGGCGAACAGCGCCGGTGCGATGCTGGCCACCGCGAACGGAACGAACGGAGCCAGCCGAAGCGCCAGCATGTAGGTGAATGCCCCGCGCTCGAACTCGCTGGCCAGCCGGCCGGTGGCTCCGGCTCGTCCGCGAAGCAAGCCGCCGAAGGCCGACCGGCTGGTCAGGAACAGCGCCACGCCGCCGATCACCGTCGCGGTGACGATGAGTGCCGTGCCGGGCAGCCAACCGAAGAGAAAGCCGCCGATCACCTTGAGGATGGCTACGGCTGGAAAGGAAAGCGCGATCGCCAATGCGCTGACGAGCATGAAGGCGAGCGGTGCGACGACGGGATTTGCGTCGATCAGCCGCCTGGCATTTTCGCCGCGCGCCGCTATCGCCTGGAGGGAAAGACCCTCCTGCCAGCTCAATACTGCTCCGGTGGCGAGGCCTGCCGCCAGCACGGCAACGAACAGGACCCGGATCCATGTCCTGTTCGGCGGAGCGCCGCCGCCCGGACCTCGCGCATTAGTTTCGTCGGCCACGATGCGATTCCCGGACACCGTGCCGCCCAAGCGCGGCCGAGGAGCGATACACGGCTTCGGTTGACACCGACAAGCCTTCTTTTTATAAGCCCGCGCACGCTCGGGTGGCCATTCCGGCGCGATTTCGATTGCGCCTTCGCTGCCCCGGCCAAGCTCCTGTTGCATCGGTGACAGAATCAAGAAGGGCCGCACGCCGCGGTGTTAAATAAATGAAGCGTACCTATCAGCCGTCCAAACTCGTCCGCAAGCGCCGGCACGGTTTCCGCGCCCGCATGGCCACCAAGGGTGGTCGCGGCGTCGTTGCCGCTCGCCGCAACCGTGGCCGCAAGCGTCTCTCCGCCTGAGTCAGGCACTCCGTTGCCGGTCGCCGGCAGGACCCGGGCGGTAGCTCCGGCACGCCTGCGCAAGAGGGCCGAATTCCTGGCCGTCCGTCGTGGCGAAAAGCGCCGCGGGCGGCTTTTCCTGCTGGAAGTCCTGGATCGCGGCGATCAGGGCGCGCCGCGCGTCGGCTTCACGGTCACGAAGAAGGTCGGCAACGCCGTCGTGCGCAATCGTGTTCGCCGGCGCTTGAAGGAAGCCGTCCGCACCCATGTCGCAGGTGACATGGCGGTCGGCAACGACTATGTGATCGTCGGGCGCGAGGAAGTTCTGGCAGCGCCCTTTGCCGAGATCAGGACGGAACTTTCCCGGCGACTGCGCAAGGCGCGTTAGGATCCCACAGACCAATGATGGAAAACAACCGCAACTTCTTCATCACCATCGCGCTGTCGGTGCTGATCCTCACCCTGTGGCAGGTTTTCTACATGAATCCAAAGGTCGATGCGGACCGCGAAGCGGCCCGCATCGAACAGGAACGTATCGCCGCGCAGCAGCAGGCCAATCCCCAGAACCCAGCCGAAGGCTCTCCTGCCCTTCCAGGCAACGCCCCGGCCGCACCGGGCGGTGCGCCTACGAGGGATGCCGCGCTCGCTGCCACGCCTCGCGTGCCCATCGACACGCCGAGCCTGTCAGGCTCCATCAACCTGGTTGGCGGTCGCATCGACGATGTCCGTCTCAAGCGCTACCACGAAACTGTCGATGAAAGTTCGCCGACGATCCAGTTGTTGAGTCCTGCGAACGCGCAGCATGGGTTTTTCGCCGAAGTCGGTTTTGTCGGCCAGCCTGATGCCGGAACACTCCCAGGTCCGGATACCATATGGACCGTCGACGGAAACGCGACGCTCACCCCTGCGACGCCCGTGGCGCTGACCTACACGAACGATCGGGACCTGACCTTCCGCCGCACGATCGCGGTCGATCAGAATTACATGTTCACCGTGTCGGACACGGTGCAGAACGCCGGTAGCGCGCCCGTGTCTCTGCACAATTACGGCCGGATCATGCGCTTCGACAAGCCGACCACGCCATCGATATACGTCCTCCACGAAGGACTGATCGGCGTCACCGGCGAGGAAGGGCTGCAGGAGATCGATTATTCGGACGTCGAGGACTCGAAGACGATCAAGCCCGGCAAATCGACGGACGGCTGGCTTGGCATCACCGACAAATATTGGGCGGCCGCGCTGATACCTTCCGGGCAGCAGCCGTTCCAGCCTGGTTACGCCTATTTCGACGACAATGGCCGTCCGCGCTATCGGGCCGACTTCGTCACCGACGCCATCGATGTCGCCCCGGGCGCTTCCGCGACGGTCGAGACGCGTGTTTTCGCCGGCGCCAAGGAAGTGGGTACCATCCAGGCTTACGAGAACGACCAGAAAATCCGCCAGTTCGATCTGCTCATAGACTGGGGCTGGTTCTATTTCATCACCAAGCCGATGTTCTACCTCATCGATTGGCTGTTCAGGGCACTCGGCAATTTTGGTCTCGCCATCCTGGCGACCACCGTCATCGTGAAGGCCATCTTCTTCCCGCTCGCCAACAAGTCTTACAAGTCGATGGCGAAGATGAAGGTCGTGCAGCCGAAAATGCTGGAGATCCGCGAGAAATACGCGGACGACCGCATGAAGCAGCAACAGGCCATGATGGAGCTCTACAAGACCGAGAAGATCAATCCGATCGCCGGCTGCTGGCCGGTGCTCGTCCAGATCCCCGTGTTCTTCGCGCTCTACAAGGTGCTCTACGTCACCATCGAAATGCGGCATGCGCCGTTCTTCGGCTGGATCCAGGACCTGGCCGCCCCGGATCCCACCTCGATCTTCAACCTGTTCGGACTGCTTCCCTACGATGTGCCGGCGTTCCTGCTGATCGGTGTCTGGCCCCTGGTGATGGGCATCACGATGTTTCTGCAGATGCGCATGAATCCGACGCCCCCCGACCCGACCCAGGCGATGATCTTCAACTGGATGCCGGTGATCTTCACCTTCATGCTGGCATCGTTCCCGGCCGGTCTCGTCATCTACTGGGCGTGGAACAACTTCCTGTCGATCGTGCAGCAGGGTGTGATCATGAAGCGCCAGGGCGCCAAGATCGAGCTCTGGGACAATTTGACCGGAATCTTCAAGAAGAAGCCGTCGCCCGCGGAATAGCGGAACCGGGATCGACAAAGAAAATGGGCGCACAAGCCGTGCGCCCTTTTTCTTTGATGCGGGTTGGAAGCCTCAGCCGTGTGCGATCATCACGTGTCGCACCGCCGTATAGTCTTCCAGCGCATAGAGCGACATGTCCTTGCCGTAGCCGGACTGCTTCAGGCCGCCATGGGGCATCTCGTTGGTCAGCATGAAATGCGTGTTGATCCAGGTACAGCCATACTGCAGCCGCGCGGCCGTCGACATGGCGCGGGACACGTCCTTCGTCCAGACCGACGAGGCGAGACCGTAATCGGAGTCATTGGCCCAGGCGACCGCTTCGTCGACCTCCGAGAAGCGCGTGACCGACACCACCGGCCCGAACACTTCGCGACGCACGATCTCGTCCTCCTGCAACGCGCCGGCCACCACGGTCGGCTGGTAGTAAAAGCCGGTCCCGTCGCCGATCTTGCCGCCCGTCGTGATATCGATGTGCTTCAGTTCCGAAGCTCGCTCCACGAAGGAAGCCACACGGTCGCGCTGGCGTTTGGATATCAGCGGGCCAATCTCGTTCTCCGTATCGTCCGGCTTGTCGTACTTGATCGACGATGCCGCGGCCGACAGGTCGGCCACCAGCCTGTCGTAGATCTTGGCGCCGGCATACACGCGGCAGGCAGCGGTGCAGTCCTGTCCGGCGTTGTAGTAGCCGAAGGCGCGCAAGCCACCGACCACGGCGTCCACGTCGGCATCGTCGAAGACAATCACCGGCGCCTTGCCGCCGAGTTCCAGATGTGTGCGCTTCACCGACTTGGCGGCGGCTTCCAGCACCTTCTTGCCGGTCGCTACGTCGCCGGTGATGGAGATCATGTTGACCTTGGGATGGTTGATCAGTGCGTTACCCACGCTGTTGCCACGCCCGAGCACGACATTCACAACGCCTTCCGGCAGCACCTCGGCCAGGATCTTTGCAAGCTTCAGCGCCGTCAGCGGTGTTTGCTCGGACGGCTTGAACACGACCGTGTTGCCGCCGCCGATCGCCGGCGCCAGCTTCCACGCCATCATCATCAGCGGATAGTTCCACGGCGCGATCGACGCCACGATGCCGATTGGGTCGCGGCGGATCATCGAGGTGTGCCCCGACAGATATTCGCCCGCCACGACGCCAGGCATGGAGCGCACCGCGCCAGCGAAGAATCGGTAGCAATCCACGATCGCCGGGATCTCGTCGTTCAGCACGGCGTTGATCGGCTTGCCGCAGTTCAGCGCCTCCAGCTTGGCGAACTCCTCCGCCTCAGCCTCGATGCGCTCGGCGATCTTCAGCAGATAGGTCGAGCGCTGCGCCGGCGTCGTTCGCGACCAGGTCGCGAACGCCTTTTCGGCGGCGGCGACTGCGCTGTCGATCTGGCTTTGCGAGGCTTCCGGAAGATCGAGGATCGTCTTGCCGGTGCGCGGGTTGAGCACCGCTTCGGCCGTCTCCGTCCCCGCCTCGAACTTCGAGCCTATGAGCATTTCGGTTAGCATTTTGATCTCCCTAGTCAGCGTTTCAGGGGGCGAACCGGGAGTAGCGAATAGCGAATGAGAAGCCAGGTCCTATTCGCTGGTCACTACGCCCTGTTCGCTCGTTCATTTCCCCGCACCCGCGATCTGGTCGCCATCGCGCGTGAGGTAGTAGGCGGCGAGAATAGGCAGCAGCGTCACCAGCACCACCACCATCGCCACGACGTTGGTGACCGGACGCTGGCGCGGGCGCACGAGTTCCTCGAGCATCCAGATCGGCAGGGTCTGCTGCTGGCCGGCCGTAAACGTGGTGACGATCACCTCGTCGAAGGACAGCGCGAAGGCCAACATGCCGCCCGCCACCAGCGCAGTGCCGATGTTGGGCAGGATGCAGTAGCGGAAGGTCTGGAAGCTGTTCGCGCCGAGGTCCATGGACGCCTCCACCAGCGAGCCCGAGACTCTGCGGAAGCGCGCGACTGCATTGTTGTAGACGACGACCACGCAAAAAGTCGCGTGGCCGAGGATGATCGTCCACAGCGAGAAGGGGATTTCCATCAGGCTGAAGGCCGAACGCAGCGAAATGCCCGTGATGATGCCGGGCAGCGCGATCGGCAGGATGACCAGCAGCGAGATCGTCTCGCGCCCGAAAAACTTCGAGCCGCTGATCGCCGCCGCACACAGCGTGCCCAGCACCAGCGCGATTGCCGTCGAGATCGCCGCCACCTGGACCGACAACCCCAGCGCCTGCCACACATCCGGCCGGTTCCAGGTCACGCCGAGCCACTGGAGCGTGAACCCCGGCGGCGGCCACTGATAGCTCTTCTCCTCGGTCGTGAAGGCATAGACGAAGATCAGCAGGATCGGCAGGTGGAGGAACAGCAGGCCCGCGGCTGCGGCGATCTTGAGCGAAAGGGGGCCCCGTTGCAGGTCAGAGCGCATCGAACGCCCCCATCCGTTTCGCGCCCCAGAGATAAAAGCCCATCACTACGATCGGCACGACCGTGAATGCAGCCGCCAGCGGGATGTTGCCGGCCGTGCCCTGGTGCGCATAAACGGCTTGGCCGATGAACAGCCGCGACGTGCCGATGATCTGCGGGATGATGTAGTCGCCCAGCGTCAGCGAGAAGGTGAAGATCGAGCCCGCGACGATGCCCGGCAGCGCCAGTGGAAACAGAACGGTGCGTAAGGTCTGCGCCGGGTTAGCTCCTAGGTCCGAAGACGCCTCGATCAGATTGACGGGCACGCGCTCCAGCGAGGCCTGTATCGGCAGGATCATGAAGGGCAGCCAGACATAGACGAAGACGATGAAGGTGCCGGTGAACGACACCGACAGCGAGTTGCCGCCGACGATGGGCAGCGACAACCAGGCATCGACCAGCCATTGCAGGTGCACCTTCTGGAAGAACCAGGTGAGGATGCCCTCCTTCGCAAGGATCAGCTTCCAGGCGTAAATCTTGACGAGGTAGCTGGACCACAGCGGCAGCATGATGCCGAGATAAAAGAGCGCCTTCCACTTTCCGCGCGCATAGCGCGCCGCGTAGTAGGCAATGGGGAAAGCCACCACCGCCGACGCCAAGGTCACCGCCGCGGCCATCGTCACCGTGCGCATGATGATGTCGAGGTTCGCCGGCTGCAGCAACTCGGCATAGGTCTTCAGCGTGAACTCCCGGTTGATCAGGCCGGAGAATTCGTCGATCGAGAAAAAGCTCTGCAAGAGCAGCGCGAGAAGCGACCCAAGATAGACGATGCCGAGCCACAGCACCGGCGGCAGCAGCATCAGGAAAAGTAGTAGCTTAGGCTTGCGCCAGAAAATGTCTGACAGCGCACCCGTGACGCCGCCGCGATCGGGCAGGATGGCGTCTGCCTGCTGCGCCTCGGCGGACATAGCTGCGACGGTCATGTCGCGTGCTCCGTCAGACCGGCTGCTGCGAGAACTTCTTCGATGCAGGTGTCGCAGGAACCGACCCTGCACAAAGGCTGAAAACCCGTCACCCCGCATCCTCCATCAAATGCAGGTCCTGCGGCCGAAACCCCACGCGCACGAAATCGCCCTCGCCCGGCACAGCCTCCCCCGCCGGCAGCAGCGCGTTGATCCTCTGGCCCTCGATATCCAGCCCCAGCCGCGTCGTGCCGCCAAGGTACGACCGCGACACGACCCTCGCCTCAAGCCCCTCCCCCGGTACGATCCGCACCGCCTCCGGCCGCAAGCTCGCCCATTTCCTCTCGCCGCCGTGACGGGCCACGAAATCGGGTGGGAGCACGTTCGAGGAGCCTACGAAATCCGCCACGAAACGCGAGCGAGGCCGCTGGTAGATGTCTTCCGGGGCGCCGACCTGCATGATCCTGCCGTGGTCGAACACGGCGACGCGGTCGGCCATCGACAGCGCCTCGCCCTGATCGTGGGTGACGAAGACGAAGGTGATGCCGAGCGATTTCTGGAGGCTCTTCAGCTCCTCCTGCATTGTCTCGCGCAGCTTGAGATCCAGCGCGCCGAGCGGTTCGTCGAGCAGCAGCACCTTCGGCCGGTTTACCAGCGCACGGGCAAGGGCCACGCGTTGTCGCTGGCCGCCGGAAAGCTGCCCCGGCCGTCGCTCGCCATACCCCGGCAGCTTCACCAGTTCGAGCGCGGTCGCCGCCTCGCGGTGGCGCTCTGCCTTGCCGACGCCCTTTACCATCAAGCCATAGGATACGTTGTCGAGCACGTTGAGGTGCGGGAACAGCGCATAGTCCTGGAACACGGTGTTGACGTTGCGCCTGTAGGGGGGCACCCCCTCGGCGCGTTCGCCGAAGATCTCGATGCTGCCGGCAGTCGGCTGCTCGAAGCCGGCGATGAGCCTGAGGCACGTCGTCTTGCCGGAGCCGGACGGTCCCAGCATCGCGAAGAACTCGCCCTCGGCGATATCGAGATCGACGGCGTCCACGGCGCGCACGGGGCCGAAATGGCGCGACACCTGCCTGAAAGAAACGGCTGCGGTCATTTCAACAAGAGATCTCCGGGATGGATAAAGCACCCCCGTTCCGTCGTCGCCTCGCGACGCCACCTCTCCCCCGCGCAGGGGGAGAGTGTCCGAAATCCAGGTTGGGTCGACGCGACGCGGCACCCCGCGTCGCATCAACTTGTCTCAGCGCCCGCCGATCACGCCGATATAGTCCGATACCCAGCGGTAGTACGGCACGCACTGATCGTTCTGGGTTGCGCATTTCGAGGTCGGCGTCGTCCAGAACTTGACCTGCTCGAAATTGTCGAAGCCGTTAGTCGTGCAGCCTTCCTTGGTCTGCATGCCGCGGCCGTCGGTGCAGGCGGCCGGAACCGACGGGTTCGCGCCGAACCAGACCGAAAGGTCGCTCTGCAGGTTCGAGGACAGCTGGTGCTCCAGCCACATGTAGGAGCAGTTCGGGTTGGCCGCGTCGACATGCATCATCGTCGTGTCTGCCCAGCCGGTTACACCTTCTTCGGGGAAGACCGAGGCGACGGGCTGGCTATCGGCCTTCAGGAGATTGACCTGAAACGGCCACGATCCCGACGCAACCACGCCCTCGTTCTTGAAGTCATCGATCTGGATGAAGGCGTCGTGCCAGTAGCGGCCGACCAGCGTGCGCTGCTGGCGCAGCAGATCGAGCGCCGCCTTGTACTGGTCCTCGGTGAGTTGGTACGGGTCCTTGATGCCGAGGTCGGGCTTGTGCGCCATCAGATAGAGCGCGGCGTCTGCGACGTGGATCGGCCCGTCATAGGCCTGAACGCGGCCCTTGTTGGACTTGCCGTCATCCAGCGTCATCTCCTCGAACACGACCTTCCACGAGGTCGGCGCGGTCTTGATGGCGTTGGTGTTGTACATCAGCACATTCGGTCCCCACATGTAGGGGACGCCGTAATGCACGCCGTCGACGGTGTGCCAAGGCGCGTCCTTCAAGCGTTCGTCGACAGTCGACCAGCTCTTGATCAGATCGATGTTGATCGGCTGTACGCGCTTGCCGGCTATCAGGCGCAGCGACGCATCGCCCGACGCCGTCACCAGGTCGAAGCCGCCCTCGTTCATCAGCGCGACCATCTCGTCCGAGGTCGCGGCCGTCTTCACGTTCACCTTGCAACCGGTGGCTTCCTCGAACTTGGTCACCCAGTCGAATGCCTTGTCGGTTTCGCCGCGCTCGATGTAGCCGGCCCAGGCGACGATGTTCAGCTGGCCTTCGCCGGCCCCGACTTCGGTGACCTGGGCGATCGCCTGCCCCGAAAAACTGGCTGCTATCGCGAGGGCCGTACAGGATTTCAGGAATGATTTCATCGTAACGTCTCCCATTGGCAGGGGCCGTTCTCCAGCGACGGCTTGAACCCTGCCGGAAACGTGACCTGAAAGCGGCGCGTTCGCAAATTCATTTGTGAGAAACGTGATATCGGAAATTCCGATATCAGACCCGCTGCCTCACAGTCCGCTGCGCCTGCGCGATGCCTATGAAGTCGCGCGCCGCTTGCGGAAGGCCGGAACCGCGCCGCCACACCATGCCGACCTGCACCACCGGCAGCGAGCCGGATATGTCGCGCGACTCGATGCGGTCACCTTCGAGGGACCAGGGGCGGTAGACGAGGTCAGGCAGCAGCGCCACGCCTGCGCCCGTCGCCACCAGGCTGCGCACCGCTTCCACGGAGCGGGTGCGGAAGGCGACATGCGGCTTGGTGCCGAGCGCGGCCAGCAGTTTTCCGGTGTTCTCCTCGATCTCGTCCACGGTCAGCATGATCAGCGGCTCGGTCGCGACATCGGCGAGGCCGATGATCTCAGCGGTGGCAAGCGGATGGCCGAGCGGCAGCCACAGTCGGTAGGCTGATATCTCGAGGATTTCAGACTGCAGCGCCATGCGGTCGCGCAGATTCGACGTCACCATCACGGCGATGTCGAGCTTTCCGCCTACCAGGAGGTGCTCGAGATAGTCGCCATCGTCCTCGATGGCCGAAATTTCCACCGCCGGATGCGCGCGCCGATAGCGCGCGAGCAGGTCCGACAGCACGTAGCCCGCGACGAGCGAGGTGACGCCGAGCTGCAGCCGGCCGGTCGTCGCCTCCTGATCGCTGAAGAAGGTGCGCCGCGCGTCCGACACATCCGCCAGGATCTTCGTAGCATGACGAAGGAACTGGTGGCCCTTATGCGTGATGTTCAGCCCGCGCGGGTGGCGCTCGAACAGCGTCACGCCGAGGTCGCTCTCCAACTCCTTGATCGCTTCCGTGACGGAAGATTGCGAGATCGAGAGATGCTGCGCGGCGCGCGAGACCGTGCCCTGCTCGGCAACGGCGACGAAATACTGCAGCTGCCTGATCGTGAACGCCATGCCTCCAGATAACAGGGCGTCGAGGCAATGCAAACGGCGGGACTTGACCGCTGGAAATTTCGTAACTAAAAAAGTTACATGAAACGAAACGGAAAACTCTCAGCCTCCCTGCACGCCCTTGTGCATATGGCGCACAAGCCCGACCGGCCGATGACCTCGGAGCAGATTGCCTCTTGGCTCGACACGAACCCGGTCGTCGTACGCCGGATGGTCGCCGGCCTGCGCGAAGCTGGAATCCTGTCTTCCTCGCGCGGCCACGGTGGCGGCTGGACGCTGGCGCGGCCCGCCGCCACGATCACGCTTGCCGACGTCACCGCTGCGCTCGACGAAAAGCTGATCCCGTTCAGCACCGAACCCGAAAATCCCCGCTGCCTCGTCGAGCGTGCCGTCAACCGGTCGCTCGAGGGGGTGAAGGAAGAGATCGAACAGCTTCTGTCGCAACGCCTCGCCCGCATCACGCTGGCGGACCTCGCGGCGCAATGCGGGGCCGGCGTTGCGGCCCATCTGGAGAACAGGCATGTCCATGACCCCGAACACCATGACTGACGTCGCTGTCGTCGGCGGCAGCTTTGCCGGGCTGTCCGCAGCGTTGCAGCTCGCCCGAGCCCGCCGCAGCGTGATGGTCCTCGACACAGGCAAGCCCCGCAACCGCTTCGCCAAAGCCTCGCACGGCTTTCTCAGCCAAGACGGAATTGCGCCCGCCGACATACTGGCGAAGGCGCGGGCACAGCTCTCCGCCTACCCGACTGTGGAATTCCGCAACATCGCCGCTGAGAACGCGGAAGGCAGCGTAGACGCCTTCACACTCACGCTGAGCGACGGCGGGGAATTGTCGGCGCGCCGTATCATCCTTGCCCATGGCGTCAGCGATTCCCTTCCTGAAATTCCCGGCCTGGCCGCCGAATGGGGCAAGCGGGTCGCGCACTGCCCCTACTGCCACGGCTACGAGTTCGCAGGCGGGCCGCTCGGTGTGCTGGCCGCAAACGGCGCGCTCGCTTTGCATCATGCGCTTCTCGTGCGCGAATGGGGTCCGATGACGCTGTTCCTCAACGGCAAGGTGGAACCGGACGAGGACATGCTGAAGAAATTCGCCGCGCGCGGCGTGACGGTGGAGGCCCGGCTTGTCGAAGAGGTGGTGTCACGCGAGGACCATCTCACCGTCACGCTGGCTGGTGGACACGCGATCGATCTCGCCGGCCTGTTCACCCAGCCGACATCGACACTGACCAGTAGCATCGGCGAGCAACTCGGCTGTCTGCATGTCGACGGTCAGTTCGGACAGATCCTGAAGGTCGACGACATGAAGCAGACCACGGTGCCGGGCGTTTTCGCCGCCGGCGACATAGCGCGCCCTGCACCGAATGTTCCCCTAGCGGTCGCCGACGGCACGATGGCAGGTGTCGCCGCGCACAAGTCCCTCGTTTTCGGCTGAAGCGTGGCGGATGTCCTGCACTGAGCGGGTAAGCCGCAAGTTCAACGCGGGCTGGCGACAAGGAGCTTGCCGCCAGCCTGCTCGATGGCTTCGGCGATCTCGCTCGGCGGCGGCAGGTCGGTCGCCAGCTCGCCGAAGGCGCCGAAGCCGCAGACCTGAACCAGACCCTGCCTGCCGAACTTCGTATGGTCGGTTGCGACGATCGTGCGGCGGCCGCGCGTCAGCACACAGCGTGCGAACTCCGCCTCCTCCAGCACGTAGTCCATCACGCCGTGCTCGGCGTCCAGCGCGCCAGCGGTGACGACGGCATGGTCGACGCTGAAGCGGCTGACGAATTCAATGGCCGAGACGCCGAACGAAGCGCCGGAGTCGCTGCGCAGCTCGCCGCCTGCCATGTAGACCTTGTTGCCGTTTATCGTCGCGAGGGTACGTGCGATGTCGGAGGAGTTCGTCACCACGGTCAGCCGCCGGTGGCTGAGCAGTTCCCGTGCCAAAAAGCTGGTGGTCGTGCCGGTGTCGAGCATGACCGAATCCCCGTCACCGATCGTGGCGGCCACGACCCTTGCGATGGCGCGCTTGGCGTCCGCCTGCTCGCGCATGCGCCGTTCGAATGGCGCCTCGCCCACTACCGCCGGAAGACCGATCGCGCCGTGCATCTTGAGGATCGAGCCGTCTCGGGCGAGCGGCTTGACGTCGCGCCGGACGGTCTCCAGCGAAACACCGAGCTTCTCGGCGAGGCGGGCGATGGTCATCGTGCCCTCCTCCTGGATCAGCTTGAGTATCTCGCCGTGCCGCTTTGAATAGTTCATGAGGTTTCCGAACGCCTCTCTCGGGCGGGATCCGCCGGCCGCGTCTCGAACCCCTTCTTACCGCATTTGCGCGCGGATCGTCCGCAAATATTGCGCGCCCAGGTTGACGTGGCGTTACGGATGATGACCGATTTCTGCCCGTATCTTTCTGTCTTTTTTTCCATAGGTGAAAAAAGAGGCACATGCGCCGATAAACCTCACAGAGGATGCATTGACAATCGCTTCACCGGAAGCTGGATTAGCCGCGACAAGAATGCCGCAGATCCTCCAGTCCTGACGCATGAAAGATACCGGAATCCCGCCGACCTCCTCCCAGGACCGCATCCGCGCCCTGCCGCTGTGGAACGGCGCCATCACCATCGAACCCCTCAAGGGAGGGCTGAGCAACGAGAGCTTCCTGGTGAGGGATGCCCGAGGACGGCACGTCGTGCGCTTCGGACGGGATTTTCCCTTTCACCAGGTCTATCGCGAGCGCGAGATCATGACGGCAAGGGCTGCCGCGGAGGCGGGCTTTGCACCCGCGGTCGAATTCGCCGAGCCGGGCGTGATGGTTTCGACCTTTCTCGGGGCGAGGACCTATGGCCCTGCGGACGTTCGGCAGAACCGCCTGCGTATCGGACGCCTGATCCGCGAATTCCACGCCGTAATGCCGAAGCATGTGTCCGGTGCCGGCTTCATGTTCTGGGTCTTCCACGTCAATCGCGACTATGCCCGCACGCTGGAAGCCGGCAAAAGCCGCATGGCGAAACGGCTGCCGGAATTCCTCGCCCTCAACGACGCGCTTGAGGCAATGCAGGTACCGTTGCCGATCGTGTTCGGACATAACGACCTTCTGCCGGCCAACTTCCTCGACGACGGGAAAAAGCTGTGGCTGATCGACTTTGAATATGCCGGCTTCAACACGGCGATGTTCGACGTCGCGGGTGCCGCCTCCAACGCCGAGATGACCGACGACCAGTCGGACGAATTGCTGGCCGAATATTTCGGCCATGCGCCGGATAGTACACTGCGCCGCTCCTACGACGCCATGCAATGCGCCTCGCTGCTTCGCGAATCGATGTGGAGCATGGTTTCGGAACTGCATCTCTCCGCGCCCGGCGCCGACTACGCCGCCTACACCGAGGAAAATCTCGCGCGCCTCGAAGCAGCACTCGATGCGTACCAAGCCAAATACGGAAAGCTCCCAGCATGACCCTGCCCAGTCAGGCCGCGATCGTCGTCATCGGCGGCGGCATCATCGGCTGCTCGACCGCCTATCATCTCGCGCGCGACCACAAGGCGGACGTGATCCTGCTCGAGCAAGGCAAGCTGACCTCCGGCTCGACCTGGCACGCTGCCGGCCTCGTCGGCCAGTTGCGCTCGTCGGCCTCGATCACGCGGGTGCTCAAATATTCGGTCGAGCTCTACAAGGGGCTGGAGGCCGAGACGGGGCTGGCGACCGGATGGAAGATGACCGGCTGCCTGCGGCTAGCAACGAACCAGGATCGTTGGACCGAATTCCGCCGTCTCGCCACGACCGCAAAAAGCTTCGGCATGGACATGCAGCTCATCTCACCGGCGGAGGTGAAGAAGATGTGGCCGCTGATGGACGTGTCCGACCTAGTCGGCGCGTCCTGGCTGCCGACCGACGGCCAGGCCAGCCCTTCCGACATCACCCAGTCGCTCGCCAAGGGCGCGCGCATGCACGGCGCAAGGATCTTCGAGGGCGTGCGAGTCACCGGCTTCGAGATGACGGACGGCCGCATCGTCAAGGTTCGGACCACGCAGGGGGACATCGCTTGCGACAAGGTGGTGAACTGCGCCGGCCAGTGGGCGCGTCAGGTCGCCGCGATGGCCGGCATCAACGTGCCGCTGCAACCGGTCAAGCACCAGTACATCATCACCGAAAAGCTCGACGGCCTGTCGCCTGATTCCCCTACGATCCGCGACCCCGACCGCCGCACCTATTTCAAGGAGGAGGTCGGCGGCCTGGTCATGGGCGGCTACGAGCCGAACCCGCAGCCCTGGACGACGAACCTGCCGGGCGGCGACGTACCGGACGAGTGGGAATTCCGCCTGTTCGACGACGACTACGACCATTTCGAACAGCATATGAACCAGGCCATCGCACGCGTTCCGGCGCTGGAAAAGGCCGGCGTGAAGCAGATGATCAACGGGCCCGAGAGCTTCACGCCGGACGGCAACTTCATCCTCGGCTCGGCGCCCGGATGCGCCAACATGTTCGTCGGCGCCGGCTTCAACGCCTTTGGCATCGCCAGCGGAGGCGGGGCCGGCTGGGTGCTGGCGCAATGGGCGGTGGATGGCGAAGCTCCGCTCGACCTCTGGACAGTCGACATACGCCGCTTCTCAGGCCTGCACCGCGACCGGCGGTGGGTTTGCGACCGCACGCTGGAAGCCTATGGCAAGCACTACACGATCGGCTTCCCGCACGAAGAGTATGAGAGTGGGCGCCCGCGCATCGTGTCGCCGCTCTACGAGCGGCTTAAGGCGCATCGCGCCGTGTTCGGCTCGAAACTCGGCTGGGAACGCCCCAACTGGTTCGCGCCGGAAGGCGTCGAGCCGAAGGACGTCTATTCGATGGACCGCCAGAACTGGTTCGGCCCGGTCGGCGACGAGCATGCCCATGTGCGCGAAAAGGTCGGCATCTTCGACCAGTCCTCCTTCGCCAAATACGAATTGGCCGGCCAGGACGCCCAGAAGGCGCTCGACTGGATCTGCGCCAACGACGTGTCGAAACCGGCCGGCCGGCTGACTTATACACAGCTTCTCAACACGCGCGGCGGCATCGAGGCAGACCTCACCGTGGCGCGGCTCGCCGAGGACAGCTTCTACATCGTCACCGGCACGGGCTTCCGCACGCATGATTTCGGCTGGATCGAGGATCACATCCCCGCCGGGCTCGACGCCAAGCTTTCTGACGTCACCGAGGATTTCGGCACGCTGTCGCTGATGGGTCCCGACGCGCGCAAGGTGCTCGAAGCGGTCACCTATGCCGACGTCTCCAATGCCGGCTTCCCCTTCGGCCATGTCCGGGAAATCTCGATCGCCGGCCACGCCGTTCGCGCCCTGCGCGTGACCTATGTCGGCGAGCTGGGCTGGGAACTGCATGTGCCGATCGCCGCCACGGGCGAGGTATTCGACGCGCTGATGACAGCCGGCGCACCTTTCGACATACGCCCGGTGGGGTACCGCTCGATGGAATCGCTGCGCCTGGAGAAGGGCTATCGGGCCTGGAGCTCCGACATCACGCCGAACGACACACCGTTCGAGGCGGGTCTAGGCTGGGCCGTCAAGCTGCGGAAGAACACCGACTTCCTCGGCCGCAACGCCCTGGAGAAGGTCGCCGGCGATGGGCTCAAGAAGCGCTTCGTGGGCTTCACCGTTGACGACAACGACGTCGTCCTCGTCGGCCGCGAGACCATCCTGCGAAACGGCGAACCGGTCGGCTACCTGACCTCGGGCGGCTACGGCTACACGATCGGCAGGAACATCGGTTACGGCTACGTCCGCAACGCCAACGGCGTCGGCGACGATTTTCTGACTTCCGGCAATTATGAACTGGTCGTCGCGATGGACCGGACGCCTGCGAAGGTCTGGCTCGAGCCGATGTATGATCCGAAGGGGGAGCGGGTGAAAGGCTAGTTCACGCCCTTCGGCACATTCTCCGGCGGCACCTCGTCCACCACCTTCTGGCGATGCACGATGAACAAGCCTGCGACCACCACGACCGCCGCGCCCGTCAGCATGGATGCGCTCGGAACCTCGGCGAAGAACATCCAGCCGAAAACGAGGGCCCAGAGCAGCAGGGTATAGTGCATCGGCGCGAGCAGCGCCGCGGGCGCGTATTTCAGCGCACGGACGATCATGAGATGGGCCGTGCAGGATACGATGCCCAGAAGCAGCATGCCTCCCCATTCGATGGGCGTCGGCGCCTGCCAGCCGCCGAGCACGACGAGCATTCCGGCCCCCAGGGCCAGCGCGCACAGGGTTTGCCAGGTGACCAGCGTGGTGTCGCTGGTCCCTCGCAGCAGGCGCCCGAGGATCACGGTCAGGGCGAAAAGGAAGCTGCCGGCGATCGCCAGCATCGTGGCGGGCGAGATGTCTCCCGACGGTCTGAGCATGATCAGCACGCCGACGAAGCCCACCAGGATGGCGAGCCAGCGCCGCCAGCCGACCCTTTCGCCCAGTATCAGGTGCGACAGCGCCGCGACATAGACCGGACCGGCCATGTAGAAGCTGAAGACGTCGCCCAGCGGGAGATAATAGACCGCGGCGTAGAAAAGCGTCGTCTCGACCGCAGTGATGATTGCGCGCACCACCTGGAGCCAGGGCCGTTCGACCACGAATAGCGCACGGATACCCTGACGCGCAATCATGGGACCCAGAACCGCGAAAGCTCCGATCGAGCGGATGAACAGAACCTGGCCGACGACAAGCGAGGTGACCAGCCACTTGCCCATCGCATCGTTGAGCGCGAACATGAAATCGCCGGCCAGCATCAGCAGCACGCCGAGCAGCACGGGATTGCGGGGATTGCGGAAGAAGTCGGTCATGTTCCGCCACGCTGGAGCCGGTCCGAAGGCGAAATCGCGGTCTTCGACCCGATTCAGCCCGACCGGACAGTGCAGCGGCTAGTAGCCGCGCAGGCGCGCCGTGGCGAGAGCAAAAAGATGAAGCCTTTGGGCCAGCAGCAGGCGGACATGATGCCTCGTCGGCAGCACGGTCGCTTCAGTCGACGACCACGATGGTAGGTCCGAAGCCGTCGTCATACGGCCCATCCCTCAGGCGGGCGCGCCCCTGGTAGACTTTCCGAGCGCCTGTTCCATGGCGCAGATACCCGCCGGAATTGGTATGAAAGAGGCGGATATTAATCAAAATTTAGGTTCTCCTTCCGGCTCTGTTCACCCGTGTCTCACTCGGTGCTATGGTTCCGGCATGAGGCGTTCGTCCCTGGCTATGGCTGTCTTTCTCGCGTCCGCGCTGGGCGGACAGGCGTCGGGATTCGAGACCCTGCTCGATCCGGCGGGGCACCGGGACCTGCAGTTCCGCTTCGCGGTCTCGGCCAAGTCCCCGCTCGTTTCGAGCCCCGGTCCGGACGCTTCGCAGCAGACTGGCGTGCCGGCCGAATATGCGTCGGCGATGACCTGGTACAGGATGGCGCTGGCGAAAGGGTTCCGCCCGCCCGTGGTGGCGCCGTCATGGACTTATGGCGACCAGCTGCCTGAGCCGCTGCAATATGCCTGGGCGGCCCCCAATGGCGACCTGGTGGCGCGCACCGGCAAGGGCTCGTTCCTGCTGTCGTTCGAGGACAGCGACAGGAACTGGTTCCGCGAACTCAACTGCATGATGGTGCAGTGGCCGGGGGGCGACGCACAGGCGATCATGAAGTGCAACGACGGCACGCAGCGCACGATGCTGATCCCCGAGGAGGGCGGCGTGGTTATCGGGGACAAGCAGTATCGCCGGGCCTTCCAGCAGGCGCCGGTAATCTTCGACGAGGCGCCGCCGGCCGAGTTCGACCCGGCCGACCTGCGGCTTTCCGTGGAATAGCCGCTGCCGGCTGCCTGCGCAGCCGAATTATCGGTGCCGCCGGTTGACCCCTTCCGGACGCCCCGGCAGCGACAGCTTCGTATCGCGCTTAGGCCGCACCGCCACCACCTTGCCGCGCGAGACGACGCATAGCCGTTCGGCGCGCAGCCGCACTGCCTCCACCGGGTTGCCGGCGTCGAGCACCACCAGGCTGGCGCGCTTGCCGACCGAAAGGCCGAGATGATCGAGCCCCATGATCTGCGCGTTTACGTTGGTCACCATGTCGAAGCAGCGCGCCATCTCTGCCGGGCTCGACATCTGCGCCACATGCAGGCCCATGAAGGCGACGTCGAGCATGTCGGCGGTGCCGAGTGAATACCAAGGGTCCATGCAGCAATCCTGGCCGAAGCCGACACGGATGCCGAGCGCCTGCATCTCCTTCACGCGCGTCATGCCGCGCCGTTTTGGGAAGGTGTCGTGGCGGCCCTGCAGCATGATGTTGATCAGCGGGTTCGGGATCGCCGAAACGCCGGCCTCGGCGATCATCGGCAGCAGCTTCGAGACGTAATAATTGTCCATCGAATGCATCGAGGTGAGGTGCGAGCCGGTCACCCTGCCCTGCAGGCCGAGCCGCTGCGTCTCGTAGGCGAGCTGCTCGATATGGCGCGACAGCGGGTCGTCTGTCTCGTCGCAATGCATGTCGACCATCAGGCCGCGCTCGGCCGCGATCTCGCAGAGTTCGGTCACCGAGCGCGTGCCGTCGGCCATGGTGCGCTCGAAATGCGGGATGCCGCCGACCACCTCGACGCCCATGTCGAGCGCGCGGATGGTGTTCTCGCGCGCCGTCGGATCTCGATAGAACCCGTCCTGCGGGAAGGCGACGAGTTGCAGGTCGATATAGGGCGCGATCTCCTTTTTCACCTCGAGCAGCGCCTCGACCGCGAGCAGCCGGTCGTCGCAGGTGTCGACATGGGTGCGGATTGCGAGAAGGCCCATGGAAACAGCCCAATCGCAGTAGCGCAGCGCACGCTCCTTCACCGCCTCGTGTGTCAGCAACGGCTTGAGCTCGCCCCACAGCGATATGCCTTCGAGCAGCGTGCCGGAGGCATTGATGCGCGGGATGCCGTAGGAGAGCGTCGCGTCCATGTGGAAATGGGGATCGACGAAGGGCGGCGCGATGAGGCAGCCGGTGGCGTCGATCACCTGTCCGGCCTCGGCCTCGATCGACGACGCGATGGCGGCGATCTGCTCGCCCCTGATGCCGATGTCGGCGACCACCCCATCGGGCAGCGTGCCGCCCTTCACGATCAGGTCAAAGCTCATCTCTCGCCTTTCTGGTAGGGCACCATCAGTGCCTTCGGGTAGGTCGCGCGGCGGGCGACCAGGATCAGCGCCAGGATAGACAGCGCGTAGGGCATCATGAGGAACAGCTGGTAGGGCACGGCGCCGCCGGTCGTCTGCTGCAGCCGTACCTGGTAGGCGTCGAAGGCGGCGAACAGGATCGCGCCGATCAGCGCTTTGCCAGGCCGCCACGCGCCGAACACAACCAGCGCGATGCAGATCCAGCCGCGGCCGTTGATCATCTCGAAGAAGAAGGAGTTGAAGGCCGACATGGTGAGGAAGGCGCCGCCGACCGCCATCAGCGCGCTGCCGGCCATCACAGCGCCCATGCGGATGCCGGTCACCGAAATGCCCTGCGCCTCGACGGCCGACGGGTTCTCGCCGGCGGCGCGGATAGCGAGGCCGAGCGGCGTGCGGTAAAGCACCCAGGCGACGATCGTCACCGTGGCAAAGGCCAGGTAGGTCAGCGGCGTCTGGTTGAACAGCGCCTGGCCGACGACCGGGATGTCAGAAAGGCCGGGGATCGCAACCGGCTGGAACGGCTCGATTTTCGGCGGGGAAGTCACTTCCGGCAGGAGCAGCCGGTAGGTGAAGTAGGTGAGGCTGGTCGCAAGCAGCGTCACGCCGATGCCAACCACATGCTGCGAGAGCCCCAGCGGGACGGTGAGCGTCGCATGCAGCAGGCCGAACATCGCGCCCGCAAGTGCCGCGACAGCGACGCCCATCCAAAGGTCGCCCCCTGCATACACGGTGAACCAGCCGGCGAAAGCACCCGCCGTCATGATGCCCTCGATGCCGAGGTTCAAAACGCCGGCGCGCTCGCAGATCAGCTCGCCCATGGTGGCGAAGATCAGCGGCGAGGCGATGCGGATTGCCGCGACCCAGAAGGAGGCGGTGAGGAGGATTTCGAGGGAGTCCATCAGTTTGCGCCTCCAATCCCGAAGAGGCTGCGCCCTAGGTCACCGCCCTCTGGCCTGCCGGCCCCCTCAAGGGGGGAGATTCGCTGTCGCGACGGCCTCCGCCAACCTCGAACGTTGCAAGAAGAGCGATGCGGCCGAAGCTGCCAATCTCCTCCCTTGAGGGGGAGATGCCCGGCAGGGCAGAGGGGGGTAACCGCGACCATCGCCTACTGCCACCTCAGCCTGTACCGCGTGAACAGGATCGCGACGACCATGGTGAGCAGCGACGTCGCGACCATGACGTCGGCGATGTAGCTCGGAACGCCGGCGGCGCGGCTCATCGCGTCGGCGCCGACGAAGATGCCTGCCACGAAGATCGCCGAGGCGACGACCCCGATCGGGTTGAGCAGGGCGAGCATGGCGACCACGATGCCCGAATAGCCATAGCCGGGCGACAGATCGAGGGTCAGGTTGCCCTTCAGGCCCGAGACCTCGCTGAAGCCGGCCAGCGCCGCGAGCCCGCCCGACAGCAGCGCCGTCTTCATCAGCACACGGTTGACCGGGATGCCGGCGAAGGACGCAGCTTGCGGATTATGCCCGACCGCCCGCATTTCGTAGCCGAGCGCCGTCTTCTTCATCACGATCCAGATGATGAATGCCGAGACCAGCGCGATGACGAAACCATAATGCAGCCGCCTGCCCTGAACGATGCGCGGCAGCTGCGCATCGGCGATGACGCGCGACGACTGTGGCCAGCCGAGCCCCATCGGATCCTTCAGCGGCCCTTCGAGCAGCATCGAGACGAACAGAAGCACGATGAAGTTGAGGAGCAGCGTCGTCACCACCTCGTCGACCCCGAAGCGCGTCTTCAGCACGGCTGGGCCGAGCAGCAGCAGTGCGCCGGCCGCCATGGCAACCACCATGATCAGCGGGATCAGGATGAAGGACGGCAGCGGCAGCAGCCCGGTGCCGAGTACCACGGTCACCACGCCGCCGATATAGAGCTGCGCCTCCGCGCCGATGTTCCAGAGCTTTGCCCGGAAGGCGACTGCCACTGCGAGGCCGGTGAAGATCAGCGGCGTGGCCCGCGTCAGCGTCTCGAGCAGCGCGAACTGCGAGCCCGCAGCGCCCTTCCAGACGAGGACGAACACCGACAGCGGCGATGCGCCCGCCGCGAGGACCAGCAGCGAGGTGATCACGAGCGTAAGCGCGATCGCCGCCAGCGGGTACAGCAGCGTGACGGCTATGGAGGGCGCGGGCTTCGGTTCAAGCCGCATGGTATCTGCCCGGGGCGCCGTGGAGCGCTGCTTCACCCAACATCATGCCGCCATCCCATGACCCGCCATCAATTCGCCTAGCTGCGCGATGGTCCGTTCGCCCCGCGAGGACGGCGCCGAGAGCTTGCCCTTCGACATCACGATGATCCGGTCGGACAGCGCCAAAATCTCTTCCAGATCCTCCGAAATCAGCAGGATCGCAGCACCACGTCCCCGCGCTTCGATCAGCTTGCGGTGGACATAGCCCACCGCGCCAACGTCGAGGCCGCGCGTCGGCTGGTTGGCGAGGATGACGGACGGTTCCGAGTCAAGCGCACGGCCGAGAATCAGCTTCTGCATGTTGCCGCCCGAAAGCAGGCGGATGCGGGCATCGGGCGACGGGCATTTCACGTCGTAGTCTGCGATGATCTCTTCCGCGAATTTCTTGGCTGCGCCCCAGTCGAGGAAGCCGCGGCGGCTGAAGCGCTCCGAGCGATAGCGTTCGGCGATCACGTTCTCGGTGACGCTCATGTCGCCGATCGTGCCGACGGCGTGCCTATCCTCCGGAATGCGTCCGATGCCGGCGGCAAGAGCCGAACGCGGTGACCAGTCCGGCGCCGCCGTGCCGCGCACGACGATCTCGCCCGATACCGGCAGTTCGGTTCCGGCGATGAGAGCGGCCAGCGTGGCCTGGCCGTTTCCGGAGACGCCGGCGAGCCCGGTGATCTCGCCGCCGCGCAACGACAGCGAGACATTGTCGAGATGCACCCCTCGCCCGCGGCGCAAGGTCGACACTGCGTTGAGCACGAGCTGAATCGGACCGGGCTCGACCGCCGCGACCGGCGGCGCGGCCACTTCCTGCCCGACCATCAGGGCGGCGAGCTCGGCTCGATCCGTTTCGGCAGTCAGCCGCTCGCCCGCGATCCGGCCGGCGCGCAGAACGAGGACGCGATCGCTGACGGCCATGACCTCGTTCAGCTTGTGGGAGATGAAGATGATGGACAGGCCCTGCCTGACCAGGAGCTTCAGCGTGGCAAACAGCGCCTCCGTCTCGGCCGGAGTCAGCACCGCCGTCGGCTCGTCGAGGATCAGGATTTTCGCGTCGCGATAGAGCGCCTTCAATATCTCCACGCGCTGTCGCTCGCCGACCGACAGGGAGCCAACCATGGCGTGCGGGTCGACGGCGAGCCCGAACTCTCCCGACATCCTGGCAATGCGCTCGCGCGCAGCCGCGCGGTCGAGCTTCCACGACCACAGGCCCTGCGTACCGAGCGCGATGTTTTCCAGCACTGTCATGTTGTCGGCCAGGGTGAAATGCTGGTGCACCATGCCGATGCCGGCTTCCAGCGCCGCATGCGGGTCGCCGGGCGGGAGCTGCCTGCCGAACGCCTCGACCGTGCCCTCGTCAGCGACGTAGTGGCCGAAAAGGATGTTCATCAGCGTGGTCTTGCCGGCACCATTCTCGCCGAGCAGCGCCACGACCTCGCCGCGCGCAAGCTCGAACGAGATGGCGTCGTTGGCCGTGAGCGGACCGAACCGCTTGGTGATGCCGGAGAGGCGGAGGACGGCTTGGGACATGGAGAACCGTGGGCGGTACCCTCTCTCCGTTCACGGGAAGAGGGTAAGGGTGAGGGGCGGAGCCAAGTTCGGCGACGTCGGCGCAGCCCCTCATCTGCGTGCCGGCATCTTCTCCCCGTGACGGACGGGGAGAAGAACCCTAGCTCGACTTCGGCTCGGCGTCGTTGATCTCGACCGTGAAGGCGCCTTCCTTGATGGCCTTCTCCTTCTCGGCGACCAGCGCCATTGCCTCTGCCGGAACCTTGCCCTCGAAGGTGCCAAGCGGCGCGAGCGAGCAGCCGCCTTCCTTCATGAAGGAATAGACGCCGTAGTCGGCCGCCTTGAAGGTGCCTGCCTTGACCTCGGCGATCGCCTTGTCGAGCGTCGGCTCGAAATGCCACAGCGCCGACGCGACGACGGTCTCGGGATAGTCGGCCTGGGTGTCGATGACGTTGCCGATGGCCAGCACGCCCCTTTCCTTGGCCGCGTCCGACACGCCGAAGCGCTCGGCGTACATGATGTCGGCGCCGCCGTCGATCTGGGCAAAGGCCGTTTCCTTCGCCTTGGGCGGATCGAACCAGGAGCCGATGAAGGCGACCTGGAACTTCGCGTCGGGGGCCGTCTCCTTCACGCCGGCCATGAAGGCGTGCATCAACCGGTTGACTTCGGGAATCGGGAAGCCGCCGACCATGCCGATGTTCTTCGACTTGGTCATTGCGCCGGCGATGATGCCGGAGAGATAGGAGGCGTCCTGGATATAGTTGTCGAAGACCGAGAAGTTCGGGTTGGCGTCATCCGGCTTGAAGGAGGAGCCCATCAGGAAGGCGGTTTCGGGATAGTCCGCGGCAACGGTCCTGGCGGCCTCCTCGACTCCGAACACCTCGCCGACGATCAGCTTGTTGCCGGCCTCGGCATATTCGCGCATCACGCGCTCATAGTCGGTGTTGGAGACGTTCTCGGTGGCGACGTAGTCGATCTCGCCGCGGTCCTTGGCGGCGTTGGCCGCCTTGTGGATGCGGCTGACCCACTGCTGTTCGAAGGGGACGGTGTAGATCGCGGCGACCTTGAGCTTCTCCTGAGCGAACAGCCGCGACGGCATGCCTACGGCCGCGAGTGCGGCCGCGGCACCCGAAGCCTTGAGCAGCTTGCGCCGCGACAGCGCCGGCAAGCCGGCCACGAACATGTTTCTGGGCATATCTCTACCACCTCTGGTTGATCGACTTCAGGCTCATCCCGTCCTGTTTTATCGTTTGGTCAAGATTAGGGGAAATCGAAGGGGGCGGCAATCGACCGGCGCCGTGCGCCGCCCTTAAATCACAGCCGGCTGCGCCGGCGGGCGGGATCGAGCGGCCAACCAATCGTGACTTGGCCGGATGCTTCCTATATAGCCGCCTGCATCGACGTTCCGGAACGCCCCGCTTGCTGAAGTTCTTCCGCTCCACCGCCAACCAGCGCCTGATCGTGCGCCTGCTGCGCGAATCGTTCCGCCAGCATGCGGGAAACTACGGGATCGCCATCGTCGCGATGATCGTGGTAGCGGCGACCACGGCGGCAAGCGCGTGGATCATGCGCGACATCGCCAACGAGTTCGTCGGTCCCAAGGACATCGACAGCATCTACCTGATCGCCGGCGGGGTCGCGGCGATCTTCATCATCAAGGGCGCTGCGACCTTCGTGCAGTCGCTTTTCCTCAGCCGCGCCGGGAACTCGATCATCGCGGAACGGCAGCGCCGCATCTACGACCGGATGCTGCAGCACGGAATCGAGTTCTACAACTCCTACTCGTCGGCCGACCTCATCATGCGCATGACGCAGGGCGCCTCGGCGGCGCGCGGCGTCATCGATACGCTGGTGACGACCTTCATCCGCGACCTGCTGTCGCTGGTCGGGCTGGTCATCGTCATGGCGGTGCAGCAGCCGGTCCTGTCGCTCGTCGCCTTCGTGATCGGCCCGACCGCAATATTCGCGGTCAACCGCCTGCTGAAGCGCACGCGCCGCATCATGAAGAAGGAACTCAACGCGGTCTCCATCATCATGCGGCTGATGCAGGAAACGGTGTTCGGGGCGCGTATCGTCAAGTCGTTCAACCTCGAAAGCACGATGCGGGACAACATGCAGAAGGCGGTCGCCGACGTCGAACGGCGCGCCAACTCGATCGCCGCCATCGAGGCGGTCACGAGCCCGATCATGGAGACGCTCGCCGGGCTGGCTATCGCCGGCGTCATCCTCCTTAGCGGCTACTTGGTGGTCGAGGGCGGCTACACGCCCGGCTCTGTGATGGCCTTCATCACGGCACTGCTGCTCGCATACGAGCCAGCGAAGCGCCTCGCCCGCGCGCGGGTCTCGCTCGAGAAGGGCATGGTCGGCGTGCGGCTGATGTACGAGATCACCGACCGGCCGCTGAGGCTCGAGGAGGCGCCCGATGCCAGGCCCCTGGTGGCCGGACCGGGCGAAATCCGCTTCGAACACGTCACCTTCTCCTACCGCGAGGAGGAGCCTGTGCTTTCCGACCTCGACATCGTGTTCCCGGCCGGCAAGATGACGGCGCTCGTCGGCGTCTCCGGAAGCGGGAAATCGACAGCGCTCAACCTGATGATGCGGCTCTATGACCCCGACGAGGGCCGGGTGCTGTTCGACGGGCAGGACGTCAAGAACGCGACGCTGCATTCGGTGCGCGACCGCATCGCCTATGTCAGCCAGGACACGTTCCTGTTCAACGCCAGCGTGATGCACAACATCCGCATGGGCCGCCAGGGCGCCACGGACGAGGAGGTCGTCGCCGCGGCCAAGGCGGCCAACGCGCATGCCTTCATCCGGGCGCTGCCCGAGGGCTACGAGACGCCCGTCGGGGAGAACGGCATCCTGCTTTCGGGCGGCCAGAAGCAGCGCATCTCCATCGCGCGGGCGATCCTGCGCAACTCGCAGATCATGCTGCTCGACGAAGCGACGAGCGCGCTCGACGCGGAGTCCGAGGCGCTTTTCCGCGACGCCATCGAGACGCTGCAACAGGGCCGCACAACGATCGCCATCGCGCACCGGCTGTCCACCGTCCACCGCGCCGACAAGATCATCGTCATGGATGCCGGCCGCGCTGTCGAGCAGGGCACGCATGCCGAACTCCTGGCGAAGCCCGACGGCATCTACAGGAAGCTCCACGAGTATCAGCTGCTGCCGTGAGTCGGCCTTCCACGCGCCGATCCGAGAGGAATCCTCAGATGCAGCCTGTGTTCGACGGCCACAACGACGTCCTCTACCGCCTTTGGAGCCACGCCGCCAACGGGGCGGACCCTGTAGCGGAATTCGTCGATGGGCCGGATGCGCTCGGCCTGAGCGGGCTCGAGCGCGGTCACATCGACGTGGCGCGGGCCAAGGCGGGCGGCATGGTCGGCGGGCTCTGTGCCATCTATGTTCCCTCCGACCACGTCTTCGTAGGCGAGCCGAACGAGCAGGGACACTACGCCAAGCCGCTCGCCGAACCGCTGGAGCGGCAGCCTTCGCTCGACATCGCGATGCAGATGATGGCGATCGCGTGGCGCATCCACCGCGCCGGCGGCTGGCAGATCTGCCGCGGGTCCGGGGACATCGCCAAGGCCGCCCGGGACGGGAAATTCGCCGCGGTGCTGCACATGGAAGGCTGCGAGGCGATCGGCGACGACCTGTCTGCGCTGGAGATTTTCCATGCGGCGGGTCTGCGCTCGCTGGGGCCGGTCTGGAGCCGGCACAACATCTTCGGTCACGGCGTGCCCTTCGCATATCCGATGAGCCCCGACACCGGTCCAGGGCTTACCGATGCAGGCAGGCGACTCGTCCGGGAATGCGATCGCCTCGGCATCGTGATCGACCTCGCGCACATCACCGAGAAAGGCTTCTGGGACGTCGCCGCCCTGACCGACCGGCCGCTTGTGGTCAGCCATTCCAACGCCCATGCGCTGACCCCGGTCGCGCGCAACCTTACTGATCGCCAGCTCGACGCCATACGCGAACGCGGCGGGCTGGTCGGGCTGAACTTTGCCGTAGCGATGCTGCGTCCCGACGGACAGGAGAACCCCGACACGCCGCTGGCCGACATGATCCGTCACATCGACCATCTCGTCGCCAAGCTCGGGATACAGGGGGTGGCGATCGGATCGGACTTCGACGGCGCGCTGATCCCCCGGGCGATCGGCGACGCTGCAGGCTTGCAGAAGCTCGTTGATGGTCTGCGCGACGCCGGATATGGTGGGGCCGATCTCGAACGGATCTGTCGCGGGAACTGGCTGCGGACGCTTGCCACCGGATGGCGCGAGCAGCCCGCAGACTGAGCCGAGCGACGGAAAAATGTGCAGGTGACGAGCCGGACCTGGGTTGCAACAGCCCTTCCGGACGCCTTATCCCGCGTGGAACTCACAGGAACGGAGACGCCCATGACCAAGGTCACCTACGAGATCGTCGAACACGACGGAGGCTGGGCCTACAGGATGGGGACGACCTATTCCGAAACCTTCGCTTCGCATGCCGACGCGCTGGCGGCGGCCAAGGCGGCGGCGGCCGAGCAGCAGGTGGCTGGCACCACCGAGGGAATCGAGTACGAAGACGCGTCCGGCAAGTGGCACGGCGAAGTCTCACAAGGGGATGACCGTCCCCAGACCGAGGTCTCGGATTCGAACGGCGACAACTCGGACTGACATCAAGCAGAACGGATCGGGGAGGACATGCACGTACTTGTAATCGGTGCGGCCGGTATGGTCGGGCGGAAGCTGGTCGAGGCGCTCGTCGCCAAGAGCGAGATCAACGGCAAACTGGTGGAGCGGCTGACGCTTGTCGACATCGTGGAGCCTGCGGCTCCCCATCGTTTCTCGGGCCGTGTCGAAACGCTCGCGGCTGATCTTTCCGGCGACGGCGTCGCCGCCGGGCTCGTCGCCGGCCGCCCCGACCTGATCTTTCATCTGGCGGCGATCGTCTCGGGCGAAGCGGAAGCGGACTTCGAAAAGGGCTATCGCATCAACCTCGACGGTACGCGAGAACTTCTCGAGGCGATCAGGCTGGAGGGCAAGAAGGCGCCGTACAAGCCAAAGGTCGTCTTCACCTCCTCCATCGCCGTCTTCGGCGCGCCCTTCCCCGAAAGGATCGGCGACACGCACCATCACACGCCGCTCACCAGCTACGGCACCCAGAAAGCGATCGGCGAGCTTCTCCTGGCCGACTACTCGCGGCGCGGCTTCCTCGACGGCATCGGCATACGCCTGCCGACCATCGTGATCCGACCCGGCAAGCCCAACAAGGCGGCGTCCGGCTTCTTCTCCAACATCCTGCGCGAGCCGCTTTCCGGCACCGAGGCGGTTCTGCCGGTGAGCGAGGACGTGCGGCACTGGTTCGCCAGCCCGCGGGCGGCTGTCCGCTTCCTCATGCATGCAGCCGAACTCGACACCTCGTCGCTCGGCGCGCAGCGCTCTCTCACCATGCCCGGCCTGTCGGCCACGGTCGGCGAGGAGATCGAGGCATTGCGTCGGTTCGCCGGCGACAAGGCCGTGAAGCTCATCCGCCACGAGCGCGACGAGGCAATCGCCAAGATGGTGGCCGGCTGGCCGCAGAATTTCGACGCGAGCCGGGCGGTGGCGCTCGGTTTCAGGGCCGAGACCTCATTCGACGAGATCGTTCGCGCCCATGTCGAGGACGAACTGGGGGGCAGCATTCCCGGTTGAGGCCCTGCGGGTGTCTCGCCGGCTTCGAGGCACCTCAGCTAGGGCAAGGCTTCTCGCGCGCTGGCTGCGGAGGCGCGGTTCGGCGTCAGCTCAGATCGCCAGCGGCATCAGCCCTTCGGAGGCGGCCTGGTTGCGGCCGGCGGCCTTGGCGGCGTAGAGCGCCTTGTCTGCGCGGGACACCGCGTCGTAGATCGTCCGGTCGACCGACATCAGCGGCGCGGCGCCGACGCTGACCGTGATCTTGCGGCCGATCCCCAGATGGAGCCAGCGCGTCGACCCGAAACGGGCGCAGATCTCCTGCGCCAGCGCCTTGCCGTTCGCAAGCTGCACGCCAGGCACGTAGACGGTGAATTCCTCGCCGCCGAAGCGCGCGGCCACCGTGTCGCGCGGGAGACTGCCGGTCAGCTGCCGCGCCAGCTCCTGGATGACGCGATCGCCGGCGGCATGGCCATATGTGTCGTTGACCTGCTTGAAGTGGTCGATGTCGCAGGTGAGGATCACGCCTTCGCGACCTTCGGCCGGATGCCTCCGGTCCAGCACGTCGTCGAAGCCGCGCCGGTTGTACAAGCCCGTCAGGGGATCGCGCTCGGCGGCGTCGCGATAGCCGGCGACGATGTCCACGAGCTCGGATCCGAGCGCGGCCAGCGCGAAGCACAGGCCGAGGGCTGCGCCGCTCACCTGCATGAAGAACGCGTATTTCGTCGACGTGAACTCGGCGATCACGTCGCTGTTGCCGAGCACGAAGTTGAACAGCACGACGCGCGAGACCGTATCCAGAGCGACCAGTGCGGCCACGGTCACTAGGGCCTTCTCCACGACATGACGCGGTCGCGACACCACCATCACGACGGGGACGAGGAGCAGTGCGGTCAAGGCAAGGTCGACCAGCAGCAGTTCAGTCTCGAGGCTCTGCAGCACGAAGATCACGTAGATGTCCGCGACCATGCAGATGGCGATGAAGCTCAGTCTCGCAGCAGCGAGCCTGGGGCGGCGGAAGCGGACCAGCAGGCCCTCGCCATAGGCATAGAAGGAGACGAAGAACAGAAGGTCGCCGATCAGCGCCTGCCACGCCGGCTGAACCGGCAGCAAACCGACTGAGAAGCCCGTCGCCCCAGTGCCGAAGGCGACACCCCAGGCGAAAGCGGACGGCGGTTCGAGCCTGAGGCGCGCGAGGCAAAGGAAGACGACACTGAACGTGCCCATCATGACGGGCAGCAGAAACGCGAAATTGTCTTCCATAGTGCTCTTGGATGTCCCGCAGCGAACCCCAGCATCGCTGCCCCCGAAAGCACCCTAACTTGCGCTTCTTAAGAAAACCCTTGGGATTCCGATTTCCCAAGACGGAACGCGCATTTCGCAGCCCGTCGATCGGGAACGAAGACAGCACGTGGCGGGCGCGGACACGCCTCCGGCGCCAGCCTGTGTCCAGGCCGGGCGTCCGACCCGTCGCTAGGCCGGATCGGGCCGTGCGCGGCCGCTCGAAAGCGGCCGACGTTGTGCCATGCTAATGATTGTCGCGCGGCACGCCGCTGGTCTGGGCGACGCGCTGGTACTTCACGGCCGGCTTGAGCACCATGCCCTGGTCGAACTGGTCGACCATGCCGCGCTGGATCTCCTGCCACGGCGTCTGGTGCTTCGGATAATGGTAGCCGCCGTTTCCGTTGAGCGCGGACCGGCGCTCGGCGAGCTCATCCTCGGAGATCAGGATGTTGGCGGTGCCCTTCTTCAGGTCGATGCGGACGCGGTCGCCGGTCCGCACCAAAGCGAGGCCGCCGCCGGTGGCGGCTTCCGGCGATGCGTTGAGGATGGAGGGCGAACCCGAGGTTCCCGACTGCCGGCCGTCGCCGACGCAGGGCAGCGCATGGATGCCCTTCTTGATGAGGTAGGCCGGGGGCTGCATGTTCACCACCTCGGCGCCGCCGGGATAGCCGACCGGGCCGGTGCCGCGCATGAACAGGATGGTGTTCTCGTCAATGCCCTCGGCCGGATCGTCGATGCGGGCGTGATAGTCTTCCGGACCGTCGAAGACGACGGCCCTGCCCTCGAAGGCCTCCGGGTCGGCCGGGTTCGACAGGTAGCGGTCGCGGAACTCCGGCGAGATCACGCTGGTCTTCATGATGGCGCTGTCGAACAGATTGCCCTTTAGGTTTATGAAGCCCGCTTCCTTCTTCAGCGGCGCGGAAACCGGCCAGATCACCTTCTCGTCGAGGTTCTCCGCATTGGCGCAGTTCTCGCCGATGGTCTTGCCGTTGACGGTCTTGGCGTCCGGATGCGGCAGCAGGTTCGCCTTCATCAACTCGGCGACGACCGCAGGCACGCCGCCTGCGTGATGATAGTCCTCGCCGAGATATTCGCCGGCCGGCTGCAGGTTGACCAGCAGGGGAACGTGGTGGCCGACCTTCTGCCAGTCGTCGTTGTCGAGCTCGACGCCCAGATGACGGGCGACCGCGTTGAGGTGGATCGGCGCATTGGTGGACCCGCCGATGGCCGAGTTGACGACGATGGCGTTTTCGAAGGCCTCTCGGGTCATGATGTCCGAGGGCTTCAGGTCCTCGTGGACCATCTCGACGATGCGACGGCCGGTGAGATAGGAGATTTGGCCGCGCTCGCGGTAGGGCGCCGGAATGGCGGCCGAGCCGGGCAGCTGCATGCCGAGCGCTTCCGCGAGGCTGTTCATGGTGGTGGCGGTGCCCATCGTGTTGCAGTAGCCGACTGACGGCGCCGACGACGCCACGACGTCCATGAAGCCGTCATAGTCGATCTCGCCCGCTGCGAGCAGCTCGCGTGCCTTCCAGACGATGGTTCCCGAGCCGGTGCGCTCGCCGCGGTGCCATCCGTTCAGCATCGGGCCGACCGACAGGGCGATGGCGGGGATGTTCACCGTAGCCGCCGCCATGAGCAGCGCCGGCGTGGTCTTGTCGCAGCCGATGGTCAGCACCACACCGTCGAGCGGGTAGCCGTAGAGCAGCTCGACCAGGCCGAGATAGGCGAGGTTGCGGTCGAGCGCGGCGGTCGGCCGCTTGCCGGTTTCCTGGATGGGATGGACGGGAAATTCCATCACCAGCCCGCCCGCGGCGGTGATGCCGTCTCGCACGCGCTTGGCGAGTTCGATATGGTGGCGGTTGCAGGGCGACAGGTCGGACCCCGTCTGCGCAATGCCGATGATCGGCTTGCCGGACTGCAGTTCGGCGCGGGTCAGGCCATAGTTGAGGTAGCGCTCCATGTAGAGCGCGGTCATGCCCGGATTGTCGGGATTGTTGAACCATTCCTGCGAGCGGAACAGCTTCTTCGTCTTCGGGCCTGCCATCAAAAATCTCCGGTAACGCGCGTCGAGCATCGATATGCCAACGCCGGAATAGCGGCAAGGCCTTTTGTCAGACAAATAGGCCGATTCGTTGCTGCAATGCCGAAGGCGGCGACGGCACCGTCCATGGGAGCGCCGCCGGCGCTGCTACTCGAACACGATGGCCGGAGCCGCTCCTTCCGAGGCTGCCCGCTCTTCGACGATCCGCTGCCAGACCTTTGCCGCGATGTCGCGGTACACGCTTGCCTGAGGGCCATCGGGCATGGACACGACCACTGGTTCGCCAGAATCCGACGTCTCGCGAATCTGCATCTCGAGGGGCACCTCCCCAAGGAAGGTCACGCCGAGCCGCTCGGCTTCCCGACGGGCCCCGCCGTGGCCGAATATGTCGTAGCGCTTGCCGGTGTCGGGCGCGACGAAATAGCTCATGTTCTCGACGATGCCGAGCAAGGGCACGTCGACCTTCCGGAACATGTTGAGCCCCTTGCGCGCATCGATGAGGGCGAGATCCTGCGGTGTCGACACGATCACGGCGCCGGCGAGCGGCACCTGCTGGGCCATGGTGAGCTGGGCGTCGCCGGTGCCGGGGGGCATGTCGACGACCAGCACGTCGAGCTCGCCCCATTCGACCTCCCGCAGCATCTGCGCGAGCGCCGACACGACCATCGGCCCGCGCCAGATCATCGGAGTCTCCTCCTCGACGAGGAAGCCCATCGACATGACCTTGAGCCCGTAATTCTCCATCGGTTTCAGGATCTTGCCGTCAACGGTCTGCGGCCGGCCCCGGATATTGAGCAGCCTCGGCATGGAGGGGCCATAGATGTCGGCGTCGAGCAGCCCGACGCGCAAGCCATTCGCCTTGAGCGCTAGTGCCAGGTTCACGGCCGTCGTCGATTTGCCGACGCCGCCCTTGCCCGACGCCACCGCAATGATGGAAGCAATCCCGGGAACGCCGCGTTTCCCGGACGTGGCTTGTCCCGGCGCGGCGGGTGCCTGGCGGGGCGGAGGCGAAGCATGGCGCGGCGCGGCCGGTTGCGGCCGGGGTTTCACCGGCGCTTCCATCCCGCCGCCCTTTTTCTCGGCGGTAAGGGCGACCATTGCGCCCGCGACGCCCGGCATGTCCTTGACCACACGCTCGGCGGCGAGCCGCAGCGGCTCCATTTCGTTGGCGCGCGCGGCCGGCACGGTGACGGAGAAGAACACCTTGCTGTCGGCGATGAAGATGTCCGACACCAGGCCGAGGTCGACGATGTTGCCCGTGAAGTCGGGACCGTTCACGGTCCTGAGGCGTTCTATGACGGCTTCCTTGGTGACGGGCATGGGGCTGGCTTTCCGGCTGTTATTACCGGCCTCAGATAGTCGCTTTTGGCGCCGAGACCAAGCCGGGCCGCCGCAGCCGCGTCAGCCGAATTCGACGTCCAGGGATCGCTCCTTGCGCTCGACGACCGTGCATAGGCGCTCGGCCTGCCCGCCGAGGATGGCGAGCGTGAAGGCCGCCGGTACGTCCGCCGTGCTGGAGACGTTGAGGCGGGCGCCCCGTTCCGACAGGAAACGGACGGAGCAGTCGATGGCACGACTGGCGCCGTCCGTCTTGATCTTGCCCGCCTTGAGGACACGGCGGCCCGGTGCCACCCCCGATCCGGCGCCGCGCCACGCCACGCATTTGTTGCGGCCGGTGGACTTGGCTTCGTAGAGGGCCGTGTCGGCGCGGGCCAGGAGCGCGTCGATGTCGGCCGTTTCGCCGTCGAGTTCGGCGACGCCGAAGCTTGCGGTGATGCCGATCGTGACGGCTCCGACCTCCACCGTCACCGCCTCAATCTTTTCCCGCAGCTTTTCGGCAACGTCCATCGCGCCGGCCCTGCCGGTATGCGGCAACAGGATAGCAAACTCCTCGCCGCCGATGCGTGCGAAGCTGTCGGACTGCCGCAGGCTGCGCCTGATGGCGTCCGCCGCCGCCGCAAGCACCCTGTCGCCGGCGGCATGGCCGTATGTATCGTTGATCCGCTTGAAGTGATCGAGGTCGATCGCGATGCAGCTCAAAGGATTGCCGTGGCGTCGCGACAGCGCGACCGCGTTCGCCCCGTCCTCGCCGAAGGCGCGGCGGGACGCTGCTCCCGTCAGGACGTCGGTCGACGCCAGCTGGCGCAGCTCGATCTCGGCCATCACGACATCCGCCAGGTCGCGCAGGATGGCGGTCTCGCGATCGCCGAACTGGCGGGGCTGGTGATCGATCGCGCACAGCGTGCCTATGGCGTGCCCATCGGACGTTCGCAGCGGCATGCCCGCATAGAAGCGGATGTAGGGCTCGCCGCGCACATAGGGATTGTCGGCGAAGCGCGGGTCCAGCGTGGCGTCCGGCGCGACGACGGGGCCGGCCTCCCGTATCGTCAGCGTGCAGAAGCTGTCGCGGCGGGCGACCTCGCCGATCCCCAGCCCAATGCACGCCTTGTACCATTGCCGATGTGCGTCGATCATGGAGACGATCGCAATGTCGACTTCGAAGATGTTCTTGACGAGCCGGGCGACACGGTCGAACTCCGGCTCGGGCGGCGTGTCCAGCACGTCCAGCCTTACCAGTGCCTCAAGTCTTTCCCGTTCCCACGTTTCGGTGCCGATAGCCGGCTTTGCCAGAGCCCAAGACCCCATCATCTCCCTCTGCCGTCCTGGAGAGCGCCCTACAGGGTGATGGACTAACCGCTTGCGATCAGCCGATCAAGGATGTCGCCGCGTAAACCAGGGCCGAGATGATGGCGGTTGCCGGCATGGTTACCACCCAGGCAATGACGATCGAGCCGGCGATGCCCCAGCGTACGGCGGATACGCGCCGGGCAGCCCCGACACCGACGATGGCGCCGGTGATCGTGTGGGTGGTCGACACCGGTATGCCGAGCCAGGTAGCGCCGAACAGCGTGATGGCGCCGCCGGTCTCGGCACAGAATCCCTGCATAGGGTTCAGCCGCGTGATCTTCGATCCCATCGTATGGACGATGCGCCAGCCGCCGAAGAGCGTGCCCAAGGCAAGCATCGCCTGGCAGGTGATCACCACCCAGAAAGGAACGTAGAACTCGTCGCCGAGCATGCCCTGCGAGTAGAGCAGCACGGCGATGATGCCCATCGTCTTCTGCGCGTCGTTGCCGCCATGCCCCAGCGAATAGGCCGATGCAGAGATGAACTGCATCGCCCGGAACGTGCTGTCGACCGCGAAGGGCGTCTGCCGCACGAACAGCCAGGACACAAGGAGAATGAGAAGCAGGGCGAGCAGGAAGCCAGTCAGGGGCGAGAGGACGATGGCCGCGACCGTCTTGAGCAGGCCCGCCCAGACGATGGCGACGCTGCCGGCCTTGGCCACCGCGCCGCCGACCAGTCCGCCGATCAGCGCGTGCGAGCTCGACGAGGGAATACCGTAGAGCCAGGTGATGATGTTCCACGAAATCGCGCCGACCAGCGCGGCGAACACCACCTGCGGCGTCACGATGTCGGCGCTGACGATGCCCCTGCCGATCGTCTCGGCCACATGCAGGCCGAAGAAAAGGAAGGCGATGAAGTTGAAGAAAGCGGCCCAGAACACGGCATATTGCGGCCGCAGGACGCGCGTCGAGACGATGGTGGCGATGGAATTGGCCGCGTCGTGAAGCCCGTTCAGGAAATCGAAGAACAGCGCGACGCCGATGAGGCCGATGAGAAGCGGGAAGGCGAGGGTCGGATCCATCGAATTCGGTTCAGACGTTCTCGATAACGATGCCGCTGATCTCGTTGGCGACGTCCTCGAACCGGTCGACCACCTTTTCGAGCTGTCCGTACAGCTCGCTGCCTACGATCCAGGCCATCGTATCGGTCTGGCCATAGCGCTGGAAGAGATCCTTGAGACCCGCGTCGTGCAGCCCGTCGGCTCGCTCCTCCACCTTGGTGATCTCCTCGACGATCGAGCCGAGGCGCGTCACGTTGGCGCCGACCTTCTCCAGCAGCGGAACCGCCTCCGCAGTCAGCCGCGAGGCGGAGACGATGACGTCGCCCATCTCCACCATGAGCGGCTCGAAGCCCGTCTTCTCGTAAAGCCTCACCACCTTGACGACCTTGTGCATCATGTCGATGGCATCGTCCATCGACTGGATGAGGTCCTTGATGTCGCCGCGGTCGAATGGCGTGATGAAGCTGGTGCGGACGGCGAGCAGGACCTGACGCGTGATCTCGTCCGCATCGTTCTCGAGCCGCACGATCTCCTCGCAATGCCGCTCGATATCCTTCCCTTCGAGCAGCTTGCGCAACGCTTCGGCGCCCGCCACGAGGATGCGCGACTGCTGCTCGAACAGGTCGAAGAACTTGTCCTCATGGGGGAGCAGTGCGCGAAACCAGCCCAGCATGACGGAATCCTTAGCCGACGATATAGCGGCCACATAGCGTCCTGGGCGCGGTTAGGGAATGGACACGGAGTCGAAAACTGGGGATGGGAGTCTTTCACCGTAAGCGTGCGAGCAACAGCGCAGACTGCATCCGGGTTTCGCGCAGCCGCCTTTGCCCTAGCCTACTGAATGTGGCGCTACGCATACGCAGCCAGGGCAGTGGCGTCCGGACAGGGCTTGAGCGGACGACGCTCTTGGCCAAGCCTTCCACAAGGGGTAACTAGGTCGGCGTCGCAGCCCTCTCGCCGGGAGCCTGGCACCGCCGCCCATGATCGACAAGCTCGAATTCTTCATCGCGCTCGCCAAGGAGGAGCATTTCGGCCGGGCGGCAGAGCAGCTGGGCATCACGCAGCCGACGCTGTCGGCGGCGATCAAGCAGCTCGAAGAACAGCTCGGCGTGATGCTGGTGAAGCGCGGCTCGCGTTTCCAGGGACTGACGCCCGAGGGCGAACAGGTTCTGGCCTGGGCGCGGCGCATCACCGGCGACGCGCGCACGATGCGCGAGGAGATGCGTGCCGCGCGGCACGGCCTGTCCGGGCATATCCGCATCGCAGCGATCCCGACGGCGCTGGCGATGACGCCGCGGCTCACCACGCCCTTCCGCGACAAGCATCCGGGCGTCACCTTTTCGATCCTCTCGCGCACCTCAATCGAGGTGCTATCCATGCTAGGCAATTTCGATGTCGATGCCGGCATCACCTATCTCGACAACGAGCCGCTGGGCCGGGTGACCAGCGTGCCGCTCTATTCCGAACGCTATCAGCTGATCACAGCCGCCGGTAATCCGCATTCCGAGCAGAAGAGCGTGACCTGGGCCGAGGTGAGCCGGTTGCCGCTCTGCCTGCTCACGCCCAACATGCAGAACCGGCGCCTCATCGACCAGCACCTCGCCGAGGCCGGCGTCGTCGCGCGTCCTACGCTCGAATCCAATTCGATGATCGTGCTCTTCTCGCATATCCGCACCGGCAAGTGGTCGTCGATCATGCCGCTCAACCTCGCCGAAACTTTCGGCTTCGCCGAGCCGATCCGGGCAATCCCGATCGTCGAGCCGGATGCGAGCCATACGGTCGGCCTGGTCGCGGCGCCGCGCGAGCCGCACACGCCGCTGGTCGCCGCGTTGCTGGACGAGGCGACGGCGCTCGCGAGGGAGTTCGCGCGAAAGAGCTAGCGGCTCCATCGATAGAGATCATCTATCGTTTCACGGAAGCGCTTTATTGATCCGGCGTGGTCACTCTGGTTTGATCGGGCGGCGATCAATTCGCTCGATAGGGAGGGCGCTGCGTGAGGATGCAGCCTGCAGGTACCGAAATCGCATCGCGCACGGCCGCGGTGATCAACGAGCATATGGGCCTCGAAGGTCCGCTGCTGCCGATCCTGCATGGAATCCAGGAAGAATTCGGCTTCGTGCCGGACGAGTCGCTGCCCGTGATCGCCAGGGCGCTCAACATTTCGAATGCCGAAGTGCACGGCGTCGTCACCTTCTACCATGACTATCGCCGTCATCCGGCCGGCCGGCACGTTCTGAAGATCTGCCGCGCCGAGGCGTGCCAGTCGATGGGCGGCGAGGCGTTGGCGGCGAAGATCCAGCAGCTCCTGGGTATCGGCTTTCACGAGACGTCGAAAGACGGCTCGGTGACGCTGGAGCCGATCTACTGTCTCGGCCTCTGCGCCTGCGCACCGGCGGCGATGCTCGACGGCGAGGTAATAGGCCGGCTCGACGCCGAAAGGCTGGAAGAGATCGCCACGGAGGTGCGGCTGTGAGCGTCACCTTTTACATTCCCTGCGATTCGGGCGCGTTGGCGCTCGGCGCGGAGAAGGTGGCCCAGGCGATCGAGAAGGAAGTCTCGGCGCGCGGGATCGAGGCGAGGATCGTGCGCAACGGCTCGCGCGGCGCCTATTTCCTGGAGCCCATGGTCGAGGTCGAGACGGAAGACGGCCGCTTCGCCTACGGGCCGGTGACGCCGAAGGACGTGCCTTCCCTGTTCGACTCCGGGCTGGTTTCGGGCGGCGCGCACGGACTTTCGCTCGGGAAGACCGATGACATCCCGTTCTTCGCCAAACAGACGCGGCTGACTTTCGCGCGGGTCGGCATCACCGATCCGCTGTCGCTGGACGACTACAGGGCGCATGGCGGGCTGCGGGGGCTGGAAAGGGCTGTTTCGATGCCCCCGGCCGACATCGTCAAGACGGTGACGGATTCCGGGCTGCGCGGCCGCGGGGGCGCGGGCTTCCCGACCGGCATCAAGTGGAACACGGTTCTGCAGGCCGTTGCCGACCGCAAATATGTGCTCTGCAACGCCGACGAGGGCGACAGCGGAACCTTTGCCGACCGCATGATCATGGAAGGCGACCCCTTCGTGCTGATCGAAGGCATGGCGATCGCCGGCGTGGCGACGGGCGCGACGAAGGGCTTCGTCTACATCCGCTCGGAATATCCGCACGCCATCGCGACGATGACGCGCGCGGTGGAGATAGCACGGAGGTACGACGTGCTCGGCGTCAACGTGATGGGTTCGCCCAACGCCTTCGACATCGAAATCCGCTCGGGCGCAGGCGCCTATGTTTGCGGCGAGGAAACCTCGTTAATGAACTCGGTGGAAGGCAAACGCGGCATCGTGCGTGCCAAGCCTCCGCTGCCGGCCATCCAGGGCCTGTTCGGCAAGCCGACGGTGATCAACAACGTGATCTCGCTGGCCTCCGTGCCGATCATCATGGACAGGGGCGCGGCGTTCTACAAGGATTTCGGCATGGGCCGATCGCGGGGCACCATCCCGATCCAGATCGCCGGCAACGTCAGGAATGGCGGCCTGTTCGAGGCGGCTTTCGGCCTGACGCTCGGCGAGATCGTCGACGACATCGGCGGCGGCACCGCGACCGGCCGTCCCGTGAAGGCCGTACAGGTGGGCGGGCCGCTGGGCGCCTATTTCCCGCGAAAGCTGTTCGACACCCCGTTCGACTACGAGGCCTTCGCGGCGAAGGACGGACTGGTGGGACATGCGGGCGTCGTGGTGTTCGACGACACGGCCGACATGCTGAAGCAGGCGCGCTTCGCGATGGAATTCTGCGCCATCGAAAGCTGCGGCAAGTGCACGCCCTGCCGCATCGGCTCCACGCGCGGCGTCGAGACGATCGACAGGATCGCGGCCGGCATCGAGCCCGAGAAGAACCTCGCGCTGGTCACCGACCTCTGCAACACGATGAAGTTCGGCTCGCTCTGTGCGCTGGGCGGCTTCACCCCCTACCCGGTGATGAGCTCGATCAATCACTTCCCCGACGACTTCAAGCCAGCGGCAGTTGCCGTCGCAGCCGAATAGGAGACTCCGATGGGTCTGATCCAGGAAATCGACTACGGCACGCCGGCTTCCAAGTCGGAGAAGATGGTGACGCTCACCGTCGACGGGTTCGAGGTCGCGGTGCCCGAGGGCACCTCGATCATGCGCGCCTCGATGGAGGCGGGCATCGCGATCCCGAAGCTCTGCGCGACCGACATGGTGGACGCGTTCGGTTCGTGCCGGCTCTGTCTGGTCGAGATCGAGGGCCGGGCGGGAACGCCGTCCTCCTGCACGACGCCGGTGGCGCCGGGCATGGTGGTTCACACGCAGACCGGGCGGCTGAAGCAGCTGCGCAAGGGCGTGATGGAGCTCTACATCTCCGACCACCCGCTCGACTGCCTGACCTGCGCCGCCAATGGCGACTGCGAACTGCAGGACATGGCCGGCGCGGTCGGCCTGCGCGACGTGCGTTACGGCTATGACGGCGACAACCATGTGTTTGCAAAGAGCCGGAACGCACTGTCCGATGGCGCCGCCAATATGCGCTGGATGCCGAAGGACGAGTCAAACCCCTATTTCACCTACGACCCGTCGAAGTGCATCGTCTGCTCGCGCTGCGTGCGCGCCTGCGAGGAAGTACAGGGCACCTTCGCGCTGACCATCGAGGGCCGCGGCTTCGACTCACGCGTTTCGCCCGGCATGCACCAGCCCTTCCTTGAATCGGAATGCGTGTCCTGCGGCGCCTGCGTGCAGGCCTGCCCGACCGCGACGCTGACCGAGAAGAGCGTCATCGAGATTGGCCAGCCCGAGCATTCCAAGGTGACGACCTGCGCCTATTGCGGCGTCGGCTGCTCGTTCAAGGCGGAGATGCGCGGCGAGGAACTGGTGCGCATGGTGCCGTGGAAGGATGGCAAGGCCAATCGCGGCCATAGCTGCGTCAAGGGCCGCTTCGCCTACGGGTACGCCACACACAAGGAGCGCATCCTCAACCCGATGATCCGCGAGAACATCGCCGATCCGTGGCGCGAGGTGAGCTGGGAAGAGGCGCTGAAGCACGTCGCCTCGGAATTCCGCCGCATCCAGTACCAGTACGGCAAGGGCTCGATCGGCGGCATCACCTCGTCGCGCTGCACCAACGAGGAGACCTACCTAGTCCAGAAGCTGATCCGCGCCGGCTTCGGCAACAACAATGTCGATACCTGCGCCCGCGTCTGCCACTCGCCGACCGGCTATGGCCTCGGCCAGACCTTCGGCACCTCTGCCGGCACGCAGGACTTCGACTCCGTCGAGGACAGCGACGTGATCATGGTGATCGGCGCCAACCCGTCGGCCGCCCACCCGGTGTTCGCCTCGCGCATGAAGAAGCGCATCCGGCAGGGCGCAAAGCTGATCGTGCTCGACCCGCGCGTCACCGAGACTGTGGATTCGGTGCATGCCAAGGCCGACGTCCACCTGCCGCTGAAGCCCGGCACAAACGTCGCAGTGGTGACGTCGCTGGCGCATGTGATCGTGACGGAGGGCCTGTTCGACGAGCAGTTCATCCGCGAGCGCTGCGAGTGGGACGAGTTCCAGGACTATGCCGAGTTCGTGTCCGACGCGCGCCACAGCCCGGAAGAGATCGAGAAGCTGTCCGGCGTGCCGGCCGAACGCATCCGCGAGGCGGCGCGCATCTATGCCACCGGCGGCAACGGGGCGATCTACTACGGCCTCGGCGTCACCGAGCACAGCCAGGGCTCGACCACCGTCATGGCGATCGCCAACCTTGCGATGCTGACCGGCAATATCGGCCGGCGCGGCGTCGGCGTGAACCCGCTGCGCGGCCAGAACAACGTGCAGGGCTCGTGCGACATGGGCTCGTTCCCGCACGAGCTGCCAGGCTACCGCCACATCTCCGGTGACGCGGTGCGCGACATCTACGAAAGCCTGTGGGGCGTGAAGCTGGACAACGAGCCGGGCCTGCGCATCCCCAACATGCTGGACGCCGCCGTCGAGGGGACGTTCAAGGGCATCTACATCCAGGGTGAGGACATCCTGCAATCGGACCCGGACACCAAGCACGTCTCGGCCGGCCTCGCCGCCATGGAATGCGTGGTGGTGCAGGACCTGTTCCTCAACGAGACGGCGAACTACGCGCATGTCTTCCTGCCGGGCTCGACCTTCCTGGAGAAGGACGGCACCTTCACCAATGCCGAGCGCCGTATCAACCGCGTACGCAAGGTGATGAGCCCGAAGAACGGCTTTGCCGACTGGGAAGTGACCCAGCTGCTCGCGCAGGCGATGGGGCTGACCTGGAACTATACGCATCCGTCGCAGATCATGGACGAGATCGCCAAGACGACGCCGAGCTTCGCCAGCGTCTCCTACGACTATCTGGAGAAGATGGGCTCGGTGCAGTGGCCCTGCAACGAGAAGGCGCCGGAAGGCACGCCGATCATGCATGTCGGCGGCTTCGTCCGCGGCAAGGGCAAGTTCATCCGCACCGAGTATGTGGCGACGGACGAGAAGACGGGTCCGCGCTTCCCGCTGCTGCTCACCACCGGCCGCATCCTGTCGCAGTACAATGTCGGCGCGCAGACGCGGCGCACGGCCAACGTGATGTGGCATGACGAAGACGTGCTGGAAGTGCATCCGCACGACGCGGAGCAGCGCGGCATCCGCGACGGCGACTGGGTGCGTCTGGCGTCGCGCTCTGGCGAAACGACGCTGCGCGCGCTGATCACCGACAAGGTGGCGCCGGGCGTGGTCTACACGACCTTCCACCATCCCGACACCCAGGCCAACGTCATCACCACCGACTATTCCGACTGGGCCACCAACTGCCCCGAATACAAGGTGACGGCGGTGCAGGTGTCGCCCTCCAACGGCCCGAGCGAGTGGCAGCGCGAATATGACGAGCTGTCGCGCCGCAGCCGGCGGATCGAAGGGCATCTGGAAGCGGCGGAGTAACTTGCGCACGCTTGTGGCATGCCCCTCACCCTTACCCTCTCCCCGCAGGCGGGGAGAGGGGGGCGCCAGCGTCGCGATTAGCTCTCCTCTCCCGGTCCTTACGGGGAGAGGCTGCCGGCAGGCAGGTGAGGGGCGGCGCAGCGCCTGGAGACTGTCTCTATGAGAATCCGCCCTCCCCTCACCCAGACCACGCGACTCGCCCGCCGGGCGGCGGGAACGGCGTCCAGCAATCGCATGGTGCCGGAGGAGACCCCGGTAGCCTTCTCCTTTGCCGGGACGACCCATGCGGTAATGATGGCGTCGCCGGCCGATTTCGAGGATTTCGCGCTCGGCTTCTCGCTGACCGAGGGTATCATCGACCAGCCCGAAGAGATCGAGGCGATCGAGGTCGAGGATCATGGCGCGGGTATCGACATCCAGATCCGGCTGAAGGACCAGGCCAACGACCGCTTCCAGGCACGGCGGCGTAGGCTGGCGGGTCCGGTCGGCTGCGGGCTCTGCGGCATCGAATCCATCGAGGAGGCGATGCGCTCGGTGGACGATGTCGGGAGCGACGCGATCACGCTTTCCGCTGCCGACATCGTGCAATCGGTCAAGCTCCTGTCCAGGGTTCAGCCTATGCATGCCGAGACCGGCGCGGTGCACGCCGCCGGCTTCTATGTTCCGGGCAAGGGGATCGTGCAGGCGCGTGAGGATGTGGGGCGGCACAATGCGCTCGACAAGCTGGCCGGTGCCCTGGCCAGGAAAGGCGTCGACGGCTCTTCCGGCGCGGTTGTCGTAACCAGCCGCGTCTCGGTCGAGATGGTTCAGAAGACGGCGGCCATCGGCGCCTCCTTCATCATCGCCGTGTCGGCTCCGACTGCACTCGCCATCCGCACGGCGGAAGAAGCCGGCATGACATTGGTCGCGCTGGTGCGCGGCGAGGATTTCGACGTGTTCACCCATCCCGAACGCGTGACAGACGGAGCAACACGCCATGTCGCATGACCAAGCCGGACACGACGAGATGCAGGTCGCTCAGGGCATTGCCAAGATCGTCCGCATGGCCAACCAGATCGGCACCTTCTTCGAGTCGAAGGAGGACCATGCGGAGGGCGTGGCCGGCGTGGCCGAGCACATCAACAAGTTCTGGGAACCGCGGATGCGGCGGCACTTCTTCGAGGTGTTCGACGCCGGCGGAGACGGGCTGAAGCCGATCGTGATGGAAGCCGCCGCGCAGGTCAGGCGGCCGGCCGAACCGCCGTCCGACAGCGCCAATGCCGGCGCGCCCGGCGGCAAGGGGCCGGCCCAAGGCGAATCGACGGCGGAGATCGCCGCCTCCCAAGGCTGACGCTGAACTAAGCCCGCGAGGCGGGCGATGTCGGTGCCTTGCCCCCCGCCTTCTTCCAGTGCTTCGCTATGTGCTGGTAGCCCTCGCGGTAGACTGCCTCCGGGCTTTCCGCGAAATCGCGCCAGACCTTGGTCGCGGCGGCCAGGTCCTTCAGGCCGCGCCCGAAGGACTCGATGGTGAGCCAGTCGTCGTAACCGCTCTGCCGGATGGCGGCGAAGGTCTTCTTCCAGGGGATGTTGCCGCGGCCCGGCACGCCGCGGTCGTTCTCCGAGATGTGGATGTGGCAGATGTTGCGGACGTTGTCGGCGTAGGCGGCGATCGGGTCCTGTTCCTCGATATTGGCGTGGAAGGTATCGTACATCGCCTTGATGTGCGGCCGGTCGACCGCGTCAATGTGTTCGCAGAGGTCGGCCATGGTGTTGAAAAGGTAGCATTCGAAGCGGTTCAGCGCCTCGAGCCCGATGGTCACGTCGCGTTTGCCCGCATGGTCGCCGATGGCGCGCTGGGAAGCGACCGAGCGCCTCTTCTCGGCGGGGGTCGGACCGACGCCGGTGAACGCGCCGAGCGTCGAGTGCATCGGGCCGGAAAGACGTTTCGCGCCAAGGGCGGCGGCGCAGTCGATCGCCCATTTCATGTAGGCGACACCCTTGCGGCGCGTGGCGGCGTCGGGCGCGATCAGGTTCATGGACGGATCGCCCATGGCGGTGACGGCGGTGCGCTCCAGGCCGATCCTGTCGAGCATGTCGCCAAGGCGCGCATAGTCGTCGGGGGTGCCCTCGAAGATCGGGATCTCGACGCCGTCATAGCCCGTCGCCTTGATGTCCTGCAGCAAGCGCTTGTGCTTCCCCGTGACGTTGGTCGTCCACAGGAACATGCAGAATCCGATTTTCACGAAACCCCTCCCTGAAATTCAAAGCCGGACCCTAGCGCGAATTATCTGGTCCGACCAGATGCTGGCTCAATGCAGGCAGGGTGCGGGCGGCAGCCGGAGCCGCTAGGATGCCGGCAAACAGGAGAGAACATGACATTCTTCAGGGAGGCACGCGACCTGCTGCTCGACACGCGCGCCGACTATGCCGGCGCGCGGGCGCTGTTTCGCTGGCCTGATCCTGTGGTTTTCAACTGGGCGCTCGACTGGTTCGACGCGGAACTCGCGACCGCGCCGGACTCGCGTGACCGCTGCGCTCTATGGGTTCATGACCCCCGCAAGGGCGCCAACACCCGGATGACGTTCGGCGAACTTTCGCTGCGCTCCAACCAGGTCGCCAATCATTTCCGCTCGCTCGGACTGAAACGCGGCGACCATCTGCTGCTGTTGCTGGGCAACGTGCCGGCGTTGTGGGAGACGATGCTCGCCGCCATGAAACTCGGCGTGGTGGTGATCCCGGCCACGCCGCTGCTTACCGTCGATGAGCTTGCCGACCGTATTCGGCGCGGAAATGCGAGGGCCATCGTCGCCGAACCCGAGCAACTGCGGCGCTGCGACGCCATCGCCGGACACAACGTGTTGAGGATCGCGGTAGGAGACGCCGAAGACGACCGCTGGCACCGCCATGCCGACGCGGCGCGTTTCGCCGAGGGCTTCACGCCGCAGGGCGATACGCACCCCGACGATCCGCTGATCGTCTACTTCACCTCCGGAACGACGGCCAAGCCGAAAATGGTCGTCCACAGCCATCGCAGCTACCCGGTGGGCGCGTTGTCGACGATGTACTGGCTGGGTCTGCGGCCGGGCGACATTCATCTGAACATATCTTCGCCGGGCTGGGCGAAGCATGCCTGGAGCTCCTTCTTCGCGCCCTGGAATGCCGGCGCGACGGTGCTGATCGTCGACCAGGCGTCATTCAGCGCTCCGGTGCTGCTCTCGGCACTGGAGCACTGCAGGCCGACCACCCTGTGCGCTCCGCCGACCGTATGGCGGCAGATGATCCGCGAGGATCTCGCCGCGCGGCGCATCGGGCTGCGCGAGGTCTGCGCCTCCGGCGAGCCTCTGAACCCCGAGGTGATCGAGGTGGTGCGGGAAGCCTGGGGGCTGACCATCCGCGACGGCTACGGCCAGACGGAGACGACCGCGATGCTCGGCAATCCGCCGGGCAGCGGCAAGCCCGGTGCGATGGGGCGCCCGTTGCCCGGCTACGACATGCGCGTGCTCGACGCGGACGGGAACCCCGCGCAGGAGGGCGAAGTGTGCATCGCGCTGAAGCCCGAAAGGCCCGCCGGCCTCATGCTTGGTTACCGGGACGAAGACGGCTCGCTGCATGGCTCGGCCGGCGACTGGTACCGCACGGGCGATGTCGCCCTCCTCGACGCCGATGGCTACATCACCTTCGTCGGGCGTGCCGATGACGTGTTCAAGTCGAGCGACTACCGCATCAGCCCCTTCGAGCTCGAAAGCGTACTGATAGAGCACGAGGCGGTGGTCGAGGCGGCCGTGGTGCCCTCGCCCGATCCCATCCGGCTGGCCGTGCCCAAGGCCTATGTGACGCTCGCGGACGGCACGCGGCATGATCGCGAGACTGCGCTTTCGATCCTGCGCTTCACGGGCGAGCGGCTAGCGCCGTTCAAGCGCATCCGGGGCATTGAGTTCGTGCGCGAACTGCCGAAGACGATCTCTGGCAAGATCCGGCGCGTGCATCTGCGTCGGCTGGAGCACGAAACGAGTAGCGACGATCCATTTCGTGGCACCGCTTTCCACGAGGACGATCTGCCGGAATTGCAGGCCGGCAGGGGCCGAGCCCAAAGCGCTTGAGTCTCGACCTATTGCAGAATCAGGTCGGACGCCTTCTCCGCAATCATGATGGTCGCCGCATTGGTGTTCGACGAGACGATGCGCGGCATCACCGAACTGTCGCAGACGCGAAGGCCTTCAAGCCCGCGCACCCTGAGCTGCGGGTCGACCACGGAATCGTCGCCCACTCCCATGCGGCAGGTGCCGACCGGATGATAGGCCGAGCGGCCGTGCTGGCGTGCCAGCTTCTCCAGTTCCCGGCGGCCGCTGACGGCTCTTCCCGGCAGATGTTCGCGCGCGATGTAACGGGCGATGGCGGGCTGCGACAGGATCTCGCGGGAGAGTTCTATGCCGTCGATGGCGCGTTCGAGGTCGTAGCGCTCGGCGAAGGCATTGGGGTCGATCAGCGGCGCGTCGGCCGGGTTGGATGAGCGCAGCATGACGGAGCCTCGCGAGCGCGGGCGCACGGGATAGGAATTCAGCGTGCAGCCATTGCCCGAAGGCACCGAACCGATGCCCTCCTCCACGCCTGCGCCAGGCAGGAAATGGAACTGGATGTCAGGCGTCTTCTCCGAGCGGTCGCCCCACCAGAAGCCACCGGCTTCGACGATGTTGGAGGCGACCGGACCCTTGCCGAAGAGGACGTATTCAAGCCCCGCCACCGCCTGCCAGCGCTTCTTCTTGTAGCGATCGATGCCGTGCGGCCCGGAAAGCTCGGCGATCACGTCGAAATTGATGTGATCGTGGAAATTCTGGCCCACGCCGGGCAGGTCGTGCAGCGGTTTCACGCCGACTTCGGAGAGGTGGCCGGCAGGGCCGATACCCGACAGCATGAGAAGTTTGGGCGATCCGATGGCGCCGGCCGAAACGATCACCTCCCGCTCGGCGCGAATGATCTCCCTGGCCGTACCGTCGGCGATCTCAACCCCGACCGCACGGCCATTCTCGATCACGAGGCGCAGCACGGTGACGTCGGTGCGCAGCTTGAGGTTCGGGCGCGAGAGCGCCGGGCGGAGATAGCCGACGACGGTCGAGCAGCGCTTCCCGCCCCGCGTAAAGGTCTGGTAGAAGCCGGCGCCCTCCTGTTCGCCGCCGTTGAAGTCGGCGCGGAAAGGAAGTCCGGCCTGCTGCGCGGCCCGCACGAAGGCGCGCGTCAGCGGGTGCGGATAGCCAGAGGAAATGCCCTGCGGTCCGTCGATGCCGTGATGCGGACCCGCGAAGGTGTCGTTGCCCTCGGAGCGGCGGAAATAGGGCAGCACGCCGGCGTAGGACCAGCCGTCGCAGCCTTCTTCATTGGCCCAGTCGTCATAGTCCTGCGAGCAGCCGCGGGTGAAGACCTGCGCGTTGATGGATGAGCCGCCGCCGAGCACGCGCGCCTGGGGATATACCATGCTCCGGTCCGCGATGGCGGGAGCAGGCACGGTGGCATATCCCCAGATCAGCGGGCCGGCGGTCATCTTGAAGAAGCCGACCGGCCAATGGATGTAGCGGTCGGTGTCCGGCGGCCCCGCTTCGAGCAGGAGTACCGAGACGTCGGCGCGCTCCGACAGCCGCGCGGCGAGCACGCAGCCCGCCGAGCCGCCGCCGACGATGACGTAATCCGGCATCCCGCCTCCCCTTATGAGTCCCGGGCTCCCGCCGCCCTCGCGGGCATCGGGCCGCCGTCGCGCAGATGCTGGGCTCAGCCCATCGTGTCGAGATCGATCAGCTCGATCTTGTAGCCGTCCGGGTCCTCGACGAAGGCGATGTGGGTGGTTCCGTGCAGCATCGGTCCCGGCGGGCGAGGGATCTTCGCGCCGCGCTTCTCGAGTTCGGCGCAGACGCCGTAGATGTCGCGCACTCCGAGCGCCAGATGGCCGAAGCCGGTGCCGAGTTCGTAGGGCTCCTCCCTGCCCCAGTTGAGCGTCAGCTCAAGCACCGTGTCCGTCTCTTCCGGCCCGTATCCGACGAAGGCATTGGTGAACTTGCCGCCCGGATAGTCGTCACGGCGCAGGAGCTTCATGCCGAGAAGCTCGGTGTAGAAGGCGATCGACCTGTCGAGGTCGAGCACCCGGATCATCGTATGCATGTATCGGAATTTAGCGGCGCCTTCGGCCATGCTCTTCGTCTCCGTCCCACTGCCTGCCGATCGAAACTGTCGGCGCGGGATGATAACCGCGTTGCGACCGATTATCCAAGCGGCATCGGTGGCGGCGGCCGGCCGTGTCAGTGCGACAGCAGGACCGGCATCCGAAGGTCGTGGAGAACGCCGTCCGTGGCGCCGCCGAGGACGAATTCGCGCAGCCGCGAGTGGCCGTATCCGCCCATCACCAACACATCCGCGCCGAGCTCCTGGGCCTGGCCCTGCAGCGTCTCGGCAATCGGACAATCCTCGGCCTGGACCGCCTCGAACCGCGCCGACAGTCCGCTCGCCTGCAAACGCTCCGCCAGCCGCTCGCCCGCATGCATCTCCTTCAGGGGCTTCTCGTCAGTGACGGTGATGACGGTGACGGCCGACGCGCGGCCGAGCAGCAGCCGGGCATCGGCGACCGCCCGGGCGGCGGCACGGCTTCCATCCCACGCGATCGCCACATGATCCAGTTTGCCGGCCATGGGAACGGACGGCATCAGCAAGGTCGGCCTGCCCGAGCCGAAGATCGCCGCCTCGGCGACCATGCGGGTCGGGGCCTTTTCCGGCTCGAGGCCGACCAGCAAAAGGTCGAAGTAGCGGGCGTGCTCCGCCGCGACCTCGCCTACCAGTGCGGGCTGGCTTTTCGTTTCGAAGGTCCTGACGGCGACGTCGCCGGCTCGCGCTTTCGCGACACCGAGCAGGTTGGCGCCTGTCTCCACGCTGGCGCGTGTCGCATCCTCGATCATCTCCGGCAGGTCGAGCAGCGCGCGGGAAAGCGCGTTCGAAACCGGCGGGATGTCGACCTGGAGCGCGAGCGCGTTCAGTTCGGCTCCGAGCAGCCGCGAAAAGGACACGCCGTTTTCGACCGTGACTTCTGAGGCGGCATCCGGATAGGTGACCAGCGGCAACAGCGTTACGAGTTTCATTTCGCACCTCCCGACGATGAATGGCAAATCGGCCGTCTAGCGCACCACCAGCACCGGTACCGGACTGTAGGTGAGAACCTCGACGGTCTGGCTGCCGAGGATGAGCCGCCCCAGCCCGCGCCGGCCATGCGATGCCATGACGATCAGGCTGCAGCCTTCCGATTTGGCGGCCTCGATGATGGCTTCCGCCGGACGTGCGCCGGGAACGTGCAGAGTGGAAGCCTCGACGCCCATCTGTTCGGCCGCCGCTTTGACCTTGGACAGCAGCTTGTCGGCAAAATCCTTCTGTCCTTCTTCGTACAGCGAGACCTCGGCCGGACCTGGAACCCAGCCGGCGCCGGCTGCGGTGACGCTGAAGGGAAATCCTTCGGTGACGGTGAGCAGGGTGACCTTGGCGCCGAGGTTTTTTGCCAGCGTAAGGCCCTGGTCGACGCCCTTCTGCGCGACTTCTGAACCGTCGGTGGCGATGAGGATATGGCTGTACATCGGTCGCTCCCTGATGGATGTCCTGCGCGGCACCGCGGCCGCAGCAAATGCTTCCGGCCTGCCCACCATGATGCATTGCCGGAAATAAGCATTGATCGAGATCAATAGAGCAATTGAAACATATGCGCCGGCCGGGCGGAAGGCGCCGTGCGGGTTGGCGGGCGCATGGCGCAACCGGCCAAGGCCATACCCGAGCGCCCAGCGCAGCGGGTATGGCCGGCGGCTGCATTCAGCCGACGCGGCGGAGCGGCGTGCTTGTCTCCCCCAGCAGGTCCTCGATGATGCCGGCCATCTTGGCGGAGAAGTCGGGGCGGGCGAGCGCGAAGGCGACGTTGGCTTCGACGAAGCCTTCCGGCGAGCCGCAGTCGAAGGTACGGCCCTGGTAGTGATAGCCGAAGAAGCCCTGCTCCTTTTCCAGCTTCAGCATGCCGTCCGTCAGTTGGATCTCGTTGCCGGCGCCACGCTCCTGGTTCTCCAGGATCGAGAAGATCTCCGGCTGCAGTATGTAGCGACCGTTGATGTAGAGGTTCGACGGCGCCGTCCCCTGCCTGGGCTTCTCCACCATGCCGGTGATGCGGAAGCCGTTCGCCGTCTCCTCGCCCTTGCCGACGATGCCGTATTTGTGCGCCTCGGCGGGATCGCATTCCTGCACCGCGACGATGTTGCCGCCGGTCGCCTCGTAGAGCTCCACCATCTCCTTCATGCAGCTCTTCTCCGACTGCATGATCATGTCGGGCAGAAGCAGCGCGAAGGGCTCGTCGCCGACCAGCTCGCGCGCGCACCAGACCGCGTGGCCGAGCCCCAGCGGCTCCTGCTGGCGCGTGAAGCTGGTCTGGCCGGCCAGCGGCTGCAGCCGCTGCAGCTTGGCGAGCTGGTCGTCCTTGCCGCGCTGGGCGAGCGTGTGGTTGAGCTCGAACTGGATGTCGAAGTGATCCTCGATCACCGCCTTGTTGCGGCCGGTCACGAAGATGAAGTGCTCGATGCCCGCCTCGCGCGCCTCGTCGACGACATACTGGATCACCGGACGGTCGACGACCGTCAGCATCTCCTTGGGAACCGCCTTCGTCGCCGGAAGGAAACGCGTTCCCAAACCTGCTACCGGAAATACCGCCTTGCGGACTCTTTTCATGAGGCTCCATCTCGCCGTTTTCGAGTGTCGCCCGCCAGCCCCCGGGAACCTATGGTGCGCCGCAGCACGGGTCAAGCGACATTGGCGCGAGAGCCGCGCCCCTGCCGCGCGGCGCATCAATTCGAGGCGCTGGCCTTCAGACGCACGGGGCTGAGATAGTCCTCCGTAGGCCGGCCTACGCCGACATAGCCGAAGCCGTGGCCCTTGACCTCGTCCTTCCGGTAGATGTTGCGCAGGTCCACCATAAGCGGCGTCTTCATGAGCTGCTTGAGGCGCTTGAAGTCCATGGCGCGGAAGGCGTTCCACTCGGTGACGATCACCAGTGCCTCGGCATCCCGCGCCGCCTCGTAGGGATTGTCGGCGAAGGTCACGTTGTCGAGCATCGACCTCGCATGGGGCATGCCCTCCGGATCATAGGCGGAGATCTCCGCGCCCTGGTCCTGCAGCGCCTGGATGATGGCGAGCGAAGGCGATTCGCGCATGTCGTCGGTGTTCGGCTTGAAGGTCAGGCCGAGTATCGCGATCTTCTTCTCGCTGACGTCGCCGCCGCAGGCGGTGACGATCTTGCGGGCGATCGAGCGCTTGCGCGCCGTGTTGACGGCGACCGTCGTCTCCACCAGCCGCATCGGGCTGCCGAAGTCCTGCGCCGTCTTGGCGAGCGCGACCGTGTCCTTCGGAAAGCACGAACCGCCATAGCCGGGGCCCGCATGGAGGAACTTCGAGCCGATGCGCTTGTCGAGGCCGATGCCCTGCGCAACCTGCTGCACGTTAGCGCCGGTCTGCTCGCAGAGGTCGGCGATCTCGTTGATGAAGGTGATCTTCATGGCAAGGAACGCATTGCCGGCATATTTGATGAGTTCGGCGGTGCGACGGCCCGTGAAGAGCATCGGCGCCTGATTGAGATAGAGCGGGCGATAGACCTCCGTCATCACCGCCTCGGCGCGCTCGTCGGACAGGCCGACGACGATGCGGTCCGGGCGGCGGAAATCGTCGATAGCCGCACCCTCGCGCAGGAACTCCGGGTTCGAGACCACGGCCACGTCCGCCGCGGGGTTGGTTTTCTTGATGATCTTCTCGATCTCGTCGCCGGTGCCGACCGGCACGGTGGACTTCGTCACGACGACGGTGAAATCCTTGATCAGCGGAGCGATCGTGCGGGCAGCCTCGTGCACGAAGGACAGATCGGCATGGCCGTCGCCGCGCCTGGCCGGCGTGCCCACCGCGATGAAGATCACCTCCGCCCCGTTCACGCCCTCGGCGAGATCGGCGGTGAAGGACAGCCGGCCGGCCCTGACATTGCCGGCAACCAGCGCGTCGAGGCCGGGCTCGTAGATCGGGATCTGGCCGTTGCGCAGCGCGGTGATCTTGCTCTCGTCCTTGTCGACGCAGACGACATCGTGGCCGAAATCCGCCAGGCAGGCGCCCGAGACGAGCCCCACATAGCCGCTGCCTATCATCGTGATCCGCATCTCAAATCCTTTGCGAAGTTCCGGCCACCGCGTGACCGTCTATTACACCGCTCGTCCATGTCGGCACAATGACGGCCTGGCGGCCGCCTGCCGGCGCTGTGCTCTCATCGACCACCGGAGAGCAGGGCCGCGCCCTCGCTGTCGAGGCGCAGGCAACTCAACCGGTGCGTCGCGTAGGCGCCGGTATCGATATTGATCCTGTTGGGCTTGAACTCGGGCTGGTCGTTGGGCGTGTGGCCGTGCACGACGACGGCGCCGAACGATCCCTCGTGATCCAGGAACGGCTTGCGTATCCACAGGAGATCGTCGCGCGACTGGTTGTCGAGCGACTTGCCGGGCTGGATGCCGGCATGCGCGAAGAAATACGGCCCGTAGCGGAAGCTGGCCCGCAGCGTCCGCAGGAAATGCATGTCCTCGAGCGGGATGGCGCGGGAAAGTGCCGCGCTCAGGACCGCTTCCCGCGCAGGGTTCACGCCATAGGAGATCGCCGTCGCTGCGCCGCCCCAATCGAGCCATTCCCTGTCGGACATGCCGCCGTCCAGGTAATGCAGGAGGATCGATTCGTGATTGCCCAGCAGAGGCATGATCGTCGTGACGACCGCCCGTTCGCGCAGCATCGCCAACACCGCTGCGCTGTCGGGTCCGCGATCGACATAATCGCCGAGATAGACTTCTAGGCGGCGCTGGGCCGGGCGGTCTTGCCAATCCGCATCGATGCGCCGGTGCAGGTCGCTCAGCAGGTCGGCACGGCCGTGGATATCCCCGACGGCATAGATGACCGTGTTCGCATCGATGGCCGGATAGGATGGGGAGCCTTCGTGCCTCTCCGGTCGGCCCCGCAGAGCCGCCAGCCAACCCGAAAGGGTAAGCCGGCGGCCACGCGGCGCGGCATTCGCATCAGCTTCGCGATACGTAGCTGCTGAACTTTTCATGGTGGTAATATTCGCTGTTGCCGATGCTGGCGGTGTAGAGGCGCAGGGCTTCCTCGTCGGCCTTGTTGAGGATGCACCCGATGATCTTCTGGTTGACGAGCGGCGCATTGTGGAGGGCGTCCGAGACCGTGGCGGTCGACGTCTCGCCCCACTCCACCACGAAAACGAACCCGTCGACATTGCCGGCGACCGCCTGGGCGTCGATGACCGGCGCCAGAGGCGGAAGATCGAGGATCACGTAGTTGTAGGTCTGGCGCGCCGCGGCGAGCAGCTGCGCCATCTTGCCGGACCCGATCAAGTCCGTCTTCTGTGCCGCGCCGCCCTTACCCGCGGCCGGCAGGAACTTCAGCCGCTTGGCTTCGTCCGAATAGATCACGTCGTTGATGGGGACATTGTCGACCAGGAACTCGAACAGTCCGGCCTTGGCTTCCGGCGTGATCTCGCGTGTCAGAGTGGGGCTGCGGAGATCCGCGTCGATGACGAGGACGGAGTTGCCGGACGATGCGATGAGCTCGCCTATGTTCATCGCCGTCGTCGACTTGCCCTCGCCGGGCATCGAAGAAACGACGCCGATGACTCGCACCCCGTTGTCGCTCGGGGCGAAGTCGATGGCGAGCTTGACGGCCCGCAGCGTCTCGGCGAAGCGCGAAAGGGGCGCTTTGACCACATGCTGAAACACACCGAGGTCGCGGGCCAAAGTCCTGCTGCCGGCCTCTTCCTTGCGCGACGGCATCGGACGGCGGGCGTGGCTGCGCGCCAGTTTCGGCAGGATGCCGAGACAGGCGAGGCCGAGAACCTGCTCGATCTGTACCGGAGTACGGAAGCTCCTGTCGGCCATTTCGCGGCCCAGCGCCAGCAGCAGGCCAAGCGCGAGCCCGGCGATGCCGGACAGCGCGAGCGTGATCATCGTCTTGGGCGACGACTTGTTGCGCGCCGGCGACGCCTCGGTCAGCACGCGGGCATCGGTGATCGGGAAGGACTGCTGCTGCAAAGCCGACTTGTAGCGGTCGAGGAAGCTCTCGTAGAGGTTCTGGTCGGCTTCCGCATTGCGTTCCAGCTCACGCAGGCGGACACGGGCCTGCGCGATGTCGGAGGACCGGGCGGTATAGCCTTCGAGTTGACCGGCCATGTCGGTCTCCTGCTTCAGCGCAACCTCGAGATCGCTCTTGTAGACCTGCTCGATGCGGGTCAGCTCGGCTAGGATCAGCCCGTTGATATCCTCCATCTGGCTGCGCGCGCGCTGCGCCGCCTGGTGATCGGCGCCGTAGCGCCGCGCGATGTCGGCTTCCTGCTGCGCCACCCTCGAATATTGCTGGCGCAGCTCGTTGATGACCGGGTTGGCAAGCGAATCGACGACGGAGGCGTCGGGATTGCCGGAGGCGATCATCTGCGCGATCTGGTCATAGCGGGCACGGCGCGCCGCCGTTTCCTTGCGCGCCTCGACTAGCCTCGCCGAGAGGTCGGTCAGCTGGGTATCCGACAGGAGCTGGCCGCTGCCGGTGTTGGTGTCGATGATGCCGTGCTCGCGCTTGTACTGCTGGACGAGCGCGTCCGACGCGACGGCTCTCTCGCGCAGTTCGGCGAGGCGCTGCTCCAGCCAGGCGGAAGCACGGCGCACCGATTCGTAGCGCGCGTCGAGCTTCTCCTCGAGATAGGCTTCGGCGACCGCATTGGCGACGTCGGCCGCCCGCTGCGCATTCTCGGAGGTGAAGCCGATCGCCAGCACGAACGTGTCGTCGACGCGGTCCACATAGAGGCGGTTTCCGAATTCCTCGACCACGGCGCGCGGCACGCCGTCCTCCTCGATCGCCGGGGGCGGCGGGCCGGGCCTGATCATCGAGATGATGATCCCCATGCCGCGCGAGGCGAGCTGGACGATCAGGTTGGGCGGACGCCTGAATTCCTCGGCGTCGACGATGCCGAGCTCCTGGATGACCTTCTTCGCGATCTTCTCGGACTGGATGATCTGCAGCTGGCTGTTGACGTCGACGTCGCTGAGGCTCGGCGGCATGCCGGACGTGTTCTGCTCGCTATTGCCGGCGATCTGGGCGTTCTCGATGTCCAGATAGACGAGCGCAGTCGACCCGAACATCGGCTTGGTGGTGACCAGATAGACGAGCCCGACTGCGAGCATGGCAGCGACGGCAGCGCCGATCAGCAGCGCGCGGCGGCGCAGGATTGTCAGGAGATTGGCGACGCTGAGAAGTCCGGCCTCGGCGTCGGCCGGCGGAAGCGGCTTCGGCGCCTCGGCTGGCCAATTCTTCTGAAGTTGCACGAGCATGGGGCCGGTTCCTGGTGTTGCGTCGCATTATAACCTTTCGAATCAGCGGCCGGCAGGATCGCGCCCCAAAACCATCCCCGGCGACAAGTCACTGTATTCGATAGATTATCTTTTACTGCCTTCCGTAACCCAAGCCCGTAAATTCAGGTTAGCAGAGTTTTGCTGCAGTGCAAGAGAAGTCGCCCTCCGCCGCAACGCACCCTACCTCTGCCCGCTCACCCGCGCGCTCGGCGTCGGCGTCCAGGTCTGGAACCGGTCGCCTCGGACGGACCGCCAGACCCCCCATGACGTGCCGGCAAACGACAGCAGCATTGCCAGTATCTTCTGGGCCGGGCCGAACCGGACTGCGATGAGACCCGCGAACAGGACGCCCAGCACCAGGAGTGCGAGCAGCACCTCGACCGGTGAGAACACCTGCATCATGGCGAGAACAAGGAAGACGCCGGCCAGAAGCAGATTATAGCCGATCAGCCATTTCAGCAGCCGGTGGGACACGTAGCAGTAGGCGAGGACGGGCTTGCGCCAGATCCGAGGCCAGATCAGCCGATGGACGTTGAACGCCTGGCAGGCGATCCTGATCTTGCGGCGGAACTCGTCATATGTGTTGGTCGCGGACTTCTCGAAGGCACGCGCCTTGGGCGCCCGCACGACCCGCAGTCCGTCGGCGAGGATCATCATCGACACGTAAAAGTCGTCGATGATGTCGTCAGGAACGACGTGGTGGGCGTCGCGCCTGATCGCGAACAGGGATCCGTCGGCGCCGACGACGCTGTAGGCGTCGCTCTCCAGCTGCTTGATCGTCTCCTCGATGCGCCAGTAGAGCGAACCGGAACTCGCCATCGCGCTCTCGTCGGAGTTGGAATAAATGAGATGGCCGCACACGCAGCCGACCGACGGGTCCGAGAACCAGGGCGCGAGCTGCCTCAGCGCGTCTGCATCGAGTTCCACATTTGCATCGGTAAACACGACGACGTCGGCGGAGCACCGGTCCACGAGCACGTTCATGCCATGCGACTTGCCGCGCCGGACGTCCGCGGCGACAACCTCGATCCTGTCGCGGAACGGTTTCAGCCTGTCGAGCGTGCGGTCGGTGGCGCCGTCGACATAGATGAACAGCTGGCAATCGGGAACCGTATCGGCGAGCGCGATCATGTTCCTCGCCTTGTCGGCGATCGTGCGCTCCTCGTTGTAGGCGCAGACGCAGATCGCAAAGCTCGGCAGGGACCCGGGCGCGGCCGGCGCCTCGCCGTCGCGGCGGAAGGGCAGCAGCGACAGAGGATAGGTCACGAAAGGGTGGATGCTGAGCAGCAGGAAGAAAGCAGACAGGCCTATGAAGAGCCAGAACGTCACGGTGCGGGAACCCTCACAACCTCGAACATGCCCGCCCTGCCGGACCGCTGCCCAGGCCTGACGGGCAGGCCCATCGCGCCCGCGAGATCGCCAGGCCGCACGTCCGGGACAGGGGTGTTGTGCCAACTGGACACGCCAGACTCCGTTTGAAGCCCCACCCAGCCCGAAGACTTTCCGACGATGCAGCTACTGCCTTGCCCCTGTCTAGAAGGGCAGCGAAAGCGATGCTTTGTCAACGCCACGATCGCCATATGCTTACGGATGCGTGTGCGACCCTGCCACTGCGCGCGCTTCCGCTGGGCCCAAGACCGTCCGAGCTAGACGCTCTTTCGAGGCGCAAAGATGACAAAGCTTGGCAGGGGATGCGACATTTTGCGCTCAACACGAAAAAACCCCAATCGTGTCATTTCGCGGACTCATTCCGTTCGCTATTGTTTCCTCAGCTGGATTGGCACTTGGGACGGGGTGGATAAACTCGCGCGGATTTCCGCGCCAACCGTCAATAGAACGGCAAAACCGTTCAGGCCAAAAAGGCGAGCCGAATGGCGACCAAAGAAATACAGGCTGCGGCAGCGTCAACGACCGCTACGCCCGGAATCATGAGCACGTCCGCGCTCACCCTCCCCGTGTCCGGTGCGCCGACCACCTGGAGTTCCTCCGACGAGATCGGAAGCACACTGAGCGGCACGGGCGCCAACGATCAGTTGGCCGCAAGCAATCGCGACATCACCCTGATCGGCGGACTGGGCGACGACACCTACATCGCCTGGGACCACACGACCATCGTGGTCGAGGACGTGGACGCCGGGATCGACACGATCTCAACCTACGGCGTGCACGGCTATTCGCTTGCCACCGCTCCCCACGTCGAGAACCTGACCCTGCTGGGCGGCTACGGTTCCTCCGGCCGCGGCAACGATCTCGCCAACATCATCACCGGCAACGGCCGGAACAATCTCCTCGACGGCGGCGCGGGCAATGACCTGCTGACCGGCGGCGGCGGCCAGGACACCTTCGTCGTCCGGCAAGGCCACGGCTCGGATACCATCACCGATTTCCAGACCGGATTGCGCGGCGACGCGGTCGCCCTTGACGGCTTCGGCTTCTCCAGCTTCGCCGAGGTGAAGGCAGCGATGACGCAGAGCGGCAAGAACACGGTGCTGAACCTCGGCGACGGTTCGACGCTCACCTTCCAGAACAAGAGCGTCGGGTCCTTCGTGGCCGACAATTTCTCCCTCGGCGTCGACACTGGGGCGATGACGCAGACCTTCCACGAAAGCTTCGACACGTTCGACCGCTTCTCGGATGGCGACGGCACCTGGCGTACCCGCTTCGAATGGTGGGGCGACGGCGCCTTTACCCTGCAGGACAACGGCGAGCAGCAGATCTACGTCGACCAGGACTTCGTCGGGCTCACGGGTGTCGAGCAGGCCGAGCCTCTCGGCTACAATCCGTTTGAGATCGTCGACGGGCAGCTCGTGATAACGGCCGAAGCAATTGACCAGCAGGGCGGCGCGACCAAAGACTTCGAATTCACGTCCGGCATGATCTCGACGCAATCCTCTTTCTGGCAGACCTACGGCTACTTCGAGATGACGGCCGAGCTGCCGGAAGGCGCGGGCGCCTGGCCGGCATTCTGGATGCTGCCGGTCGACAACAGCTGGCCGCCCGAGATCGACATCCTGGAAGCGTTCGGCGATCAGCCGGGCCAGGTGCATACGGCGGTGATCAACTCCGGCGGCACTATGACGGATGCTTGGTCGCAGGTCGACACCTCGGGCGGATCTCACCGCTTCGGCGCGATGTGGACCCCATACGAGATCACCTTCTACGTCGACGGCGTCGAGATCATGTCCACCCCGACGACTTCGGAACTGCATGACCCGATGTACCTGATCGCGAATCTGGCGATCGGCGGACCATGGGCGGGCAATGCCGATCCGTCGCTGATCGCGCAGCTCAAGATCGACGAGATCGTGGCCTACCAGCTTTCGGAATACACCTTGGCCAACTACGCCCTCCGCGAGAGCGGCGCCGCCACACGCTACATAGAGGGCACCCATGGCGACGACACACTGGCGGGGACGGACGGCAACGACACGATCAACGGCCGTCTCGGCCTAGACGCCATGACCGGCGGCCTCGGCGACGACACCTACATCGTCAACAACAGCAACACGAGCATCGTCGAATACGCCGGCGGCGGTGTGGACACCGTCCGCGTCTCGGTCAACTACACGCTGCCGGACTACGTCGACAATCTCTACCTGGTCGGCAACAACGGCCATAATCGTGCGACCGGCAACGACCTGCCCAACATCATCGTCGGCAACGGCGGCGCCAACGTCATCACCGGCGGCGGAGGCGGCGACATTCTGACGGGCGGCGCTGGCGCGGACACATTCGTTTTCGAGCGCGGCGACGGTTCCGACGTGATCACCGACTTCCAGAGCGGCGCGGACATCGTCAGGCTGGACGACTTCGGCTTCTCCACCTTCCAGGATGTCCAGGCAGCCATGACGCAGGTCGGCGACGACACGCATCTTGCGCTGAGCAGCTTCGAGACATTGGTGTTCCGGGACGTGCAGGTCTCGCATTTCGTCGAGCGCGACTTCCTGTTGCCGTCCATCCCGCCGGAAAGCCAGGCATGGATCCGCGCCAACATCGGCACCGAGGGCGCCGACACCATGTATGGCAGCGCGTCGAACGAACGCTTCGAAGGCAAGGGCAACGACGACATCTACGCCGGCGGAATCGGAGACGACACCTACCTCGTCGACAATGCCGGGCAGCAGGTAATCGAGCGCGCGCGCGAGGGCATAGACACCGTCGAGTCGTACATCTCCTACACGCTGCCCGACCACGTCGAGAACCTGAAGCTGCTCAACCAGGGCACGACCGGGACCGGCAACGGCCTCGCCAACAGGATCATCGGCTCGGACGGCAACGACGTGCTCAATGGCCTGGGCGGAAACGACTATCTGTTCGGTGGCGCCGGCGACGACATATTCGTCTTCGAGCGCGGCGCCGGAAAGGACATAGTCGCCGACTTCACGTCGAACGGAGAGCAGGCCGACAGTCTGCGATTCGAGGGTTACGGCGACGGAGCCTATCTGTCCCATGTAGGCGACATGTGGACGATCCACTATGACGGCGGACAGGACAATTTCCGCCTCGCGGGCGTCACGTCGCTCGCGGAGACAGATTACGCGTTTGCCTGACATTGCATGACGAGTTCAGGCGACGGCGAGCCGCCTGAACGATCTTCGAGAGACGCAACCTGCAAAAAAGTGCAGCCTTACTGACCAATATCAAGATGCCATGGACGTTTCGCTGCAGCGCAGCAAATTCTTTTGCAAACCTGGATGAGGTATAGACCGTTGCAACCTGTTTAATTCTTTCACAACGAATTTCGCACCCAATCAATACGCATAAATACAAAGTATACAGTGCGTTGCAGCATAACAGTCTTAGTAAAGTATACTTTTGTGTTCTCCTGATTTGTCATCAGGGATTTATGATTCTGTGCCGTTGCGTAAGGATGAAAATGCCCACTTGATCGGATTTCGGATCGATGGTTTAAATATAGTGTTCGCGAATGGGGCTGCTTCAGGGGTTCGCGTGCGCAAAAGCGTTGATGGAGACGTCTGATGCTAAAAGCCGATAGCCCCCTGCAGAGCGCTGCACGTTCCAGGGCCGATATCGCCGGCGCCGGGACCGCGAAATACCTGCCCGGCGGTTCGCTCAAGAGAGTTCTCGACATTATCCTTGCCCTGGCCGGCCTCGCCGTGCTGTGGCCGCTGATGTTGATGGTCGCGCTTGCCATACGCTTCACGGACCCAGGGCCGGCGATCTTCGGCCACGAGCGGATCGGCTTCAACGGCCGCCGTTTCAAATGCCTCAAGTTCCGATCCATGATCACCAACTCGGAAGCCGCCCTGCGCGATCTCCTGGCGCGCGATCCGGCAGCGGCCGCCGAATGGGCGGAAACGCAGAAGCTCAAGAACGATCCGCGCGTCACACGCCTAGGCAAGATTTTGCGGGAAACCAGCCTCGACGAGCTGCCGCAACTCTGGAACGTGCTGCGGGGTGAAATGAGCATCGTCGGCCCGCGGCCGATCGTGTCGGCCGAGGTTCGTCGCTACGGCAACGATTTCAAGGCTTATGCGGCCACCAAGCCGGGGATAACCGGCCTCTGGCAGGTGATGGGTCGCAGCGATTGCAGCTACGACGAGCGGGTGTCGCTCGACGTCGACTATGTCCGGAACTGGTCGATCGTTCGCGATATCTGGATCATCGCACGGACCGTGGTCGTCGTTTTCGGCCGCAAAGGCAGCTACTGACGCGCCGCGGCGTCAGGGCTTCTCGCGCATATGCGGCTTTCTCTGCAGGCGCAGGTCGCCTCTGGCCGGATCGCCCGTCTCGGCTTTCTCGCCGGTCGGGGTCCTGGTCCAGGAGCGTCCCATCAGGAGCATGGTCAGGAAGTAGGCCGCCTCAATGACGACCAGGGGCACGACGATGGCTGCCAAGATCGCAAGAACGTCCTGGTCGCCCACGGCATAAGCGCCGACGACAGCAGGAACGATGGCAATTATGCCGACAGCGATCGCCGAGAGCTTTATCAACCCGCAACCAACGCCTACGGCGATATACAACAATACCACTATGCCGGTCATCGGTGCCCCTTCCGTTGAACCGAGCGTTTCGAAACGACGATCAGGCGCCGCCGAAGCAAAGCCGCCCGAGCATGGCGGCGCCCAAATTGGTAGCAGCGCAAATAAGAAAAGCCAACAAATTAGTCAATCTCCGTACGACCCAAGGCTAATCCCGGTCCTCCGAAAAACTGTCTAGGGCCGAAAGGAACATCCCGATGCAAATATCCTCATCGCAGGAAAGAGGTTTGGCCGCACCAACCTTCTCCATCGTCATGGTCACGTTTGCGCGAGATCATCTGGTTCCCGAGACGATCGCGCAGGCCGCCAGGGTTGCCGCCGACCGGCTGGACGATGTGGAGTTCGTTCTCGTGGACAACAATGCCGACGAGACCGACCGTTCGGACTTCCTTATCCAATTCTCACGCTGGCAGTACGTGAAGCTCGGTTTCAACAAGGGCGTCTCGGCGCGCAACGACGGCGCAAGGGCTGCCCGCGGCGAATACATGCTGTTCGTCGACGACGACGCATTCCTGAACCCCGAAGGTGTACTGAACCGCTACGAGGCCGCCTTCGCCTCCAACCCTAAAGTGGCGATCGTGACCGCCAGGCACATCGACCACACGACGGGGGATACGCCGCGCGCTTCCTTTCCGCATACCGACAAGTCGCTGCCGAAGGACCGTCCGTTCAAGACCTTCCGCTTCCAGGGGAACGGCTTTGCGATGCGTCGGACGGCTTTCGACTCCATCGGGCCGATGTCGGAGGACTTCTTCTACGGCCTGGAAGAGATCGACTACGCCTATCGCGTCGTCGATGCCGGCTACGAGATCTACTACGAGCCTGGTTGCTGGGTGGTAGAGTACAACGATCCCGGCGGCCGCAAGCCGAAGAAGGAGGTCGAGGAGATGAGGCTGACGAACAAGCTCATCATCTCCTTCAAATATCTGCCCGCGGTCTATCTGCCACTGAACTTCGTGCTGTTTTCGGCCTATGTGTTCTATCTGAACCGCGGCCGCATCAACGTCTTCCGCTCCTTCGGCAACTTCCTGAGGTGGGCGCGCGCGCATGGCGGCAAGCGCAAGCCTCTCGGCCGTCCGGCTCTCGCCTATATAGAAAGCTGCGGCGGCGCGGTCTGGAAATGATGCGCGGGGCACCAGCGCCGCTTCGGCTCCTCGTCCTCGCTGGAGCGGCGCTGGTTGTGCTGCCCATGCATGGCGCAGGCGCGACGGAGGTCGGCGCCTATCGCGGCCCGGGATGCGACGGCCGCGAGGCGATGCGCGTCTTCGAGGATTATCTCGGCCGCAAGTCCGGCTGGACCGTCGATGCGCTTAACCAGGAAAGCTGGGAGGCGATGAAGTCCAGCATCCCCTGGATCGCCAGATGTTGGGGAGGCTCCGGTATCAATCTCACCCTGTCCGTGCCAATGCTGCCGAAGGACGGCAGCGGGACGTTGGCGGAAGGCGCGGCAGGAGCCTATGACGACGTCTTCGTGATGACGGCGCGCGCGCTGATCGAGAACGGGCTGTCCGACGCCGTCATCCGCATAGGCTGGGAGTTCAACGGCGACTGGATGCCGTGGACTGCCGTGCGCGACCCGGAGAGCTACAAGGCCTACTTTCGGCGCATCGTCGGCATCATGCGTGACGCGCCGGGGCAGAACTTCCGCTTCGAATGGTGCCCAAATCACGGCCGCAAGGCGATGGACCCGACGGACGCCTGGCCCGGAGACGACGTCGTCGACATCATCGGCTTGGATGTCTACGCCGAAACCTGGGGCGTGGAAGGCAAGAGCCCCGAGGAGCGCTTCCGCTATTATCTCGACCAGCCGTTCGGCCTGAAATGGCACCGCGACTTCGCGCGCGACCACGGCAAGCCGATCTCCTATCCTGAATGGGGCGTCGGAACCCGGCCCGACGGCAAGGGCGTCGGCGACGATCCGGTGTTCGTCGAGGGCATGGCCGACTGGTTCGACGAAGCGCAGCCGCTCTACCAGAGCTACTGGGACGTGCAGGCGTCCGACTACAATGCCCAGATGTCCAACGGCCAGTTCCCGCAAGCCTCAGCCGCCTTCAGGCGCCGGTTCGGCGGCTGACGGCGCCGCACCGCGCTTGCGCATGAAGACGAAGATAGATTGTGCGAACCGGCGTGGCGTGAGCGCCATGTACAAGAGCCACATGCGTGCGATCAGCGCGCTGCCGAAGTTGTACGAAGGCTGGGCGTTGTAGCCAAAGCTGAAGTCGTCGAAGGTCTCTTCGGGAAAGGCGCGCCGTACAGCGCCAAGCGTGTTCATCCGGTAAACCGTTGGAAAAACATCATCTTCGGCACGGCCCGCCGGTTCGACACGCCTGAGCACCTTGGCATGCAGCGCGTTCGGCACAAGCCGCGCGCCGATGCCGACATAGCCCCACTTGTTCGGCGTCCAGCCGCAGAACCAGCCGCCCGGCTTCAGAACGCGGTCGATCTCGGCAACGAATGAGGCGGGGTCATCGACATGTTCCAGCACCGCATAGCTATAGATCAGGTCCACGCACGCGGCGTCCAGCGGCAGCGGTTGGCCGGGGGCGATCACATGCGCCTCGTCCATGGCGTCGTTGCCGAGGACGTCGTCGCCGATGTCCACGCCGATGACCCGCGCGCAGCGGCCCTTCAGCGTCGAGATCGCGTTGAGATGCGGACCGAATTCGGGAAACCGGTTGCGGCCGGCACCGAGGTCGAGCACGACGTCCGTCGGCCTCACCAGTTCGTTGACCATCGAGAAGAACAGGAACCGGTCCTGGCGATGGAGAAAGCGCACGATCCGCCGCTCGGGGAAGAGGCGGACCATGGGATCCACGTACACCGACATGCGAGAGCCTCCAGACCCCCACGCCGGTTCCATTAGGCTTGCCTTGAACGCGCGCGTCAACAGCCCGGCTGATCCCCCGGAAGGATGAGGCCGCTGCCTCGATGGCTTACGCCCGTCCGACCTCGATCCTCAGTTCCAGTCGGTCGGCATCTGCCGGAGGGGCGAACACCAGCTCGTGCGCCGGCTCTTCGATCCGGTAGTAGCGCGACCAGTGCGCCCTGCCGAAAGCGACGCTCGCCCCCGCCGACCAGGTGACCGTGGCAAGGTGCGGGCCGCAGCGGAATTGAACCGCGTCGGGCGTCGTCGTCATGTCCCATTCGGCGGGAACGAGGAAGCGGCTGCGGCGCTGGCCGATACCGCTCCATTGATCGCGCAGGATCAACTGCGAGCCGTCGAGCATGGCACGACGGGATACCTTGAACGATGCGAACTGCAGGGTTCCCTCGCAGAGCTGAACGCCGTCCGGCATCTGCTCGGCGCGTTCGAGGCTCGCCGCCGCGTTCTTCCCGACCTTGAAGGAATCGATGAAGGTCACCGGCTGCCCGCCGGCAAAGGCCGGGCCGTTATGTGCTTCCCAGCTGCGCAGGCGGTCACGCTTGTCGCCGGCCGCGTAGACCAGCGTGCCGGGATCGACGAGGAAGCGATGCTTGCCGATCGAGGCTTCGACATGCAGGAAATCGGCGTGGCCGTGGCCGGGATTTTCGCGCGGGCCGATCGGCCCGGCATCCATGACCGCGACAAGTTCGCCAGCGGCCAGGCGCACATATCCGCCCTCCGGCATGGCATGAAAGCCGATGTCGCGCGGTCCGACGATGTCTCGCGTCTTGGGGTTTTCGCCGAGCCAGGAATCGTTGAAGAGAACGGGATGGCCGTCGCCGAGCGTCAGGGCGGACAGCGCGGTTTCCAGCGTCGACAGACGACGCTCGAGCAGCGCGCGCTCTCCGGTCGACCAGATCGGCAGGGCCGCGAATATCCGGAAGCTTTCGATCGTCAGCGCGTGGTACATGCCGGAGCGCTCCTTTGGAACGCCGTCGTCGCCGATCGTCTTGCCCACGATCGCATCGAAATTGTCGTGCAGCACACGCGCGATCTCTTCCGGCACCGTCGCGCAGGAAAGCGAGAACAGCGAGAGCGCGGCGAGGTTTCGCTCGAGGTGGTTGTAGCCGAGGTCCACTTCCAGGTTGCGCAGGATGTAGGCGATGTTCAGCCTGACGAAGTCCTCGATCTCGCGCCAGTCCGTTCCGCCGCGTGCCGATTGCGGGGCAAGCAGCAGCAGCGTGGTGAGTGCCAGCGCCCGGCGCGAGGCGATGTAGGGATGCCACGCCTCCTGGAAGTCGCGGCTGTTCTCGAAGCGGGCGGCCGACCGGAACGAGCGGATGATCTTTGCCGCAAAGGGGACGGCCCGCTCCGGATAGTCGCGCAGCGCCACCGGCAGATAGGCCATCTGCGACAGGTTCGCGCGCCAGATCTGCCGCTTGCCTTCGTCGGCCGCGACACCCCAATCGATCTTGTCCACCGAGCCGAAGTCGACGGTCTTGTTCATCAGGTGGAAGCGGCCGTCGAAGGCGTCCGGCAGCGTCTCGGAATATTCCGCGGCATAGAAGTCGGCGACGAGCCGAGCCGCGGGAAAGGCCGCCTCGACGGGGGAGAAGGGCGGCAGAGCCTCCGCCGCCCTGTGAAGGCTCTGTAGGTAGCGCGGCGCGAGATAGGGAACGACCTTGTTGCGCAGTCGCCGGTGGATGTGCCCGTAGAACTGCCGCGGCTCCATGCGCGAAATCGCGCCGAGCTTGCCGATCGCCGCGCTGGCGCTGCTTCGCATCCGAGTTTCCTTGCTGCCGTCGATCGCTGTCATGTCACGCATCGCCGACGGCGGGGGTGTTCTGCGCCGCAGCGGTCTGGCGCTTGTCGATCACGAATGCCACCGACCAGAAGACAAGGCCGGCTACGACCGTCGAGATCAGCGCCGCCGCCACCGCGCCGTCGATGCCTGCGTTGCGGATGAGCAGGATGCCGATGCCGACCCGCAGGGCAGTGGTCACCAACTGGATCGTCGTGCTCACACCCACCTTGTCGGATGCCACGAAAAGCTCGGCGCCGATATCGGCAATCGAGCGCAGCAGGGGCAGCGCGCCCAGCAGCGGAAGGATGCGGACTAGCTCGCCATACTCCTCGCCGAAGACATAGAGCACCAGCGGTGCCAGCAGCGCGATAGCGCCCCAGGCGAAGAAGCCGTAGGCGACGGAGATCGGCACGATGCGCAGCATGAAGCGATAGACCGCCTGGTGACCCTTGGCGCCCTCGCGCATCATGCGCGCCTGGAGCGATATGCGCAATGCGCGCGGCGGATTGAAGGCGCCGTCCATCAGGCGCGATCCGAGCGAATAGACGCCGACCGCCGCCGGCGTGGCGAAATAGGAGAGGATCATCTTGTCCGCCTCGACCTGGAGCGACGTGTTGACCCAGGAGAGGGCGAAGCTCACGCCTTCGCCGAGCTTCGTCTTGCCGAGGCCAAACCTGGGGCGGCCGAGCTTGCCGGCGGTGTAGAGGTAGCAGACCGCCATCGCGACCAGCGTCGACGCGAAATAGGCGGTCGCAAACGCCTCCAGCGGCTCCTCCCAGGCGAAGAGCAGGACGCCGAGCGCCGATACGATACGGGCGATCGGCACGAACATGCCGACCAGCGCGGCCCGCGCCTGCTGCGAGAAGGCAATGAACATCTTCTGGCAGGTCATGGCGATGCGGCCGAACAGGATTTCCGAAACCGCGATCGAGACCGGCAGCCAGACCGGGATTTCCACCCGCGCGAGAAACATGGTCAGCGCGATCGCCGCAGCGGCAATCGGGAGGGCGGTCAGCGCGATCAGCGTCAGCGCCTGACCGAAATAGGCGGAGACCTCGTCATGCGCGCGAGCAACGGCCTTGAGCGCCACGCCGTCGCCGCCGACGCCGGCCACGAAGCTGGCAACCGTGGCGACCGCGACGCAAAGCATCAGGATGCCGAACTGGTCGGGTCCGAGACCGCGCGCTGCAGCGATGACGTAAAGCAACTGCAGAACGGTCGGGCCGCCGAGCCCGAACAGCGCCCAAGCAGTGTCCTTGACAGTGGAGCGCGAGACTTTGGCGAGCAAGCGTCAGGTCCCTCCAGGCACGGCCGGCAGCGATGTGGAAGCGGCGGTGCCGCTCACGCGGCGAGCCCTGTGCTACGCGCCCAGTCGACGGTCATGGCGATGCCTTCGTCGACGCCGGTCCGCGGCACGAAGCCGAACTTCGCAGCTTTCTCCATCGAATAGGTCACGTCCATGGAGAAGCGCTGCATGTCGTCGTCGCTCGGCTTGAGCCGCAGGTCCTCTTCCGTCTTCTTCATCAGGTTCTTCAGCTGGGGGCTGCGGTTCGCTGCGGAAAGCAAAAGGTCGCGGTGGTTGGCGAGCATGTATTTGCCGAGCATGCGCACCGGCCGCCGCATCATCACCTTGACGCCGAGATTGCGGTCCGGCGCCTTCAGCGGCGGATGGCCGAGCGCGGCGTTGAAACGCTCGAGATAGGAGTTCCAAGTTGGCACTTCCGGGCCGTTGGCGTTGAACACCTCGTAGGGGCCTACGTCGTTCTCGATGAGGAACTGAACGAAGCGTACGACATCACCGACATAGACCAGATTGCACTTGCCCTCGCCGCGCTCGCCCAGCGCAGTCCATTTGCCCGAGGCGAAGCGGGTCAGATAGGGCGTCGTCCAGAGGTCGCTGAAGGGACCGTAGACAAGGGTCGGACGGATCACCGAGATCGCCAGACTGTCGTCGGCGTATTCCTCGCAGATCGCCTCCGCGTCGCGCTTGCCCTGCCCGTATTCGGTGATCGGGGCGACCGGCGGCGTGTCCTCGTGAACGATGCCTGTCGCCTCGCCATAGACGGCGACCGAACTCGTGAAGATCAGCTTCTTCACGCCGGCCGCCTTGATGCGCTCGATCAGCATGCGCGTGCCGCCGGTGGTGACGGAATTGTCGTTGCCCTTGCCGCGCGCGCAGTGGACGACGATGTCCACGCCCTTCAGCGCGGCGTCCAGCGACGCCTCGTTCATGATGTCGCACTGGACGATGTCGACGGGAAAGCGTGCGATGCGCGCCGCGCTCGCCCAGCGGCTGATCCCTGCCTTCACCTCGCCGTAGCGGGCGAGATGCAGCGCCTCCGCGATCCAGCCGCCGATGAAGCCACCGGCGCCGGTGATCAGGATGACGGGTTTCTTCACGATCGTATGCCTCATGCAACCTGTTCCTGATGGACCCATTCGCGGTAGCAGTCGGGCAGGTGGTCGGTGGCGGTCGCGTAGATCTCGTCGATCACCGCCAGCGGCGGCACGACGCTTTTCGCCTCTATGAGCAGCGAGCCGGAGCCTGCGACCACCTCGATGAAGTTCTTCACCATGCGCCGCGCGATGTCGGCGCGATCGGCATTGCCGGGCGCGGAGATCGTTTTCTTCCCACCGTCCGGCGAGACCAGTTCCAGCCGCGTGAACTCGTTCGTCACGCCTCGGATCGTGCCCTGCGTACCTTCGATGCAGAACTCGTTGGATAGCTTGTTCAGAAAGCTGATCTGCACGTCGATCCGGGCGTCGCCCGCCTCGAGCCGCGTGCTGACGAAGGCCTCCGGGCCGCCGTAGCCGTCCATCACGGCCGACGTCACCTTAGGCTGGTCGCCGAGCCACCAGCAGACGATGTCGAAGATGTGCACGCCGATGTCGAGCAATGCGCCGCGCGGGCGCCCGTTCGGCCACGGCCGGCGGAAGTTGAAGCCCGACTGCGTCGGCCAGTCGAATTTGTGGCCTTCCGCCCATGAGATCCGCTTGATCCTGCCGAGCTTACCCGCCGCGATGTGATCGCGCACGAAGGCATAGGAGGGCGTCAGGCGGCGGAAATGGTTGGCCGTGAGGATCGCCCTGCCCTCGGCGGCGTCGATCATGGCGCGCGCATCATCGGCTGTCTCGGCGAAGGGCTTTTCCACCAGCACGCTGATGTCTCGCTCGACCAGTGCCATCGTCGTCGTGCGATGGAGATGGCTCGGCGTCGCATTGACGGCGAGACGGATGGAAGGCGGCAAATCCTCGATGCCGCCAACGACCTGATCCTTGCGGAAACCAAATTTCTCTGCGGCCTTCACGCCGCGCTCGACGGCCGGCTCGACGATCCACGTATGCGCGGAAAGGTGTGGATCGGAGGCAAGGACCGGGAAGTAGTAGTAGTCCGCTATGGCGCCGCTGCCGACGACAGCGAGAGGCAATGCGACCTGCATGTCTCAGGAGATCCTTTCAACAACGGTTCTCCCAAGCCCCACTCGAAGATTACGCAACCGACCTGCCTGCGTAAAGGTTTTTGTGCACTGCACCTAAAGATTTGCAGCTCACTCTGCGGCACGCAACGCCGGCTGGGTCGCGCTCCTCCGGCCCTTGCCGACGCGATCCTTGAGCCGCAGGAACGGCCGCTCGATCCATGCGAAGCTGGCCTCGGCGATCAGCCAGGTCAGGACGATGAGACCAAGGAAGCCGGCGATGCCCAATGCCGAATACTTTTCGATGCCGGTGCTGCGCAGTGCCACGTCGAGGCCGGCCACGAGTACCGAGTGATAGACATACATGCCGTAGGACACGCGGCCTATCCGGTTTGCGACCCCAAGGCTGATCCCCTGTCCGAAGCGCAGGATGGCCGCTATCAGCAGCCCGGAATTCAGCGCGAGCAGCGTGTAGAGCCAGACATAGGCGCCGTTCTCGTAGGGCTCGATGCCCAGGCCGAGAGACGTCGCGCTGAGCCGCCATTCCGGAATGGTCGAGAAGGCGAGCGCCGGCGAGGACGGCACCATCAGCCCCGCCTCGCGAAGCAGGCCCTCGTTCCAGACCAGGAATGCCGCCGTTATCGCGAGAATCGGCACGGCTGCTGCCAAGAATACGGCCGGTCGTACAGACCGGATGCGCGCCTCCCCGAATGCGAGCAGCCCGCCGATCATGAACGAGTCCATCTGGAAGACGGTAACCGCCTTCACCACGGTCGCGGCATGCACCGCCTCTTCGGCCGGATAGGATTGGAAGACCCACCATCGCAGCACGGGCACGACGACCATCATGGCGGCGAAGAGCGCCACGGTGGAGCGCGTGGCGAGGAGCAGCATCACCGGTGCCACGATCAGGTAGTACTGCTCCTCCACGCCGAGGCTCCACAGATGCGCGAATGCCCGGCCGGTCACTTCCTCGCCGAAGAGCGGCGCGAGGTTCGTGGTGTATGTGTAGAGGAACAGGATGTCCTGGGATGACAGCCCCTGCCCGGCGATGGCGAAGCCGAGGACGAACACCGTCACGTAGAGGAAATAGACGGGGAATATTCGCAGCGAGCGACGCGCGTAGAAGATGCCGAGACCGCGCGAGAAACTTTCCGATTTGAGGCCGATCAGGCTGCGCGTGATGAGGAAACCCGAGAGGGCGAAGAAGACCCAGACGCCGATCCAGCCCACGGCAAGAAACCGCGCGTGAAAGGCCATCACCAGGATGACGGAAAGCGCGCGCAGGGCGTCGAGATTGTTGATGTGGTCGTGAGGATGCTTGCCGGGCATGGGCGCCTTTGCCGTTTCTCATTCGCCACCGGCCGCCGCCCATACCCCACGGCCGGTCCTTTGCAATCAATACCGGTGACAAGAGCCGCGGATCGAAGCTGACCCGGTTCAACCGTCACCGTCCGGCATCCACCACAAGAACATTGGGAACTCGCCGGACACCTGTCGAGAGCAATCCAAGGCCATGAAAGGCCGACACTTGCAGCAGCTCAGCCGCCTTGGCGGCAGCGCCATTCTCGATGGTGCATTGCACCATGCTGCATATCATGAGATAGATCAAGGCGGGAATTTCGCCGGGCCGAGCGCTTGCGCCCGTCCTCGGGCCGACGGGCCGGAACGGCGAATTTGCGGGTGCGGGGCATCACCCAGGCCGATCGGAGAGAGCGGCCCTCGCAGCGCGGCCGGGCCGCGCCGGAGCGTTGCATGACGATCAGCACTCCCGCCGAATTCGGCCCGCGGCGATTCGGTCAGCCGACACCGGCTGCGGTTGTCCCCGGCACGGTCGATCCGGCGACCGCCCGACGCATCGCCAAGGTGCTTTCGATTCATCTCGTCCTCGTGGTCATCACCCAGAAGATGGCGCTGCCGGTCGGCGGCGGCATCCAGATCGCCTTCGCCATGGCGCTGCAATATGTCGTGTTCGCGATCTTCATGCTGATGGGCGTGCTGCGCATCCACATGACGCGCACGCTGCTGCTGCTCGCCTTCATCGGCTTCGCCACGGCGACGCACGCGCTTTATCCAGGCTCAGAGGGCTTCTCGCCCGGCTCGATCTTCCTGCTGATCCTGATCCTCGCCATGTATTCCTTCGTCGTGCCGATCGACGAGGAGAATTACGACCGCATCCTGAAGACTTTCCAGATGACGGCGGCCTGCGCTTCGGTGCTCGTCTTCTTCAACTGGGGCACGCAGCTCGCCGGGCTCGGCATCGTCAACATCGAGGATTTCATCCCCGATTCCTTCCAGTACATAAACTACGTCTACATGAACAAGCTGCGCTGGGACCTCCACTGGATCAAGCCCAACGGCATCTTCTTCCTCGAGGTGTCGCACCTGTCGCAGTTCATCGGCATGGCGCTGGTTATAGAGCTGATCAAGTTCCGCAGGCTGGCCTATGCCGGCCTTTTCTCGGTGGCCTTGCTGAGCTCGTTCGGCGGCACCGGCACGCTTCTCGTGCTCGCCTCCTCGCCCTTCCTGCTGGCGAAGCTGCCGCGCAAATACACGGTCGCCATCCTCGTCGCGGTGCCGTTCCTCCTGGTCATAGCGGCGCAGATCGGCGTGCTCGACAACTTCACCGGCCGCGTCGAAGAGTTCGGCCAGGAGAAGAGCAGCGGCTACAACCGCTTCGTGCTGCCGGCCGTGACCGCCGTCGAGGCGCTCGGCCGCGAGGGGCTGGGCGGGCTGCTCGGCAGCGGCGCCGGCAGCATCCCGGCGGGCGACCCGTCGAAGGGCGGCTTCAACGGTTTTGCCTGGAGCCCTTACGCCAAGGTCGTCTACGAATACGGCCTGATCGGCTTCCTGCTTTGGCTGCCGCTGACCGCCTACGCGATCTTCAATCGGGGTATCCCGTTCCTGATCTGCTGGATCGCCTTCCTGCAGTACAACTTCCTCAACGGCTCGCTGAACGTGCCGCTGCACACGGTGTACTGCTACATCCTGGCGGCAGGATACGTGATGATGCGGCCGGCGCCGGCGCGCGATGCGGGGGCACAGGCAATACGCACCGGCCCGGCCTGACAGGCGCTACTGCCAGCTCGCCAGCCCTCCGGATACCGAGCCGACCTTGTTGTCGTCGTAGATCGGGAAGTAGAGGCGCACGGCGTCCGCCGCTCCCGCCGTCGAGAAATGCCCGAAGTCGAAGTAGCGCATCACCCCATTCGTCTTGAACGGGCACAATGCGCCGTTGCAGAGGAAGGACAGCGGGTCGATGAAGACGACGTCGTTGCCGAGGCTTGCCTCGAGCTCGGCATTGATGTGCGGATCGACGATGCTGGTCCAGGCGGCGGTGTCGACGTGGCCGGTGCGATAGTCGAGGATGTCGACATTGGCCCCGAACTCGGCGGACTGGCCGATGACGTAGGTCCTGACGCCGGCGCCGCGCAGCGCCTCGATGGTCGAGGCTACCTCGTCCACGCCGCGGACCTTGAGCGAGGTCCAGCGCGCGCTCAGGATCACCGCCTTGATGTCGTATCGCTCGATCAGATCGAGCGCATGACGGTTGAATTCCTGGCAGTGCGGCCGCGCGTAGGAATAATAGCTGACGACGGGCGGACATCCCGCCGCCGTGTAGTTGAAGACGTTGTAGGGTATCGCGCTTTCGTTGCGCAGGATGCCCGGCACGTAGTGCGCGGCGAAGGAATCCCCCCACAACAGCGCGTTCTCGGCTTTTCCGCCGGTCAGCCGGCATGCTTCGCCGCCCCATTCGCCCGGTGCCTGGTCTGCGGCCATGAAGCAGGTGCGCGGCTTCCATTCCGTCTGGTCGACGGCGGCCACCTCGCGGAAATCGGGATAGCGGAAGGCCGCCCCGCCCGACATCACGCCGGCGATTCCGGCAGCCGACACCAGCACCATCGCAGCCGCGCCGAGCGCGAACAGGCGCTCGCGCGTGAACGGATTGCCCGGTCGGCGGAACGGCTGCTCGATATAGCGCCAGGAGAACCAGGCGACGACGAAGCTCGCCGCCACGATCAGCGCCGATTCGAATACGGTCGGATCGCGCAGCGATATGTAGCGGAAGAAGACGGCAATCGGCCAATGCGCCAGGTAGAGCGAGTAGGACAGGAGGCCGACCCACACCATCGGGGCCAGCGACAGAACCCGGCTCGTCACGGTGCGGTGCGCCGTGCCGGCATAGATGACCATCGCCGAGCCGAGCACGGGGGCGACCGCGTTGATGCCGGGGAACGGCGTATCCTCCGTGTAGGTGAACACCGCATAGAGGATGAAGGCCAGTCCGGCCACGCCGATCGCCTCGGCGACGCCCTTGCGTGAGGGGTCCGGCGGCGGCGCGAGGACCAGCAGCGCGCCTGCCAGCAGTTCCCAGGCCCGGGTCGGCAGCAGAAAGAAGTTGGCCGTCGGCGCGGTCGACGTCGCATAGACGCTCAGCAGGAAAGACAGGACAGCGATCGGCAGGAAGACAGTCAACCAACGCGCCCTGAAGAAGCGGTAGGCCATGTACATGGCGACCGGCATGAAGATGTAATACTGCTCCTCCACCGCCAGCGACCATGTGTGCAGCAGCGGGCGCAGCATGGCGCTCGGCTCGAAATAGCCGGAGAATTTCCAGAAATAGATGTTGGAGCCGAACAGCGCCGTCGCTACCGCGCTCTTCGAATAGTCCTCGAAGTTCGGCGGCAGGAAAAGGAAGTAGGCAACGACGGTCGTCAGCGCGATCATGAAGAAGAGCGCCGGGAAGATGCGCTGCACGCGTCGCTCGTAGAAGTCCACGATGGAGAAGCGGCCCTGCTCCAGATCCGAGAGGAGGCGCAGCGTGATGACGTAGCCCGAAATGACGAAGAACACGTCGACGCCGACGAAGCCGCCGTCGAAGCCGGCCACGCCGGCGTGAAAGAGCACAACAGGAAGTACGGCTACGGCCCTGAGGCCATCAACGTCGGCGCGATATTTCATCATCCCTCTACACCGGTCAGCCCGCAGGCTGGTCGTGTCGAGCCGTCCATCCCGCTCCCGCGCCCCAGAACAGCGGATGGGTCGGCTTGGCCAAATCGGTTGCCTGATCGATTGTGCATCGCAATATCGCTCATCGGCAACCCCAAATCGTCACCGGTCGATCAGCGGGCTGCGCGCGATCGGGCCTGGCGGCAGCCGTGCGCCGAAAGCCATCGTCAGGTCGCCGCCGAGCCAGATCAGCTTCATCGGACGGAGATGCCTGAGCCAGGGCTCTGCCTGCGGATCATGGGTCAGCGCGTCGTAGACTTCGAGCCAGGCGAGCAGGCGCACGGCAGGCGGATCGAAGTTCTCCTGATGGGTTCCAGCGCGCCGCGCGATCTCGCGAGGATCAGTCAGGCTCGAAAGCACCCGGCGCACCAGCCGCTGCAGATCGGCCGACTGTTCCGCCGGGAGCGGCCGCCCGTTGGCCTGCTCGAATGCCGCCATCACGACCAGCGCGCCGGCGGCAAAGGCCGAGTAGCGCAGCGACAATGCACCGCGCTTCAGTTCTTCCGGCAGGTAGCCGTCGGCGTCGACGTCGGCGATGCCAGCGCGCATCTGGGCGATCCCCCAGTCGTAGCGCGACGGATCATCTGCGATTGTGCCCGCCACGACCGACGCCAGGCCTGCCCAGTACCAATGATTGTTGCGCGTCTCCGCCGTCAGGGGGAAGCGCTCGCGCAGCCCCGCGCTGGCCTCGACATACCAGTCGCGCGCCCAGCCGGGCGCCTCCACCGGCCGGCCGGCGTAGAGCTTCAGCAGCGACATGCCCAACGCAATGGAGACCCATTGGCGCTCGTAATCGCCCTCCGGCCAGGTCACGTCACCGAGCAGCGCGCCATGCCGGAGCCACGCCTCCAGCCAGTCCAGCACGCAGGCGCCGGCCTGTTCCCGGGCGTGCCCTGTCAGGAGCAGGGCGCGGTCGGAAAGCTCGACCACGTCGCCGACATAGCGGTGCAAGTCACCGGTCAGCGCCTGACGCCGTGCCACCCGCTCGGGCACCTGCCGGGCATAGTCGCCGCCGGCGAACACCGATTCGATCCGGAGGTCCCGGACCGGCGGCGGCGGCTCCGGACAGGTCCGGACCGGGGCGGCGGAGCGTCTCATCTGCATGTCCATGGAGTACGGCGACGCGAAGCCAGCCTGCTGCGCGCCGGCCGGAGCGGCATGCGTGCAGAGGAGCACGGCCAGGATCAACCGTCCCGTCGCGAGTCCCATGGTTCTATCCTGGCCGAGCAAATGATGGAGACGAGCGAGATGGCCGCGAAGAAGCCGGCGTAGATCCAGAGCAGCCGCACGGGCTCGGCGCCGGCGTTGACGACGAGCAGCACGTAGGCGGCCGCCCCCGCGAAGGCGAACAGCGCCACGCGGCGGATGAGCCTGGCGGCGTTGAGATAGGACAGGAACAGCGTCGCCGGCTGGTAGAAGCCGCTGATCAGCACGATCAGCGCCGCGACCGGAATTGCTTCACGGGGCACGACGTTGTTCTGCCGCAGCAGCAGGTCGAAGATGGCGTCGCCGAAAAAAAACACCGCGGCTGCGGGAACGGCGCTCGCCGCCACGCACAGCGCGGTGACCAGCAGCAGCCCGCGGCGCGCCTTCGGCATTTCGCCGCCCAGCAGCGCCTTGCTGATGCGCGGCAGGAAGATCTCCGCCAGCGTGCGCGTCCCCGACATTGCGAGCCGGCAAACCTTCATCACGCTGTCGAACATCACCAGGGCGGGACCTACCCCGAACAGTGCCGTGACCACGGCGTAGGGCGAATTCAGCACCAGGAGCTCGGACAGTGCAAAGACGAGCGACGACCAGAAGCGCCGCGCGTGTTCCAGTATGCCGTCGCGGGTCGCCGGCGCGGCGATCTTCCGCAGTGTCGAGCGCCGCATCATGTTGACGAGGAGAACCATGAAGGCCAGCACGATGATCGTCGTCGCAAGGCCGAACAGCAGGAAGTTCCCCGTCACCCAGAACAGGGCCAGAGCGCCGATGAAGAGCAGTCTCCTCACGATGGAAATGAAGGCGAACTGCCGTCCCAGATCGGCAGACCAAACCGTCGACTGCAGATCGAACGACCAGTAGGCGGTGAAGAGACAGCCGAAAAGATAGAGGACGTTGCCGAGATATCGCTGCGGATCATCTAAGCCGAACCACGCCGGGATCAGGAATGACAGGACGGTCAGCAGGACCGCCTGCGCGCCCAGAAATCCGAATACCTCTCGGCCAGTGCCGCCTCCCGCCCCGAGGGCAACGGGACGCAGCGCCATGTAGTTGGCGCGCCCGATAGCCTGGTCGATGGGCTGCACGTAGAAGCTAACGGCGGTGAGGAACACGACTTCCGCATAACGCTGCTGGTCGAGCCCGCGCGCCAGCACGAGCAGCTGGACAAGCGTATAGCCCAGGTTGAGCGCGGTGTGCGCGATGTGCAGGGAGCCGAAGCCCGTCGCAAAGCCGACAAGCCGCCGCGTGCGGCTCTGAACCGCGATGTCGCTCACGTGGTCATCATCGCGGTTGCCTCGCGTCCGCTGTTGTCCGTCGGCCGCACCCTACTTGCGTGTCGAGGATGCGATCGTCCAGGTCTGGAAGCGCTCGCCGCGCAGCGACTTGTAGACGCCGATCGCCGTGGCCCACATCGCCACCATGATCTCCCAGAGGCTGGTCACGATCGGCAGGTCGAAGCGATCGGCCGCGAAGGCAGCCGCCGCCAGCAGCAACAGGTAGGCCAGGAACGGCACAAAGCCGAGGCCGACCAGCACGATCGCCGCCGAAGCAGCGGCGCCGACCGCCAGGAAATAGCCGGCCAGCCAGCGCAGATATTTGTGCGACAGGTACTTGTAGACCGACAGCGCATCGAGCTTGGCGATCCTCGGCCAGAGGAGGCGGTGGCAGTTGAAGGCGCGGCAGGCGATGCGGACCTTGCGCCGGAACTCGTCCTTGCGGACGCTTGCCGCCCGCTCGTAGGCGATGAAATCGTCACCGCGCACCAGACGGTAGCCCGAGCACAGGATCGACATCGAGGTGAAGAAGTCGTCGATGATGTCGGCAGGCGTCGGGCGATGAAGCTCGCGGCGGATCGCGAAGAGCGATCCGTCGGCGCCCATCACGGAGCCGGTGTCGCTCTCGAGCTGCTTGACCCATTCCTCGTGCTTCCAATAGAGCGCGCCGACCCGCGCGGTCTGGCTCTCGCCGGCGTTCTCATAGAGCAGGTGCCCGGTCACGCAGCCGACCTCCCTGTCGCGGAAATAGCGCGGCAGATTGGTCACGGCCTGGGGATCGATCATGACGTTGGCGTCGGTGTAGATGACGATCTCGGCATCCGTCATCGACAGCAGCCGGTTCATGCCGGTGCTCTTGCCGCTGCGTCCCTCGCCGAGCGAAAGCTTGAACTCGCCCTCGACCGACCTCAGAACGTCATTGGTCCCGTCGGACGAGGCATCGCTGTGGATGAGCAGCTGACAGTCGCCGAGGGCGTCGCGCACGGCGCGCATGTTCTCGATCTTCTGCGCGATGACGCTGCGCTCGTTGTAGACACAGCAGACGACCGCGAAGGTCTTCGGCTGGGTCAATGTCGGATTGAGCGGCTTTGGGCGCAGGGCGCGCACCGCCATCAGCGACAGCGGATAGGTGATGTAGGGATGAAGGACGAGGACGACGCAGACGAGAAGGATCGCGGTCAGCACGGTCATCACCATGTTCTCCGAACCCGCGTGCGGCCGGAGAAGCAGCTCCACGCATCTGCATCCGCAACCACGGTGGACACGGACGCCGTGCTGGCGCCAGGCACTTGCAGTCTCATTCTCGCGATTACCTCTCCTTCACTGTCGCCCTCCCCTATTCGACAGCGGCTCGACCGGCCGCAACCGTCGCTGTCGTCGCCCCCACGACGTCGATAAATTTCATGAACTTCACGATGGCGGCATTGCCGATATAGATCACGTCCTTGTTCCGGACCTGGAACGAAGAGGCGAGGAAGAAGCCGCCTGGATCGCGAAGATTAAACTGATAGATGACCGGAATGTGGTCGCCCTGGAATTTTTCGACCGGCACGCCGAGTTTCGCCGCGGTCTTGCGGCTCTCGGTGCGATAGACCAGCACGGCACCAGGATTGGCGCGGTTATCGAGCAACCCCCCGGCTTTTCCGAGGGCGTCGGCGAGGTTGATCGTCTCGTCCGCAAAGTCGTAGCGGCCGTTCTCCTGGGAAGCGCCGAACGCAGTGAAGGAATGCGGCTCGCGATATACGTAGACCGTGTCGTTGGGCAGCACGAAAATGTTGTTGGACGGCTCGCGCACCAGCGTCTGGAAGTAGACCGTCGCCTTCTTCTTGCCCCGCTGCAGCGTGACGTATGTCTCATAGCCCGGCTGGCGCGGACCGCCGGCGCGGGCGATGACGTCCAGGATGCGTTCGCCATCGGGGTTGATCTGGAATTTCGACGGGGTGTTCACGTCGCCGAGCACGCTCACTTCCGACGAGGTCTGCGACTTCACGGCGACGACCGCCTGCGGCTCGATCGCCCGGCTCGCGAGCCGCTGCTCTATGACGCGCTGGATGGCAGCCGGCTCAAGGCCCGCGGCCTTGATCGATCCGGCGTAAGGCACCGAGATGTTGCCCTGGCTGTCGACCTTCTGGTCCGGCAGATTGACGTAGTTGCCGGAACTGTTCGTCGATTCCAGCGGAATGAAGAGGCCGCCGGGGCTCGCCTCGAAGATGGTCACGGCGACCACATCACCGACACCAAGCCGGATCGACGAGGCACCGGGCCCGCGGAAACCGCCCAGCCCGGAACCCGGCTGTGACTTTTCCAGGACTCGGACAACCTGCGGTGTCACGTTGACCACCGCGTGCGGCGCCCCCGAAGGAGCGTTCACGGCAGCATAGCTGCTGGGACCCATTTCCGGTCCGGCTGCCGGGAGCAGCGTGCAGCCCGTCAAGAAACCGCTGATGAGAAGAATAGCGAACGGGGTCGAAACCGACTGGAACAAACAAGCCTCTCTTCAGCCCCCGCCGAAGTAAACGAAGCGTACTATGTGCACCGCACAATTGCGGAGTCCAGAATTTCCTCCCGAGGCTCGTCGGACCGCGTTTCGAATGAGCGTGTTGCGAAACCAACACACGCACGATCCTAGCTCCGAGCAAGCCTCCGGTCCATAGCAGGAACGCGATAACAGAGTCTGAATCAGTCAGTTCACCTAGGATAAAATAGCGTGTCGAGGCCCAATATAATTTGAAAAGCCGATCAGTAAGGGTCGCATACGCTGCGTCATCGAAGCCTGCGGTTGTGTGGCGCAGAGCCGCAGTCTCAATAAACTCTTTACGAAGGTGTCCTGTTCTGTAACTGTTTTATTTTCAGTTGCAGTGCAGCATCTTGCGCTGGGCCCGGCGCTCAGGTGTTCGATGTAGCGCATGAGCACCTCGCACCGGCTCACCGTCGATCGCAGGGCTCGAACGATGGCCAGCAGGATGCCCTTCTCGCAGGAACGATACAGTCCGACAGCCCGGACCGGAGCGGCCGCGGCGCTTGCCCCGCTCCGCCGCGGGGTTTGCGGCCTGATCGGCCTGTCCGCAGTCTTCAACCTCTTCATGCTGACCGGCTCGCTGTTCATGCTGCAGGTCTACGACCGCGTGCTGACCAGCCGCAGCGTGCCGACGCTCGTCGCGCTGTTCGCGCTCGTCACGGCGATCTATGTCTGCCTGGCGGTGCTGGAAGTGGTGCGGCTGCGGATTTCCGTGCGGATCGCCGACTGGTTCGGGGACGAGGTCGGGCCGCGGATCGCCCGACGCGCGATCGGGCGCGGCGGACGGGAGCGTCAGCCCGCGGCCGAGGCTATGCAGGATTTCGAACGCCTCCGCGGCTTCGTGGGATCGCCTGCCCTCGTCGCACTCTGCGACCTGCCCTGGCTGCCCTTGTACCTCGCCGTCGCCTTCCTGTTCCACGTCGATCTCGGGCTGCTCGCGCTCGCCGGCGTGCTCGTCCTCTTCGGCCTCGCCGCACTTGGCGACTACCTGGCGCAGGAGCCCATCCGCCGCGCCAACGCCGCTTCCGCCGCGCGGGCGAGGCTGGTGGAGACGGCGGTCCGGTCTTCCGAGACGATCGCAGGTCTCGGCATGCAGGGCGCCTATCTGCGGCGGTACGCCGTCGCCGACGACGAGATGCGCGCTGCCGGACGCCGTGCCGCCGACCGGATGGCGGTGTTCATCGGCGCCTCGCGCGGCGTCCGCCTCCTGCTGCAATCCGCCTCGCTCGCGCTCGGTGCGTATCTGGCGCTGCAGAACGAGATCACGGCGGGCATGATCATCGCCGTCTCCATCATCACATCGCGCGCGATGGCTCCCGTCGAGCATGCGATCGGCCACTGGCGCGCCTTCGTTTCGGCGCGGCAAGGCTGGATGAGGCTGCGCGAGCATATGCGCGCGGGCAGTGAGGACACCCGGCAGGTTCAACTGCCGCGTCCGAGTTCCACGCTGGAAGTGCGCAATCTCTCCGTTGCCGGCGCAATGGGCCAGCCGCTCCTGCGCGGGATCGGGTTCACGCTCCAGGCAGGATCGTCGCTCGGCGTGATCGGTCCCAACGGCGCCGGCAAGTCGACGCTGGCGCGCGCGCTGGTCGGCATCCTTCCGCCAGCCGAAGGGTCGATCCGGCTCGACGGAGCGGAGCTGTCGCAGTGGCAGCCGGACCAGCTCGGTAGTCACATCGGCTACCTGCCGCAGGCCGTCGAGCTCTTCGACGGGACCGTGGCAGAGAACATCGCGCGGCTAGCCGAGGCGCCGGATTCCGAGGCCGTCATCGCCGCGGCCCGGATGGCCGGCGCCCATGCGCTGATCACCACCCTGCCCGAAGGCTACGACACCGTCGTTGGAACCGGCGGCGTCGTTCTTTCGGCCGGGCAGCGCCAGCGCATCGGGCTGGCCAGGGCGCTGTACGGGTCGCCGTTCCTCGTCGTTCTCGACGAGCCGACATCGGCGCTCGACATCGAAGGAGACGAAGCGCTGCGCCAGGCGGTCGAGTCCGTCAGAAGGTCGAACGCGATCGCGGTCGTCGTCGCGCACCGGCCGAGCGCCATCGTCGGATGCGATCAGGTGCTGGTGCTGTCCGGTGGCCGGCAGTCCGCCTTCGGACCCAGGGATGCGATCCTGCGGGAGAATGCGCAGCGCCCGGTACGGGTGGCCTTCTCATGAGCAGTTCCCTGCCTGGCGCGAGCGGCGCCCGCCGCGCGGTGAACCGCGAACTCCTGTTCGGGGCACTGGTCTGCCTGATTCTCGTTGCCGGGCTCGGCGGCTGGGCCGCGACGACCCATCTCGACGGCGCCATCGTCGCGCGCGGCCGGCTTGCCGTCAGCGGCAACGTCAAGCAGATCCAGCACCGCGACGGCGGCATCGTCGACCAGATCCTCGTGCGCGACGGCATGCGCGTCGAGGCCGGGCAGGAGATGCTGAAGCTCGACGACACCGCGTTGCGCGGCAACCATGCCATCGTCGAGGCGCAGCTCGTCGACCTCATCGCCAAGCGCCGCAGGCTGCAGGCGGAGCAGGTCGGCGCGGAGGATATGGCCGCTGCCGAACCGATGGCCGGCTTCGAGGACCTGGAAGGCGCGCTGGCGAAGGCACTGGCGGCCGAGAGCGCGCTTTTCCAGGCGCGGCGGACGGCCATGGCTGGCCAGAAGGCGGGTATTGCGGAGCAGATGCGGCAGCTGCGATCGGGCGCGGAAGGCCTGCAGGCACGGCTCGCCGCCACACGCGACCAGGTCCGCCTGATCGGCCAGGAACTCGAGGGGGTGGAGAAGCTGATGGCCAAGGGGCTGACGACACAGACCCAACTCCTCGCCCTGCAGCGCGCCCAGGCGGAGCTCAACGGCACGATCGGGCAGTTGGAGACGGACATCGCGCAGACAAATATCGCGATCAGCCGCAGCGAACTGGAGATGTCGCAGATCGATCTGGTCCGGCGCGAGGAGGCCGAGCGTGACCTGCGCGAGGTGGACGCGCGCATCGCCGAGCTCCTCGAGCGTCGGACCGCGATCCGCGAGCAACTCGACAGGCTGGTAGTACGGGCGCCGCAGACCGGAATCGTCAACGAGCTCTCGATCCACACGATCGGCGGCGTGATCGCTGCAGGCGCCACCGTCGCGCTTATAGTGCCGGACAGCGAACATCTCGTCGTGGAAGTGCGCCTACGACCCAACGACATCGACCAGGCTGCCGTGGGACAGGCGGCCGAGATCAGGCCGCAGACGATGGAAGCGCGGATGCAGCCGCCGATCGCCGGATCAGTGACATCGGTCTCGGCGGACGTCATCTACCAGCCCGAGACGCGGGAATCCTATTATCTCGCGCGCATCTCGATCGACGAGGAGGCGCGCCTGCGGCGCGAGCGCGGCCTTGTGCCGGGGATGCCTGTCGACGTGTTCCTCGCCACGACGGGCAGGCGTACGGCGCTCCAGTATCTGCTCAGCCCGCTTACCGAGCAGCTCGCGCGCGCCATGCGCGAAAGTTGAGGCTAGAAACGAACGATGTCGCGTCAGCAGGTCATCGCGAAACGGTCACGCCCATGGCATAGGCTCGGGCGCGGCCGTCGAGAGCGCGGCGAAACCGGATTGTCGATGGCCAGCGCACCGCAGTCGTTTCTCGTCGTCGCCTCGATTTGGGTGCTCGCCGCCCTGGCTGCATTCGCGACCGGCCTCGCCGCGGCCGCGGACCGGTATTGGCTCGGCGACATGATCACATTCTTCGTGCCGCAGCTGGTTCTGGTGCTGGCGATCCTCGTAGGAGTGGCCGCCATCTTGCGACGCTGGTTCGCCGCCGGCGCGTTCGCGATGCTCCTCGCGATCAATGCCGCGCCGCTCACTTTCGCCGCCGTTCCGACTGCGCCGGCCGCCGACGCCCGAACTCTGCGCGTGATGTCGGCGAATCTCCTGTTCGACAACGCCTCGCCGCAGGCCTTCGCCGACCAGGTTGCGGTGCTCGGCCCCGACGTCCTCGTCACCCAGGAAGCCCGTTTCGACTGGCCGGACCTGTTGCGGAAACTGCCGGGCTATCCGTACATGGTGGGGCCCGAACTCTACCGGTTGAACAGCAACCTCGTCGTCAGCCGCTACCCGCTTCGGGCACAGCACGTCGCCGGCATGCCGGACTTCACCCGCGACTATGGCGGCGGCCAGGCGCTGCGCGTCGAGGTCGATCTCCCCGACAGGACCGCACCGCTGGTCGTCTACGCGATCCATGCGCCGACGCCGCGCACGCTCGCAGGCTGGCAGGCGCGCCGCCTCTACCTCGATGCCATCGCGGCCCAGGTCGCAGCCGAGCCGCCCGGCACGCCGATCCTGCTCGCAGGGGATTGGAACACGCCGGTGTGGTCGCCGGCCTATGCGCGGACGCTGATGCTGTCTGGCCTCGAGGCCACGGAGCGCTCGCCATGGCCGCCGGCGACGCGGCTGTTCCTGCGGCTCGGCGGGGAAACGTTGCTCGGCACCCCGATCGATCACGTCGCCGTATCGCCGGGGATCGGAGTCGCCGGCCTTGGCCTCGGCCGCGACTTCGGCTCGGACCACCTCCCGGTGGTGATCGACCTCAAGCTGCCCTGACGGACGGCTTCGTACCGGCGAGCGCCGCGACTGCCTCCTCAAGATGGCGGCGGCTAGAGGTCCCGAGTATCACCGAAGTCACGGTCGGCCGTGCAACGGCGATGCGCAGCGCCTCCGCGGCCGGCACGCCGGGCTGGAGTCGCATCACCTCACGCGCGAGCACGCCGATATTGCGCCGGCCGATCTCCTCGGCGAGGCCCATCGCCGCAGCCGCGTCTATCACGTCGAGCGGCAATTCCAGCAGTTCGACGCCGGGAATCTCGAGTGCCGCCTCGAGCGCCGCCAGGTCATCGCACGATATGCCGAAGTGCCGCACCTTGCCGGCCTTCTTCAGCGCTGCCAGCGCTTCGCCGGCGGCAGGTGTGATAGCGGCAGCTGGAGGACTGTGCAGCAGCAGCGCGTCGACGTAATCGAAGCCGAGCCGGCGCAGGCTGGCATGCGCGGCCTCCGTAATGTGAGCCGGCGAAAAATCGGTATCCAGGTTGGCGTCGCGTTGGCCAACCACGGCGCTCTTGGCGCCCTGCGCCCTCGCCAGCACCGGCTTCAGCAGCGGCTTGAAAGGGCGCATCAGCTGCATCTTGCGCGAGAAGCGCTTGCCGACCTTGGTCACCACGAAGGCACTATCGCGCCTCCTCGCCAGAAGCCGCCCGATCTCGCGCTCGCTGTCTCCCTGGCCGTAGATGTCGGCGGTGTCGAGCAGGCTCACCCCAAGCTCGAGCGCGCGCTCCAGAACCGACCTGACCTCACGCATGGGAACCGGGTTACCGAGCGAACCGACACGGCTGCAGCCCAGGCCGAGCAGAGGCAGCTTCAAACCATTGCCGAAATCACGCTGGATCATGGGCGATCTCCTCGCTCAGCCCACGGCGCTCGCGCCGTTGCTGCACCGCAACCAAAACCGCCCAGCCTCATGTTGCAATTGCTCAGACTAGATGGAATAAGTGACCTCGGCAACGGGGCGCAAACTACCTCAGCGAAAGCTGGACAGGGGTGTCGTCCGTGCTCGGTAGCCTTTCCGACCTCAAGACCTCAGATCGGTTCTGCGATGTCGTCATCGTCGGCGGCGGCGCGGCGGGACTGACGCTTGCCCACGCATTAGGCCGCAGCGGCAGGTCGGTGCTCCTGCTGGAGGCGGGCGGCGACAAGCGCACCAAGGCGTCGCAGGAATTCTACCGAGGCGAACTCGCCGACAAGGTCGTGCATCCGTCGACGGACAACTATCGCGTTCGCGCGATCGGCGGCACGAGCCGAATCTGGGGCGGACGGGCGATCCCCTTCGATCCGATCGATTTCGAGAAGCGCGACTGGGTCGCCGGCTCGGGCTGGCCCTTCGAGCGCCGGGAACTCGCCGGCTACTACGAAAAGGCCCTGGACGCCTGCGAGGCGGGGCGGCCGGAGTTCTTTCCCCAAGGCGCGCTGCCGGGCTCGCAGGAAGAGCTCGCACCGGGCCTCGACAGCGACCTGGTCCGGACCACGATAGAACGCTTCAGCAAGCCGACCAATTTCTGGCGCCGCTATGGCGAGGACCTGACCCGCATGCCCAATGTGCGGATCGTGAAGGACGCGCCCGCCATCCGGATCCAGCTGACCAGCGACGGCAACGCGGTCGATGCAATCGAGGTCGCAGGACCGGACGGCGGCCGCCTGGCCATTCGCGGCCGGTCCTATGTGCTGGCACTGGGCGGGCTGGAGACCACGCGGCTGATGCTCGCCTCCGACGATGTGCGGCCCGACGGCATCGGTAACGAGAGCGGCCAGCTCGGCCGCAACTACATGAGCCATCTCTGCGCCACCGTCGGGACGATCTCCTTCGCCGGTCCGCCCGATCGCATCGCCTACGACTATGCGCAGGACGCCGACGGCATCTATGTGCGGCGGCGGCTTTGGCTTACGGAAAAGGCTCAGCGCGATTTCTCGCTGCTGAACACCACGTTCCGCACCCATCTACCGGAGCCTGGCGATCCATCGCATGGCGACGCCATCCTGTCGGCAATGTTCCTCGTCAAGGACATGGTTCTCTACGAATATAGCCGCAAATTCGTCGAGAACCCGGTGAGCTGGGGCGGTCGCCTCCGCCATGTCGGAAACATTGCGCGACAGCCCTTCCGTCTCGCCACCTTCGGCACGGACTGGCTGCGCCGCAGGACTTTCGCCGACCGCAAGCTTCCGTCGGTCGTGCTGGGATCGCGCGAAAACCGCTACGAGCTCGAATTCCACGCCGAGCAGGCGCCCAATCCCGACAGCCGCCTGACCCTGTCGTCGGAGCGCGACGCCTTCGACATGCCGAGGCTGAGGATCGACTGGCGGGTTACCGGGCTGGACCTGGCCAGCCTCGAACGAAGCTACGATCTGCTCGCCCGCCAGCTGGCGCAGAGCGGCGCCGGCAGGCTCGACTTCGATCGCGAGAAGCTGGCCTTAAAGGCGAGGCGCCACGGCATCGTCGGCGGCCACCATATCGGCACGACGCGCATGTCGACCGATCCCAAACAGGGCGTGGTCGACCCTGACTGCCGCGTGCATGGGGTCGCCAACCTCTACGTCGCCAGCGCGTCTGTTTTCCCGACGTCAGGCCAGGCGAATCCCACGCTCACGCTGCTGGCGCTTGCCTTCCGGCTTGCCGAGCGGCTCGGCCGGGACGGCCAGGCGCGGCCGGTTCGGGTCGAGGCCGCCTGACCTCGATCCGAGGCGCAAGAGCTTCGGGACTCATCAGACTTTCTGATGTGTCAGCATAGATCCCGTTGCCGCCGGGCAGCGGTTCCCATCGCGCGCGCGACGCTGTATATGCGACCGCTTGCCGCAGGCATCATCTTCGGGTCGACCAATGAACGAGCTTTCGCAGACGGGACATCTGTCCTTCCTGGCCGCCCAGCCGGCCGTGTCGGCCAGCGGACTGGCCAAGGCCTTCGGAAGCGTGCGGGCCGTGGACGGCATCGACCTCGTCGTGCCGCGCGGGATGATATTCGCCATCCTCGGCCCAAACGGCGCCGGCAAGACGACGCTGATGCGCATGCTGGCGACGCTGTCGCGGCCTGACGCCGGGACGGCGACCGTCATGGGCCACGACCTCGTGCGATCGCCCCACGAGGTTCGCGCGTCGATCGCCATGACCGGCCAGTTCGCCTCTCTGGACGAGGATCTCACGGGCCGCGAGAATCTCGTGCTGCTCGCGCGGCTCTGGGGTTTCCGCGGTCGCGCGGCGAAGACACGAGCCGACGAACTGCTTGCGGCATTCGACCTGTCGGACGCGGCCAACCGGCAGGTAAAGAACTATTCCGGCGGCATGCGGCGCCGCCTCGACATCGCTGCTTCGCTGATCGTGACGCCCGGCGTGCTCTTCCTCGACGAGCCGACCACCGGACTCGACCCGAAGGCGCGCAAGGACGTCTGGCGTATGATCCGTGGGCTTGCCGAATCCGGCGTCACCATCCTGCTCACCACGCAATATCTCGAGGAGGCGGACCAGCTCGCCGCGCGCATCGCGGTCATCGACCACGGCAGGAAGATCGCCGAGGGCACAAGCCGCGAGTTGAAGGCTGCGACGGGATCGGGCTTCCTGCATGTGTCGATCGCCGATGCGTCGCGCCTCGACGAGGCCGCCGCTGTCCTCGAGCGCCAGCTCGGGCGCTCCGTCCAGCGCAGCACCGAAGGCGCCGAGCTTTCCACCCTGGGCGGCACAGCGCGGGAGGCCAACGAGGCGCTCGCCGCGCTGATCTCCGCGGGCATCGAGCTTTCCGATTTTTCGATGGGCCAGCCGAGCCTGGACGAGGTGTTCTTCGCGCTGACCGGCCAGCCCGGCTCTCCCGACATGCGCAAGGAGGATGTGGCATGAACGATACGGCCGCCACACTACACCTGAGGCGGGTGGAACGCCCGGCTGCGCCGTCGGCGCTTTCCAACGCGCTGGTCTTCGGCTGGCGCGCGGTGCTGAAGTTCAAGCACGTGCCAGAACAGCTGTTCGACCTGGTGATGACGCCGATCATGTTCACGCTGCTGTTCACCTTCGTGTTCGGCGGCGCATTGGCCGGGTCGCCGAGCGAATATCTGCAGTACTTCCTGCCGGGCATTCTCGTGCAGACGGTCGTGTTCAACTCCGTCTATTCCGGCATGGGCCTCTCGACTGACCTGGGCAAGGGCCTGTTCGACCGCTTCCGCTCGCTGCCGATCTGGTCGCTGTCGCCCTTCGCCGGCCTGATGGTCGGCGACATCCTCCGCCACCTGATCGCGGGCGGCATCATCCTCACGATCGGCCTGATCCTCGGCTACCGGCCGGAGGCGGGTGTCGCCGGTGTTTTCGCCGCCTTCGCCCTCCTGATCGCCATCGGCTTCGGCATCGGCTGGATCTTCATGGTGCTCGGTCTCCTCATCCGCACACCGATGACGGTGATGACGATCGGCTTCACCGCCATCTTCCCGCTGGTCTTCGCCTCCAACATCATGGTCGATCCGGCCACCATGCCGGCGTGGCTGCGCGTCTTCGTCGACGTCAACCCGGTGTCGCTGATGACGACCGCGCTGCGCGGGCTGATGGGCGGAACCGCGACAGTCGGGGAGATCGGGCTGGCGCTGATCGCACCGGTCGTGCTGACGCTCGTCCTCGCCCCGGTCACGCTGTGGCTCTACGTCAGGAGCGAGCGTTAGGCGAGAACTCGCGACGCGCAGGGAACGATTTGCCGCTTTCGCGCTTCGCAACCATCATAGCTTTGCGAGGAGCGACGACGATGGCCGGAGGTCGGACGACAGACGACGAGAGCGCGAAGATAGAGGCCGGCAGGGGGCGGGAGGCGGAGCGGCCTTCCCAGCTTCCCATGGCCGGCTGGCGGGATATTCTGTGGAGGGTCTGGGAGGAGTCCAGCGAGGACAGGATCACGCTGATCGCGGCCGGCAGCGCCTTCTATCTCCTGCTCGCGATGTTTCCCGCGCTCGCCGCCTTCGTCTCGATCTACGGCTTCGTCGCGGACCCCTCGACCGTGGCCGATCATGTCGCCTTCCTCGGCGGGCTCATGCCGAGCGGCGGGCTCGATCTCGTGCGCGGCCAGCTCGAAGCGCTTGCGCGGCAGGACCGCAATGCGCTGAGCATCGGCTTCATCGTCGCCATCCTCACGGCCTTCTGGAGCGCGAACAACGGCGTGAAGACCCTGTTCGAGGCCATCAACATAGCCTACGAGGAACGCGAGAAGCGCTCCTTCATCCGTCTCAACCTGATCGCTTTCGCCTTCACGCTGGGCGCCATGTTCATCGCCATCGCCATGATCGTGGCGGTCGGCGTGGTGCCCGCCATGCTCGCCCTGCTGCGGCTTGGGCAGTTCTCCGAGCTGATCATCGGCCTCCTGCGCTGGCCGATCCTGCTGGTCATGGTGGCGGCCGGCATCTCGATCATCTACCGCTACGGGCCCAGCCGCGAGCGGGCCAAATGGCGCTGGATCACCTGGGGCGGCACATTGGCGACCATCGCCTGGCTCGCCGCCTCGATGGGCTTCTCCTTCTACCTGCAGAACTTCGCCGACTATAACGCGACATACGGCTCGCTCGGCGCCGTCGTAGGCATGATGCTGTGGATCTGGATATCCGTCGTGATCCTGATCCTAGGAGCCGAGCTGAACGCCGAGATGGAGCACCAGACAGCCGTCGACACCACGACCGGCGAGCCCAAGCCGATGGGCGAGCGCGGCGCGGTGGTCGCCGACACGCTGGGCAGCGTCAAGGAGTGACGGCGGAAGGGGCGGCGTGGCCGGCGCGCCCGCTGGCATCCACGCCGCCGACCGGCCCGTTGGGCGCGAAGACATGCAGCCTGACCTCGGCATCGAGCGCCGAGCCCGGTTGCAGCGTGAGCAGGTCCGCGCCGGTCTCCTTCCCGGCATTGAGCCCCGAGCCGGACATGGTCGTGTTCGGCTCGATGCCCAGCATCCGCCCTCGTCCGGACCAGGGCGGCTCCATCGTTCCCTGCAACTCGTACCACAGCCAGGCGCAAGGGAAGCGCTGCGCTTCCCAGGAGAGCGCCACGGCGAGGCGGTCGTCCAGCCTACGAACCGCGGCCCAGGCCCTGTCGAAACCATGCAGGAAGGCGGAGGCCGACACGGGTCCGGACAGCCTGGCGAGATCGGCCGGCCCGCGCTTGCCGGCAACGATCGGCCAGTCCGCTTCCGCTCCCGGCGTCAGCGGGTTGGCCGGTGGGTCGTAGGCGCGATCGACGGTCACCCGCCGCGCCCCGGTGGTGATTTCGAAAGGTCCGGCGAGCAGGTCCGAGCCGAAGGTGACGTGCTGCCCCCACATCACCTCGACCGGCAGCGCCCCGTCCATTGTCAGCCGCTCGCGCAGTATCAGGAGATCGTTCTCCAGCCTGATCTCGCGCTCCATCGCCACCGGCACGGTGAAGAAGCGCCGCCACAGCCGGATCATATCGGCCGAGGCCGAGATCGCCCAGGGCGCGATGGATGCCTCGCCGTGGAAGCCATGGACGATGCCGCCGAAGCTGCAGGCATCGCCGCCATTGGGAAACAACAGCGGCCAGCCGCCGGTGAAACGCGTCAGCCATTCCGGTTCGTCTCGCGCGGCGAGGCTTGCGATCGGCGCGTCCACCGGGTCCCAAGGAACCTTGCCCAGCACGTCGAGCCCGCTGGGGCGGTGCGTCACCTGCACGATGCTGCCGCCGACCCGGGGATTGACGGTGACGCGCAGGGCGGGACTTGCGATCTCGATGCCGGCCATCGCCCGCTCACTTCACGGCGCCGGCCATCAGGCCGCGGATGAAATATTTCTGGAACGTGATGTAGAGGATCAGCATGGGCGCCGATGCTATCACCATGCCCGCCATTGTCAGCGGCACCTGGTTGTTGTAGCGGCCCTGGAAAACGCTGATGCCGGCCATCAGCGTGCGCTTGGCATCGTCCTGAAGGAAAATGATCGCGATCAGGAGGTCATTCCAGACATAGAGCGAATTGACCACCAGAAGCGTCACCAGCGCCGGCGCCGAGAGCGGGAGCACGATCTTCAGCAGGATGGTGAAGTCACCAGCCCCATCCATGCGCGCCGACTCGAAAAGCTCATTCGGTACGGTGCGGAAGAAAGTGGTCAGCAGATAGACCGAGAAGGGCGTGATCAGCCCGGCATAGATGAGGATCGCGCCCTGGTAGGTGCTGATCAGGCCGATGCGCGAATAGAGCACGAACAGCGGCACGATCATCACGATCGGCGGCACCGCCATCAGCGATGTCGAGATCGCGAGCAGCGTGTCGCGGCCCTTGAACTCCATGCGCGCGATCGCATAGGCGGCCAGGCAGGAGACGACCGTGCTGACCGCCACCGCGCCGGCGACCAGGACAAGGCTGTTCAGCATCCACCACAGAAACGGACTGTCGACCAGCACGGCGCGGAAATTGTCCAACACCGGCATGGCGGGGAAACCGAGCTGGTCGACCGCGTATTCCTCTTCCGTCTTCAGCGCCGTCGAGATCATGAAGATGGTAGGCACCAGCGCCAGGAAGGCGGCGAACAGCAGCACCGCATGTTTCGGAAGGCTTGCAAGCAGCCTGTTCATCGCCCGGCCTCGTCGGCTGCGGCGCGGCGGCGCGCCCGGAACAGCGGGAAGATCAGCGCCACCGACACGAGAAAGAGCAGCACCGAGGCCGCCGAGGCGATGCCCGGCAGGCTGGTGCGGATCAGCGCGTTGAAGATGTAGAACTCCACCACCGTGGTCGCGGTGCCCGGCCCGCCGCGTCCGCCGCCGATGACATAGACATAGGCGAAGACGGCCGACAGCATGGTGATGGCGCTGACCACCACGTAGAACTCGATAACGCCGCGCATCTGCGGCAGGATGATGTGCCAGGCGCGCTGCCACCAACCGGCGCCCTCCAGCTTCGCCGCCTCGATCAGCGACTCATCTAGGCTGAGCAGCCGCGCCAGGAACAGGATGATGCCGAGGGCGGATTCGCGCCAGACGATCAGGATCATCACCGTCCACAGAGCGACGTCGGACGAGCCGATCCAGTCCAGCGCCATGAAATCGAGGCTCAGCCACCGCAGCGTCTCGTTGACCGGGCCGCTGAACTGGAACATGCGTTTCATCACCACCGCGATGATGGGGATCGCCAGCACGAAGGGCACGAATACGACGATGCGGTATAGCTTCCAGCCGGCAACGCGCTCGTAGAGCAGGATCGACACCAGCAGCGAGACCAGCACCATGACGGGGATGGCGAGCAGCAGTTGCAGATTGTGCAGAACCGATTCCCAGAACAGATCCTGGCCGAGCACGAGCTGGTAGTTGCGCAGCCCGATCCACGGGCCGTCCACGCCGCGCACCATCTTGAACGAGAATTCGAAGATGCGCACCAGCGGATAGCCGAACACGAACGCCATCAGCGCTATCAGCGGCAGGACGTAGAGATAGGGCGTGAGCCGGGCGCGGGTCATGGGGATTCGATCGCGGGAAGCAGGAGTCCCTTCCTGTCGGATGGATGCGCGAGGCCGCCCCCACCCCTGACCCCTCCCCTCGAGGGGGAGAGGGATTCTGAGAGCGACGCGCGCTTCCAGACACCGCCATGCGCAATTGCGCGCCAGTTTCCCTCCCCCTCGAGGGGAGGGGTTAGGGATCGGGGTAAGCGACCTCTCAAACAAGCCTCCGGCATGAATGAAGGGGACGCCGCGACGCCCCCTCCCCACGTCCTTAAGAACCACTCATCCTTTCGACAGATCGGCCGCCCATTTCTGATAGTTCTCGACCAGGTCGGGGTTGAAGTCGCGCCATTCCTTCGCGGTCGTGGCGGCAAGCTCGCCGGCCTGCTCGCCGGTGATCGCGCCCTGCACGATCTGCTGGCCGGTGGGTATGGCGGCGCGTTCGTAGAACTGGCCCGGCATGACGTTGGTCACGTTGGAGATGCCGGGCTTCAGGCCCCAGTTCTCCCACATGCCGCGCACCGTCGCGTCCTCGATGACGCTGGCGTCGAAGGTCGTGTTCGAGGGGATCCAGCCGGTGGCTTCCCAGAACGCCTTCAGCCGCTCCGGCGAATTGAGATATTCGAGGAAGGCCGCGGCCGCGGCCGGGTCCTCCGCATTGCTCGATATGCCGAGGCCCTGCACGTCGAGCAGCGGCTTGCCGGCGAGCTTGCCCTTGCCGAACACCGGCATCACCATGACGCCGATCTCGCCGTTCGCCGTCTTCACGTCGGCTGGCAGGCGCGTGCCGATCGACTGGCCCATGGCGAGCTTTCCGGCCGGCACGAGGTCGATGCCGGGATAAAGCTCCAGCGAAGACATGTCGGCGTTGAGGTAGCCCTTCGTCTTCAGCTCCTCCAGCTTGACCCAGTGCTCGTGATATTTCGGATCGCGGAAATCCTTGTCGCCGATGAAGAGCTCGATCGCCTCGCCCAGCGTGTCGAGGTTCTGCGGCAGCGAATGGCTGATGTACCACTCGCTCCAGTAGCCGTCCTGGATGCCGCCGCCGAGCGGCTCGATGCCGGCCGTCTTCAGCGCCTCACATGCCGACAGCAGCTCTTCCCAGGTCTTGGGCGGCGCGTCGGGGTCGAGCTTTGCCTGCTCGAACAGCTTCTTGTTGTAGATCCACAGCATGGGCAGCGGATACCAGCCGACGCGCCATGTATCACCGCCGAAGTTCGACAGCGCCGTGGGGTTGGAAGCGGTGAGGATCTCCGGCTTGATGAGCTCCTTGAGGCCCTTCAGATAGCCGAACCACACGCTCTCCATGTGGTAGATGCCGTTCCAGAGGTACTGGATGTCCGGCGCATTGCCGGCGGCGGCAGCCGTCTGGAATTGCGAAATGACCACAGCCGTGTCCTGCAGCATCGGCTTGACGGTCGCCGCCTTATAGCCGACGATGGAGCTGTCGACGAATTTCTGCAGGCCGGGCAGTTCCTGCTCGCCCCACCACCACCAGTCCATCGTCATTCCCTGCGCGCGGGCCGAGCCCGGAAGCATGCCGCCCAGCGCGCTGCCGGCGCCCAGCGCAAGGCCCATCTTCATCAGATCACGGCGGGAAGGATCCCATCCCTTTCTGTTCGTCATTGTGAGTTCCCCATTGTTCGTATCGTTGCTGTCAGAAGGTGCTCATCAGTCCGCCGTCCACGACCAGGAGCTGGCCGGTCATGTAGCGGCAGTAGTCGGAGGCCAGGAACACGACGGTACCGGAGACGTCCTCCGGCTGGCCGGTACGGCCGAGCGGTATCTTGCGGCGTCGCACATACCATTCCTGGAAATCCGGCGTCTCGGCTTCATCGACGCCGTTTACCACCGACATCGGCGTCGCCATGAAGCCGGGAGCCACCGAATTGACGAGGATGCCGTAGGGCCCGAGCTCGACCGCCATCGACCTGGTGTAGGCGATGATCCCGCCCTTGGCGGCATTGTAGGAGCCGGTCTCGCCACTCGACGCGAACCCCTGGATGGAGGCGATGTGGATGATACGGCCGCCTTGCTGCCGGACCATCTGCGGCGCGACCAGCTTGCTGCCCATGTAGACGGCTTCGAGGTTGATGGCGATGGTGCGCCGCCAGTCCTCGAGCGTGTCGTCGAGGATCGTCTTGGTAGGCGGGTTGATGGCCGCGTTGTTGACCAGCACGTCGATGCGGCCGATCCTGGCAATCACCTCCAAGACGATCTCGCCGTAGCGGTCATAGTCGGTCACGTCCAGCGCGTAGGGATGCGCAACGCCGCCGGCATCCGCGATCTCGCGCGCCACGACCTCGGCGTTCTCGCCATTGCGTTCCAGGATTACGACTTCGGCGCCCTCGCGCGCCATTTCCAGGGCGACCGCACGACCAAGCCCCTGGCCGGCGCCGGTGACGAGACAGACCCTGTCGTCCAGCAGACCCACGACGGTACTCCCCGAAACGTCGCGGACCGGCCTGGCCCGCCGACCCGCCAAGCGAGCTTTGGTCCAGAATGTTGGACCTTGCTCTGATATGCCGGAAGATACTAGACTTCGCCGGAAAGTCGCGTCAAGGGCGCCGCCTCCAGGGCACCTGTCGCGCCAAGGCCAGGCCCCTCCGAGGAGACTGCATGCCGAACGATACTCCGACACTCGAACTTGCCAATGTCGGTTATGCATTCGACCATCCGGAAGCGGTCGCCTGGGGTCCCGACGGAAGGGCCTATGCCGGCGGCGAAGCCGGGCAGCTCTACAGATACGCGCTGGACGGCTCAGGCATCGAGGAGTTCGCCCGCGTGGAAGGCGGCTTCATCCAGGGGCTCGCCCACGATGCCGACGGCAACACCTTCGCCTGCGACGCGCCCACGGCCTGCGTCTATCGCATCACGCCGGGCGGCGAGATCAGCATCTACGCCGCGGGCAACGCGGACAAGAAGATGCGCATGCCGAACTATCCGGTCTTCGACGACGGCGGCAATCTCTATGTCTCGGATTCCGGCACATGGGGCGCGCGCGACGGATTCATCTGGAAGATCGCGCCGGGAGGCGACGCCGAAGTCTGGGACCGGCAGGCGAACGGCTTCACCAACGGCATGTGCCTCTCGTCCGACGGCAAATGGCTCTACGTCGCCGAGTCCTCTCCGCCACTGATTTCTCGCGTCGAGATCAGGGACGATGGCAGCGCCGGGCGACGCGAGGTCGTGATAGAACTGCCCCGCCAGGTGCCGGACGGCCTCGCCTTCGATGTCGAAGGCAGCCTGTATATCAGCCTCTACAATCCCAACATCATCTACCGGCTCGGTCCCGACGGCGAACTGGTCACGCTCTACGACGACTGGGAGCAGCTCATGCTCGTTGCGCCGACCAACATCGCCTTCGGCGGGCCGGATCTGAAGACCCTGATCATCGCCTCGATCTGCGGCTGGGCCGTTCACACGGCCCCGGTCCGGGTTGCCGGTCTGCCGTTGCGCTATCCGAAGCTGTGAGCCAGCCACCGCGTTAGGCAGAAATGCCCCAGATTCCGGGCGCGGATCAGACGAAGGGCTTGGCCACGTCGTATTTCTTCGGAACCAGGCGCCGGAGATAGGCCATGCCCTTTTCGGTGAGGCCGGTTCCCGCCTCGGTGATGAAATCGTCGGGCATATGCCTCGTCTTCGCTGCGACGCTGGACAGCGGAACGATCTTCATCACCGTCCCGGTGCCGTCATATTGCAGCGCGACGGAGCCGCCGCCCCGTGACGCCGCTTCGACTGCGTGCACGCCGGCATCGAAGGCCTCGCGGCTGTCGACTTCGTTGATCGCGCCGACATAGCCGCGCGGCATGTAGCCCAGCGCGTCGACCCGGGCGCGCTTGCCCGGCAGGCCCTCGGCCAGCGCCGTCTCGAATGCGCGGTTCAAGTCGCTGCCCGACAGCTTGACATTGCCATGCGCGTCGCGCTCGACCCTGTCGGGGCCGACGATGCTCTCGACGAGGGAGGTGCCGTCGCCCGTCTGCACTCCCTCCGAGACGGCGACGATGCAGCGCTTGTGCTTGTCGAGCTTGTCCTTCACGTCGTCGATGAACCGCTTCACCGAAAAGGCGCGCTCGGGCACGTAGATGAGATGCGGGCCGCTCTCCTCGTCGAGGCGCCAGGCCGCGGAAGCGGCCGTGAGGAAGCCGGCGTGCCGGCCCATGACAATGGCCACATAGACGCCGGGCAAGGCACGGAAATCGAGGTCCACCGACAGGAAGGCGCCGGCGACGAATTCGGCCGCCGATATGAAGCCCGGCGTGTGGTCGTTCTCCATCAGGTCGTTGTCGATCGTCTTAGGAGCGTGAACGAAGGCGATCGAACCGCCCGAGGCATCCGTCAGGATCTGCTGCGTTCCGGACGTGTCGTTGCCGCCGATATAGATGAAGGCCTGCGCGTCGACCTTCTTCAGTCCCTCTAGCACCTGCTCGCAATAGGCGGCATCGGGCTTGTCTCGGGTGGAGCCGAGGCCGGAACTCGGCGTTCCGCCGAACAGGCGCAGTTGCTGCTCCGAAAGGTCGGAGAGGACGACGAAGTCGTTGTCGCGGACGCCGCGCACGCCGTAGCGGGAGCCCAGGACGCGGGCATTGGGGTAGCGCTTGCGGATTTCGAGCGCTGCGCCCGCGACCGTCTGGTTGATCACCGCGGTCGGACCGCCGCCCTGCGCGATAACGAACGTCTCTGCCATCAGAAGATCCCTCTCGAAAAAGTCCGTACCGCCCCTGCCGCACAGATGCCCGTCTTTGGCGGCGAGCGCAACGGCGGCCGGCCATGCGATTCGATTGAAAGGCCGACCCGGCTAGGGGCCGATTTCGGACACGACCAGTTCGTCTTCATGTCCACGCATTTCCTTCAGCGCGGAGGGGATGTCGATCGTGGCCTTCAGCGGAAGGTGATCTGACGCCACGCGGGCGAAGGGGCTGTCATGCACTTCCATGCCGGTGACCAGGCCCGGCGATCCGATGACGCGATCGAGCGCCATGAACGGGAAGTAGGACGGAAAGGAAAAATGGTTGTGACTTAGCGGGCCGAATACGGGCTTCAGGTCCTGCAGCGACGATTTGCGGCCCGGCCGCCATTCGTTGAGGTCGCCGACGAGCAGGATCGGCATGCGCGGCCCCTGTTCTATCGCATCCAGGATGGATCGCACCTGCCAGCGCCGACTGCGGCGCAGCAGGCCGAGATGCGCCGCGACGAGCCGCAGCGGCCCGGCGGGCAGATCCAGATCCACGACCAGAGCGCCGCGCGGCTCCGCGCCAGGCAGGGCCAGACGACGCATGTCGCGGACCTCGCCCTTGCGCAGGAACAGCGCGTTGCCGTGCCAGCCGTGGCCTTCGCTGCGCTCGGACGTCGGGATCAGAGAGAGGCCCGCGGCCTTTTCCAGCGCGTCGAGGTCGAGCAGGCCATGACGCCGGCCAAAACGCTTGTCGGCCTCCTGGATGGCCACCACGTCGGCATCGAGTTCGCCGATGACGGATGCGATGCGCGCGGGGTCGAAGCGGCCATCGGTGCCGACGCATTTATGGATGTTGTAGGAGGCGACGACCAGTTCGTGGTCGCCCCGAGGCTTTGCGCCGCCGTTCGGAGAATGCCCGCTTCCGGCCGACTGCATGGCCTGAAGGCGCGCCCTCAGCCGCATCTTGATGCTGCTTTCCCCCGACTCCCTTTTCAGACGGGCGAGCATGACTTGGTCGAGGAACGAGAGGTGTCTCTTGAGCATGTCGAGACCGTGAAGGAGTTTTCTGACGACACTGTTAACGCGGGTATGGGGTTAGGGAAAGCGAGAGGGGCTGTGAAGGTTCCGTCGTCTACGGCCCTGAACAGCGGCCTGGCTACAACTGCGATTCGACCGGCAGCAGGCTGATGGCCCCGGCGAACGCGCGACGACGAACGCTGGCGTCGGGCTCCTGGTCCAGCATCCGGTCGCCGCCATCCTGCCAGCGCACGGAGTCGCCGGCAAGAACCAACCGGTAGCTGCGTCTCGAAGCGGTCTCTTCGGCGAAGACGGCCTGCATTTCGCGGGCGAGTTCCTCGTGCTCGAAGAGCAGGCCCATCTCGGTGTTCAGCGAAATGGAGCGCGGGTCGAAGTTGAACGACCCGACGAACCCGTGCCGCCCGTCGACGACGAAGGCCTTGGTGTGAAGGCTGGCGCCGCGCGATCCGAGCAGCGAAACGTTCTTCTGCGCATTGCGAGCGCGCAGTTCGAAAAGACGGATCCCGCCCGCCAGCAAGGGCTTCCGGAACCGCATATAGGCGCCGTGCACCGCCGTGACGTCGGTCGCGGCCAGCGAATTGGTCAGAACCGAGATCGACACGCCAGCGCCGGCAAGCCGCAGCATAAGCCGGGCGCCGCTGTCCTGCGGGATGAAGTATGGCGAGGTGATCTCGATGCTTTTCTTCGCCGCGGCGATGACGGGCAGTATCTCGCCGAGCAGCCAGCCGTCGCCCTCGGCGGATTGCACCTTGTCCGGCGGATCGGAGATGATCCTTGCATCCTGTGTCCAGTGCAGCTTGTCGCCGGACCCCAGCACCCCGAGTGCGCCGTCTATCCTGCCGAGATATGCATCGCTCTTGCCGGAGGCAACGATCCTGTTCAGGCGCCGGCGCAGGAGCCCGAGCTCGGCGCGGCCGAGCCAGTCGGGCAGGTCGCGGATGGGAGCGACCATGCCGCTGTTCCAATAGCGGTCGAAAACCTCCTCGGTCTCCTGGACCGCCCGCCCGAGGACCACGAGATCCATGTCGCGGAAGTTCGATGCCTCGGCGGCGTCGAAATAGGCGTCGCCGATATTGCGCCCGCCGACGAGCGCGACGCGGCCATCCGCGATCCAGGCCTTGTGATGCATCCTGCGGTTGAGACTCCAGAAGCGGAGCACCATCTCAATGCCTCGCAGCAACGCGCCCTCGCGGCAGCGTATGGGGTTAAACAGCCTGACCTCGACATTAGGGTGGCGATCCAGCGCGCGATAGTTGCTGTCGCGGCCCCAGGCGTTGACATCGTCGAGCAGCAGGCGAACACGGACCCCCCTGTCGGCGGCGTCGAGCACTTCGCTGGCCAGCAGCCGGCCAGTCAGGTCGTCCTTCCAATAGTAATACTGCAGGTCCAGGCTCCGCTCGGCGCGCCGAGCGATGGCCGCCCTGAGCGCGAACGCTTCTACGTTGTCGGTGACGAGCCTCATGCCCACCTTGCCGGGGCGATCTTCCAGTAGCGGAGCGACCGCCCGGTCGAGCGCTGATCCGTCGGGCGATACCGGCAACGCAAAAGAGGGCGTGCCGGCCAGACGCAAGGCGAAACGGCCATACAGCGCGACCGCCAAGGCAATCGCAGATCCGAGTAGGACGACTGCCAGAATCATGGACGACCGGTGCTTTCCACCCCTGCGGAGTACTCAAATCCCGGGCTTGTGCAGAAGTCCCGGGAACGCATTAACGCTCGACGGCCAGTCCGAGGTTCCACAGCCGATCCGCATTTCGCCAGAACAAGCGTTCTCGCTCTTCGTTCGAACAGCCGGAAAGCACGGCATGCGTGGCCGCTACCCAGGCCAGCAGCCCCCCGCCAAGCGTGCAGACCGGCCAGTCGCTGCCCCAAACGACACGGTCCCAGCCGAAGCAGTCGATGATATGCTCCATATAGGGACGGAGGGTGGCGTGCGTCCAGTTGTCGGCATCGGCGTAAGCCACGATGCCGGATACCTTCGCCGTCAGATTCGGGCGGCTTGCCAGTTCGGAAATGCCGCGCTTCCAGCCATCGAAGTCGCCGCCCTTGATGTCAGGCACGCCGCAATGGTCGAGGATGAAAGCGACGTCGGGCGCGAGGTCGACGAGAGCCAGCGCTAGAGGCTGCTGGCGCGGAAATGCGCAGATATCGAAAGTGAGGCGGGTACCCGAAAGGCGCTTCACGTTCTCCCGGAACAGCGGCCGCTGCGAGATGTCGTCCGGTTCGGTGTGCAGGATGCGTCGAAAGCCTTTCACGAACGGGTCGGCGAGCGCGCGTTCAAGATGTTCCGGAAAGCCGCCTTCCTCCGGCCTGCAGGCGGAAATCGCGCCGCGCAGAAGGCTGCCCGGCTGCTTCGACTGGTCACGCACGAACTCCACCTCACCGGCGATGTCGGCGGGCGCAACATCGACCTCCATGTGGAGCACGTCCGAGATCCCTGCGCGCAAAGCGTCGCGCGCATATTCCGAATAAAGGAAATCACGATTGAGTGCCGGCGCGCTCGCCAACCATGGATAGCCGAGACGGGACTGGTCGATGATGTGGAGATGGGTATCGACGATCATATTTCCTCCGATAGTCAACGCTTATGAATAGGACATTCATATGCGAGGACTTGCAGCCAAGCTCAAGGCATGATTACTGCCGCTAGCCTGCAAGTCCACCGAGAGTTCAGATGACCGTCAGCCTTTCCGGAAAACACGTCTTCATTTCGGCTGCCGCCCAAGGCATCGGGAAAGCGTCGGCTCTCGCCTTTGCACGGGCCGGCGCAAAGGTGCTTGCAACCGACATCAACGAGCCGCTGCTGGACGAATTGGCAAACCAGCCCGGTATCGTAACAAGCAAGCTCGACGTCCTCGACGACGCGGCCGTGACTGCGTTCTTTTCGGAAGCCGGACCGATCGACGTGCTGTTCAACTGCGCCGGCGTCGTGCATGCCGGCAGCATCCTGGACATGAAGGACGGCGATCTCGATTTCGCCTTCGATCTCAATGTGCGGGCCATGGTGCGAACGATCCGCGCCGTCCTGCCTGGGATGATCGAACGTGGCGAAGGAGCCATCGTCAATATGGCCTCGGTGGCGTCCAGCGTCACGGGTGTTCCGAACCGGTTTGCCTACGGCGCGACCAAGGCAGCAGTCATCGGGCTGACCAAGTCGGTAGCGGCCGATTTCGTTGCCAAGGGCATACGCTGCAACGCGATCTGCCCCGGCACGGTCCAGAGCCCTTCGCTCGAGGGACGCATGCGCGCCCAAGGCGACTACGAGACGGCCCGCGCGGCCTTCATCGCGCGTCAGCCGATGGGACGGCTTGGCACCCCCGAGGAGATCGCGGACCTCGCGGTCTATCTCGCCGGTGCGACCTACACGACAGGCCAGGCTTACGTCATCGACGGCGGCTGGACGATCTGAGCGGATATTCCGGTCAAGCCGGCTTTGCCAGAAGTCAGCGGTGCTGGATCTGGATGATGCTGTCCGTGTTGGCGAGCAATCGCCTTACCGCCGTGCGGGCGGCATCGGGCCTGCGGAGACGGATGCTTCGCTCAATCGCCTCGTGAAGCTTCTGGGCATGGCGAACATTGCTCGTTTCACGCGAGACGGCCACGAAAAGGTTGTTGAGCGCCGACTCGATCAGGACGCCTAGGGGGACGAGCAGTTCGTTGCCGGAAGCGCGCAGGATGGCGAGGTGGAAACGCGTGTCTGCCTGCGTGCGGACTGCAAGCGAACTCGCCTCGCCCATGTCGCGGCATGCCCTGCTGATCTCGATCATCTGCTCGTCGCTGCGGCGCTCCGCCGCCAAAGCGGTTGCCTCCGGCTCGATGATGTGGCGGAACTCCTGGACGGTGCGCAGAAAAGCTTCGCGGTCGGGCGCCATGGCGTACCAGCCGAGCACGTCGCGATCGAGCAGGTTCCAGCGTTCGCGCGGCTCCACCCAGCTGCCCACTTTGGGACGGGATGACAGCAGGCTTTTCGCCATCAGCATCTTGATGGCTTCCCGAACGGCCGAACGACTGACGTCGAACGTCTCGGACCACTTCGCCTCGTTGGGCAGAATGGTGCCGGGGGGATAGTCTCCGCGCACGATGCGCATGCCGATCTCGTTGGCCAGCGAAGCGTGCACGCTGGTGCCGCCACCGAGCGAGGAACCGGCGACCGCGCCCTGGATCTTGCCGCGCTCGGCTGATGCCGGCCCGGCTGCTGACGTTGTGCTTGGCTTGCGCCTCATGAATCGTCCCCTGCCCTGCCTTACGCATTTACCGAGGGGCCGGCAAGGAGAGGACGCGCCGGCTTCGAGGCCGGCGCGTCCACGCTGAGGTTTACTTCTGGATGCAGGTGTCGGCGTTGTCCTTGGTGCACTCGTCGAGGCCGGTGAAAACCGGATCCGGGACGTCCTTGCCCTCGATGAGGTCGATCATTACCGACGGAGCCTTGTAGCCCATCTCGAACGGCCGCTGGCCGACGAGAGCCGAGACGAGACCTTCCTTCGCGATCGCGACTTCCTCGCCGATCGTGTCGGCCGCAGAAATCACGAAGTCGCCGCTCGCAAGCCGATCGGCCAGCGGACGGGTGAAGTCGCGATAGGGCTGCGGGGCCATGAACAGCGGCCAGCCGCCCATGATGCCGAAGCCGTCGAGATCCGGATTGGCTGCGAGGATGTCGACCATCGCCTGCACGCCCTTGACGCCATCGTCGTTGGTGAACACCGGGCAGCCCGCGACCTCGGTCCAGCCGCCCTCACCCGCCAGCGCGGCGAGGCCCTTCTGGCCCGACAGCGCATCGCGGAAGCCCTGCGCACGCTGCAGGATGTTGTCGGCCGCCGGATTGCCCTGGATCGTGCATACCGTGCCGCCGTCGGCCTTCGACTTCTTGAAGTATTCGCCGATGCGGAAGCCCATCAGGTAGTTGTCCGTACCGAGATAGGTCTTGCGCAGCGACGCGTCTTCCTTGGTCAGGTCTGCGTCCAGCGTCATGACCGGAATGGTCGGATTGGCGTTGCGGATGGTCTGCGCGATCAGCGGCGCATTCGAAGGCGATATCGCGATCGCGGCGGTCGACGGCTTGGCAAGCATGTCGGCGACGATCTGGGCTTCCCCTGCCTCGTCGGACGTCGACGCAGGACCCGTATAGAAGCACTCATACTCCGAGTCCGCATTCTCGGAGTTCCACTTCTGGCAGCCCTGGTTGATGGCCTCGAAGAATGCATTGTCGAGACCTTTGACGACGATCACGAGTTGCTTCTTTTCCTGTGCCATGGCCTGGCCTGCGCCGAGCGCAATCGCCGCCGTGGCGGCAAGCAACAACAGTTTCCTCATTACTTCCTCCCTTGAAAGACGGACGAGCATGCCCGCCAAAGAACATCGGCCAACCGAACACGGGAATCTGGCAGTATCGGCTTACCCGAAGGCTCGGGCTGGCAGACCCGCTGCATACCGGTGCCTTCTCGCACACGGCAGGCACGGTTCCCCTCCCAGGCGCAAGACCGCGCGGCTGACAGGCGTGAAGCCTCCCGACCCCGTTCCGCGGGCTGCGCCGCCTAGCCGAATTGACATGCCTTCCTCCCGAGGAGGCTAACCTAATGACGGGCCGTTCGCCCCGTCAACTGCTATTGTCCTATTTGTCTTACAAAATATGCCGACTGGCACATGACCTTGATTGACGCGTCAGCGCCGGTTGGCCTAAATGCGGTCGTCACGGCGAGCGGAGGAACGGGCGACGCCGCGGCGATTGCAAAGTCCCGGCGGATGCGCGGAAGCGTCCGGCGGCTGCGGGAGGAAGGTCTGTGGCGGTTCTCGAACTGACCAATATTTCCAAGCATTTCGGCGCGATCCAGGCGGTCAACGGCGTCTCGTTCGCCCTTGAACCCGGCGAGGTCGTCGGCTTGATGGGCGACAACGGCGCCGGAAAATCGACCCTCGTGAAGATGATCGCGGGCAATTTCCGCCAGAGCGAAGGCTCCATCAAGATGGAGGGTACCGAGCTCGTGATGCACAAGCCGGTCGACGCGCGCCGGCACGGCATAGAAATCGTCCATCAGGACCTGGCGCTTTGCGACAACCTGACGGCCGCGGCGAATGTCTTTCTGGGACGCGAACTGCGGAAGGGAATATGGCCGCTGGCCATTCTCGACTATCCCGCCATGTACAAGCGCGCCGGGGAGATCTTCAGGGAACTGAAGTCGGAGACTCGGCCTCGCGACCTCGTCAAGCAAATGTCGGGCGGGCAGCGCCAGGCGGTCGCAATCGCCCGTACCATGCTCTCCGAGGCGAAGATCGTGCTGATGGACGAACCTACGGCCGCGATCTCCGTCCGCCAGGTGGCCGAAGTGCTGAACCTGATCCGCCACCTGCGCGACAAGGGCATCGCGGTGATCCTGATCAGCCACCGCATGCCGGACGTGTTCGACGTGGCGGACCGGGTGATCGTGATGCGGCGAGGCCGCAAGGTTGCAGACAAGAAGATCGCGATGAGTTCACCTGAAGAGGTGACGGGCCTGATCACCGGCGCGATCGAACAGGCGGCATGAGGGCATCACAATGGCCGTGACACTCGAACAGACGATCGCCCACAAGCAGCATGGCTGGGCCGCCAAGCTTGTGAACAACCAGACTTTCTGGGTGCTGATGGCCGTCATCGTGGCCTGCATCTTCCTGTCCTTCGCGACCAATTCCTTCGCGACGTCGGCAAATCTCTTCAACATCACCCGCAATGTGACCTTCGTGGCGATCGTGGCGCTCGGCATGACGCTGGTGATCATCACGGGCGGCATCGACCTGTCGGTCGGCTCCGTGCTCTGCCTCTGCTCCATGGTGCTGGCGGTGACGATGAACGCCGGCTACAGCCTGGAGGTCGGCATCGCCGCGTCACTCGGTACGGCCATCCTGGTCGGTGGGTTCAACGGCGTGCTGATCGCCTATCTCGGATTCCCGCCCTTCGTGGTGACTCTGGGCATGCTGTCGATCGCCCGCAGCCTGGCGATGGTGGTGTCCAGCAATACCGTCGTCTTCCAGTTCGGGCCGGATCATAACCTGCTTTTGTCGATCGGCGGAGGCGCCTGGTTCTTCGGCATCGCCAACCCGGTGATCTACATGGTGGTGCTCGCCCTGCTCACGGGATTCGTGCTGCGCTTCACCAAATTCGGCCGTCACGTCTTCGCCATCGGCGGCAACGAGCACGCGGCGACCCTAACGGGCGTGCCGGTCAAGCCGATCAAGGTCGCGGTCTACATCATCTCGGCGCTGTCGGCCGGCGTTGCCGGCATCATCCAGACAGGCTGGCTCGGCGCCGTGACGACGAACATCGGGGCGGGCATGGAGTTGCAGGTGATCGCGGCCGCGGTCATCGGCGGCGCCAACCTCGCTGGCGGGGTCGGCACGGCCTTCGGTGCGCTGGTCGGCGCCGCCCTCATCGAGGTGATCCGCAACAGCCTCGGCCTGCTCGGCATCAACGCCTTCTGGCAAGGCACCTTCATCGGCGGGGCTATCGTGCTCGCGGTCCTGTTCGACCGGATCCGCAACTTCAGGCAGAGCGACTGAGCCGTCGGACATGTCGCAGCTTTTCAGCTTGCAGGGCCGGCGCGCGCTGGTGACCGGATCGGCTCAAGGGATCGGCTACGCGCTTGCGAGGGGACTTGCCCGACACGGCGCCAAGATCGTGCTCAACGGCCGCTCCGCCGACAAGGTGGAGAAAGCCGCGGCGGCACTGCGCGCCGAGGGGTTCGAAGTGGCGACGTCCCTGTTCGACGTGGTCGACGGTGCCGCCGTGGAGGCGGAGATCGCGCGCATCGAAGCGGAGATCGGGCCGATCGACATCCTGGTCAACAATGCCGGCATGCAGTATCGGGCTCCGCTGGAAGAGTTCCCGGACGACAAGTGGCAGCAGATACTGCAGACGAATGTGACGGGGGTCTTCAACACCAGCAAGGCCGTGGCCAGACGCATGATCCCGCGCGGGCGAGGCAAGATCATCAACATCGCTTCGGTGATGAGCGAACTCGCCCGCACCACGATCGCACCCTATACCGCAACCAAGGGGGCGGTGCGCAATCTAACGCGCGGCATGTGCGCGGACTGGGCGAAACATGGCATCCAGGTCAACGCCATCGCGCCCGGCTTCTTCCGGACCGAGATGAACACGGCGCTGAGCGAAAACCCGGAGTTCACCGCCTGGCTGGAAAAGCGCACCCCCACAGCCCGCTGGGGCGAGGTGGACGAACTCGTCGGGGCGGCGGTGTTCCTCTCGTCCGACGCCTCGTCCTTCGTGAACGGGCACACGCTGTTCGTGGATGGCGGGCTGACGGCCTCGGTTTAGATTCGGCTGCCTGGGACTCCCCCCGCTCCGTTTCGCCTTAGTAGCGCCACCCTCTCCGCCTGGCCGGGAGAGAGGGTAAACCGATCGCGCGCGCCGCAGCTACATCGCGGTCTCAGACCTGCGTCCTGCGCCAGTTGTGCTTTTCCTTGAAGCCTAGCACGTCCCTGATCTTGCGGTTCGACAGCAGCGTCTCGTATTCGCCGAGCTCACCCTTGACCGGAACATCCGGATAGTAGCGCTCGAGCAGTTCCCTGGTGGGCAGGGCCGACGACGTCTCGTCGTTCACCGCGTTGAAGACCTGATAGCCCAGCCCGTCCTTGTGAACGGCGAGATCGACGATCTGGCCGAGGTCGCGCGCGTCGATGTAGCTCCAGGCGATGCGCTTGCGGAACGCCGGATCGGCGATCCAGTTGGGCACGAAGCTCTCATATTCGTGCGGCTCGATGACGTTGCCGATGCGCAGCGCATAGATGTCGAAGCCGGAGCGCAGTGCAAAGGCCCGCGCCGTCTTCTCGTTGAGCACCTTCGACAATGCGTAGGAATCCATCGGGTCGACGTCATAGTCCTCGTCGAGAGGAAAATAGGCCGGATTCTTCGGTTCGTTGGCGAACACCAGGCCATAGGTGGTCTCGCTGGAGGCTATGATGACCTTCCTGATCCCCAGCTTCACAGCCGCCTCGATGACGTTGTAGGTCCCCATCGTGTTGATGCGGAACAGCTCGTTGTCCGGCGTGATCATGATGCGCGGAATGGCAGCGAAATGCACCACGGCGTCCACGGGCTGCGCGCGCAGCGACGGATCGAACTCGTGCAGGCCCATATAGCTCGTGAAGGCGTTGAACACCTGTCCGCTGTCGGTGATGTCCGTGATGAGCGTGCGGACCTTGGGGTTGTCCAGCGGCTTGGTGTCGATGTTCAGCACCTGGTGCCCCTGCTCGACGAGATAGTTGACGACGTGGCGGCCGGCCTTGCCGGTGCCGCCGGTAAACATGATCCTCTTTCCCATAGGCTCCCTCCGATGTCCCTGTCTCGTTCGGCGCAGCGGGCCGGGACGCCGTCCCGACCCGCCAGCCTTGTCACTGTTCCCTTTACGGAAGCGTGTAGGCGGTCTTCACGATGGTGAAGAACTCGGCCGCGTAGCGACCCTGTTCGCGCGGCCCGAAGGACGACCCTTTGCGGCCGCCGAACGGCACGTGATAGTCGACGCCCGCCGTCGGCAGGTTGACCATCACCATCCCCGCTTCCGAATTGCGCTTGAAGTGGGAAGCGTGCTTGAGGCTCGTCGTGCAGATGCCGGCCGACAGCCCGAACGGCGTGTCGTTGGCGGCGGCGAGCGCTTCGTCGTAGTCCTTGACCCGCATGACGCTGGCAACCGGCCCGAAGATCTCCTCGCGGTTGATGCGCATGTCGGCCGTCGTCTCGGTGAAGAGCGCCGGCTGCAGGTAGAAGCCGGGCGCGTCTCGCTTCAGCAATTCGCCGCCGAAGACGAGCTTGGCGCCTTCCTGCTTGCCGATCTCGATGTAGCTTGTGTCCTGGTCGAGCTGCGACTGATCGACGACGGGGCCGATATGGGTGCCCGCCTTCAGTGCATCGTCGACGACCAGCCCCTTGAGCTTCTCGCCGACCGCCGCCACGAACCTGTCGTGGATGCCTTCCGTCACGATGACGCGCGACGAAGCGGTGCAGCGCTGACCGGTGGAGAAGAAGGCGCCGTTCACGGCAACGTCGACCGCCACGTTCAGATCCGCATCGTCGAGCACGACGAGCGGATTCTTGCCACCCATCTCGAGCTGGAACTTCCGCATGTGCTCCACGCAGGCGGCGGCGACCTTCTTGCCGGTACCCACCGAACCGGTGAAGGTCAGCGCGTCGATGCGCGGATCGTGGAGCATGGCGTCGCCGACCACCGAGCCTCTGCCCATGACCAGGTTGAACACGCCTTCCGGAACGCCGGCGCGCACTATGATGTCGGAGAGAGCCCAGGCGGAGCCAGGCACGAGATCGGCGGGCTTGAAGACGACCGTGTTGCCGTAAGCCAGCGCGGGCGCGATTTTCCAGGCCGGGATCGCGATCGGGAAATTCCATGGCGTGATGATGCCGACCACGCCGACCGGCTCGCGCGTCAGCTCGACATCGATGCCGGGACGTGTGGACGGCAGCTTCTCGCCCGACAGGCGCAGCGTCTCGCCGGAGAAGAAGTCGAAGATCTGCGCCGCGCGCAGAACCTCGCCGACCGCTTCGGGCAGCGTCTTGCCCTCCTCGCGCGCCAGCAGCTTGCCGAGTTCGTCCTTGCGGGCGATGATCTCGTCGGAAACCTTCTTGAGGATGTCGTGCCGCTGCTGGATGCCTGAGCGCGACCACGACGGAAAGGCCGCCTTTGCGGCCGCAATCGCCTGCTCCGCCTGCTCGCGGGAGGCCCGCGCATAGGAGCCTACGACGTCGCCGGTATTCGATGGATTGATGTTCTCGGAAAGCTCGGTCCCGTCCGTCCAGGTCCCCGCGATGAAATTCTGATGCAATGTCATTTGTCTGATAAATCCCTGCTGCGGCTTGCAACTAGGTGGGCCGCGAGGACCGGAACTGCAAGCCTAAAATGGTTCGCGGCGCGAGATTCTGGCTGACGAGGCCAAAACCGAAAAAGCCCGCGGGGATTTTGTCCCTGCGGGCTTTTTGATTTGGTTGCGGGGGCAAGATTTGAACTTGCGACCTTCAGGTTATGAGCCTGACGAGCTACCGGGCTGCTCCACCCCGCGTCAACTTTG